>Ga0209164_1000298_pt1 | contig 134730 bp, 116 predicted proteins | sample MTBNYHSulfiMetaG_FD_187458 | JGI IMG/M metagenome (GOLD analysis project Ga0209164, IMG submission 187458) | Enrichment culture microbial communities from rom New York Harbor, USA that are MTBE-degrading - MTBE-NYH (New York Harbor Sulfidogenic)... | ecosystem: Environmental > Aquatic > Marine... | reverse complement strand
TGTTAGTTGTGTGTTTCCGGTGTAGGTCCAGGTGATTTCTGGGTCTGTGTTATCCGGGTCGGTGACGTAGTCATCGAGGTTGATGGTGGTGAATGTGCTTCCTTCCAGTATAGTTTGATCTGGTATGTCGCTTACGACGGGTGGATTAGCTGTTTGAGTCACTGTGAATATCGCAGAATCCTCGTCCCATAATCCTCCGGGGTCTGTTGCTCTAAAGGTGATTGTTTTAGAGCCATACCAACTGGGGTTTGGGACTGTGATCGTCACAATCCGATTCACGATAGTTACTTTTAATGGGTTGTTACCGGCATACGTCCACGTCATTTCAGCGTCTGTATTATCAGGATCGGTGACATAATCATCAAGATTAATGGTAGCAAATGTGGATCCAACGAGTATTGTTTGGTTAGGGATGTCGCTTACGACCGGAGGTTGATTCACATGACATATGATTTTAAGTTGTGTAATACTATCTGGTGTACAGGAAATCGAGTGATTTGAATCAGCTAACATATTCTTCAGTGGAGTACCAGTTGCATCACAGAGATTTACGGCGGTATATTCACTAGTATCAACTTCTGCCGGTGACCATGAAATGGTAATTGTTGTAGATTCAGAAGACATCCATAGGACTGAGAGATTCCAGGTCTTATCGATATCGGGATAGTATCGACTATCCCTGAATAGTTCATCTAAGGGGGCGGGAAGGTTATCGTTGAACCAGGCACGGATGACTGGTGATGGGGGTGAAGGGGATTTTGTCGTGTCATACGGGTCAGTGTATGGATCTGGGGGTTGGCCATCATATGATTCTGGCGCTTCACAAAATATCACAGAGTCGTTTCCTCCTCCGGGTTCATTAAAATTCAGCGTAGCAGTCCATACTATGCTCCTTGACGGTGGTGTTTTATATGAAATTTGGGACAGTTGTACGGTAGTCGCACTCGTTGCGGTTGTTAATAAAAGGCTTAGGGTAATTGCTACTACAATGATATTTTTTAAATTTTGATACTTTTTTTTTTCTTCTGAATCGTTCACAATTGATACCCCCATTATATAGATTGTACAATATTTTGCCACTTTAAATAGGTTTTGATTAAATATTTAGTAAAAAATAAAAAATTTAAAATAAGAAACAACAGAGTAGAAAATATTATATAAAATCTTTATCATATAATGTTCACAAATAATCATATTTCTCCATTCTCTTATCTTATCTATATCTCCCATTCAAATTAAGGATAGCGTTCTCTGATGTATCTGTATGAAGTAAGTCACAAATCCTGTCGTAGAGTGTATTAGAAATACTGATTACAGATCATGGAAAAATATATGGATACAAATAATAGAATTCACTGTTCAACTGGAGAATAAAACACGGCTATTTTTGAGAAAAAAGATACTTATTATTACAATTTAATCAAGTTAATGAAAAAATTAAAGAAAAGAGCAAGGTTCTTTAATGAAAAGAAATATCGGTGTCTGTCATGAGGGAGCTGACAACATTAGCGAAATATCCATTCTTACAGGACACACGACGGTTCATCAAAGAAAACGGTCCATCCGTCAATGAACTCCTGCATGACCCCCCGTATGAACGGGCGAGAATCATCGGCATCGAACGATTAGACAACGCGCTCAAACATCGGGATGTCGGTTCGAGAAGTCTTGCCAGTGAATCAGATTGCATCATGGAAATCCTATCCTACCCTTTGGCACGCATGGTCGCAGTCTGCATCGGAGACCCCTATTTCAAAAAACGATACGCACTGGGGGAGGCATCACATATGTATACACATCTCCTCAACGAGTCGACGTCTTTTCTGCTCTCGGTGGCCAAGGAACTTGATGTTACTGTGCAATATAACATGGAGAAAAACACGATTAAAATATTTTTCAAAGATTACCTCCATAACGCACCGACCAGATACAAAGAATGGAAGATGGTCAACCGCGGCATCCGTAACGGGTTTCTCACCGTGTCCCATAAAGACCTTGCTAGGCTCCTTTTGGAGTCATTACGAGAACGGATAAATAAGGAACTCCTCTCGAGGGAATGTGATAAAAACGTCTCTGATGTGTTCTTCTCGGATATCATACGATTTCAACACACGCTTGCGACGCAGAAGAAAAAAATGGAAGCAGCACCCGTAGGGAAAGTCAGCGTCGAGAAGCTCCCCCCCTGCATGAAAGAGATACTTGCAGCAATCCAATCCGGTGAAAACGTTCCACACATGGGACGATTCGCATTAGTTGCGTTTTTAAGCTCACTTAAGTTAAGCACCACCGACATCCTAAAACTCTTCAGCACCGCACCTGATTACCAAGAAGACAAAACACGATATCAGGTGGAGCATATCACGGGAGCCTCCTCCTCAACGGAATACAAATGCCCTGGCTGTGAGAAACTGCGTACCTATGGGATATGTCCAGTCGATAAGATGGATGACCTGTGTGGAAAAATACGCCACCCGTTACGCTACTACAGCACGAAATGGAAACAGGAGAAACAGAACCCATGAAACAGTTTGTGACCTTTGAAGGCATTGATGGATCAGGGAAATCCACAATCTCAAAACGCGTCTGTGAAAAATTACAATCAGAAGGCTATGAAACCATCTGGACGTTCGAACCGACAAATTCGACAATCGGCAAGTTCGTCCAGGAATGCATCAAAAAGCAATCAGACCCGTTTGTCACCTCTTTTACGTTCATCGCAGACCGCATCCAGCATTGCACACAGATCCAGGGATGGATCGATAAAGGCAACATCGTAGTCTGTGACCGATATGCAGAATCAACCTATGCCTATCAAGCTGCACAGCTGGAAACCCATCTTCCCAATCCATTGAAATGGTTACAAGAGCTGTCATCTGGCCGAATTCTCACCCCGGATCGAACTTTCCTCTTTGTGATAAACCCACAAGCAGCACTAGCACGGATCCAACACCGAGATGAACTCATCCCCTTTGAGAAACTCACGTTCTTAGAAAAAGTCCATAAAAATTACCTCATGGTCTCAAAAGGAAAACGTTTTCTGCATCTTGATGCGACAAAACCAATTGAAGAGCTCGTAGAACTCTGCTACGACGACATCCTACGATAAAAGGATTTGAAAATTAAAGAGGTCTAGTCTTCGGGATTGTCTTCTGTGTTTTGTTTGTTTGCCTCTCCCGCACCATAGGTGTTTGACGCAAGAAATCTCGCGCGTTGACCAACAATAAAAAGCTTTGCGATAAATGTAATCTCGTTTGCCTCTTCTTTGCTTGATACTTGTCCGACGATTAACATAGGTATCAAAAGAAGGGTTGTTTTCTTCTTTTAAAGGGTTTGTTGTACAAGTGATACCCGGTCAATGGACAGCGGGTAATGAAAAATACGACGTGACTTGAATGGAATCATAAATAAGAAACATTTCGCTACAGCCACTGCACCGTTGACTACATCCATGCGTCTAATCCTTTCTGTTCCGTCGCTGCGATATCTGACAACCCAAACGCACCCTGTACGTAGTTCTCAATCATCTTCTTATACCAATCTAGGTCGATCTCATTACGATCCTTCACCAAATCCACCGGGTACATATAATCGATTGGTTTCACCCCGCTTTTCGATGGTTTTGCAATACCGGGCAATGGTCTTTTCGTAATCACAAACTTCATTTTCATCCTGCTTCGGATCGGTCGGCCAAGCAGTTTCTGAAGCGCCTCTGCCCGCCTGCCGAACGTCGATGACGACCCATCCTGGTTTAGTTTATAGCGCTTCTCCGGCTGCACCGCTTGGATAATGATGAGATCGTTAAGATCAACCTTGGCAAGGTCCAACTGAGAGATGACCTCCCGGGTCTTGCTCTTGATGCTTTCCTTCACAGCAGTCCGCGCATCCTCCTCCTGTTCCCAACAAGGGTTTTCTTGCAGGACCTTCATCATGATTTCCGCAAGGACCTTCCGGGCGATATTTGCTTTATCGGAGCCTTTGAAGTTATTGCCCTTCGTAATCATCTCAATAGAGCCGTTTTTATTGTCGAAGATAAGGTAGTTTTTGTGTTTGACAAAAATCATCGCATCATGCTGCTCCGGCTCAAGCTCAAACTCAGGGTACTTTAGCTCGTTTTGCCATTTTAGGTTGCATTGTTTGATAGCAGCCATGGCAACCTGCGGTTTTGTAAGCCATGTCGCCTCTTCAGCAGGTACAGAAACCTGCAGGGTTTTAGAAAACTCAGGGAGGTTTCCCATCGAACGGGAACATCCCATGTAAATCCCATCCGTGTCCCCGTACACGACCCTGATGTCTTTCTTCTTTAATGCATCAAGTGTATCTGCAAGGATCATCTGCCCTTTTGTGGTAATCGCAGCAGCCCCCCAGAGATTAAACTGCCTGCCTGTAACGGTCGGAGCGGCAAGGATGCCATGTGTCCCTGCATTACGCGCTCCCTTCATGCTTTGATACATCATCTTTAGTTGCTCAAGTTCTGAGTCACGGGATTTTCCTTTCGCCTCTTTTAGCTCTTGTTTAAGTTTTGTAATCATGTTCATGATGCCTGTCATCGCACAGTTGACGACACCAGGCTTTGGATCAATCCGCACCCCGATCATGAACCCTTTATCGGCATATGGTTCCTGCTTGGAAATCACACGCCAGTTCACATCCCTGTTGTCGAAAAACTCTTCAGGCAGTTTCTTTAACCACACCCAGGCATCCGGCGTTTCATTTTTCCGCGCAAGCATCACCGTGTCCGCCCCGATGTTCATCGCTTTTAGGATCGTCGGGTACATCGCACCAACATCAGCGACCACTACATGGTACCAGGGGATGAAATGGGACCGTGCTTCCTTATCTGGTTTGATGGTCATGCCACCGGGCATATGGTAGTTGACCACTTCCTCGTCATCAGCACGTATCTGTTCTTTATAGATCACCTGTGGGTACTCTACCCAGTCAGGCATCTCCTCACCATATTTCACCACCCGGACAAAATCCTTAGACAGTTGCTCCCGTCGTTTCTTTGCCAGGCGGATGATTGCTTCTTTAGTGGTCTGAGCATCAAAATCCTTCACAAGCGTCTGTGCGACTGATTTCACACGGCAGATTGGCGGGATGATTTTTTTCTGAAAAGCTCCCCGGAGCAACGCCATATGATCCCACATGTTTACCGCGCCTGAGGAAAGCAACATGTCAAACGGCATGCATGTCGTAAACGACAGCGGCAACGCCTGTTGGAGGAAATGCAGAGAAACCCCAATCTGCTCTTGGACATCCTGCTTGTTATAGATAAGCGTCCGCTCGTCAAGCTTTATTTGGGTCGGCTCGAGGTACACCCGGTTCTTTATGATGACATTCAAAAAAGGAGCAAGAGATTTCAACCGGTAATCATCAAGCCAGGGGTAGAACTTCCGAGCAGCAAGATAGGTGTCAAAGCTGCATGGATGCATCTGTACGATTTCGGCGCCCATGATACCAAAATGAAACGATTTATCCTCACGACAATATACATTGACAAAATTCTGAAAGGTATTCCTCTCATCAGCAGACAATTGATCTTGTTTGTTTTTCAAAACCCAGTTGATCCGTCCGTAGACATGGACGTTATCAAAACCAACGATGTTATGACCTGTGATGATATCCGCGTCTTTGGCCAGTCTGCAGAAGCTAAGCAGATGAGATATCTCTTCATCTATGGACCGTGAAAGATGTTGAATCACCTCGACGTCTTTCCAATGTGATGGGGTCTTATGAATCTCAAAGCTAAACTCTTCTTTCTCAAGATTTTTCTCTGATTGGATTTCGATGTCAAAACACGCATATCCAAGGATGTCAATGGGGATTTGTGGTTTTCCTTCTTCGAACTGTGTGGTTTCAATGTCGTAGACGAGGACCTTTAGGTTTGTTTTTTCCCTTTTGGTGTCAAACAACCATGCTTTTCCCTCTGCGGCAAGGTCGACTAAGGCGCGCTGGTGGTATGGGATGTCATGTTCAGCGGTGAAGAGGTCGTGTTCAAAAAACACATAATCGCTGATTTCGGGGACCACGTAAGATTCTTTGGTGTATATTTTGAAAACGTTTCTTGTTTTTGTGAAATCACAGAAGCTCCGGTATGGTTCCAGTTCTCCGATTCCAGTGATCTTTGAGAGTTTCGGGTGGTCTTCTTTGTTTTTACTCCATTGTTCGTAGAGTTTTTTCCTGGCAGTTGTTGCATCTGTTGTTCCAGAGGAAAACGCGAGAAAATATGGATGATGCAACTCTGAGACTCGCTGTGGTGTTTTTCCCTGAAAATAAAGGTAATACGGTGAAAGACCTAAAAGCATGGTATTCATGACCTCGTTTCCCCAACTTCGATTTTTAACCGTTAATGCATTCATTGTAATTAAACCTTCGAAGTAATAATTATAAGCGGGTTCTTTGATGATTCCTCAGATTTTATGGCGACTCAGATTGTGTTTTCAGATGAATTCAACAAACATGACACCGCATATCATCCGGAGAACGCGGACCGTCTCTATGTGTTACTTGATGCCCTGGAGCAGGCACCATTTTATAAGACGCTTGAATTTCTGGAACCAGAGCTTTTGCCTGAAAGTTTGCTGTACGAGGTGCATTCCGCTGAGATGATACAGCGTATAAAAGAGATCAGCGAGCAGGGGGACTCATGGATTGATTTGGATACGTATGTCTGTAAATCAGATTATGAGACCGCCAGGCTTGCTGCAGGAGGCGTTGGTTTGGTGTGCAGAAATGTTGTAAACGGGGATGCCTCGAACGCGTATGCGTTGGTACGACCACCAGGGCATCATGCCTCAGCTGAACGTTCCATGGGATTTTGTTTGTTCAACAACGCAGGGCTTGCAGCCCATGAGCTGTCAAAGGAAGGAAAACGGGTCCTTATCTTTGACCATGACGTGCATCACGGGAATGGCACACAGTCGATTTTCTACCATCGAAACGATGTGATGTACCAATCTTTTCATGTATCTCCCCATTTTCCGGGGACGGGGGGTGTAGATGAGATAGGACGAGGTGAGGGAAAAGGATATACCATTAACGCGCCGCTTGTCTTTGGGCAAGGGGATGGTGCAGTATCGCGGTTGTTTGACGAGATATTCATCCCAATTGCCAGACAATACAAACCGCATCTTATTATCATATCCGCAGGCTATGATTCCCATCATGCGGATCCGTTAGGTGGACTGAAGCTTTCTGCGAATTTCTTTGGCGAAATCATCAGACGATTCCAGCAGGTCCAATCAAAGATTGTCTGTACTCTTGAGGGTGGCTATAATTTTAAGTGGATCGGTAAATGCTTCCTCTCTGAACTTGGCCAATTGGTATCGCATCCGCTTTTTTTTGACGATCCAGTGAAGGGGAACGATGATGTCAGCGCTGTCATAAAAAAAATGAAAAAAGAGTTAGGGGCGTATTGGGATCTTTCATAAGAGTTTTAATCAAAGATCATGCCCATGCCTGTTGCCGCGGAGTCCTCTTGCTCTTTTATTTTTTCATCGATTTCTTTTGCTTTTTTCTCTGTAAGTTTTGTCATTCCGAGATCCTTGGCAAGTTCTACCGCGCGCTTGAGTCCTTCCGTGCTTCCCTCTACCTTCAAATAGGAGACCGCTTCTTTGATATCTAGAGAATTTGCATCCCGTATCACAATACTTTGTCTGTTGACGATGTCGTCTTGGAGCATGGTTTGGATTTTCCCTGCTTCTGCTGATTTGACTTCAAAGATTACATAGGACACCTATGATCACCTACTTGTGCGGATATGCTAATTCTATATAAATTTACTCTTTGTCTCGTCCCGTCCCGCATTAGTCAATCTCTCTGTTTCGAATGCGGGTGGAGCTAATCGGTTTTCTGTCATCGGCAAGAACAAAGGGGATCTGAATAATCTCTAAAGGTTTTTTCCCAAGGTTTGTTCGTCTCCGATTTATCTCCTCAGCTGTTGGTTGTGTTTCTGGGGATACCACGATTGCATCAAAGTCTTCTTCGATGGATGGACCGTAGCTGTCGTAAAGAGGTTGGATTGTCACAGGGATCTGAATGTTGTTTTCTGTGATGAAGTGCTCGATTGTTTTTTTTCTCTGCTCATATGATGTGTGAGTTCCTTTGTTTTTTGCGAAAGTATCTGAGGTCAGACCAATGAAGACAGAGCCACCGGGTCCTGCGACCTCGAATGCTTTTCTTAGGAGGGTTTTATGGCCTTTATGGAGGGGATCGAACGTCCCTCCGAGACATACTTTCATGCAATCAATCATGCCAACAGAATCTTTTAAATGTATGTGTTCGGAAAACTATATAATTCTCTAATAAGATGCGTCTTTGGTTAGAAGGATGGGATTATGAGCACAAAGCATGCAACGTTTTCGATAGTAGCGGTAAGTTTTCTTTTGGTAAACGGCCTTGCAATGCTGTGTCTGACTGAACAGACCACGGCAGCAGGAAGGGAGATTTATGTGGATGATAGTTTCGTATATCCCAGGAATGGTACTGCAGCCAACCCATATCAAACAATCTCTGAGGCGATTAGTCTCGCAAACGATGGTGATTCTATTTATGTGTTCAGTGGGACCTACAATGAAACACTGACCATTAATAAACGTATATCTCTTATAGGGGGGATTGATGATCAGCCAAGCATTCTCTCTCGTGGTTTTGAGCATAAATATCTTGTTGATATTACCGCAGATTTTGTGAAATTGGAAAATTTTGTCTTGGAAGACACCAGTCGTTTTATTACGTCCCAATCTGGCGCCCTTGTCCATGTGGCAGCTGATAACGTTGTTTTTGAGAAGAATACGATTTCTCATTGTGATCTTTGGGGTATTTATCTTGAATCATCAAGCTATAATACCATCAGTAGTAATATCATTAATGATACAAAAGGAATTTATGTCTTATCCTCAAATAACAACTTTTTTTCAAATAACGAAATCTCCAACGCAAGTGACGCAGGGGTAAATATGCGCTCGTCGAAAGGGAATATACTGTATCAGAATTATTTTACAACTAGCACATATGGAATCTATGAAAAGGGTTGTTTAGAAAGTAATATAACGAAAAATACCTTTATAAAAAATGGTTTTCATGGTTTTTTTTCAACTGAAAATAGAAATGATGTCATCCACGGTAATTTCTTTAGAAATAATTCCATCAGTGCAATCACGTTGGATTCTGTAGATTGTATCATCGCTGATAACATCTTTGACCGTGGTCAAGTTGGTTTAAGCATTCAAAAAACTGGTTGTCATGTATATGGAAATAGCTTCCAAAATCTTAGTGCAACTGCTTTGTCAACAATTACAGGAAGTAGTGATAATATAATCTATTTGAATAGGTTTTTTAGAAATAGTGTGAATGCACGGGAACAAGGTTCAAATCAATGGGATAACGGGACTATAGGAAATTATTGGGATACGTATAATTATGTTGACCGGAATCTCGATGGTATTGGTGACCTCCCCTTTACTATCCCGAACGGTGGTCTTGATAGGTATCCGGCTGGTGTTTTTTTAAAACCACCACAAAAACCCTCAAATCCCTCCCCTGCAGATAACAAAGAAAACGTTGGGTTAAAAGTGACCTTATGGGTCAAGGTGGTTGATAGCGACAGCAAAATCATCTCAGAGGTCTCGTTCTATAATGCGATAAATGATCTTAAGATTGGTACTGCCAGAAACGTGCCAAGTGGCACAAACGCATCCTGTTCTTTAACATTAATGTTTAACACGACGTATGCCTGGTATGCGATTGCCAATGATAGCTTGCAGGAAAATAAATCCGATATCTGGTTTTTTACAACAAAACAAGTATCCCCTGAGAATGAAAAACCAGTCGCTAATCCTGGAGGACCGTATATAACAAGACTTGGACAGTCAACCTCCTTTAACGGCTCTCAAAGTTTTGACCCTGATGGGACTATTGTCTTATATCGGTGGAACTTTGGGGATGGCAGCAATCAGATTCTAGGTAAAACGGTTATCCATACCTACGAGGAACCTGGTGTCTACACCGTGACATTAACGGTGGTCGATAATGATGGACGAAGCAGTATGAAAAACACGACTGCGACCGTCAAGTCCAGTATCGATACTACTCCTCCGGTGGTGATTATTTTTTCTCCTGCAACTCCTATTGTAGATGATCAAATACAGTTCGACGCCTCTGTAAATGACGATACAGCTGGAACAATAGTCGGATATCGATGGGATTTTAACAGTGATGGAGTATTTGATACTGAGTGGCTGGTTACCGCAAGTAGTAATTCTTCGTTTTCTTCTGCGGGTTCCTATGTTGTGACCTTGCAAGTCAAAGATACGATGCATGTGGTAAGTTCATTGACCACAACGATTCTTGTCCAGGAGGCTGAAAAGAGTACACCCGGCTTTGAACTCTTTGTTGTCATATGTGCAATTATTGTTGTAATACTCATATGGAATAAGAAGAGAATTGTATAGATTTTTAATAAGAAGGCATAATACTCCACTGATTTCCGTTGAATACAATGCTACAAAGATACTTTAATATATGAGATATCTTTATATGATAGTGTTTAAAGAATACATATAGGGAGGAGCCAATGAAAGAAAATCTAGGTTTAAAAGGAATTATTGTAGGAATTGTACTCTTGTTGCTCTGTTCAAATATTACATTGGGTATAACAAAAAATACGAACGATAATGATTGTGAATCATTTATTTTGAATAGCGATGCCAGTGTAGTGGAGAAGACTGTTCCACTTACCGTATCGATTTATGGAATGACAGGGATTGAAAAACATACGGTGGAGGTTGCTTTTCATGATGCGGTTCTGATTGCTGATCTTTGTACTGCTTTGCGAGGGTCAATGGTTGTTGATCCTGGTGGGGAACGTACACGGCAGCTTTGCGGTCGCTTTCTTGATTTGTTAGAGGAAAGCCATGCGATTCCAGCGGGGGTATCATATCAGGAACTCTGTTCTTTTTTACAACCCCCTGTGTTGCCATCATATATGCTTCCTGCCGGTAAGCTTCCTTTTCAAAATAAAGCCTCAGAATGGTTCTGTAATTTCGCGACGTTTGGGCAGGGAAGTGCGTTTCCTATCATCATCCTGCCCCGATTCATACCTTTCCTTCTGACCCCGATCCCCCGGGTGTTTGTGTATTGGTCGACGGATCAGGGAATTACCTCAGTTGGTGGTTTGGTCTCCGGGACTGGTTTTGTTGCAGGTGGGGCACAGCAGGGCATTGCTTTGGGATTCTGGGGCATTGGGTTTAGTGTGTTCCTGCCGCCGATTCGGTCGTATGGGCTGTTTGGCTATGCAATATTTACTAGGGTGAAAGCTGAGCAATTTGAGTTTTATCCGCCGAACAATCCTCCAGTGATCACCCAGACGGATCCGGTTGATGGTCAGCAGTTTGTCTCGCTTTCTACTACCGAGCTGCGGTTTGCGATTGAGGATGCGGATGAAGATCTTATGAGTTTTAGTGTGACCACGGAGCCGGATATCGGGTCGGGGAGTGGTGGGTTGAAGCCGGAGGGAACCTACTCGATTCCTATCTCTGGGTTGGAAAGCTTTACTACCTATCGTTGGTACATTCAACTGACGGATGGGAAAGATACGGTCAATACCGTATGCTCTTTTACCACTGAACCAACCGCTCCCATCGTTTCAAACCCGGTTCCAGCAGATGGAGAACGAGACATCCCTATTGACCTTACACAATTGAAATTTACCATTAAAGATTTCCAAGGAGATGCAATGAGTTATACTGTGGAAACATCACCTCGTATCGGATCCGGAAGTGGCAATGGTGTTCATAATGGGACATATGATGTCCCTGTCAGTGGACTGGCTATTGCAACGACGTATCGATGGTACCTTAATGTCACCGATGGACTGCATTGGACACGAAAAATTTTCGCTTTTGAAACCGAATATCCGTCTCAATTCAATCCTTTTGACTATGGATGGCACTATCGAAAGCAAATCACTATTGACCATACCCAGGTTCTTGATGATTTGGCAAATTTCCCTGTCCTCCTCAGTACAATGGATGCAGATCTTTATCAAAAAGCGCAAGTGGATGGGGGCGATGTCATGTTTATGAATGATGTCGGGGTGTCAACGAGACTTTATCATGATCTTGAGTCGTATGATTCTTCGTCTGGCTCACTAGTTACTTGGGTAAATATTCCTTTTTTATCATCAGCGAATGATACGGTTTTTTACATGTATTACGGCAATCCAAGCTGCATCAACCAAGCCTATCCTGAAAAGACTTGGGATACCACCTATGAGGCGGTCTGGCATATGAACGATGCAACCCCCATGACCATTTTTGATAGTACCTCAAATCAGTATGTTGGGACGAAACAGGCTCCAAATGAACCACAAGGCGCCAGTGGTAAAATTAGTACCGGTCAAGACTTTGATGGGATAAATGACCATATCCAATTTACACACTCTATTATACCTCTCGGTGCTAAAACAATCTCTGCCTGGATCAATCGGCATTCCATCGGATGGTATGGAGTTGTTCTTGCATCAAGCACCGGTATCAGTAGTAGTGATGCTGGGACCTCATGGTCGCTTATTGGAATAAACAATACCTTACAATGTGTTCTTGGGAATGGTCAAGACGGTGGTCACTATATGAAAGTATATGTTACTCACGCTCCTATAAATTCGTGGCATTATTATACGATGACGTATGATGAAACAACCTTGCGGGTTTATATCGACGGTCAGTTGGCTGGTTCTACCACAACAAAATCTGGATATGAGCAGAATCCTACCCATGCTTTGCGAATGGGTGAAACAAGTGACCCAAGGTATGATTACTACCTTGACGCCGGACTTGATGAAATTCAAATCTCCAATGTTGCTCGCAGTGATGCTTGGATACAAACCTCATATGCGATGATGATGGATCCATCTCAATTCCTTACCATTGGCCTTGAGTTGCAAGGTCCTTAATCATTCATCTATTTAGTCTTCGTTCAGTTATTGGTTTGCATAGCGTTATTGATTGATGGCACTAACAATAAAAAATACAACAGCCATGACAATAAAAGAGCTCGGGAACGTCGATGGAGAAGCCATTAAGCCAGAATTCACATCCGGAAAGAAAAAACAGATAAAATTCACTAAGACTGCAAAACGGTAGAAAACGTAAATCCGTATTATTACGGTTTAATGGACTAAGGCGTATGTGTTAATTGATAAACCGATAAAACGGGTTTTTTCACGTCGGTCTATCCTATGATTAGGGCACCATGACACAAGATGAAACCCCATTTCTCTCCTAGAAATCCAAAATAATCTTTTGTTATCAAAATAATTTCACCTGAATTATATCGTTTCATGTTGATTGGTGAAAACGAGAAGAAAAAAATATTGGCTGCTTTAAACGATATGTAGATGTCATCCATGGTAACTTCTGTGATTTTTCCTATAATGACCCTGGTATGTAACCCAAGAGGTTTTACCTCTAGTGTCTTTGTTGTATTGCCGATGACACCCTGATCGTCGTTAATAACTAAGGTGACAGAGTAAATACCTTCATTTGCGTACTGATGCATTGGATTTTGTTCAGTGGAACTGTTACCATCGCCAAAGTCCCATTTCCAATTAATAACCCATTCGTTGGGAATGATGGATGTATCTGAAAAAAGAACAATATCATGTATTGTCGGGTAATCTGGCGTATATATGAAATCAACTTGAACATTCAGACCCGTAAAATGCACATTTGCATCTTTTGTTAGAGGTGGTTCCTCCGCAGGTAAACCTGATTTCTGTCCGATTGAATAGAACTCATAGTATCCATCCCCATCTGGAAAATCGAAATCCCATGACCAGGGATATGACGAATCTGGGCTGTCGAATTGAACCCATGAACTGAGATTGGGGTAGGTAGTTTCCCAGGTAGGATCGATAACGACGAGCGCATCGTCGTTCATCGATAACATAAAAATCGACCTATCGCTACCGTTTTTATCTCCTTCAATATAATGAAGTGTTTCCAAATAGGTTGGGGCTCCGTCACCATACAATCTAGTAAGAACCGTTGGAGTATTGATATCTGTTAGATTGTAGACCCAAAAACCAGTATTCCAATTAGGATTTGATGTATGGTTTAAATTTTCGTTTCTCATAAAGAGATAGTCATTGTAGACAACACCAAAAGAGTTCGAACAGTTCCCTCCGGAGTCTAACGAGTTTATCGTATACATAAATTTCGGGTGAGTGGCGTTCCCTGCACTGATGTTATAGACATTTACTTTTGCTCTGCGATACGGTATAAGCTGGGAGATACCACCGAAAATTAAGTAATCAAACCCATTGGAATGCGTAAATATTTGGCAGTCCCATCCATAGGTGGTTGACCAGTTCAAAGAATTTACATATACTGGATTTTCCCTATCATTTATGTCGTATATTCTCAGCCCTTTATAGTCCGTAGAATTATTGTTGTGATACCCACAAGGTACATACAACGTATCGCCAACAACATGATGTTTCCAAATAACCCCTTTCGGAAGTATATCAACAAAACTAATACACCCAACGTAATCTAACTGACCACCAGATTTATTCTGTGATTGACTACCTGTTTTATCAGTTATGTTATATATCTTGATATAATAATCAGCACCGACATACAAGTAGTTTTCTTCTGTGTCCATTTCAAGCCATCCACCTTGGCAAGAGCTGTTAAGGTGATCAGATGCCATGCGAGAAAGGGACAATAGGTCTGTCGCGTTATACATTGAGACATAACTGGAGGCACGATTGCGAGTTAGAAGATAAACATATTTTCCATCAGAGGTGGCCTCTGTACTCTCTGCTCTATACGTGTATATTCCATCGTTTGTAGATGATACAAATTGAATATTTGAAGAATTTGTGACATTATAGACGACTAAGGAATTCGTGAGATAACTTGCTATGAAACCGATCCCGTTAATAGAGGTAATCGCATTTGGGTAATTCAGGTTCGAGTTGGAGACATCAGTTTGGGTGATTTCTGTTGCATAGAGACGGGATGAATCGTCTGTGCCATATCTATAATACAACGTTACATTTGACAAATCGCTTGGTCCAGTTGCAGTTACGTTCAATGGTGATTCTGTCTGCTCGTAGGGAATTATTTCGTCCACTGAAGTATTGATAGTTTCATAAAAATTCGGGGGGTCTCCTGTTATTTCAGGCAAAGACGGGTGAGAGAAATGCTCAGTTATTGTTTGAAAAATTGTATTGTTTCGAGTTTGTCTTTCCGTTTCTTGGTTCGAAGATGCATCACTTTGGACATTCATACTATTTGAAAATGACACAAGGATAATTAGGCATGAGAAAAAAATATTTAACCAGATTAAATGATATTTCTGCATTGTTACCCCTTAATTAAGGTATTATTATGCTCTCTCAATTTATATACTTTATTCTATCTCTCCTGTTGATAACAATAAGCTACTTATTAATCCAGATAAACCACTAATAGAATGAAGTCCAATTATAAGGAATCTCACACCTGGATATTTTGAAAAATTACAAATGAAAAAGAAGAACGAATAGTAAGTACCAGTTATGATTATAGAATTTTATAGAATTTGAGTCAAGATATTTAAAGAATACAACAATTTATTTTCATCAATAATTCTAAAATATTTTTCTTAACCAAATCCAACCGAGAAATCTATGACTTTAAAGTCAGGGATGAATCGCCCGGAATATTTATCTTAAAACGCCTTTAGGCGCTTTCTCCTTCTTAGGAGAACGCCCTAAAATTTATAGAGTGGAAGAGGAACATAAACAGAACAAAAGAACAGCGGATTGTCAATCTGTAATATTTTTTTCCTAATGAATAAAAAAAAAAGAAAAAAGATACTATCCATCAATTCAAATGATAGACAGACCTTAGACGTTTATCGTCCATTCTCCGAGGTTCGCGCTTGTTGGTAGATATGTCAATGACACTGTAATAGCGCCTGATGGTGCTAAGACTAGTATATTGTCACCAGCAGCGACATAGGTGGTGATGGTGGCGATGATTCCAATTTTTGCTAAGGCTTTGTTGTTTGCGTCTTGGATCTGCCAGGTTGCGGCAGGGTTGGTTATCACCAGTATGTCTTTCCATTTTACATTTTCATCTATCTGGGTTATGATGATTCTGTTCGTATCTGAATCTACATTACACTGTATATATGGTGTTTGTGCGCTTCCGGGTTGGTCTTTTTTGGTCAGCAGGATAGTTGCTGGGAAACTATCACTTGTCGCGATCCTGCTGAGGGTTAATATATTTCCATTGTTTGTAAATTGATAGGTATAACACACGGTTTGGTTGTACAAGCGGTAATAGAGGCAAAGTGACGTGCTGTCAACGGTCCATGTACCGATGTTGTTCATCTGCCCCTCAGATGAAAGGGTCTCAAGAGCGGTATCGCTTTTGAAGTTCCAGACAATCGGATTTCCTAAGGTGTTCTCTTCCCATTCTCCAACAAAACGACTGTCAGCGGAAACAAACGGACTCGTACCACTGAATAGATTTGCGACAAAGAAGATCACGATAGCAACCGCGACAATGGTTAATGAAATTCCTACGACGGTTTTTCTCCCGGTACTATGCCCGGCCCCGTGTTTCTGTGTTCTCGTAGGTTGTGGTGATGCTGGTGCTACGTTGATTTGAGGTTTTTGAGCCTTTTGTTCTGGCGGAGATGACACTGGAGTTGACGGGGATGGTGCCGAAGTCATGGGTTTGTGTTCACGTTTTCTCCCACAGACCGGGCAGAATTTCGCATCTTCTCTTAGTTCAGCTCCACACACAAGACAATTATCTGTCATGTTGTTTTTTTCCCTCCTATGTTACCTATTAGTAATCACGCTTCGAGTTATGGGGATATTTTTTATACGTATATTTTTTTCCCACATGTTTAGTCTTCCCTTCTAGTGGGGTTGCAGCCCACTTGGAATATCCTGCTCCTTTTGATCTTGTAGTATCCATCTCTTTCACCTACTCTCTAGTCTTTGTTCTCATGGTATTTGAGGTTTTGTCGGTATTTTTCCATAATGTAAAAATTTAGGTTACCGGAAAAGGGTTTTCTTAGAGAGAATGGGGGGAGGATTATGGAAAAAATGGGAGAATGGATCGAGAGTTTTAGAAAAGCTTTACGTTTTTCCCCTGATATATCGTTGAAATTCTATCTAAAAGTCCTAAAAAAATACACTAATAGCATAACCTAGCGTTTCACTCATTGTTTTCTATGCGAATCAAGGATGTGGGATATGGTTATTTAATCTTTTTTTTCAATTTATGCCTGCAAAGGAATGCCAGCCCGATTGCACTGATGATAATAACGAGTTCAAAGCCAGGTGTTGAATCTGATATTGAAATGGATGTCGTAGTCGTATTTGTCGCTATATCATTATCAGTCACCTGGAGTGTCACGGTGTATTGCCCGCTCTGAGTGTAGGTATGTGTAGGGTTTCTACTCGTAGCTATAGTACCGTCTCCAAAGTCCCAGAACCATTCGGTGATAGTGCCATCGAGATCGTAAGATGTATCCATAAATTGTATCGTGTCTTTTGTTGTAGGCTCACTAGGTGCAAAAGAAAACCCTGAAATAGGTTCTTTATTTGCTTCTGAGATGGTATAGGAGACTTCAAGGTATGGGATATAATCACCGAATTCCTTTGTTCTGAAATAGACCATTGGGACATTTGGTTTTTCCCAGTTGTATTCATCCGTTATTTTCCATCCGTAGTACGCCCGTTCTTTCACAAGGTATTGAACGTCGTTGGTGACATCCCATTTCATCCATTGTCCAATCGAGTTGGGGACAAAAGAGCTACTTGAGGGTGTCATCGCATAGGATGGTTGTGTATTCCAATACACGTATTGTTCGTTCCAACTACTTGTTATACGATAGAGGGTAAGATTCCTACCTGTAGGATTAGTTCCAGACCAATTGTAGTAATACATAAATAACGATGCTGAAAGTATCGTAGCTGTTGACGGTATTGAGAAAAAATTAAAGCTTATTAAAGAATCGATTTCATAGTAATTCTTATTACTGTCTCCATAAACATTTCTCACAGCCATATACCATAAATTTCCATAGGGTGTAAAAGGAGATTCGTATTTAATCATTGTATCGTACGTGGGGCTAAATACGACAGTGGTTGTGGCACTCACGAGGGCTGATAGTTGAAGACTGCCTATGATTAACATCAAATACAATACTTTCATACCTCTTTTTTTTCTCATCTGTCTCCTCTCCATTTTTCCAATTTAACAATGTTGTATTCGTTATTTCTTTAAAAAAGTATCTTTATAATTAGGTTCGCATATACATTGAAACAGTAACAATAGTTCTTTATCATCAGCATAAATAAATGTTATTCATCTTTGTTACTTCTTCTGTAGAATATTATAAATTCGTACAAGACATATGTTACAGACGCTCCGTACATCTTAAAAAAACATTGAATACATACTTACAGACGTAATTAGAAGTGTCGTCAGAGATTATTTTTATATAAAGAGAGCCGACGGAGGGAATACAACAAAAGGTTACATTTACTACCGTAAAAAAATCACTCAAATCGTGCTAAAAACATTCATATTGGTAGTTTTATATACTATGAACAGACAAACATTGACACGGTTTCTATTCCTTAAATCATCCTTTCGACTATTTCAGATGATCTTTTCTTTTTCACTCATCTATGTGATGTCATATGGTTCTTGTGCAGGATGCCAGTCAAACTCTAATGCTGGTTTGATTCCAGGTTCTTTCATTACTCCGATGATAGGTTTTGGAAATATTCTTGGTTTATGCCAATAATTCCCATTCCAGTGATTATTACAACAAATAAAAAACGCACATATGATTGAGTGAATAAAATTATTATTATTTATTGTATTGTTCAAAGATTCAAAAAGATTCAAGCTGCATCTCCTACATGATTGTATAGTATTATAATATACCGAGTTATTCCAGGATTTTGAGAGAATGATTCCGCATTTATTTTTTTCAAAGGAGTTATTAAAAACATGATTATTACACGATAAGTAGATATACAAACCGCAGTAATCGTTATTTTTTATAATATTGTTAAAAATATATGTGTTAGAACAACATAAACAAAGACATAATCCTCTTTCATTGTTCATAAAAACATTATTTGAAATAATCGCACTTGTTGAATTTCTCATTGCGAGTCCGAGGTATTCATTATGTTGAATGATATTGTTATCTACTATACTTCGGGAACAATCAATCAATAGTCCATCTGTACTACAATTTTGAATAGTAAAATTCGAGATTTTTGTATCATTTGCATAGAGTTCTACGACATATTTATTTTTACTTCCATCTATGATTGTAAAATTTTTATCTTCTCCATTAAGGAGTAGTGATTTATCAATACGAATAGTTTCTTGATATATTCCGGCATACACATAGATCATATCACCATCTGATGAATTATCTATAGCACTTTGAATCGTTGAATAATTTCCAGAACCACTCCCACCAACATACAACCAATGACCTTGCCTTAATTGGCTAAGATTATTTATTATATTTATATTAAAACCCATGATAACATTTGGTATAAGAAGGAATTGTAATATTAATAAAATCATAGCTTTACGCAGAAAAATATTTCGTCTCAATCCTTTCAGCTCCCTTAAATCAAGAATACTATCAGTTTGTTATGAGTTCATTTCATTTAAATGTTACCTTGCGATAAAAATAAACAAAAACCAAGGGTGGCGGAGAAGCATTGACACGGTTCTAAAACGCGATTAGTATGGTTTTTTTATGTGAATGATAAATAATCCTGCTGAAGAGGTTCTAAAGGGTTAAAAGCCGATTTCTGATATAGTGGTTTTCAACATGTTTGACAGGAGAAAAAATAGAAAATGGAGCCGACGGAGGGAATACTGTGCCAGAGTTAAAATCCCCATGCATAAAAACAGTCAAAATCGTGCTTAAAATTATGAAATAGAAATCTTTATATAAAAGTAACGGACAAGCATTGACACGGTTTTAACACATGATTTTTGTGAACATAACTATTAAATAATGACTTATGTTAAGATGAATAAATGAAAGATTCTCAAGTAACAGATACAAATATCAAAGCATCATCACTTGATTTAGTTCAAAATGGTAGATTTGGAAAGAGTTCAAGAGTAAGTAATTTATTATTGACTGCTATTAATCGTTATCAATTTGATATTGTTGGATGGACTGAATATTGTATTGACAATAGAGTCCTTAAGCCAAAGGCACTACCGATATATCGCCAGAAACCCTTAGAAAATTTACGCATCCAAGATACCTTCCTCACTGGATTAGGTACTCCTTCAATTAAAAAAGTATATGAGTCTCCAAAGCACTATATCAAATACCTTGAGGAGGAGTATGTTAAAGACCAGGCTTTCTATGAAACAATTCTCAAAAATCCTGGTAAATTTAAAACACATAATATAGACATCTTGTTAAATAAAGAGATTGACCATTCCGCCAGGGAATATCTAAAAACCATTGAGAAAAGGAAGATTGATGAGGAAGCCATAATTGGAAGTATTCCAAACGATAAATGGCTTGACGTTAAAATGTCGAAGTATCCCAAGGTACAATTAGGTCTTCTTTTAGGAGTTACTAAAGAGGCTCTTGTGAACAACTTCGGCATATATTTTATAACTCTGCTAAAGGGTCATTTTGCAGGTAGTAGAACTGCCTTTCTATCATCGACAGGTCCTGCATCTTGGTATGAATTAGAACGATTAGAAGCAGAGTTAACATACTTTAAAAAAGAAGTCGTTAATCCTGCTGTTAAGATGCTTCATTCTACGGTTTGAGTTAGATATTCTGTTAGTAACTTCAAATCCCTTCTCCTGCACGTGAAAGAAAGAAGTGACACGGTTTCTAACAAAATTTTTCGTGGAAATAATAAACCTGATTTTATGATTAAAGGGGTCAAAAGCCGATTTCTGATATCGTGGTTTTCACCATGTTTAACAGGAGAAAAAATAGGAAAATGAGCCGACGGAGGGACTACGGAGCCAGAGTTAAAATCCCCATGGAGAAAATCAATCAAAAAAAAATAGCCTTTTTTAGCATTTTTTCATAGTATATAAATCTGATCCAAATTTTGTGTTACTGATTCACATACTATGTGCGAATAAACATTGACCTGGTTTACAAACATAGACTTATTGGTTTTTTTCATGCGAAATTAAAAAGAGAAAAAGGTTTGATTTTTTTTTAACTGTCCTTATATTCTAAGTGCCTCAGATAATGTTTTAAATGCTAATGGAGCGTCGTATTCCTTGATTACCAAAAAAGTATCTTCTCTGCAATCCATTAGATGAACAATATTGATATCCTCTGATGAAAGTGCTGAAAGTAAAAAAGCTGCAACTCCCGGCGTATTTTCGATTTCTTTTTGATTTTTTATATGTATAATAGCATAGCCATAATCAATTTTTTTAAAAGTTGATTTTTCTGCAATGTCTTCTTTTAGAAAGTACATGTACCCACTTGGTGTCTTTGAGAATGCTATTGATTCAATATTTAATGGAGATGTATGATGAATCGCAACAACTTTATTGTTTATTGAAAAATCTGCTTTTTTAAGTAGATTGATAACTGTTTGTTCTTGTTTCATTTTATTCTTTTTATTTTTGTTCGCTACTCGAATTAGTGTGGATTTTACCGCTTCAAAGCTGATGTTTCCAAGGTCTTTTGCTATTCTTCTTGATAGAGCACTGTAATTTACTATCTCTTGTTCAATTGCTTCCTGAACATATGGTTTTCTTTTTAGATACGCAGTTACCTCTTTTGAAATTGATATATTAGTTCGACTCATATAGAGCAATAATGGCTTATTATAAAATAAATTTTACTATTTGAGTTTAATATTTTTTGTTCATTTCCCGTTATGGTGATGAAAATATGAAAAACCAAAAAATAATATTTGAGGCAGTAACAATCATGCTTACATTTTTAATAATTGCAGTAAATGTACAGGCAGAAACAAATAATTTTGTTGAATATGAAAATCTCCCAGAACCTTTATATAATTATTTTATAATTGGTAAAGGATATATTGATTGGATGACTATAAATGGACAGGAAGAAAAAATTGGTAAGCTGGAAGGTAATCTTTTCATATTGAATAATCCTGGATGGAATTCACCTGATTACAAATTGTTTATTTTTGACAAGAACACAAATAAATTACTTAACAAAAAAACTTTACCTGAAGTATTTACATTGCATGGTTTTGTTGGTGTTGGTTACATAAAATATTTAAGTTTGCCACATGCGATAGACGCAACAAAATATTTCATAATAGGAAAAGCAATAGATTTACTTGAATGACTTTTACATTTCATTTTTCTTTTCTAATTTTCGGTTATAAGCCCTCAATAAACAATCATTAAAAAGTGTGTTTTTCCAGGAGAAAAAATAGGAAATGGAGCCGACGGAGGGATTTGGACCCCCGACCTGCTGATTACAAGTCAGCCGCTCAACCGGGCTAAGCTACGTCGGCGTGTTTCGTAGCGGTAATGTCTAAGCTTATATAAAATTCTCTTGGTGCATAGGATTTTATTTTATAAACTGTTATGTCTGTCAGGATATACCTCTGTTCTGCTGCGATCATCATCAACGAAGAAATCCTTTCCGTTATCTCTTTTTCTTGTAATATATCGTAATAATGGATTTTACAGAGTGGGGCGGCGATGGATAATGCAGCAGAAAAAAACCTATACGCTGAGAATGGGAGATTCATGATGATCCGGTCTGCCTTCTTGGGAAGTATTCGTACAGCATCCTTGGCGTCAGCCTGGATTACTTCAACGATGTCAAGCACATGGTTTTTCCTGATGTTCTGTCGTGCTAATCTGATTGCCTCCTTGTTTTTATCGATTGCATAGACCTTCTTTGGTTTTGAAAACCGCGCGATCATGATGGAGAACGAACCGACACCTGCGAACATGTCTACCACGGTTTCCCCAGGTTTAACTCGTGTTGCGACCCGTTTTCTTTCCGATGCGAGCCGTGGAGAAAAATAGGTTGTTGCGACATCCACATCAAACGATAGTCCATATTCGGTATGGGTCGTTACGGTTTGGTTCTTTCCAGCAATAATCTTCATTGTTCTTGTGCGAAGTTCTCCTGAGATCGGGTCGATGAGACAGACGGTCTGTATATTTTTATGTGTCTCTAGTAATGCGTTCCCAATGTCCTCCTTATTCTTCATAAGAACTTTTGGAAGCTTAATCAAGATTATTTTTCCTACGATATCATACGATGTTGGCAGTTCATCCATATATTTTTCTGGTAGCTTGAGGAGCTCTTTGTAGCAACGAGGTTTTTTTTGTCGTACCTCGAACGCTTTGGTGACAACTGTATAGCCGGTAACATCCTTTGGCACTTCCTTGATGGGAAAATAGATGCATGTTTTTTCCTTTATCGGTGTTACATCATCTCGAAGAAGCTGCTGGTGGCGAAGCGCTCTTCGTACTGATTCAGCGTTGCTGAGGGGAACACAGAGTGCCCGTGTTTTCTTCATTGTCATTGTACAAATACCATATAGATGAGATATGAATAAATATTATGATGGTTGTACACAAAAAACAAAAAAAAGAAGAAAAGTCCCGCCTCCCGGATTTGAACCGGGGACCTGCCGGTTACGGCCATAGAGTCTACAGCCGGCCGCTCCAGCCAGACTGAGCTAAGGCGGGGAGACTGCCAAGCCCACATAATAATAGGTATATTTATTAGTTAAGGTTTGTTTGTCACGGTTGTCTTGTATGCGGTTTGGTGTGATTGTCTGTCCGTACTGCAAACTTGTAAAAGCCGTGGATCTATCGTCAAAGACGACGAAATGCATCCGCTGTGGGAAGGTTCTGCAGTTGAAAAAAGTAAAAATCTTCTATGAAACGGATTCGCAAGAGAAGTTGCGACAGGCGGTGGGTTTAATGAACGCGCAGCTGCAAGGAAAGCGTGGTAAGTTTGTGGAATTTTTCGAAAATAAAAACAAAAAGAAGCGCAAATGATTTAAGCGATTAATCTAAATTTTATACCAATAGTTGTTTATAAGATAAGGAAGGAAAATCGTAATGTATATAAACAAGGTAGATATTTACCTCACCTGAGGTCCGGTGAGGACACAGATATAAGTTACCTACATCTACACTAGAGAGGGACTTATATGGTGGTTCACGGTGTGAACCCGGTGTTTTGCCAGACTTTCATGAAGCAATATGCAAGATGAATTTAGGAGGACATGAAAAAAATGAAAGCAAACAAAATAATAGCTACCTTGGTAGTACTGACAATGGTATTATCAACGCTGGTAGTATTAAACCAATTAGATATCATAAAAGAAGTGAGTGCACAACCTGGTGTAGATGAATGGGGCGATGCATCAATAAACATTGTCTATGATACTACGTATACAAGCGGGCAGATCAAGATAAATACCTCAGAATGGCTAAGCAATGGCACCTACTATTTATACTATCCAAATTATTGGTCTATCTCTCCAGGAATAGCACAGAATTTTTCATATGATGGACCTTATGAGGTTAATGACTTTCCGGTCCGAGTTAGTGCGACCCAAGCAGGTGTTGTGAATAGTGATATTCTAGATACGCTGAACACCGGAGGAAATTCAATTACCTTTTTCCGAGCAGGAAAGTGGATTTTTTCCGATGATGGCGGTGTAACTACAGCTGGATATTTATGGGTCAACACTTCAACGGTTTTGAGTATAAGTTCTACCTCGACTTTCTCTTATGGGTCGGAGGCAGAGCTTGAGATAACCGTGACAGAAGGTGGTAACAGCGCAGCATGTATGATTGCTGTTCTCGATCCTGATAATAACACAGTCTACCATGAATATAGTCAAGGAACCGCGACATTAGACCAGACGTACTTCGACTATGCAGGAAAATATACCATTAGAGCATATCGGGATCTAGATAAATATGAGGTCTACTATTACTATGGTGATGAAGATGAAGACGGCAATGGAGTAAATGATGCTTACGGCCCTGCCTATGGAAACGGTTTAACCTTCCCTATAGGCATTGCTGAAGGATACGACTACACAACAATAGGTCCTTGGGATCCACCTGAAAAGAACGCTACTGAAAAAACCTTTACGGTTGGTACAGGAAAGCCAATTATTGTGTTGACAAACACAACGATTTACTGGGGATTTGAAACACGGATTGATATCAATGTGACAAACAGCACCGGAGCTGGACTTGATTTTACCCCTAATCCGATAATGCTCAAATATGGTTCAAAATACATAGATTTTAGTACTTACATCACTAATGAGGGCAACGGTAATTACACACTTCGACTTGGTCGATTCGATGAGAATACTGCCTGGGCAGATCTTGCAACCGCTCTAGGTGATGACAATGTAAACGGTACCTGGAGGATTGTTTTCGGATATGATGCTAATGGCGATGATACCTATGAGTGGAACGAAACTGCAAGTTTTACTGTGAAAAGTGTAAGCCCACCAGTGCAGCTTGTGATTGTATCACCAAGCGATAAGAAAGTGGATGTCCCGGAGTACATATCTCCCACTGGGCAAGCTGCAACAATAGACATCGTCTTTGATATCTTTGGTCGAAGTATTATCAATGAATATAGAAATGCATATTATGGTGACGACCTGGATGAACTAGATGGAGCTATGGATAATATCACCATTGAAGGAGATATTCTCTACCCTGTTACTGAAACCGACCTTGTTTACTCTGGTTCGAAAGGAAGATGGACTGTTACGGTAACACCGACAAAACCAAATGGAGAAATCACATTAACCATTGATTGGCCTGGAGATGAAAACGGCTCTGCAACACAAACCATTGAAATCATCAATGGAACATATGTGGCATCTGCGGTTGATGCGTTCACTGTTGGATCAGATTATAACCTAACGGTAACAGTGACAGATATGGATCAAGCAGTCGTAAAAAACGCTCAGGTTTATCTCATGTGGGAAGACTCAGGTGTTGAATTCAATTCTACGATTGGAAACAACCAAGCGGGCAATGGATTAAGTGGTGAGTACACGTTCTGGATACAACCACACAAAAAGGATGCAACTACTCCAGATGTTGCACCACAGAACATTACAGTAGCAGCCCGATGGTATGAAGGGTTCTGGGGATATACGAAAGTCATTATGGAAAGAAACCATAATATGATTGTCAACATCACGCCTACTACTGCATTTGCTGGTGATGCTGTTGAATATGATATCATGGTCAGCCTTGTTGGTGGTGGAAACCCTGATACCACTGGTCTATCTGTTGCATTATTTAATGAAACAGGAGAATATGTAACTGGTGTTGACGAATGGTATAAAGACGGTGTTTATGACATTACAGACGAACTAATTCCTCTCTCAGGTGGAACCTACTATATCTCTGCAATGAATGACACCTGTGACAGTAGAGGAAATAACGCAACACTTATCGTTACAAGCTATGTAGTCGACTCTTCACCCTCAACTCTTGCATGGAAGATTGATGATGCAGTCAATATGACCTTCCAGCTTACTCCCGCAGGAGACGGTACCTTAACAATCTATAATATGACGGGTTCCCCAGAGGCTTCAATCCTTGGAGATACAACAGAAATCTCTATCGAAGATGGAGTCGGCACTCTTGATGAAGTCAACGCATCAACACTCGGGAACGTCACATTCAGCTATCGACCTGACGCTGGTGAGGATCGACCTGCTGATGGATTACTGCGTGTCACCACCGCAACGGCAACACCAAACCCTGCAACGATCTATAACGGTGAAGCAACATTAGTAACAATCACTATCACTCATCCTGCAACTGGGACCCCTCTAGAAGGCGTTGACGTACGTCTCGAGGCTTGGAATGCAACTCTTGCAGAGACAATTCTTGCGAAAATACCTGATAATGAAACCACTGATGCAGCTGGAAAAGTACAATTCTCAATCACCGCAGAGGCAAGTGGTGAAGTCATTATCTACATGGAAAATGCAACCGATCCTGACAATGAATTTGTCATCGTCGCAACAGCTCGAAAACCAATGACAATCAGCCACAGCCCGTCTGTAAATGAAGGAGCGACTTTCACTGTTGAGGCAAAATCCAATGGAGTCCTCATCACCGATACAACAGTAACATTTACATTCGATGGACAAACCTGGCCAACAACAACAGGTATCGCAAGTATAAAGGCTCCCTCCGTGGCAACCTCGTTAACATATCCGATCACCGCATCAGCTGAGGGATACGTTACTGCTTCGAGTACAATAATGGTCGTCAACATCCCAAAACTCATCATCGCGATCGCTGGCGAAGTAAAAACTGGTCAGTCGTTCACCTTAACCATCGCTGACGATAAAGGTGGGCCGGTCATCGGTGCAACCATCACCTTCGAAGGGACAACCTATACAAGCGGTGCTGGTGGAACGGTCACGATCACAGCTCCAAGCAAGGCAGGCAGTTATCCGATAACGGCAAGCTTCCCAGGATACGAAACGATATCGACCACGGTGACTGTCGAAGAAGGTGGCGGTATCCCTGGATTTGAGCTGCTGACACTGATTGCAGCAATCGGAGTAGCGTTCTTACTCCTCAGACGCAGACGAAAATAACCACATAAGGGGTTTTTACCCCCTTTTCTCTTATTTTTTAAGATTATTTTTTTCAAAACCCTTTTAACCTCCTTGTTTTTATACTGTTTCCTGGAGTGACTGAATCTGAAGGTAAGTATTGTTATCCCCGCGATAAACGAGGAACGGGGTATCGGAAAAACCATTGACGCGGTCAATACAGACTATTTTACACGCCATAACTGGGATCTTGAGATCATCCTTGTCGATGGAAACTCCACGGATAGGACACGGGAGATTGCGTCAGAAAAAGGAGCACGTGTACTTCTTGAGACACGGAAAGGCTACGGCAGAGCCTATAAAACCGGGTTTGCAGCAGCAACAGGGGATATCATCGTCACTGGTGATGCTGATGCGACGTATCCGTTTCATATGATTCACCAGTACATCCAACTGCTTCTCGACCAGCACCTTGATTTCGTGACAACGGATCGTTTCGCTGAATTAAAGCACGGTTCGATGTCCCTTAAGCATCGTTTTGGGAACCTTACCTTGGCATGGACGCTTCGTATTCTTTTCCTAGTCAACATCCGTGACTCCCAATCAGGGATGTGGATCTTCAGACGAGATGCTCTTCCAAAGATACAGCCCCTGGATGAGTTCAACAACGGCATGCCATTCTCTGAAGAAATAAAAATAGAGATGTTCAAAAACAAGCATATCAACGCAAAAGAGATCCCCTCCACCCTGTTTGCCCGGGAAGGTCAAGTGAAGCTTGAAAGCTTCAAAGACGGCATTAAAAACCTACGATTCCTTTTTAAGAAACGTGTGACCTCTTCTAGCCACAGTTAAACAGAAAAGATATTCAACGTCTCTGCCTATGCTTCATCTTTGAGGAAAACGTATGGACGTCTTGATGACGCTGTGGGTGTTGTGTATTGGAATTTTCATAGGAATCCTGATTGGGGTGTGGCTGTCCTATAAAACCGCAGTAGATCCGCTTCAACACCGGATGCAAACCCTTACGAATCAAAAACATCAGATGAAAGAAGCAATGAGATACTACCCCTACGATCCTGATAACTTCCGGTTTATCGGATCTCCCGTCGATGGAATCCAGTTCGAAGAAGATAGCATTCTTTTCGTTTGGATTTGCAAAGACCACACATCACGAACAAAGGAGCAAGACCATATCAAGACCCTTCTAAAGCAAGGGAAGGTGAGATGGTTTGAGTTTATGACGACATAACGTTCCGGATCTCTTTTTCAAGGATCGCGCTGATTCGTTTTCCGTCTGCTTTTCCCCGCAGCTGCTTCATTACCAGACCCATGAGTGGCCCGATGGAGTCGATCCCTTTCTCTTTGACAAAGTCTCTTCGCTGCGCGACGATTGTGTGGACGACCTGCGAGATTTCCTCTTCATCCAGAGGATGCAGGCCACATCCCTCTACCGCGTCCTTCAATGACGTAGTAGGATGTATAAGAAGATAGCGGAGGATAGCAGGGAGTGCCTCTTTTGCGTATCTCCCCTGTTTTAAGGCAAAGAACACAGTCGTCAAGAGGTCTTCTGAGATGGTCTCTTTTTGAATCCCTTGTTTTACAAGCTCTGGAAGAATGTTCAGATAGGTACGAAGGATGACGTTTTCCAGGCCAGGGAATTGCGCTGCATATCGTTCAAAATCATCCTCATACCCACTGGAAAGCAGTTGAGTGAGTTGTTCTTCGTTCAGGTTGTACTGCAAAGAAAGTCGTTGTCGTTTCTCCAAGGGTTTTTCCGGGAGTTGTATGGTATGTAATCGTTCCAGGGTGATTCGCACGGGTGGTACATCTGTCTCCGGGTACATGCGTGCAGCGCCAGGCAGCGGTCGCATATACTCGGTGGTGTTATCGGCAAGGCTTCGACGGACTTCCTCAGGGACACCATCAAAATACATCATCGCCCGTCGCAGCACCGCAGCTAACGCTATTGTCACCATTGGTTCCTCGCCTAGTGCAAGGACAAACGCATCCTGATTGCCTATGTGCAGGAGCCGGTGTACTTCTGCTATCTCTTGTTCTGAAATACCATATGCTGGCATCTCATCACTATGGATGATGCCGCCAATACTACTGACAAGCCTAGCGTAGGTCGAAAAATCCTTACCTAACCGTGTATGTTTCTGTTTTAGTAGCCCTTGATAGCCTGGGAGGCGGATCCCTTTCACACATGCGTTCTTCTTACGTAGGTTCTGGATGAGGTTTGACGTCGTGTTTAGAAAGATGGCAGATACATCGATGCACACTATATCCATTAGATCGTTTTTACACGCTCGCGTACGAAGCGTTTCTGAGATTTCAGAAATCTCTTTCTGACGCAATGCTTCTTGTTCTGCAACCTTTGAAATCGCACTGAGGGACTGGATTCCTTTCACTTCGACACGTGCTCCCCGTGCGATGGAGATGTTTAGGTCCTGCCGAATCGTCCCTAACCCTCGTTTCACCTTTTTTGTCGCTTGCAACAGCATACCAAGCTGTTCAGCGACTTGCTGGGCATGCTCTGGGGAGATGATGTCGGCTTCGGTTGTAATCTCAATGAGTGGTATCCCAAGGCGATCTAATCCATAGTGTACCACTTGTTCCTCTTCAGAGAGTTTTCTTGCGGCATCTTCCTCCAAGGCAAGGGTTGCGATTCGTACGTTCTCAAGCAGGCCACCCATCGCAACCAAAGCGGTCCGCTGGAACCCTGTGGTGTTCGACCCGTCGATGACTATCTTGCGCATGAACTGGATTTCATCTACAGGTATTGCGTTTAGAAGTAGGGCTATGGTAAGACAAATGTTGATAGCCTCATTGTTCGCAGCATGCGGTGGTTCTTCGTCTGCCTCAACGAGACAGGTTGACGCTTCTGCTGTAGTGTAGCGAAACCGTCTCTTGCGTGATGCTTCCTCAAGTGCTGCCCGGTCGACATCACCAAGTTCACTTTGCGTGGGGTGGAGCACTCGTTCAAAGCTATACGCTTTCTCATCTGTTAGCTTTGATTGGCATTGACAGAATAACTTATGGGTCTCTAGCTGTTGATGTATTTCAAGTCCTGCTCTGAAACCAATTGTGTTATAGTCCATGTTCAGTGGTACGAAATAAAAGAACAATATATTATGATTCCTACGTTGCTACCTGGGAGAATTTCTTTTTTATGATTTTGTCGGTGATGATCTAAGAGTGTACACGGACAAATATCGGTTGTTTTTTCTTGAGAAATAAGAGTAGATTTTTTATATCATATGTGATACAATACTCCTTTAAAAAATACCAAAAAATTCTCCTTTTTCCCTGGTTCCTCACCATAAATCTGTACTCAGATCATTCCACATCATGGATAATTATATTATATCAAATATGATACAAAATTTTTTGTATCATCGGTGATACAATTCTCCTTTACCCAACAACGGAAAGTTCCTTTTCCGTGACCTTGCCTTTAAACCGATCGAGACGTAAACTCTCCAATACCTCCGATGTCTTTCCATCAGCAATCAGTTCAGAGAGCAATTTTGATACCATCGGTGATATCATAAACCCATGACCACTAAACCCATTACATTGGATAAATCCCGTAAGGTCTTTTACACCACCAAGGATTGGTCGTGCGTCTGGGGTCACATCATAAAACCCTGTCCAATGCCGCAACAGATTGACATGTTTTAACACAGGAGCATACCGCGTCAGCGTCTGCGACATATGCTGTAAAAACGCAAATGTCGGCATCGTCTTATATCCCTCGGTTTCCTCAGGGATTGGAATCCCACCGACAATGTGGCCTTCCTTCTGCTGACTAAAATAAATCCCGTCCTTGAAAGAAATCACCATCGCCTCAAACAAGGGAGCCAACCGCTCCGTTGCCATGATCTCCTTGCGAAACGGTCGTAAGGGTAAATTCACCTTCGCCATCATCGCGATCTCTTTGGAATCAATCCCCGCTGCGTTCACAACCATGTCCGTATGAACCGTTCCTTTATCGGTCACCACAGCACGAACCGCTTTTCTTGCAACCTTCAAACCGACAACCCTGGTATGAGTATTGACCTCAGCTCCATAGTTTCGTGCCGCGTCCGCATACGCAAACGTGGTCTTGAACGGGTTCGCATGACCATCTGTCGGACAAAACGTCGCACCAATCGCCCTCATACCGTTCACATCAAGAATTGAGACCACTTTGGTTATCTCCTCAGGCTGCAAGATATTAACTCTAAGCCCAAGGGACCGTTGCATCGCGACGTTCTTCTCTGCCTGCTCCATCTCTTTTGCATCATGCACTGCGATCAGATAGCCGCCTTGGCGAAACTCAATGTCCTGCCCAAGTATCCTGCTTAACTGTTCAAAGATCTTCACACTTTGAATCGCAAGCAAAGCGTTCTCCCTCGTTGACCACTGCTGTCGGATCCCTGCACCACAAGCACCCGTCGCACCCGATGCAAGATAGTTCTTCTCCACAAGGACAACATCAATACCTTTTTTCGCAAGAGCATACGCAACAGAGCAGCCGTTCACACCGCCGCCAATAATAACGACATCAGCCTTCTTTTTCATCGTCCTCACATGCCAATGTCCCAAGAGACACCGGGACCAGTGGTGGTCGTACGGTCGGAAGCGGGATCGTACTTATTTTCTTACCGGTTTTCCTTTCCAAGATACGTGCGACCAGCTGAATGCAGACACGTCCCTGACACGGCCCCATCCCGATCCGCAATTTCTTCCGAAGCTCCTCGATATCAGTGTATCCCTCATCGATCGCCTGCATCACATCCTCTTCACTGATATCCTCACATCGACACACAATACTTCGCTTCATACGTCAGACCTTAATATTCCTAATGTCCATCGCTAAGGTACTCGCAACCTCAATGGTCACAACCAATGTCTTGCCTTGTCTTACCACCCGTGTGACCACACCCTTCCCCCGTACCACACCAGTCCTATCTACCGCCTGTACGACATCACCAACCGTGGGTGCAGGGACAAACTCATACGGCAGTGTGACCCATGCCTTTGTTCCTTTGACCTTGACGACGAAAATAGCCAACCCGGGACATACCCCAACGCATCTCGTACAGCCGATACATCGCTCAAAATCATTGACCGGTGGCGCATTGATATCCTTCATGGAGATCGCATGAACAGGACAGGAGTCGACACACGGGTTACAAGGAATCTCCTGGACACATTCAAGGATAGCAACCCCTTTCTCCAGCTGCTTTCTCGTAGGCAGCAGAAGGTCCTTACCCGAAAGGATGCCGGTTTTCTCATACTCACGCATCGGATGCCTCCCTATACTTGTCGATTTTCTCTTTTGCGATCCGTGGTTTCTCCCCAAATGGACCTGCCCGAAGATCACCTAGCTTGTTCTGATACTGCGACAAGAGCTGCTTCTTGCTCGAGAACCCCAGCTGAATGGCAGCAGCAAGACCAGCAATCTTCCCTTCGATCATCGCGGTCGACGCCTCCTCGATCCCCGAGGCATCCCCCGCGACGAACACCCCCCGCACCGACGTCTGCATCGACGCATCATGTAACGCGACATACCCACCAGCCTCAGGGATGAACTGGAGGTCAACCCCAATCTGGGACAGCAACCGTGTCGAAGGAGTCAACCCCACCGCAAGACAAATCGTGTCACAAGGCACGTCCTCCTCGCTTCCCTTGATTGGTCTCCAATGATCATCAAGTGTTACAACAATCGCACCGTTCACCTTCTCATCGCCATACACTTCTTTAATGGAATGTGACGTGAGAATAGGGACCCCACATCGACGAAGCTTGGCCGCATGCACGTGATACCCCCCGATGACCGGTGCTGCTTCCACAACCCGGTCCACCGCAATCCCTGCCTGAAGCAGCTGATACGAGACAATAAGACCAACGTTGCCTGCACCCACCATCAACACCCGGTCGCCAGGCTTCACTCCATAGACGTTCATCAACGTCTGAACCGCACCAGCGCCATACACCCCGGGCAGATCATTGCCTGGGAACAACAGCATGTTTTCCATGGCGCCACACGCAAGGACCACTGCCTTACAATGCACATCATACAACGTGCTTTGATACTCACAGCGTTTCACCACACCGAACCGATGCCTCTTCGTACTTTCATAATACCCAATCACGGTAGCGTCAGTCATCACCTGGATTTTCCCATCCTGCTGCAGACGTTGCAGATTGCGTTCCAGTTCCTGTGCAATATCAACACCACGGATCCCAGCCCGCTCCTCTCTTGAACCGAAGAACTTATGGGTCTGCTTCACCAACTGACCTCCGACACACTGATTCTCATCGACAAGTAAGACTACTGCACCCTTCGATGCACTTTCTAACGCTGCGCACAGACCAGCAGGGCCAGCGCCGACGACCAAGACATCGACATCCAATGTTTTCGCAGGCTCTCCGAAGAACTCTGCCGTTGGTAGCCTGGCAAGTTTATCCTGCATCTCGACACAGATTCCTTCCTGTAACGGCGCGATGCACGTTCGGACGTTTGGGATGCCGTTCACTCGCATCAGACACGAGGAGCATTTCCCGATCCCACAAAAAAACCCTCTCGGGCGGTCATACTTCAGGCTTTTCGTAAGCGTTCGTATCCCTGCAGCGTGCAACGCAGAAGCAATCGTATCCCCCTCTTCACCGATGAGTCGTTTGTTTTGAAAGGAAAACACCAGCTGCTTTCGTTTCGTAAAGTCAATAATAGGATGAGTTCGTATGCGCACGCAACGCCCCCTAACCATCCTGCAATACCCTGCCCTTTAAAAGTATTATCTCAAGAAGGGACACCCTAGATGATCTGGACGTCCTTAATCTGGTGATGCCGTTGCGCCATCTTCCGGATCATGTTGATGTTCCGGCCGCCTTTCCCAATCAATTTGGACTTGTCCCGCGGGTTGACTTCAAGCCGGATGATGCCCACCCCGTCGTTCTCCTCCAAGGTCACCTTTCTTACCTCATAGGGTTTGCAGAGGTTCTTAACAAACCTGGTTTTATCCTCATCGAATTCGACGAACTTCACGCTTTTCTTAAAAAGCGACCGCAGCCTCTCAAGGTTCTTTGCTTTGCTTCCAATAGCAATCCCCAGCTGCCCCTTCTCAACAATAAACACCACGCGGTCATCCTCGACGATACAGTCCCTGATGCCTGCCCCAGAATACTTCGATGCCAGATTGATAAACTGGACCGTCTCATTTGAAAGAACTATCTCTGCCATTCTGCTATTTCCTTTTCTTGACAAGCTGTAGGATAATTGATTCGCCTTCCTCAAGCACGGCCAGACAGGAGACCGAAAAGCTCTTCCCGCAGGTGTAGCCCAGTTCGACACCGGTGGATGTATAGGTGTACACCGGCACCTTCTGTTGCGTCGCAAGTGCCGAAATGGTTTCTGCATCTGGACAGTTCTGTGCCATCACCACCAGCTTTGCAGACCCGTTCTTTAGTGCTGCTTTCGTCTGTTTTTCGCCAATACGGATTGTCCCTTTCTTTGATACGTCTTTTAACGCTTTATTTACGTCTACCATTTACTTTCCCTTCTGTTTAGGTTTTTTTGGGTTCATCACAAGTTCAATCGCACCTGTCCCAAGGTTCACCGGCTGCCCGACGATGATATTCTCAGCAACACCGTTCAGCTCATCGGATTCACCCCGCTGGCTTGCCAGCAGCAGATGGTTGACGGTGATCTCAAACGCGGCTCGTGAAAGCACCGAGCTTTTCTCACCGCTGACACCATGACGCCCGATGGCCCGGACCGTCCCGTCCGCGGTCATCACATCAGCAACAAGCATGATATGCCTCATATCAACATTCAGCCCCTGTTCAGAGAGCGTCGCATAGGCTTCCTGAATGATCGTGTTTCGTGCCGCCTCGATGCCCAGTTCCCGGGCGATCGCATGAATATCGTTAGTGGTGGTCCGGTACGGGTCAACACCCTCGATATCAAGCACCTCTTTAAGATTGCTGCCTTCGCTGTAGATGACATAGCCTTCGTTTGGCTCTTTGCGGATGATGACCCGCTTGATCCCATCGATCCCCTTTATCTTCAGGTTCTTTAACATCTCATTGGTGTTCTGCAGGACCTTATACCCTGGTTCATCCAACATGACTTTTATCGTATCTTTTTCGATTTTCGCTGAGAGTTTACGAACAGACTGGACCCGCTCCAACAGGTCATCAATGGTGATGCCTTTCTTCTGCATGGTCATCTTATTTGGTTTAATCGCAATGGTAATATTGACAAGGTCCATTTCGATATCTGCGACATCCGTAAGCCTGGTGATCTCGATTTTATTGGCGATTTCTTTTGCCAGGTCCGGGTTTATCCGGTACTCATCCCGAAGATAGATGTTCATCATCGGCGTTGAGGGGGTGGACCGCGCATCGACGATCTCGATTAACCGGGGGAGTCCCAGGGTGACGTTGATTTCCGCGACACCAGCATAGTGAAACGTACGCATCGTCATCTGCGTGCCCGGCTCACCGATGCTTTGCGCACTGATCATGCCGCATGCCTCGGTTGGGTCGATACGGTTCTTCGCGTACTCCTCCAAAGCTTTTTCGACGATGTTTTTTAGCTTCGCCTCGATTTTCTTATCCTGCGTAGCGCGTTCGACAATCCCATCGATAATAGATATAGGAAGAAAGTCGTTTTTCAGCTGTTTGTATATCGCTGCTCGAATCGTCTTAAACTCCTTTGATTCCTCCTCTGTTTTCTTCGGCGGGGGAACAAACGTTCGTTCCGGTTCTTTCTTTTTCTTCTCGATTTTTTTCTCAGCGACGACCGTTTCTTTTCTCGTCCCGCTTTTCTTCTTCCTCGAAACACCTTTCGCCTGCATTGTTTTTTTCTTCGGTTCCCGTGCGTTGGCTTTCAGAGGAGTCTTCAATGCCGGTTTTGTCCGTTTTGCAGAGGCGACTTTCGGTTTCTTTTTCTCAGGTTTCTTCTGTGCGGACTTCTTTTTCGAAAACAACGCTGCCATCTGGTCATCCCTCCTGTTTTACGTCATAAATGATCCGATCGATGTCCACTGCTTTCCCCGTGGTGCTTCGCGTGGGGTCAACCCCGTCATCACCATACCGGAACTGGATGATCTCCCCACCGGTGTGACGAACAGTCCCATCGCTTTCCACCTTCAGGTCCTCAAGGGCATTCACCAACCGACGCTGCATATACCCGGACCGGGATGTTCGCACCGCGGTGTCGACCAGACCCTCTCGACCTCCCATCGAATGGAAGAAATACTCGGTCGGATTTAACCCGCTCTTATAGCTGTTGGCCACGAACCCTTTCGCACTGGCCCCCAGGTCGCCTTTTTTGAAATGTGGTAACGTCCGATACTTGTATCCTCGGGAGATCCGCTCTCCTCGGACTGCCTGTTGTCCGACGCACCCGGACATCTGCGAGAGGTTCAGCATCGATCCCCTCGCCCCTGATTTCGCCATGATCACCGCGCTGTTGTTTAACCCAAGATACTTACTTGCGATCTCACCGGCCATGTCCCTTGCTCGTCCGGTGACCCGCATGATCTCCATCTCCAATGTCTCCTCAAGACTCCGACCAGGCAACGATTCCAGCTCACCGCGTTCATACGCGCTGACAAGCGTGTTGATCTTGTTCTGCGCCTTCTGCAGACCTTCCTCGATCTGCCGTTTTGCCTCTGTTGGGATGTCCTCGTCATCGATGCTGGTGGTAAACCCAATCACCGTCACCACCGCGATCCCCAGTCTGGTCACATCGTCAATGAACACCCTTCCGGCTCCAGTCCCATGATCCCGGATGATCCGTTCAACGATCCTTCCTTTGAAGGACCCGATGCTGTTCTCGTCAATGATCCCCTGTTTCAACTTGCCGTTTTTCACAATCACATACGCGCCATGAGGGCAGTTTGCGGCCTGACAGACCTCGCAATGATAACAGGCTTTTGCCTTATACTCGATGTTTAAATCCTTTGGAAGCAAGACGCTGAAGATATCCCGCCCGTATACCACGCTTTTCCCATCCACCTCATGGACCTCCGGGAACTTCCCCTTGTACTTGAACGTGGAGAGGATCTCAGAGGTTTTTTCTTTTGAAAACGTTTTATCCTTATATGTGAGAAGGAAACACCCTGAAATATGATCGTGCAGACCCCCGATGATCACACCACCAAAACGAGGTGACATCAAGTTCTCCTGCACTTTCATAAGGATCTCCGCCTCAGCCTTTGCCTCTTCCCCTTGCAGAAGATGTAGGTTCATCTCATCACCATCAAAATCAGCGTTGTACGGAGGACAGACTGAAAGGTTGAACCGGAACGACCGGTTCGACATGACCTTGATCCGATGTGCCATCATCGACATGCGATGCAAAGACGGCTGCCGATTAAACAACGCGATGTCCCCGTCCATCAGCTGTCGTTCGATGATAAACCCAAGCTCGAGTTTCTCAGCGATGTCTGACGCGTTTTTCTCAGTGACCTTCATCCGCTGCTCGACCCCCTCACGGTATCGTTTCACATAATTCACGTGAGGCCGGTAGTCCTCACCAGGTTTCTCAGGCTGTGCTGTCTGCTTGATGAGTTTTTTACACCATTCAAGGTTCTGGATCGTGACCCGCACCGGGATCGTCAGCTCCCTGGCGATCTCCACAGGGACGCCAATCTCGTTGATGCTCAGATTCGGGTCAGGAGAGATAACGGTCCTTGCGGAGAAGTTCACTCGTTTTCCTGAAAGGTTGCTTCGGAACCTTCCTTCTTTTCCCTTCAACCGCTGCGCAAGGGTTTTTAAGGGTCTTCCCGACCGATGTCGCGCCGGTGGAATCCCTGATGTCTGATTATCCAAATACGTCGTCACATGATACTGCAACAGCTCCCAGAGATCCTCCACGATCAACTGAGGCGCCCCTGCATCTCTGTTCTCCTGCAACCGCTGGTTAATCCTGATCACATCCACCAGTTTATGGGTCAGGTCGTCCTCAGAGCGTTCACCGGATTCAAGGGTCACCGAGGGTCGAACCGTGACTGGTGGCACGGGCAGCACCGTCAGCACCATCCACTCTGGTCGCGCGGATTGGATGTTAATGTCCAACAGAGGGAGGTCCCCATCAGGGATTTTCTCAAGCCACTCGCGAATCTCCGTTGGGGTCAGTTTCTTTCCGTTCTCACGGAATGAGGTAGGTTTGTCCAAATCGATCTTCCCGCTGAGTGCATGGCAGCGGGGGCATGCCTCTGTTTTTGTCGCACTGCTGATAATGACCTTAAAGACATAGGCATTGTCCCGTCCCTCTGCAGCGTTCTTTAAAATAGACTTCCGATGCTCTTCAAGCTCCCTATCAGAAAGCAGTATTCGTCCACATTTCCGACAGGTCGCCCGAAGACAATTCCTGATAGTCTTCACAAACCCGACATGAATCACTGGCATCGCCAGGTCAATATGCCCGAAATGCCCTGGGCATTTGTCTTTACCGACCTTCAGCCCACAGGTCTTACAACGAAGCCCCGGCTCAATGACACTTAACCGCTGATCCATCAGCCCCATCGTGATAGGAAACCCATCATCATCGTACGTGTCAGCGGTAATCACCTTTGTCGCACTCATCTTGCGAATCTCATTCGGTGATAGTACTGAAAACTCAAGCGCCCCAATCTTCTTTGTGATACTACGTCCTGCCATCTTTCAACCCTCCTACACCAATGACTCCAGCTTGATCCGTGGCACTACCACAAGCGACTTCAGCTCGTCAATGAGCAGTTTGAAGGCATAGCTCATTTCCACAGGGTGAATATCTGCCTTGTCACCACAGATGGAGCAATGCAACCGACCATGACGATCGATCATCGCGATATGACCACACGTGTTACAGACATATTTCATCGTGATATCTGATTCATCCAGCAACCGGTCTTTTATGACCATGGAGGCGCCATGCCCAATCAGGCAGTCCCGCTCCATTTCTCCGAACCGCAGCCCACCTTCTCGTGCTCTTCCCTCGGTTGGCTGCCGTGTCAGGATTTGCACTGGCCCTCGTGACCTCGCATGGATCTTTCCTGCGACCATGTGATGTAACTTTTGATAGTAGATGCATCCCACGAACACATCGCATTCCAACGGCCGCCCTGTGTTCCCGTCATAGAAGGTCTCTTTTCCCGCATGGTTAAATCCATTCTTGACAAGTGCTGTCCGCAGTTGATCCTCATCTTCACCGCTAAACGCGGTCCCATCAACGATACGTCCCTCAAGCGAACCGACTTTTCCCCCGATCATCTCCAGCACATGGGCGACGGTCATCCTTGAGGGGATCGCATGAGGGTTGATGATTAAATCCGGTGACATCCCATCTTCGGTAAAGGGCATGTTCTCAGCGGACACCACGTATCCGATTACTCCTTTCTGACCATGTTTTGAAGCAAACTTATCTCCAAGTTCTGGGATTCGTTGTTCTCGAACCTTTATCTTCACCATCCGAGAGCCGTTCACTGATTCTGATAGCATGACCTTATCGACGACTCCTCCTTCACCATGTTGCACGGTCACTGATGTCTCCCTGCGTTTCTGCGGGGTGAGAAAATCAGTTGGTTCCTCAAGGAAACGAGGTGGCGAGGTCTTGCCTATCAACACGTCTCCCCCATTCGCGGTGCATTCTGGAGAGATGAGTCCATCTTCACCAAGATTGTTATACGCATCTTCACTGCGGACGCCTCGACAATCAGGGTTTGGAATTTCAAAATGATCCTCCTGACCACCAGGATACCGCTTCTCCTCACTGCTATACGTCCGCACAAATGTGCTTCTGCCAAGTCCACGTTCAATAGCGGACTTGCTCATGATCAAGGCATCCTCCATGTTATATCCCTGGAAGGAAGCGACCGCGACAATGTAATTCTGTCCGGCGGGTCGTTCCCGAAACTTGATGTATCGGATCGGATGAGTCTGCACCAGCGGCATCTGCGGGTAATGAAGCAGATGACCACGGGTATCTGGCCTGATTCGATAATTCGAGGCACCAAACCCAAGCGATTGCTTCCCCATCCCGGCACCCATCGTGATCCTGGGGGATGAATTATGCTCAGGGTACGGGACAAGCGATGCCCCGATCCCAAGGATACACATCGGGTCAAGCTCCATATGGGTATGGTCTGGGGTGAGGTCTTCCTCTCGTAATGCAATCAGAGCGTTTTCTTCCTCTTCAGCATCAATATATTCGACAACCCCATCGTTGATAAGTTCGGTCCATTTCTTCCTGCCTTCCTTTATTTCAGAAAAGGTTTTCTGGTTTAACAAAAACTTCCCATTCTCTGCGACAAGCAACGGACGTCGTAACCGTCCGCAGTCACAGTTGACAATCACGTCGTTTCCCTCGATATCATAGGTGACATTAATCTCGTTGCTCAGCATCCCTCTGCGACGTCTCTCCCGCAGTTTCTTGACCAGGTCCGCACCATTCGGATGCATCCCGATTAGATCACCGTTCAGATACACACGGGCACCAATCACATGTTTGGTTAATTCCTTAATACCGAGTTCTCGTAAAACGGTCTCGACCTCTTTTTCCCCGAATCCCTCTGAGATCTCTACGGTCAATGCAAGGTTCTTTACAAGACCACAGTTTGGTCCTTCTGGCGTCTCATTGGGACATAGACGGCCCCATTGTGTTGAATGCAGATCTCGCGCTTCGAAATGTGGCTGCGACCGTGTCAACGGTGAGGTGACTCGTCGTAGATGACTCAGCACTGCTAAATTGCTGGTCCGATCAAGAAGCTGGGAGACGCCTGCACGGCCACCAACCCAGTTTCCAGTGGCAAGTGCATGATGAATACGCTGGCTTAGGACATCAGAGCGAAGCGATGACGCTATCTTGATTTCCTTTCCTTTCGCATGAATCCGCTCAATCTGATATTTCAGGTCCTTACATAACGCGGTGAACGCGACACGGAATAAATCTTCCATAAGGTCCCCAGCAAGCTTCAACCGCTTGTTCGCGTAATGGTCCTTGTCATCCTGCTCCCGTTTCCCAAGCGCGAGCTCTAGGACTGCCATCCCCATACGAGCCACGAAAATAGCCTTTTTCAAACGATCCTGCGGGTCATTGCCCAGATGAGCAAGCAGATGCCGATCCATGATGGTCTCAACCCGTTTGACCCGGTACTCCTTTGCCTGGCCACCCGCGAACTTCTTGCCAAGATATGCAACTGCTTCCTCTTTTGTCGCGATGCTGTATTCCTTGGCGCATTCCTCGATGTTCGCAAGCACGTACGGCTCCATCTTTGGGTCCACGCAAATGACATCGACGATCTCTTTATCGTTCTCCATTCCTAATGCACGCAATAACACAATAAGTGGGATCTGCCCGTAGGTGGTCGGTAGGCTTACCATAAGCATGCCGTCCTTTCGTTTTTCCACTACGGTTAATGCACGGTACCCCTCCCGCTGGGAGAACACTTTTGCCACTTCAACATCGGTCCCATACCGACTGGATCGCTCAACAAGCACTCTGTTGGGGGCAAGGTCCTCAACAGTGATTAACACCCGTTCCGTTCCATTGCTAATAAAATATCCACCTGGGTCCAAAGGGTCCTCTTGTTTCTGTTGAAGCTCTTTTCGATAATCCTCTTCAGACAGAGGCCTATCTAATTTTTCTACCAACACCCGTTGGGAGATGTTACACCGCAGGGATTTCACCATGATGGGCAGTTCACCGATACGAACGGTCTCAGGTTCATACTCCACTTCGTTTTTCACCGGGATAAACTCAAGTTCTACCGGCGCTTCATACGTAAGATCCCGTAATCGTGCCTCCATCGGGGTAAGCTCGCGTTCGGTCCCATCCGCTTCTTTTACCTGTGGAAGACCGACCTTGATTTTACCAAATCTAATCTTATAGCCTTCTATCTCAGGGTAGATGTACCCACGTTTCATCCCCTCTTCTTCCTGACCAATAATCGTCCCATCGACAATCCTCTGAAGGCGGTTCCGTAAAAAATCATCATAGGAAGCGATCTGATGGTTGACGATACTTCGCTCTTTATAAAACACATCAACAAGTTCTCTCATAAATACTCCTCATAATCCCCTTGTACATCTCTACGTCTCTTCGCTTGCAGTACTGAATTCCTCAGATGGCTCAGCGAAGATGAAACTCTCAGAGGTGTCACTCTCAACAACCAGCCGGTATGCTGTCGCATATTTGGCCGTCGGGCTTTTTCGTATGATCTTGATGATCTGACCAGGTTTCGCCCCTGTAGAACGCGCTGCAGGGTCCGTCACAAGGATGCGTGGCAGTTGATCAGTTTTAATATTGAATTTCTCGAGCAGCTCCTTTTTCTCTTTATCAGATAAAATAGTATGTTCGGGAACCAGCTTATGTCCTAAGATGTCGTAATATTTTTTTGGCGGGGCTGCGATACTACATTCCTCCTACGTTCCTTGTGAGGAAAGGCGGGCCTGAAGGGATTCGAACCCTTGGCCACCTGGTTAAAAGCCAGATGCTCTACCTAGCTGAGCTACAGGCCCAATCATGGGCCACAGTTACACTGATTAGTTATATTGTTTATTTATAGTATACGCTATATCAAGTAACGTTGGAACGGCTTACCCGTAATATAATTTCCCCTATAAATACCTTTACATCTTGCTTCTTTTTCGAAAAAATCAATGTTCTTATACGATATGTACAGACAATATTCTTATAAGTAAAGATTATAATACACATCTCAAATACATCACGTTAATGAAAATCAATGAAATATTTTATTCAATACAAGGGGAAGGACGGTTAACTGGTATTCCAAGTGTTTTTCTCAGGACCTCGGGATGTAACCTGCGGTGTTCCTTCTGTGATACGACCTATGCGTATGAAAAAGGAGCCTTCATGAGCATCCAGGAGATCCTTGATGAGGTACACAAATTCCGCTGTACCCATATCTGTCTCACGGGTGGAGAACCCTTGCTGCAAAAAAAGACACCGCAGCTGATCGACAGTCTACTAAGAAAAAAATACACGGTATGTCTTGAGACAAATGGAAGCAAGAGTATAAAAAAAATCATTGGAAAAAAATCTCTGCTCATTTCCCTTGATATCAAATGCCCCTCCTCAGGAGCCCATGGGCAAATGAACATGAACAATATCCTCTATCTTCAAAAGAAAGACCAGCTTAAATTCATTATTAAAAACAGGAAAGATTATGAATATGCGAAAAAAATCCTTGCCAAATACAAACCGATATGTCCTGTTTTTTTCCAACCGGTCTGGGGGACCGACCCAAAGCGGCTTGCCATATGGATTCTTGATGATAGGTTACCTGTTCGATTGTCATTGCAGATTCATAAAATCATTTGGGGGTCAAAAAAAGGGGTCTGACTTGGTAGTGGTCTCCTCATAGTTTTCTAGAGAGGAAGCCTAAACACAAACTATATACATGAAAAGTGCATTCATGGTTGAAATTAATAGATTAATGTGAGAAAAACAGAAGAGAAGATGAGGTGAAATAAAAAATGCAACCATCGAATATGGCATATGATAGAGCGATTACCGTGTTTTCCCCGGATGGGCGGTTATTCCAGGTTGAGTACGCACGAGAGGCGGTCAAACGAGGGACTACAACCGTAGGAGTAAAATTCAGAGATGGTGCGATTTTAATTGTTGATAAACGTATTACATCCCGGCTTATCGAGCCTGATTCCATTGAGAAGATCTTTATCATTGACGATCACATCGGATGCGCAACATCCGGTCTTGTTGCCGATGCACGATCATTGATAGACAGGGCAAGGTTGGACGCGCAGATAAACGAGATTACCTATAGCGAGAAAATTCAGGTTCAAACGCTAGTAAAACGCATCTGTGATTTCAAGCAAACCTATACACAATATGGTGGTGTTCGACCATTTGGGACCGCGTTACTCATCGCAGGTGTGGATCAGACCGGTGCCCGACTGTTTTCCACAGACCCCTCAGGAGCTTTGATGGAATACAAGGCAGCAAGTGAAGGAGCGGGACGCACAGGCGCCATGGCGTATTTCGAGGAACACTATAAAGAGAACGTCCCTATGGAAGAGGCCATCGACCTTGGGATAAAAGCCTTACATAAGGGAACTGAGGGAAAGCTTAACCCTGATGCCATCGAAATCGGTATCGTGAAAAAAGGTGTGAAGTTCCATATCCTTTCCTCTGCGGAAACAAAAACCTACGTCACCAAAGCAATTGGAGGAAAATAACAGTGGTCAGTCTAGAAAACGCAGTGATTGCACGGTTGCATATAGGAGCGGATCGCTTCGAGATTCTCGTTGATCCTCATGAGGCAGAGCATATCATGGAGGGAAAAACAGAAAACATCCTCTCTGCTCTGGCGATTGACGCAGTCTTTAGTGATTCAAAGAAAGGGACTCATGCTGCGATAGAATCGCTGCAGAAACACTTTCATACCACAGATATTTCAACAATAGCTAAGGAAATAATCCAGAAAGGAGAGATACAACTTACTACAGAACAGCGTCGTGAGATGCAGGAGAAGAAACGGAAACGAATTGTAGATTTGATTGTGAAGAATGCAATGGACCCGCAGACAAAGATGCCGCATCCACGGACCCGGATTGAGCTTGCGATTGATGAGGCAAAAGTCCATATCGATCCGTTCAAATCGGTAAACCAGCAGATGAAAACCATCCTTGAGCACCTACGGCCTATCCTTCCCATCTCCATGGAACAGGCACGGATCTCTGTGAAAATCCCGCCGGAGTATGTCGGGAAAGCGTATGGCGCAGTCCGGAGTTTTGGGACGTTGGAACGGGAGGAATGGCAATCGGATGGTACGTGGGTTGGTATTGTGAAGCTGCCTGCAGGCATGCAAACGGATTTTTATGACAGGCTTAACACCCTTACGAAGGGAAACGTTGAAACAAGAGTGTTAAAATAGGTCTATGAAAGAGGATATTAGATTTTATGACAAATGAAGGACGTCAAGTAGTCATCCCCGGTCAGATTCTTGGTGAAATATCCGTTCTGCGCCCTGGTCGAGGTACCTATGTTGAAAATAAGAAAATCTATGCAGAGCGACTCGGTGTGCTGAACATCCAGGATAAATTCGTTCATATCATCCCGTTACGAGGACGATACGACCCCATTGTCGGTGATTTTGTCATTGGTGTCGTGGAGGAAGCATCAACATCCAACTGGATGGTTGACATCAACGCCCCGTATCCTGCGCTGTTGCATGTAAATGAGGTGCCGTGGGAGATTGAATTCGCTGATACGGAAAAATATTTAAACACGGGCGATACCATTCTTGCGAAGGTTCTCTCGGTTGATGTGTCAAAGAAATTGCAGATTACCCTTAATGATCGTAACCTCTTCAAGCTTAAGGGTGGTCATCTCATCGAATTTGAGCCATCCGTATACCGCCGCATCATGGGTAAGAAATATTCCATGATTGAGAACATACAGAAGTATACTCGGTGCCGTATCAAGGTTGGTAAGAACGGGCGTATCTGGATTGATGGGGATGCGGAAGGAATCGAGAAGGTGTTAGCGGCAATCACGATGATTGAACAGGAGGCCATCACATTTGGGCTGACAAATAGGATAGAAGAATTCTTGAAAAAAGATGCAAAGGATGTAAGATGATGAAATCAGATATGAAGTTAATAACAGATGAAGGAAAGCGATTGGATGGACGAGGTCCACATGATTTGCGGAAGATCAAAATAGATGCTGGGGTGCTGCATCGAGCAGACGGCTCCTGCTACCTCGAATGGGGTGGCAACAAAGTCCTTGCTGCTGTCTACGGCCCTCGGGAAGCAGTCCCACGGCATACACAGAACCCACTGAGGGCAATTGTGCAGGCACGCTATAATATGGCGGCGTTCAGTGTCGAGGACCGTAAGCGTCCTGGTCCAGACCGACGAAGCGTCGAGATATCAAAGGTCATTTCCGAGGCGCTGGAAAAGGTGATTCTCACTGAGCAGTTCCCTCGCGCAAGCATCGATGTGAACATCGAGGTGCTTGATGCAGAGGCAGGGACCCGCTGTGCGGGACTTACTGCTGCTGCTGTTGCGTTGGTCGATGCAGGAATCCCCATGCGGGATATCCCGGTTTCATGTGCTGCAGGGAAAATCGGAGGCCACGTCGTCCTTGACCTTGGAAAAGAAGAGGATAACTTCGGTGATGCTGACCTGCCCATAGCAATCTCCCCAAGAACCGGTGAGGTGCTGTTGCTGCAGATGGATGGCCATCTTACGGTTGAGGAGTTCAACCAAGCCTTTGACCTTGCGTTGAAGGGATGTCAGACCGTCTCGGAAATCCAGAAGCAGGCGATTATGCAGAAGTATCAGTCTGTCGCGGCGGAGGTGCAAGAATGACCATTGTCCCCGTGATAAAACGTGATTATATTACGAAACTTGCTGAGCAGGGTAAGCGGATTGACGGGAGAACCTTTGACAGCTATCGGACCATCGACATCGAAACAAAAGTCGTCAATAAGGCGGAGGGCTCAGCTCGAGTGAAAATCGGCAACACCCAGGTCCTTTGCGGCATCAAGATGGATATCGGAGAACCGTTCCCTGATACGCCGGCAACAGGTGTGATGAGTACCGCTGCGGAATTCGTTCCGCTTGCATCCCCAGATTTCGAGTCAGGACCACCTCGGGAGAATGCCATTGAGCTTGCACGGGTGGTTGACAGAGGAGTACGAGAATCTCAGGTCATCCAATTAGAAAAACTCTGTGTCTCTCCTGGGGAGAAGGTATGGCTCGTGTTCATTGACATCCATATTCTGGATTACGATGGAAATTTATTTGATGCAGCATCTCTTGCTGCGCTTGCCGCATTGTTGACCACAAAGGTCCCTGTCTCTCGGTTTATAAAAACATTAAACGAGAAGGAGCGTGCGTCATGGCAAGAACAACTCAAAGATATCTATCGGATACCTGGTGTTGACGAGGTTCCCTTCGGGGCAGACGAGACAAGTACAGATAAAAAAATAGTGGAGAATTTTCCTTTACCAATGATTGAGCCTCCAATTTCATGCACTGCTGTGAAAATCAACGACTTTGTGCTCTTTGACCCGTGTTTTGATGAAGAAATCATCGCAGATGCCCGATTAACGGTCGCAACTGATAATAAAGGGGATCTTCGTGCGATGCAAAAAGGTCTTTCTGGGAGTTTTACCAGGGAGGAGATACAAAAAGTTATAAAAGGAGCTCTTGATAACGGGCAAGAAATACGCAAGAAACTTAATCAGTGTTTAGGAAAATAATTATGTCGAAACGAACCAAGAAAGTTGGCACCTCTGGTCGCTATTCATCACGGTACGGTGTGAAATCCCGAACGATAATCCGGGAGATAGAAAGTCAGCAACGGCTCCGTCATCCCTGCCCACAGTGTGGTCAGAAATCAGTTCAACGGAAGAGCACCAGTATCTGGGAATGTTCGAAATGCGGCAATGTCTTTGCTGGTGGAGCATACCTCCCTGAGACGCCATCTGGTGTTGCAGCTGAGCGAATCCTCAAAGGACCCTCCGGTGAGAAGACTCCTGTTGAGGAGGAATCACTGTGACTCGGTATAAATGCGGGTTGTGCAAGAAAGCAGTCCAGTTCGATGTGAAGAACATCGGGATGCAATGTCCGTACTGTGGAAGCAAGGTGTTCTACAAGGAACGCCCGACGGTCGCAAAACGCATCAGAAGCCTATGACATACAAGGCAACATTCCTTTTTTTCTTTTCGTCGTCCACAGATGCATCTGTGATAGCACAATCGCTTTCCCCGGAGATCAAACATGCAATCCCAAAATCAACTGTTCTGTTTTCTGTTGATAAAAAAACCCTCAAGGTAACCATCATGTCTGAGGATGTCAGATCCCTGCGAGCCGCCTGTAACTCGTATCTTCGGTGGATTCAGACGGCTCTGTCCGTCAAAGAACTTGTTTAAACCTCGATGGTCTCGGACCTTCCAGGTCCTATGGAAACAAGACTGATGGGGACCTTTGTTTCTTTTTCGATGAACCGAAGGTATATCTGTGATTCTTTTGGGAGTTCTGAGACGTTCTGAGAAGAAGGGTTTATCGCCTTCCAGCCGTTGAATGTCGTATATACTGGTTTGCATGCTGCAACATCCGTTATGTTTGCTGGGAAGTAATCGATTTTCTTTCCATTCAACATATATCGGGTACATACCTTGACCTCTGGTAAACCATTTAACACATCAAGTTTGGTGATGGCTAGGTTCGTAATCCCGGAGATCATGCAGGAATGTCTCACCACGACAAGGTCAAGCCAGCCGCAGCGCCGTGGTCTGCTTGTGGTGGTCCCAAACTCATGACCAACCTGTTGAAGATGCTCCCCGGTCTTATCAAAAAGCTCGGTGGGCAGCGGTCCTTCACCGACCCGGGTGGTGTACGCCTTGACAATCCCGACGACCTCATCAATAGCTCGTGGTCCAATGCCAGCACCAATGGCTGATCCACCTGCTATCGTATGCGACGAGGTCGTATACGGATAGGTGCCGAACTCAACATCAAGCATAGTACCTTGTGCGCCTTCCAAAAGGATGTTTTTCTTTTTCTCAATAGCCTTGTTTAGTTCGATGTGGGTTGTCGTGATGTACTGTTTTAACCGTTTCCCATATATACTATAGGTTTCCAGGATTTCTTCTTCATCAAGGGTTGTCTTGATGTCGTAAAGATCTATCATCTTCTGTTTCATGGGAAGGATGCGGGAGAGTAAGCGTCGTAAGGTTTCTTTCTCAATGAGATCAATGGCTCTAATGCCGTTTCGTGCGACCTTGTCACTGTAACAGGGTCCGATGCCGCGTTTCGTAGTCCCAATCTTTTTATCACCAAGGTATTGCTCTTCAGCGCCATCAAGGATCTTATGGTACGGCATGATGATGTTCGCACGGTCGCTGACTAAAAGTTTTGGTGTTATACCACGCGTTGTAAGTTCATTAATCTCGTGAAAAAGAATCTCGGGGTCTACAACTACTCCATTTCCGATCACACCTATTTTTCCTTGTATGACCCCTGAAGGTGTAAGATGAAGTTTATAAACCTCATCTCCGACTTTAATGGTATGACCCGCATTTGCTCCTCCTTGATAACGTACAACGTAATGCGCATGTTTTGAGAAGTAATCAACAACCTTCCCTTTTCCCTCATCACCCCATTGGGTGCCAATCACTAACGTTACCGTCATGGTCGTTCCCTTACCACGCAATAGAAAAGAGATACTTATACATACTGACTACTGCATTGTCACCGTGATATCGAATGTTGGTGGTTTTTCCAGGTTACGCTTCACGGTACACACCTCAGCGGATCGAATAAGCGCCTTGTGATATTTCTGAGGAAAGCCTTCAGGGACCTTGATATCGATATGAATCGTTTCTACCAGATGAGTCATCGGATTTCTTTCATCCTTCATCACCAATGTCATCTCTGTAGTAGAAAGAGCATTTCTCTGACAGAACATCAATACATAATAAGCAGTACACGTACCAAGTGAAACAAGGAATAAATCAAATGGCGCTGGCGCAGTGCCGCTACCCTGCTCCTCGACTGGTTGATCCGTAGCCACGGTAAATCCCTTAAACTGAGCATTGACTTTTGCTCCACCGGGAAACGTAATTTCCATATCCATACACGCTCTACCTCCTCTCTATTCGTTTTCTCTCTTAATCACGTTATCTCATCGATCATGGGAAGCAGCTGCCCGTCCTTAAACCCTCGCTGCTGGATCGCACCACTTGGGCAGGCGCTCACACACGTCCCACAGCCTTGACAGAGCCCCTCATTGACTTTCGCATGGGTGACGGTTTTATTTTGCTTTGTTTGATGAACCTGTTCTATTGCTTTAAAAGGGCATTCTGAGACGCATATACTGCACCCGCTGCAGAGATCCTCATCAACAAACGCGACATTGGGCTCAGCCTTAAGCGTCGGTTTACACAGAATGGTTGCAGCACGGCCCGCAGCAGCCTGCGCCTGATACATCGACTCGCTAATGAATTTTGGCATATGACAGTTCCCAGCGACAAACACCCCTCGCGTCGAAAAATCAACGGGGCGAAGTTTTACATGCGCCTCGAGGAAGAACCCATCGTCGTTCACCGGGACCTTTAGCAACTTGCCGATAACAGGGTTATCAGGGTTTGGTTGTAATCCCGTTGAAAGAATCACATGATCCGCCGGGATTTTCAGCAACTCCGCAAGCATTGGCTCGTGGACCTTGACGATCAGTCCGTTCTTTGTCTCAAGTTCTGGCTTCTTCTCAGGATCATACTGTAGGAACATCACGCCTTTTTCTCGTGCATTTTTATAGAATTTCTCATAAAATCCATAGGTCATCAGATCACGATAGAGGATAAAGACCTCCGCGCGCGGGTTTAACTCTTTTATTTTCAAGGCATTCTTTACCGCCTGCATGCAGCAAATCCTACTGCAGTACGGCCGTTTCTCATCACGGCACTCAACGCACTGGATCATTACGAATGTCTCCCCGTCTCTGATATCCTCTTTTTTTAGGACACTTAGATCTTTCTCCAGCTCCGACTGTGTTAAAACCCGAGGGTCCTTCCCATAATGATACGTATGCGGTTTATATTCATCTGCTCCAATAGCGATAACAATCACGCCATGAGAAAACAGGAGGATCCCTGTCGGCGTTTGTATCTCAGATTCATAGCTCCCGACATACCCTTTTAGTGTTTTGACCTGCGAAGCGGTATGCACTGTAATAAGAGGGTGATGTATAACTTTCTCGGTTTTCTCCTTGAGCAACTGTGGGAGGTCAATATCATCGACAGTATAGTACACCTTATGTAAGTACCCCCCCAGCTTGGGTTCTTTTTCTACCAGGGCTGTCTCGTATCCCTGATCTGCAAGGGATAACGCCGCGGTCATCCCAGCAATACCTCCACCGATTACAAGCGCCTTCTGAAGAACCGGTATCTCCGCTTCCTGGATTGGTTGTAAAAACCGGGTTTTGGCGACCGTCATCGCGATGAGCTGTTTTGCCTTCTCGGTTGCCTTCGCAGGTTCATCCATATGTACCCAGGAGCACTGCTCCCGGATGTTCGTCATCTCAAGCAAATGCGGGTTAAGACCTGCATCCCGGAGGCTTTTCTGGAACAACGGCTCATGGGTCCGAGGAGTACACGCAGCAACCAAGATGCGGTTCAAATCATGTTTCTTTATCGCATCGACAATCTTCTTCTGCGTATCCTCAGAGCATGTGTACACATTTGTCTCAACAACAACAACATCTTTAAGTGATCTGATATACTCAGCAACAGCCGGGACATCAACGTAACCACCAATGTTGATTCCACAATTGCAGAGGAACACCCCGATACGGGGCTTTTGATCCGATACATTCTTCTCCAGAGGATATTTTTTTTCCTTCACAAGTGTCCCCTGAGCGTCCTTAAGTAGCGCCGCGGCGTTCGCGGCAGCGGCAGATGCCTGCATCACGGACTCAGGGATTGCCTGTGGCTCTAAAAAAGAACCTGCGACAAAAACCCCTGGTCTGATCACCACAGGATCATTCGCACTCGTCCGGACATAGTTAAACTCATTGACATCAAACCCAAGGATGTCGATGAGCTCGCTGCGTCGTTCACCAGCGCCACACAACCCCACTGAAAGTATCACAAGATTAAACGTTTCTTCTTTGAAATCTCCTGCGTCATTCTCATATTTTATGATCAGATCTTGTGTTATTGGATCCTCGGTGATCTCCGAGATCCGTGACCGAACATACCGGAGCCCATGTTCTTTTTTTGCTCGATTAATGTATTTATCAAAATCTTTCCCATAGGAACGAACATCGATGTAAAACACCGTCGGTTTGATATCAGATGCATGCTCCTTGGCAATGATTGCTTCCTTTGCGGTGTACATACAGCACATCGCAGAGCAATACTCATGACCAACTGAGGCATCACGGGATCCGACACAATGGACCCATGCGACCTTCGTAGGATGCTTCTGGTCACTGGGTCGTAGGATTTTTCCCTGCGTCGGCCCTGACGCTGATAGCACTCGTTCGAATTCTACACTCGTCAGCACATTTTTGTATTTTTTGTATCCAAACTCAGGTTTTATCATCGGGTCAAACGGTGGTGAACCCGCAGCGATGATAACCGCACCAACATGTAATGTAAGATGTTCTGGTTTCTGCTCGTGGTTGATTGCACCAGATTTACACTCCTTAACACAGCGCATACAGTCGACACAGCCACGGTTCTTTCCATCTCCTTCCTTGTCGATTACATACGCATTTGGGATCGCCTGTGGAAATGGTTTATAGATGGCCTTACGCTTCACTAGCCCATACTCAAACGCGTTTGGCAGTGAAACCGGGCAGACTTCCTCACAGTTCCCGCACGAGGTGCATTTCTCGATATCAATGTACCTGGGTTTTTTCAGTACATGTACCGTAAAATTACCTGCGGTCCCCTCAATACCTTCCACGATGGCGTTGGTAAGAATCTCAATGTTCTGATGACGTGCGCAATCAACAAGTTTCGGGGACAGGATGCACATGGAACAATCGTTGGTTGGGAACGTCTTGTCCAGCTGCGCCATGACGCCACCGATGGTCGGTGATTTCTCAAGCACGGAGACCTTGTATCCCATGTCAGCGAGATCAAGGGCTGCCTGTACTCCAGCGATGCCACCGCCGATGACCGCAACAGCCCCGATAGTTTCAGATTTTTTTGCCATAGACCTACTCTTACTTTCTCCGATGATATCCTTCTTTGATTGCAATGTTTTTCATCGCGTTCATAAGCTTTGGGATCTCCACCCCTTGCGGGCATTGGGTGAGACACCGATGATGAGACGAACAGATCTCAACAAACTTGTTACTGAACACTGGGTCCTTCATCCCCAGCAGCACGTTCTTGATAACCTTGCGAGGTGAATACAACGGGTCTAGCTCACGCTCTGGGCATCCTGCCGTACATGTCCCACAGGAATAACACTCGTAAAGGTCTTTTCCCCCCTCACTTTCCGAGATTTTGTATTTGAAATCCAAGTCAAGGTATCTCTTTGACTTCTTGCCTGTGCTGTCCTCTGTCTGTTCCTCAAGCAAACGTGCATCCCGCACCGCGTTCATCACCTCTTTGACATTGACCTTCTGCGGACATTTCTCAAGGCAGCGATAATGAGCGCTGCAGATCCACAGAAACTCGCTGCGTAGCACCTCCTCTTTCAAACCTAAAAGAGCTTTTCGAATGATGACACGGGCGTTCCACTCTGGTTTGACATCCATTTCAGGACAGCGAGCGGTACAGGAACCGCATGCGAAGCATTTGAGGATGCCTTCACCGCCCTCCTCTTTTGCTATCTGAAATTTGAACTGAGGGTCAACCTTCCGGGAGTCGATGACATCCATGTTATTTTTCTCCTACCTCCAAAAACTCATCCTCGCGATACACGATCATCGGGATCTTCTCGGCTGTATCCTTCCCGGGGTAATAGTCGAACTCTTTCTGCGCGTTCTCTGCAACCGGAATGAACACATCCATTAACGGGATATTGTTTGGACATGCCTGTTCGCATAGTCCGCATTCCACGCATGACAGTATCATATGGTTCATCCGCCCAAGCTGAAAGAGGAGTGCGTCTGGCGGCATTTTGAATAATCCTTTGACATTGGCCTTTCGAATGAACTTGTATGCCTCGGCGTCGAACACCGAGGAGTCAAACAAACATTCTTTACAGTAACAGATCGGACAGGCCTGCCTGCAATTATGGCAGTTGACGCAGGTATCAAAAAACTCAGCGATTTTCTCGATACCTTTGATTTCCTCTTTTTCTTTGAGGAAAGCTGCACGTTTCTTGTTTTTCTCTTCACGAATCTCTTTGACTGCCTTTTCCCTACCTTTCCCCTCTTTCTCATCCTCAAGAGGTAGCTCTTTTACTAGGTCTTTGCCAACATCCGAGTGTGCCTCAACAATGATCTCTTTTTGGATATCAGCACCATAGAACCCAAGGACGATATCAGCATGCGTGGGAATCGGGTCCTTGCAGATTTTGCATGATGAGCGCAGATATTTTTTCGCCTCATCAGAGTGTTTCGTCAAGGTTTCAAGAAGGAACTGTGTCGGCGTGAGCTTCTCAGGAAACTCCGAATAGGTATTGATGGGAAACGTCCCTGGGCAGTCAACGCCGATGATGACGATGTTGGAAAGGCTTGCCTGGTTGAGCTTTACCAGTTCGATGAGCGCACGGATCTGACAGGGTCGCATCACGACCCCGATAGGTTTTGCTGGTGGCTGCACCTTTGTTATCTTAGACACGATCGAAGCGGTGGACACAGGCAGCACTGGAGCAGCGATATCAGCCTGCAGTTTCTTTGAATCTGAGATAAGAACAGGGAACGCGACTTTCTTTGAGGAAGTACTCTGTTGTACCAGCAACGCCTGGATTTTTCCTGATGCCAAGAGCTGCCGAAGGAATTCATTGGTTGATTTCACCACATCATTGTCGTTTACTTTGAGTACCTTATTTGTCATTTTCTTTTCATCCTCCATTACAGGTTCCAATGTTTCGCAATCGGGTTTGGCCCCAGTTTCTGAATCGCCTCGGTCATCTCCTTCATGGTGTCAGCAAACTTCTGGCCTTCTGAGGCAGAGATCCATCGCAGCCAGACCCGCTCTTTCTCAAGACCCAGGGTGCCAAGGATGTTTTCAAGAAGCACCATCCGTCGTCGCGCCTTGTAGTTCCCGTCGATGTAATGGCAATCCCCTGGATGACATCCACCGACGAACACGCCATCAGCACCTTCGAGCAACGCACGAAGAATATACATGGAATCAACAGATCCGGAGCACATCACTCGGATGATCCTGACGTTCGGCGGGTACTGGATACGGCTTGTCCCAGCTAGGTCAGCACCCGCGTAACTGCACCAGTTACAGAGGAACCCGACGATCTTTGGTTCGAAACCTTCCTTCTTATGGTCCTTTTTTTCTTCATTCATGGTCTCTTACTCCAAACATGCATCAATCATGGAAATAATCTGACGTTTCGTAAATGTGTTCTGCTGCGACGTGCCACTTGGACAGACCACGGAGCACGCGCCACAGCCCTGGCAGAGGATTTCATTAACAATAACAATCTTTTTTTCCTCATCATAGCTGATTGCGTCATACGGACAAACTGCGACACACAGTTGGCATCCCGCGCAATTCCGAGAAACCACTTTGGCGATGTTCCCCAGGGTCTCAAGGTACTTCTTAGAAAGTATCGTCGCTGCACGAGCACCAGTCGCCTTCGCCTGCAGGATTGATTCTTCGATGAACCGTGGTGAGTGTGCAAGACCGCAGAGGAAAATCCCATCAGCGGAAAAATCAATCGGGCGTAATTTGACATGCGCTTCTGTATAAAACCCGTCCTCGTTTAAGGGGACTTTGAGGAGTTGCGCCAGTGGTTTATTGTCTTGGGGGACGATACCTGCGCTTAAGATCAATTTATCGGGATGCAGATGCAGCTCTCTGCCAAGGATTGGCTCCTTTGTTTTTATAAGCAGTTTGCCGTTCTCAATGGTAACCTTTGGCTCCTCCTTCTCATCATATCTGACAAAAAGGATGCCTTTTTTGCGTGCTTTTTGATACAGGACGTCCTCTCGGAACCCGTATGTCCTAATATCACGGTAGAGGACATAGACCGCTGCTTCAGCAGTACGTTCCTTGAACCGCAACGCGTTCTTAAGCGCCTCAGAACAACACACCCTGCTGCAGTACGGATGGTCATCGTTCCGAGAACCGACACATTGAATCATCACGACCTCTTTAAGATCTTTCAGGTACGGTTTTTCCAGAAACAGGTCTTTTTCAAACTCGGTCTGTGTCAGAACATCATCGCTTTTCTTGTACTGATATTCCTTCGGCTGATAGGGCATCCCACCTGTTGCGACGATGATCACCCCATGTTGGATAACGGTTGGGGTTTTCTCCTTCTTTCCTGTCTGAAGTGTTGTGGAGAAGTTCCCGACATACCCGGATACGTGCTCAACCGTCGTATGAGCAAATACTTGGATATGAGGATGGCTGGTGACCTGTTCAATCGTCTGTTTCAGAAGGTCCTGGGGGTTCTCCCCATGCGCCCCAAGGTAGATTTCCTTGAGATGGCCCCCGAGCTCCGGTTCTTTCTCAACAAGGTACACCTGGTATCCTTGGTCAGCTATGGAAAGCGCTGCAGTCATCCCAGCGATACCACCACCGATGACCAGCGCACTTGCAAGAACCGGGATCTGCATATGGCGCACTGGGTACAAATCAGAGGATTTCGCAACCGCCATTCTCACGGCATCGATCGCCTTTTCCGTCGCGCTCCCCGGGTCGCTCTTATGGACCCAGGAGTTCTGATCACGCAGGTTCGCCATCTCAAATAAATGTGGGTTCAACCCGACCTGTCGGAGTGTATCCTGGAATAATGGTTCATGGGTCCGCGGGGTACACGACGCGATGACCACACGGTTTAGATTCAGCTCTTTTATCTTTTCCTTGATTTTTTCTTGGGAATCCTGTGAACAGGTAAATAGCGTATCATCTGAATATTCGACATAAGGGAGTGTCTTTGCGACCTCGACAACTTTTTTCACATCGACGACACCTGCGATATTGATTCCACAATGACAGACAAACACACCAATCCGGGGGAACTCCGCTTTGATGTCACGTTCCATCGGGTACGTCTTCTCAATGACCTCGGTCCCCCGTGCATCCATGATGGTTTTTGCTGCATCTGCTGCAGCCGCGGACGCCTGGGTCACGCTCTCAGGGATGTCTTTTGGTTCGGTCACCGTCCCTGATGCAAACACACCCTGCCGTGAGGTAGAAACCGGGGAATATGTCTCTGTCTCAATAAACCCGTACTCATTTAAATTGACCTCTAATGCTTTACTCAGATGTCCTAAGGCTGCGCAGGGTTGTAAACCGACGGAAAGCACCACCATATCGTAGGTCTCGCTCTGAAGCAATCCTTTTTCATCGACATAGCGGATGGTCAATTGCTTTGTTTTCCGGTCTTGTTCTATCTTTGGGATACGGCATCTGCGGTACACGACCCCGTACTCTTTCTGTGCCCGGTCGAAATATTTGTCGAAATCTTTCCCAAACGACCGCATATCCATGTAATAGATATGGGTCTGCACGCCAGGCTCATGTTCTTTTGCAATCACTGCTTCCTTGGTGGCATACATACAGCACACTGAGGAGCAGTATTTCCTATCACAGCTTTCATCACGAGAGCCGATGCATTGCAGCCATGCGATTTTTTTCAATGGTTTACCATCAGAAACCCGTTTGATATGGCCTTTGTACGGTCCTGAAGCGGAAAGCATCCGTTCAAACTCGATGCTGGTAAGTACGTTCGGGTACACCTGATACCCGTAGCTATCCGCCTTTGGTGGGGTGTACTCTGCAAAACCCGGGGACATGATCACGGCACCGACATCAATGGTCTCCGTTGTTTCTTTCATCTGATGGTCGATGGCATCAGGTCCGCAGTACAGCACACATTGTTGACAATCGCAGCATCCCGTGCAATTCAGGCATCGCTGCGCCTCGCGGATCACCTGGTCCTTGGTGAACCCTTGGTTAACCTCGCTAAACGACTTCACCCGCTGATCCATGGTAAGAACTGGTGGTTGTTCGCGTGCTTGCGGGATTCGAAGTGATTCTTTTGGGATCTCTGCTCTCTTTTGTTCTTTCTTTTCTCGTCCTGCAAGTAGGTCTTCTTTATTGAGGAATCGATCTATTGACTCTGCAGCACTATGACCTGCTGCGATCGCCTCGACAGCAGACGCTGGGCCAGATACGGCGTCACCACCAGCAAACACCCCGTCCTGGGACGTTCGTAACGTGAGAGGGTCAGCTTCTATAAATCCTGATTTGGAAACATTGATATTGTTTTCTTCCATCAGTTTGATATCAAGCTCCTGGCCGATTGCGAAGATGACATAGTCACAAGCAATATCATATTCGGAGTTCGGGACGACAACCGGTCGTTGTCTACCTGATACGTCTGGTTCCCCTAGCTGCATTTTGACGCACTGCAGACAGGTTTGTTTTTCAGTTTTATGTAATTTTGTTGGTGCGGTTAAAAAGTTAAAAGAAATACCTTCTTCCTCTGCTTGCTGTATTTCCTCTCTATGCGCTGGTATCTCTTTTAGAGAACGTCGGTATAAGACAGTGACGTTTCCACCCAGGCGTCTTGCGGTGCGTGCGGAGTCCATCGCGACATTCCCACCGCCAATCACCAAAATGGTTTTCCCCTTGAAGTAATCAGGCGCGATCATGTTCCTGTTGAGCTGCTTGAGATACTCTACACCTTCTAATACACAGGTATCTGTCCCTGTGCAGCATTCGATCCCAGCGGCACGGGTCTTATGGGCACCGATTGCAAGCAGAATCGCCTTGAACCCTTGTTTCTTCAGATCAGCGACCGTGAAATCCCTTCCAAGTTTCTGATTGTTCTTTATCTCAATTTGGTGTTGTTCACAAAGGGAGTCAACCTCGTTATGCAGATATTCCTTTGGTAAACGATAGTCAGGCACACCGTAATGAAGCATACCGCCGCTGTATTTCTCAGCCTCAAAAATAACGGGTTTGTATCCTTTCTTTGAAAGGTCATAGGCAGCGGTAAGCCCGGTAGGCCCTGCGCCGATGATTGCCACTTTTTGACCAATTTCTCTTTTGTTCCCCGGGTTTGCTTTAGGTTGTTTTTTTTCTGCTTGTATCTTCTGGTATTCCACAAGCAGCTTGGGATGGTCATAAATATAATCAGCGATAAATCGTCTGATGCGGCAAATGGAAATTGGCTCATCGATGTCTTTTCGGTTGCAGTCTGTTTCACATGGGTGATAACAAATACGGCCAAGTGACCCAGGCAGCGGGATAGTTTCTATGATAAGATCATAGGCTTCTGCGAATTTTTCTTGAGCCGCAAGGGCGATGAACCCATGGGCGTTTAGTCCGGCGGGACAAGAGATTTTGCATGGGGCGGTGCCTTCGTTCTTCGCAATCGCGAAGACATTGGGAATCGCCTGTGGAAACGGTTGATAAATCGCTTTATGTGTTGCAAGTCCCTCATCGAACTCAGACCGCATAGAAACCGGACAATGTTCAACGCAATCACCGCATCCGTTGCATTTCGTGAGATCAACGTATCGGGGGTGCTTTTTGAGGGTGACGCGGAAGTTTCCTACCTCGCCAGCGACATCAGTGACCTCTGCGTTTGTGATGATATTGATGTTCTCATGCCGTCCTGTGTACACGAGTTTTGGTGCAAGGATGCACATGGCGCAATCGTTGGTCGGAAATGTTTTATCAAGCTGTGTCATGGTACCGCCAATCGACAGGCCACGGTCGACGAGATACACCTTGAACCCTGCATCCGCTAGATCAAGGGATGATTGAATACCGGAAATGCCACCACCGATGACCAGGACTGATCCGTGTTTATGGGCGGCAGCGGTCTTTTGTTTTTTTTCTTTTGTCATTTGACTAAGACTCACATGATGTCGTCAACCATATTCAGCAGTTGTTTCTTTGTGAAATTCTTATGAATCGAAGCATTACTTGGGCAAGCGGCGATACAAGCGCCACAGCCAGCGCATAAGGCATCGTTTACCTCGGCGATCCGTTTTCGTTCATTGAGTGTCCGTGCCTCATATGGGCAGACTTCCACACAGATGCCACATCCGGTGCAGGCGTCCTCGTCCACCATCGCAATCAACGGGTCTATCTCCAGTTCTTCTTGGAATAGAATTGTTGCTGCTCGTGATGCAGCCGCGCTTGCTTGGGAGACCGTGTCTTGTATGTCTTTTGGTGCTTGGCAGCATCCAGCGATAAAGATACCATTGACAAACGTGTCGACCGGGCGAAGCTTCGGATGGGCCTCTAGGAAGAACCCGTCGCCGCTTAAGGTGAGATGCAGCAGTCGTGCGAATTCTGTGGCATCAGCCCGTGGCATCATCGCGGGGACAAGGACAACCATGTCGGTTGTAATTTCAAACAACTTACTCGTTGTCGTATCAAAAATATCGATTTTTAGGTTATCCTTCATCGTGCGTACTTCAGAGGGGCGACCACGGAACAGGTTCGTCTGCATGCCTCGGACCTTGCGGTAGAATTCCTCGTAGCCCTTTCCATAAGAGCGTAGGTCGTTGTAACAGAGGTTAATCTCGACATCATCCCCTAGTTTCTCACGAAGAAGATAGACTTGTTTTAACGCGCTCATGCATCCGATACGACAGCACCAGGTGCACTGGGTTTCATCACGGGAGCCGACGCAGAGGATAAAGGTGACGCTCTTTGGCGTCTGTTGGTTCGATGGCCGAAGGATTTCCCCTTTTGTAGGACCGGATGAGCTGATCAGCCGTTCCATTTCCATGGTAGTGATTACATCACGGGACAGATCGTATCCGTATTCATAGACTGCAGTAGGATTTAGAAGGTCATAGCCGGTTGCGACGATGATAGCGCCGACCTTGCGTTCCACGAGTTCTTCCTTTTGATCAAAATTTATGGCGCCTTGAGCGCATGCTTTCTTACAGAGGGGTTCATCTCCGCATTTGCCTTTTGTAAGAAACAGGCATTTCGTATCATCAATAACGTATTTTAAGGGAACCGCTTGAGGAAACGGCATATAGGCTGCCCCTCGTTTCCCCATACCTTGGTTAAATTCACTCACGATCCGGTCTTTGAGTCGACATGATGTGGCACAATCACCACATCCTGTGCATTTGTCAATATCAATGTAACGTGGTTTTTTTCTTATTTTTACGGTGTAATTCCCGATGCTTCCTTCGACGCTGACAACCTCAGAGTAACTTAATAGTTCGATGTTCTCATGGTTGGCGACTTCCATCATCTTTGGGGTGAGAATGCAGGAGGAGCAATCAAGGGTCGGGAAGGTCTTGTCCAGCTGTGCCATATGACCACCGATGCTAGGGTCTCGTTCTACCAGATGGACCTTGAATCCATCATCGGCGAGATCCAGGGACGCTTGGATCCCTGCGATACCTCCGCCAATCACCAGCGCCTCTGGAATGACCTTGAGTTTGGATGGTTTCAACGGCTCAAGAGAAAGTGCCTTGGACACCGCACTGCGAACCAGGTATTTGGCTTTCTCCGTCGCTTGTTCTCTGTTGGTATGTGCCCAGGAGCACTGTTCCCGGATATTTGAAATCTCGACTTGGTATGGGTTCACTCCGCCATCATTAGCGACGCGGCGGAACGTATGCTCATGCATCCGTGGTGAGCAAGATGCGATGACCACGCCATCAAGGTTGAACTCCTTAATCGTGTCTTTGATGAGGGTTGCGCCCACGTCGGAGCACATATATTTGTATTCTTTTGCGACAGCCACACCGTTCAGCTGACTGGCGTAATCGGTGAGTGCTTTGACATCAACGTTCTGTGCGATGTTAATCCCACAATGGCAGACGAAGACCCCAATGCGACGCATTTACGTCCCCTCCCTCTGCTGGAGCTTTTCGACGGGGCTTAGATTTAGATTCAAGCCAAGTTTCTCAGCAGATGACCCAAAAGCGAGACCAAGGAGTTGAGGGAGATACAGAACCGGGACAGCAAGCTTTGCCGCAACGGTCTCCCCTGCTTTGGTTTGTCTGCTATCAAACATTTTGTGACACCAGGGACAGACATCGACCATGCCATGGATACCTTGCTCTTGAATGGCTTGGAGCTTCTGGCCTGTTTTTGTCAACGCTGACTCCGGGAGATTGGCAAGCAATGGTGCACCGCAGCAGTCAAGTTTCTGAGGATAGTCCACTGGTTCAGCACCAATCGCTTTAAGAATTGCCTCCATCTTTTGTGGGTTTTCTGAATCATCAGGACGACCGATCTCAGTGGGACGGATGAGATGGCAGCCGTAATGTGCTGCGAGTTTCAGACCGGTTAAGGGTTTTTTCACGTGTTCTTTTATCTTCTCTAATCCTATGTGGTCATAAAGCAAATCCACGATATGAACAATCTTTCGTTTGTTGGTGTATTTGAGGTCCTCTGCAGCAAGTAGGTTGTTGATACGCTCTTGCATCTCCGGGTTCTTCTCAAAAATATGTTGGCATTCAGAAAGAGCAAGATGACACATCGCGCAGGGGACAAACACATCAAGATTATATTTTTCAGCGATTGCTAGATTGCGTGCAGAGAGATATAAGGTGAGGAATTGGTTCACACTTTTCATAGGTTCTCCGCAGCAGGAGAATCCCTCTAAATCAACGATTTCTATGTCCAACAGTGGGAGTGTTTCTCGTAAGGCCAATTCATAGGCGTACTGCTCGGTGGGCATCAAACAACCAGGAAACAACGCGTATTTCTTCTTCATTGTCATTATACCTTTTCCATAGCGATTTTCATAATCCCTGCTTGAAACTTAGCGACATCAACGGGTTTTGAAAGAGGCGGCAGTCCAAGGTCGTCTCGTTTCACAGTGTTATTTGTACGAGTCCCGGTCTGTTGAATATCTTGTATAAGTCCCATCGAGAGGATTGATTGCAGCATCACTGTGTATTTCCCTGGTATTTGTTTCCCACTTGCGACCGCCATGTTCTTCAAAGCAAATAAAATATCAACGGGTGCGACACGTTGCGGGCAACGCTCCCTGCATTTCATGCAGCTCATGCAGGTCCAGATGACGTCAGAGTTCACCAGTTCGTTGAGCAATCCTCGTTTCAATAGTGCGATGATTTTATGTGGTTCAAGTTCCAGGAGTTTATGTGCTTCACAGCCAGAGGTGCATTTACCGCATTGAAAACAATAGTCCGAGAGTTCGTCTTGGAGCTTTTTGAGCCGGTTATTGAGTTCTTTTCTTTGATCCGACTGCGGTTCCCCCATAGAAGTCAAATCGACAATGGTCATTTTTGTCTCACTTTATTAATGAATTAACAATTGTTAACTATATATATTTTTCCGAACTTTGACAGATGGTTTATAGAAACATGGTATTTAAACCTATCAATAAAAATTTATACAAATTTCCATACATTACATAGAGTCGATAATGAATCAGCATTCTCCTTTTTCTTTTTCATTTCCTCAATTTTTTTTTTAATGAATAATTTAAAATACGAAAAAGAGATAACGGTCCGTTTTCAACTCAAGGAAAAATCCGATAATTATGAATGCATTTACAATAGAAAAAAAAAACATACAATCTCTTTTCGAGCAATTTCGAAAAAATTACAAAGTCTATGGACCCACAAAATCTGGGTATGAATCAACCTTCGAAGAAATAACATCTATTGATCAACTTCGTCTTGACTATCACTCAACGGTTCTTCCTCCAAAAAAATTCTTTCACCCTCCGCAAGACCAGCTTTTTTCCTTTTCAAAAGAAAAAGATTCATATACTTCAAAAGAAATCTTTTCCGAAGAAAAAACGCTTCTCTTCGGTATACATCCGTGTGATGTGTATGCTCTCCTTAAATTAGATAATTTTTTTTCCGGTGAATTTACTGACATCTATTACCTAAAAAGAAGAAAAAACACATGCATTGTTGCCTTGAACTGTGTAGAGCCTAGTGAATACTCATTTTGCTATTCTCTTGGAACTGGGCCATTCTTGAAAGAAGGCTATGATCTTCTTCTTACTGATATTGGAACAGAATATCTTGTAGAGATCGGTAGTGACGAAGGAAAAAAACTTTTAGAAAAAACAGCGGTTGAAAAAGCGACAGATGCAGATTTCCTTGAGAAAAAACAGAGACAAAAATTGACTGAACGAAAATTTAAAAGGCACATAAATACTCAATGGCTCCCTCAAATCGCCTCAGAAAGCCTTGATCATACGGTATGGACCGATTTAGGAGAACGAGGCGGTATAGCTGGGTCCCATGCATGTCTTTCCTGCGGTTCCTGTTCATTAGTTTGCCCAACCTGTTATTGCTATGATGTGTACGATACAACAGATATCACACTGCAAAAGGGAATACGAGCGCGAGAGCTTGATTCATGCCAGTTGCTGGAATACGCTGAGGTAGCCATGCATGGGAATTTCCGCAGTGAGCGAACAGCAAGAATTCGTCATTGGATGCTCTGCAAATTTGGTGCAGCCGCAGGTGGCCATAACTCAGGGTGTGTGGGATGCGGACGATGTATTCGTGTTTGTCCATCTAAAATTGATATCACCCAGGTTGCCAGAATCCTAAGGGGGGAGTAGACCATCGAACAAGTCACCATGAAGAATGAATATACGGCATATCCTGCAGTAGTGAAAAAAATCGTTAAGGAAAGCTCAAACACTAACACATATACCCTTGCATTCGTTGACAAAGAAAAACAAAAAAATTTCACCGCTGTCCCAGGGCAGTTTATGATGATTGGCATATTTGGCGTTGGTGAAGCCGCACTTTCCATTTCTAAAATTGAAGAGGACGGTTCTTTTTCTACCACTGTACGAAATGTAGGAAATGTTACCAATGCAATTTTCCGGCTTAAGGAAGGAGAGACATTGGGGATGCGTGGTCCGTATGGGACTGGTTGGCCTTTGCAGGAGCTGAAAGGAAAAGATATTTTAATTGTCGCCGGAGGCATTGGGCTTCCACCTCTGAGAGGCGTTATTGATATTGTTCAAAAAAATAGGAAAAATTATGGTCATCTTGAGGTTATTTATGGAGCCAGAACCCCGGAGGATATGGTCTTCAAATATGAGTTCGGGGCGTGGCATCAGATAAAAAATTGTCGGTTTGACCTCACGGTTGATTCCGTTTCTCCAGGTTCCCAATGGGAATGTAAAATCGGTTTGGTAACATCGTGTTTCCCTGCGATGAAAACTCGTAACAAGAATTCAATTGCACTTATTTGCGGCCCAGAGATAATGATGCGCTATGCAGCAAAATGTTTGGAAACGATTGGATTTAAAGATAATCAAATTTATGTTTCCCTTGAACGTCGCATGAAATGTGGTATTGGAAAATGTGGACATTGTCAGATTGGTCCAAAGTATGTCTGTAAAGATGGCCCGGTCTTTAGCTATGATGAGATTCGACCCCTCATCCATCCATTGTAAGAAGAGGCTGATGATAAACTATGAGTAAAAAACCAACCATTGGGATATTTAAATTCACAGGATGCGCAGGATGTCAATTAGAGCTCCTTCATTTAGAGGATGTTTTTCTTGACCTTCTTAAGGTGATTGATATCACGTACTGGGTAATGGTCAAACGGGAAAATATCGAAGGACCTTGGGACATCAGTTTTGTTGAAGGTGGCATCTCAACACCAGAAGAAATTGAGGAGATCAAGCAGATTCGGAAAAAATCAAAAATTGTGGTCGCGTTTGGTGATTGCGCCATTGCAGGATGCATTCCTTCGATACGTAATTGGATCCCTCAGATGGAAGCAGAAAACAAAGTGTACACTGATACATCTGTTATTCATTCAACAAAAGTCATGGGAATAGGAGAATATATCAAGGTTGATGGCTTGTTAAAAGGCTGTCCTCCCCATCGAGACACAATTCTTGAATTAATAAAAGCATCCTTACTGCAGATTAAACCTCGTCTTCGACAACACCCTGTTTGTGTTGAATGCAAATATCGGGACAATGAATGCCTTATTACGAGTAAGAAAATCCCCTGTATGGGTCCGGTAACAAGTGCGGGATGTGGTGCCCTTTGCCCGTCACTTGGACGTGAATGCGAAGGATGTTTTGGGCCAATGAGCAACCCGAATGCCGCCGCACTTGCTGGTATTTTCAAAGAAATCGGGCTTCATCAAAAAGATATCGAGCGTAAATTCAGAAAATACGCTGGTATGACCATGGAGTTTCGCAGGGAGGCCGGACAGTAAATGACCGAAAAAACAGTGACGTTCAAGAACTCTAAACAAGATACAAAAACAATTGAAGTGAATTACATTGCTCGTGTTGAGGGACGTGGTGCCCTTAATATTAGTGTCACAAAAGACGGGAAAATACAAGACCTCCGCTTTCGGATTTACGAGCCTCCACGGTTCTTTGAAGCGTTCCTTGTAGGGAGACCCTATACCGAGATGATGGAATTGACATCTAGGATTTGCGGAATCTGCCCGGTCGCTCATCAAATCACCGCTTTGCGAGCCGTGGAAAATGCCATTGGTCTGGAACCAAGTGATCAGACAAATGATCTTCGTAAGCTGCTTGCCCTTAGCGCTCATATTCAAAGCCATGTGCTTAGCATGTATTTCCTTTCACTCCCCGACCTGCTGGGTTATGAAAGTTCAATAGCCATGGCAAAGGATCATCTGGATGTTGTGAAAAGGGCACTACGGTTAAAAAAACTTGGGAACGACATTTCTGATCTTGTTGGTGGACGAGCAGTACATCCAGTGACCGCTATCGTTGGCGGATTTTCTGTTATCCCTAGTAAAAACAAACTTCAAGCCATACGGAAACAATTGATTGCGGGTAAAAAGGATGCCCTTGATACAGTAGAACTTTTTTCGAATATTGAAATCCCTCAGTTCATCAGAAAATGTGAGCATATCGCAATATCTGATACGAAATCATATGCCATTAATAATGGCCGTTTTCGGTCCACTGCAGGATTAAATATCCATGAATCAGAATACAGAGATTATATTTCTGAAAAACAAGTCCCGTATTCCACTGCGCTCCATTCTCATGTAAAAACAAGAGATTCATTTATGGTTGGGCCACTTCCTCGAGTCAACCTGAATTTCGGACAACTGTCATCTGATGCAAAAGAAGCAGCCAAACGAAGTGGTGTGAAATTCCCAAACTTCAATCCCTTTGTTTCTCATTTAGCACGTGCTATAGAGGTTCTTCATAACATTGACGAATCCATTGAAATCATCGATCGTCTTCCTCTAAAAGAGGAGGGAAAACGAGAGATCGTGTGCCGTGCAGGGTTTGGTGCGGCGATAACAGAGGCACCACGAGGTAGCTTATATCATAGTTATCTGCTTGATAATAATGGTATTGTGCAAAAAGCAGACCTTGTGCCTCCAACAGCACATAATGCGAACAATGTTGAAAAAGACATGCACGAGTACCTGCTTACCATCCTTGATGAGCCGATTGAAGAAATCACGCGAAAATGTGAGATGCTTGTCAGAGCATATGACCCGTGCATCTCATGTTCAACACATTAAAAAAATAATCTTTTTTTTTTTTTTTTTTTTTTTTTTTTAACTACTTTCTATTGATTTAATCATCGCCAATATTTGTTCATCTTTATAACTATTATGAGATATTGCCCCTGAGAAGCAAGCTCCAGCGCAGACCCCACATCCTTTGCAGAGCCCCTCATTTACCTTCGCGATGAGATACTCTTTGCCGTCTCTTGTCGTTTTTACCATCTCGATAGCTTTGTAGAAACAGACCTGTTCACAGATTCCACAACCAACACATCGATGCTCATTGACCTTGGCAATTGTTCCAGGAAGCTCAAGAAACTCCTTACTTAAAATAGTGCACGCCCGAGACACGGCAGCTAACGCTTGTGCAATACTTTCTTGGATACACATTGGAGAATGTGCAAGTCCAGCAAGAAAGATACCATCAGTAGCAAAATCTACTGGCCGAAGTTTTGAATGAGCCTCTAAAAAAAACCCATCTTCGGTTAATGGAACCTTAAGTATTTTTGATAACAATGCATTATCTGGTGGGGGCACTATTCCTGTGCTTAACACGAGGCGATCTGTATCAATTGAAAAAACTTCACCTAAGATGGCATCAAAGACACGTACTGTAAGTTTTCCGTGTATATTCTCCACGACCGGTTTTTTCTCAGGAGAATAATGAATAAAAATAACTCCTTTTTCCCTAGCCTTTTGATAGTACTCTTCCTTAAATCCATACGTTCGGATATCTTGGTATAACACGTAGATTATCGCATCTTCATTACGCTCCAAGTACTGCAACGCGTTCTTTATTGCCTGAGTACAACAGATTCTACTACAGTACGATCGGTTTTCCTCCCGGGAACCGACGCATTGGATCATCACGATTGTTTCCTGTTTTTTTATGTACCCCTCTTTTTTTGTCAATTGATGCTCAAACTCCCGTTGAGTAAAAACTCGTTTATCTGATCCATAGAGATACTCCGAAGGCGTGTATTGCTGTGCACCTGTTGTGACTACAACAATTCCATGCTGTAGTTCCTTCGTATGATCCTTCCGCTTGATGACGGTTGTAAAATTACCAACATATCCATTAAGAGTTTCAATTTGAGTATCTGTAAAAACCTGGATATGTTTGTTTTCCTTGACTTTCTGTATTAAACTATGTAAGATGTGTTGTATATCATCACCATTGATTGTCGAATACATATAGCGGAGGTTCCCCCCAAGTTCTTTTTCTTTCTCAACTAAAAACACGGGGAATCCTTCTTGGGCTAACGCGATAGCTGCCGTTAATCCAGCAAGCCCACCGCCTAACACTAATACATTTTGATTGACCGATAATTTTACCGTTGGTAATGGTTTTAACAACGCTGCTTTTGAGACCGCCATTCGAAGGAGATCCTTTGCTTTCTCTGTTGCCTCTTGCGGCTTCTTCATATGCACCCAGGAGCATTGATCTCTGATGTTCGCCATCTCCAATAAATACGGGTTTAATCCAGTCTCCTTGATCGTTTCCTGAAATAGCTGTTCATGTGTTCGAGGTGTACAGGAGGCGACGACAACGCGGTTGATGTCATATTGCTTTATCATGTCCTTGATGTGTGTCTGTGTGTCTTGAGAGCACGTAAATAAATTGTTTTCCGCGTACACGACAAACGGAAGGTTTTTTGAATATTCAGTCAAGGATGCAATATCAAGGAATCCACCGATATTGCTTCCGCAATGGCAAACAAACACACCGATTCGGGGTGTCAGATATCGAACATCCCTTGCAGGAGGATACTGTTTAACTGTGACATATTTTCCTCGGGATTGTGACAGAAGAGATGATGCTAATGCTGCTGCCCCACTAGCTTGTGCGACCGTCTCAGGGATGTCCTTTGGACCAGCAAACGCACCAGCCACATAAATACCTGGTATGGTAGTATGAAGAGGTTCAAATGGGGTTGTGAGAGCAAAATTGTAATCGTTACGCTTTATTCCCATTACACTCGAAAGAGCTTCAGTGTCAACAGGAGAACTAAGTCCAACAGATAATACAACTAGGTCGAAGTCTTCTTGCTTCAGCGTGCCTTCCTCGGTTTCATATTTGATCGACAGATTCTTGGTTTTTTTATCCTCTTCAACTGAGGAGATCCGACATCGGATAAATCGGACGCCGTGTTCTTTTTCTGCACGGTTGTAGTACGTCTCAAAGCCTTTCCCGTAGGTGCGCATGTCCATGTAAAAAATGGTCGGCTGGATGTGTGGTGCATGCTCTTTTGCTATCACCGCTTCTTTGATTGCGTAGGTGCAGCATACCGAGGAGCAATAATTTTTATTTAACGGTACATCTCGCGATCCCACACACTGTATCCATGCTATTTTTCGTGGTTCTTTCTGGTCAGACGGTCGGACCACATGACCAGCGTACGGCCCGGAGGCTGACAGCACTCGTTCAAACTCAATACTTGTAAGAACATTTGGAAAACGACCATAACCATATTCCTGTTTTATATCAGCTTGGAATTCATCAAAACCTGATGAAAGAATAATCGAACCAACATCCAAGCGTATCGTTTTGTCCTTCATGGTATGGTTAATCGCTTCAGGTTCACACGTTTGAATGCATTGAAGGCATTCGCAGCATCCTGCACAGTTGATACATCGCTTTGCCTCTCGTAGGAATTGTTCTCTAGTAAATCCTTGATTCCCCTCTGCAAAGGATTTGATTCGTTCCTCTGGGGGAAGAACCAAGGGGTGTTCTCGTGGCACCTGGATGCGAGAGGTTTCTAGTGGGATGTTTGCTTTTTGTTGTGGTTGTAGCTCTCTGTTTTTTTTGAGGTCTTCATTATTGAGGTACCGATCGATGGATATTGCTGCCTGATGCCCTGCTGCGATGGCTTCGACTGCTGAGGCTGGCCCGGTCACTGCATCTCCACCAGCGAATACGCCATCCTGCGAGGTCTGCAGGCTTAAGGCATCGACTTGGATGAATCCGTTTGGTGTGACATCAATCGCGTTCTCTTCCATGAGTTTGGTGTCGAGTTCCTGACCGATGGCAAAAATAGTATAATCACAGGGGATGTCAAACTCAGAGTTGGGTATTGGTTGAGGACGTTGTCGTCCTGAGGAATCAGGTTCCCCAAGCTCCATTCGTACGCACTCAAGACAGGTTTCTTTTTCTTTTTTTTGGAGTTTTTTCGGTGCGGTCAGAAAGATGAATTCGATTCCTTCTTCTTGTGCGTGATGGATTTCTTCTTCGTTTGCCGGCATTTCTTTACCGGTCCGTCGGTAGACAATGGTGACATTTCCTCCGAGTCTGCGTGCGGTGCGTGCAGAATCCATGGCAACGTTTCCCCCTCCGACGATAAGGATTTTTTTTCCCTTGAAATACTCTGGTGTTATCATGTTTCGATTCAGCTGTTTAAGGTATTCGACTCCTTCAAGGACGAAAGTTTCAGTCCCGTTGCAACATTCGATTCCAGTGACACGGCTTTTATGGGCACCTATAGCAAGGAATATAGCTTTGTACCCTTGTTTCTTCAGATCAGCTATGGTGAAGTCTCTTCCGAGTTTTTGGTTGTTTTTAATTTCTATTTGTGAATCTTGGGTAAGACGGTCGATTTCTTTATGAAGATACTCCTTTGGAAGGCGATAGTCAGGTACTCCATAGTGGAGCATGCCGCCTATATGTTTTTCTGCTTCGAAAATGGTGGGTCTATACCCAAGTTTTGTAAGATCGTATGCAGCTGTTACGCCCGCCGGGCCAGATCCCACAATCGCGACTCTCTGGTTGCTCCCTTGTTTTTTTGAACGTTTTTTCTCTTGTCGTTTTTGATGCATTATCTTTTTATATTCTAGTAGTTTCTCAGGGTGTTCATAGATATAATCTGCGATGTATCGTCTGATAAGGCAGATGGAGACGGGTTCTTCAATATCTTTCCTGTTACATTCAGTTTCGCAGGGATGGTAACAGATTCTGCCAAGGGACCCGGGGAGCGGTATGGTTTCTTTGATAAGTTCGTATGCCTCCGCATATTTTTCTTGGGATGCAAGAGCAATGAATGCATGGGCGTTCAGTCCTGCAGGGCACGCGAGACGACAGGGAGAAACTCCTTGTTTTTCTATCGCATATGCACTTGGGTTGGCCTGGGGAAACACCTGATAGATTGCTTGTCGATCACATAACTTTTCTTCGAACTCATTTGGTCTTGATACGGGGCATACGTCACGACAATCCCCACAGCTTTTACATTTCTCAATATCTACATATCTTGCATGGTTCCGTACAGTGACTATGAAATGACCTGCGTGTCCTGTGACTTGTTCAACATTGGAACATGTTAAGATTTCGATATTCGGGTGCCTTCCTGCTTCAACAAGTTTCGGTGAGAGGATGCACATGGAACAATCATTGGTGGGAAATGTTTTGTCTAATTGTGCCATGGCTCCTCCGATACTTGGTTTTTTCTCAACAAGATATACTTTGAAACCAGCATTTGCGAGGTCTAGGGTGCTTTGGATACCAGCAATACCACCCCCGACGACAAGAACCTGCGGCACCACCTCCGAAGGTTTTTCCTGAAGGGCTTTTCCTTTTGAATTGTGCTTGGTATTTTTCATCGTTCTCCCTTGATTCTTTGTAATTGTTCGACGGAAAACACAGGACCATCTTTGCAGACATATAACGGGCCAACATTGCATCGACCGCATTTCCCGATACCGCATTTCATCCTCATTTCCAGTGTTGTGAATATCTGCTTCTCGGAAAAACCAAGGTTGATGAGAACATCGATAACGCGTTTGATCATCACGGGTGGGCCACAGGTAATCGCGATGCTATCTTTAGCTGATGGGTGTATCCTCATTAAGTTCCCAGGAACAAACCCTGTGAACCCCTTCCACCCGAATTCTTCCTTGTCAACTGAAAGAAAAACGTTGATGTCATCATGTTTTTCTAATTGAGCAAATTCATTTTTGTAACAGAGATCCTGTGAAGTTCGGGCTCCATAAAAAATATGAATGGTGCCATACTTTTTTCGATTATCCAGGACATATTGGAGTACTGGCCGAAGAGGGGCTTGGCCGATACCACCTCCAATAAGAACAAGGTTTTTTCCACCCCATGCATCAACAGGAAAATTATTCCCATACGGACCGCGGATCCCTACATGGTCACCTGGTTTGCAATTATGTAATGCTGTAGTAACCTTTCCCTGTTTCATGACACTTATCTCAAGGTATTTTTTCTTGGTTGGAGATGATGCGATGGCAAACATACACTCTCCAACTCCAAGAAGACCGACCATGACACATTGACCGGGTTTAAAGACGAACCTCTCCTCGTTTTTCATATCGATAAAAACCAGACGGAATGTTTTAATCGCCCGATCTCCACCGACCTCTTCAACGATATGCTCAATGGTTGCATCAACAGGCAGGTACGGATTTTTTATTGTTTCACCTCCTGTGCATGCCCAATAATCTCAATAATGTCAATGTGAACGGGGCATTCATCGATACATCGACCACATCCGACGCATCCGAGAACCTGATTAGTTTTAGGGAGATAATTGAACTTATGATAGACCCGATTTCGCACTCGATTCATCTGTGTCGCTCGTGGATTGTACCCTGATGCCTGACATGAGTATTCCTGATACATACAGGAATCCCAGATACGAACACGTGCTCCTTTGTTTTGTGCAGTTTCATCTTGAATGTCGAAACAATGGCAGGTCGGACAGAGAAAGGTACAAATTCCACATCCAATACATCGTTGCGCAATCGTTTCCCAGTACGACGAATCAAATATGTCATCAAGAATCGTTTCAATGTTTTTTACAGAAACCTGACGCGTAATACCTTTTTTTGCACGCTGGCATACCTCATTCTTCTTTTGTGAATCCTGGTTGGTGGCGGGTGTGCATCCTTTAAAACCTTTGAGCAGCTCTTCTCCTTTTTCAGTCAGTATTTCCACGTAATACGTATCAGTAAGGTCAGTCAGCAGAATGTCAAATCCTCTCGAGTCATCGGGATTTCCACCGACACTTGAGCAAAAACAATTCTCAGAGGGGGTACTACAGGTTAAACCAACAGAGATCATTGTTTTTCTTTTTGAAGCATAATAGGGATCTTCACAGTCACCGAGAAATACCGTATCAAACAACTGGAGACTTTTTGCATCACAGGGTCGAATACCAAAAATCACTGTGGTCTTTTTTGGGAGCGGTGGTGTCTCAACAGTTACGTTTTTTTCTTTGCGAAATCGCATCAGTGTCTCTGTTTGAGGAAATACAATCTCTTTCGGTGGTATTTTACATTTTTGAAACTCAAGGGTCATCTGCTCTGGAGAATTGATTTGTCTGTAGATACTTATAGTATCTTCGTGTACAGGTCCCCAGAGCGTATATCCCTGTAAAAGATGCTGGATGAAATCAGGTATCTGATGTTTTTTTATTATTGAGTTTTTCATTGTGACACCTAGCTGATACAATCTTCTGGGTCGTCTGGTTTGTAGGCGGTAAGAAGCGGTGTTTCATCAACGGAAATACCTGGCGTATACTCAAATAAATCTTTTACCTCTTTGAGGATTTTTCTGTTCAGCAACATTAATGGAATGTTCATCGGGCAAACACGTTCACATTCCCCGCATCCTGTACAACGACCAGCAACATGGAATGCTCTTGTTAAATGCCATACCGTATTTTCTGATAGGGTCACTGACCGTCGTAGCCATTGTGGGTTCAGCTGCTCAGCGGAACATTCCGTACAATAACAAACAGGGCAGATATTCCGACACGCGTAGCAGCGGATGCAACGGTTGAACTGCGTCTCCCAGAATTTCCATTTCTCCGACAATGATTTTTCTTCAAATTGTCTGACATCGGAATAACGTTCAGACCCATACGACTGTTTTTTTTCTCCTAGGAGGACATCATAGATCAACGGAGTTGGATTCTCACAATGCAAACATTTCTCTAATACTAGCTCCTTTTTTGGAATTTGATGATGCTCTCCTTTCATGATGAAGATAAAATCATCATCTTTTTCCATGACTTCTATGGAGCGGTCAATAGTGGGGTATTTTTTTTGTAACTTCTTTTGGTCAATAACCCCGCCGCAAGAAATTCCGATAATAACAAGATTCTCCCGTGCTATCCTTTTTTCCGTAATTAATTGAATAACCGAACGGCAGTCACAGCCTTTCACAACAATTCCAATTTTTCCGCTCCCCTCATACTGTTTCAGATACATCGCAAGATTGTTCACGCAAAACGGAGAAAAGATGAGATGTGCTACATCCTGTTTTTGTTTCGCAAAAAACGGAATCCTAATAAACCCACCCGTATCAGTTGAATATCCTATAATATACTGAACATCAGAGGTATCAAAAATCTTTTCTATTTCCTGCTGGAGTTCTGCTCCCTCTACCATTCATTACTCCTTTTGATCTGGTTCATAGGACCAAGCTTTCGTATTTCCTCAGTGGCTTTTTTCATCACCTCAGCAAATTTTCCTCCTTCAGAAGCAGATACCCAGGTCATTTGAACGCGACGGGGGTCTATCCCGACATATTCCAAGAGTCGTTTGAGCAGTGTAATACGACGTCGCGTAAGGTAATTGCCCTGGGTATAGTGACATTCCCCGGGGTAGCATCCCCCGATAATAACACCATCAATACCTTGCTGCAATGCGTTTAATACAAAGGAGGGGTTCACCCGGCCAGAGCACATCACTCGGATGATCCTCACGTTCGGCGGGTATTGTAGTCGGCTGGTCCCAGCTAGGTCTGCTCCTGCATAACTACACCAGTTACACAAAAACGCAAGAATCGATGGTTCGAATTGATCACTCATACACGCGCCACCTGTTTAGAATCCTATTGGGAAATGATACAAGCACAACGATTTAGATATCGTTTCTTTATTCCGCTGCTGCATCAACCATGGAGATAATTTGCTCCCGTTTGAATCCTTTCTGCTCTATCGCCCCGGACGGACATGCTGCAGTGCAACTCCCGCAGCCCTTACAGACTCCTTCGATGATACGGGACACACGACCCTCTTTCCCATCGTTGGAAACAGCGACCATCTCAATGGCGTTATAGGGACAGATCTTTTCACACACGCCACACCCACTGCAGAGGTCTTCATTGACACATGCCACGGGCGCATCTGTATAATACTTATCCTTTGAAATGATCGTTAACGCCCGGGCTGCTGCACCATAGGACTGCGCGATGGTTTCTGTAATGGATTTAGGGGAATGAGCCATACCAGCAAGGAAAATCCCTTCTGTAGCAAAATCAACAGGTCGCAGCTTCACATGCGCTTCTAAAAAGAACCCGTCTTCATTCAAAGGGACTTTGAGTTTCTGTGCTAACTGTTCATTATCGGCGGCAGGAACTATCGCAGAACTCAAAACGAGATAATCTGCATGTATCAACAGTTTTTCTCCAAGGATGATATCCTGGGTTTCAACTTCAAGGCCTTCTTTGCCTTTTTTTACCATTGGTTTTCGATCTTTATCAAACCGAATAAAGATAACACCCTTGTCCCGTGCTTTCTCATAATAAGTTTCCCGAAACGCATAGGTTCTCATGTCCCGATAAAGAATATAGATTTCTGCGTCAGGGTGCCGTTCCTTGATTTTCAACGCATTTTTAATCGCATCAGTACAGCAGATTCGACTACAATACGGGCGGTCTTCCTCCCGGGAACCGACACATTGAATCATCACGATCGTCTTTTTACCAAACCCGACACCAGCTGCAAGATGTTTCTCAAGTTCCAACTGGGTCATGACCTGACTATTTTTTCCATAGAGATACTCTACCGGTTTATACTCTTCTGCTCCTGTTGTAACAATGATGACCCCATGTTCAATTTTTACTTTTGTTACCCCGTTCTTCAGAGTCGTCGTATAGTTCCCAATATATCCATCGACTTTATCGACGGTTGCTTTTTTAAACACCTTTATTTTTGGGTGTTTCTCCACTTTTTCTATGATGGATCTCATGTATGGTCTGACATCATGGTCCTCAAGAGTCCAGGAGATATTGCGAAGATTGCCTCCGAGCTCCTTTTCTTTTTCAACAAGAAACACGTCAAACCCTTGCTCAGCAATGGTCAGTGCCGCGGTCATCCCCGCAAGTCCACCACCAATAACCAACGCTTTCTGATTTACCTCCAATTCAATTGTTTTCATAGGTTCTAAGAGACGTGCTTTTGAGACTGCCATTTTGACAATCCCCTTTGCTTTTTCTGTTGCCTCTTGCGGCTCCTTCATATGCACCCAGGAGCATTGATCTCTGATGTTCGCCATCTCAAATAAATGAGGGTTCAACCCCGCTTCTCGGATGGTTGCTTGGAATAACGGTTCATGGGTCCGCGGGGTACACGATGCAACAATCACCCGGTTTAGCGAATGTTCTTTTATTTTTTCAACAATCTTCCGTTGGGTGTCCTCTGAACAGGTGTAAAGATTTTCTTCGGCATAGTGTACATTTGACAATGATTTTGCATACTCGACTACAGATTGCACGTTCACGTACGCTCCAATGTTTATCCCACAATGGCAGATAAACACACCAATCCGTGGTTCTTCAGAGGATACATCACGCTCTGGCGGGTATTCCTTCTTTTCGATAAGCGTGTTGCGCTCTGATGCGATCACGCTACTTGCTTTCGCTGCAGCACCTGATGCTTCCATGACTGTTTCAGGGATATCCTTCGGACCTGAGAATGCCCCACACACAAACACTCCGCGCCGCGCAGTATCTAGCGGTTCAAACTCAGGGGTTTGACAGAAACCAAATTCGTTCAAAGCAATTCCTACTTTTTTCGCTAGATCTTTTATGGTGCCTTTGGAGGTAAAACCGACTGAGAGAACAACCAAGTCGAAGTCTTCTTGCTTCAACGTGCCTTCCTCGGTTTCATATTTGATTGACAAATTCTTGGTTTTTTTATCCTCTTCAACTGAAGAGATCCGACATCGGATAAATCGGACGCCGTGTTCTTTTTCTGCACGGTTGTAGTACGCCTCAAAGCCTTTCCCGTAGGTGCGCATGTCCATGTAAAAAATGGTCGGCTGGATGTGTGGTGCATGCTCTTTTGCTATCACCGCTTCTTTGATTGCGTAGGTGCAGCATACCGAAGAGCAGTAATTCTTCCCACACGCGTTATCCCGTGATCCCACGCATTGTATCCATGCTATTTTTCGTGGTTCTTTCTGGTCAGACGGTCGGACCACATGACCAGCGTACGGCCCGGATGCAGAGAGAATCCGTTCAAATTCCAAAGAATTGAGCACGTTTTTATATCGTCCGTATCCATACTCGCTTTTCACTGTCGCGTCAAACAGCTCATATCCTGGTGCGAAGATCACTGCACCGACGGTAAGCTCTAAGGTTTTTTCTCCCATCTCATGATCGATTGCATCCGCTTCACATGCTTCAACACACTGTTTACAAATTGAACAAAAATTACAACTTAAGCACCGCTGCGCCTCTTGACGAGCCTGCTCCTCTGTTAACGGAAGTTCCACCTCTTCAAAAGATTCGACACGTTTGTCGACATCAAGTTTTGGGATTGACACCCGAGGTTGTTTTTCAAATTTTTTCTCAGGTTTTGGGGCGACGATGTTTTCCTTCTCGGGCCTATCGCTATACAAATCCTCGCCGTTCAGATAGCGATCGATAGAAATCGCTGCCTCATGACCTTGCGCAATCGCTTCAATCACAAGCCCGGGTCCGACCACGGCATCACCAGCGGCAAAAATCCAGGGGATATTGGTTTGATACGTAAGATTATCCACCTGGAGCAACCCTCGTTTTGTGACAAGAACACCATCAGCGGCTTTAAGAAGAGTATAGTCCACCTCCTGACCAATTGCAACGATGATGGTATCTGCTTCAACAACCGATTCTGTATTTGGTCGAACCTGAGGATTGAACCTCCCTTTCTCATCAAATACTGATGTGCACTGAAGCGTCTCGACACCAATTGCACGACCCCCTACCCCAATAATGCGTTTCGGCATCCGCCGTGTATGCAGTAGGATGCCCTCTTGTTCTGCTTCTTCAATTTCATAGTCAAACGCAGGCATCTCTTCGCGGGATTCAACGCATACCAAATGGATTTCCTTTGCTCCGATACGTCGAGCGGAACGAGCAACATCAATCGCAACGTTTCCCCCACCGACGACAAGAACTTTCTTCCCAATTTCTATTTTCTGACCCATACTAAGAGCACGCAGAAATGCGGTAAACCCATAGACGCCTTCTAATTCAAGGTTCTGGATAGGAATAGAAACAATACCTTCGCGGTTCAACCCTAACTCAACTTCAGCTTCTGCAAGCGGAGATAAGAGTGGTGCTTGGCCGATAGCTGAGATCACCACATCAGCATCAAGCGTAAAACTTGACCCTTCAATAGGTATGGCTTTTCTTCGACCGGTGTCATCAGGCTCTCCGAGTTTCATTCGAACGCATTCTACTCCAGTTACCTTCCCTTTTTTACCTAGGATTTTTGTTGGTGCGGCAAGATAATAAAACGAGATACCTTCCCGTTCGCATTCCTCGAGTTCTTCCTTATTTGCTGGTATTTCTGCTCGTGAACGACGATAAATGACAAACGCTGTTTTTGCTCCAAGGCGAAGTGCGGTACGGACAGAATCAATCGCGACATTTCCTCCACCGATAACAGCAACGATTTTTCCCTCATAATCGACTTTTTTTCCGGTTCCTAAATCATGCAAGAATCCCGCTGCATGAACGACACCATCTAATTCTTCCCCGTCTATTCCGAGTTTTTTGCTCTTATGTGTACCTATCGCGATAAAGACCGCTTCATATCCTGCATTATGTAAATCATTTAATGTTAGATCAGGGCCTATCGGAGTATTGGTTCTAATCTCCACTCCTTCATTCTGGATGATTTTGATGTCATAGTCGAGGATTTCTGGTGGTAAACGATATTTTGGTACACCAACCCGGAGCATACCCCCTGCTTGAGACAGCGCTTCAAAAACAGTTGGATGATATCCCATTCTGGCAAGGTCATAAGCGACTGTTAATCCAGCCGGGCCAGAGCCGATCACCGCAATTTTACGGTCTTGTCCACGTAATTCAACCTGTTTTTTCTTCTTCTTTGGTTCTGTACGTCCATGGAGCCGTTCATAATCCACAGCAAATCGTTTTAACGCACGCACTGCCACCGCTTCATCAATCTCTTTGCGGTTACAATTCTCCTCGCACACATGCGTACAGATCCTACCACAGACACCTGGAAACGGGTTACGTTCACGAATAAGTTCTGCAGCTTCCTGGAATTTCCCGTCCCGTATTAATGCGACATACCCCTGAACATTTACATTCGCAGGACAGGCATTCATACATGGAGGAATCCCAATCTTATCAATGGTGTAGACATTCGGGATTGCTTGAGGATACATCTTATAAATAGCATGACGTTCGGATAATCCCTCATCAAATTCCGACTCAAGTAAAACCGGGCAGACGTCTTCACATTCACCGCATCCAGTGCATTTCAGGGAATCCACATAACTAGGTTTCTTTCGGATTTTCACATGAAAATTACCCATGTTCCCCGTGATTTCCTGCAGCTCCGCATAGGTTATTAAATCGATATTTGGATGTCGGCCTACATCCACGAGTTTTGGGGAAAGAATGCACATGGAACAGTCGTTGGTGGGAAATGTTTTATCCAACTGGGCCATGACCCCCCCGATTGCTGGTTTTTCCTCTAAGAGGTAGGTTTTAAATCCTGAATCTGCGAGGTCAAGGGCGGCTTGCATACCTCCTATTCCGCCACCAACCACCAGTACAGAACCTATCTTTCCAGATTTTGTCGTCGGTGTCATTAGAGCGTCACCCCGAGTTTCTCAAGAACCGCTGTGGGTCTTATTTTATTGAGACGGAACCCAAGTTGTTTCGGGTCCACCCCAAGAGCCAGACCAAGAACCTGTGGATAATACAACACAGGCAGATTATAATTCACATTGAATTTTGTTTCAATTTTCTTCTGATTATCCTCATACATGATAGAGCAAAACGGACAAATGGTGACCAAGGCATCAACTTTGTTTGCCGTGACATGATCAAGCTTCTGTTTGGCCATGGAGAGCGCGATATTTTCTTCGACCCCAAGGATTGCCCCCCCGCAGCATTCTAGCTTGTTTTTGTAATCAACTACTGCAGCTCCGGTTACGGCAACGAGGTTTTCGACGGTGGATGGATTTTCCGCATCATCAAAACCATCATACAGTTCCGTGGGTCTGAGGTAATGACACCCATAATGAATCGACATACTAAGTTTACTGAGGTCTGTTTTGATCATCTCTCGAATAGTATCCAAACCGATGTCTTCATACAGTATCCGTGAAAAGTGTTTAATTTCTACACCAGGTTTGAATTCTTTATCAATCTTTGCCAGTTCCTTGTTGATTTTTTCTCTAAGTTCCTTGTTTTTTGTCAGTTCCTTGTTTGCCTCTGTTAAAACCGAGGTACATGCATTACATAACGTACATATCTTTTCTTTTTTTTCTGAAGCAATCGCTAAATTGCGTGCCGCTATCACTAACGATGCTTCATGGTTGGATGATTTTACTGGAAAACCGCAACAGGAGAATTCGGGCACATCAAGAAAATCAATCCCCAGTTTCTTTGCTACCTCACGAGCAGAGAGTTCATAGTTCTGCGCTCGAACAGGAATGGTACATCCCAGGAACAATGCGTATTTCATTTCATCACCTCTTTTGGGAGGACATCATGCATAAGTTTCGTCAAATCCTCAAACGTCTTTTGTATGGGCGGCAGTCCAAGCTTTTCTCGTTTCTTGTTATCAAAATCTTCGACTTCATATAATCGTCCAAACGTGCTCACCAGACGGTTTTGTTCTTTAAAAGACGGATGGATATATCCCTCACGTGCTGCAATGTTTTTTAATGCGGTCATAATGCTGGTGAGTTGGACGCCCTGGGGGCACCGGTCATAACACGTGTAGCAGGTAGAGCACAGCCAGATGAAATCACTTTTTAACACCCGTTCTCTCATCCCAAGTAATACCATATGGATGATTTTTCGTGGATTATATTTTTCATCGATCTCCCGAACAGGACACCCAGCGGTGCATGTTCCGCAGGCGAAACACCGACTGATATTTATTCCGCCCATCTCTGTAGCCACTTCATGTTTGAAATTCGGATCTAATTTTTTTGAATCAATCATTTTATTGTGCCTCCATGATCGCCTCAGAAACATCCTCAGGCTCTACACCTGGGCTTTCAATTCTTTTCTTATGGTAGAAATCCTCAACCTTTGAAATCAACTCGTTTTCTTTCCGTTTCGTGTGAACAAGATTTTGTTCCAACTCGTTAAGCTCGGATTTTGGATAAAACTGAAAATCACCTGAAATCCCGATCGACTGAATGGTTTCCTCTTTGATTTCTTGCGCAGTGCGAATGAGCCCTCCTCGTGCTTTATAGGTGCTGTAGAGTATTTCAACTCCTTCACGGATCTTGACGCCTTTCGGGATCCGAGGGGTTTTTTTAAGCAGGAATTCTTTGGAGGTAAACCATTTTTCAAGTTCGATCATTTTTTCAACAATACCTGAGGTTAACGTCATGGGAGTCAATGGACCTGTGAGTTTTTCAAAGTTCAGCACAAGTGAAGCCACGACATCATCTCGGGGAGGAATATATCCTAATTCTCGTTTCATTGTCGTAAGATTCTCTTCCATTGTTTTATGGATTTTATCCCTAAATTTCTCGTCAGGAACCTTCAGGATTTTACTCATCGTTGTATAATCAAAATCCATGAGAATACCACCAACAAACACCATGTGCTCTCCAATATCACCGCCACCTTCACCTGCGATCTTGCGCTGGTCCTTTGTCACGATGTCGTTCTCTGGCCTGAAATGGGTTTCAATCCCAAAGTCATGATATGTTTCACAAGCAGGCTGGGACAGCACAGAAAATATGTCTTTTATCCGAGTCGGGAACAGCGGGTTTCCCTTCCGCCAGATTAACTGATAAAACACCTGATTGTGATCAAGATAAGTTGCGCCACCACCCACTTCCCGTCGCATCACAGGAATCTGGAGTTTTTTACAAGCTTCCAGATCGATTTCCTTTTCTGCATCCTGGAAATATCCAATGGACGCGAGTGGGATTTCCGGAGAGACAATCACCAGACCTTCAAAGCCCATCCGGGCGAGGGCGTGAAATACCAGCATGGATTGTTGACCTTGCATGTGCTCAAGCTTGAGTAGATTCAGCACTCTTTTTCACCTCCTGAATTCCCTGCCAGATAATATCTTCGATGCTACGGATCGTCATTGTTTTTCCTTCAGTTTCTGCGACTTCCTGTGCTGCTTTCTTCAGCACCTGTTCGCAGGTCGGACATGCGGTAACAAGAATACCGACTCCGGTGTCTAACGCCTCGTAAATCCGTTTTTTCGCTATCTCATTGGAGAGGGGTTGATCAGACATCAGAATACCACCCCCGCCGCCACAACACCGAGAGTTTTCTTTACACGTCGCCATCTCAACAACTTCGACACCAAGTTTTTTCAAAATCTTCCGCGGCTCTTCAATAAGTTTCAAACCACGGGAGAAATCACAGGGATCATGGTATGTTACTGTCATGTTAAGATTTGCTGAAGGAAGTTTTTCACTAATTGTTTGTAATACGTGTTTGACGTGAATTCCATGCCCCTCTTTCAGAAAGACCGTGCAGGTGGGGCACAACGTAATTGCTTCATCGAAGGGGAAAGAGTGTTTGAACTGTTCCTTATGGGTAGAAAACTCTTTTTTAAATCCAAGAATTTCCATAGGATATCCACAACAGACTTCCTTGGTTATGCTAGGAGATATGCCGAGTTCTTCAAGGATTTTGATATATTTTTTTGTTTTATTCGGCCGTCCAAGATATTGGCAACCAATAAACAGAGGTGTTTTTCCTTCTCGCTGCTGTGAAACCACTTCAGTGTCACCGTAGATATTCCCGGTTGTTTGAATATTTTGTATAACATGTTTATGAACATCAGAAGCAAACCCGGCTTCAACAAGGTCTGCTCGAGCGGAAGAAATAATGTCAAGGATTTTTACTTTCGAAGGGCATCTCTCCAAACAATCTCGACAGTAGGTGCATCGGAACAGTTTCCCTGCGACATACTCTGATGGCTCAATTTCGCCCGTGAGGATTCCATAGGAAAGAATAACTTTCCCTCGGGCGCCATCAGTATCCCATTGTACTTCTCGAATAATTGGACATTGCTCAAAACAATACGCGCATCTGATACAGACATCCATCTCTCGTTCATGTTTTTTCAGATGGTGTGTTTTCTTTTTTGTTGTCAAAGGCACTCCCTCAATAAACATTTTTTTTTAGGGTGAAACTTGATAGCGAAGCGGTGTTGCAGTTAACCAATCTTGTGGCGCATCCATGAGTTTCTGTGGATTTAGAATGTTATTTGGATCAAGTGTTTTTTTAATCGCTTTCATCAATTCCAATGAATCCTTTTTTTCTTGTTTCCAGGATGGTGCTTTTGAAAGTCCTATACCATGCTCACCTGAAGTTGTTCCTCCTAGAGATTGGACGTACTCGTAGACTTCTTTGACCGCCTTTTTTGCATCCTGCCATTGAGATTTTTTACTCGTATCCATCAAGATTTTTGTATGAATCAGTCCTGCGCCACAGTGACCATATGCACTCATCACCACATGATTGCGTTTTGCTATCTCATGAATTTCATGAACCGTATCTGCAATTTTTGACATCGGGACCGCCATATCATCCGCAAGAGCGGTTGATACCATTCCTTCCCCGTATCGGGAAAGAGAGGGAAACAGCTTCTGCCGTCCTTCATAAATCCGTTTCATTTCTTTCGGGTCATCGCTCATCTTCACACCGGTTCCATGATGTTTTTCGCAGATTTCTGAAATTTGTTTCATCTCATAGTCGACTGCTTCTTTTACCATCCCATTGCATTCGAAGATTACGATTGCAGCGACATCAGGTAACCCGAGTTGTTGAGCGTTATTTACTGCGGTGATTGCAACATTATCCATAAGCTCCAACATTGAGGGAGTGATACCGGATGCAATCGTGTCTGAGATCATTCTCCCTGCATCCTCAAGGGTTGAAAAATTCGCAACTCCCATCATACGATACTTCGGAAGGGGGGATATCTGCAAGGTTGCTTCAACGACAACACCAAGGGTTCCTTCAGAGCCAACCATGAGTTTTGCAAGTTGATATCCTGATGAATCTACTCGGGTGTTGGAACCAAGGGTCACTAGTTCACCGTTCGCTAAAATAACTTTCAAACCCAGAACAGCATCTCGAGTCGCACCATATTTTACTGATCGATTCCCCGATGCATTTGTCCCGATCATCCCTCCGATTGTACAAATCATTCCTGAGGACGGGGTGGGTGGAAAGAAAAACCCATAGGGTTTGAGCACCCGGTTTAACTCATCGTTAATTACTCCAGGTTCTACTTTACACAGGACATCCTCGGGTCGTATCTCAATAATCCGGTTCATGTGTTTCATATCAAGAACAATCCCGCCTGCAAGTGGAACGGTCTGTCCCGACATCCCTGATCCTGCCCCCCGAGGGACGACAGGGATTTTATTGGTATTCGCATATCGAAGAATTTCTTGGACTTCTTCGATATTCTTCGGCCGTACAACAACGTCAGGGAGATGACGGTGAACCGATGCATCAGATGCGTATACATAGCGATCTGCGATATTATCCCGAACGTTTTCTTCTCCAACAATTTCTTGTAATTTTTTTATATCGATATGCATGTTTCTCCCTTAATTGGATTTGGGCCAAGTTTTTTGAGCTCAGCGACAAAGTCAGTAACGACCTGAGCGAATTTTTGTCCTTCTGATGCAGAGATATATTCAAATCGTACTCGCTCGGGTTCGATTCCGAGTTCTTCAAGAAGTTTTTTTAATAATTTTATTCGTCGGTTTGTCTTGTAATTTCCTGATTGATAGTGGCAATCCCCCGGGTGACATCCTGCGACAAGGATGCCATCAGCACCTTTTTTCAAAGCCTCCAGGATAAAGATCGGATCAACTCTTCCCGAGCACATGACCCGGATGGATTTGATGTTGGGTGGGTATTTCAGTCGACTGGTTCCAGCAAGGTCTGCTCCGGCATAGCTACACCAGTTGCATAAAAATCCGATAATGTTTGGTTCAAATTCTTTCTTCATAATGTATTCTCACCTCAAATTTTATTTATGTTACTTCTTTCTTCCTCCACTGTTGAGTTTTTCTTAGTTCATTTAATGTCATTTCTACAGCTTTTGGTACTGCTGCTGCGATTTTTTTACTTAATTGCTCTCCGAAGTGAACCGGCATTTTTTTTACCACAATACCAATGATAACAATTTCTTGTGGAATATGGTTCTCACCGAGTTTTTGTGCAAGTTTCAATGCTTCCTGAAGCGATAGATCATGGGGGTTATAAGAATGACAGGAAACCACAGAATCACGAAGGTAGAATCGTTTCACATCACCATTTTTTCCCGTAGTACTATTTATCGTATCGATAAGAATTGCTTTATCATACCCTAGGATCATATCAAGGAGATTCATTCCTCCCGTGTATGCTTCGTCAACGGTGACCGTTGGATCTTCGATATGTTGTCTTAGTTGATGGACGACATGAATTCCTGCTCCATCGTCACGAAGAATTGGATTTCCTACGCCTAGGATTATCGTCTTCATCTGTGTTTTCCTCTACAATCGTTTAAATGTTTTATACAGGTTCTTCTTACTATCATAAATGTTCACTTCAAGGGGCATCCCACCGGGGAGAGTATGGGTGGCGCATGCGAAGCAAGGGTCATATGCTCGAAACGCCATTTCAACCATATTGAGTATCCCATTGTTCACGATTCCTTTTTTAATGACTCCTTTCGCTGCGTTTCTGATGGACATGTTGATGGCTCCTGCGTTATTTGTTGTTGCAACAATGAGATTTGCTTTTTCGATTAATCCTTTTTTATCAAGTTTATAATGATGAAATAGGGTTCCCCGTGCTGCCTCTACTACTCCTATTCCTTCCCCTGGTTCGCCAACTGGGTTACGAACCTTATCTGATGTAATCTCTGGGTCCTGTATAAGTTCCATTGCTCGCTCCGTTGCATAGAGCAGTTCGATAAGTCGTGCCCAATGAAACGCAAGCGTCGAATTCACTGCTTTTCCCCCGAGGGTTTCAAACATTCTTTTGTATTCCTTATCAGCTAATGGCGTCGCCATTCCTTCTGCAGCGTTTAATCGACCGAGGGGACCAACGCGATAAATGCCACTCTCCTTTCCATCGGTAAATCCACTCCACCCTATTTTCTTTAGATAGGGGAATTTGATATAACTCCATTCTTCGATATGCTCAACAATGTGTTTCATGTATTCTTCTGCGCCGAATTTCATTACTTCATTTCCTTTCTGATCTGTGACTCGGACTTTCCCGTCGTAAAAATTCACTTTGTTGTTCTTATCGACCAATCCCATGTTATACGTTGCTAGTTGATACGGATCACTGAGAATTAAATCAACGTATGTTTTGTTTTTTAACACAATATCATCAAACAATTTAAGAGAAAATTTAGCGAATTCAACACAGGATTTTGTCATCGTCTCAATTTCTGTGACTTCCTCTTTTGAGAGTGATTTTGATACACCTCCCGGAAGCCCACAAACCGGATGGGTTGCTTTTCCTCCAAGAATAGCAGTTATTTTCTGACCATACGCTCGATGTGTAATGACTTCTTTACCGATTTCGACACCAGCTTTTTCAATAACCCCAATAACATTTCGTTTCCCTGGTGGTGCATCAGGTCCCACAACAAAATCTGGTCCTCCGAGATAATAGAAATGAAGGATATGATCATAAATAAAATATCCACAGTACATCAATTCTCTCAACTTTTTTGCTGCAGATGGCGGGTCAACGTTAAATGCTGCATCAAGAGCTTTAGTTGCAGCAAAATGATGAGCAACAGGGCACACACCGCAGATTCGAGAGGTTATCTGAGGCATATCCTCTGCACGTCGTCCTTGGGAAAACCGTTCAAATCCTCGTAGCTCCGGGATCTGAAGATACGCATTTTCTACATCACCTTTTTCATCAAGGAAGATACTGATTTTTCCATGTCCTTCTAATCGTGTGATTGGATCAATTGTTATTGTCTTCATTTCATCACCTTCCGGTTAATCAGAGATGTTGGTAACGTATATTTGTAAAATGTCCCTATGACGTCAACTATTTGTTCAATTAGTTTATCTACTTCTTCGTCACTCATTTTTTCTTCCCCTTCCAATCCAAGGATTGAGGCAAGGGCGGAGATCATTTTTGCTCCTTGATCAAGAGAATTTGGTGTTGGACCACCACAACCGGTGCAGGGCATATTTGCATCTAAACAGCGTGCACTGCATCCGCCTCGCGTGGCAGGTCCGAGACAGATAATTCCTTGTTCAAGTAAACATTTTTCTTCGATCGTCTCTACTTCATAGACTCGTTTGATTTGCTTGATTTTCTTTTCTGTTTTTTCGAATCGGCATTCGTCGCATACTGATTTTAATGGAGCGATAATTGATCCTTTTGGGGGGAGTTTGTTTTCTGCTATTGCATTAACTGCAGTCATAATCATCTCGGGGGTAGGTGGACATCCTGGAAGATAATAGTCAACATCAACAACTTGATTGAGGCTTTTTACTGTATCGTAGAATTCCGGGAGCGTCAAGGTCCCTTCTTTGACTTTGACGGATGTTTTTGGAGTGATTTTTTTAGGATTCTCAGTCGAAGGATTATTAAGATAGGCAACGTCGAATACTTCCTCTCGGTTTGCTACATTGGCAAGTCCAGGGATGCCACCATTAACTGCACAAGCACCAAACGCCACGAGCACTTTTGCTTTTTTCCTAAGGAGGTTAGCAAGATGCTCCTGTTCTGTTGTTCGAATTGCTCCGTTAAAGAAACACACATCAATGCTCTTATCCTCCATTGCTTCGACGTCTTTGTATTTTGTATCAATCGCAACGGGCCAGAAGAGAATATCTGCGATTGCGATTACATCAAGAATTTTTTCATTAATATCAAGCACCGCGATTTCGCATCCCCCACAACTTGCAGCCCAATAAAATGCGAGTTGTAACTTTTTGTTTTCTTTCGGTTCAGCTTTCTTTTTTTCTTTATTCATGCTATTCACCATACTTTTTTTTAAATTTTGATCATTCTACTTTCTAAAATCCCCTTTTTTTTCAACAATAGAGTTGGATCAACAACATGCTGGTCGAATCCATAGACACTATGCTCAAGCCCTAATGAGACTGCGACAAGTTGGGTATAATAGTACACTGGTATTTGTTTATATCCCTTGTATAGTTTTTCTGCTTCTTTTCCTCTCATATCAAGATTAAATCGACACAATGGACAGGAGAGTACGATTGCATCGGCACTCTGGTCCAATGCAAAGCTCGTAATTCGATGTGCTCTACGGGATACAATTTCTTTTTGTTCAATAGTATTGTACGACCCGCAACATTCTATTTTAAACGGATTATCAACCACCTCGGCACCAAGCGATCTGAGCAGGTCGCGGAGAATGGTCGGCTCCTCCGGATCATCAATACTTACTTCTCGTGGACGAAGCAACATGCACCCGTAATACGGCATAATTTTTATTCCTTTTAAGGGGTTTTTCACCTTTTTTTTCAATATATCGAATCCAATTTCATCCCGTAGAAATTCAAGATAATGAAGCACCGAGACCGTTCCTTTATAATCATTCTCCCGGTCCATAAACGCATTGAGCGTCTTGAGATCCTCGGGTTTTTCTTTCACACGAAGATTTGTTTGTTTTAAGGTATTACAACACATGTCACACAATGTTATTACTTTGTTTTCCCCTTCATCTTCCACATGAATCAAATTCCGTAATGGTGCGAGGTGATGCATTAGATCATCACTGGTAAGTGAGGAGACAACGCCACAACAATTCCAATCTTTCATTTCAACCAGTTCATGACCAAGAGCTTTGGTGACTGCTGTTGCTGTTTTCTCAAGGTTTTTTGCAGAGGTTTTAAGGGTACATCCAGGGTAATATAGCAGTTTCATGCCACTCACTTTTCAACGTTTTTTTTAGCCTACATTTTTTCTAAACAGACTTACGAGCGCTAATTGAGGGACCGTTTCTCGTTCTTTTTTTGATATTTTTATTGGATTGCTTTCATCAATTTTTTTCCGAAGAATGATTTGACGAAGCGCCTCCATAATTTTCGTAATATTAATATCTCGTGGACATCGTTCAGCACAGGTGAAACATGAGGCACACAACCAAATGGTTTTTGAACTAAGTACCTCTGATCGATCAAGAACGACATATCTGATAACTTCATCAGGTGCTAAATCCATGTCATCCACAAAAGGACACCCCGCGGAGCATGTTCCACATTGGTAACATCCAAACAGGTTTTCTCCGCAGAGGTCTTCAACTTCCTTGGCAAGCTCTCCTTTTTTGAATACTATCTTACTATATTTTTTATTCTTCTCAATTGTTTTCTTCATTTTTTCTCTGCTCCGAGGAGTGCTTCAAGCATGACCTGGATTTGTTTACTTCGAAATCCTTTCTGTTCAATAGCGCCGGACGGACATGCCCCTGCGCATGAGCCGCATCCCTTGCAGAGTGCTTTGTTCACGGTTGCAACAAAATGTTCAGGATCGTTTAGGCGTGGTTTTATTTCAATAGCTGAATACGCACACAACTGTTCACAGGTTTTACACCCACTACATAACTCTTCATTGACTTCCGCAACTTGACCTTCACCTTTCATTTTTTCCTGCATAATAGGGATTGCTGCACGGGATGCAGCACCCTCTGCTTGAGCGATCGAATCGACGAGGTTTTTGGGATAATGGGCTGCCCCGCAGAGATAAATTCCATCGGTCGCAAAATCCAACGGACGGATTTTTGCATGTGCCTCTAGAAAGAATCCTGCGGAATCCGCTGGTATCTTCAGCATGTTTTTTAGCGACTCAGTCAGTACCTCACCTTCAGTATTTACGGTGAGAACCACGAGATCTGCAGGAAGTGTCAGCTCTTCTTCAAGGATGTCATCATAGACCTTAATCGTCATTGAACCCTTTTCGGGGTCTTTTTTATCAAGAATAATCTCTGGTTTTTTCTCACCTGGATACCGAATGACCGTTATATGGTGATTTTTGATAACCTTAGCATAATACTCCTCTTCTTCTTTCCCAAACACCCTCATATCACGATATAAAAGATAGATTTTTGAGTCGGGGTATTTCTCACTGATTACTTTTGCGTTTTTAATCGCAACACCACAACCAATACGACAACAATATGGTCGTTGTTCATCCATGGCTCCCGCACAATTGATAATAACCACATTTTTCGGTTTCTTCAAAGTCCCTTCCTTTACTTTTGTTTCCAGTTCTGTTTGAGATAAAATATTTTCATTTCTTTTATACTGATATTCTCCTTTAAGATCAATTTCTCGAAAACCAGTTGCGACAATAATTGTTCCTATGTCAAGTTGTTTCTTTTTTCCTTTCTGTTTGATGATCCCTTTATAGTTCCCGATAAATCCTTCAATATCAACAAGCTCAGCCTCAGTCATTACAGTTATCAATTTGTTCGTTGTGACTTTTGTAATTAAAGGACCGATGATGTCCTGTGCTTTTTTATCTGAAGGAAACATGGTATAGAGTTGTTTAAGGCGACCACCTAGTTCTTTTTCTCGTTCAATAAGATAGGATTTCACATTCATCTCAGAGAGGGCAAGAGCTGCTTTCATCCCTGAAATGCCTCCACCGATCACAAGCACACTTGGAAGAATGGAAAACTCCTCCTCGCTGAGAGGCTCCAGAAGAGATACTTTTGCGACAGATGCTTTGACCAAATCAATAGCTTTTTTTGTTGCTTTCTCCCAATCGTTCGAATGAACCCATGAACAGTGATTTCGGATATTCGCCATTTCAAACAGATATTTATTCAACCCTGCTTCAAGTAAGGTATCTTGAAATAATCCCCCATGGGTTCGAGGGGAACACGCTGCAACAATAATACGATTCAGATTTTTTTCTTTTATAAAATCTCTTATTTTTTTACAGCTATCCTCTGAACAGGCAAACATGACATGTTCGGCATGGGTAACATTCGGAAGTTTTTTTACCTCCTCAGTCACTTTCTCAACATCAAGAAAACTAGCAATGTTTTTCCCACAATGACAAACAAATACACCTATTCGTGGATCTTCTTTGGAAATATCTTTTTCAGGGGGAAATTCCCTACCAATGTGCCGTTGCCGATCTTTAATCGGAGCGACAGCTTTTGCAGCTGCCCCACTCGCCATTGAAACACTATCAGGAATATCTTTTGGTCCTTGGATACATCCCGCTAGATACACTCCTTCTTTAGAAGATTCCACCGGATTTTCAAGGATGGACTCTTGTTTGAAAAAACCGTTTTCATCAACGTCAATACCAACGATTTCTGCAAGTTTCTTATTTCCTTTGGCAGGAATAATTGATGTTGATAAGACTAATAAGTCAACCGTATCCTCTTTGATTTTTCCAGTGAGGGTATCCTTATACCGTATTATGAGACTCTTATTTTTATTTTGATATACAGAAGATGGCCGACCACGAACGTATTTAACACCAAGTTTTTTTGCATGATCATAGTACTGCTGAAAATCTTTCCCATAGGCACGAATATCCATATAATAAATAGTAATATCAATCTCTGGGTTTGATTCTTTGACGATTGATGCCTCCTTGGTTGCATACATGCAGCATACACGGGAACAATATGGATATCCTAGCTGCTCACTTCGCGAGCCGACACATTGAATCCACCCTATTTTTTTTGGTTTTTTATAATCTGAGGGCCGCAGGACTTTACCACTGGTTGGTCCAAACGAAGAAAGCATTCGTTCGATTTGCATTGCGGTTAAGACGTTTTCGTATTTCCCGTATCCGTATTCTTTTCGAAGTTCTGTTGGTTCAAAGACTTCAAAACCAGTAGCTATGATAATACTTCCCGCATGAACTTCAATTTCTTCAGATTTTTCTAAAAAACTAATCGCCGCTGGTTCACAGACCCTGTCACAAGAACCACAGCCAACGCACTTTTCGATATCGACCGTATATACAATAGGAACTGCTTGTGGAAATTCAATATATACTGCTTTTCGTGTAGATATTTTTTCATCAAAAGGACTCACTATTTCAACAGGACAGACCTCTGCGCAATCCCCACATCCAGTGCACTTATCTGGATCAACATACTTACTTTTTTTCCAGATCTGTGCGGTGAAGTCACCTTTTTTACCAACAAGTTTATTCATCTCAGCATAGGTAATAAGTTCAATATTTGGATGACGAGCTAGCTCAACCATTTTTGGGGCAGCTGTACAAATCGAACAATCGTTCGTTGGAAATGTTTTATCAAGTTTCACCATCGCCCCGCCGATTGTAGATGTTTTATCAATGATAACGACTTTGTATCCTTTATCTGCGATATCCAGTGCTGATTGCATTCCTGAGATTCCCGCACCGATAATGAGCACATCCCCGTAGATAACCCGTTTTTTCTTCCGTGCTACAATCTGTGTAATCTTTTGAATCGTGCTTGTTGGTTCAGGCATTTTTTCTTCTTGTTGGATGACTTCTGGGTCATCCAAGAAATAATCATCGCAAAGAGGTATCCCTAAATCATGATCAATTTTTTGATTATTTTCCTTTGAGGGCATTGTTACCTGCCTCTAATCCCTTTTCAAATGCCATAACATTGAGTTCTTTAAACCTGCCTGGAACACTGTCGATGACGGCCTTTTTCACTGCTTCAGGTTCCAGTAAATTAAGGATGCTTGTTGCTGCTCCGACCATCACGATGTTGGTCACAATTTTGTTGCCGAGTTCCTCAGCGATTTGTTGTGCGTGTACTTTATAGATGGGTCGCCCAATAGTGTGTTTGGTCACCAGGTCAGGATCAATCACAATGCGAGTATCGTCACGGATGTCATTGCGATACGCATCAAAGGATTCCTGGGACATGGCGACGAACAAATCAACGCTTGTCGGGCGGGGATAGCCGATTTTTTCATCAGAGATTATCACTTCAGAACGAGCCGCACCGCCACGAGCTTCAGGGCCATAGGATTGACTTTGCACCGCATTATAATCCATGAAGACTGCTGCTGCTTTTCCAATGATAAAACCAGCCAAAATAACACCTTGACCACCAAAACCACAGATTCGAATTTCTTTCTTCATTCTTTAACCACCACCTTTAGTTTTCCAGACGTAGACGAAGAATCCATCAGTCGATTCACAAGTTTTTCATATTCCTCAAAAAACCCTGGCTTGTCAAAATCTTGAAACACCCCGATAGGAAACATATTACGAGTTTGTTTTTTCTCCTCTTCCGTACCATAATTCATTATTCGTTCGTAATCCTCAATTAAAATCGTGTTGTTATCATACCATTCCCAAAGTTTTTTGATATCACCTAATTTGTTTCGTCTCCCATACGCAGTCGGGCAAGGTGCAAGGAATTCAATAAGGGAAAATCCTTTTTTTTCAAGTGCGGCTTTAACTGATTTAATTGGTTGATAGGGATGAGAAACGGTCCATCGGGCAACATAATTTGCTCCTAAGGCTTTTGCTAAATTACAGATATCAAACGGTGGTTCGATGTTCCCATGAGGTGCTGTTGTAGCAATACTTCCCAATGGTGCTGTCGGTGAAAGCTGTCCACCGGTCATCCCATAAATAAAATTATTGATCATAATGACCGTCATATCGATATTCCGTCGTGCAGCATGAATGAAATGATTGCCCCCGATCCCTGCGCAGTCTCCATCTCCTGTAAAAATAATGACTTTAAGTTCAGGATTGGCCGCTTTTATCCCTGTAGCAAATGCCAATGCTCTTCCATGAGTGGTATGTAATCCATCTGCCTTGATGTACCCTGGTAATCGTGAGGAACACCCAATACCAGAAGCAAACACAACCTTATCCATGTCCCAGCCAAGTTCTTCCAGCGCCCATAATGTGTATTCTAAGACAACCCCGTCGCCGCACCCATTACAAAATATTGTAGGCCACATGCCATCTCGGAGAAATTTTTTATTTAACTCGTCAGCAGTTTTCATTTCAACCATCTTATTTTCCCCCCAAATATTTTATCAGCTCATTTGGGAGATGTATCTCTCCACCGATTTTTGGTGCGCTGATAACCTCACATTGTCCACAAGCCGCCTCTCGAACGGGATGAACAATCTGCCCAAGATTCATCTCTGGAACAATGATGGTATCAACATTTTTTGCGAGTGTATGAATAACTTTTTCTGGAAATGGCCAAACCATCTTCAGGCGAAGCAACCCAACCTTGATTCCTTTCTTTCTACCAAGCTCCATTGCGGTTTCTGCAGGCCGTGCTGAAGCACCATACGTAACAAACGCGATGTCCGCATCATCTAAATTAATCTTTTCAACCATTGTGAGTTTATCTATATCGTCAGATATTTTTGAGGTAATCCGTTTGATGAGTTTCTCATGATCTTTTTGTTTATCTGTTGCTGGGAATCCTTTTTCATTGTGAGTCAGCCCTGTCACATATGTTCGGTACCCGGTTCCAAAGGTTGGAAAATCAGGCACCTTGCTTTTTCTGGTTTGTGATTCAGTAAATGGAATGAATTTATTCTTATCGATTGTTGCGGGATGTCGATTAATTATCTTTAGATCCTTTTCATCTGGGATGATTATTCGTTCTCTTAGATGTCCTACTTCCCCATCGGTCATGACGCAGACAGGATTGCGATATTTTTCTGCAAGATTAAATGCTTCAATGGTGAAATCCAAGCATTCTTGGACAGTACTAGGGGTAAGCGCAATTGCTTCAAGGTCTCCATGGGTTCCCCATCGTACTTGCATCATATCACCTTGAGCGCCAAGCGTCGGTTGTCCAGTTGACGGTCCGGTTCTTTGCACATTCACAATAACACAGGGAGTTTCGGTCATCACCGCATACCCATAGTTCTCCATCATGAGTGAAAACCCGGGGCCAGATGTTGCGGTCATAGATTTTGAGCCACCCCATGCTGCCCCGATGACTGCAGCGATACTACCAATTTCATCTTCCATTTGGATATATGTTCCCCCTACCCGTGGAAGAAGCCGGGCCATTCCCTCAGCGATTTCTGATGCAGGTGTAATCGGGTATCCTCCAAAAAATGAACATCCAGCAAGGATGCCGCCATAGACACAGGCCATATCACCAAGGATAAATTGTTTGTTATTTCCTAATACATCACGTATTCGTTGCGGATCTCGTTTGTAGATCATTTATCCTCTTCCTCCAACTGGTCGTAATAAACTCTTTTTTTGCTGTTTCTTTTTTTCCTCAGGGACTACAATAATCGCCATGTCGGGGCATAGGAGTTCACAAAGCCGACAATCATTACATTCATTGACTTGTTTTAATTTCGGTGGACGCACCCCTCTCTTATTTAATTTGTCTGATGGTTCTAATGCTTCGACAGGGCATCGTTCAATGCAGATGTTGCATCCTTTACACCAATCTTCATTTACTTCTATCATAACAGATCCCTCAGAAGATATCCAGTGCGCGAGAGATTGCTTTTTCACCCCGGTATTCAGGGAGAAGAATAGGCGCAGTTTTTTTCAAATCAATACCAGCCTGATCAATCATTTTGGTATACTTATCTAAGTGACCTAAGGTCAGTTTCCCAAGTATTACTTTTTTTACGTATTTTGCGGCATAAATGCCTGCGCGACGACCAAATACATTATAGTCGAGAAGCGAGTTGCCCATAAGTCTGTTTTTACCATGGACTCCTCCAGTGACTTCACCAGCGGCAAAAAGACCGGGAATTCGTGTCTCTGTTTTTTCATTGATTTCAACGCCGCCATTTTGATAATGAAGCGTGGGGTACACAAGAATCGGATGTTTTGTCATATCGATATCAAATCGTTTGAATTTCCGTACTTCACCAGACAATTTTAATGCACATGTTCCCTCACCATGAATGATATCGATCATTGGGGTATCAAGCCACACACCAGGCATGCCCGTGGGAGTGATTATTCCACGACTTTCTTTACACTCTCTGATAAATGCTGCCGATTCTACATCACGAGGTTCTAAGGGGAATACGAAAGGATCGCCACTGGAATTCACGGGTATAGCACCAAGTCCTCTGATTTTTTCTGTGGACAGGATACCAACGATAGGCTCAGGGTATGCATCACCAGTCGGATGAATCTGGATGGTGTCAAGATCAAGAAGGTTTGCTCCTGCATGATACGCCATGACCAGCCCATCACCTGTGGCGCCATAATGATTCGTAGTTGGGTAGTTAGAAAGATGCAGACGACCGGAACCGCCCGTGGCAAGAATTGTAGCTTTTGCACGAATCACATAATACTCAAAAGTTTCTAGGTTGAAAGCAATACCACCGGCAACCCTTCCTTTCTCATCCATCAGCAGTTCAACAATAGGACAAAACTCGAGGACCGGTACTTCAAGATTTCTTGTATTGTCTCGAATATTTCGTAATAGTTCCATACCGGTGTAATCCTTTGCACTGTGCATACGGTTCCGGCAGGTTCCGCCCCCAGATAATTCCTGAAATTCACCGTCATCTTGACGGTCATACATGACTCCAAGCTCTTCATGCCATTTTATAATCCCTGGTGCATCTAATGCAAGCGCCCTGGCAAGCTCAGGCTTATTGGTAAAATGTCCGCCACCATAAATATCAAGATAATGAAGAGCAGGACTATCTTCAGGTCGATCTGCTGCTTGGATTCCACCTTGTGCCATCATCGAATTTGCGTCGCCGTGACGAAGTTTAGTCACAATTAAAATTTTATCACATGCAATACCAGATTCATATGCAAATAGAGCAGCAACAGTACCAGCACCGCCACCTCCGATAATCAATAGATCAACATCATAATCGATTTTACTTAGATCAACGTCTTTTGGGTTGAGCACAGGTCTGGCTTCTAAAAGGTCTACGATGCCATTGTAGAACTCTTGTCCTTTATCAACACCGACTCGTAGTTGCCGTCGTGTCCCTTCCATATAATCAGGGTGATATTTTGAGAGTATGTCTTCCCGTTCCTTCAAACTCATTGGTTTTACCGGGTGTGACATATTCCATTTTCGTTTTTCTTCAACAAGAGCGATCGATTTCAGCATATACTCTGGGTACCCCTCTGTCAATTTCATCGTTAGTCACCCCCAGGGGCCACTACTTCTTCAGCCTCAATCTTCCGATTTTTATATAACTCTGTGATTTCTTTTTTATCCATTTTCATGAGCCGGTCAATTTCATTATCGTATTTTCTAAATTCAATCTCTTTCAATCGTTGTACAAGATACTGTGATTTAGGATCAATATATTTCCCGCGGAGACGTCGAGCAAGTTGGGAAACGTGATAATGTTTGATATCAGCAGGGCATCGCATCGCACAAAGACCACATTGAATGCAATCAAAGGAAATTTCAGCACACTTCGCAATATCACCACGAATAGCACTTTGAATGTATTTCATCACTTCGATGTCTTGCGGGCATGATTTTGTGCACGTGTTACATGAAACACAACGGGCAATTTCTGGGTACATTGTAATAAGAGTTGTGTCGGACGGTTCAAGTTTTTCAATGTCGTATTCCGCTTTTGAAGCGGGTACAAATGGAAGTTGAGCAAGATACATTTTATTTTCAACAACTTTCTGGCACGCAAGATCAAACTCTAATTTTTGTTGATCTTCAATGCGATAGACTGTTGAACATGCACCACAAAACCCTGCGCGACAACCGCAGCCACGGACAAAACGATAACCAGCAAATTCTAACGCTTTCATAATAGTAAGTCCTGCAGGAACTTTGTAGCTTTTTCCCATGATAAAAACTTCAACTTCTCCTGCTGCTGCTTTATTATTTTTTAATTTCTTTTCATTTCCCTTTGACTTTTCAAAAACAATCTGATGGCTTTTCATCATAACGTCTTCCTCTTAGAAAATTGATAAGTTTACTATCTAAAAAAATATCATTTTGTATCGTTTCCCAGCTGATGGTGTTTATTGTCATTCGACAACAAGCCTCGACCCGCAAGTAATAATTTGAATACTTGTCATCCCATATAATGTTTTTGGCGTTTTTATCAAAAATCTAAAAATTTTATCAATATTTGTATATTTACACATTTTTTAATAATTTTTTAATCATTTTATTAATTATTAACCTATTTATTAATAATGCGATAATAAGGTTTATATATAAATTTTCCTTCTTTTTATTCATATGAAACATATTGAATTGACTTCAAAAGAAAAGACATTGCTCTACGGCATCGTAAAATACCCTCATCTCACAGACAAAGAATTATCTGAAAAATTAAGTCTGAAACATTCGACGGTAACATCCATTCGACATCGATTAAAAGAAAAAGGGCTGATTCGAAAACTAAACATACCATATCTTCAAAATACCGGTTGTCAGATGCTTGTTGCGATATACACAAATTTTAGTCCATTGATACCACTTCAAGAACGAATTGACATTACTGGAAAAACCATTGAAATTTTTGAAGAAATCTTTTTTTCAATAGGTGAGCAAGATAAAGGATTCTCTTTGAGTTTTTCCCAGGACTACGCAACAGTCGGCCGTATTAATGATATACGAACACAGATTTTTGGGGGAAGAGGGTTATTGGAGGATCAATACCCTACTATGGTTGTATTCCCTTTTGACATTAGCAAGATTTATCGATTTTTTGATTTTGCACCATTATTTCGAAAGAGTTTTGCATTATCTCTCAATGAAACAGAAACTGGAAAACACCTTGCCTTCCGTCATACCGATACGGTTACCCTATCTGATGCAGAAAAAAATGTTTTTTGTATGATGGTAAGTTATCCAGAACGATCTGATAGTGATATTGGACGGGAAATTGGTGTTTCGCGTCATACCGTTTCTCGTTTGAGGCGTGGTTTTGAAAAACGAGATTTGTTTGGAACATTTTATCTTCCCGATCTTAAAAAACTTGGTTTTGAAATAATTACTTTTTATCATATTCGCTTTGACCCCCGGAATCCCCCTAATATTGAAAGTGATGAAGCAGAATTTTTAATGAGTGATTCGACTGTTTTTTTTGCATGTAGAATGTTTGAAGCCGTCATGATTTCCGTGTATCATGATTATGATGATTATAAAGCTGATTTGATGAAGATAATGCAAATTTTAAAAGAGAATCGGTGGATTGCTCGGGACCCTGTTATATATACCTATGGGCTTAACACGTTAATTTATATTAAGGATTTTAAGTTTGCCCCAATAACGCATAAAATTATTGGGTGTGATTCTTGGATTAAAAAGCTCTTAAATATTTGAAGTTGTATGCCATTGCCATGAAACTTTTTGAGTATCAGGGGAAGCAGCTGTTTGAAAAATATGATATCGCCGTTCCAAAAGGAAAAATTTTCGAAAGAGAAAATGAAAGGTTCACTATGAATTTTCCAGTGATTCTGAAAGCACAGGTTCCTATTGGTGGTCGAGGGAAGGCAGGGGGGATTCAATCAGCTGATAATGAAAAAGAAGCACAAGAAAAAACCGCCTCCATCCTTTCTATGACCATTGGTGGCTATCATGTTGAAAAAGTACTCGCTGAGGAAAAAATAGCTATCGAGGAAGAATTGTACCTCAGTATTGTGCTTGACCGAAGTCATCGAATGCCGTTACTTATGGCAAGTCGCGAAGGCGGCATGGATATAGAAAGTGTTCCTGATGATCATATCATCAAGGTATGGGTTAATCCGTTGATTGGGGTCCAGTCATTCCATATCCGTCGAATTCTGACTGGCTTACAACTTGGTGGTGACGTCGAAAAAGAAGTCAGCCGAGTTATTTCACGCATGTATCAACTGTTCCGGGCATACGATTGTGAACTTGTAGAAATCAACCCTTTGGTACAAACAAAAGACAAAAAAATAATCGCACTTGATGCCAAAGTCATCATCAATGACGATGCATTGTATCGTCATCCTGATATTGTGCCAGAACATGTTGAGCTTACTGCGTTAGAAAAAGATGCAAAGGAAAAAGGAATTTCGTTTATTCAGCTTGAGGGGAATATCGGGGTGATTGCAAATGGTGCAGGACTCACTATGGCGACACTGGATGCGTTAACGCATTATCACGGTCGCGGTGGTGTGTTTTTAGACCTTGGTGGTACCGATGATCCTGGGAAGGTCCAGCAGGCTTTTGAGTTAATGAAGAAAGCAAAACCAAAGGTGATTTTTTTGAATTTATTTGGCGGGATTACCAAGTGTGATACCGTGGCAAAGGGAGTGAAAGCGGTTATTACCAAGGAAGGAATCCATTGTCCTGTGATTACACGGATTAAAGGGATGAATGAAGATGCGGCGAAGGAGATTTTAAAGGACGCTGGGTTGATCACTGCAACAAGTTTACAAGATGCAGCGAAAATTACAAGTACGATGGCAGGTGAATAGAAACATGTCGATTTTTGTTGATAAAAAAAATACTGTTGTTGTGCAGGGGGCAACCGGTCATCAGGGTGTGTTTCATATTGGTGAAATGTTACGGTTTGGCACGAAGGTTGTTGCAGGTGTTACTCCGGGGAAAGCAGGGGAAGATGTTCAGGGTGTCCCAGTCTTTAACACGGTCAGAGACGCTGTTGATGAGACCACGGCAAATACATCACTTGTGTTGGTTCCTGCTCGGTTTGCAAAGGACGCGGTCTTTGAGGCATTGGATGCGGGAATAAAAACAGTCGTGGTAATTACAGAAAACATTCCGTTTCACGATGCCATGGACTTTGTGCATTATGCGAAATATAAGCAAGCGGTACTGATTGGTCCCAACTGCCCGGGTATTGCAAGTCCCGGGAAAACCAAAATAGGTATTTTACCTGGAGGTATTTTTTTAAAAGGGGATATCGGTGTTGCGAGTCGTTCAGGGACACTTACATATGAGATTGTAAACTCGTTAAGCGAACGGGGCATTGGTCAGAGCACTTGTGTGGGGCTTGGTGGCGACCCAATTATTGGGACGACATTCATTGATGCGTTGGATGCGTTTGAGAAAGATTCAGAGACAAAAGCTGTTGTTTTAGTTGGTGAAATCGGTGGGACTGCTGAGGAGGATGCTGCTGAATACATTACCGAGCATATTCAAAAACCTGTGTTTGCATTCATTGCTGGCAGGACCGCTCCTCCAGGGAAGAGAATGGGCCATGCTGGTGCCATTATCTCCAGGGGGAAAGGTACCGCTGAATCGAAAATTAAAGCATTTGAGAAAGCAGGCGTGAAACTAGCTAGTTTTCCGACTGAGATTGCTGACCTTGTCGAGGAATATGGATGATACTCTAGGTGGCTCCTCTGATAAAGTAATCAAAAAAAGAAAAGGATATTTAAACCAGAAATGAATAGCATATAGAAATGTGGAGGTGTTTTGCCAATGGCAGTAATTGAAGGATATAATTTTCCAGATGAGTTATACTACCATAAAGAGCATGCATGGGTGAAAGTCGAATCTGATGGAACTGTTCGTGTTGGGATGAACGATTTTTATCAGAAAAGCGCTGGCGATACTACCTATATCGATCTTCCATTCGAAGGTGATGAGGTAACGCAAGGTGAAACCAGCGGGAAGATCCAATCAGCGAAATGGGTGGGGAAATTTGTATCACCTGTGTCCGGTGAGATTACCAAGGTCAACAACGAATTAGAGGATGATTGTACATTGATTAATAAAAGCCCGTATGAGAAAGGATGGATCATGGTGATAAAACCCTCCAACATCGATGAAGAATTACAACAACTTTTCCGTGGAGCGGCAGTGGAATCCTGGATAAAAAAAGAAATACAAGATGCGGAGAAAAAGAAGAAATAACCCGTATCTTGTGAGTTGATAACTCATCCTCTCGGCAACTCTTCTATTACAAATATCGCTGCGATGACAACATGTTTTATTTTAACATATACATCATTATAAAAAGTATTAAGTAGGGAATGTACGCTATTGATTATGGAGGTGCTATGAAAGATGGTAGTGTATAAAATAATCGATATTGTTGGTACATCCAAAAAAAGTTTTTCAGAAGCGGCTGAAAACGCGGTCATCGAAGCAGCAAAAACTGTACGGAAGATACGACGAGCCGAAGTCACAAAATTTGATGTAAAAATAGACAATGATAAGTTGATGTTGTACCGTGCTGAACTGAAGATATCTTTTGAAATAGAGCGATAAAATCTTATCGCATATCTACTCTAGCTGTCTATAAATTGATTCACCAAAAGCATCCATAGCGACGATGAGAGGGCCGAATTCTTTTACAGTGAAAATCCAGACTGCTTCCGGCATCCCAAACTCTTCAAGCCAATACACTGCTTGTGTATTTTCAATACGTTCTGCTGCTAAGGCCCCTGCACCACCGGTGTATGCGGTGTAAACGGCGCTAAGTCTCTGTAGCGCTTCCTTGGTTTTTTCTCCCATGCCGCCCTTACCGATAATAATATTTACCCCGAATTTTTCTATGAACGTATCTTCAAATAGCTCCATCCTTCCGCTGGTCGTCGGTCCGGCAGAGACTACCTCCCAGCCATTGTGAGTTTTTTTCATAAGTGGTCCACAATGGTATAGCGCCATCGACGAAGGATCAAACGGGAGACTATTTTTTTCTTTCTCAAGCATTGTTTTGTGAGCTTCGTCTCTTGCGGTAAAAATATCACCTGTGATATAAAGGATGTCACCAATATGCAATTTTTTAATCAAATCTGATGAAACCGGTAAAGTAAGATGATATTCCATCTAGTCCACCTCCCAGGTTCCGTCAGCATGAATCACCATGGTTGAACGTCGATTCGCCCAACATTGCACCGAAATTCCAACAGGGAGACTTGCCGGATGCCGATGTGCTTTTTCGATATGTACGTCAAGAACCGTGGTTTTTCCTCCGAGTCCCATGGGACCGATACCACTTCCGTTTATTCTTTCAATTAATTCCTGTTCAATTGCAGAAATGGTCTGCTCACGATGTCGTTTACCTACTGGTCTAAGAAGGGCGGTTTTTGCATGCTTCATTGCTATATCAGCACCACCACCGATACCAACGCCGATGACAGTCGGTGGACACGGACTCCCCCCTGCCTTCATCACCTCATCAACAATGAATTTCTTAACACCCTCGATACCGACCCCAGGTTTCAACATCCCAAGTCGACTCATATTTTCACTGCCTCCTCCTTTCGGCAAGGCGGTTATTCTGATGTCACTTCCCGGCAAAAGATCCCAGGTGATGGAAGGGATATAATCACCTGTATTGTCACCATGGTTTTTCCCGGTAAATGGATCCACGGTGTTCGGTCGAAGAGGAATCTCTACAGTGGCTTTTTTCACAGCGTCAAAAAGAATCCCCTTTATATTTTTCAAGTACGGGGAATCAAACCCAACAGTTACAAAAAACGTTTGAATACCCGTGTCCTGACACATAGGACGCCCCGATGTTTTTGCCAATTCAATATTTTTTAATATGGTCTCTATCTGTATTTTGGCAATACCTTCTTCACGGTCATACGCCTGTTTGAGAGCAATAATGACATCCTGGGGTAATTCTGTTTCTGCCTTTTTTATTAATGTAATGATGCCGTTTTCTATACTTTCTATAGTATCACTTTTCATCGGTATACACCTCGTTTATCGCACCCATTTATAAAAAGTGAAATGAAACTGTGATAAGACGGTAAGTATGTTACAGCGTACTCCACATAAATGTCGGTGGTGTTCCCACAGTGATGTAAATCGCTTTTTCATTTTTGATATTTCTTGCGCGATGTTTCAATGAGGAGATATGCCAGAGAGTGTCTCCTTCGCTTAGTTTGTACGATTTTTCGCCTACCGTATATTCTATCTGTCCTTGAAGGACGATATGCATTTCTTCACCGTCATGTTGAAACCATCGTGATTCTGCATGAGGATCTAGTTCAGCGATAATCGCCTCTATATGAGGTGATTTTACAATAAGTCGATACAGTTTTCCTGGTCTTTTTACTTCGCTTTTTTGTTCCCCTTTTTTTATAAATATTACCTCTTCCTTCATTGTCGCAGCCAGCGCTAGAAGAAGATATCGTTTAATAAATATTTCCTCTATCATCAACAGCAATTGAGGTGATTAGAGAATGTATAGAAAGACGTCGTTTGGAGGATTGAGAAGAGGTTTTAAGTCTTTTCTCATGATTCCCTAACCGATGACGTGAGGTCCTATGGCATTGTACTCAATTGATCCCTCCACGGGCGAGACATTGAAAGTGTTCATGGAATGGGACGCTAAGAAAATACAGGAGCAGGTGAAAAAAAGCAGTCATGCCTTTGATCGTTGGAAGAACCTTCAATGTTCTGATCGGGGAAAAATCCTAAGAAATGCTTCCCGTATTCTTAAAAAAAATAAACAAGCATACGCACGACTCATCACTACTGAAATGGGTAAACCTGTCATTCAGGCGCAAACTGAAATTGACAAATGTATCTGGGTCTGTGAGTATTATGCTGAACATGGGGAAAAATTACTAGAAAATGAATACATCCACACCGGTGAGAATACAAGTTATATCCGCTGTTCTCCACTTGGTATTGTTCTTGCGGTAATGCCATGGAACTTTCCCTTCTGGCAGGTTTTTCGATGTGCGGCTCCTATTTTAATGGCTGGAAATGGGTTCCTCTTGAAACATGCTTCAAATGTGCCTCAATGTGCACGTGCGATTGAGGAGGTTTTTCGAAATGCAGGGGCCCCGTCTCATACATTTCAAACGCTCCTCATTGGATCAAAATCGGTCAGGAGAGTTCTAGCAGACAATCGTGTGGCTGCAGTGACTGTGACCGGTAGTGATACCACAGGGAGATGTATTGCTGGATTGGCAGGAACGTATCTGAAAAAGGTAGTGTTAGAACTTGGTGGGAGCGATCCATTTATCGTCCTTGATGATGCGGATATCGAATATACGGCAAAACAAGCAGTCAAGGCGCGAATGATTAATACCGGCCAAAGTTGTATCGCTGCAAAACGCTTCATCATCCACCAGAAAATCTTTCAAGAATTCACAGATTGTTTTACTGAAAAAGTAACAGAACTTTCAATTGGAGATCCTCACCAGAGATCAACAGATATCGGTCCTCTTGCACGAAAAGACCTCTTACGAAAAATTGATGCTCAAGTGAAAGCATCTGTTCGAAAAGGTGCTTGTGTTCTCGTTGGTGGAAAACCAGTACAAAATACACCAGGTTATTATTATTTACCGACTGTTCTTTCAAACATTCGTTCTGGTATGCCGCTGTATTCTGAGGAGACGTTCGGGCCAGTCGCTGCATTAATGAAAGTTCGAGATGAAAAAGAGGCAATACGAAGAGCAAATGATACCGCGTATGGTCTTGGCTCTAGCATCTGGACAAGGGATGTCGAAAAAGGTAAGCAGTTCATAAAAGAAATACAAGCGGGCTGTGTTTTTGTCAATGAAATCGTTCACTCGGATCCCCGGCTTCCTTTTGGAGGGATTAAACACTCGGGATTTGGTCGTGAATTATCATGGTATGGGATTAAAGAATTCGTCAATATTCAAACAATTTATATGAAAAAACACTGGTGATATCGGTTTTGGTTTAAATTTTATTATTTGATTACCTCTCTTGTTCTAGTTGATTGTAGGGTAAGAATTCTTTTCCTAAAAGCTCCCGTGCGATGATAATCCTCATGATATTCATGGTCCCTTCCGCACCAATGGAGTACGATCGAACACCTCGGATGCCCATCTCAATATCGTATTCTTTTGTATATCCGGCGGCTCCAAGCCAATCCGCCACTTCGTTCATCACCCCAAACGCATGCTGTGGAGCACTAAGCTTACATGTCGCAGCGGCCAAGGCAACCTCATGATGTGTCGTTGTTTTCTTTGTATACATCTGGTCTAAAAGCCATGCTGCACGATATGTTAGGAGTTTATCGCCTTCTATTTTTACATAATGTTCTGCGAAGGGAAATTGTATTCCTTCAAAAGTTGCAAGGGAACGACCAAATGCCTTTCGGTTTTTAATATAATCTGCCCCGAAGTGTAGTGCTGCTTCCGATGCACCAACACAGGTGGCGCCAATAAGCACTCGCGCTGCAGAAAACCCTTCCATGGCGTAGTAAAATCCTCTATTGATTTCCCCGACGATGTTTTGCGCTGGTATCTCCACATCCTCCATGGCAAAGCCACCCGTCGAAATACCCATGCGCCCCATATCATCCAAGAGGGTTGTTTTCACTTGGGGGTTTTCTTTTAGGGGAATCGCAAAGAATGAAAATCCTTTATACCCCATCTTCGGATTTGTTCGTGCAAGTGTCAGGTGAATACCACCCCCTGTTCGAGATTCATTGACGCCACTGATAAACATCTTTTCGCCATTCACGACCCATTTTCCCTCTTTTTTTACCGCCTTAGTTTTTAGTGCACCAACGATATCTGAACCTCCTTCTGGTTCAGTGACAGCAATCCCGAGAAATGCATCCCCTGCAGTTACTTTTGGCAGATACTCTGCTTTTAGTTCTGGTGTCCCATATTGGTTAAAGATAAACCCCCATGCAGCTTCTACCAAATACAGTACTGGTATGGCAAGGCTGATATCTGCACGTCCAAGTTCTTCTGCTGCGATGCATGCCATTGTCCAATCGATTCCCGCACCTCCGTATTCTTTAGAAACAGTTGGGGCAAGTAATCCTAGTGATGCCATTTCTTTAATGAGCGATTCTGGGATTTTCTTGTTTGTGTCAATCTCTCGGACCTTTGGCGTTATTTTTTTTTGGGCGAACTCCCGTACGGTTTTTCTCCAGAGTTTTTGTTCCTCGGTCCAGTGAAAATCCATCTATGTCCCTCCGTGTAGTACAGGGATAGTGAGGCTCCCCGAGGGCATGACAATAATATGTGGTTGTCTTCCTTTCTGTTGTATTATTTTTACGGCGTCATCTATTGCTTTTTGAATACTTCGGTAGGGTTTTAGCATAGCTTTCTTTACAATGTCATCAGGGAGATCAGTGACAGTCCACATCTGAGCATGCACACCGATTGCGGCCATTTTTGCCGCTTTATGATACCCTAGTTTATATTCATCACCAAGAATCTCTAAAACTCCTTGAGGGGTCTCTGCTTTGCAGAAAAGATCAAGAAACGCATCTTCTCCAACACCCATACGACACTTCGAGATAAGAATAATAATACCATCATCCTCTAACGCTAACTTCCCATTATCCAATGCCTTCTGGGATTGATACAAATCAATATCCATCGGGTATGGCGCTATCGTAAGGACGATGTTTCCTTTTTTTTGGAGGGGGACGCAGAATACATTATTGGCGAATTGAATAGCAGCTTCAAACGATTTCAGGAGGTCACCACTTGTTGCAGCATAGATCTTATGATTACCAGTGAGCACCGTTTGTATTGAAAAGACATTGATATCTTTAAGGACGTTCATTGCATCAACCATATCTTCATGTACTGGGTTTCCTTCGAGTGCGAGCGAACAAGCATTCTCACTTAATGCAAGCTTATGGTTCATTTCAATGGTTTTATACGATGCAACACCAGGGAGAAACGATTTTCTCCCCCCTGTGTACCCTGCAAAATAATGTGGCTCAACACTACCGATGACCAGCACATTCCTGCTCTCGGTAACCATCTTATTGATGTACATCTCGGTCCCATTCTTGGATTTTCCAAGATATGTCATATCCGATTCCTTCCGGGCGTCATGCGCATAGACGCGGCCCTTGAACGACTCATAAAAACGTCCGAAAATGTATTGATATTCCTCTTTCGTAGGGGCACGATGAACTCCAGTTGCGACAAGAAATTTCACTGCAGGATGCGAAGAAAGAAGAGGATAGAGATATTCAAGGATCGTAGATGAAGGGGTCGGCCGTGTCGCGTCATTCACAATAACTAATAATCGTTCAGATTGTTTGGCAAATTTTTCAAACGTTTCTTTCCCGATAGGATGCTGTAAGGCATCCGCTATTATTCTCTTTTCATCGTTGCACTCTACTTTATTGGGATTGAGTATTTCATAGGGCGGGGGAATTTGAACTTTTATGGTTTCTGAGCCGTATGGGACATCAACAATCATGGGTGCCACTCCATTAGTAGGTATGAATACTCCCTTGATTAAAATAGGTGAGTATCAACTTTCATCAATGACTATTCTATTTAAATAATGCATGGGTATTCTCTGTCAAATGAAAAATTTTCAGGTTGCTATCATTGGAGGAGGAGTCATTGGCTCTGCTCTTGCCTGGGAATTATCTCATTATAAAATTAATGTCGTTGTTTTTGAAATGGGAAGCGATGTTGCATCTGCAACGAGTAAGGCAAATAGCGGTGTTATCCATAGTGGCATAAACTCGCCGCCATCGTCTCTCAAAGCTCGTTTTTGTGTCCAAGGAAACAGAATGTTTCAATTGCTTGCGACCGAACTTGGGTTTCCACTGAAATGGATTGGAAAATATGTCATAGCCAAGAATGAAGATGAAATCAAAGAGCTGGAACGATTGAAGAAGATTGGGGATTTGAACAACGTAGCTGGTTTGGAGATTCACGATGGATTGCTTGTAAAACGGAAAGAACCAAATATCTCCTGTATCGCTGGACTCTGGGTCCCGACCGCAGGTATTGTTGCTCCTTATGAATATACGATTGCTCTTGCTGAGAATGCTGTAGAAAATGATGTTCGGTTTTTACTTGAAACTAAAGTGTTCTATTTGAAGAAGAAGCCAAGTCATTTTGTTTTAGGAACAAACAATGGAGAGTTTTTGGCAGATGTCGTCGTAAATGCTGCTGGATTGAATTGTCGAGAAATCGTTTCAATGATCGAAACCCCAGATTTCCAGATATATCCTTGTCGAGGAGAGTATCTTGTACTAGATAAAACATATAGCTCATTGGTTCAATCAATGGTATATCCGGTCCCGATCAAGGACCTCGGTGTCCTTGGCGTGCATATCACCCCAACCATTGATGGAAACATTCTCCTAGGTCCTAGTGCAGAATTTATCGATGATTTTTCTGATACCAGTACCACCAAAGAAATGATGAACTTGTTATTACAAGAAGCACGAGAAATTATTCCAGCAATACCTAAGAATGCTGTCATCAATGCTTACGCTGGGATCCGGTGTAAACTCGCCTCCCAAAAAACTGGTGGATGGGCGGATTACCGGATTGAAGAAAGTAAACACATCCCTGGTTTGATACATTTGCTTGGAATTGAATCACCTGGATTGACCGCCGCACCTGCTATCGCAAAAGAACTGACACAGATGATTTCCCAATGGATAGATCTGAAGAAAAAAACCCACGTACGAACACAAGCAGTACGAAGAAGAGGTTTTTCTGAAATGTCGCCAGACGAACAATCTGCTCTGATTCAGAGAGATGAACGATGGGGGAGGATTGTATGTCGTTGTGAGCAGGTAACCGAAGCAGAAGTAATCGACGCTCTTTCAAACCCATTAAAAGCACAAACATTTTCTTCCGTGAAATATCGCTGTCGAGCAGGGATGGGGAGATGTCAGGGTGGCTTTTGCACACAGCATATCGTTCGGATTATGGAACAGCAGTTACATATGGATGCGAGACAATTAAAGTTGAAATCACCGAATTCACATCTTTTCACTGGGCAGGTTCGGGAGGAGACGCAATGATTGAGCAGGACGCAGATGTTGTCGTGGTTGGCGGGGGACCTGCTGGACTTGCTGCTGCGGTTTCTGCGAAACAACATGGAGCAAATCGTGTTATTGTCCTGGATAGAAATCAATGGCTTGGTGGTATTCTCCCTCAGTGTATCCATGATGGATTTGGAGTAGAGGAATTTGGGATTTCGATGACTGGACCTGAATACGCGGAGAGATATATTGAGATGGCACAATCACAAAGGATTCTATGTTTTGCAGAAACCATGGTATTACGATTTAATAAAGCACTTGAAATCATCGCGGTGAACAAAAAAGGGATGTATAAATTGAAAACAAAAGCGATGATTCTTGCGACGGGATGTCGGGAGAAAACAAGGTGGCAGTCGATGATTCCCGGTTCTCGCCCTAGCGGTATTTATACTGCTGGTGTCGCCCAAGGGTTAATCAATCTGTATAATATCATGCCTGGAAAAAAGATCGTTATCCTGGGATCTGGAGATGTCGGGTTGATTATTGCCCGACGACTGAAATTTGAAGGTGCGCACGTTATGGGGGTTGTAGAGCTTCTCCCCTATGCAAGCGGTTTACCTCGCAATATTGTTCAGTGCCTTGATGATTTTGATATCCCGTTATATCTCAACCATACCGTCACTTCCATAGCGGGAAAGGAACGATTGGAGAAGGTAACAATCCAACAAGTTGATGATACAATGGCTCCTATTCCAGCAACTGAAATGCAGATTGCTTGTGACACGCTTCTTCTATCCCTTGGTCTTATTCCGGAAAATGAGCTTGCGAAAACCACGGGGGTTGAAATTGATGATTATACTGGCGGACCGATTGTCGATGAACGATTGGAAACAACGATTCCTGGAGTTTTTGCGTGTGGGAATTGCCTTCAGGTGTATGATACTGTGGATATGCTTTCTTTTGATGCAAAGAAAACAGGGAAACATGCTGCAGAACATTCATTCAAAAAACAGTCTATCAAACAAGACAGAAAAAAAGGATTGACTGTCCATGCTGGGGATGGCGTGCGATATGTTGTTCCTCAACGAATATTCACGTGCGGCACTGTTCATTTTACGTTACGAGCTGATACACCACGAGGCATCAGTATACTGCGGTTGACGGTAGGAAAAAAAGAACTGTTGAAGAAAAAACTACTTGGCGTCAATCCAGTAAGCATGATTCGTATTGATGCACATATCCCTACTGAGATTCTCACGAACAATAAACAAGTGGAGGTGACTATCAGTGATACCTGAAAAAGAGATTACATGCATTGTCTGTCCGATTGGGTGTAAAATAATCATAGGAAAACAAGGGGAACGACTAGTTGTTTTAAATGGAAATAAATGTAAAAAAGGTATTGAATACGCGAGAAATGAAGTCTTTGACCCAAGACGAATGTTGACCTCCTCGATACGTGTCAAGGGTGGAGAATGGCCCCTTGTCAGCGTAAAAAGTACAAATCCGATTCCAAAAGATAAAATATTTACGGTATTGGAGGAGGTACAGAACACGACAATAAAAGCTCCAGTTAAGTCTCATCAAATTATTATTAAAAACGTTGCAAATACTGGGATTGATATTATCACAACAAAAACAGTACATTCATTGAAAAAACAAGGAAATTTTTTATAAAATATAATAGATATAAATTCGCTTAATCGGGCCAGAATTTTACAAAATTATTTATACTACTTCCTATATGGGTCTTTTACCAGATAGGTACCTAGATTTGGAGGAATATTCTATGATGGTCATCGTGAGGTTATCACCAAAGAGCAATCTTGATAAAATATGGGATTATGTAGAAAATCATATTATTAAAGATGAAACATCAAAATATGTGACCCCATTGTATGCAACACAGGCAGAAGGAATGATGAGTGTTGCGGTTGTTTTTAATGTCAACGACCCTGACAATATCGCACATTTTCTAGTCGACTCTCTCTCAAAATGTAACGAATGCCATCATACCAGTACAGTATCGCTGATGAAACCAGTGTTCTTCCCAATCCCAAAAAAGAGACCAGCAAAGATTCATCGATACATCATCCGTATCTACACACATCCACGTAATTACAAATCTATCTATGAATACTTACTTAATTACAAATATTCTTACAACCTGTTCCCCATCTACATCTCGTATAGTCTTGGTGATGAGGATATCGTGATGAATGTTGCAGCGGAGTCACCAGAGATCGTAAATAACTTCGTTCGAGAAAAAATACGAACATTGGAAGGAGCAGATACAGTGCTGGCCTATCCTGTGGTAAAAGCGAAACGATTTGCTCCTCTTGAGACGCTTATTGAAGAACAGCAGAAACATATCGCTGAAAAAGCAAAGGACATGGACGAAAGTGAAATTGACAAGGAGTTTGACTGGATAGAGGATTTCGAAGAGTACGCATTGTTAACTGGAGCGTTTCCAGGGGATCTTTAACATCCCCCATCTGTATTTTTTATCGTAGAAAAGAAATTCATACCAGAAAAATAGGCATACTTATAGTGCGTTCTGATTGTCTGATTCTGGAGGATGTTGTTCTTTTTGCTTCTTTTTATATTTTTCATACACAAATGAAATAATCAATGTCAGGATGATGCTTAGTCCAAGAAGTAAGATCGGGGTGCTTACCTGTTCAAGCATGGTATAGTCGATAAGGAAGAGCACACCAAATGAGAATAGCATGATACCAGATACTAGTTTTAGCTGTTTAGCCTGTAGTTCGGTCAATTTCATTTTCCCAAGCGTCAAAGTGAACGCAAGTAGGATGACGATGAGCGGGATGACATAGACGATGTTGTAGAGAAACAAGTACATATAATATCCTGCAAGCGGAAGGTTTGCCTCGGTAAGTCTTGCAGTATAAATCATGGGAAAACCAAGCGTGCACAAAAGCTCATAAAAATTTACACTCACCGCCAGGAAAACCGTTGCTCCAAGCATTGTCAGAAGTGATGGTGATTTGACAAGTTTTCTGATGTTCTTAAATGTTACAGATCGTTTTTCTTCAGGGATGCTGAGACTCGGTCCTTTTTTTAGAAAGAAGAAATCTTTGATGTTGAGTAGACCGATGCCAACAGCAACGATTCCGACAGCCACTGAAATCATACTGACAAATGTTGACGTGATTAACAATGTGTTAAACATCACAAACATGAACAGGAAATAGAACAACCCTGAGAAAAAGATAAAGATACCACCGACGAGCAACATTCTTCGTCTTGATTGGAGGTATAAGAGCAGATTTAACAGAAAAATAAGGATGAAAAAGGCGCATGGATTAAAGCTGTCCAATGATGCGAGCACAATCGTTAGCACAGGAAGAGAAAGACTTGTCAGGTTCACCGTTCCAATACCTGGGATAGATACCATATTTTCGTCGTATGTCCTACGAATGTTAAGCTCTGCGATGTACGCATCGATCACCTCTGTAAGTTCGACGTAGGTGAGGTTAGCTTTCGGGATTTTTGTCTCATTGTTAATTATTACGGATGGGTAGGTAAGTCCCCGATCGCGCATTTCATCGTAATTCGTTCTGTTTGAAACATCTTTCTTATTTATAATGACCTTTCCTGTGTAATTCGTTGCATAGTGCACTATTATCTCGTCAATGACTACGATTGCTGGTTTGCAAGAGCCACAGGTTTCAGAATAATAAAAATCTACGATAACTAGATTTTCCGCTAGAGCAGAGGTGGTCGTGCAGAATAATGCAACAAGGAAAAACCCTAAGCACAGATATCTCTTTTTCTTCATTAGATCTATCCACCGGAGACTATAGGAGGTGCTATCGTTATCTCGTCTTCTTCTGTCACTTTCGTATCATAGGAGGTATACATTTTGTTTTTCGTTACTATCATACGGCTTTTATCTTTTTGTGTGATCGGGTAGTGTTTGACAAACACATTGATAACATCCCGCAGGGTATCCCCCTCTGTGATATCAAGTTGAATCGTTTCCTTTCCGGCGATGTCTTTGTATCGCCCATAGACCATGACAGTGACTTTCAAGCCATTCATCCCTTCTGTTCGTTTATTTATTTCCACATGTCGGGCAGGTGGGGTTTCTTTGGATGTCCATGGTGTCAAAACACTGATTCCATACGTCGTAGATAATTAATCCTTTCGGGTGTCTGCCAAGAAGTAGTTTTATTGTCTCGTTACATTGGATTGCTGCAATTGTTGCTGGCAGACTTCCGAGTACTGGAGTTTCTTGGTCCTTTGATTCAAGGATGTTCTGAGTGACACATTGGAAGCATGCTGTGTGTTTTGGGAGTATTCCCATCACCATCCCAACTGTTTCATAGACCCCTGCATAGACCCAGGGGATGTTATGTCTAATTGATATGTCATTGATAAGCAAACGGAGCGGGACACTGTCGGTCCCATCAATGATGATGTCCGTGTCGACAACAAGAGCCTCGATATTTTCCGAGGTTACTTTCTTGTTTATTGCCTTCACGTGTACGTTCCTGTTTACTTGCTGTAATCTGTCCTGGAGGGTCAATGCTTTTGGTTTGCCCACATCGTCTTCAGTAAACACAGAGGTTCTATGCAGATTGCTGATTTCAACGGTATCATAATCGATGATATCGATACTGCCGATTCCCATGCGCACCATCATGTTGGCGCTGTTGCTTCCTAGCCCACCACCGCCAATGACAGTCACATGTTTTGTTGCAAGCACGTCTTGGCCGTTCTGACCTACCTCGCTGACCAGGGTTTGTCTCCGGTATCGATTTTTCATCATCATCTCACCGATGTCTCTCTTCACTGCGTACTGTTGAGAAATAAACATGGATTATAAAAATATCTCCTCCTCTATCGGTAAAAACGAACGGTTATTGATTTTTTCCAACTGATTTGGTCCTATTCTACTGTCGCTCCAATGGTTTGGTCCACATAAAACGCAAAGTGCGTACCAATGTATTCCACCTCTTGGACGAGATGGGGTCTCCAGTGAGCAACGGTTGTAATCACCATGATGTTGTTGTCAACGATATCTGGGAACGTCAGGTTTCCATGTTGTGCCGCCCCATTCCATGTCATGGAATATGTTCGTGACTTCTGCGGTCCGAGGAACACTATTTTTCTGATAGCATAGTCAAGGAACCCGAAATGATAGGGGTTTCCAGCATAGTTGTTCCATCGAGAGGTGATCTCTGTAACATACGACCTGACATATCCAAGGTAGGGTTTCGAACCGTTGTTTTTGACCGTCACTGTAATGTCCAATGTTGCGTCCCCATGGCCGACGACGCTACTTGTCAGTTCAATCGGATGTACGGTTCTCTCACCTGCTTGTTCAATGAACGGGCGGTAATGCAGCTCCGCTTGTTCTGGGGTTGACCCCCCACCTACTGTTTGATTAAATCCACCATCGAAAAAGAGCGTTGGGATCGCCATTCCCCGATAATGTACCCAAAAACGATTTTTCGCTATAGGGTTTTGATTTGATACCAATGCGACAAAATAGAAGGGATACTCTTCCCCCTCATAAAGGGAATAGAGCGCCTCTGCGGCATTCGGACAGTTAGGACACCAGGTCGTAGTTGCTTCTTCTATGAAGACCGTATGCGTGAACTGAGAATTCGTACTTGGCATAATTTTCTGAGATGGTGCTTTCTCGGTAACTATCATCGTCGATGCTGCTGCAAACGGCGAAAATACAAGTACCGCCGTCATTAAAAGAATCATTATTTTTCTCATATTAATCCCCATTTTATTTTATTAATATATAGAAAATACCTATTTATATAATTATTCTTTAGGTTTTTTTATTATTTCTTTCGCAGGGATTCCTCCATATGTTTTCCCTTTGAAGAGCACTTGACCTTTTGTTACAAGAGCCCCGGCGGCCACAATCACATCATCTTCAAGAACGGTTCCTGGCATGATGATTGCTCCCGCACCGATCACACAGTTGTTTCCCACTCGGATTTTATCCATGAAAATCGTTTCATACTGCATGTTATGGATATGACCGTAGATGATTGCATATTCTCCCATCGTGACGTTATCTCCAAACTCTGTCAGACATGGGTCTTTTATGACGCCACCGACAAGAGAATTCTTCCCGATTGTCATTCCGAGAAGTCGCAAATACGATTGTTTAATCCGACCAAGGGGAAATATCTCAAGGAGTTTACGAAATGGGGTGTACAGAACACACACCACCGTCCATTTGACAGTCTCCTTGTTTCTGAATGAATACTCATGAATGCCTGGTTTGTAGGTGATTTTGAAAAGTCGTATGATACCGCTGGTGATATAAAGCTCGGAGAGAAATAACAGCACTGCGCCACAATAGATTACAACAGGCAACAGCAAGAAATGCCAAATACTTGGAAACCAAAATAACTGGACATACCGATGAAGGACATAAAAAACAATTAGTGTTGGAATAAGTCCAACGATAAACACTATTGATGGAAGAAGTGGAAAGAGATACGACCACAACGGTCGTGGTTTTTTTCTCTGCTCATCGTCAGACATGAATACGTCAATACTCCCAGAGACTACGAAATGTAATTGATGCATTTAGATTTTCCGTTTTGACATTCTACCGCCGTATCTTTATATATAAACGTCGCACCAACAAATTATAGGAGATGGCTCGCATGGCAAAGAAGCATGTCAAAAAACAACTACAAAGAAAAGAAAACTCTGCAAAAAAATCAGGATTTTCTGAAAAACGACAAAGACATTATGCGTTCGGATTTCTCGTTGGTGAATATTAAAAAAAACGCATCACCGATCAATTTCTTGGTATTCGTCATAGGCCATATTTAGAAACATAAGATAGCCATCGATGTCCGAAGCATGTTGTAATGAAAGGATTGCTTGTTTTTGATAAAACGTTGCATTTTCAAAATGCGCGAGATTCACACCAGTTAAGTTGACGCCAAGACATTCCTGGTAGTGTCGGAACACTATCTGAGTTAGGACAAACGCATACGAGGCAATCATGGTGTCCACATACAGGTTTGTTTCGGTAAACATCTGACTTTTACTGCCGGTGTCACAATCAACATAATATGGAAAAACATCATCGGTATCGATCCATAACCATCGTTCTTCTCCTTTCATAAAAGGAAAAATATAATCTCGTTTGGTATCCTGCTCATCCTCGGGATAACAAATTCTGTTTATCACTTGATGATATGTTGCGTACGGTGTTTTTCCCTGCGTTGTTTCCAGCAGCACCCATCCATATCCTGGACAATAGTATTCCACCATATAATGCATCTGAGTCCAGAACCCCTGGTCATTGTTGACCAGTAGAACCCGTGCCGGAACATTGTACAGTCGTAAAAAGGCACACGCAAGATGACCTCGTCCGACATTCTCTCCATTAATCAATAACGTCGTTCGCGCATCCTGGGAGAGTAAAAGACCAGTATACAGCCCAATGACAAAAAAAGCATATCGATGGTTTTTAATAAATGGGGCAATTCTTCCAGCATATCGGATAAGGTTATCACTGAAACCACGAAGTTGCCATGCTTTATGTCTGATAAGAATGCTGTTGAGCTGGACTACTTTGGTCGATGCAAGCCAAATCGTGGTATCCTCTGGTAAATGACGTTTTTTAGGAAATTTTACATACGATGGCAGATCGCCAAAATCGTGATTTTTCACAAGAACCCAACAAGAGAAATGAAGTAAAACACTGTCATATTTTTCCATGGGATGTAACGTAAAATTAATAACCTTATTCGGATGAAATGTATCGTTTTCTATGGTGTAGTGCTCTATCGCAGATAGAGAACTATCATTATGGATTTCTAAGAGCAGTGGAACTTGATATCCATAATCCGGCGGAAAGGAGAATCTGATATGAAATATACCAACATCCTCTGACGCTTTCACATATAAATAATGTTCAACACGGAGAAGGTACAGTTCTTGCCCTTCGAAGTCAACTGGGACGCTCTGTCCGTTATTGTCGTAACCCAGGGAACCAGTTGATCCCGGGGAACCAAGAAGGACACAAAAAAGAAGAATGATACCGACTGCTCGTAGTTTCTTTGAATGTATCCTTCGCAGTGAAATGATTTTCATATATTCCTAAGAAATATTACCTTTAGAAACTATTTATATTTTATGTAAAAAATATAAGGAGGACCTGATTACTATAGGGAAAGACTACATCCCTATTGTTTCTCTGCGACAATAATGAATTTCCATTCACGTTTCCTACCCTGTTTTTCAAGGATGACAAATCCTGCGTTCTTACATAACAGCTCAACGTTTTCCATGGAATATGCTAATTCGTAGGCATCGACATGATACCTGATGACGTCTCGTCCTGCATGCTTCAAGAACATCCCTATTTTAATGCAGAAGAGTTTCCATTTTGGAAAATCCCGGTTCAATGCCTCAACTACGATTTTCCCCCCTGATTTTAAGACGCGGTGCATCTCATAAAAACTCATATCAGGGTGTTTCCAGTAGGCAAGACTGAATCGACTTACGATTGTATCGATACTTTCAGCCTTGAAAGGGATTCTTTCTGAGACACCACGGAGCGACTCGAACCCTTCATGACCTTCTTTGTTTACGTTCTTCTTTGCCAATGACAGCATGTTTTTTAAAGGGTCAACACCAAAAACTGTCGCATCTGATATCTGTCTGAGAATCTCAAGAGAGAGTAACCCTGGTCCACAACCAAGGTCGACGATTAACGGACGTGGGGTTGTTGTATGATTTTTCACGATATTTGACAAAGAGACGTACAACTCAGAGAATTTCTTCATATATGCTGAGAATTCTTCTGCGGTTTTGTCATCGACTAAAAAAATCACAACCACCGCGGGTCTGAAACCCGTACTCAGACATAATGCTTTTGTTTTAAGACCTTACTCATAATACCGAATGTTGCTATCTGTGATTACCAGATTTTTTGATTCAAGTACCTGGTAGTTCTGGATTTCGGCAAATGGTTGGAGGATGATGGTGATACTTGGGTCGCGGGTTACATATGAGATCCCAGTGAGGGAGGTCGCCAGTGATGCATTGCTTCCATCATCAGTAAATAATCTCAGATGAGATGCGCTTTCAAGCCCAAAATTCTGATGAATGTTGATTTCGATAGAGGTTGAACTACAGGCACATTCAACAGGAATCCATCCACTCAGTTGACCGGCGACCCCAACGAACACCTCTGCCCATGCATGGGGAGTAGCGGTTATGCCCCCGTCAGTGTTTTCAGTTATCAGGTATCCACGAATGAATCGTGCGGGGATGTCAACTGCCCTGCACAGAGAAATGTAGAGGAACGATAGGTCATCACAGTCACCTTGTCTGCTCTCAAGGGTGACTGCAGCTGGTCGTACTGCGCCTTCGTCAGGGTGTATTTGATACTGGATGTTTCTTTTCAGCCAAGAAAACAATGATTGTGCCACCTTAAATGAATTATTGGTCTGTACATCCAGAAAAACCATGGAGGCAATTGAGATGATGTCCGGATCGTACGGATCGATAAAGCAGGTGGTCTCATTTGCCTGTACTTGTGTGTATTGAGTGAAAATTTCCGGATATCTCTCTTGGATTTCCGCAATGGTTAATGCATCCGCTCCGTTCAAATCGGAAATCAAGTATCCCGCGGATTCAACGCTCGCTGTGACTCCTAGATCAAATGTCCTTTGATCCCTTCCCGAGACGTTCCAGTCAATGACAGTATTATCAAATAATGTTTTTATATGGTAGTCCTCTTGGTAGAGGAGATCATATGTGATGGTTCCGCTAAGGACTTCAGGGGTATCGCACAGGTAGGTAATTTGATATGATCCTTTGCCCATGGTTTTCACATGATATCCATAGGAGATATCATAACTGATTTTTGTGGCAGTCGCCTGGTAGGTGGTCGGTGGAAAAATCATCTCACAACCAGAGAGTACAACAAGTAAAACAAGCATGCAGGCTACGGACAAGTACCACGTTTTTTTTGTCATACTGCCCTTGATTTATCTTTTTTAAAGAGTCCTAATCTGAGCTTCTGCATCTGAGCAGTAGACTTCTTATTATGAATACCATGATATCGACACCCATTGGCCATGGGGCATTGTAGACAGCTGGGTTTCTCCTTATGGCAAAAGTTCGCACCGAGTTGTGCCAGTGACTCGAGATACTTGTACACGTTTTCCTTCATTTCCTCTGCTTCTATACTAAGTATTCGTATGGTCTCATCAGGGTCATCGGTTGTCACCCAGCCAAGCCTTTTCGCAACGCGGTTTACCATTATGGCTTTCTCTGTGACATTTTTTTGGATATTCCCTGGTTTCTGCCCTGGTTTTGCCTCTTGTCGTGATGGCGGTGGCGGCATCTTGGGCATCTTTACCTTATAATCAGACGGGTCAATGTCTTTGAAGACGGTGACGGACTTCCCGCCATGGTCGGTCTCCCGCGTCCTAATCTCGACTAAAATTGGTATCTGGATTGAAGCACCAGAAATCAACGCAACACCAATGGGCAACCGCTGGATCTCATCATAGGTTTGGCTGGTCAGTCCTTCGACCGATTGAATAATCGCTTTGAGGTCATTTGGGTTTGTGACCTTGAGAATAATATTGGTGTTACACTGAGAGATGATGTTTTTGTCAATCTTAGCTGGACGCTGACTGACCACGCAAAGCCCCATACCGAATTTCCGTCCTTCTGAAGCAACCGTACGAAGCATGCTTGAGGAAACTGCATGACCAATCCCATGTTCAGGGCAGTAGTTATGCGCTTCCTCGACGACAAACAGGAACGGAGGGATATTGCCTGCTTTTCTATCCTTGAACAGCTCTTCGGTTAACCGTGCCACCACTACATCTTGGATGTCTGGTGGGACACCTCGCATGTTGATAATCGAGCATTTTCCTTTTTGCACAAGTTCATCTGTGGAGGTTCCTTTCTCAGAAAAGACACCGATTGAATCTAGCGACTCCAACGAAGCAATGACGTTCCATCGAGCATTGCTCTTTGTACGTTCAACTGCTTCTATAATATCTCTAATACTATAGACCTGCTTAAACTCCTTAAGTTCCTTAATGGTCTGATACAGAACTGCTATCTGCGGACCAGAGAGTTTGGCCTGTAAAAGATCTAGAATCTCTCGTCCCTCGAGGTTCATCCCGTTGAGCGTTAAATGTGCCATTTCATTCCCACTGGAAAGCGGTGAGAACGCAACAATTTGGCTGCCATAATCGGTGGCTTTTATGCCGAACTTCTCCATGTTCTTCTGATCTTTCTTATCTTTGTTCGGTTTACCAAGGGAAATATATTCGCCATGTGTATCGATGATCACAAGCGGGATTTTCTTCTTCAGGAGCTCCTCAATAAGAACGCCGCATGCATAGCTTTTTCCACCACCGGTTTTCGCAAGGATACAGATATGCTTCTGCACTAACGAATCAATATTAAGGTACACGGGAAGATCATGTCCTTTGAGAAGACCAAGATACGCCCCGTTTTCTTTCTCCGCATGCAAACCAAGGACATGTCGGATATGATCCTCCCCAGCGAGTGTGATTTGGGCTCCTGCCTCAAACGGACTGCGTGGTGCCTGCAGATGTCCTTCTTTATCCCTATATCCAATCACTTCCGCATACGCAGAAATATCGCTCTTAATAGGAGGAACAGACCCGTTGCTTTTAATGGTGATGGCATCCTCAAATTTCAGATCCGAGTATCCTTTGATATCCATGACCTGCGCAAGCACATACCCTTCTTCGTGTGGCGCGGCAATATAATCGAACTTACGGATATTACGGCTATCGACTGTGAAGTTAAATTTTGTTGAACCAACATCACCATAGATAAGACCGACGAAGTCGTTTTTTTCTTGCTGCATCCATACCCCTTTGTTGTTAATGGGCGGAATAATATGCAGGGTTATTATAGTTTTTGTATTTTTCTTTTTATTTCCAGTGGTAAACCAGCGCAGAGTTCTAAGGCTTCGATTTCCATGAAGTGCAGATCACCAGGGATTACAATCGTGTGCAAGGGTGGACCATACGTCTTTTTTCGGAGGCTCTCTATCGTGTTTGCCACAACCATTGGGTTTTCTGCCCCTGCGCGTGCAACAACACATGCAAGAGTATTAGGTGTTACGAGATTTTTCTTAAGTTTTTCCTCCATTGTTAAAAGCAATTCAAAACCTTGATTTGCTGTCATATAGTGGTTTTTCTCAGCTTGAATATCAAGCAGTACCAGCGTATGCAACCCCAAATTCTTATTATTATATATTACTGTATATGGGCTTGTTGGAAAATACGTTTTTTCAGGAAACGCGAGTGTCGTTGTCCTACCGAATTTGTAGTTCTGCAGGCCAAGAAGGCCAGGAACCGCAGTCACAATACTCCCGCTATGAATAATGGTTGTTGGAATCCCCTGTTTGATTGCACGAAGGCGCAGATCCACATGCGTTGTTGCAATCATTGGGTCTCCTCCCGTGAGAAACGCAACATGGCTCTGTGACGCTGCATCAATGATTTTATCCGCTTTCTCCGTTTCTTCTCTTGACAGTACCTCAATTTTATTTCCTATACGTTCCTCAAAGGATTTTCTGTCGAACGTACCTAAGATCGTGGTATAAAACTCAGCAAACACCATATCACATGTTTTGAGTTCCTGCAACCCTTTTACTGAGACATCTCCTTCATTATAGAGACCTAAGCCGATAAAGACCAGATGTCCTTTTGAAATTTTTTTCATACTCCATCATGGCTCTGATATTGAAAAATGTTGTTGATTGCACTGGTACATTTCGAAAACGTTTAAAACACCTACGTGATTCATAAATGTGGGCGACAACTACCGGCTCTTTTTTTTATTTCGTTCTATCTGTAGTATCTTTTATGCTTCTTTTTTTTTTAAACGTGTCAGCCTCGCACGTGTTATCAGTGTACCAGGAGGAAAATAAAGAAAGGTTTAAATTCCAGGAGACGTATTCCTGGCAGGAGGTGTATTATGCCATATACATACGAGGGTTGGAACTTATACACAAGAAACGTAAAGCTTAAAGGCGGAAGAAATCAAACGATTTATTTCTTCAGCAAAAGAAAACCAAAAAGTGGAACCAATTGCGATTTACCAACTGGATATACCGTTGGTGTCAATAAGAGAACAGGGCTTCCATACCTGAAGAAGAAGTAAATTTGCTTCTTTCTTCATTTTTTTCTTTTTCTTCATTATCGTTTTGTCACTTCCTTTTGATTCTTTCACATAAGGATTTTATAACTGAGATATCATCCTTGTTTGAGTATGCCACGGAAATATGATGCAAAAAAGAAGGTGTATCGGACCATTGCCCTCCGACGAATCCACTATCTTTTTTCTCTTGCGGAAATCTCTGCTCTTCGGGGAAAACTTCAGTTATCTGATCGGTATGTAGAACTTGCTCGGAAGATTTCGATGAAATACCTCGTTCCTATCCCTAGGCAATATGCTCGATGTTTTTGTAAGCACTGCTATTGTTACCTTCTTCCACCATTGACCTGTCGAGTCCGTATCCATCATGGGATGATTATTATCTACTGTATGAACTGTAAGAAATTTAGTCGTATGCCCTTACATGCACGCACCGTTCCAGATTGATATTAAAAAAATTAAAAATCACAAATTTTCTTGGTGCGACACACTTTTTTTCTCCTCTTATTTTTGGTTTATGTATCATGCGTAATGTTTTTAGGTAATCGTTCAATGTCTGTTTTTCATCAGTTTTTATTAATATTCTCCCCTGTTTTCAACAGTACTAGAATGCTCGGATAGATATAAATATCAAATCATTTATTACCGATACCCACATTCACGAGAAAGGAAAAGAATTCCTATGACGACAGCATATGATATTCCTGCTAAAGAATTAATCTCTGCGTTAACAAAAAAACTACAAAATGAATCTGCAATCGTGCCTCCAGATTGGAGTAAATATGTTCGCACTGGTGTTTCGAAAGAAAATCCACCAGAGACGAAGGATTGGTGGCATACACGATGCGCGTCCATTCTACGAAAATTATATATAAACAAAGCTATGGGTATTGAACATATTAGAGCAGAATATGGTGGAAAACGCAATCGTGGGTCAAAGCCCAATAAGGCAGAAGCGGGGAGTGGTGCAATTGTCCGCCATGCCCTGCAGCAATTAGAAACCGCCGGGTACGTCACAAAGATGAAGGGCAAAGGGCGCATCCTTACGCCTAAGGGAGTTAAGTTTCTTGATAACACTTCCTTTGAAGTAAAAAAATCACTTCTTGAAGCATACCCTGAATTGAAAAAATATTAAATAGGTGATCGCAATAGGTTCCTCTTGAGGTTTTAGAACCATTATGGATGATATAGAAGCTATCAGGAAGAAGAAATTGCGTGAACTTCAACAACAGCCAACATTCCAACAAGAAAGTTACGAGGAAGCTCAGCAGAAGGAATATGAAGAACAGAAACGGGTCATCCTTCGCGCAATCCTTATGGATGACGCACGGGAGCGCCTTGGACGCATTAAGGCTGCTCGCCCAGAGCTTGCGGAGAACTTGGAAAACCAGCTCATCATGCTTGCCCAATCTGGTCGACTCAAAAATAAAATAAATGATGAGCAATTACGGGATTTACTCTCGAAGATACTTCCAAAGAAACGTGATATCACAATCCGAAGAAGAGGAATATAAATGTCAAGTCATAAGTCGTTAGCAAGGAAATTTCGATTATCAAGAGCAACAAAAAGTAATCGACGAGTGCCGGCATGGGTCATGATTCGCACAAACCGACGGTTTACTCGTCATCCAAAAACACGAAACTGGCGGAGAAATAAACTCAAAATAGGTTGATACGTATGGCTGAGAAAGACACTGGAAAAGAACTTGAGCGGATTTACGTCATTCCATTGAGACGAGCGAAAATCGGTCCCACCTCCCGAGCTGTTCCCCGGGCGATCGATGACGTCCGGTATTTTCTCATGAAACATATGAAGGTGGAGCAACAAAACGTCTGGATTGACGATTCGTTAAACAAACAACTCTGGACATATGGGAAGTTTTGGGTTCCCAGCAAGATTCGTGTGCGTGCAGTGAAATTTGAAGACGGTGTCGTCGAGGCAACGCTCCCAGAGCTTGGCGAGAAGAAATCACGACGGGAATTCTTAAAGGAGGAAAAAGAGAAGAAAACTCCCATTCTCCGACGAGAGGAAGAAAAAGCAGAGGAAGCTGTACCTGGTGCGGAAGGCTACGATATCGTCCCTACTGGCGAGGGTGAAGTAAAGATTAAAAAGAAAAAAGAGAAAGCAGCAAAAGAAGAAGAGCCAGCGGAGAAAGAAAAGCCAGCGCCATCGGCAGAAAAAGCACCTGAGAAAGAAACTGAGACGAAAGAAGAAGACAAACCTCCAGAACAAAAAACAGCAGCAAAAAAACCAAAGAAGGCAAAGAAGCAAGGCACGGGACCGTCTGCTGGTAAAAAGAAGAATGCTTCAAAGAAAACGGAGAAAAAAAGTGAATAGGAATGCTTCAGCTCTTGGATTTTAATGAAAATCCAAACTTGGGAATCTATTGCCGGGCGAATGATTCTATTGTTTTTTTGCAAAAGAGTTTATCGAAGAAAACGAGACAAGTAGTCGGCAATGTCCTTGGTGTCAAGGTACTTGAACTGTGCATTGCTGATTCGACCATTGTCGGCTCGCTGCTTACCTGTAATTCCTTTGGGGCGATTGTGACTGCATTTGCAACGGCAGAGACCTTTTCCGCTCTTGAAGAGCAGGGACTTCGTGTGTTCCCGATCAAAGATGTTATCAACGCTGCAGGAAACGACATTCTGACAAATGATCATGGTGCCCTGGTTCACCCTGATTTGAAAAATTCCACTGTAAAAAAAATTGGTGAGACCCTTGATGTACCGGTACAGAAAGGAACTATTGCGTCTCTTGGTACGGTTGGCATGGCTGCAGTGGTCACGAACAAAGGCTGCCTGTGTCATCCAAAGACAACCGAGGAAGAAAAACAACAGCTGGAAAAGGTTTTTGATGTGGATGTCATGATTGGAACCGTGAACCATGGGTTTCCCATGATTGGCAGTGGTCTTGTAGCAAATACCAAAGGCGCGATTATCGGGAAGATGACGACCGGTATTGAAATGGGACGCATTGAAGAGGCATTGGGATTTTTAGAATAACACATTTCACTGATCTTTTTTTTTTACGGATCATATTTAGAAATTTTCTCTGGAACAACAGAAGGAAAAAAAATTTCGAAACATTCTTATATTACATGACATATTCATTTGTCAGGCGGAGAGATGGGATTGCAAGTAAAACAAAAATTTTTTAGTTTCGGAGTTTACACCTCCGCCGCCTCCCCCATATAACCCTTGAATCACTAGTTTTAAAAACATCCATCTGTTTTACGGGTCGATTCTATGAAGTTATTGCTCATCCACAGCGATTTTATCGAATACGAAGTCAAAGAAAAAGCGATCCCTCATCCAGAGGAAACAAAAACGAAAAAGGATCGGTTCGATGAGGCGTTAACTGTTTTTATTGCAGTTGAGAAAATCGATGAGAAATCCCCCTCACAAGCGGTAGATGAGGCATCCAAAGAAATCCTAAAAACTGCGGAGCAACTCAAAGTAAAAAACATCATGCTTTACCCTTACGCACATCTCTCCTCAGATTTGGCCAGCGCGAAAGCTGGAAAAGAAATACTTGTGCAACTTGAACAAGAAGTCAAAAAACAGAATTTCACGGTGAAACGATCACCGTTCGGGTGGTACAAGGCGTTTACCATCTCCTGTAAAGGCCATCCACTCTCTGAGCTCTCACGGGAGATCATCCCTGGGAAAGAAAAGAAGGCAGTAGAAAAAGAAAAAGAGATACGTTCTCAATGGTGCATCCTTACTTTGGACGGGGAGTTGGTAGATGCGGAGACATTCGATTTTACCAGCCATGAGGACCTCAAACTGCTCTACGAGTACGAAAGCAGTGGGACACGAAAGATTGTTGGCGAACCGCCTCATGTGAAGATGATGCAATCCCATGAGCTTGTAGACTACGAGCCTGCAAGCGACTCTGGTCATTTCCGTTGGTACCCGAAAGGCCGATTAATTAAAGGACTTCTTGAGGAGCATATCAACAACATGGTACGGGACATTGGTGGCATGCAGGTGGAAACCCCACTCATGTATGACCTTGAACACCCTGCTTTGAGCGAATATGTCAAAAAATTCCCTGCTCGACAATATATCGTACAATCTGACAAGGAGTTCTTCCTACGGTTCGCCGCCTGCTTTGGGCAATACATGATTGCCCATGATATGACAATTTCCTACCGGAATCTTCCCTTACGGTTGTATGAGCTGACGCATTACAGCTTCCGCCGTGAACAAAGCGGTGAGGTCAGTGGTCTGAAACGGCTACGGGCGTTTACCATGCCTGATTTGCATACGTTCTGTCGAGATCTTCCTCAGGCAACCGAGGAATTCAAACGACAGTTTAGCGCCTCGATGCGATGGATGGATTCACTTAATCTTGACTCTGAGGTTGCTCTGAGGTTTGTTAAGGAGTTTTACGAAAATAACAAGACCCTTGCTGCGGATCTCGTTAAGCTAGCAGGAAAACCAATCCTCGTAGAGCTTTGGAATGAACGGTACTTCTACTTTGTGATGAAATTCGAATTTAACGTCATTGATTCCATGAAGAAGGCAAGTGCGCTTTCCACGGTACAAATCGATGTGGAAAACGGTAAACGTTTCGATATCACCTATGCTGATGAAAAAGGTGAGAAACAGCATCCCTACATTTTGCATACGAGCATCTCAGGAAGCATCGATCGGAACATCTATGCGCTCCTTGAAAGGGAAGCAATCAAGATGAGTCAGGGGAAGAAACCAATGTTGCCCCTATGGCTGTCGCCTACCCAGGTCCGGTTCATACCGGTGGCTGATGAGTTCGTACCTGATTGTGAGATGTTCGTCCGTGAGATGTATATGATATCCCCATTCCATTTCATACGCTCCGATATCGACGATCGGGAAGAAAGTGTGAGTCGGAAGATTCGTGATGCAGAAAAAGAATGGGTCCCCTATATCGTGGTCGTTGGCGAAAAAGAACGCAAAGAAAAAATGATTTCCCCAAGGGTACGTACAAGCGAGCTTGGAGCGGGAGACCGACCATACACCATAGCACAGTTCCAGAGCCTTATCCTGGAGAAAGTAAAGGATTTTCCGCAGCAGAAATTGCCTCTTGATGTGCATCTCTCAAAACGACCGAAATTCAAAGGTTAAATATGATACATCATATGTCATTTGGATAGGAAATGGTTCATGATAGAGCGTAAAACGATTCAAAGCCTTGTAGAGTCGTACAATCCGGAAGAAATAACAATCGGTGTATTAGGGGGACATTCTGCACTGGATGTGTGCCGAGGAGCAAAAAAACATGGTTTTCAAACGCTCGCGGTCTGTCAGAAAGGGAGGGAGAAGACATATACAAAATACTATAAAACCCGCAGTGACGGTCGAGGATGCATTGATAAAACCATTGTGCTTGGCAAGTTTAGTGAAATCACAAAGCCATCGGTCCAAGAACAGTTACGAAAGGAAAATACAATCTTCATTCATAATCGGTATTTCTGGGTGTACTTTGATTTTACTGACATCGAGAATACCTTCAGAGTGCCGATTTTCGGAACACGATTCATGCTGAAGCTTGAGGAGCGCAACGTCCCAAAAAACCAATATTACCTTCTACAGAAGGCAGGTATACGCTCTCCGCAGCTGTTCACATCGCCGCAGGATATCGACCGGCTCGTGATTGTAAAGGTAAGCGAAGCAATCCGTGGCTATGAGCGTGCGTTTTTCTTTGCATCGAGTTATTCGGATTATAAAAAGAAATCGGGGCAGCTTCTGGCAAAAAAGATGATTACCAAGGAGGCTTTGCAACAGGCGGTCATCGAGGAATACGTGATCGGGACCCAGATTAATTTTAATTATTTTTATTCTGTTCTTGACGATGAGCTAGAAATTATGGGCACGGACACCCGTCGACAAACAAACCTTGATGGTCTCCTTCGTCTTCCCGCTGATGAGCAACTGGCAGTGCTTAAATACATAAAACCTAAGATCATTGAGACCGGTCATATTGCAGCAACCACCAAAGAATCGATCATAGAAACGATCTTTGAGCTTGGTGAAAAATTCGTTAAAACAACAAAGACAGAATATCCCCCAGGCATCATTGGCCCCTTTGCCTTGCAAGGTGCTATGGTTGCTGACAAGGGAAAAGAAGAGATGGTCGTCTTTGATGTCTCTTTACGGATCCCGGGCAGTCCATTAACGCAATTCACCCCACATTCCGGCTATCTCTATGGGGAATCAATAAGCTATGGTGAACGAATCGCGTTGGAACTAAAGAAGGCGATTGAGACAAAACGACTAAAAGACCTGGTCACCTAAGAACATTCAATAATTCGTTCTTCAGTTATTATTTTGTCAACTTGTACATCATGCAGTTCACCTGGGATGGTGCTGACGATTTGGAACTCAAACGCAAGGCCTATTCGATGAGCATGGCTTCGTGTCTTGAACAATCGATCATAATACCCACCTCCATACCCGATTCGGTTCCCGTTACAATCAAACACAACACCAGGGATAATGCACAGGTCAATGGATTCGAGTGGTACTTCCCGGATGCACCTCTCCCGTGGTTCAAGGATTGTATAGGCACCAGGACAAAGATCATCCCATCTAAACAGTGCTGATAGGATAAGGGTCTTATTCGTGGTATCGGTTTTTGGAACTATGACGGTTTTTCCATGCAGGAGGCTTTCTTGTATCATCGAATGAGTGTGTACTTCATTGTTGTATGAAACATAAAAAAGAACGGTATGTGCGTCTTGGTACCATGATGAGTTAAAAAGACGTTGTTGGATTAAAACGCTTTTCTCAAGAACCTCTGATGGGGCCAGAGCCATTCTCCTCTTGAGGATCTGTTCTCGAAGTATTTTTTTCATCAAGGCACCCTATTTATTTTTCAATATATAGAATTTCACATCAAGTAAATCGAAGCAATACACCAATACATTTTAAATTCTTTTCTTCATATATCTTCGTACATGATTCGCTGTAAGAACGCGTGCCCCAAAGGCTGGTGAGCGGTTATTCTGATCACTCCTGATACACGTTTCTTTGAAACATATGATGAATCGATTGCCTTTGTCCTTGGGATCTACCCTACATCGAATCTTGGAGCAGTACGCAATTTGGGACGCCAGGCTGTACCAACAGTGGTTCTTGACGTTAACAAAACCCAGGCTGCTTTCTATTCCAAATACGCAAAAGGAATCCTGTGCCCCCATCCAAAATACCATGAAGAGAAATATATTGATTTTCTTCTTAATATTGGTGAAAAACTGCCCAGAAAAGGCGTTCTTTTTCCGACAGGGGATACTGAGACCCTTGCACTCCTTAGACATCGGAGCAGATTAGAAAAATATTTTCAGTTCACCATGACAGATTATGATACTGTAGACCGCCTTATTAACAAACAAAAGTTCTATCAACTCCTTGAAAAACATAACATCCCTCATCCAACAACAGTTGTACCTAAAGATGAAAACGATGCGAAAACAGCAGGGACACAGCTCTCATATCCTTGCATTGTAAAACCTGTCTATCCAACCTATTTTCGACTTGATTTTCATACGAAACTTTTTGTTGCTTCATCCCCTGAAGAGATGCTATCGTTGTTTACAAAGGCTCATGAACGAGGACATGAGGTGATGTTACAGGAGATAATCCCTGGTGGTCCGGAGACGATGTTTGGATTTAATGCATACTATGACCGAACAGGAACACCGCATGGGAAATTTACGTATCAACGGATACGAGAATGGCCATGGGGTTTTGGAAATGGATGCTATATACAAGCTGTGCAACAACCGATGTTAGGTCATATCACTGACTCGCTAATGAAGGGTTTAAGGTTTTACGGCATCGTCGATGCGGAATTCAAACGAGATCCTCGTGATGATACCTTTAAATTCATCGAGGTGAATCCGCGCATCTGGATGCAGAACAGTTTTCCATCGCGATATGGATACAACCTCCCCTTTTTTGCCTACCTTGATGCCGTTGGAAAGCATTTTCCGAGGGAATCGCCGTATTCTCCAGATAAGACCATCAAATGGGTCTATTTTTTAGAGGATATTCAATCATCCCAAGCAAGTATGGGGACAAAAACATTATCGTTTCCGTCATGGTTGCAGACCTATAGCTTTAGAAATGAACATGCGGTGTTTTCCTGGGATGACCCCCTTCCCTTCTTCTTGTTAGGATATCAATCGCTGTTCCCTCTTTTTCTACGTCTAGTCAATCAAACTGATAGAAGGTAAACAAGACAATACTTCTTTGTGAAGGTGAGATTTTTCTCCTATTGATTTACTTCAACAGAAAGCATAAATTTTTTATATAAAATGATTCATGAAGCACTAGAAAATATTTAATAAAAATATACTATTTTTTATAGAAATAAACGATCAAAGAAATAGTTTTTATTAGTTCTTATATGGGAATCAAAAAAATAATTTGCTTAGTCTTTATGCATATAATAGATTGTTACACATTATTATTTTGGAAGGGTTAAGTTTAAATATTAATACTCAATAATACAGTAATGGGGAATAATATGAAGAAATTCATACCAATTGTAATAGCAAGTATTTTAGTCCTTAGTGGGCTAGGGGCAGCTGCGTTCTCAACGAACGTCTCTTTAAAACAAGAAGCCAATGAAAAAAACGAATCGACATCGATAGTCTTTTCATCACAACCGATTCTCTCTGAGAAGAATGGATTTGTAGAGGTTCAGCTCGTTGGTGCGACCAAACAGTTGTTAGATCCGAATAAACCGGTGTTGCCGATTTATGTCAAGACGTTCCAGATTCCATTTAGGTCAACCGATGTACAGGTTTTATGTACTCCACAGGACATAGGTACAATGACTCTTGAAAAAGAGATTATACCTGTTCGTATCGCTCCAGTATCCAAGATGAGTGAGCAGACAGAGTATGTGAAGGATTCTGGGGTGTATGGGAGTGCGGAGTTTTATCCAAACGCGTGGTTCAGCTATGAGCTTGGCGCGGGTCGCAATGAGAACGACCTGCAGGTGACCTTTGTTAAGGTCGTATGTTACCCTGTTCGGTATTCACCGCTCAACAATGAGATTACGTATGCTGGTGGGTTTGATATCGCAGTAAGCTATACGGAGCCCTTTACGCAGCCACAGACGTCACCTGTTGATTTTGACCTGGTGATCATCGCCCCTGAGAAGTTTGAATCATCTCTTCAGCGGCTTATCGATCATAAGAACGACAAAGGGGTTGCGACCATGTTTAAATCCGTCGAGGACATCCTTGCGGAATACGAGGGATATGACCAGCCTGAGCAGGTGAAGTATTTCATTAAAGACGCCTATGATACGATGAACATTACGTATGTGTTGTTGGTCGGTGGGTTGAAAAACCATATCTATGCCAAGGACAAGGATACGCGGTCTGCCGGGTGGACAGCCTGGTGGGTCCCCGTGAGATACGTCAGTCTCCCCCAGGGTGATGACGAAGGGTGTTTATCTGATTTGTACTATGGGTGTATATACAATGGGACCGGTGGTTTCGACAGCTGGGATTCCAATGGTGATGGAGTCTACGCTGCTTGGAATGCTCCTGGTGCTTTAAAAGATACATTCGATATGTACCCGGAGGTCTACGTGGGACGATTGCCCGTAGCAAATGCAATGGAGCTCAAACGTATTGTTAGTAAGATTCTTACCTATGAAAAAACAGGCCCAGAAGACAAACCCTGGTACAATACCTTTGTTGGTGTCGGTGGAAAAACATTCGATTATTATCTTGGTAAGCCTGATGGGGAGTACCTCTGTGATCTTTCCTATAATTATACAAAGAATGCGATTCCAGATTTGAAGTTGGTACCTGTGTATTCCTCAAACAGGGATACCACTGGTGTTGTCCCTGATAAAAAAGGCATTTCTGGAGGATTTAATCAAGGTGCTGGTTTTGTTGACTTTGAAGGGCACGGAAGTCCTGCACGGTGGGATACGATCTGGTTTGATGGAGAATATACTGAGCATGATTGGGTCGGTGGTATCGGAATCGAAAACTTCTGGATGATCAATAATGGGCAAAAACAACCTGTCGTCATCGTCGGTGGATGTCATAACGGGATGTATAACATCAGTCTGATTCCCGCTATGAAGGATCGAAACGGAACAAGTTACTTTGCCTATGGATATCCTGTTTTCATCTGCTTTAGCTGGGGGCTTGTCATTAAACCCCGAGGCGGTGCCATTGCATCAACTGGATGTACCGGCTATGGAATGGGATATGAAGGAAACCCAGTCAGTCTTAGTGCGGAACTCGAGGTGAATTTCTTCTGGCAAATTGGTATGAACGGTGTAACACATCTTGCACAGGCTCATAGTCAAGCGATTCAGAAGTTCCTAAACGAAAACGATATTTTGCAGGTCGAGGCATTCTGCATCACGAACTGGGCTCTCTTAGGCGACCCAAGTTTGATGTTCGGTGGGTATTCCTCCTAATCAAGGAATCTCTCCTCTTTTTTTTTTTTTACAATTTAATGTAGTTCATCCACTGTTTTTTTACAAAAAGTATTTATAAATGGAAAGAAACTATTTATATGAGGACTTATTATCCATAAAGAGGGAAAATATGAAGAAACTCATACCAATCATAGTAGTAGGCATTGTAGTCCTTAGTGGGCTAGGGGCAGCTGCGTTCTCAACGAACATCTCATTGAAACAAACAACAGATCTACTGGATGAATCAGCATCGATAGTCTTTTCATCACAACCGATTCTCTCTGAGAAGGATGGGTTTGTAGAGGTTCTGCTCGATGGTGCGACGACACAGTTGTTAGATGCGAATAAACCGGTGTTACCGATTTACGTCAAGACGTTCCAGATTCCTTTCAGATCGACCGATATACAGGTTCTGTGTACTCCTAGGAATATAAATGCGATGGTTCTTACCGATGAGATTGTCCCTGCTCGTATCGCTCCCTTGTCGATGGTTAGTGAGCAGATGCAGTATGTGAAGGATTCTGGGGTGTATGGGAGTGCGGAGTTTTATCCAAACGCGTGGTTCAGCTATGAGCTTGGCGCGGGTCGCAATGAGAACGACCTGC
>Ga0209164_1000295_pt1 | contig 137620 bp, 144 predicted proteins | sample MTBNYHSulfiMetaG_FD_187458 | JGI IMG/M metagenome (GOLD analysis project Ga0209164, IMG submission 187458) | Enrichment culture microbial communities from rom New York Harbor, USA that are MTBE-degrading - MTBE-NYH (New York Harbor Sulfidogenic)... | ecosystem: Environmental > Aquatic > Marine... | reverse complement strand
TTATTTTTATTCATGCACGTTCTGTCGCCACCCCTGAGAGGGGTTAATGAACAAGCGGCTTGTTTTTATGCCGCGATCTATAGATTTAGAGCCCCCTTGAGGGGGCGGCGGGTATGTCTTTATGGAACGCAGTGCCATTATACGCCGGGGGCACTCATTTAAAGGCATACACCACCATGGACCCCGGCGAAGAAATTATTTTTATTCATGCACGTTCTGTCGCCACCCCTGAGAGGGGTTAATGAACAAGCGGCTTGTTTTTATGCCGCGATCTATAGATTTAGAGCCCCCTTGAGGGGGCGGCGGGTATGTCTTTATGGAATGCAGTGCCATTATACGCCGGGGGCACTCATTTAAAGGCATACACCACCATGGAACTGGTGGCGCAGATATTGCCGGCATGGAGCTTGCTGAGGAAATGATACCACGATATCCTGATCCAGGCCCGGTAGTCCCTCAGGGAATGAAAGCTTCCCCGGGATTTCCGCAGTTTCGGCAGCAGGCCGAACTCCACGGGATGAAAGACCTTTACCCGGGAGAATCCCTCTGCCAGGAGCAGTTCCTTCAGGTTCCTTTTCGTGAAATAGGACAGGTGGCCCGGCAGGTAATAATTATAGTCCCGGCCGTGGTACTTTGCCTGGAGCCCGGCCATGTTGGCCGTCTGGATGACCAGGACCCCTCCCGGACGCAGAAGCCGGAAACACTCCCTGACAGCCCCGGCAGGGTCACGCAGGTGTTCGATGAGCTCGATCATGGTAATGGCGGCAAAGGAACTTTCAGCAAAGGGATGATCATCGAGGGTGCCCCGGTGAACTGTGGTGCCGGGGATCGAGGCCGCGTGAGCTGCGGCGTATGCCGAGAGCTCGATGCCGAAGGATGTATAGTATCGCTGCGCCGCTTCCATGAGACCGCCGAAGGAGGCGCCCACGTCGAGAAAATTGCCCGAAGGCGCATATCGGTGCAGTACCTCGATGCGCCTGTTCCAGACATACAGTGCGTATTTTTTAATCCCGCGCTCGTCGTGGTAGGTATAATCGGCATTGCCTTTGAAATAGTCCTCGGAATAGAATCCCTCGATGACGGCGTCACTGAACCGGGGATTCATGAATATGAAACGGCAGGTTTCGCACCGGTCGACACGGAAGGGATGCCTGAACCGGGTTATTTCATGGAGGGGATGTATGTCCCTGCCGCCGCATATAGGGCAGGCCTCCACGGGCCCGGCGTAAAGGGATGTATCACCGTAGTCATTCATGGCTCATTAATGAATAGTGAACGGCAGGGAGTGTCAAGCCATATTGATAATTAAACACGGCCACGCATAAAAAAGGTTTGAATTTCCAGGCATGCATTTTTAAATAGAATATTATAAATCGATAAAATAGTTTGTTGCGGAGGAAAAATGAATAATCTCTTTGCCTCGAAAAAAGGTATTATTGCCGTGGGCGCCTTTATCGGGATACTGGCCGTTCTTTTACAGTACCTGGGCAATCCCGCCAATATGGGTATTTGCGTGGCCTGTTTTGAGCGTGATATTGCCGGTGCCCTGGGGCTCCACCGTGCCGCCGTTGTGCAGTACATACGGCCGGAAATTATCGGGCTGGTTCTGGGGGCCTTTTTCATCGCCCTTGTATCGGGCGAATACCGGCCCAGGGCCGGTTCTTCGACGATCATCCGTTTCTTTCTCGGAGTTTTCGCCATGACAGGCGCCCTGGTTTTCCTGGGATGTCCGTGGCGGGCCCTGCTCAGGCTTTCCGGCGGTGACTGGAATGCCGTGACAGGCCTCCTGGGTCTTATGACGGGAATCGCCGCCGGTGTTTTGTTTCTGAAAAGCGGATACAGCCTGGGAAGGTCATATCCCAATAAAAAATCGGGAGGATGGGTCTTTCCCGCCTTCATGATCGCGCTCTTCCTTCTTCTTGTTTTCCGGGTTACTTTCGCCGAAGGCGGACCCGTGTTTTTCAGCGCGAAAGGGCCCGGTTCCATGCATGCCAATATCTGGATTAGCCTGGGCGCGGGACTTCTCATCGGCGGCCTGGCCCAGCGGAGCCGGTTCTGCACCATGGGCGCCCTCAGGGACATCATCCTTGCCCGTGATCTGCATCTGGCGAGCGGCGTGATTGCCCTGGTTGTCACGGCCTTTCTCCTGAATTTCTTTGTTCTCGGCCAGTTCAAGGCGGGATTCGAGGGGCAGCCTGTCGCCCATACCATGCACCTGTGGAATTTTCTCGGCATGGTCCTGGCCGGGCTCGCCTTTGCCCTGGCCGGCGGATGCCCGGGCCGCCAGCTCATTCTTGCCGGGGAAGGCGATGCCGATTCCGGTGTTTTTGTCATGGGTATGATCGTGGGAGCGGGAATCAGCCATAATTTCGCCATGGCCAGCTCACCGGCCGGTGTGGGGGCTTTCGGGCCTGCCGCAGTGATTATCGGCATTGTTTTCTGTCTCGTCATCGGTTTTGTCATGAGAGAGAAAATGGCCGTGTGATGTTTAATGATAAGGAGTCAGTTATGAGCGATATGAAACAGTTAGACGCCAGGGGACTTTCATGCCCCCAGCCCGTTGTTCTTACGCAGAAGGCTATCAATGGCGGCAGTGAATTATTTTCCGTGATGGTAAGCAGCGCCGTATCAAAGGAGAATGTCCTCCGCTGCGTGGAGAAGAACAGGATGAAGGCCCAGGTGCGACAGGACGGCGATGACTTCATCATAGAGGTCTCAAAATAGTAGGCAGGTATTCATGGATAACCATTCGGTCATACTTTTTCATTCCACGAACCATGCCATCTGGACATCAAAAGTGCTCAAAAAAGAGGGCATCGAGGGGAAGATGATATCCGTACCGCGTCATCTCAGTTCCGATTGCGGCTACTGTGTACGGATCAGGACCTCCGATGCCCCCCGGGCGCTCCGGCTCATGGAAGGCGCCACTATTGAATACGACAGGGTTGAGGCGCTGATTCCGTGAAAAGCGTACCGGGCTCCGCCCCCGTTCTGCGATCTGCCATAAGTTGTTGACAGTACTTTCATCTCCGTGTATTATGTCATGTCAAATACGGGGGTCCCGTCAGTTATTTCCGGAGAAGGTACGAGTCATTGCCCATGAAAAGAGCGCTGTATACAAAACGTTTTAATATCCTCGCCGTGATTTTCCTTACCCTGTGCGCCATGACCTGCACCGATGGCGCGTCCGGCAGGGATCCCGGCACGCTCTACACGCTCCTGGGCGCCGAACCGGGGACGCTCAATCCCGTTATCGCCAGCGACGCCTATGAGGCCGCCATTAACGGCCATATCTATGAAACGCTCCTGGACATGAACCGCGACACCCTGGAGATGGAGCCTGACCTGGCCGAGCGCTGGGAGATCTCGCCCGATAAAAGGCGTTTCCGCTTTTACCTGAAAAAAAACGTGGTCTGGAGCGACGGCGTTCCCTTCACGGCCGACGACGTGGTCTATTCCTTTAAGGTCATCATGGACCCCAAAACGGCCAACGCGCACCGCAAGGTCAACTATCTTGAAATCGAAGCGGTGAACAAAGTCAACTCCCACACCGTGGATTTCATCTATAAGAAACAATACTTCCTGGCCCTGCGCATCTGCGGCGGCATGACCATTATCCCGAAACACATATTCAATGACGGCACCGACATCAACACCCATAAAAATAACCGCCATCCCGTGGGCACGGGTCCCTACGTGTTCAGCAACTGGGTAACGGGGAGCAGGATAGTGCTGGAAGTCAATGACCGCTTCAGAGACAAAAAGCCCGACATACAGCGCATCGTGTACCGCGTCATTCCCGAGGTGAACGTGGCCCTGCAGATGGCGAAGAAAGGGGAACTGGACCTCATGGCGGTGCGGCCCATACAGTGGGTGCGCCAGACCGGTTCGGAGAAATTCAATGCCGGCTTTTATAAACTGAAATATTACACGCCCAATTACAGCTATATCGCCTGGAACACGCGTTTCGGACCCTTCAGCGACCGGCGCGTCCGGCAGGCCTTCGGCTATCTCATCAACCGGGACGCCATCCTGGAAAAGCTGCTTTTCGGCCTGGGCGAGCGCGTCACCGGTACTTTTTACAAGAACGGCAGGTATTATAACAAGAACCTGGTCCCCCGGGAATACAACCCGGCAAAGGGCAGGGACCTGCTCAAGGCGGCGGGCTGGATCGACAGCGACAATGACGGTATCCTGGACAGGAAAGGTGAAAAGTTTTCCTTTACCTTCACCATTTCATCGGGAAGCAAGTTCGCCGAGCGCCTGGCCAGCATTCTCAAGGAAGACTTTTCCAAGGCCGGCATAGAAATGAATATCAACCGCTATGAATGGGCCGTTTTCGTCAGCAAGCTCACCAAGCGCGATTTCGAGGCCGTGACCCTGAGCTGGAGCCTGGGATACAATGAAGATCCCTACGATCTCTGGCACTCGTCGCAGATGAAGGAAGGCTTTAATTTCACGGGATTCCACAATGCCGAGGCCGACAGGATCATGGAAGAGGGGCGCAAGGAGTTCAATGCGGAGCGGAGAACGGTACTTTTCCGGAGGCTGGGTGAGATTCTCTACGAGGAACAGCCCTACACCTTCATGTTCTGCTCCCCTGACCTGGTCATAGCCAGTAAACGTTTCGGCAATGTGAAGGTCCATCAGGCCGGGCTGAACATGGAGGAATGGACCGTCGCCGACGATACGGGCCGGGGGAATTACAAATGACAAAATATATAGTGAAACGACTGCTTCTCCTCATACCGACATTCATCGGCATAACCCTGGTGACGTACATGATCGTGCGGTTTACGCCCGGCGATTATACCAGCCTGCGCCTGGACATGCAGGGGGCGCTGAAGACCTCGGCCGCGTCAAAGGAAATACTGGAACAGGAACGAAAGTTATACGGACTGGACAGGCCCGTTGTCGTGGGATACGCTATCTGGCTGAAAAAATTCGTCGTTCTCGATATGGGCACGTCACGCAAGGACGGGAGGCCCGTGGCTGACCGCATAGCCGACGCCCTGCCCATAACGCTGACCCTGAACATCATCACCATGCTCATCGTGTATATTATTTCCATTCCCCTGGGCATCATATCATCGGTAAAAAAGGACTCCCTCTTTGACCGGGCCACGAGCCTGGCCCTGTTTATATTATACTCGCTCCCCACGTTCTGGATAGGGCTTCTGCTGCTCATGTTTCTCAGCGGCGGGGAATACCTGAATCTCTTTCCCCTGGGAGGGATCAGTACCGACGGCCTGGAAGCGGCGGGTTTTTTCACCAGGGCCGGTGATTTTATGTGGCACCTGGTCCTGCCCGTGGTGACCCTGACCTACGGCAGCTTCGCCTTTCTCTCGCGGTATACCCGGGCCAACATGCTGGAGGTGATAAACCAGCAGTATATCACCACGGCGCGCGCCAAGGGATTGTCGGAGCGGCGCGTGATCTTTGTTCACGCCTTCCGTAACTCCCTTATTCCGCTCATTACGCTTATGGCCACCCTGCTTCCCGGGCTCCTGGGCGGCAGCGTAATCGTGGAACAGATATTCACCATTCCCGGCATGGGTCTCCTGGCCTTCGAAGCCATCCTGGCCAGGGACATTCCCGTTATCATGGCCATTGCCGCCATATCGGCCTTTCTCACCATGATGGGAATCCTTGTGGCGGACCTCATGTATGCCGTGGTTGATCCCCGCATCAGACTGGAGGGCCGGCTATGAGAAAGGGATACTGGAGCAGCGTGTGGCGGGAATTCAGGAAGAACCGGCTGGCCCTGGCAGGACTTGTCATCGTGTTATGCCTCTTTGCCATGGCCCTCATGGCCCCGCTCCTGGCCGGCGACAGGCCCTATGTGTACGCGGGTCAGGGCAAGGTCTACTTCCCCCTGTTTTTTGACTATCCCGAACTGCGCGACATGGACCTGCGCAAGGATATATACCCGGGCTTTAAGGTGTTTCCTCCCGTGCCATACAGCCCGTCGGAATACGATCTTGATTCCATCGTTGTGGCCCCTTCGGCGAAACATTTCCTGGGCACGGACGAACAGGGCAGGGACCTGGCATCGCGCATGATACACGGTACCAGGGTGTCCATCTTTATCGGTTTTATCGCCGTTTTCATGTATGTTGCCATAGGCATCATTGTCGGCGCCATCGCGGGCTACTATGGCGGCAAGGTGGATATGGTCATCTCGCGCGTCATTGAAATCGTCATGTGTTTCCCGACATTTTTTCTCATACTCACCATCCTTGCCCTGTGGGGGCCCAGCCTGGCCAGCGTCATGGTGGTCATCGGCATCACGGGATGGACGGGCATCGCCCGGATCGTGCGCGGGGAATTCATGAAACTCCGCGAACTGGATTATGTCACGGCTTCACGGGCCGCGGGCGCGCGGGACAGCTGGATAATCATCAGGCATATCCTTCCCAATGCCCTGGCCCCGGTGCTGGTTTCGGCCACCTTCGGCATCGCGTCGACCATCCTGGTGGAATCGTCCCTGAGCTTTCTCGGTTTCGGCGTACAGCCTCCCACGCCGAGCTGGGGCGATATTCTTTCACAGTCCCGTGACTTCATGGATTTCGCCTGGTGGATGACACTGATCCCGGGTTTTGCCATTTTTATCACCATTACGGCCTATAACCTCGTGGGTGAGGGGCTCCAGGACGCCCTGGACCCCAAGGCAATCAGCAAATAAAGCGGTTAACATAGATACCTGTTCTGAAATTAACTATATTGAATTCATGAAACGTCAAATAATCATAACCATATGTTTCATCCTCGGCACGGGCTGCATGCTCTCCCGGAAGAACAGCGCTTCCATGGCGGATTATCTGCCCCGTGAAATAGAGGTACCCGGATGGGAACTGGCCGAGATCATGGCGATTCCGCGGCCTGAACTTTTTACGGGAGAGATCATGAACCGGAACAGGAGTTCCGTCAGGGCAGGGGCCTGGGCACGGTTCCGCGCCTATTCCGGCCAGGACCGCCTTGTTACGGTGGACCTTCTTCAGTGCGTCTCGGTGCTGGAAGCCTACGGGCTGTATTCCCAGGAGCGGGACAGCGCCGGAGAAACAAGACCCCTGGGAACCGATGCCTGGTCCTGCGAAAAGGGGATATCCGCTCGCCGGGGTCAATGGTATATCCGTATTGAAACATCGTCTCCCCAGGATGTTCAGACAAAGGATCTGGCGGTATTTCTCGATGCGGTGCGGGTAAAACTGAAAGGCCATTACAGCCGTGATCCCCTGCCTGAGGATGTGCGTCTCTTTGATGACGCCGTAAATGCCCTTCCCGCGGTTTTTTATATGCAGGGACATCCCGATCTGCCCCAGGTACGGCGCTGCTATGTCAGGAAGATGAAGCTGCAGGAGGGGGACAAACATATATTTTATTCCAGGCACACTGATATCAGTGACGCCACGTCGCTTTTTAACACCATCCTGTCCCGGAGAGAGGAGGGATTCATCCTCATCGGGGGCGACACTGACGTGGCGGCCGCTAAAAAGCGTGGTGACGGACAATTTATTATAGTATCACTTCATAAACAGTGGATTTTTGGGATCCTTGATGCCGATGATATACATAGTGGGAATACTGTAATTAATGATTTGAGAAAAAAGCTGTCCCAGGCGGCCCCGGACCGTTAGGGAACGGGAGCTATTACGGAGTGTGTCTGATATTCCATGAGCATTGACATTGAACAACTGGTTTTAAATGCCCTGAAAAAGATTTCGGAAGAAAATGCCTTCAGAAGGGCCACGCTGTTGAATATTCTGCATCTGAATATAGACCTGCTCCTGCAGAACGCCTTCCAATGGTTCAAGGACGATATCCCCGAGGATTACCGGAAGGTCATCAATTCCCTCATGACTCTCACCACCTCCTTCCTGGAAGAGGAATGGGATATGGAGGACAGGATCTTTGAAAATACACCTGAAATAGTCGATGTGGCCGCCATTCTCAATGCCATTGCCAATGAAATAAACGTGCTTTTCGGTTTTGCCGATTCACGAATATCCCTGGAGGCCGAAAAGAATTACCAGGTACTGGCTCCCAGGAAAGAGGTTACCAGGGCCATTTACAGTATCATCCTGGCCCATTATCCCTATATGACCGAAGATTCACGGTGCCGTATATCCGTAGCCGAGGATGTATCCAATATCGTGGTTTCACTGGAATTTTCCGGCCTTGACACCAATTTCCCCGGCATGGACAAGATCCAGAAGTCCTTCTATACCTACCAGTCCGGGGAAAGCAATAAAATCGGCATGGGAATCGACGCGGCCATAAGCTCGCTCAGAGAAATGGGCGCCATGACAAAAGTGAAGCAAATGAAGGGAGGAAACCATTACCGTATTAATATTTCATTTCCCTCCCTGGCCTTTCTCAGGACCATCGACGAGATAAGAAAGACCCAGCCGGCCTATGATAAAAAGGAAAATCCCGGCAATATCATTGTCGTTGTGGAGGACCTGATAACCGAGATGGTCCTGGGGGAGCTTTTCAAGGATCGGGGCTATGGCGTTATTTTCTGTGATGTAAACAAGATGAAATCACTTTCGCAGCAGCAGGAATACGAGGGACTTATCATCGACTGCGATTTTGTAAAAAAGGAATTCGAGCCCATGGAAGATTTCGGCGAAATCGTGAGCAGATTCGCGAAGACCGTTTTCTTATACAATGACATTTGTCCGGAACAGATCCGCGCATTCGAAAAGAAGGATACTCTTCTTCTGAAAAAACCCATTGAAATCGACAGAATTATACGGCATATTGAAATGGGCTGACCGGAACGGTTAATGCGCGGCTGAAATGTATTATTTAATCGGTGATATACATGGCAACCTGGAAGAATTGATGAGTCTTATGCGGAAGGTCAAACTGGATTACCAGGAAGGGGACACCGTAATTTTTCTGGGAGATTATATCGATCGAGGGAATTATTCCTTCGAGGTGGTGGAATATCTCATTGCCCTGGCGAAGAAACTGAACGTTGTCTTTCTCAAGGGGAACCATGAGGATATGCTGGAAAAATATCTGAAGGGCGATGAAGGCGGAGAAGCCTGGCTGTATAACGGGGGCGAGGCTACTATCAGGAGTTATGTTAAAAATTATGGATCTTTTAAGCTGCCTCCTTCCCATGCCGGGTTTTTTCGTGATCTCGGGATGTACTATGAAGGTGATGATTTTATTGCCGTTCATGCCGGGTTGAATCCCGAGGAAGAGGATATATACCGGCAGCGGGAGCGTGATCTTTTATGGATCAGGGAAAAATTTTTCCGGTCCGGGAAGAAATGGGATAAGACCGTTATTTTCGGTCATACGCCCACATCGCTCTTCAGCAGAAAGGAGGGTATCATGATCGACGAGGAACGGAACATCATAGCCCTTGATAACGGCATTATTTTCGGGAATCCACTGGCCGGCCTGCGCTGGCCCGATAAAAAGATATATTATAGCGATTGAAGAGATAACGGTCATCATGAAAAGGAAATATCATTTAATACTGACATATGTTCTTCTCCTTGCCGTCGTGAAGGGGCATGACCTCTTTCCCGTGGAATACGAGGTTTTCGCCGAAATTGAATCCATACGGAAGGGCTCCCTCGTGACCCTGTCTTTCCCTCATCGCCCGGAATATAAAAACTATTTTATCCTCGACGACGGAAAGGTTATCGGCACGGCTGAAATCAAGTCCTGCGTTCCCGTCCATAATTCCCGCAACATGTACCGGGTAGTGGCCTACTATATCCTGGAAAAAGAAAGCCTGAGGCCGCTGCTTATCGCGGGTAACCGCATCGCCCTGGCAAAGATGCGGGAACCCTACAGGAGGGACTTTCCCGAGGCGTATCATACCGAGAAAATACTGTATAAGCCGGGTATAGTCGGTAAGACCGACCGGCGTGAGATGATCCTGGTCCCCGGCGGAAAGTTCGTTTTCGGTTCCAATACGGGAGACAGGGACGAGTATCCCCAGCAGTGGCTTTATATCGGCGATTTTTATATAGACAAATATGAGGTATCGAACCGTGATTACGGTGCGTATATGGATGACACCAGCGTCGGTCCTCCTCTGTCATGGGAAGGCCCGTCTTATGGTCCTGACAGGGCCGATCTTCCCGTGCTGGTGACCTATCATGAGGCGGAGAACTACGCCCGCTGGGCAGGGAAACGTCTTCCCACGGAAGAGGAGTGGGAAAAAGCGGCAAGGGGAGCAGGGACTATAGACGGGGACAATCTTTCTTCAATTGAATATCCCTGGGGAATGGAGTTTTCTCCCGACAGGGTGAATTCCCTGGAGTTCTGGGCTGACGCGGCTGTCGGTGAAGAAATAAAAAAAGATTTGAAGGACCGGGAGCCGTCACCTCTGCCGATAACAATGTTCAGCCGGACAGGGGCATCACCCTATGGCGCGGTCAACATGAGCGGAAACGCCATGGAATGGACCAGCAGCTGGTATATGCCCTACAAAAATAACCATTACAAGAACAGAAAATACGGAAAGCAGTACAAGGTAATACGGGGAGGCGCCTGGTTCAGCAAAAAGGACGCTCTTCGGGTAACCCGCCGTCAAATCGGAGGAATTCCCAACCTGTACAGGGATAATATTGCCGGGTTTCGTTGTGTTAAAAATCCTGCTCCTCTGGACCAGGTGGAAAAAATTGAGTGACTTAATATACAATGCTGAAAAAAATGTAAAAAAAAGGAAAAGCCATGAGATTCTTCTACTTCTTAGCCAGAAACATCAGTTATACCTTTGCGGTATCCTTTTTCACCGTTATAATAGCCTGGATTGTCGCGACTTTCGGCTTCTTTCTGGGCATATCCTTTGTCACTTATTCTTTTGATAAACTCTATGTATACTTTATCAGGCTGCTTCCCGTGGCCGTTATAATTGTAACCATAATGCATTACGTACAGTTCGGATTTCTTACCCCGCTGAAAATACCGGCCGTGCTCCAGTCCCATCGCCGCATCAACAAAGCATTTAAAGTGAATTTTGAAGTGGCCGACGAGGATGTGCACAGGCTGTACAGATATTTTACCGAGCTGCCCGTGCAGAATACCATGACATCGGTATTGTATGCGGCCATAGTGGGAATCATCATCATCGGGAGCGCCCTGTACGAATACAAGGTCACGGGGATGATGACGCTGAACGAAGTCAAACTGATAAACAAGATCATCGCCCTCTCAGTCATAATAACCATGATACTCTACGGCATGTCGACGTACCTCGTCACGGAATCACTGACGTCCAATGAGAGGGCCCTGCTCTATAACCAGATAATTAAAACCGGGGAGAAAAAACGTCCCGGGGCGCTCATCGGCATACGCATAAAGTTCGTATTTTTTATCGTGCTCATGATTATAACCCTGTTGACCTTCGCGGCCCTCATGGAAAAGAGCCGGTATGAAAACACCTATGAGCCCTGGGTGATCATCTCCTATTTCATTATTTCTCTTTTCGCCGGTTTCTACCTCATGCAGGTAAATATTTCCTCCATCACCAGGGTGCTCGTGGACATGCAGCGCGTGACCAGGGAGATTGCCTCGGGAGGCCGGGCCGGCTTCGATATCCTGTCCCTGGAGCACGAGATTTCAACGATCCAGTATTCCCTCATGGAGATGGCCTGGGAGATCGATGATCACCGGAAAAACCTTGAAGGCATGGTGGACCAGAGAACGCAGGAGCTCCAGGAGGCCCTCACGGACCTGAAGGGCCGGGATACGCAGATCCAGAAACAGCTCGACATGGCCAGTGTTATCCAGCGCAGTATTCTGCCGGGGAAAATCGACGACTGGAACGAACTGAAGTTTGTCGTACGGTATGTGGCCATGGAGAAGATAGGCGGTGACTTTTACGACATTCATCAGCTCAAGGATGACAAGCTGGGAATCATGATAGCCGACGTTTCCGGTCACGGTATTCCGGCAGCCCTTGTAACCACCATGGCGAAGATTTCTTTCGGCAACGCCGGCAGCAGGTCCGATTCTCCGAAGAACATTTTCCAGGAGGTCAACCAGAATATCCTTGACCACGTGAAGACCCAGGATTACATGACCTGCTTCATGGTGTCCATCGACGATAATTACAACGTGGTATACTCCAATGCCAGCCATCAAAAGGCCATATTGCTGAGAACAAGCCGGGGAGAGATTGAACTTCTCGATACCAATGGACTTTTCATCGGCGCCCTTGAGGATGCCCGCGATACGTACGATGAAAAAACAACGAAACTCGAATACGGCGACCGCATTATTCTCTATACCGACGGTATCCCCGAGGCGCTCAACGAGGAAAGGAAGGAGTATTCCAACAGGCGCCTCGAAGAGGTCATCGTGAGAAACCGTGTCATGCCGCTGGAGGAATTCGCCGATTTCATCCTTGAGGACGTGCAGCGCTATATCGGCAATGCCGCGCTTGAGGATGATATTACCCTGCTGGTCATCGAACTTGCCCGTGATGAGGCCGTTGATATCATCAAGAATTCCAAGAAGCTCATAAATTCCCATGAGTACTATGAGGCCATTGAACTTCTGGAAAAAGGGCTGGAAAAGTTTCCCGATAACCAGAAAATCCTTTACAATCTGGCCAAAAATTATTTCAGGGTTAATAATTACAGTAAATGCATCGAGATAGCTGAAAGATACCTCGAGCATGACAAGCGCAACAAGTACGCCTTCTATATCTGCGGGGCGGCCTATTACCAGATGCTTGATTACCAGTCTTCGATCCGCTATCTTGAGCGGGCCGTTGAGATTGATTCGCACTTCATGAATGCTCTTTTCGCCCTGGGCATGAGTTTCAAAAAACAGGGAGATATGGAAAAAGCTGAAAAGACCTTCAATCATGTAATCGACATCGATTCTGACAACAAAATGGCCCTATTTGAATTGAAACTGATTAAAGAAGAACATGGGAAAGTACATAGTTAAAAATTACTCTCTTGCTGAAATGGAAGAATATTTTGCCTCCCTGGGCGAAAAGGAATACCGGGGGAAGCAGCTCTTTAACTGGCTTTACGAAAGAAACGTGGAATCCTTCCACGAGATGACGAATTTTTCCAAGGAGCTGCGCCGGAAACTTGACGAGGCCTATACCGTTTCGCCCCTGGTCTGCGTTGACCGGGAAATATCCAGTGTCGACGGAACGGAAAAATATCTCTTTAAAACCATGGATGACCATTACATTGAATCGGTTCTCATAAAAAGCGAGGGATCCGACGACGGCAGGCTGACGGTGTGCATTTCCAGCCAGGTAGGCTGCGCCATGAACTGTTCGTTCTGCCATACCGGCATGCTGGGCTTCACGCGCAACCTTGAGACGGGAGAGATCCTGGACCAGTTGAACCAGGTGCGGAGGATATCGGGCCTTAAAAACAATAATATCGTTTTCATGGGAATGGGAGAGCCCTTTCTTAATTACGATAATGTGCTGAAGGCAGCTGATATCATGAATTATTCCTTCGGCTTCCACATCTCGGTAAGGAAAATTACCATTTCCACCTGCGGCATACGGGACGGTATCGAACGTTTTATCGATGAGGAGCGGCCCTACAACCTGGCCCTTTCTCTCAACGACACGCTGCCGGAAAAGCGGCGGGAGAATATGCCCATTGAAAAGAAATATCCATTTCAGGACATTGCCGCCATGCTTGAAAGGAAATTCCCCGCATCGCGCAACAGGCTGACCATTGAATACGTAATGCGCCGCGACAATATCTCCAAGGATGACGCCCGAAGGCTGAAGAAGATGTTCCGGTCTTCAAGGGTTAAACTGAATCTCATTCCGCTGAACAGTGGAGAACACGGCATCGATGTTCCCGGTCAGGATGAAATCAACGCCTTCATCGGAGAGCTGGAGATCATGAATGTGCCCGTATCGGTGCGGAAAAGCGCCGGCAGCGATATATCCGGGGCATGCGGGCAGCTCTCGGGTAAGCGGTACGGAAAGAAGGACGGTAATGCTACGGGAAACGAAAAATGCAGCGCCTGAAAATTTAACGGGGTGACGGAAATTTCATGAAAATACTGAAAGCTATCGCGGGATGGATTTTATCCCATAAAAAACTGGTATTCATCTATGTTCCTTTTTTTGTCCTCTTCGTGGTGATAGCCTATTCGGCAGTCGTCTATGTCAGCTGGATCGGTAACCGCCAGGAGGCCCTGGACAGGCTGGCCCGATACAAGCAGCTCATCGACCGCACCGAGGAAATGCATCAGGGGTATACCTACAGCTACAGTGATATCGACCTGTCGGCCAAGGTCGTGGATATTCCAACACGGATCTATGACCGGAATAATGAAATCATCGGCGAGTTTTTCGAACAGAAAAGGGAGATCGTTCCCTATGACGCCATTCCCGAGTGGATAGTAAAGGGGGTCATTGCCAGCGAGGACCGCGGCTTTTATACCCACCACGGGCTCAATTACCTGGGAATATTCAGGGCCTTTGTCATAAACATGGTCAATTTTAGCGTTGTCCAGGGCGGCAGCACCATAACCCAGCAGCTTGCCAAGGTGCTCTTTACCGACATGGAGAGAAGTTTCAAACGCAAGATATACGAGGCTTTCTGTGCCCTGGAAATCGAGAAGCAGTATGACAAGCAGGATATCTTATCCATGTATCTCAATCTCATCTATTTCGGCAACGGCGCCTATGGCGTAGAATCCACCTCGAAGATGTTTTTCGGCAAAAGCGTGAAGGATATCAGCGAAGTGGAATGCGCCATGATCGTGGCCACCATTTCCAGCCCGCGCACGTATTCACCTATATCCAACCTCGATAACTCCATTAAGAAAACCAGGCGTATACTCAGGTCCCTGGTCGATGCCGGGTATTCACGAAAGGAACGGGCCGATTATCAGTACGGCCAGTTCCTGAAAAAATGGGATGTTGTATTCGAGAACGACAGGGCCGTATCATCGCTTATCGGCAATTTTATTTACAGTTCGTACCGGGTAAACAGGTGTCCCTTCTTTAATGAACAGATACGGCGTCTCCTGGTGGAAAAATTCGGCGAGGATGTGGTGAAAAAGGGCGGTTTGAGCGTATACACCACCATTGATGCCATGAGGCAGGACGTGGCGCTGGAAAGCCTCAGGAGCGGAATAAAAAAGCAGCGCGAATACCATATGAATATTGCAGGCCGGACGGGAAAGAAAAAGATCCGTGAGGCGGAAACTGAAAAGGCTGAAAATATCCAGGGAGCTCTGGTGGCCGTAAATCCCATGACGGGTGAAATACTGAGTTATGTGGGCGGATATGAGTTCTCCGTAAAGAACCAGAACGATAACGTGAGCCAGATAGTCCGGCAGCCCGGTTCTTCATTCAAACCGATCATCTATGCCGCGGCCCTGATGAACGGCGATGTAACGCCCTCCACGGTGATGATGGATGAAAAAACGGTCTATGACAAGGGATACTCGCCGGAAAATTACAGCCGGACATACGAAGGGAAAGTAACGATTCGCGAGGCCCTGCGGCGGTCGATAAATACTATAGCCGTAAAAGTGCTTGCCAAAACGGGGTATTCTACGATATTTTCTATTGTCCAGAAAGCCCTGGACGTTCCCGGGGGAGACCTGAACAAACGCTTCGGAAAGACCCTGTCGCTGGCCCTGGGTACCTATGAATTGTCGCCACTGGAAAACTGCGTTCTGCACGCAACCCTGGTGAACGGCGGTGATTTTATCAAGGCGTATGGAATAAAATATGTTAAAGATTATAACGGGAATATTGTGTGGAACTATGAGGAAGAAGTACTCAGAGAGATAGAGGAAAAAAGAAACTCCCGGGGGAAAATTATTGACCCTGTCGCAGCGGCTGTTACCGTATCCATGCTGAGAGGCGTTTTCGAGAAGGGGGGCACGGCATATTACGTCGGCAAGGGTTTGCATGCACTGTTTCCCATTGCCGGGAAAACCGGCACCAGCACCAATTATAATGACGCCTGGTTTGTGGGGTATACCGCTGACCTGGTGACGGCGGTGTGGATCGGCAATAAACAGGGGGCCATATCACTCGGTCCTGGCAGGGCCGGTGGCGTTGTGTCGGCGCCGGTATGGGCTGAATTTATCGCCAGGACCTACGTGGATAAGAATCCGGGCGATTTTAAAATTCCGGAAAAGGGTGTTTCCGAGGAAGTGATTTGCACTCTCTCCGGGCAGGTGGCTTTAAGGGACGGCAGCTGTCCGGAAACGGCAAAGCAATTGTTCTATTCGGGAACCGAGCCAGGGGAGTTCTGCACCATGCATCGCCGGGCTGAAGGCGAAGAAGAAGTAAAATCTGAGAATAAATAACAGGTGATATCGTGAAGCAAAGGATGTGTTTTTATCTGTCGGTAATGCTGCTGCTGGCCAGCATGCTGTCCTTCCGCTGGCCCGTGGACGAGGGCCGCATCACCTCCACGTTCGGCGAGTCACGGGGGGATCACTTCCATGATGGTGTTGATATAGTATGCAAGGATGACAAGGTATATCCCGTGGCAAAGGGAAAACTTCTTTATTATTGGGATAAGACGATATTTCCTCTCGAGAACGAACCGGGTGGAGGCAATTTCAGGGTACTGCAGCATGGTGAAAAAATCCGCTCCATTTACATGCATCTTGAGGGGGCTGTTCCCCCGCAATCCGTTTACGAAGACAAGGATGTAGTGGGGATAGTGGGGAACTCCGGGCACAGTTTCTCGAAGCACCTTCACCTTTCTATATTGAATTTGGATCGTCAATCGGTAAATCCTCTTGCCATTCTCCCCGCTACCGTCGACACCATGGCTCCCAAAATTGAGGATATGTACCTGAAAATCGATGACCGCTACATGAAAATCCGGAACGGATCGGATATCCGTCTTACCCGGCATTATCCTCTCCTCGTCAGGATATCGGACAGCATCACAGGGCGTGAAAACCTGGGAGTCAATAAACTCAGGGCCGTCTTCAATGAAAAAACGGTCTGCGACGTGGAATTCAATGCCATTGATTTCACATCTTCCGGTCTTTCCGTAAAAAAGAAACACTTTGATGAATTGTTTGATGATGAAGGCTACTACAAAATTGATAATATCACCTACCGGGACGGTTTAAATACTCTTAAAATTATCACTTCGGATTTTGCAGGAAATACCACGGAAAAGGAATTTACTTGTTCCGTAACTCTTGACATGCAGTAGCCCGGGAGTCACAGGAGGATATTTTTTGGAAAACATGATTCCCCATATCAGGCGGGAGAAAAAAGTCAAACAGGTTGATCTTGCCAGGGCGCTGGACGTATCTCCCTCGTATCTCTGTAAAATCGAAAAAGGCCTCCAGGAGCCGACGGAAAAATTTATCCACGGATGCGCGGAATTTTTTAACGTATCCGTGGAGGAACTCTTTCCCCTGAGGAAAAAAAAGGAAAGTTTAAAAAAGATAAATGAAAAGTTCACCAACAGGCTGTGGAGCACACGGACGGAAAAAGGGATCAAGCAGTATGAGCTGGCAAAAGTGTTGAACTGTTCACCGTCATATCTTTCCAAGGTGGAAAAGGGGCTGCAGCAGCCTAACAATAAATTTCGAAAAAAATGTGCCCGGATACTGAAAGTCAAAGAAACTGAACTTTTCCCCGACGGCAAATAGCGGACAACCATGGAAATTCACTACCTGGAACTCCTTGTCCTCTTCGCGGCATTCATCCTTTCCGCCTTTTTTTCAGGCGCCGAGACGACTTTTTTTTCTCTCAGGAAAGCGGATCTTCACCGGTTTTCCCATTCGCAGAGCGCGATAGAACGATCCATTCACCGCGTCATGACCGAACCGGAAAAAATTCTGGTGACGGTACTGGTGGGGAATCTCTTCGTGAATATCATCATAGCCTCCATATCCACCCGGCTGCTCCTTCTCCGGTGGCCCGCTTACGGGCATCTGGTATCAACGGCGATTGTTACGCCCGTGGTGATTCTTTTTTGTGAAATATCTCCGAAGGTCATCGCCATGAGCGCTTATGAATCCCTTTCACGTAAAATTTTTCCTGTCATGAATTTTTTTCATGTGGTGCTTTACCCTATACGGCGGATCATGCTTCTTGTCACGGATTTAATCATCAGGATCTTTAACCTGAAAATGGCGCACAGCAGCATCACCGAAGACGAACTGGACCATGCTGTTCATCGCGGAGCCGAAGAGGGAATCATCGGAAAGGAAGAGGGAGCTTTTATTCAGAATATAATGCTTTTCGCCAGGAAGGAGGCCTCGAATATCATGTTCCCCCGGAACAGGGCCGTATTCATCCCCTTTGGCGCTTCAGTCAAAGAGGCAATGGAACTCATAATTAAATACAACGCCATACGCGTACCGGTGTACAAAGACGACCTGGACCATGTCGTGGGATTTATCAATTCCAAGGAATTGCTCCCCTATCATATGGGGTATAAAAAGGCGAAAAACATAAATAAATTCATCCAGGATATCGAATTCTTTCCCTCCACCCGCGAATTGATGGATTTGCTGAATGATTTTATTGCGAAGCGGTTGCAGATAGCCGTACTGGTCGATGAATACGGCGGAACAGCCGGTGTGGTTACTCTCAACCGAATTCTGTCGGAACTTATGGGAAAGGAGTTCACAAAATGGGAAATTGACGGGAAGAGACCCGCCAGGAAGTCATCGGGAAATATTGTCATAATTAATGGAAACATGCAGATCGCCGATTTCAATTACACGTATCATGATTCCATCATGACGACGGAATCTGATACGGTGGGTGGATATATAACCGAGAGACTGTCTCATTTCCCCGGACGGGGGGAAGAAATCCGGACTGACTCATACATACTGCGGGTAAAAAAAGTACGTAAAAATATAATTGAATCGGTAGAAGTGACTGGCATTCATGGCAAGAAGGAGAGCGTTCATGAGTAGGGATGCTTTTCTGGTATATGAAATACTGATATTTATTTTTATATTATTCTCGGCATTTTTCTCCGGTGCGGAGACCGCCATTATTTCGTCCCGCAGAATAGCTGTTGAAACCAGTGCCAAAAAGGGGAAGAAGAGCGCCCGGAGGGCTCTGTATATCCTCGATAATATGGAAGACGCCATCGGTATGATTCTCATTGGTAACAATATTGCCAATGTTACAGCCACGGCCTTCATCACCTATATAGCAACGAAATCCTACCTGCTCAATGATCGCGGCATTTTTGCCGTAACGGCCGTACAGACCCTGTTTTTTCTGCTCTGCTGCGAAATTTCACCAAAGATTATTGCCCGGGCCCGGGCCGAATCCTTTCTTAATTTATTTTCACTTCCCATTAAAGGTCTCACCGTCGTATTCAGGCCCGTGAACCGTGTTTCTCTGGCCTTTACTTCGGTGCTCAAAAAAATGCTCGGGATAAAAAGAACAGGGAACAGCCTGGTCAGATCCAGGGAGGAGTTGAACATTCTTTTCAAGATCGGTGAGAAGGAAGGGGTTATCGACGGGGAGCATCTGATGTACGTATCAGAAATACTTTCTTTTAAGGAAATGACCGCCCATGAAATCATGACTCCAACCATCGATATAGTTTCCATTGAACTGCAAAGCAGTGCGCGGCAGCTCGTCGGTCTCATCGAATCAACGCGGTTTTCCCGCATACCGGTATTTGATAAACGGGTCGACAATATTGTGGGATATGTCTTTTTCAGGGACATCTTTAAACACGAAAAAGTCAGGAATATCGCCGATATAATGATTCCCGCATCCTATGTACCTTCAACCAAGAATATTTTTGAGCTCTATATCGAGATGCAGGACCGGAAAATACCCCTCGTTTTTGTCGTTAATGAATACGGGGCTGTCATCGGGATGGTTTCACACGAGGATATAGCCGAGGAAGTGGTGGGAGAAATCCAGTCTATGGACAATGCCGACGAGGACCTGATCATCCAGGTTAATGACCGTGAGTTCATAATCAGCGGCGACCTGGATATCGAGCATTTCCAAAGAATATTTTCCATGGAATTTGAGAAAAAGGGATTTGAAACGATTGCCGGATTTGTCATGTCCAGGATGGGTAAGATACCGGTCAAGGGGGATAAATTTATCTATAACAAGTTTACCTTCATCGTGGAGGAGGCCACGGACCGGTCCGTGGAAAAAATTATTCTCCGGAGCAGCGGTAAAATAAAGCTGAAATGACCGTTTTGTGCTACCGGGCCAGCATGGGTCCCATGGAATCCCTTCCGCCCATGACGTGAATGTGCATGTGAAAAACCTCCTGTCCGCCGGCCCTTCCGTTATTTATGATGACCCGGTACCCCTTTTGCGTGATCCCTTTCAGGCGTGCAACTTCCTGTACCGCCATGAAAAGGTCGCCCATGACTTTTTTGTTGTCGTCGGTCAGGTTTTCAATATCGGCGATGTGGACTTTGGGTACCACCAGCACATGGGCCGGGGCCTTGGGATCGATGTCGTCGAAGGCGAGGATCGTATCGTTTTCGTATACTTTCGATGCCGGGATATCGCCGGCAATTATTTTACAGAATATGCAATCCATGGTATGCTCCTTGACCGATATTTTAGTGCTCGACGCGTATTCTCCGCTGAGCCGGTATGCGTTCCGGTTTTAGCCAGATTCAAGAATAATTTTACGCCACTCCGTACGGGAGTCAAGAAATATTCTTATAAATAGTTCTTTACAGTCTTCTTTGCGGGGGCTGAAGTTTTTAGTATTACGCGGATGGAATTTACCATGGTCACTATTGACGGAATCAAAATAATCATTTATGATAAAACCGAAAGGGAAACGAATATCGTCGGGAATTTTCTCGGGTTGTCGGACAGGGAAGTATTCGCATATGAGGATGAAGATGAACTGGGCAGGATCATATCGCACCTGAAGGAACGGGGGGTGAAATCCAAGGAAGTTATCATATTAAAAAAATTTCTCGGGCGTATGTACCAGAAATGTCCCGGGTCAAAGAATATGATCTGCTGTAATTACCGGCTTCTCAACACCTGTTTCGATTGTTTTTATAATTGCGCGTACTGTTTTCTTAATTCATATCTGAATGCCTATGGGATTACCCAGTTTACCAACCTGGAAAACCTGGCTGATGAAATTATCGCGGAGCTAGACGGCGGTAATGACCTTGTATGCCGTATCGGAACCGGTGAGTTCACCGATTCTCTGATGATGGATGAAGTTACCGGTATCGCGGCGGGCCTCATGAAGCGCCTGTGCCGGTATGACAATGTGATGCTGGAGTTTAAAACGAAGTCGGCCAATATCGACCATCTTCTTGCGGTGGAGGAAAAGGGGAACGCTGTTCTTGCCTGGAGTCTCAATACTGAACGGAATATCGGGCTCTACGAGGAAGGTGCGGCAACCCTGGATGAACGGATTGCCGCCGCGGAAAAAGCCCGGCGTGCCGGATATTTCTGCGCCTTTCATTTTGATCCCATCATATTTTATGATGGATGCATGGAGGAGTATGGCGAGGTGCTGGAACGTCTTTTCAGCAGGATTGATCCCGACGGTGTGGTATGGATATCACTGGGCACCTTTCGTCACAGCCCCGGTTTTAAAGAGATTATCATGGACAAGTTCCCCCGTGAGCAGCTGACGACGGGCGAGATGTTCCCCGGGGCCGATGGTAAAATGAGATATCTTAAACATAAAAGAATCGCCCTGTACCGGTACATGAAGGAGCGCATAGAGTCCTGGTCCGGAAAACCCTTTGTGTATCTGTGCATGGAGACCAGTGACGTGTGGGAGTCCGTATTCCATGTCAGGTACGGAAACAGTGAAGAACTTGAACGGGATTTCAGCCGACATTTAAAAGAAAAATTTCTTAAATCAACCTGAAGAGATAAAAGAATTGACCGGAATCCACGGTTGATGCTTTATTATAAAAGGAGCAGGCGATAACAGTCTGACCGGCCTGCTTTTGTTATCAATACTATCGAAAAAGGAGTTGTTTCGTCTTGGATGAGAAAGATTACAGGGAAGCACAGAGGGAACTGGAAAGCCTCCTTGAGAAAATAAATGAACTGTACAATACCATAGGTATTGATGGACTTAAGGCCAGACTTGTTGAGCTCGAAAGGGAAACGCAGAAAGATGATTTCTGGAAAAACAAGGAGCGCTTCGCCGTGGTCAACCAGGATATCAGTAAATTAAAAAGAAAGGCAGAGCCCTGGATCGTTCTCATGCGGCAGACCAAAGAGGCCAGCGAGCTCATGGAAATGGCGATGCTCGAGAGTGACGAGGGAATTCTGAATGAGATTACCGTTACGATCGGGAATCTATCCAAGCGTTTCAATGAGCTGGAGACACGGGAACTCCTTGCCGGGGAAGATGACGGGAATAATGCTTTCATCACCATACATCCCGGTGCCGGGGGCACGGAATCGCAGGACTGGGCAAGCATGCTTTTCAGAATGTATTTCCGCTGGGCTGAAAAAAATGACTATGAAGTAGATGTCTTTGATTACACGCCGGGCGATGAAGCCGGGATTAAGAGTTCAACGATGCTGATACGCGGTGAATACGCCTTCGGCATGCTGAAGGGCGAAATGGGGGTGCATCGTCTGGTGAGGATTTCTCCCTTTGACGCCAACAAGAGACGTCATACGTCATTCGCCTCCGTGGAAGTGATGCCTGAATTGACCGAAGATGTTGAAGTTGAGATAAACGAAAGTGACCTGCGTATTGATACATACCGTGCATCGGGAGCAGGGGGACAGCATGTCAACAGGACCGATTCTGCCGTGCGTATAACACATATACCCACGGGAATAATCGCACAGTGCCAGAATGAGAGGTCGCAGCACAAGAACAAGGCCTTTGCCATGAAGGTCCTGAAATCAAGGATTTATGAATTGCAGAAAATGCAGCAGGAGGAACGCAAACAGGAGAAGATGGGAGAGAAAAAAGATATCTCCTGGGGAAACCAGATCCGATCCTATGTGTTTCAGCCTTATACGCTGGTAAAGGACCACCGCACAGGCGAGGAAACCGGTAGTGTCGACCATGTGTTCGATGGCGAAATCGACCGCTTTATTTACGCTTGTTTAAAGATGAGGAAGTCCGAGTCATAACTTTAACGGAATGAATTTTGTGAGTATATTTGCATGGATACATCGGCCGTGTCGGATTTTAATGTATGATTACCGGGAATAGGAGCGCAGATCATGAAATTCAAAACGAACAAACTAAAGAATTTCCAACCCCTTGAACTGGGCAATATCCTCGGCGGGGACCTGGGGGCAATTGATTTCAGCGACGCCCTGGGAAACATGCCGGGATCGAAGAAGGATGCTCTTTTCCTCGGACGTTTTTCTGAAAGCGATCTGATGAATATTATTTCATCGATCGGAATGTCGGACCACCTCAACGGGATCGGATTCAATGAATTAAATATATCCATCAACAGGGACGATGCAAGCGTCCATTATTTCAAACTCTATGACGGCAAAAAAAATCCGAACAACCTGCTCATGGATCTCCGGGTCACGGAATCAAAATTCCTTCCCGACGCCTCCTTCTTCGAGGAGGGCAGATCGGTGCCGGTGTATGACATGGTGGTCATTGAATGGCTGTCGGCCCACAGTCCCAAGCGGTCCTTTGATCCGGGGAAACCCCAGTTGCCCGGACAATCTAAACCGGGACTCGGTATCTTAAGATACTGTTTCGATATGATGTATTCCGTAGCCCGGGAAGTGACCAAGGACGGGTTCATGGACGTTCCCGATCATATGCACGGCGCCATCATGTATTCCAAGAAATTCCGGTTTTTCGATCCTGTCCATGAAGCCATCCTTCATGCCATCATGAGGGATCTGAAGGAGTATTCACTGGTGGATATATCCTGGGGAATGATCACACAGTCGATCATAGATACTTACAAGAATATTCCCCAGGTCTATGACCCATCGGAGCAGATTTTCTCCGTTTCCAACAGGATGAAGCGTTATTTCAGTTCAAATAAATACAAGTCCGTGTATAACAATTATTACAAAAAGAAGAAGTACCGGCTTGATTATGATTCCATGGTAAAAAAGCGGGAACAGATACTGAAAAATAAGAGTATTGTAGACTTATGACAGCGGTGGTTTTTCGTTCTTTTTAAGATTTATACTGCGTATTTTTTTCAGCTCATCGGCGTCCTTCAGCAGCAGTGCCGCGGCCTTTTCCATGTCGAGAAAAATTTCATTCCGGTCCGCCAATATCACCTGCAGGCGGGCCAGATATGTCGTTTTGAGGGTGAGGCATTCCATTACCTCGGGCTCATCGCTATGGGAAAGAAAGTGTTCCAGCGCGGAAGTATCCATGCCCGCAATATCCCCGATGCGCCGGGTCACCTGCGCAATCTCGAAATCAATCCCGTCGATTTCATCGAGCATGGACTGGCCTTCAATGACCGCGTCGAGCAGCTCATCCATATTTCCCGTTTTCAGGAGATACCTGTTGTGAATGTCCTTCTGATGAAGGGATTGCAGAATGTCGATTTTTTTAATGTAATGGGCTTTCAGTTCAGATAATAACAGGCGGACATCATCCCTCAACACTGAAGCTCCCCTTGGATCCGACATTGCCTATTTTATCGCTTTTCGCTTCGTTGGCGGAAATCTGTTCCCAGGCTTCTCTCAGGGATTTTATCATGGTCAAAACGGGCTTGAGTACTTCAGGATCTTTTTTAATGTTGGCTTCAAGAAGCTGTTTTTTGAAATACATGTAGAGGTTGAAAAGATTTTGGGATATTTCTCCTCCCTCCTTCATGTTCAGGGAGATGAGAAGCTCCGTAATAATATCCTGCGCTTTTATAATATTATTATTGGCGACATCAAAAGTTTTCGGTGAATCCATGTTTTCAATGGCGATGTTGAGAAATTTAATGGCGCCATCGTAGAGCATTACAATGAGTTTACCCTGATTTGCCGTGGCTACCTGTGTCTCTTTGTACTGATTGTACGGATTTTTTTCTTTTGGCAATGCCATAAACTTCCCCCGTGCGATCTGAATAAACTTGGATAATTGACAATATTGGTAATTTTGTCAGAAATCAGGACTAACTCATACCTAATCTATTATCGTATGTAAAATATCCGAACTTTACTGAATTATGAGCCCTCCGTTGTTTTTATTGAAGCGGGAGAAGTGTCATACCGCCGATAACTTCTTCAGAATTTCCTCATATTTGTCTTTTGTCTTTTCCACGATTTCGTCGGGAAGGGGTGGAGGCGGTGAGTTTTTATCCCATGTCGTGGTTTCCAGGTAGTCCCTGATGAACTGCTTGTCATAACTAACCGGCGAACTCCCCACTGCGTACTGGCTTTTGTCCCAGAACCGTGAACTGTCGGGTGTCAGAACCTCGTCTATGAGGATTATTTCATTTCCCAGATAACCGAACTCGAATTTGGTGTCGGCAAGGATGATGCCCAGGGGGTCCATGACATCACGGGCGAATTCATAGATTCTCAATGTCAGATCGGCCAGGGTCTCGGCGGCGACGGCTCCCATCTCATTTTTCATCACTTCTATTGAAACATTTTCATCATGTCCCGTTTCAGCCTTAATTGCCGGCGTGAAAAGGGGAGACTCCAGTTTTTCCGCCAATTGCAGGCCCGCGGGCAGGGTGATGCCGCAGACTTTTCCGGTTTTCTGGTAATCCTTCCAGCCCGTGCCGATGATATAACCCCGCGACACGCATTCGAAATCGATCCTTTTCGTTTTTTTCACGATGACGGAACGGTTTTTGAGCAGTTCGGGAAATTCTGAAAAGGGTTTGGGGAAATTACTGAAATTCTTTTCCACGATATGGTTTTTTACGAACCTGATTTTATCGAACCACATATTGGAGATCGTGTTGAGAATAATCCCTTTTCCCGGGATACCGTTGGGAAATATATGGTCAAAGGCTGAAACGCGGTCCGTGGCCACTATAAGCATGTGTTCATCATCAACCTTGTAAATATCACGCACCTTTCCGCTGTACTGTTTTCTTAATCCCGGCAGTTTGATCTCTGTTAATGCTTTCATCTCATTCCCCCCTCAACTCATTTTTTCCCGCAGCAGCTGGTTTACTATCTGGGGATTTGCTTTCCCCTTTGTTTCTTTCATGGCCTGTCCCACCAGGAAGCCCAGGGCTTTTTCTTTGCCGTTCCTGTAGTCCTCAACGGACTGGGGGTTCTCCCGTATTATTCTTTCAATGACGGGCTCTATTTCCGAGAGGTCAGTAACCTGCTTCATTCCTTTTTCTTCAACAATTTTTTCAGGATCATGCCCGGTTTTAATCATTTCATCGAAGATATTCTTGGCGATTTTTCCGCTGATTGTGTCATTGTCGATGAGCTTCAGAAGTCCGGCCAGGTGTGAAGGCGTGACAATATACCGGTCGAGTGACTCGGGATCATCGATCCTGGCCAGGAGTTCGCTCAGTATCCAGTTGGATGCCCTTTTTGCCGTGGCACCTTCTTTGACAACGGCCTCGAAATAGTCGGCCAGCTGGCGGGTGGAAACAAGAATGGCAGCATCAACATCGGACAATTCGTATTGGTCAATAAAACGCCGTTTCTTTTCCGCCGGCAGTTCCGGCAGGCCTTTTCTCAGTGTTTCAATGTACTCTTCAGCGATGATAATGGGAGGCAGGTCGGGATCGGGGAAATACCGGTAATCATGGGCATCCTCCTTGGAACGCATGCTGTAGGTCACCAGTCTGTCGGCATCCCAGAGACGGGTTTCCTGGACGATGGCGCTTTTTTCCCCTTCCTCAAGGAGCTTTTTCTGGCGTTCGATCTCATAATTGATAGCGGCCTTGACGGCCTTGAATGAATTGAGATTCTTGATTTCCACCTTTTCTCCAAAGGGTTCCGTTCCCGCCTCGCGGAGCGATATGTTCACGTCACAGCGCAGGCTCCCTTCCTCCATGTTGACGTCGGAAACGCCGATGTACTTCATGATGGTTTTCAGGTTCTGCAGGTATTCATAGGCCTCATCAGCGGAGCGGATATCGGGTTCCGATACTATTTCCGCCAGGGGCACGCCGGTTCTGTTAAGGTCCACATAGGATATGTTTTTTTTCGGGTCCTCGGAGTGAATTGATTTTCCGGCATCCTCCTCGAGATGGAGTCGCGTTATGCCGATTTTCTTACCCCCGGGAGGGGTATTTATCTCGATGTAGCCGCCCTCGCATATGGGCCGGTCATACTGGGATATCTGGTATGCCTTGGGAAGATCGGGATAGAAATAGTTTTTTCTGTCGAACTTGCTGTAACGGGCCACGGTACTGTTGATTGCCAGACCGGCAAGGATACCTTTTTTAAGGACTTCTTCATTAAGGACGGGCAGCACTCCCGGCTGTCCCTGGCATACCGGGCACGTCTGGGTGTTGGCACCGGCACCGAATTTAGTGGAACACCGGCAGAAAATTTTTGTGGCTGTATTCAACTGGACGTGTACTTCCAGGCCTATTACGGGTTCATATGTCATGGGGACCTCATTTTATGCTTGATTTATTAATCGGGAAAAAGAGAAATTTAACAATCGTATCATAACACTGATATATGTATAAGCAACGTGAGGAAAAATTTGTCAAGGAAAATGGTCCTGATGCGGGGAGATGGATCAGTATTTTTACATATTTGGAAAAATTGCCGGTTATATCGCCAATTCCCCTGAAACCGGCCTGCCGGTTGACTTAAAAACAGCAACCTATTGTGATGAAAAAGGGGTTTATCGGTGTAATGAAAGGATTTTTAAAGCATAAGCGTTTTACCATTATACTGGCTGCTGCGGCAGTCATCCTGACGTTGACAGGTTATTGCCTGGGGAAAATATCGGGGAGAAGCCTGATACGGGGATTTATTCTGGAAAGAAGCCGCTATGTCATGTTCTTTTTTACACCGGCCCGGCAGTACTTTCAAATGCTGGTCCTGGTCAATTCCGATGATGAATTGCAGAGAATCGCCGGATACTATGCCCTGCTGGATAACGATCTCATCGATGAGGAATTTCTTCGTGAACGGTTCCAGAAAGAGTCCTCCCTGGCGGCGAAAAGGACCATTCTCTGGGTGTTGGGACAGGCAGGTGACCGGGAAAAAATACTGGAAATTTATGCCGGTGTATATTCCGCAAGCGGCAATGAGCTCCGGATGGAAATACTGAGGTCCATGGAAAGGCTGGATGAGTACTTTTACCTGCAGTTTATAAAGAAAAACAGGATTGATCCGGGAATGCTGAAAGAATAGCGGTATGAATGAGAAGATACTCCGTAAATTTTTCTTGTCAAATAAAGGGTTCTGAGACAGACAGTCTCAATAAAGGCGCACCGGGAGGGGAGCATGGACGACAGGCAATATATTGAAGATATTTGTATCAAGGCAAAAAAGGCCTCTACCTTTATAGCCAGGCGTACAACCAGTGAAAAAAATAATATCCTGCTGCGCATCGCATCGCTGCTGCGCGAGAAAAGTGATTATATCATTGCAGAAAACGAAAAGGATATCAGCGCGGCCCGGGCTGCCGGATTGAGCAGTGCGATGATAGACCGTCTCGTTCTCAACAGGGACCGGATCATGGCCATGTCCGTGTCCGTCGAGGAAATTGCGGCCTTGGAAGATCCCGTGGGCCGCGTTGAAAATATGCGCGTCAGGCCTTCCGGCATCCGTGTAGGGCAGATGCGTGTTCCCATCGGAGTCGTCGCGGTCATCTATGAATCGCGCCCTAATGTCACCACTGATATCGCCGCTCTCTGTATCAAGTCCGGCAACGCCTCCATACTCCGGGGGGGCAGGGAGTCTATTCATTCCAACACGGCCCTGTATGGCGTGGTAAAAACGGCCCTGGCCGGGTTCGGATATCCCGAGGAGATCGTTACTCTCATCACCAGAACCGATCGCGCACTGGTACCGCTGTTGCTGAAGAAAAACGAATATATCGATATAGTCATCCCCCGCGGCGGAGAGAGCCTCATCAGGCGCGTAACGGAAGAGTCCACCATCCCTGTCATAAAACACGACAAGGGAGTCTGTCATACCTTCATCGATGCCGGTGCGAAAGAGGAAATGGCCAACAGGATCGCGGTGAACGCAAAGGTGCAGCGGCCCGGTGTTTGTAATTCCATGGAAACCCTGCTTATACACGGCGATTATCCCTATAAAGAATCGCTTCTTCAATCGCTGCTCGACAACAAGGTGGAACTCAGGGGATGCAGAAGGACCGTGGCCCTGATGCCTGCCGCGGTAAAACCCGCTCTCGATGACGACTGGGCCATGGAATATCTTGATCTGATTCTGTCGGTACGCATTGTTGACACCATGGAAGAGGCTATGGATCATATAGCCCGATACGGTTCAGGACATTCCGAATCGATCGTTACCGATGATTATTTCAACGCCGAGAGGTTTTTAAAAGAGGTGGATTCTTCTGCCGTTTTTGTCAATGCTTCAACCAGGTTTCATGACGGCGGTGAGTTTGGTCTCGGCGCTGAAGTGGGAATATCCACGCAGAAGCTGCATGCCCGCGGGGCCATGGGAGTGGAAGGATTGACGACCCAGAAATATATTGTTTACGGCAGCGGAGAGATTCGTTAGGTTTATGGGAACTTCCAAAATCTAATTAATCGAGGTTCCCTTATATTGAAAATTTTCCGAACCAAGGAGTTGTTGATACATTGAAAAACAGGATTTTTATCGTGGTTTCCATACTGCTGCTTGTGCTGGCCGTGCTGGCGGGAATTTATTTTTACCAGATTAAAACAAGAAATGCCGTTGAGCAGCTGGCGGAAGAGAAGAAGATGATTAATATTCTTCTGGCCGGGAACAATGAGTACCGGGAAAGGACATTCAGTTTTTACGCCATCGTGAGCATTAACCCGGAAAACGGCAACATAGGCATTACGTTCATTCCTCCTGATTTCAAGGTGAAGCTCGATGATGAGGGAAATAAGACGGCAAAAATAAAGGATATGGACCTTATTTATTTTGAAAAGGTGCGGAAATCGTTGTGGCGTGACCTGAAGATGAATGTTCCTTTCTACTTTGAAATTTATTCCCCCGATGTTATACGAATCGTTGATATGCTTGAAGGAGTAGAATTATTCTTTCTTGATCAGCAAATGGATATGAAAAATGTCTCCTTCGGTCTTAATTATTTTGACGGCAGAAAGGCGATGCAGTATATAAACAGCGTCGAACAGAATTCCATATATTTAAAATATGACAGAATCCAGGATCTGCTTCTGACACTCTACTATAACAGGGAAGAAAAAAAGAAATTTTTCAATGTTGAGTTCATGACAGAGATACTCAGGACTCTGCAGACGAACCTGCTTCCCCAGGAGCTCATGTCACTGGGTGCATATATATTTAAAGGAGGAAATGTCTTCAGCACGATCGTTCCCGGAGGAATCGAACAGGGATATTATGTTGTCGATGACATTACCTATAAAATTTATGAAAAAGAATTCCTGACTCCACTCGTAATCGGCGAGGAAGGGGATCCGGTTATCAAGATAAAAATATTGAACGGCACTGATATTCCCGGACTCGCGAGGAAGGTGCGGAATACCCTGAACCGCGACGGGTTGAACGTGGTGGAGTTCGGCACTTCCCCGTTCAGAAAAATGGATCATTCGCTGATCATCAGCCGTAAGGGTGATCTGAACGCCGTGCGCAAGGTGTCGGAGCTTACCGGTATAAATAGTATTCATTACATCGTTGACAATTCACTGCTGCATAATATTTTAATAATACTTGGCGAGGATATGACTAAATGACGGTTGAGGACCAGCGGAACAATATAGACATAACGGCTGTTTTAAAAAAATGCAGCCAGGCCCTTGATGATAAAAAGGCCGAGGAAACGGTCATTGTCAATATAAGTAAAATCAATCCCTACTTTGACTATTTCATCATAACCACGGGGAGCAGTGTTGTGCACTGTAAGGCCCTGGCTCGGGAAGTGAGACAGTGTCTTTATTCCCAGGGAGTCAAGGAACGCGGCAAGCCCGATCTCAATTCGGCCTGGATCGTCCTGGATTTTAATGACATCGTAGTCCATATCTTTACCGAAGAGATGAGGGCCTACTACAAACTGGAAAAACTATGGGCCGATGGTGACCGGGTAAAACTGTAAAAAATACTTGACTCCCGCCCCTGTCATGCCTTTCAAATAATTTTTATAAAAAAAATAATATACTTTATTGTGAATATCCAGAGCAACACCGCCGGTGATTGCCTGTTCATCTGCTTTAATTTTTTTAACCGGGGGCCCGGGGAGGGGAAGTGCAAATATTACTGACACTGCGCTCTTCAAATGAAATTATGATGGCCCAGAAAAGCCTTTTGAAGGCAGGTATCCGGATATCCATCATTGGTATGCCCAGGGATATATCACATGAGTGCGGCGTTGCCATCGCATTCAGTGATGTCGATCTGGAAAGAGTCCGGACGGTTATGGATGAGCGTGTGTACGGTAAAGCCGAATTTTTCCGGAACGGTGAAAACTGTTACGAGAAAATCCATGGAGAATCGCATGGGGCATAACGTGGAGGGAAAACATGATAAATTATTCTTGCAAATTATTTCTATTGGGGTACAATGAAGGTTCCCTTCCAAATCATGGCTAATTCCTTCTCGCCTTTGCAAGGCAAGAAGTGGTGTTTTTTAAATAAAGTTTCACACAATATGATTTATCAATGTAAATTAATTATAAGGAGATTATCATGACAATAATAACTGATGTCAGGGCACGGGAGGTGCTTGATTCCAGGGGTAATCCCACGGTTGAGGTTGATGTAGAGCTCTCTTCCGGTTTCAGGGGAAGGGCCATAGTTCCATCGGGAGCATCCACGGGCGAACATGAAGCGGTAGAACTTCGTGATGGAGACAAGAGCAGGTATCTCGGCAAGGGTGTTCTCAACGCCGTGGCAAATGTCAATGAGAAGATAGCCGGGTCCATAATCGAAATGGACGCCATGAATCAGATTGAGATAGATAATGTCCTTATAGAACTCGATGGTACACCGAATAAAGCCAAGCTCGGCGCGAATGCCATTCTCGCCGTATCCCTGGCCTGCGCAAAGGCTGCGGCAGAAACCCTGGGCATGCCTCTGTACCGATACCTGGGAGGAGTTAACGCCTGTGAACTTCCGGTTCCCATGATGAATATCCTTAACGGCGGTTCCCATGCCGATTCAAATGTCGATCTGCAGGAATTTATGGTAATGCCCGTGGGAGCCGTTAATTTCCGGGAGGCGCTGCGCATGGGTGCGGAAACCTTTCATGCCCTGAAAAGCGTTCTGAAGGGAAAGGGATATAACACGGCCGTGGGCGATGAAGGCGGTTTCGCTCCCAGTTGCAAGTCAAACGAGGAGCCTCTTGAGCTTATCATGGAGGCCATCACCAAGGCGGGGTACAAGCCCGGAAGCGACATCATGATCGCCCTTGACCCGGCCTCGAGTGAATTTTACGACAAGGGAAAGAAAAAATATATTTTTTCCAAGAGTGATGGCAGCGAACGGGATGCGTCCCAGATGGTGGATTACTGGGAGAAACTGGTCAACGCCTTCCCGATTATTTCCATTGAAGACGGTCTTGCCGAGGATGACTGGGACGGATATAAAATATTTACCGATAGATTGGGGAAACGCATCCAGCTCATGGGTGACGATCTCTATGTGACAAACACGGAAAGGCTGAAAAAGGGAATCGACCTGGGTGTAACCAATTCTATCCTCATCAAGCTGAACCAGATCGGGACTCTCACTGAAACCATGCGAGCCATTGAAATGGCCAAAAAGGCCGGCTTTACAGCCGTTGTTTCCCACCGGTCAGGCGAATCCGAAGACACCACCATTGCTGACCTGGTTGTGGCCACCAATGCCGGCCAGATAAAAACAGGCTCCGCATCACGAACTGATCGCATAGCCAAGTACAATCAGCTGCTTCGTATTGAAGAAGAACTGGGAGCCATGGCTGTTTTCCGGGGAAAAGGAGCGTTTTATAACCTTGCCTAGAAAAAAGCGGCTTACAGCCTTTATATTGATATTTTTCCTCTCCGGCATCTATGTCTTTATCTTCGGAGAAAGCGGGCTGCTGGAGAGGCTGGTTCTTGAGAAAAAGAGAGCCGGGTTCATTGAAAATATCGCTGATTTGAAGGAGGAAAATAAAAGGCTCAGAGAATTGCTGAACAGGTATTCTGAGGGCAGGCTGTCGGAAAAAGATATCCTTGATTCGGGATTTACCGCCGGAGATGAGAGGATACTTTCACTGCATGGCGTGAAGGATCAAGATGATAAAGTGAGAGAACCTGCCGATGTATTGGAAAGCACTGTGCGATTGAGCCATGTGCGGATTATATGGGTTGTTGTTTCGATGCTTATTCTGTTGTTTTATTTCAGCAGGAAGGAAAAACGGGAAGAGGCGGAGGACAATGCATATTAACAGGGATTTCAGCACTCATGACATAGATGTGCTCCAGAGGCAGTTGCGGAGCAAGAATGTACATATTGCCGGAATCCTCCAGCGCTGTCCCCATGGATATCCCGCAATTGTTATATTAAATCCTGAAAATACCGAAAAAGACGGTGAAAACCATCAAAAAGAATTAAATTTTACCTCTATTTCCACACCTCTCTGGTTGACATGTCCCCATCTCAATGATAGAATTCATATATTGGAGTCAGGGGGCTTCGTGAAAAAAATCGAAAAATATATGCAGAATGATTCGGAAATGAGCTCATTCATGATCCGGGCCCATGTTCATTATGCCATTCTGAGAAAGAATATTTATAAGCAGTTTTCACGGTATAGCCCTTTGGTGGAAAAATATGGAGATGTGTTCAACGCCGGGATCGGCGGCATACGGGAAAAAAGTTCAGTGAAATGCCTTCATCTCCATGTTGCACATTTTGCCGCGTGTGAGGACAATGTTGTGGGAAAAATTACGCTTGATTTACTCGAGGGTGATAAATTTTGCAAGGAGGTGAAATGTGAAAATGTATTCAATAACGAAAGAAGTTATTCCTATCAAGCGGGTTAAAAAAGACGGGTCTCTCGACAGAGAGATTGTCGAAAGAATTGCCGCCCAGTTGCGCGAAGGAAAGATGGCCGCCATGCCTGTTGATTCCGTCTTTGGCATAATAGGTAAATTCGGCGAAATAAATGAAAGAAGGATTGCTTCACTGTACAGTGAACGAAGTGATAATGTTGTTTACATGATATCCTCCTTTAAAATGCTCGACGAACTGGCCGACATAGATAAAACAGAGTTTGATTTTCTCCACAGGGTATGGCCCGGCGAGGTGGTGGTCAAGCTGAAGCGGAAAAATCCTGTTAAGGAAAATCCTGTCATATCGGTGCGCTATCCTAAAAACAAGTTTGTCCAGGATATAATCAGCAGAGTCGATGCGCCCTGCATTTTTACTGCCTGTCTGAGATTCAGAAATAAAAGAGTATTCAAGACCACGGATATTTTTGAAAAATACAAGAAGGCCAATATCATCCTCCTCATTGAAGAGTTCTGCAAAAAACATCCTTCACCTACCATAATTGATGTTGCACGGGGAGAGCTGGTAATTGAGAATGAAGGAAGGATTCCGGCCGAGGAGATCAAGTCGCTCTATTTTTTGTAAAAGAGACGAAAGAGAATGCTCGTATTGACTGAAAGGACCCGCTTTATTTCAGAAGGTCATGGGAGAAAACTTTCCGGTGTGATGAGAGCATGATCATGCCCGTTCAATGCGAGATCCCGATGCCGTGTTACTATCCCGCCCCGACTTATTTTTTATAACTGTTCCCGCTCCCGCGCATTCATCCCCTGGAGAATTTCTTTTTTTTAAATTTTGAATTAAAAATCTGTAGACGCCTCGTATATTACGGGCAGAATGTTGCCGTGTGATGAAAGAAAGATTGTCCGTGTTTACATACCGATGAAAAAATTACTGATTACATCTCTGTTCGTCATCTTGTTTCATGCCGCTGTATTTCCTTTCGGGAAAAACAAGGTTGATTACGAGGTATTCCGCTGGAGCGTTATCAAGACGATACACTTTGATATTTACTATCCCGGTGATATGCATGAGCTGGCCCTTGAATCGGCCAGGATAGCTGAAGAGGGCTATCTGCGGATTGCCGACTACCTCAATCATGAGCTCACCGATGTGATTCCCATCATCATCTATCCGTCGCATATCGCCTTTCAGAATAACAATATAATACCCTATCTCATCGGTGAAGGGACGGGAGGCTTTACCGAGGCCCTGAAAAACAGGGTGGTTGTTCCCTTTACCGGTTCCTACGATGAACTGCGCCATGTCCTGACCCATGAACTGGTCCACGCCTTTCAGTTTAACATGCTTTTTGCCGATTCCTCGGGCGATCTCATGAGCAGGTTCGGTTATGGGAGAATTCCCCTGTGGTTCGTGGAAGGCATGTCGGAATATCTCTCCATCGGGTTCGATGAAAGCGCCGACATGGTGATGCGGGATGCGCTTTTCAATGAAAATTACGCGACGCTCATCGACCTCACCATGATGCGCATCAGGTCTCCTTATCTTCTATACAAGGAGGGGCAGGCCTTTTTTTATTTTCTCGAGGTAAAATATGGGAAGGCGACGGCCGGGGAGCTCTTCAGGGATCTGCGTGACATGAAGGATATCAAGGATGTCTTCAAGGCCCATACCGGAAAGGACCTGGATGAATTGGATACTGAATGGATCCGCTTTTATAAAAAACGGTATTTTCATCTCGTCAGCGATAAAAACTTCCATGATGAAGAGGGCGAGCAGATTACTTTTCATGAAAAAACCTACTCCGCCATGAATGTTTTCCCGGCAGTTTCGCCTGACGGGAAAAAAGTGGCCTATCTTTCCGACAGGGATATTTATACAAGGATAGTCATCAAATCCCTGGGAAAGAAAAAAGACAGGGAAGACAAAGTCGTGAAGGTTGTTCTTGAGGGCGACAATACCTCCTCCTTCGAGGGAATGCATCTTCTTGACAACAACCTGAGCTGGAGCGGTGACGGAAAAACACTGCTGTTCGTAGCCCAGGCCAGGGGAAGGGATGTTCTTTATATCATTGATCCCGGGAAAGGGGATGTCCTGGAGAAGATTATTCTTCCCATGCGTTCCATCAAGCATCCTTCTCTTTCAAGGGACGGTAAACAACTGGTTTTTACCGGTGTTGCCGGCGGATATTCCGATATTTACCTATATGACCGGTCTTCTAAAAAACTCATGCGTCTTACCGACGATCTCTTTACCGATTCGAATCCTGTTATAAGTCCCGACAACAGGTCCGTTTACTATTCCTCGAACCGGAGTGAAGACGGCAGCCCCTTTAACAGGAATTATGATATATATGAGATCAATCTCATTACCGGGGAAGCGAAGGCTGTTGTCGCCGCTGAAGGCAATGATATGCAGCCCGCCATAAGCGGTGATGGAGGGAGACTGCTCTTTGTCTCCAACAGGTCCGGCATTTACAATGTCTACAGTCATGATATCTCCACGGGCAAGACCGTCAAGCTGACGGACATGCTCTGCGGGGCCTTTCATCCCACGTGGTTTCCCGACGGCAAAAAAATTGCCATGGTGGCCTACCAGAACCTGGGGTATGACATACTGCTGAAAGATATCGATAACAGTACCGGATATGCGGATAATATCAAAAAGGATACGGAATATGTGGATGTAGCTTTCAGTCCCTCTTATTTTAATCTCGGTGATGCCGCTTTCACGGGTTATGAGCCCCGGTTCAGCAGCGACTGGCTTTTCCTGGGGATTACAGGGACCGTCAGTTACGGATTTGCCGGATTCATCCAGATGGCCATGTCGGACAACCTGGGGAACCATCGCATGGTTCTCACGGGAAACTATATCCGTCAGAACAGCAACAATGACCTCAATTTCGATGCCGCCTATTTTTACCTGAAGAACAGGCTCGACCTGGGTATCGGCGCCTTCAGTCAGACAAATCCCTTCCTTATTTATTCCATTGCCGATATCAATGATCTCATCCACAATGTGAACTTCGGGACCCTGTATATGCGTCATTACGGGGGATATGCCATTGCCAGTTATCCCTTTCACCGGTTTCTCCGCATGGATTTGAAGACCACTTTTGCCCGGTATGAGCGGGATTACTCCATATATGATTCACGGCCCGATGTCTATGCCAACCTCAATCAGCTGGCCGTATCGCTCAGCTATGACAATGTCCTCTGGGGGCCCATGGTGCCGGCCGATGGATTCCGGGGCAGCATATCCTTTGAACAGGCCTTTGATCTGAGCGGGCAGGATTTCAACTTTTCAAGTTTTGACGCGGATCTGAGAAAATATTTCCTCATAAATAAAAGGCACATCATCGCCCTGCGGGGCGTGTACGGAAAAATATTCGGACCCGACAGCGATTCCTTTAAGTACTATATGGGTGGTTTCAGTACCCTGCGCGGACACCCCTTCCTGGCCTATAATGGCAAGAATATGGTCCTTTTCAACGCCGAGTTTCGCTTTACGGCACTGGAAGGGATGAAGCTGGGATGGCCCCTATACCTGGGCATCGGCCAGATCGGCGGTGTTCTTTTTACCGATATCGGTTCGGTCTGGGACGGCGATTATGAATTTATAGACAAGGAAACCGGACAGTTCGCTGATTTTAAGACCGATATGGGATTCGGCCTGCGTTTCGCGCTCTATCCCCTTATAATTTTAAAACTTGACTTCGCCTGGCCCTTTTATAAAACAGGGTTCGGTACTATGGATGTTATTTTCAGCCTCGGATTTGAATACTAGGCTGTGCCTGCTCAATTTTTCTATTAAAAAAATTAATGATTATGTCTTCCTGTTATTCTTGTGTACATTAATACCAAGTCTCCTGTAAGTTTTGAATGAAAAAACTGGGTCTTCAATTTTATATAATTGTGAATTATTGCTGGATTTTTATTCTATATTCCTTCATAAGGGATATACCCTGACGATAATGGGAGTGTATAGTGAGGTCATTATTACAATAGCAGTGTTTACATGGACAGGCTGTTGCATCTATAGAGCATAAAGGGAGAGCAATGACAAGGAAATCTGAGTTTAAAAGAAAGACAAAAGAGACAGATATCTCCGTGGAACTGGAGCTCTTGAGCCTGAAAGAGGCACGCATAAACAGCGGTGTGCCTTTTTTCGATCACATGCTTGCCTCCTTCGCAAGGCATGGCAGGTTGTTTATTGATCTTCAGTGCCAGGGCGATAATGATATCGACGATCACCACACCGTTGAAGATATAGGCATTTGCCTGGGAACCGCTTTCCAGAAAGCCCTGGGGGACAAGGCCGGCATAACCCGTTTCGGAGATGCCGTCGTACCCATGGATGACGCCCTTACCATGGTGGCCGTTGATCTTTCCGGCCGCCCCTATTTTTCTCACCGGGGAATTGAACTGAAAGGCAGCATTAACCGGTTCAGCGAGGAACTGACCCTGGAATTTCTGCGCTCCTTTGCGGGGAATGCGGGCATCAATCTCCATGTCAATGTCCTCTATGGAGAGAACAGGCATCACATTCATGAATCCATATTCAAGGCCATGGGCGTGGCCCTCTATAAGGCCGTGTCTTTTGACCCCTTTCTGGCGGGATCGGTGCTTTCTACCAAGGGGATAATCTGATGATCACCGTGATCGATTACGGCATGGGGAACCTGCGTTCCGTCGTAAAGGCCGTGGAACTGTATACCGACAAGGTGCGGGTGAGCAGCGATCCGGCAGTCATAAAAGAATCCGATGCCCTCATCATGCCCGGTGACGGGGCCTTTGCCATGGCCATGAAGCACCTCCATGAAATGGGCTGGATAGATCCGTTGCGGGAGTTCATCGCCGGTGGCGGACTTTTTTTCGGCATCTGCCTGGGCTACCAGCTGCTCTTTTCCTCCAGCGAGGAATTCGGATTTACGAAGGGCATGGACATTGTTCCCGGAGAAGTGGTGAAGTTCAGTGATGCGGATATGAAGGTTCCCCATATGGGCTGGAATTCCGTTTCATTCGTATCCGATTCCCCCTTCTTCAGGGGGCTGGAAAACGAAAGTTATTTTTATTTCATACATTCATTCTATCCCGAAGTGCATGACCGGAGCTGGGTCGTCGGCGAGGTCAGTTACGGGAAAACATTTCCCTGCATAGTGGGGAAGGGAAATCTCATCGCAACGCAGTTCCATCCCGAAAAGAGCCATACCTGCGGGCTCCGGATAGTCGAAAATTTTGTGAGGGCCGCATGCTGATCATACCCGCCATAGACCTGAAAAACGGCAACTGTGTCCGCCTTCTCCAGGGCGACCCCGAGAAGGAAACGGTTTATTCCACGAATCCGCCCGAAATGGCAAAGAGCTTCGAGGATATGGGCGCGCAGCTCATCCATGTCGTTGATCTGGACGGCGCTTTCGAAGGGCGTCCCGTCAACTTCGACCTTGTTGTGTCCATAGCGCGCGCCGTGAAAATTCCCATCGAAATAGGCGGCGGTATCCGCAGCGGTGAAACGGTGCGCCGCTATCTTGCTGCGGGTATTGGGCGTATAATCCTGGGCTCCGTCATTCTTGAAGAAGAGTTCGATAATCTCCTGGCCGACCATAAAGATAACCTGGTTGCCGGTATTGATGCGAAGAATTCCATGGTAGCGGTAAAGGGATGGAAAGACGTCACTAACGTGAGCGCCGATGAAATAATTACCAGGGTAATGGACCGGGGAATCGGAGAAATAATTTATACGGATATTTCCACCGATGGCATGCTCAGCGGGCCCAATATGGGAGCCTACGGGCATATCCTTGAAACATTTCCCGGTATCCGCCTTATCGCCTCGGGCGGCGTCTCATGCATTGAAGACCTGGCGGCGCTTTCCCGTCTTGAAGAAAAGGGGCTCCGGGGAGCCATTGTGGGGAAGGCGATTTATGACGGGCGTATCGATCTTCGCCGGGCTTTGAAGGAGATACATTGATTTCTGAATGGCAAAATAATATGGCATCATCACCATATATGGCAGGCATTCACGAAGACGGTGCCTTTATAGGGGAAAAATCCTCAGGCATGAGCCGTTGGATTTAAGAGATGGACATGGACATAACCTGGCCAATAGAAATTGAACAATATGAGCGCAAGATTTATGATCTGAAGCAGCTCATTGAGATAAGCAAGGGTCTCAATTCCACCCTTGATTATAACACCCTCATCGAGTCAATATTGTTGACCTGTATGGGGCAGATGCAGCTTTTAAAAGCCGGTATTTTTCTCAAACGAGGTATCGCTTCCGATCATTTCGTCCTGCACCGCAATTACAAGGGCTTTGACATAGATCATTCCCAGGAGTATGAATTTTCCTATGAAGATTCCATGACAGGGCTCATGGAATCATTCTCGCGCTGTTACACCATGCCTGAATTGAAAAAACATGGTTTTGAATCACCGGCCCTTGAAGTACTCCACCGGCTTGATCCCTGCCTGGTGGTCCCTCTTGTCGGGAAGGGGCATATGAACGGGATTATAATCCTGGGCGAGCGGATCAACCAGGGTGGGTTCAGTGAAGTGGAGAAGGAATATCTGCTTAATATCGCCTCTCTGGCCAGCATAGCCATTCATAATGCCAGTCTCTATGAGATGGCCACCACGGACATGATGACCAAGCTGAAAATACATCATTACTTCCATTCAGCCATGGAAGAGGAATTTGAACGCACGGTGAGGTTCAACCGGCCTCTGTCTCTCATCATGGCTGATATCGATCACTTCAAGCAGTTTAACGATACTTACGGGCACTCCGCCGGAGACCACGTACTCAAGGTCGTGGCCAATCTCCTGAAAGAAAATATCCGCCCCATGGACATAGCGGCCCGGTACGGAGGGGAGGAGTTTGCCATTATCCTGCCCAAGACCGATATGACCGAGGCCCTTATCGTGGCGGAACGGATTCGTCAGAATATCAGTGCCGAAATTATCCGGTACGAGGACAAGCACCTCAATGTCACCATTTCCATGGGGCTCACCCAGGTGGATATTGACAGCGATAAAAGCAAGAAAGATGTCATCACCCGGGCTGACAAAGCGCTCTACATGTCGAAGAACAGCGGCCGCAACACAGTTTCGTTCATGTAAGAAAAAAAGTCGTATTATGTCGCATAAAACCCCGGAATGGGCCCGTATTTATCATTTATTTTGTTGACATATTCCCGCATCACGTACTATATGACATCTTGTTTGCTTCAGGGCCCATAGCTCAGTCGGTTAGAGCGGCTGACTCATAATCAGTAGGTCCGGGGTTCGAATCCCTGTGGGCCCAGATATGGGGGAAACAACCCCACATTATATAGAGAGGAAGTGATAAAATGTACGCCATAGTTGAAATTGCCGGAAAACAGTATAAGGTTGAGAAGGATATCACCATTGAAGTTGATAAACTTGACAGACAGGAAAATGAGGATTTTGATATTGATAAAGTTATTCTTTTTGCCAATGGCGATGATGTGCAAGTCGGCCAGCCCTATCTCGCGGGCGTGAAGGTGAAAGTTCAGTTCATCAAGAATATCAAAAGTAAAAAAGTCCGCGGAGTAAAATTCAAAAAGAGAAAAAATTATACACGGACCCTGGGACACCGGCAGAATTATTCCCAGTTGAAAATCAAAGATCTGGTGGTGAGCTGAATAGTTTGATACGGATTACGTTATCAAATATAGCATATGATGATCGCGTAGTACTGGAGGACGACAGTCGGAAAAAGGTAATGGTCCAGGTAGAAGGACATGCAGGCGCGGGAGTAAAGGGAAATGATCCCGTGTGCGCGGCGGTGTCTGTCCTGGCAGGGACCCTGGTAATCGGTATAAGCAGAATAGCGGGACTTCCACAGAAGGTGGATCAGCGGGAAGGATTTCTCCGGACAGAGATTGAACTTGGAGAAGCCCTGCCGGAAAAACTGAAAATACTTTTTACCATGCTCAATTTTTTCATCATTGGAATTCTTGAAATAAAGAGAACGGCCGATGAAGCACTGACTGTGATTTTTGAATCCAACGAAATATGATAATAGTCTGATATAAGGAAGGAGAAGAACATGGCACACAAGAAAGGCGGCGGATCAACAAGAAACGGACGCGACTCCCAATCCAAGAGACTGGGCGTTAAACGATACGGCGGGCAGGTTGTCACCGGCGGTACCATACTGGTACGGCAGCGCGGGACGAAAATTCATCCCGGCAACAACGTGGGCCGCGGCGGCGATGATACACTTTTTGCGAAGATTGACGGTGTTGTGACTTTTGAGCGCTATGATAAAAAAAGGAAAATGGTTTCCATCTATCCCGTTGCTCAGTAGTTTTATTTTTGAATACAACTCGTAACAATATACCGCGGATCGCGTATAGATACTTCTGTACGCGATTTGTTATTTATGGACGATAATATATGCCCAGGTTTACCGATACAATCGAAATACATGTAAAGGCCGGCGACGGCGGAGCCGGAGCGGTTTCCTTCCGGCGGGAGAAGTACTCGCCCAAAGGCGGACCTGACGGCGGTGACGGCGGGAAGGGCGGTTGCGTCTATATCCAGGCGGACCGCCGGTATTACAACCTTTCACATTTTTTCAAAAACAAATTATACCAGGCGCAGAGAGGCATCCAGGGATCAAGCCAGAACAGGCATGGAGCCGATGGTGAAAATCTGACCATCCCTGTCCCGCCGGGAACACAGGTTATCAATGCGGAAACCGATGAAGAGATCATAGACCTGGTCAATGACGGGGATATCTGCCTGGTGGCCGAGGGAGGCATAGGCGGCAAGGGAAACGCGTTTTTTAAATCATCAACGCACCAGACACCGCGTATGGCGCAGTCGGGAATGCCCGGTGAAGAACTGACGCTTCACCTTAATCTCAAGCTCATCGCCGACATCGGCCTTATCGGCCTGCCCAATGCGGGAAAGTCCACGCTCCTGTCGGTGCTGACCAATGCAAAACCGAAAATCGGTGATTATCCCTTTACCACCCTGATCCCCAACCTGGGAATCGTGGAACGGGGAGGGATGGTGTACAGTATTGCCGATATCCCGGGCATAATTGAAGGTGCCCACATGGGTCACGGCCTGGGACTGTCATTTCTGCAGCATATTGACCGGGTTCGGGCCCTGCTGTATCTCATTGACTGCACCGGGGAAAACCTCAAATACAACCTGGAACTGCTGAAGGCCGAACTGAAAACTTACAATGAAAATCTCCTTGAACGGCCCGCCTATATTCTGCTTACTAAAATAGATCTTATTGATGAAACTCAACTTGCCGAAAAAATCAGCGAGCTGGAGCCTGAAAAAGTAATTCCCATTTCATCTCTGGAAGGGGAGAATATCGATACTCTTTTAAAAATTCTTGACGGTCTGATGGAAGAATACAATGCCACGCAGGGAACTGATTAAAAACGTCCGCCGTATCGTAGTGAAAATCGGCACATCCTCCCTCACCGAAGGGGGGAAAATCTCAGGCGCGAAGATATCCCGCTTTGTCAGCGATATCGCCGCCGTGAAGAAACAGGGCTGCCAGGTAATAATCGTTTCTTCGGGAGCCATAACAGCCGGTGCCGGCCAGATCAACAAGAAACGCGAAAACCTCAGCATTCCGGAAAAACAGGCCATGGCAGCCGTGGGGCAGGCCATCCTCATCAACGAATACCGCAAATATTTCATAAAAAAGGGATACAACGTGGGGCAGATACTCCTCACCGAGGATGATGTGAAGCACCGCAGGCGCTTCCTCAACGCCCGGCACACCATGGAAGCTCTGCTGGAGCTCGATGTTATCCCCATCGTAAACGAAAACGACACGGTCGTAGTCAAGGAGATAAAGTTCGGCGATAATGATACGCTCTCGGCCCATGTGGCCAGCCTTATCGATGCCGATCTCCTGGTCCTCCTGTCCGACGTGGACGGCTTCTTCTGGGACCTGGCGGACGCGAAACCCGTGGAGGAAATCAGGAAGATCACCCCGGAGATACTGGAGCGCGCCGGCGGAACGGGGTCCGCTGACGGCACAGGCGGGATGCTGACCAAGATACGGGCCGCCGAGATGATCATCCATTTCGGTGAGAAGATGATCATCGCCAATGGCTGCGAGGAAAAGGCCGTACAAAGAATAATGAAGGGTGAAAATATCGGCACCATTTTCATCGGCAGCGAGAAGCGTCTTTCCAGCAGGAAAAAATGGGTGGCCCTGCGCAAGGCCCGTGGAACGCTGGTCCTGGACGACGGGGCCGTGGATGCCCTGGTGAACAAGAAAAAGTCTTTGCTGGCCTCGGGGATACTCAGTGTGGACGGAACCTTCGATATGGGCATGGCCGTTGATCTCGCCGACAGGAGCGGCGCTGTTGTGGGCAAGGGTATCGTAAACTATAACAGCGGAGAACTGGACAAAATCAAGGGAAAGAATTCAAGGCATATCCGGGAAGTCCTGGGCAGCACCTACTTCGAAGAAGTCATCAACCGTGATGATATGATCGTGTATTGATTACCCCGGCGAAAGTAATCAATACATCTATTGATTACCTGCCACCACCCCTGACAGGGGTTTCAATATCAGTCTCATATTTATGAGTCCCCTTCGGGGGCGGCGGAATTACCTTTATATAATGCAGCACATTTATCCGCCGGGGGGGGCATGGAACCACTCTATTGTCCCCGTGACTTCGGGTAGCAGTAAAATTTAGTAGTGGATTTTTCTTCCTTTCATGTTGACAGATAGCTTGATTTGTATTAATTTGTAATACAGAGGTCTCTATGAGAGAAATACTATCCATCAGCATCGATAAAAAATTGAAGGATAAGGTTGAAAGGGCCGCAGAGATGTTACGTGTATCTAAAAGTGAGCTGGTGAAAAAAGCCATTGAAAAATACATCGCTCATGAGGAACTGAAGGAACTGCGTTCAATTCTTGTGCCTTATGGTGAAAAGGCCGGCTATTTCACCGATGAGGATATTTTTAACGATATTTCATGAAGATTGTCTTCGATACAAATGTGATTCTGTCGGCCCTCATCACCCAGGGGCTTTCCTCCAGGGTTCTTGATTTATGTATCGAAAAGCACCTGTTGTATATCTCACCCTTTATCATCGATGAAGTAACGCAAAAGCTGAAAAACAAGTTCAATGTCGGCGCGGTTAATATTAGAAAAACAAAATCATTTCTCCTCGCTTCTTTTGAACTGAAAAAGCCCGGGTCCGATATTCCCCATATCTGCCGTGACAGAGATGATGACAACATACTGGCGTTGGCCCGGGAAGTCGGTGCCCATATCATCATCACCGGTGATCGTGATCTCCTGGATATGAAATCCTTTGACGGTACAGGCATCATTACTCCCCGGGAATTCATAGAAAAATATCATACACCACATTAAGCAAATATTGATTTCAGTATATTTTGAAAGGTGCAGATTTTCCTCTATTTTCTTCGCGCTCTTCGTGTCCTTCCTGTTAAATTATAAGTTAAGCCATCTCGGTTCGATTTGAATCTTGCCCCATAAAATGAATTGACACAAAAAAGTGCCCCATTACAAGTGATGTGAACATCGCAGAAAAGGAGTCACTATGAAACTGTCACGATATATGGTCCCCACACTGAAAGAGGACCCTTCCGACGCCGTGGTCACGAGCCACCGGCTCATGATGCGCGCCGGGCTCATCCGCAAGGAATCGGCGGGCATGTACGTCTATCTTCCCATGGGGTTCCGCGTTTTACGCAAAATAATGAACATCGTCCGTGAGGAGATGGACCGCACCGGCGCCCTGGAATTCCTCATGCCTGAAATGACCAGTGCCGATCTCTGGAAACAGTCGGGGCGATGGGAGACCATGGGGCCCGAGATGTTCCGTATAAAGGACCGCAACGGCATGGAATACGCCCTGGCCCCCACGCACGAAGAAGCCTTCACCAGCGTGGTAAATTCAATCATATCGTCGTACCGGGATCTTCCCGTCACTGTGTACCAGATCAATACCAAGTTCCGCGACGAGATACGTCCCCGCTTCGGCGTCATACGCAGCAAGGAATTCATCATGAAGGATGCCTATTCCTTTGACCTGAACGAAGAAGGGCTGGAAAAATCATATCAGGCCATGCGCCAGGCATACAGGAGGATATTCGAGCGCTGCGGCCTCGATACCATTCCTGTCGAGGCCGATACGGGTTCCATGGGGGGAAGCAACTCCGAAGAATTTATGGTGGCCTCGGAAGTAGGAGAGGAATACCTGCTTCTCTGTGACGGCTGCGGATACCGGGCGAACCAGGAAAAGGCCGAGTATAAAAGGAAAGAAACGGCCGGTTCCGCTGAGGAACCGCAGGAACTCAAGATTGTTGATACGCCGGCGGTGCGTACCATCGATGAGCTGGTGGTCTTCTTCAAGGCATCGGCGGGCATATTCATGAAAAGCATTATATATCTTGCCGACGGAAAACCCGTCATGGCCGTGGTTCCCGGCGACCGGGAAATCAATGAGCATAAGCTGAAAAATGTCCTGGGCGCCGCTGAGCTGGAACTGGCCCCGGACAATGTCGTGGAGGAAGTGACGGGAGCGCCCGTGGGATTTGCCGGACCCGTGAAGGGACCGAAGGTCCGCACCGTTTATGATATTGCCGTGAAGGATATTACAAACGGTATAACCGGCGCCAATGCCCGGGATAAACATTTTGCCGGCGTTAACCCGGGACGGGATATCCAGATTAAAGAGGCCTTTGATATCACCTCGGCCGTAGAGGGTGACGCCTGTCCGCGATGTGGTGCAGCCATGTACGTGAAAAAGGGCATCGAGGTAGGGCATATATTCAAACTGGGATACAAGTATACAAAATCCATGGATGTATCGGTTCTGGACGAATCGGGAAAGGCTGTGATGCCCATTATGGGCTGTTACGGGATCGGTGTAAACAGGACCATGGCAGCCGTTGTTGAACAGCATTATGACGAGAGAGGGATAGTCTGGCCGCAGTCCATAAGCCCCTTTGATGTTCACCTCGTAGGACTGGCCAAAAATGACGATGAGATTAACCGCGTGGAGGAGATTTATTCGCTCCTTCAGAACAACGGCATCGATGTACTTTTCGATGACCGGAAGGCCAGTCCGGGTTTCAAATTCGCCGACGCCGATCTCATGGGCATTCCTGTCCGTATTACCGTGGGGAAAAGCTTTTTCCAGGACGGCGATATAGAAATCAAACTCAGGACATCAAAAGATCTGGAAAAAATCAAATCCGATTTCCTCGTGGAGAAGATAAAAACACTGATTTGAGAGGAGAAAAGTGCGAAGAATAGGCGGTGAACTCTCTTATACTATAAATTTGTTTATCTAAAAAATTACAGCTGGAAGTCGATTAATATTGACATTTATTTATCGCTTATAAGAATTGTATAAGGACTCATTGTAATTGTTTATAAAAACTAAACGTAAGGGAGTATAACGATGAAGATTGTTGTTTGTCTGAAACAGGTTCCAGATATGGAATCAAAATTCAAGATCATTGACGACAGCAAAGTTGACGAGTCACAAATAGCGTTCAAAATCAATGATTTTGACAACTATGCTGTTGAAGCTGCTCTTCAGTTAAGAGAAAAAGCTGGTGGAGAAGTCATTATCGTCACTGCTGGTCCTGAAAGGGCTGCAAAAGACATCAGACAGGCCTTTGCTATGGGAGCTGACTGGGGAATTCATATCAACGACCCGGCGGTTTTCGAAGGCGACAATTTTGTCATTGCTTCAGCTCTGACAAAAGCAATTGAAAGCATTGGCGGTGTTGATCTGGTTCTTACCGGTGTTCAGGCCGAAGATGATCAGTCAGCGGTTACCGGTGTTATGATTGCCGAAATGCTGAACCAGCCCAGTGTTACTAACGTAGTTAAACTGGTCATGGAGGGAACCGACATGACAGTTAACCGTGAGCTCGAAGGCGGACTGAATGAAGTTATCGGTCTTTCCGCTCCGGCCGTTCTTTCAATTCAATCAGGTATCAATGAGCCCCGATATCCGACACTTCCTGGAATCATGAAAGCCAAGAAGAAAAGACTGGATGCTAAATCAGGCGGCGACCTTGGCGTGAGTGCCTCGGCAAAAACAGAGTTTGTCAAAATGTACTTTCCTGTTTCCGAGCACAAGGCTGAAATCATCACGGGTGATCCCGCAACTGCAGCGGCAACTCTCGTTGACAAACTGAAAAACGTAGCTAAGGTGATATAAGGGGGTATTTGATATGGCTAAAATAGTAGTTATTGCAGAGCATAGAAGTGGTAAATTAGCCGACAGCACGCTGGAATTGTGCAAAGCGGCGAAACAACTTGCCTCCGAACTCGGATGCACGGCCGCAGCTGCGGTTTTCGGAAAAGATGACAGCATCGCGCAGGAAGTGGCAAAATATATTCCTGAAGTTCTTTCAGTGACCGATGGGGCTCTGGAAAAATACACGTCTGACGCATATGTTCAGGCAGCAAAGGCCGTTGCGGCCCAGGATGTAAAAGGTTTCCTCGTAGCCCAGAGCTATGACGGTGTTGACTTCGCAGCGAAAGTTGCCATGGCCATCGACGGCGCCATCATTTCCAACTGTGTCAATGTCAAGGGTGAAGGCGGAGCGGTCATCGTAACCCGTAACGTATTCAACGGCAAAATCCAGGAAGTCAAGAAAGTTAAAACCGATAAATTCGTTTTTACCTTCGAAAAAGGCGCATATGACATGGAAGCTGCAGGCGGAGCAGGATCTGTTACCGCAGTATCGGCTTCAATCAGCGGCGTAAGAACAACGGTTAAAGAAATCGTGGCCACCATGGCCGGTTCTGTTGATATCTCCCAGGCAAAAATCATCGTTGCCGGCGGCCGCGGCTGCAAAGACGGGGATAAATACAAGGACGTCATCATTCCCCTGGCAAAGAAACTGGGCGGCGAATATGCTGCATCACGTCCCGTTGTTGACTCGGGTTGGACAGAAGCCGCCCGTCAGGTCGGTCAGTCAGGTAAAGTTGTTGCTCCGGACCTGTACATCGCGGCAGGTATCTCGGGCGCCATCCAGCACGTAGCCGGTATGAAAGGATCTCAGTGTATAGTTGCCATCAACAAAGACCCTGAAGCTCCTATTTTCAACCTGGCCACCTATGGTATCGTGGGAGATCTTTTCGAAGTTATCCCAGCCATGATGGAAAAACTGTAAGATAGTTCAGACTGAAAATATAAAAGCCGTCCCAGGATAAATCCGGGACGGCTTTTTTTATTGTCCTGTAAACAGGCTTATTTTCTCTTCATCATGGGGAATATATCGGTGCGGAACATGACTCCTGAGATGACCCTTCCGCTGTAGACATAGCTCATATCATCGCCATGCTTATCCCTCAGCATTTCGAGGCAGTTGAAATCACCGAGGATTCCGATAAAAAAATCACTGAACTGGGAAACGTGAAATTTAACGTTAAAACCGGCCGTAACGGCAACGTTGACATAGTTGAGGTAATGCAGCACATCGGCGGAGTGATCCACGTTTGTGGAATCGGTATACCGCATGCTGGAATAGATGATATGGTTGAGGGTGAAGCCCGAAAGGAGGTTCAGCGACACCTTTTTTGCATTGAAAGAAAAAATAAACAATGCCGGTACGGATATGGACATGAAGTCGAAGGCGGCATCGGGTATGGTCCCGCTGCTGTCCGTCATGTCAAAGGCTATGGTTCCATAGGTAAACCATAAACCGGTGTGGATGCCGTACCGGTTGGAGAACATTTTTTCAATGATGAGGCCGCCCTGGTATCCGAAGTCGGGATGATATTTCATGCCATCGCCTTTTACGGCAAGAGCGTTGTATACACCGAAGGAACCGCCCAGACCAAAGGCCAGGTCAGGGCCGATGGGGATTTTTGATGCAAAAACAGACGTGGAAAAACAGCAGAGAATGATAAACGCGGAAATTCCTTTCAGGGTACATTTCATGGTGTATCCTGCTATTGTTTTTCTTCCATTATTAATGTTCCATTGAATACAGATCCGCTCTCAATGGACAGATCGGGGGTGATCATATCGCAGCCGGTCCTGCTCTTTTTAAAAAGTTCCACTTTCTGGGATGCCCGTATTTTGCCATTGACGATACCGCTCACGGAAACAATCCTGGCGTTTATATCGGCACTGACCGTTGCTTCCCTTCCCACGATGAGGTGACCGTCCGTTTCGATTTTTCCCTCGAATACGCCCTTGATTTTGAGGGAATTTTTAAATTTCAGGCTGCCCCGGAAATGAATGTCATCGGCAATAACCGTATCTATTTTATTTTCGTCCTCAACTATTTCTTTTTCTTTTATATCAGCCATTTCTTTCTCCGTCAGATTCTTTCCCGGATATAACCGGTTTCAGTATACAATAGAATTGTTATCGCCATATGTCAAACAAAAAGGGATTTTGCCTCGAAGGATTAAACATTTTTAAATATGTTCTTGATTCAGATTCGGGGAAGAAATAAACTGATCGCCACGATGATTTTTCATTCCGGAGGGGAGAGTGGATGATATTTTAAAAACAGCCAATGAACTGGGGGTCATGATTCAGGATACGGAAGTATATAAACACTTCCAGAAGATGCTCCTGAAGCTTGATAAAAATGAAGAGGCCGTGCGCATGCTGGAATCATACACTTCATATGCCGAAGAACTGCAGGTGCGCCGGAAGAACGGCGACATTATTGAAGCGTATGAAAAGGAAAGGATGAGCGAGTTGACAAATGCGGTCAGGGATTCCGAATTACTGATGCAGTTCATCGATGCCCGCGATGCCTATATGGACCTGCTTATGCAGATCCATACAGCTATTGAACAGGGTGAAGAAGGGGGCGAATGAAAAGTCCGGTGGGTTATTTCCCGTCGGGCGCAGTCCAGTCGATTTCTTCGTTGATAACTCCTGCCAGGGATTCCACTCCCGCATCATCGTGGTAAAGCATGCCGGGATTCCGGTCAACGGTTATTCCTCCTTTCGCGTCCCTGGTGAACCGGCGTGCCGTGTGGTGGGAAGCCGACACGGTTTCTCCGTTCCCCCTCAGGGAGTCGGCGAGATCAATTGATCCGTTGCAGACGCAGAAGTAGGTATTGGCCGTATCCTCCACCTTCGCGCAGTACGATGTCCCGCGGATGCTGGCCATAACCGTAGGGCTCTTGATAAAATACCGTGCCTGCCGGGTAAAAGCCTTGCGGGTCACTCCGCTGAACCATCCTTTTTCCAGCAACAGTATGTTGTTTTCCCGTGATATATTGAAAACCAGCGATGAATTGGCCCCCAGTCGGAAAATGTTTTTATCCCCCACAAGAATGGTACAGAAGGATTTATCTCCCGTCTCCACCCGGTCTCCGAAGATAACGGGAATGCCGGTCCCCATGACGGGAATTTTGTTCACGGTGACGATGCCGGAATAGGCATGTATCTGCGCCTTAATCCCGCTCTTTTTTATGCACGCAAAAGAAAAAGAAACCAATAGGAGTAAAAGTAAAATCGATATTTTTTTCATAACTAAACCTCTCCTGGCAGACCTAATAGTATAGTCGCTGCGGTTAATCCTCGCCTATGTATAGAATATCATATTCGGAAGAAATGTCAAGTATGACCGGAAGATATAGTATGGGCACTATGAAAAACGATTCAATCAGTGAGAGCGATAAAATTGCGTTATTATCTTGACTTTTTATTTCACCTGAGGTATAAAAGAACAGTCTGTTTGACCGGCGGATTGTTCCAATTGTATCTTCACTGAACATTTACGGAGATGCAGAACTAAATGATTCTGCGATTATTACAACCATCTAATCAAGTTAAAGGGAGAAAGCAGACATGAAACCCGATCTGGACAAGCTCAAAGAGAGAATTTCGGCCAACAGGGACCTGGTGGACAGGATTACCCGTCAGTTGCCGGGATATGAAGGTTATGTAGAAAAAACTGAAATGTACAATGCTGACAGGATTGTACGGGAATACAGTGCAGGCCAGTTGAAAAAGCTCAAGGATGAGCTTGAAAGCCATTCAGCCGAACTGTTCCGCGCAAAAAGGACGGCTATCCTGCCTGACCTGGAGCCGTTGACACTGCTTATTGAGAAAGTCTATAAGAAATGTCTTCACGCCGATTACGGCTCTACAGCGTCGCTCAGCAGAATCAAGCTTGGGCCCGATGACATGAACAGGCTCCTGGAGTACGACTGGCGGCTCGTGGATCGCCTGTCCTCAGTCGGCGGAATGACCGGCTCCCTGGAATCGCTCGCCGATGATGAACTGAAAAAGAAATACGGAGAAATTAAAAATGTGATCAGGGATTTTGACAAGGCCCTTGATGATCGCAAAGACGTAATAATGGAGGTCATATAAATGGCGCTGATAGATGTTGTTGAATGGAAGAATAAAAAGGATGAGGTCATATTCCGTTTCCAGGAAGGGGCCATATCCCTGGGCGCCCAGCTCATCGTAATGGAGAACCAGGAGGCAATTCTTTTCAAGGAGGGACAGGCCCTGGATTCCTTCGGGCCGGGACGGCACACGTTAAAGACCGGTAATATCCCCATCCTCGAGAAGCTCATTAATCTGCCTTTCGGCGGAAAGACCCCGTTCCCGGCCGAGATCTACTTTATCAATAAAACCGAAATTCCCAACCTGAAGTGGGGAACAAAGCAGGCAATGCAGATCATGGACCGGAAATTCAATGTGCCGGTTCCGGTCAGGGCCTTTGGCAATTATTCCATAAGGATCAGGGATATCAAGCCCTTCCTGATAATGGCCATCGGGACCTGGCAGGCTTTCACTACCGACGCAATCGGCACGGCCCTGCGGGACCAGATCATCCTGCCCAAACTGCAGGACCTCATCGCCGAGGTTATGATAAAGCAGAATGTGATGATATTTGACATAGTGGCCTATTATGATGAAATCGGAACAGCGGGGAAAGCGAAGATCGTCGAGGATTTCAACAGCTTCGGCGTGGAACTGGTCCGTTTCGCCGTGGAATCCATCAATATCCCCGACGATGACGAAAATGTAATTCGGCTGAAAAAGGCCCTGTCCGACAAGGCCGAGATTAATATTATGGGTGACGACTACAAGACGAAGCGCACCTTCGATACCATGGAAAAGGCGGCGTCCAATGAAGGGATGGCCGGCGGCATGATGGGCGCGGGAATGGGTTTCGGCATGGGGAACCAGATGGGCCAGATGATGAACCAGACCATGGGAGGCGCGCAGCAGGCCCAGGGTCAGCAGGGACAGGTGGCATGCCCGTCCTGCAATACACCCAATCCCGCCGGTGCCAAATTCTGCGGCTCCTGCGGCAAACCCATGGCTGTTGAAAAGGAATGCCCGGCCTGCAAGGCGAAGATGCCGGCCAATGCCAAGTTCTGCCCCTCGTGCGGCGCCAATACGATGGAAGCGGCATGCGTGAAGTGCGGGGCGAAGCTTAAGCCCGGCGCAAAATTCTGTCCCGAATGCGGATCAAAACAGGAATAGGGGTACAGGCATGGCTTCTCTCAACTGCACATCATGCGGGGCTCCCGTGGAAATCAACAACAGGTTCAGCAAGGTCCTGGTATGCAACTACTGCGGCACTCACCTGAAGATAGAAGGAGAAGGGAGTCTCAGCGAATCGGGCAAATTTCCGAAACTGGCTGATTTCCCTTCCATCCTTTCCGTAGGCTGCAGCGGAACCATTCTGGGGAAGCCCTTTTCGGCCCTGGGAAGGATGCAGTACAAGGGTGACTGGGGCCGCTATAACGAGTGGTTTATTGAACACGACGGAGAAACGGCCTGGCTCACCGAGGATGAAGGAGCCTTCACCCTTTTCAGCGAAATGTACGATGCCGCAGATATCCCCGATATCGCTGCGCTGCATGCCGGGCAGAATATCAATGTGGCCGGTAAAAAGATCATGGTGAAGGAAATCGGCAAGGCCGTTGTAGAAGGCGGTGAGGGTGAGCTCTATTACTATGTTGAACCGGGAACCGAGGTCACCTTTATCGACGGTGTGGGAGAAGGGAAAAAGGTGTCCATAGAGTATTCTGAAAATGAAGTGGAGCTTTTCACCGGAAGGCCCCTGCTGAAAAGGGATATCGTGGTCGGCGCGTGAGGCACCGGCCGCGACTGTCAGGAATTTTTACTGCGATGCTGAATATGAATGGAGATAGAGGTTGATCATGGGCGATGAACAGGAAAAACTGAAAGCCTTGAAATGCCATGATTGCGGCGGCGACATTGTTAAAAGCTATCGCGTCGAAGGCGATGATGAGGACGAGGAGCAGATACCCATCGCCCGGTGTCTTTCCTGCGGCAGGGAATACGATCAGCACACCCAGGAATATTACGCGTATTTCGCCGATACTTTTATCACCGACAAGGACAAGTCGGTTTTTAAACTGGGCCTCAAGGGAACACTGAACGGCGTGGAATACGAGATAATCGGCCGACTCAGGTACCAGGATGAGGATGAGTACGAACTGGATACCTGGGACGAGTGGCTTGCCATCACCGCCGAGGGGACCTATCATTATTTTGTCGAAGAAGACGGCGACGTCCACTCCTATGAGGAATATATCCCCGAATCGATCGATCTCGAGAGCAGCGGCAGCAGCATCGAGTTTGAAGGAAAAAAAATATCGAAAAGCGAGGCCTATACCGGAAGGATCGTTTACGCCGAGGGTGAACTGCCATGGAGTCCGGAAATCGGCGAGGCCGTCACACTTTACGATTTTAAAAAGGACGGATTTAATTATACCCTGGAACAATCCGATGAAGAGGTTTCGATCACCAAGGGTGAACGCATCCCCTATAAACAGATAATCGAGGCCTTTGGCGGCGATCAGTATAAAGAAATGTATGACGCCACCATAAAGAAAAGAAAAGAATTCACCTGGAAATCGCGGGTATATCTGGCAGTCATGCTGATATCCCTGGTGATGGCCGTGTATAACTGCTCAACGGGCAGCGCCATACAGAATATGATGGCCATGAAAAAAGTGATTTCCACCAATGTCTACATGCAGGATGAGGGAGGGGCGAATTATTTCAGCCAGGTATTGTACGGCCCCTTTGAGATTCCCGAGCCTGACAGGCTCTATGAATTCAGCGTATCCATCGATGAAAGGGTGCAGCCCCTCAGCCTGGAATGGGAATCCTTCCGGCTCATGCTCATACAGGAAGAGCGTCTCAACCAGGTCACGGGTAATATGACCGATTTTAATGAGCTGAAGGAGATGCTCACGGAGATCGACGCCCAGAAGGAGCCCGTGGAATGCTATGTCATCAACGGGGATTTCTGGGACGAGGAAGGGTATGACAGCGAGGGGCACTGGCATGAAAACGACCTGTCGGCGTCGTCGAGTTTTGTTCTCGATGAAGCAGGGAGGTATTTTGCCTATCTGGAGCTATTCAGCAAGAATGCCCGTAACATTGATTCGGTTAAAATCGCCCTGAGCAGCACCGGGAGTGTCCGGTATTTTATAATTCTCATGGTGGTATTTTTTGTTCTTTATATGCGGAACAAGTCGAAGGCCGCCACGTACAATGCGCTTCCCTTCGATGTGGGAAGTGATTGATATTTTGTTACATTGTAATCCCGGGATATGTTCCGGAAAGGGGAATGGACGATGATAAAAAGTATAGCTATAGCGCTGGTGCTCTTGTCGGGCGGATTTGCCCTGTCTCATTTTAATGTGGGATATTCCAGGGCAGGCAAATACTATATTTCCGAACACCGCGAGCAGCGCAAATCCCTGCGGATGGGGAGCGGCTACTACGGAACACGCATGGGGTCCGGCAGTTTCCGCGGCGGCGGGAAGTAGTTGGTTCACCGGGAAGCTTTTTTTGCAGAGCAATCATATTAAATCAGGAGGATAGGATTAATGGAATGGGGACAGTATCTTTACGGCATTCTCGATACGGTGGTGTATTCTTTTATCGGGCTCATAATAATGGGGATCGGCTTTCTGCTTATAACACTTTTCTCTCCTTTTTCAATCAAGAAGGAAATTGAGGATGACCAGAATATAGCCCTGGGGCTTATTATCGGTTCCGTCATCATAGGGATTTCCATTATAATCGCGTCCGTTATCACAACGCCGTCGGGATCCAACCCGGTGAAAAAGGCGCCGGCGCAGGTTGACATGAAGACCGATAAGTAGTGAAAGACAATTTTACTCTTTCGCAGCAGAGAATTCTTCTTTTCTCGATCTTTGTCCTTTCTCTCTGCGGCATAACGTATGAACTTGTCCTGGGTTCACTGGCGACTTATCTGCTGGGAAACCCGGTGCAGCAGTATTCCATCACCATCGGTGTCTTTCTCAGTTCCATGGGGCTGGGTTCATGGCTTTCACGGTACCTGCTGAAGAATATCCTGAGGAACTTCATATGGATAGAGGTGACTTTGGGACTCGTGGGCGGCGTATCGGTCATCATACTCAATTACCTGTTCAGCTTTTCACCGTCCTTTTATCTTCTCCATGTCTTTCTGCTTTCTTTCATCGGAATGCTTGTGGGCCTGGAGATTCCACTGCTGACGAGGATTCTCCGCGGCTACGGCGCACTCAAGGATGTTCTTTCCAACGTGCTCACCCTGGATTATATGGGCGGCCTTGCCGGTTCGCTGCTTTTCCCCCTGGTTCTCTTTCCCTTCCTGGGGAGGATCATGACGTCCCTGATAATCGGTATAGCCAATGCGGCGGTGGCTCTGATCGTTGTCGTGCGGATTAAATATTCCGGAAAACGGCGCATCGATTACGTTTATCCCCTCGTTGTCGTTAGTATCCTGGCGGTGCTGGTGCTTCAGTCAGGTGTCGTGACCGATATTCTTGAAAGAAGGCTTTATTATGATGACATCGTATTCTCTCGGAGGTCCACATACCAGGAGATAGTTCTGACCCGGAACGGTGACGACTTCAGGCTTTACCTCGACGGATCGCTGCAGTTTTCAACATTCGACGAATACCGGTATCATGAGATGCTCGTATATCCTCCCCTGGCGTTCAACGCGAAGGGCGATAAACAGGTTCTGGTCATGGGTGGCGGTGACGGCCTGGCATTGCGGGAGCTCGTCAAACAGGACGATGTACGCTCTGTGACCCTGGTGGAGCTGGACCCCATGATGCTTGACCTGGCCCGAAACAATTCAAGCCTGAAAAGAATTAATAATAATTCCCTGATCCATCCCAAGGTGAATGTCGTGACAGGCGACGCTTATGATTTTCTTGTCAAAAGCGGGCGGACCTTTGATATTATAATCGCTGATTTTCCCGATCCCCATGATGAGACCATTTCAAAGCTCTACACGGTTCAGTTTTTCAAGCTGGTGAAGCGTTCCATGGCCCCGGGTGCCATATTCGTCTCACAGTCCACGTCGCCTCTTTTTGCCCGTGAGGCCTTCTGGTGTATTCACAACACTATGCGGCAGGTATTCCCCCATGTGGTTCCCTATCATGTTTTTGTTCCCACCTTCGGCGACTGGGGGTATAACATGGCTTCCTTCTCGGAAATAAAACCGGGCAATGCCGATGATTCACGGCAGGGGCTCCGTTTTTTTACACGTGATACATTTGTACAGTCTCAGCATTTTCCACCCGATTGCGGAAAAATAACCACGGAAATCAACACCTTCAACAAGCCGGTTCTCTATACCTACTACATAAAGGGCTGGAAAAATGTTGATTATTAATGAGCGAAATTATGAAGATTCAGGGGATCAGTCATATCACTTTCATCGTCAGGGACCTGGAAAGATCTGCGTGTCTTTTTACCCGTCTTTTCGGCGCCAGGGAAGTTTATTCCAGCGGTGACCGGCAATACTCTCTCGCACGGGAAAAATTTCTGATGATCGGTGAATTATGGATTGCCCTGATGGAAGGTGATCCCGTTGCGGAAAAGACGTATAATCATATCGCATTCCGGGTTGCCAGCGATGATCTTCCTGGTTTTCATGACATGGTTAAAGAATTGAAACTCGAAATCATGCAGTCCCGTCCCAGAATACCCGGCGAGGGGGAGTCGCTGTATTTTTATGACTACGATAATCATCTCTTTGAACTGCATGCGGGCGATTATGAAGAGAGGCTGGCGGTATATGCACGGCAGGGATAAAACAAATCACGCTTGCCGTTTCAGGAATATGAAGGCTTCCGTCAGGTGATCATGCTCACGCATATAGGCATAGAGATTACATTCTTCGGTTTCGGCCTCTGCCTGCTCCAGGCCCTTGAGTCGATACTGTCTTCGAGAAAAATTATTTCCATGCCGGTCCTGTTTTATGTTTTCAACAGTTTCATCATTCTCGGCACCGGGCTTGTCGCCCTTGGTCTGCCGCTGGAATATCCATTATCAATCTTTCTTTTTCCGTCATCACTGCTTATCATAGGCCCGCTGAATCTTTTTTATTACTACTACCTGCTGTACCCTGGTCAGTCAATGCCTTACCGGACGGGCCTGCACCTCGTTCCATTTTTCCTTTCCCTGGTACTGGAGATTGTGTTCCAGGCCCAGCCCCTTATATTCAAGCGTGAACTGCTCACGGCATTTTTCACCGGGCGGGACAACCACTTCCTGATTGTACCTTTTGCATTCATTTCTCTCCATGTGCTGGCGTACATGCTCATCATTCTGAAGGTATTCCTCCTTGATACGGGTTTCAGAAAAAACCAGAGAGAATTTCATTTTATCGGGTCTATCGCGCTGGCGGTTTTTCTCATCGTCGCCATGCTGTTTTTCGGCTTTCTTTTTGATATTCCCGGTCTGTTTATCGGCGGCAGTGTGCTGAATGTATGCGTACATATCTACATCTACCTGGGATTGCGTATAGTCCCCCAGTTTTTCGATTCTCTGAAAATGGAGATCAGAAAAAAACGCTATGAGAAATCAATGCTCGGGGGTATCGATACTGCCGCAATCCATGAAGGTCTGGACAATCTGATGCGGGAGGATAAGCTTTTTCTCGATTGTGAAATTTCTCTGTCTTCCGTAGCCCGAAGATTATCCCTGACGCCGCACCAGTTATCGGAATTCCTCAATGAACATAAGGGTTCCGGTTTTCATGACTGCATCAACAGGTACCGCATTGAAGAGGCCCAAAAGCTTCTCATGGAACACAGGGAAGCCAGCATCACCTCGGTCTGCTACCGGGTCGGATTCAACTCCAAATCATCCTTTAACACGGCATTTAAAAAAATAACCGGTAAAACCCCTACGGAATTCCGCCAGCGCTGAAAAATTAACCGTCATTTTATGTTCGAATTTATAAGAACGGTCGACAGGATCATCAGCGCATGATAGGTTTTCTTATGTTCATGCCGGAAATTCTTCAGGACCGGAGAACAATATTCTGCAGGGGGATGCACGATGCAATTCAATGAAATTTCCGCCGGGGAGAGTCATCTGCTGCTCTCCATCGGCCTTCCAGCCGTTTCTCAGGTTGGGATAATAGTCAATGATCTGGACAAGGCCGTCCGGTATTACCGGTCTCTCCTGAATATTAAAAGATGGTACAGCACCAGGATTAATGGGGAGGAGTGTTATTATCGGGGTAAGCCCATTGATCAGAGGCTCGATATCGCCGTGGGCTACTGGGGAAAAACGCAGGTGGAGCTGATACGACAGCATTGCGGTGAAGAAAATGTGTACAATGCAGCACTGGGTATAGGCGGCCAGGGTTTCCACCACCTGGGAGTGACCGTGGCTGACCTGGAGAAGAAAGTCTCCTTGTTTCAGAAAGGTGGAATAGAAGCCCTGCAGACCGGAACAATACGTTTCGGCAGGGGTGGAGTGACAAAATATGCCTATCTCGATACACTGGAGAGAACCGGTTTTATTCTGGAGCTTATTGAAACCAGGGCATTCGGGATAAACCTGGGCATGCCACAATGGGTTGTGAACCTGGGCCGTATCACGGGAGATACTGAATCTATCTGATTATTAATACAGGAAGGAGATATGAAAGTACTGGTAACGGGGGCAACGGGATTTATCGGGTCGGTCCTGGTAAAAGAACTGATCAGGCAGGAACATACGGTGCGGGCACTGAGCATGCCCGGTGAGAATACGGGCATGCTGGAGAAAATCGGTGTGGAAATCCGGCGGGGAGACCTTACCGAAAAAGAAACCCTGCGTGGTCTCTGCGACGGCATTGATACGGTTTTCCACTGCGCCGCGCGTGTCACTGATTGGGGAACCAGAAAACAGTTCTACCAGGCTATCTATGATACCACAGCCAACCTGCTGGAGGAAGCGGCAGGGAAAGCATTGCGTTTCGTCTATCTCAGCTCAATCGCCGCCCTGGGGATGGGCCGCCACCTGAAGGGAACGCTGGAAACGGACGATCCGCGAAAATCGGGCGTTCCTTACAACGACGCCAAGGCCGACACCGAGGCCCTGGTTAAGCGTTTCCATGCAGAGGGAAAAATCATCTGTACTGTAGTCCGTCCCGCCAATGTCACGGGACCCGGGAGCGTATGGGTCCGTGATATACTGGACAGGCTTCAGAGTATATCCGGAGTACCTCTTCTTGACGGTGGGCAATACAGTTCAAGCTTTGTCTACGTGGACAGCCTGGTGGACGGCATCATACGTGCAGGCGTTTCGCCCGTGGCCGCTGGAAAAACCTATCATTTTCGTGACGATTGGGAAGTGAGCTGGAAACGGTATATCGAGGACCTGGGTCGTTTTATAGGGAAGAAACCGAAGGGCAGTGTCCCCTTCGGCCTGGCCTGGACAGCGGGATGGATATTGGAAAAGATTTTTAACCCGATTCATGCCCGGTCTCCCGTGACCAGGCTTTCCGTGGGAGTCATGGGAAGGGATAATGACGTTGATACATCACTGGCAAAAAAAGACCTGGGATGGAAAACTATCGTATCATATGACGAGGCTATGAAAAGGACCGGTGAATGGATTCTCGGTAATTACAGGATTCCCCGGTAGCTGTCTGCAAAACAAGCAAAAAAGGTAAAAGGAGAACATTATGAGATTTTCCATACTTCTTTTTATTCTGTCCCGGATTTTAAAGAGGGCCGCGAAAAAGAAACAGGCCTACCGCAACTATGTGGGCAATATTCACAAGGTCAGGATCATGATAAAGACCGGAAAGGGAAAGCAGGGAAGGCTTTTTATCTTCGATCGCGGGACTGTTTCATCACGGAGGGGGGCAGGGCATTCCTATGATGCTGCCATTGTCTGGTCCGATGCGGGAACTGCCTTCAGGGTCATGTCTTCCATGAGCGATGAGGCTGTTTTTCTGGCCGCAGCAGCGGGGAAGATGAAACTGGATGGAATGGCATTTTTCGCCCAGTGGTTCAATGACGGAGTAAAACTGGCAATGCAGTAAAGATCAGTCGAATCGACAATTGTTATGCAAATATTACGGAGGAAAATATGACTATCATAAACGGCGGACACCTTGTGGGGAAATATCTCAAGGAAGTGGAGAAAATCGACATCGTTTTCGGTATATCGGGCGGGCACATCGAGTCCATGCTGGACGGTTTCACCGAATACGGCATACGCACCATTGATGTGCGTCACGAACAGGCCGCAGCAATGATGGCCCATGCCTGGTCAGTATATACGGGCAGACCGGGAGTGTGCTTTGTAACGGCCGGGCCCGGTTTTACCAATGCAATTACGGGTATTGCCAATGCTTTTCTTGACAATGCTCCTCTCGTGGTTCTGTGCGGAAGGCATCCCCTTCGTGACGATCTGAAAGGCGCCCTGCAGGAGATTAACCAGATCGATATGGTCAGGCCCGTGGTAAAATGGGTAGCTACCTGTTATGACATCAGGAGAATTCCCGAATATCTTTCCATAGCATTCAGGCAGGCCGTGGAGGGAAGGCCGGGCCCGGTATTTCTTGAACTGCCTCCCGATATCCTGAATATTAAAATTGAAGAATCGGAGGTCCCCATGCCTGTACGGCCTGCCCGAAAGTATACCGTTCATCCCGATGACGCGGCGCTCATGGCGGCCGCAGGAATCATCAATGAGGCCAGGAAACCCCTGTTTATCGGCGGTACCGGCGTGGGGTTCAGTTCCTGCTCGCAGTGCCTCGGGGAATTTATCGGGAAATCGGGCATTCCATTTCAACTGCTCAATTACGGCAGGGGGGAGCTTCCCGACAATCATCCCCTTTCACTTTCAGACATTGGCAGTATCGGTCTCATGACTTCCATACAGCAGGCCGATGTTATCGTCGCCGCGGGACTGCGTTTCAACTGGATACTCCAGTCCGGGGCCATAATACCGGTGGGGACAAAGGTTATACGGATAGACATCGATCCCCATGAGATAGACCGGAATCGTGTTGCCGATGTGGGTCTGGTAGGCGATGCCGCTTCGGTCCTGGCCCAGCTGACACCTCTCGTGAAGAAGGGGGATCATACTTCATGGGTCGCCACGCTGAAGTCAGCCGGAAAGTCCCTTCTCGATTATGAACTGAGGATGCGTGAAACCGTGTCATCGCCCATTCATCCCATCCGCCTTGCGGCGCAGATATTCAAATACCTGGGAGATGATGCGCTCTACCTTTCCGACGGCGGGGATACGGTCTACTTCGGGATCACGGGATTTTCTTCGCGCCACCGGGCCGGTGTCATCGGCACGGCCTCGGGGCTCCTGGGATGCCTGGGGACCGGGATTCCCTTTGCCATGACGGCGAAGCTCGCCCGGCCCGATATGAAAGTGCTTCTCCTGAACGGCGACGGCTCTTTCGGATTTAACGCCATGGAATTTGACACCATGGTCCGCCATAATATTCCCATCGTATGCGTTATCAATAACGATTGCGCCTGGGGAATGATCAAACACAGCCAGGAACTGTCCATAGGGAAAGACAGGCTTCAGTGCTCCGAACTGGGCATGCGACATTATGAGAAAATGGTTGAAGGGCTCGGTGGGTACGGCGAGCTGGTGGAGAGGGATGAGGATATAATTCCTGCCCTGGAAAGGGCCTTCGCCTCGGGTAAACCGGCATGTATCAATGTCGTTACAGACCCTACGGTCACGAGTCCGGCGACGCCGCTTTTTTACCAGTCGCTTAAGATGTAGGGAGCGCATCGCGATGAAAGACCGCATGGAGGGAATTGTATGAAGGCACTTGTTTTCAAGGCAGAACCTGCCAGGTACGCCGTGTTGCAGGCTCTCAGGCCCGTAAGCAGAAAGTTCTGCTATAGCGGCCCTTTTGCATCCATCGGACCGGGTGATATTCCCGACCCCGGTCTTCCTTCGCCGGAATGGGTGAAAATCAAGACAGTTCTGTGCGGTTTCTGCGGCAGTGATCTTAACCTGATATTGATGAAGGATTCGCCCACGGCGATGCCCTTCACCTCCTTTCCCTGCGTTCCCGGCCACGAGATATGCGGCCGTATCGTGGAAACCGGCGATAGTGCCGGGACCTGGAAGAATGATCAGCTGGTGGTCGTATCTCCCCAGCTGAACTGCGAGACAAGGGGGATATATCCGCCTTGTCAGAGCTGTCAAAAAGGTAAGACGTCCAATTGTGAGAATTACGCTGAGGGAAGCCTGGCTCCCGGCCTCTTCACGGGGATATGCAGGGACATTAACGGCGGATTCGCACCATACCTGGTCGCTCACCGGAGCCAGCTCTTTGCCGTGCCGGAAGGTGTTTTGCCCGAAGAGGCTGTTCTTACGGAGCCCCTGGCCGTGGCTCTCCAGGCCGTTCTGGACAATATGCCGGAGAAGGACGACAAGGTGCTGGTCATCGGCGGGGGAGTAATCGGCGCTCTCATAGTGCGGGTAATACGCGGTATGGAATTCCAGTGTCATGTTACCGTTGCCGATCCTTCATCATTGGCAGCGGAATATGCCCGGGTGAGCGGTGCTGATGATGTTATTTCAGGGAATATCATCGATGCGGCAGTGGAAATAACGGGAGGGAGGGCCTACAAGCCTCTTCTGGGAGAACGCGTTGTTATGGGAGGGTTCCACCGTATTTTTGACACGGTGGGATCAAAGGAAACCCTGTCCCGTTCCATGCGCGTCCTGGCCGCCGGCGGGACACTATCGGTTCTCGGCATAGGCAATGACGTAAAACTGGACATGACACCCCTGTGGTTAAAGCTTCAGACGCTGAAGGGATGCTACGCCTATGGATGGAATATGTATAAGGGAATCACGCGTCCAGTTTTTGGGATCGCTCTTGACATGATCGCCGAGAAAAAAGTTCGTGTGGGAGATATGCTGACCCATACTTTTCCCCTGGAAAAGTACAGAGAAATGATGAAAGTTAATCTCGCGAAGTCAAAACACCGTGCCATGAAGACGGCCATACGGTTTGAATAAACTATCCGTATCGGCCGTCACTGACCCGATGTCGTACTTTGCCGAATTACCCGGCAATAACACGGAGGAGCTCCCGTGCCGCTTCCTCGGGCCCGTTCATTTCGAAACCGGCAATGCCCAGGCGGGTCCTCATCTGTCCCACGAAGAGATCGTTTTTGAAGAAACTCTCAAAATATTTAGCAGCGATATTCTCGTGGATGTCCCTGTACTGGGGCGGTCCGAAAACGTTGGCGAAGTAGGAGTGTACCAGTCCTGTTGTGGTAGTGGTGCCCTTGCTCATAACGGTCCCTTCGCGGAAGACTGAACAGGCCTTTTCGGCGCTGCTGAAGCGTTCCACAAGGGGATGATTTTCATCAATTTCCTCGTAGTTATTCGCGTAGAGTACGTAGTCGATCCGGAAGCCGCGGATGACTGTTTCATATCCTGCCACGGGAAGTACTATCCTGGCATTGACCTTGCTGGCGCTCATGATGATGGACCGGTCGATCTGTCCGAAGGCATATCCCGGCTTGAGATCGTCAATGCGGAGAAATGCGCCGATCTCCGTGCCATAGCCGATAATATTTCCCCTGTTGTCTATCTCAAGTGAGCCCATATCATCGGCAATTATAATAATATCGCTGATACTATCGGAGCCGATATTGCGCAGCGCCTCCAGGGTTTCGGACTTGCCGGCCCCCGTATCGCCCATGAGAAGGATGGTTGCATCGTTACCGGTTTTAAAATGCATTTTTACCAGGGCGCCGTGAAAGGGCATGATGCCCCGTTTCATGACAGCGGCGTTGTGGAGTGTCAGGACCATTTTTTTCAGATATCCGAAATATCCGAATTCATCGCGGTTGGGACAGGCGCCGATGAGGATGTTATTTTTATCATCATCAAAGAAAAGCGTGGGATACTCGGATAGCCCGTCCAATTCGTCACCGGGGACGCCGAAAAGGAAGACCGCGTCGGGTTTTTCCATGAGGTCACTGTCTTCGGCAAGTTCAAAGAGGTTGCACAGGGTAAAACCCAGTTCAAAAAATTTTTCATGGAAAAAAGCATGAATGAGGAGTTTGCCTACTTTGGCGGGATAACAGAGCCACTCATCGGGATTGATGTTCACTACCGACAATGGATTTACGTCGATTTTCATGAATTCACCGGTCCTCTTATTCATGGTGGGCTCCAGGATGAGCGGCGGGTTCATGAGTATCTGTCGTATGACATGCACTGAACGGAGCTTGCCGTAAAGATCACCGGGGAAGGGGATATGTTTCGGCAGTGATATGGCGGCGAATTCAGCACCAGCCTCGACCTGCCGGTAGACCCGGGGGTGGGCCCCGGTTATATTTTCCTCGATGTCGCGATATGTTTTACGAACGATTTCGGCAAGTTCGCATACCGTATCGTTGAATGTGCGATATGGCCGCTTGTCCAGGTTGTCTCCTTCCGAGTCGGCAATAACGTATCGTTCATATCCCCGCCAGTAGTTGTAGATGTATTCCACAAAATTTCCCAGGAGCGCTATGTCCCTGAAAAAATGAGCGGCTTCGGGCAACAGGCGGGCAACTTCGCTGCCGGTGTTCCTCGTCAGCTGGGAAAGAACTCTCAGCAGCAGGGCGATATCCGTTTCAGCTGGAGACGCATTGTCAAATATATTGAGCAGGATTGATTTTTTTTCTTTTAATTCACTGACAGCGCGATGGATGAGCTCATTGAAAAGACGGCTTTCAAGGATATCCTCGGGGGTTTCACATAGCCGTCCCCGTGTTTTCATGATTATTTTGTTCATGATTATTTTGTAATTGCTCAGCATCGTATGCCTCCTTCTCGTATTATTTTCTGATATAATAAAAAAGGCGTTCCCTCGGGAACGCCTTTGCTGTTTTCGGTTGTTTCTTCTTTTAAACAGCTTTTGCTATTTTTCCCGATTTGATGCACTGTGTGCATACATATTTCCGTGTCACCTTTTTATTTTCCAGCACACGTATTTTTTTGATGTTGGGTTTCCACATCTTTGGTGTCTTTTTATTGGAATGGCTCACATTGTTCCCGAATTGAACCGATTTCCCGCAAACTTCACATTTTGCCATAACACTGTCCTTCCTTTATACGCTCTGATTCTGTCAGACGTGATTTTCTGTATTTTCCCGGCCGATGGGGATAAAAATAATGATTACATGATTGAAAACAATCAGGTTGGCAATCTAAATATGCTCATTTATTTTTGCAAGCATTTTATGATCATTTTTGCCAATTTTGTGTACGGTCACAAATTACCGATTTTTTCCAGTATTGTTGCCTCATAGGGCGAGAGAATGAAGGAAAGATCGGCTAAAAAGAGTAGGGAAAATATCTTTTGTATTGCATTTTTCCATTGCATTTTTTTTATTGCTATACATGAGATATGATATTTTTTAAAAATATGCAGGGGTATGGGGCTCATGAAGGTAACGGCTGATATGACAGTTGCAAATGTTCTGAAACAATCAAAGAAGGCTGCCGAGGTATTCCGGAAATATAATCTTTACTGTATCGGTTGCAAGGGAGCTGTCGAAGATACCATCATGAAGGTGGCCGTCAATAACGGTATTGATGTGAAAGTTTTTGTCGAAGAACTGAACAAGGCCATGCGATCGGGATCATGAAGTCGGTTCGCATTATTGCCGGCAGCTACCGGGGAAGAGTTATTCCCTTCGATGTGAGGAAGTTCAATGACGCCGATATCACCCCCCAGAAAGTAAAGGAGGCCCTTTTTTCCATTCTGGGCGATATAAGCGGGAAATATTTCCTCGATCTTTTCGGCGGCTCAGGACAAGTCGGTTTTGAGGCCGTGAGCAGAGGGGCCAAAGGGGTGGTCATAAATGAATCGGATCGCCGGAGATATGAGTTTATCCGTCATTATGCCATGCAGTTTCCTGAAGACGAAAGGCCCGTAGTACTGAATTACCCGGCGTTCCGTGCCCTCAGGTTTCTCCACAATCGTGAGCGGTATTTTGATTGTATCTATATCGATCCGCCCTATGAAAAGATCAGCGGCAAGGTGCCGGTTTATGTTGAAATTCTCGATGAAGTGGGGCGGTACCGGGATATATGTGAAAATGCAATAATCATATTACAGCATTTCAGCGCCAATGAGCTTAACCGGGACATACGGGGATTTTCTTTCATTAAAAGAAGGGATTACGGCAGCACAGCCCTTTCTTTTTACAAATTTGTAACACACGATACGGACAATACTATTGATAATATTTAGCCGTATAATACCTTTGTATTAAATGGGACTTGCCTGTAGTAGTTTATGTAAAGTTCCTGTTGATTCTTCTAATAAATTGCTGTAAAAGAGGTGCCAAATGAAATCCGACGGTGATGGGAAAATCGGTGCAACCGATGCCGCAGGTGAAGCGGGGAAAGAGAAAACCACTCCTTCCAACTTTATAAAGGATATTATCCGCGAAGATATCAGGAACAACAAAAACAACGGACAGGTCGTGACGCGCTTCCCGCCGGAACCGAACGGGTATCTGCACATCGGCCATGCCAAATCCATATGCCTGAACTTCGGTCTTGCCCGGGAATTCAAGGGACGGTGCCACCTTCGATTCGATGATACCAATCCCGTGAAGGAAGAGGATGAGTATGTGGAGTCTATCAAGGCCGATGTCCGCTGGCTGGGATTCGACTGGGGAGAACATCTCTATTTCGCGTCGGATTACTTCGGGCAGCTCTATGAATGGGCTGTTCAGATGATAAGGGCCGGGAAGGCCTATGTATGTGATCTCACGGGCGACCAGATCAGGGAGTACCGCGGGACCCTCACCTCTTCGGGAAAAGAGAGCCCCTACCGGAACAGGTCCGTGGAGGAAAACCTCGATCTTTTTGAGAAGATGAAAAACGGCGAGTTCCCCGACGGGTCAAAGACCCTGCGGGCTAAAATAGACATGGCATCGGGTAATATCAATATGCGTGATCCCGTAATGTATCGCATATTGAAGGCCGAACATCACCGCACAGGGAATGCGTGGTGCATATACCCCATGTACGACTACACCCATGGACAATCCGATTCCATTGAAAATATCACCCATTCAATCTGTACCCTGGAGTTCGAGATTCACCGTCCTCTTTATGACTGGTTTTGCCGCGAGCTGGGTATACATCATCCCCAGCAGATAGAATTCGCGCGTCTCAATCTCACCTACACGGTCATGAGCAAGAGGAAACTTCTGCAGCTCGTGAAGGAAAAACATGTACTGGGATGGGACGATCCGCGCATGCCCACCATCGCCGGGCTCCGCAGGCGCGGATATACTCCCGAAGCCATCCAGGATTTTGCCGATAGGATCGGTGTGGCAAAGGCAGACAGTACCGTTGATATCGCCTACCTGGAATTCTGCCTGAGGGAAGATCTGAATAAAAAAGCGATACGGGCCATGGGTGTACTCCGGCCTTTAAAAGTGGTACTCACGAATTATCCTGAAGGGAAAGTGGAGGAGCTGGAGGCGGAAAACAATCCCGAAGACCCGTCAATGGGGACGCGAAAAATCCCTTTCAGCAGGGAAATCTATATAGAAGAGGATGATTTTCGCGAGGATCCTCCGAAGAAATTTTTCAGGCTGGCTCCGGGAGCGGAAGTCCGGCTTAAACACGCGTATCTCATCAGGTGCGAGGAAGTGATAAAAGACGGACAGGGACGCATCACGGAACTCCGCTGCACCTATGATCCTGCCACGAAAAGCGGTGAGGGAGCCGTGGAACGAAAGGTGAAGGGGACACTGCACTGGGTATCGGCTTCCCATGCCGTGAAAGCCCAGGTACGGCTCTATGAGCACCTTTTCATCAAAGAGAATCCCGATGAGACGGAAGAGGGAAAGACATTCCTGGATAATATCAATCCTGATTCTCTTGTCGTGCTGGACAACTGCATGCTGGAGCCGGGACTGGGCAGTGCCAAAACCGGGGACAGGTTCCAGTTTTTAAGGCACGGATATTTCTGTGTTGATCCCGATTCAACGGATAAACGGCTTGTTTTTAACAGAACCGTGGCGCTGCGTGATACCTGGGCCAAGATAGAGAAGTCCATGAAGGAAACACCCCGGGCGTAGTGAAGCCGCCTGTCAGCTGAAGGGCAGGGTGATGGTGAAGGTGGTTCCTTCACCGAGCTGTGAGCTGGCGCTGATGGACCCGTGATGGTTTTGCGTTATGATGAAATAGGACACCGAGAGTCCCAGGCCGGTGCCGTCGCCCACGGCTTTTGTCGTGTAAAAGGGCTCAAAAATCCTGTAGCGCACATTTTCTTCCATGCCCGGACCGTTGTCTGATAAATGGATGACGGCCCGGTTAGCCTGCTCCATGGTCCTGATGGTAATGCGCGGTTCGAATCCTTCATCTCTTTTTTCATTGAGGGCATGGGCCGCGTTTTTCAGTATATTAAAAATAACCTGTTCAATCTCATTTTTTATACAAAGAACCCTGGACAGAGCCATGTCGTATTCCCTTTTTATTATAATATGTTTAAAGTCATAGTTTTTCTTCATATCATAATCGCTGGAAACCAGTTCGATGGAATCGTCGATGAGCTTGTTTATGTCCGTGGATGTCCTTTCCGTGCCGGCCGTTCTACTGAACTGAAGCATATTGCTGACGATCTTTGCGGCGCGGGATCCGGCATTCTGTATGCTTTCCAGGTATTTATAAATTTCACGTTTTTCCAGATAACCGTGCATCTGAGGCAGGTCAAGGTGGAGTGATTCAGCCGTCTTAAGGTTTTGGGCGTTGTTCACATCAAAGCGCCGCTTGACGCTTTCAGCAGCCAGCATTATTATTCCCAGGGGGTTGTTGATCTCGTGGGCCATGCCCGCGGCAAGTCCGGCCACTGTCATCATTTTTTCCGTCTGAAGCATTATTTCCTCGGTGCGTTTACGTTCCGTGATGTCAGTTCCCATGCTGAACAAAAATTCGAATGCCCCGTCTCTCCTGAAAAGCGAGCAGGAATACCATTCCACGGTGAGGATGCGGCCGCTCCGCGATTTGATGTCGAATTGTCTTGTTGATTCCGTCGGGCCTTCCATAAGCCCGCGCTGAACCTCCCGCACATCATCCCTGTCTTCCTCGAGGACAAAGAGAGAGATGAAATCGCCGCCCGTTACTTCGTCGGCATTGTATCCCAGGGCTTTAAGTGCCGCATCGTTCATCATCAGTATGCGGCCGTTTCCGTCCAGGGCCACATAAAAAAGCGGCGATGCCTGAATGAATATTTTGTTGAAATCGCTTTGCTGCATAGCCTCCTGTTGAGCCCTGGTCCGTTCGGCCAGTTCCTGAGCCAGTTCCTGCGATCTGAGATTCACCAGTTTTTTAAGGCTCCTGTTCCATTGGAGGATTAAGATGATTATGAAAATAAAAATCCCGGTGGAAACCATCAGCATAATGAAGAAGTTATGGTCGGATTCAAGGTCATAGTTCAGGCCCAGCCATTTTTTCTTCAATTGCTGTTTTTCATTGGCAGTTATGTGGTTCAAGGCTTTCTCAAGAATGGTGTGCAGTATGGGGATATCCTTCCGCGAAGCTATTGACAGGCTGTAGCTGAATTCTGCGTCACCGGCAATACGGAAGTTTATAAGTCCTTCTTTTTCTATAATCCAGGACGCTACCGGCAGGCTGGTAACCATTGCGTCAACCTCACCGAAAGACAATTTTCGCAAACCCTCTGTTTCATTGTTGACGAGATTGATCGGCACCCCGGGGAAACGGGATTTAATGTAACCCTCAAGAGCTGTTCCCCTGACGAGAGCTGTTTTGAAATTCCTGAGATCGGCGAGCGTGAGATTATTTTTTAAATTTTTCCTGACCAGGATGACATTCTGAACCGTTAAATAGGGTTTGGTAAAGGATAGATAGAGGGAACGATCCGGAGTCTGGCTGATTAACCCAATGACATCAACTTTCCCGGTTTTAGCGCTGATGATTGTATCATCCCAACTGCTCATGGGGGCGATTTTAAAGGAAAACCGAAGTTTTTTTTCAATTTTGTTTATTATATCGGCTGTATAACCGGTGTAGACGCCATTTTCATCGATAAACTCTATGGGCGCCCATACCGGATTCACGGCAAGAGTTGTTTTGTTATTATTGTTCATAAGCCATTGCTGTTCTTCGTCGGTGAGTTTTATTTCAGGGCTGTCCGCGGTCATATAATAATAAAAACCGGCAAAGATCAGAAAAGCCAGTATGAACATGCTGGCAATTAAGGGAACGGTGAGATAAAGATATTTACCCGACAGAAGCTGCCGGATGGATATGATGCTCGCGGGCCCATCATTCCGGCGCGCCACGCGCATGGATTTTTTTAGAAATTTCAGGAAAAGGATTATGGCCAGGATCATTGCTATGCCGGCAGACAAGAGTATGACCAGTAGCCTGAGCCGGTTTTGTTCCATGCGGGACGATGCCTGCTCAAGATGTATCCATTTCCTGTATATTTCCTCGCGTTCATCGGTCGTAATTGAGGCGAGTCCTTTTTCCAGGATACGGTTCAGTATGGGCCAGTCGTTTCTGGAGCCGATGGAAAAGGCGTATGTATGCCCGGTGCCGCCTGCCACGCGAAGATTTTTAATATTCAGCTTTTCAATATAGTAGGATGCCACATCAAGCTGCACAAGAGCCGCCTGGGCTCTGCCTGTCGACACCATCCGCAGGGATTCCTTCTCGTCGGGTACCGGAACTATGACAAGCTCGGGGTAATTTTTACTGACATAATTTATTACCTGGTAGCCTTTTGTCGCGGTTACTTTTTTACCGGGAAGATCTTTCATGCTGTTGATGGACTGGTCATCCTGTCGCGCAATTATCATGGTTGACGTATGAAAGTATGGTGTTGTAAAATTGAAGTATTCCCGCCGCTCCGGTGTATCGACAATGGTCATGATAACGTCGATTTCCCGGTTTTTGGCCATAGTGAGCATGGATGCCCACTCATGTACCGTCACCTTTTTAAAATGGAACCCAAGCCGCTTTTCCAGAATAATCAGATAATCTTCGGCCATGCCGGAGAAAGAGCCTGACTCATCGAGAAAATGGAGAGGAGGATAATTGGTTTCGGGGGCCAGGATTATTTTCCCGTCATGTTCATGGAGCCACTGTTTTTCTTCCCCGGTAAGTTTTATTGTCGATGCCATGACCCGGGCCGGGGGTGTGACAATGCCCAGCAGCAGCAGTATTATGGCGGGGAATGTAAATGCCGTTTTCATTTTCATTTTTTGATTGGAGCCCCTGTCTTTCGGCTTCTTTGAAGTATACAGGCAAGATGGGGAACGGTCAAGTATTTAAATCAATGAGGACCGGTGGGTTAAGTAGCCGGATTGTTTGCACACCCCGGACGCTTTTAAAGCGTCCGGGGTGTTGTTAAAACATTATTCTTTTATTTCTTTTTTATCCTTCTGTATAAATTGCTCAAAAATTATATCTGCTACAAAAACAGCAGCTGTAATAATGGTTATGACAAGCCATGTCCCGTATGAGAAATGAAGTTTGCCATAATAATCACCAAATAAAATACACACCGAGGCAAAAGCCACTGTAAAGAGTGTTACGCCAAGAGGACTCATATGTTTTCTCCATGTTTATATAGTATTAATATCAGGGAAACATGAAGATGAGTCAGAGAAAAGTGGAGGAGCTCCATCGGGGATATTTATTCTGAAGGTATATTTGAATCGTTGCTGAAAATCCCTTTCTGCCTTTTATCGAAGGGGCAGGCATAGGGACAGTATCAGCCAGGGCATGCACGGTTATGATCAGCTTTTGCAGAGGAACAACAGATACCGGTGTCGATTCACTGAGGAAAACAATTTCGGAATCGCGGTTGTCTCTGTGCTGCCGGGAGTTCTCAACAGGGAATGCCGATGCAAAACTGTAACCCAACAGGTACAGTGCCGTAAGAAGAGCAAGAGGTGCTTTTATGTTCCGGCCTTTTAACATGTACAGATGCCTCTGACCGCCACAAATATAATCATAATTTGATCAATGGTAAAGTAAATAATTGTATTAAATATTTTCATGCAATTTTTCACAATTGCTGCAGAGAGGGTTCGTGACCCTGTTTTCGCGGAATTCCCTCCGCAGAGATACCATTCTCTCGCCGGTCCAGATTTCCCGGAGAGACTGTTTATTAAGGTCGCCGCAGACATACTTGTTGTTAAAATCAAAGCAGCAGGGAACGACTGTGCCGTCCCAGGTAACGGTCATCCTTTCGAAGGGGAATGTACAGGTTACCGTCGGAGATTTTTTCGGTTCATGATATCTGTTTCCCCCTTCCGTCAGCTCGTTGATCTCTCTGCAGGAACCGTCCCAGGTTATGAACGTTTTCGGCAGAAAGGAATCAATTCCCTCCATGGACTCCCAGTATTTCCTGCGTGCGTCGATACTCTGACTGTTCCGGTGAAAATCGATCATGGATAGTATAACGGTGGTTTCGGACTTCATCTCTTTTTTGAGATTAAGAAAGCGTATAAGTCGTTCATGGGATACCGTATAGGCATTTTCCATGCCCCGGATTTTCATGAAGGATTCATCATCATGGCCGTCCAGGGAGATGTACAATGTATGGGGTTCGGACCGGATCAGTTTCTCGGAAACAGGGTTCGTGAGCATCCAGGGATTGATGGAGAGGCCCGTGCGTATTTCCTTTGAATTGGCATACCTGATAAAAAGATCAAAGCGGGGATGGAGCAGGCTCTCGCCGAAGTGGTGAAGCCAGAGAATCTGTGTTCCGGCGAACCCGGGATTCACGCTGATCAGTTCATCGATGGCCTTCGTGTACAGCTCAAAATCCATGAATCCCTGCGGGCGGGTCATGGATTTTGTCCTGGGGCACATGACACAGCGCATGGGGCACCGGTTGGTCAGTTCAATATTGAAAATACCAAAGGCGTGGTCTGCCATGGAGCTTTCTTTCCGGGGGCCCATGAAAAGATTCCTTCCCTATGCCCCTTCCTTCCGCAGTTTTTTAATTTCATCCTGCAGGAAGGCGGCGAAATGGATGCCGTAGACGGGCACCAGTGTTTTCCAGTCATCTTTCGTTATTTTTTTCCTGCAGTTATGCGCGCCGCAGGAGCAGGTGAATTCCTGGTCGAAATTGGCGATAAAGGTTCCGTAATCCACGGTGAGTTCCTCGCCCGGAGCTATGTCGCGGCGGGCGATGATATTGTCGCGGGAATCGTACACCATGTTGGGATCGCAGCTGTGATTCATGTAATTGGCTATGTGCCGGGCGCAGTTCCAGTCGAAGGTGCCTATGGTTTTATCGAAGTCCAGGTCATAGCAGTAGCGGAGAAAAAGTGATCTCTTCTCACCGGTAAGTGACTGCATCTCCGCAGCGGTGAGGGTCACCCATCCCTCCTTTTCATCCTCTACCCAGTCATCATGGCTGAAGAGGATAGTCCCCTTTTTGATAGCCTCGTCAGTGTAAAGCCCCGAGCCCGAGGACGGTGTGGACTGCTTTGTTATCATACATCCCCCGAAAGATGGCAGTAGTGCGGCGATGTCTATGGTAACGACGGGAAAATGCCGCGGTGCCTTTTCTGCCCCTGAAATGATGTGCAATAGATGACCAGACCCGGCATAAAATCAAGCATAATTGAGGGGACATAAAGATTTATCGGTGATTTTTATTTTGGGGCAATTTTATTAAAATCAGAAAATGGCATTACACATGAGGACAAAGAGAATTGACAAAATGAACAGTGTTTACATTATGGAAAAAAAGACCGGCTGTATGGTGCATGAACGGCAACATACAGTCCATTCTCAATCAAACAGAAAAAGGGGATGTGTATGGGCAGCAAAATGTATGTAAAGGTACTATTGATTCTATTGATTTTTTCCGCGCTGATATCGGTGCAGCATGGATTCGCGAATATCGATTATCTTCCCAATCAGAGCGCCGAATATCACCGCACTATAAGCAGGAACGCCGCTACGGACGCCGCTGATATCGTGAATTACAATCCGGCAGGAACGGTTTTCCTGAAGGACGGCCTCTATATCAATGCCGGGAACCAGATCGTTCCCAAGCTCGATTATATTATCACCTACCAGGGGCAGGAATATAAATCCGAGAAGCCCGTGTGGCTCCTGCCGGACCTCTATGCCGTGTACAAAAAGGGGAACATCGCCTTTTTCGGCGCCTTCAATGTGCCGGCCGGCGGTGGTTCCGTTAATTACAAGAATGGTGTACCCATGATGCCCATGTATGTCTCTCTGGTCAGGGATCAGGCTATCCCGATTATTCAGGATCAGGCTGCTCAGGGACTGGATACTGATACTTTTGTTGGATGGATGTATGATTATGATTCTGCACTGGAATTGGTGCAGAATGATGTTGATCTTTCCGGTACGACCGTGACCTGGGATGGTGGCGCCATTGAAGGCAGTTCCATGTATCTGGCCGGCACTATAGGTATGGCCGTGAAGCCCATGGATGCCCTGGCCCTGTCATTGAGCGTGCGCGTCATGTACGCCCTGAATTCCTATAAAGGATATTCGACCTATATTATTGATCCTGTTGCGAGCGGTTCCGGCCTGATTCCAGGACAGGTAGCCGATGCTATTAATGCCGAGGCCAGTCAGTCGGAGCGCGTGGAACTCGACGCTTCCACGAGCGCCCTGGGTTTTGGTAAAATCATCGGATTGGATGTAAGGCCCTTTCAGCTTCTCGGCATAAAGGCCTTCAACCTGGAGAGCCTTCTTGTGGGGCTCCGGTTTGAGGACGCCACGGTATTGAAGTTCAAGGAGAAAGTCAATGACGGCAAGGACTTTGCCGGCATGTTCGTCGACGGCCGCAAGACCAACCGTGACCTGCCCATGCTCATCGCCGCGGGCGTGCATTACGACATTATGTCCTGGCTCTCGGCCAGTGTGAGCTTCACCTATTATTTCCTCAAGATGGCCGACAACGCCGAGGATACGGCCGATGATGTGAACGTCTACGACGATGATTACGGCAATCCCTTCGATATTTCCTTCGGTATTGAATACAAGCCCTTCAACTGGCTGAAGTTCGGCACGGGATACCAGTACACCAATACGACGGGCAACAAGAATACCTACAACGACCTGGAATTCTCCCTGTCATGCCATACCGTGGGTGTCGGCGTGGCCTACAAACCCCTGCAGGACCTGACGCTGAACGCGGGTTTCTCGGCCACGATCTTTGCCAAAGAGAAAGAGGTTACGGGACAGGAGGCCTTTCAGAAGAAAATTCTGGCCGTGGGCCTCGGCGTGGAATACGTATTCTTTACCGGCAGCAATGTTGATAATGGACAGGATAAAAACAAAGAGGAGAAACGCAAGCCCATGGATATGCGCCTGCGATAGTCCAGGCATCGGAGCCGGGGGATCTATTCACTGTCCCCGGCTTCCCAGGTAGGGCATATCCTGCTTGAACCCGGTTCATAGTCGCGGCATATCTTGGGCCGGGTCTCATATATGGAACAGGCCGTGTGGTCTTCCATATACTTCAGAAAGGGACACCCGTGGAGGTACATGCCCGATCCCGCCGAAATGAGATGGTCCCCGGCCCATATGGGCTGCCAGTGTTCCATCACATGAAGAATATCATCCCTTTTCTCTTGTTTCCATCGCTCCAGATCTTTTTCGGTGGAGAAAGAAAAGACGTTGGCAAGACAGCATTTCCCGCACTGCTGGCATCGGCTGTTGTTGTGATTCGCCATTTTTTGGACATGCTTGCAGAAAACTTGTAATATTGCAATGAAATTATGAAAAATCTAAAACTTTTTAAAGGCAACCACGGGGTCACAGAGGCACAGGGGGGGGGAGAGTGGGTTTATATGCTGCTGCCAGAATAGAACGTCATTGAAACAATATCTCCTGAAAAAAATTTAGAATCATGCTTCCGGATACTTGTGGTTTATATTCCAAAATCAGTTTCGCTATGAATTGAAAAACCCCTTCTCTTCTTCTTTTCTTTTCTTTTCCTTTCCCCGTGTCTCTGTGCCTCTGTGGTGCTCTTTTAACTAGTGATGCCGGGAGGATATTGAGGAATTGCCTTATATTAGGGATGGCAGTTAATCAATATTTGTTATTTTCCTTTCAGGTAACGGACTTCCAGGTTCTGGATCGCGGCGATTACGCGGAAATAGGAGAGGGGCATCTCCGAGGCAAGGCTGTGGAAGGCGAAGGCGATATACCGGTTGTGGTTCTTCTCTCCGGGCCTCGTGGCGTCCATGAGATGCCAGCGGCCGTCATAGAAGGCCTCGGCCCACATGTGGTAGGCAAAGATGTTGCGGCGGCCGCCGAATTCGGGAACGAGGATCATGCCCATGACGGCCCTGGCAGGGATACCCAGGGACCGCAGCAGGGCTACGGTGAGAACCGTGTGTTCCGTGCAGTCGCCGCTGCGGCTCCGTATGACGTTTACTGCCGGAAGCAGGGGGATGCCCAGGGTTTTCCTGTCGATAAATTCCGAGACAAAGCGTTCCACCTCCACGGCCTGGTTTTTGCCCGCAACAAACCGGCGGGCCAGGTTTTTTACCTCCGGCGAGGTTAGATTCAGGAATCTCGTATCACCGAGATATTTCTTTATGTCGGCGCCCGTGCTGGTCTGCGAAGAGAAATCGCCGCAGCGCAGTATCACGGTTTTACCATTGTTTTCATACTGCCTTACAATTTTCTGAAAGGGGGTCGCTTCTGGTGCGAAGGCTTCGTCTGTGGAATGGAGCATGTATTCCGATATTTTTTCTCCATAGACTTTCGCGGTGAAATCCTTTACCTGCACGGAAAAGGACGAGAAGTCTACGGACTGCGGCGATGCCTCCGTGAGAGCACAGGCGCAGCATAGAGATGAAAGTATGATAGCAAGGGACTTCATTACTACTGTTCTTTCAGAAGCTCAATTTTATTGTTTAGCATGATGATAACAGCTTTCTGCGTGACCCCGCTCCCGTCGATGTAAATATCGATATTCTTGAAGTTTTCTATGGCCTGTACAATGTGAATGACGGAAATGGTTTTCCCGTCAATGCGTATGTCCTCACTGCCCATGACCCTGGCAATGACCCGCACGGGTTCTTCAAGTTCAAAGGTCGGATCGTACAGGTATGCCGAGACCCTGGCTCCCGGTTTGAAATTTTCTTTCAGCAGCTGCGACATGAAGAAGTTGCCGTCCAGAATAAAGGGTTTTTCAATAGTGACGGTTGATTCCATGCCGCTGGTTTTGACGGTTACGTTTTTGCCCGAGAACAGGGCTGTTGTATGCATCTTCTGAACATCGCTGCCGTTAACGACCGTGTTCAGTATTTCCAGCTTTATGGGCTGGAATAAATCGGTTTCAACCGTTACCTGCCGGGCCGTGTTTTTTATGCTGCCCATTTCCATGGTCATCTCCATGCCCGAGGTGTATATGCCGTTTTTCAGTTCGTTCGATATGGTGGCTTTGCCGATGGCCACGCCGTTCATGAGCAGGCGGTAGTTCCATGTCCCCATGGGGATGGCTGTTGGGGCGCTTTTTCCGCACTGCAGGGCGGCCAGAAATAGTATAATAATGAATGATAATTTTTTTAACATGATATTTTCTCCACGGTCATTTTTTAAAGTGGTCAAAACCCGAGGGTGTCACCGGTATCGGGGAGCCCTGTTTCTCGATAAAATATTCCCTGTCCAGGATAGTGCCGATGGCAGTCACGGTCACCCCCATGATTTCTCCCGCCGTTTCAGCGGGCCCCGCGGACGATGTGAAAAGGAGTTCATACTCTTCACCGCTGTTGAGAAAGAGGCTTTCAGGGCTAAGGCCTTTTTCCGTGCAATAGGTTCTTAAGAGGGGCGTGCAGGGAAATGATTCTTCTTTAAGGAGGAAACCCCTGCCGCTCTCTTTCGCAATATGTCCCAGGTCCGAGAGGAGGCCGTCGGATATATCGATCATGGCCGTGGGCTTATAGAGTTTCATCAGGGGTTCCACTATGGACGCGCGGCAGGGCGGACGGTCATGTTTTTCCGTAAGCCCGCGGTACGCCGCTTTTCCCGCAGGGTCGCCGTTAATGAGGAGGTCCAGTCCGGCCCGGCAGTCACCCAGGCTTCCTGTTACATAAATGGTGTCGTTCGGGCGGGCGCCGCTTCGCAGGACAGGGGCATATCCCGCCGTTTCCCCGTAGATGCTGATGCTGATGACCAGTTCTTTTGAACTTGAAATATCACCGCCGGCAATGGCCAGGCCTGCCATGGATGCCGCTTCGGTCATTCCCTTGTACAGCGATGCGATGTAATCCTCTTCGGTGCCGGGCGGTACGCCCAGGGCCACCAGGGCAAGCCTGCAGGTGCCGCCCATGGCGCTGATGTCCGAAATGTTGCCCGTCATGGCCTTGTAGCCGATGTTTTCCGGCGAGCTTTTACCGGGAATAAAGTGGACCGATTCGACGCTCATGTCCGTGGAAAAAAGGCCGAAACGGTCCGGGCCGAGCCGGTAGACGGCGCAATCATCGCCGATGCCGGTCAAAAGGTCTGGCCGGTTTTCCGGCAGACCCGATCGTATCTGCTTTGTTATTGTATCAAGGAGATCCCATTCACTGTTGATTGGCATAAAAACCGTTCCTGTTACGAGCAATATGTTTTAATGCAATAGGAGATCCGTTTTTTAATGTTTTCAAAGCCGATGAGGGGGAGGGCCTGTTCCAGGTCCGGGCCCTTGAGCCGTCCCGTAACCAGTGCCCTTATGGGCATGAAGAGCTTTTTCCCCTTCTGAGTGCTGTTATCTTTTATTTTATGGATCAGTTCCGCGGCGAAATTTTCAGCGTTGATTTCTTTATCGATACAATCCGCCGCTGCAGTGATGATCTCCCGGGCGTAATCCTCCCTGAGCATGGCATCAGCTTCTTCGTCGGGGACGGTTGCGTCCTCAAGAAAGATGGGGATAAATCTGCCGATGTCGGAAAGGACCTCGCAGCTGCCACGGAGGAGGGCGATGATGGACTCCAGCTTTTCCCGGGGAACCGACGAAGGATTGAAGCCCGCCTGTTCTATATAAGGAATCATGAGATCCGTGAGGGCCGGAATCGCGTAGCTGCGTATGTACTGGCCGTTCATCCACCGCAGTTTCTGGAAATCGAAGACCGTGGCGCTTTTGCCCAGGCCGTCCAGCTCAAAATGTTTCAGCAGTTCGTCAAAGGGGAGTATTTCCTCTCCCGATTCCGTGGCCCATCCCAGCATGGCAAGATAATTCATGAGCGCCTCGGGAAGGTACCCTTCTTTTCGGTAAAGGTCCACGGATGTTATGCCGTGCCGCTTGCTCAGCTTTGAGCGGTCAGGACCCAGGATGAGGGGCATGTGGGCGAATTCCGGAACGGGGAGCCCCAGGGCCTTTCCGATGAGTATCTGTTTGGGCGTGTTGGACAGGTGGTCTTCGCCGCGGACCACATGGGTTATGTTCATCAGGGCATCGTCGATGACCACGATGTAGTTATATACCGGTACACCGTCGGAGCGGACAATGATAAAATCGCCGCCTATATTATCGGAGTTGAACTGTGTGTCTCCCTTCAGGTGGTCCTTAATGGTGACCGTTTCATTCTCGGGAACATGGAACCGCACCGTGGGCTTCCGTCCTTCGTCTATGAAGCGCTGTGATTCCTCCCTGCTCAGATTCCGGCATCTCCCGTTGTACGTGAAGGAGGTCGTGCCGCCGTCGGCTCCCTTGCGGGTTTCTTCAAGTTCTTCCCTGGTGCAGTAGCAGTGGTAGGCCTTGCCCCCGGCGAGCAGTTTTTCCGTGTACGTGCGGTATATATCGAAACGTTCCGACTGCCGGTATGGTCCGTATTCACCGCCCCTGTCGGGACCCTCGTCCCAGCTGATTCCCATCCAGCGCAGGTCATCCATGATGGAAAGTTCCGATTCCCTGGTGCTGCGCTCCATATCCGTATCCTCGATGCGGAGTACCATTTTAGCCCCGTATTTTCTGGATACTAGGTAGTTTATGACGGCGGTCCTTGCGTTGCCGATATGAAGAAATCCCGTGGGACTGGGTGCGAAACGTACGCGCATATGAATCTCCTTGCACTATTATATATATAGAATGAAGAAGAGCATGTCGAGGGTGTCGCTGTATTGTCAATTAAAAAAGGATTAAACAATATTCTCTTATAATCACGTATAATCATGAGAGCCATGCTTTTTTCATTGACATTACTTCCGTCATGGGAAATATGTTGGCCAGTTCCGGCCCCAACGGTTTTTCGTCGATAAAAGGCGCCGGTATTTCGGTATCCGTTTTTGAAAAGATAGTTCGAATATCGTTAAAAATATATAAAAATCAGGGCCTGCACAGGAAAAATATATGGATAACGCTATCAAAAAGGCCGCAGAGGCCATCAGACGGTCGGGAAACCTCATATCTCTGACCGGGGCGGGTATTTCCGTGGAAAGCGGTATACCCGATTTCCGCAGCGCCGGAGGTCTCTGGGAAAAATACGACCCCTCGATATATGCCACGATCGAAACCTTCAAAAAAGATCCCCGCATGTCCTGGGATATGATTTTTGACATGATAGGCGTCACGGCTGACGCAGAACCGAATCCGGGTCACTACGCCCTGGCCGAGTTGGAATCACTGGGTTACCTCAAAGGCATCATCACCCAGAATATCGACAACCTGCACCAGCGCGCCGGAAGCACCCGGGTGGTGGAATACCACGGCAATGCCACGAGACTGGAATGCCTGGGCTGCCATGGGAGATTCGGCATGGAATCCTTCAATATCGCGGAAAAAGAAATCCCCCGCTGTCCGAAGTGCAACAGGATACTGAAACCGGCGGTTATTTTTTTCGGGGAGATGATACCCCGCAGCGCACTCCTGGATTCCAATGTCCTTACACAGATGGCCGACGCCGTGCTTGTCGTGGGGACATCGGCCATCGTGTATCCGGCCGCCGGAATACCCTTTGAAGCAAAAAAGAACGGTGCCGTGATAATAGAGGTCAACGTGGAAAGGACGCCCTTCTCCAGTCACATAACCGATATCTTCATCGAGGGGCAGGCCGGTGAAATGCTTCCTCTTCTGGTTCGGGCCGTCAAGGGTTCATGACGGGAGACATGCCTTGGAACGGATACAGCTTCTTTCTGAAAATATAAAGAATAAAATTTCCGCCGGTGAGGTCGTCGAAGGGCCCTTTTCCGTGGTCAAGGAACTGATGGAGAACGCCATTGATGCCGGCGCCACGGCCATACAGGTCCAGGTCCTTGAGGCCGGTTTGAAAAAGATCGCAGTCACCGACAATGGTCACGGCATTTTCAGTGAGGATATTGAGCTTGCCCTGTGCGATCATGCCACGAGCAAAATCCGTGACGTTCATGATATCGAACACATCGGTTCCTACGGTTTCAGGGGAGAAGCGTTGTCCAGCATCGCCTCCATTTCAGTAATGACCATCCTTTCCCGTTCCCTGTCGGAGTCCTCGGGAACGCGTATCACCAACGAGGGAGGAACGCATACCGTGAGCCCCTATGCCGGTCCTGCCGGAACCACGGTCATCGTGGAAAACCTGTTTTACAATGTCCCGGCAAGAAAAAAATTTCTCAGGGCCCGCCCCGCTGAAATGAAGCTTCTCCGCGAAGCCTTCCTCAGGCTGGCCCTGCCAAATCACGGTGTCGAATTTTCTCTCGATGTCGACGGCAGGCGCAATATCACTCTCAGGGCGGCCGGGACCATCGATGAGAGAGTCCGCCAGATCTACGGCGATGAGGTTTTCGGCCGGCTGTATTATGAGACGCTCCGGGACCTGAAGGTGTCCCTCGGCGGATTTTTTTCGAAGCCCGATTTCCTCCGGTCATCACGAAGCATGCAGCTCTATTACATAAACGGGCGTCCCGTGGAAAACCGTTACCTGGGCTTTCTCCTTTCCCGGGCTTATGAGGCCGTTGCCGTGAAAGGCAAATATCCCGCCGCTATTATTTTTACCGAAATCGATCCGCAGCTTGTTGATGTGAACATACACCCGGCCAAGCGGGAAGTAAAACTCTTCGATCAGCGCTACATTGACAGCCTGGTCCTGCACCTGGCTGAAAAGGCCCTGAACCGGTCCCATGCCATGGATGCCTCTCTTTTCAGGGAAACGGCTCGCGGACCCGACACCGTTGAGGAAGAAGAGGAAGGCGGAAGAAGCGGCGAGGATATGACCGTGTCACCAGTCCGGCGCCGCGATGAAGAGCCGCCGTACCGCCAATTCAGCGTTGATGCTTCCGCCGAAACGGAGCCGCTTCCCCTCAGGGAACTGCCTGGCCTGTACACGGCCCTGAAAGGGCAGGAAAATTACCGCATACTGGGAACTGTTTTTGACACCTATATCATGGTGGAAAAAGACAACTCTCTCAGTTTCATCGATTTTCACGCGGCCCATGAACGCTTTATTTTCGATGCACTCATGAAACCGGACCGTCCCGTGGAAATTCAGGAGCTCATGTTTCCCGTCATGATGGAACTGCCCCTGGATGACTTCAATGTTGTCATGGACAGTATTGAGAGATTTTCCGAAATTGGGTTTGACATCGGGGAGTTTTCTGATAAAACAATCACCGTAAGGTCCTTTCCTGCCGTCGCGGGCAAAGTGGATGTTGAAGCCTTTATCCATGAATGCATCGATGAGATACGCGATGAGCGCGGGAAAAGGGACGTGAGAAAATCCATTGCGGCATCGGCGGCCTGTCATGCGGCGAAACGTTCCGGGGACCTGCTCAGCCGCAGCGAGATGACCGTCATGATAAACAGGATATTCAGCGGAGAGCATGAACTGCGCTGTCCCCATGGACGCCCTTTCGTGCATGCCCTGAGGAAAGAAGATCTTGAGAGGATATTTAAAAGATAATGAAAAAAATAATTCTTGGAGTCAGCTCATCAATTTCCGCCTATAAGGCCTATGACCTGGCGCGTCTCTTCGTCAAGGACGGCTTTTCCGTTCATACCGTACTTACGGAGAACGCACTTAATCTTGTCTCGCCCCTTACTTTTGAAACGCTGACGGGTAATCCCGTCTATACCTATTCCTATGCGCGGGACAGGCGGGAGATGGGACACATTTCCCTGAAGGATGACGCCTCTCTTTTCCTGGTGGCGCCGGCCACGGCCAATGTCATCGGGAAATTCGCCAACGGTATCGCCGACGACCTTCTCAGCACCACGTTCCTTTCCGTTGATTGTCCCGTCATGATTGCTCCGGCAATGAATCCCAATATGTACGGACACCGGGCCGTGCAGGATAACATGGCGAAGCTGAAGTCATGGGGAGTTTTCTTTGTAGAACCCGAAACGGGCATCGTGGCCTGCGGTGATGAAGGGCAGGGGAAACTGGCGGACATCGAAACCATTTTCAAGGCGGCAAAAAATGCACTTTAAGGACAGGAAAATCATAATAACGGGTGGGCCGACACGGGAATGGCTGGATCCGGTCCGGTTCATATCCAATCCTTCAACGGGGAAAATGGGCATCGCCCTGGCTGACGAGGCCTTCAGGCGCGGCGGTGAAACGGTTTTTATCCATGGTCCTATCGATATGCGGCTCGTGGAGGGTAAACCGTACCGTACCGTAAAAGTTGAGAGCACCGGTGATATGCTCAGGGCCGTACTGGATGAACTCAAGGACTATGGCCTTCTCATCATGTCGGCTGCCCCTGCTGATTATACTACAGTGTCTCCTTCGGCAACCAAGATTAAAAAAACTGAAGATGAGTTGACCCTTACACTGAAAAAGACGCCGGATATTCTAAAAAATGTGGCTGCAAAACGGCAGGAAGGAGGCCTTGATCACCTCTTTGTCGTTGGATTTGCCGCCGAAACCGACAATGTTGAAGAATACGCCCTGGGTAAACTGAAAAGCAAGAACCTGGATATGATTTGCCTTAATGACGTGTCCCGTAAGGGTGCCGGTTTCGGTACGGAAACAAATATAATCGTCATATTCAACCGCGACGGCGTCAGGATAAAACTGCCTATTCTTTCCAAGGCCGATGTGGCGGTAAAAATATTTGACCGGATCGAAACACAGCTTTCACATTAAAAAAAGCACGCTTTCAAATTCTTGGAAAGATCGTTGTAACGCCGTATATTGTAAGTAGTAAATGCCCTGCGTGCAGCTATCTTTCACCGGAAGGAGGTCGGATCATGTGGCACAGAAAACCCGTTGTGGCAGGGGCGTTCTATCCTGCGGAAAAATCGGAGCTGCAGCACGTGATTACACGGTATCTCGACGATGCCGATCCGTCGCAGGTTCAGGGTGAAGTGGTGGCGGTCATATCCCCCCATGCCGGATATATTTATTCAGGGCCGGTCGCGGCCTATTCGTACCGGCTTTTAAAAGAGCTGAAACCTGAGGTTGTCATAGTGCTGGCTCCCTCACACCGCGGCCGTTTCAACGGCGCCTCGGTCATCCCCGGGGGAGAGTATGAGACTCCTCTTGGAAATGTGAAAATCGACGAGACCATAGGCCGCAAGCTCGTGGAAAAGCCTCATTTCTCTTTCCTCAAGGAGGCCCATCAGATGGAGCATTCCCTGGAGGTGCAGGTTCCCTTTCTTCAGAGCGTTATCGACAGTTTTACCCTGGTGCCGGTGGTTATCGGTACCATCGATCTGGACGTGTGCCGGGAACTGGCCGGGGGAATTGCCGATGCCATTGACGGGGATGCACGGAAAATCGCCATCGTTATTTCAACGGACCTGTCCCATTATCACTCCTATGAATCGGCGAAGAGCCTGGATGCGATGTTTATGGACGGCCTTCGGACCTTCAGCGAGCAGAAGATAAAGGAGGCCCTGAAGCATGGGGCCGAGGCCTGCGGTGAGGGGCCGGTACTGACCGGTGTGATACTCAGCAAAAAATTGGGTGCCGGCAGGGTTGAGATTTTAAAATATGCCACATCGGGCGATACGGCCGGGGACAAAAGCCAGGTGGTGGGATATCTCGCCGCCGCCATCATGCGGTAGCAATAAAAGGAGTACTCCATGGAGGAATTGAATCGTGAACAGCAGGTCGCCTTACTGGAGTTGGCGCGGAAGACCATAGCGGACCAGCTGGGCGTTGAATGCGGAATAGCACCGGGCGATTTTTCCCATCCTGTATTTCTGGAAAAGTGCGGCGCCTTTGTTACGCTTCATATCAGGGGAAATCTCCGGGGATGCATCGGGTATATAATCGGCATTAAAACCATACCGGAAACCATACAGGAGATGGCCCTGTCAGCGGCATTCAGGGACCCGCGGTTTCGTCCCCTGTCTAAGGGCGAATATCCCGGCATTGATATTGAAATATCGGTCCTTTCCCCTATTGAAGAGGTGAGCGATGTGAAGAATATCAAGGTGGGACGCGACGGCATCATTATTTCCCGCGGACCTCACCAGGGGCTTCTTCTTCCACAGGTTGCCACGGAGCAGGGGTGGGAACTGCCGCAGTTCCTGGAGCACACCTGCTACAAGGCCGGGCTTCCCGGGAATGCCTGGAAGGATTCCGCCACGAAAATCGAAAAATTTTCTGCGCAGGTTTTCGGCGAAAAGGAACTTGGCCTGGTATAGCGGTTTCTCTCTCCCGTATAAACAATACAATATCAATGAGCAGGTACGATATGAAAAAAGTTGTTGTCATTTTCATGCTTTTTATAATGGTAATACCTTCATGCAAAAAGAAGGAAAAATTTCTCGAGCCGGAAATTATTTTAAGAAAATGGGCCGGTGCCATTGAACGGCTGGATTACTTCGAATACCGGAAATGCGAGGCCTATCCCAAGGAAAAGGATGTCTTTCGGGAGATGTACCAGGATTTTTATCTCAGCGGTTTATCCGTGGTCACCATCGGTCCCCTTTCAGAGAAGGACATTAATAAGGACCCTGACGGAAATCCTTATATAAAGAGAAATGTGGTTTTTGAATGCAAGCAGGTCCGGCGCAGGGACAGAAAAGTGCAGCATCCCATAAAGGGTGAGGTTTTTTTCATCAGGTTTGTTGAAGGCGAGAGGAAGAAGGAAGGCTGGCTCATGGCCAACAGGACCCTTATGCATATTCCTCAGGAGTAGAACAAATACATGCCAGGAATTATATAATGAAATTATATGAATTGTTCATCGGTTTCAGGTATCTGAAATCGAAAAAGAGTCAGGGTTTCATCTCTTTTAATACGCTTCTTTCCGTTCTTATTGTGGGGATCGGGGTGTTTATCCTCATCGTGGTTATTTCGGTCATGAATGGTTTCCAGGCCCAGATCAAGGACAAGATTCTCGATGTGGATTCCCATATCACCGTGAGCAATATCTACGGCGATATAAAAGGTAATTCCATCGCCGAATACGACAGGCTGGGGGAACGCATTAAGAGTATCGACGGTATCGTTTCCGTTAATCCCTTCATCCAGGGGCAGGGGCTCCTGCGGCATCATTCTTATATCAGCTATGTCATGATCAGGGGCATGGGTGCGCGGGGAAATGTCCCGGCCGAGGTTAAAAAATTTATTACCGAGGGCGGCGATGATTTTGCCGTTAAAAAGGGGGTCTATATCGGCTCTGAAATGGCCCTGAACTATAATATAAAGAGGGACCAGTATATCGAAATTATCGTTCCACGGGGTCAGCTCACGGCTACCGAGGGAGTGACGCCCGGTATTGGACGGTTCAAGGTGCTGGGATTTTTTAAAACGGGATATTATGATTTTGATACAAAGCTTGTCATCATGTCTCTCGTTGAGGCGCAGAATCTCTTTGAGGTGGGAAATGTGGCCTGGGGTATCGGCATCAAGGTTAAAGATGTTTATAACCAGCTCAACAGTATTTCGTCTAAAATCCAGTCAGTCATCGGTTTTCAGTACGTGACCATGACCGCCGAGGAGAAGAACCAGAACCTTTTCTACGCCCTGAAGCTGGAGAAGCTCATCATGACCATCATTCTTTTCCTGGTCATCATTTCGGCGGGATTTACGATTATGGGAACCCTGGTCATGGTAGTAATGGAAAAGAGGAAGGCCATCGGCATACTCAAGTCCATGGGGGCCAGGCCCACCTCCATCATGGTTATTTTTATCATGGAGGGCTTTCTCATCGGGGTGATCGGCGCTGTGACCGGCGTCATAGCCGGTCTTGCGGCTTCACTGAATCTGGAGGCAATTATTCTGTGGATCGAAAAAAGCATCAATGCCATTATGGCGGGAATTTATCAGATTTTCAATCTTGGCATATTTTATAAAATATCCATCGTCCCCACCCATGTCTATTATATTGATTCCATCCCCACGGAGGTTAAACCCGAGTTCGTGGCTTTTATTGCCATCTTCGCCGTTTTCCTCGCCACGGTATCAGCCATATTTCCGGCATGGCACGCTTCACGGCAGAATCCCGTGGAAACGATAAGGTATGAATAAGGAGGAAATGTGGAACGAGAGGTAATAATAGAAGCGGAGAATGTAGAGAAAATCTACGGATACGGTCACAGCGCCCTGAAGGTGCTCAAGGGCGTATCCTTCTCCATTAATCGCGGTGAAGTGGTATCCATTGTGGGGCCGTCGGGCGCGGGAAAATCAACGCTGTTAAACCTGGTGGGATGTATTGACGGCTTCCAGCACGGTACGCTGAAAATACTCGACAGCTATGTGTCCCATCTCAGCGTGGATGAGCTTTCCAGTTTCAGGGGAAGACACATCGGCTTCATATTCCAGCTTCACAATCTCCTGCCGGAATTCACCGCCGTGGAAAACCTTATGATGCCTCTTCTCATCCGGCGCGAAAAAAAGAAACTGGCTCGTGAAAAGGCCATGTATTTTCTGGAGAGATTCAATCTCTCGGACCGCGCCCACCATAAACCGCCGGAATTGTCGGGAGGCGAGTGCCAGCGCGTGGCCGTTGCCAGGGCGATTATCGGTGAACCGGAAATTATCCTGGCCGACGAACCCACGGGGAGCCTGGACAGTGCCAATTCCCAGAACCTGACGGATATCCTCCTGGACCTGGGAAGGGAACATAATACAACTATCGTCATCGTGACTCACGATATGAGTATAGCCTCGCGGACAGAGCGGACTATTTCGATCATAGACGGAAAGATCGTGAATCCCATGGAGCCGCCGGTTCAGGAAATGTGATATATGGCCGATGTCATTAAAACAATAACGGACAGGGCGCATTTCCCTCATATATTCAATTCTTATTTCGCCAGGAATGAAGTATACCTGCGGACAAAAAACGGCAACCTGCTGCTGCAGTATCTCGGTATCAGCGATGACCATGTGGCTTTCCGCATCCCCTCGGTAAAAAATGTACCCGATACCATAACCGTGCAGACACGTCATGGCACCAATACCATTTACGCTACCCTGAAATTTTTTGAAAGAAATGAAGACACCTTTGTTTTCGTGCCGGTGAATATCCAGGTCGTGGCTGAATCACGGAAGGAAGACCGGAAGCTTATCGGCAACGATGGGGGCGGCAAAACCGTGCTCTACATCTATGATATCATATCCGATACGGTAATACAGAACGCCATCAGTATGCAGACCAAGAAGGTGGAGAAAATCATCGAGATTGCCGAGTTTGAACTGAAAAAGAAGTTCGAGCATGTCAGGATAAACTTCATCGCAGCCGGGATCAATGATTCACGCCTGAAGCATGTCCTTGCCACCAGGAAATACATATACATACCTGACCTGAACAGCCAGCCGCCGCCTGACCAGGAGGAGGCTTTCAATAATTACCTGGACACGATCTATAAAAAGGATTTTCAGCTCAACCGGGGGCACAAATATGTGTCCGAGGCCACGGTGCCCATCATGTTCCGGAAACTCATTCCCTATGGATATATCCAGGTAAATAATTCCTCGGCCATGAGGGACGGTATATTCGAGGTCGTGAAGAGGATGGCTATTATTGTCGATCAGCTGTTCATCAAAAACAATATTTTTGCCCCTATCAATGCCAAATTCCTGGTTTCCGACATCTCACGCAGCGGCCTGGGTATCGTATTCAAAGACCGTCGCCTCACGGGTTATTTCAGGAAGGGCAGCACCATCAGTTTTGAAACAATGCTTCCCACGCAGAAAAGGGCCATAGTCGGGGCCGTTATACGCAATATAACTTTCATGGACGGCGGCGTGATAAAAGTGGGCATGGAAGTCAACCAGATGGATAAAACGAGCTGGGCCAATGTGGAGGAATATCTCGACCAGGCCGGGATCTGACGGACCGATCCCTTATTTTTTCTTTTTTTCTTTCTTCATCTGTGTCTTTATCTTTTTCTTCTCCAGCTTCCCGCTGCTGCCAGGCGCTGCCAATGGCGCGGGAGCAGGAGGCTTGTTTTCTCCCGCACCTGAATTTTCTTCGTGATTTTTTTTATTTTGCTTTGAACGATTGATAAGATGTTCGGCCAGCATTTTACCGAAGTGGGCGATAAATCCCGTCACCAGGATGGTTATCACCCACTTCAGGATCGTGGTGATATTCGCAGTGGAGAAGAATTCTGCTACTTCATTCATGGGCCCGTCAGAAATCAGCCGGGGTCAGCTTTTTATTCAGGGTACCCATCATGTAATAGCCCGACTGTTCCTGGTCCCTGGTCTTTCCGTCCTTCTGGTAAAACTTCCACAGGCCGTTGCGTTTATTATTCATGTATTCGCCTTCGGCCATGAGCGCTCCCGTGGGATAGTACTCTTTAAAGGCCTTTGTCTTCCTGCTCAGCATGTATTCGCCCTCGGACTTCACGGTTCCGTTGGGATAGAATTCCTTGTACATGCCGTTGATCTTGACATTGCCGGGAAGGCCGGTGAAATTTCCCTCGCCGATGAGCTTCCCATTTTCGTAGATCCATCCCGTTCCGTTGGCCATACCGCCTTCCAGTGTGTACCGTGCCTTCAATTGACCGTTCTTTTCATAATATTTCCAGATGCCCTTCTGAGAATTGTCTACAAAGGGACCTTCAGATTCCAGGTTTCCTTCCGGGGTAAAGTTCTGCCAGAGTCCTTCCATCTTATCGTTGATGAATTTCCCCGTCATTTTTTTCTTGCCGTTCTCATGGTATACGGTCCAGGTGCCGGTTTTCAGGCCATTAGCATATTGTCCCAGCATTTTCTTGTTGCCGTCGGGATAGTTCTCATACCAGGCCCCGTGAAGCTTGTCATCTTTGTAAAATGAAGACAGCTTCAACTTGCCGTCCATATAGAATTCCTGGCTGATGCCGTTCTTCTTTCCCGCCAGGTAGTGTTCTATTTTCTGTGTTATTTTAGTTTTTGGGAAGTAGGTTTTTTTCTCTCCGGCCACCTTGTTGTCGATATAGTAAACTTCAGACTGTTTCAGACCATTTTCATCATAGGTGGTGACAAGGCCGTTGAGCTTTCCGCCGCCATAGACGGCCTCAGCCTGGATTTTTCCGCTTTTAAAATAGGAAATCCAGGGGCCTTCCTGTTTGTTGGCCTTAAAATTTCCCTTTTGCTTCACCAGGGTTCCTTTGCCGTCTTCATAATAGAAGTTCCATTCGTTTTCTTTCAGAACCTGTTCCTTTCCCGCTTCGGTCGTTTTGCTGAATCCCCCTTTCCCAAGAAGGGCTCCCGAGGGATAGTAGAGTTCCATTACTTCTCCTTTGAAAACCGGGGGTTTGTCACCCGCTGCTGAATCGGGTTTTTTCTTGTCCTTGGATGCGCATGAAAATAAAAACAGCGCTGAGAATAACAGGATTGCGGCTTTTTTTGTGTTCATTTCGGTGATTTCTCCTTTTGGCCCTTGAGATTTGTTTAAGTTAAAGAGGAATGAGGGCAAATGTCAATATTATTTCACTAATTTAAGTCATGAAGGGCGGTGATTTGTTACGAAAGGAAAAGTAATACCGTGATATAATTTTATTTCTTATCAAAAATTTCCATCTAACCGATAGATTTACTGAGCATTCATATACTATTTGGGGAAATCCACGGAGGGATACCACATGATGAAGCCCGTTTTAGACCTTGAGGCGATTCTCAACGATGAAAAACAGATTTATGAAGAAATATACGCTCTTGAAGAGAAAAAAGAAGGCGCCATCCTGGACCGGGACGGACGGCAGCTTGAGAAGCTGTCCCTGATACAGGAAAAACTGCTGGAAAATATCGCCGTACTGGAAAAAAAACGGGACCGTGTAATAGAGGATTATATCCGCGTTAACAACCTCCCGGACATTTCAGGAACAGTTACACTGCAGGAGATGGTACGGCTTATGGATGAGAGTGCATCCCGTCATTTCAGTCAGCTGGGCATGGATCTGAAGAATATCCTCAGACGGCTCAGCAGTCTGCAGCACACTAATGAAATATTGATCAAGGATAATATTGATTTTTTTAATATGCTCATGTCGGGGCTGCGAAACAGCACGTCCATACAGGCCGGATACAACAGCGCGGGCAAGGAAAACAGCAAGACGGCCGGTTCGCTTCTATTTAACAAAACAGCATAAGAGACGGCCCAGGAGGATACAGTATGAATTCAACATTCATGGGACTCGAAATCGGAAAAAAGGGACTCATGTCCCATCAACAGGCCCTTCAGGTAACGGGGCATAATATATCAAACGCCGAGAACAAGGAATATTCGCGGCAGAGGGTAGTGATAACATCGGCAGACCCGCTCTATGTACCTGCCCTTAACCGGGCCAATACGCCGGGAAACATCGGCCAGGGCTCCGTTGTAGCATCGGTGGAGAGAATCCGCGATGCCTTTATCGATGACCGCATAATCACCGAGAAAAATACCATGGGTTACTGGCAGACAAAGAATGATTTTGTATACCAGATTGAAGCCGTCTATAATGAGCCGTCGGATCAATCGGTGCGGAGCAAGCTGGACCAGCTCTGGCAGTCATGGGAAGAACTGTCAAAATATCCCGAAGAGCGTTCAACGAGGGAGGTAGTAAAGCAGAAGGCGGTGAATCTTTCAAATGAGGTAAACCTTGTCTACCGGCAGCTCTATGACCTTCGGCTCAATGCCAATCGCCAGGTTGCTCACCGGGTTGACCAGATAAATATGTACGCCAAAGACGTTCGCGATCTGAACGAGCGTATACTCAAGGCCGAGGCCCTGGGAGACAATCCCAATGATCTGAAGGATCGCAGGGACGCTCTTATAGAAAAACTCTCCACCATTGTCAATGTGTCCGTGGGACGAAGCGATAAAGACGAGGTTTTCGTGTATATCAGCGGGGAAAACCTGGTTCAGGGGGAGATTTTCCATCCCCTGGAGGCTAAGATGGATACGGAAAATAACGGCATGTACAAGGTAGTCTGGCAGGAGAGCGGACGGGATGTCACTATCAAGAACGGTGAGATTTACGGACTCATAGAAGTGCGGGATAAAATACTCCGTGAGAATATCAATGATGTGAACTCCTTTGCCATAAACCTGGTGGATATGACCAATGAAGTACACCGCGACGGCTTCGGCAGACGCGGTGAGACCAACGTGGACTTTTTCAAACACATGATGGTGAGTGATAATACCGAAGGCAACTTTGATCTGAATAATGACGGGGTCGATGATGTGTCGGCCATTTTCAAAGTCGCGGGCTCGAACAAGCTCGACGCATCGGCGGCAATAGGCATCACGGGAACCCTGACCTTCGTCACCAACGATGAGCTGGAATCGACGGCCCAGATCGATTATAACAGCAAAGACACGGTCAATTCCATCATTAAAAAAATAAACGATGCCAGGGTGGGAGTGGTTGCCTACCTGGATCATAACAGCCAGCTGGCCATGAAGGCCACCGTGGCGAAGGATGTGGACAAGAAGAACTTCATGATCCGGCACCTGGAAGATTCGGGACAGTTTCTCGTGGGTTTTTCCGGCATCCTCAAGCAGAGCGGCCCCCAGGGCTCCTTTGATTACCGCCGGCTGAATGACATCGCGAAATTTCTTCCGTCACGGGAGCATATCACCATCGCTCCGAAATTCAATCCGGCTTCATACATGCAGATTGCCGATTCAATCGTCAACGATGTGGACAAAATAGCGGCAGCCCAGGGCAGGGATGTGGGCGGCACGGGTGATGTCAATACGGGCAACGGTATCGGAGACGGGAGCAATGCTCTCCGGCTTGCCCATCTCAGACACAAAAACGGTATGGTTGACAACAATACGACATTTAACGATTTCTATGTCGCACTCGTATCCCAGATAGGAACACAGGGGGAAGAGGCAAAAGACAGGGTAAAAAACCAGGAAACGCTCCTGAAAAATCTTACTAATCTCCGGGAATCCGTATCGGGCATAAACCTCGATGAGGAAATGGCAAACATGGTGGCGTTTCAGCACGGCTACAATGCCGCTGCCAGGGTCATCAATACCATGGACCAGATGCTGGATACGATCATAAACAGGATGGGTGCATAACATGAACCGTATAACAAATCATATGATTAATAACACCATGGTGTACAACCTGCAGAGGCACCAGACTGAAATGGATGCCTCTCAGAACCGGCTTGCCACGGGGAAAAACGTGCAGATGCCACGGGATAACCCCATCGCCGCCACAAACCAGATGCTGTACAACTCCAGGCTTACCGAGGTGGAACAGTATATCAAGAACATAGATGAAGGTAAATCCCGGCTCGATGAAGTCGATACGGCGGTCCAGTCCACGCTGAGAATATTCCAGCGGCTCAGGGTTCTCACCGTCCAGGGCGCCCATGGTATCTATTCAAACTTCGAAAGAAAAGAAGCGGCGGCCACGGAAATCAACCAGCTCCTGGAGGAACTGGTCAATATCGCCAACACCAAGGGAGCCACGGGCCGTCCTATTTTCGGCGGGCACCAGACCGGAACCGAGGACCAGCCCAATCCCTTCGTTGCCATCTACCAGACTCTTACTGCGGGAAACCAGGGAGATGCCATGATAGGCGTGGAATACCGCGGGAACACGGGAAAAATGATGAGGGAAATCGCCAAGGGGGAATATATGTCGGTGAATGTCCCGGGGAATGAAATCTTCTGGGCCACCAACCAGATCCTTACATCCAACCAGGATATTACGGGATATGCGGCATCGGCCAATCAGAGCATCCGTATCGACGGCACGGAAATAAACATTTCGGCCGGTGACAATATTGATATCATCATAGATAAGATAAATAACGCCGGTATCAGCGTCCGTGCCTCCAAGGGCGGAAGAAACAATCTGATCATGGAAACCACTTCGCCCCACCAGATATGGCTCGAGGACATGGGGAGCGGTAAAGTTCTCCAGGACCTGGGAATGGTCAATACCAATTTCCCCCATCCGCCCAATAACCTGTCGCCAACGGTCACCGTGGGCGGCATGTCGATTTTTGAGGCCGTGATAACGCTCAGGGACGACTTGATCAGGGGCGACCAGGAACTGGTGGGCGGTCGTGACCTGGGCCTCATTGATATGGCCCTGGACAACGTGCTGCGCCATGTGGCTGCCGTGGGTGCCAAGCAGAGCAGGTCCGAAGAGCTGGCCCGGAGATCGGAATATGAAAAGGGAACTGTTCTGGAAATGATAGCTAAATCGGAGGGTATCGATTATGCCGAGGAGATCATGAATTTTAAATGGCTTGAGACGGTGCACCAGTATGCCCTGTCAGTGGGGGCAAAGTCAATCATGCCCACTCTGATGGATTTTCTCAGATAAGTATACGGTGCCCAGGGGAATAGTTACGCGTCAGAATAATTATGGAGAGGTATATTTGATTGGGAATGATAATAAAAACAAGACCCTATGGGGACATGGAAATCAACGAGAAACAGATTGTTGATTTTCCCGAAGGGATTCTGGGATTTGATTACATCAAGAAATTTGTATTGATTGACTCCGATGATTCAGGATCCCCCTTTAAATGGCTTCAGGCCCTTGATGAACCTGATCTGGCCTTTGTCGTGATCAGGCCCGTGGATTTTCTCGGTGTGTATGAGCTGGTCATTTCGCAGAATGACCTGGAAGCCGTGGGAACTGAAAAGCCCGATGTGCTCCTGGTCCTTGCCATTGTGACAATACCCGCCAACCCGTCGGACATGACGGCGAACCTTCAGGGACCCGTTATAATAAATCCCGATAAAAAACTCGGCAGACAGGCTATTTCCCTCAGTGATAAATATCATGTCCGTCACAGAATTCTGGATGAGATGAAAAAAACATCCGAGGCCGGGGGGTGAGGGCATGTTAGTACTGGCGAGAAGACTGAATGAAAGCATCATGATAGGCGATGATATCGAAGTCGTCATCATTGATATAAAGGGCGACCAGGTAAAGCTCGGTATCAAGGCGCCTAAAAAAGTGACTGTTCACCGGAAAGAGATTTACGATGAAATAAAGGGACAGAATATAGAGGCCGTCAAGTCACGGTTCGACCCTGCCAAGCTGCGGGATCTTTCAGATCTGTTTCCGAAGGATAAAGATAAAAAATAATGAACATTGTTATCCATGCGCCGGTGATATACCTGTTCATACCCCTTGTCATTGTTTTTCTGGCCAGGGAGTATGTAACATTCAGGAATATTCTTCCCCTGAAATACCTGCTCACCCCCTCCATTCCGGCAATGCTTGCCGGAATGGTAATCATGGCGTTATGGTATACCGGCTTTGACCGGTACAGTGTTCTTATAATTACCGCATTAATGCTTTCAATGATAGCCGATGTTATGCTGATGATTGTAGAAATAGACCTCCTGAAATACGGAATCGTTTATTTTCTCCTTGCCCATGTTGTGTACATATTCGCTTTCTCGGGCGGGTATCAGTTCCAGGCATGGCATGCCCTGATCGGTACGGTTTTGTTTGCGGGTGTGATACTATTTTATTATCGCATAGGCCGGCATGGCGGAAAGCTGAAAATACCGGTCTTCGTGTACAGCGTTGTGCTGGCTTTGATGATATATTTTGCTTTGTCACATCCGGGTAACGGCAATCCTGCCGGGATATTCGTCGCCATTGGCGGCGCGCTGTTTGCGATTTCCGATATATGCCTTGCCTGTAATGCCTTTAAAAAGAAAATTCCCCACAGCTCGGTCATCACCTGGGCAACCTATGGTCCTGCGCAATTTCTTTTTGCCCTGTCATGTTTTTATTAACAGATTCCTTTAATATGCGAGACTATCCGGGAATCAGACCTGTTAATGCGTTTAGCATATTGACATTCGAGTACATCCTGTAGTATAATCTTCCTGTAACCTGCTGGTTAGCTGTAACATTTTACTGATTATAAACGGTCAACGATGAAAAATGTGCTCCATATAGATAATAGTACGGTCTTTATGACTGTTTTCGAAAAGGCATTCTCGGAAAAGGGTATATTATATACGCCTGTCTTTACCATGGGACATGCATTCAAAATATTTCAGGAAAAAGAGATCGATCTTGTAATTACATCGTATGAACTCGATGACGGGAACGGCCTGCAGTTCATTGAGAAACTTCACGATAGTGAATATGCCCATATCCCCGTTGTCATGCTTTCATCCAATGATTCTCTGGAATTCAGAACGGAAGTATATTCCCATGGCATATCCTACTTCATGCCCAAGGGGATATCCTATGATCAGATACTGAACTTCATCGACAAGCTCCAGCAGGATGACGGCATCAAGCAGAAGCTTATGAATATGAAAATAGCCGTCCTGGATGACAGCGTTGTTTTACTGAATTATATTGAACGGGTTTTTCAGGATCACGGCATTTTCACCGTGGATTATTTCACCGATCCCGGTGAGTTCTTAAAAGTAGCACCGGAATATTCGGTATATTTAATCGATATCATTCTACCGGGGATTTCCGGTGATCAAATAATTTTTGAAGTGAGAAGGCAGAACAGGAATTGTGTGATAATCGCCATTTCCACCATAGATAACTATCGTGCCATATCGAATATCCTCACCGCCGGGGCCGATGACTTCCTGATGAAACCACTGGATGCCAACATGCTCATGGCAAAAATCATGTCCCATGTAAGAACATTTCTTCTCATGAGCGAAATCGAGAGTAAGAACAAACTGCTGGGGGAAATGGCCATTACCGACGGACTTACGGGTCTCTATAATCATCATTATTCTTACCGGCGTCTCGAGGAAGAGATACATAAAAAGCGCAGGTATAAAAGGAAATGCTCCATAGCCATGATGGATGTGGACTGGTTCAAGGCTGTAAATGATAATTACGGCCATCAGACAGGAGACCATGTGCTGAAAACAATTGCCTCTGTCATGAAAAATGAACTCAGGGATGTGGATATCCTGGGAAGATACGGTGGAGAGGAGTTTATCTTCATTTTTCCCGAGACCGGGCTTGATGATGCATATAAAGTCTGCGAACGGGTACGAAAAAAAATAGAGAAGCTTGTATTTGATATGGAAGAGATGAGGATTACTATCAGCGGTGGTGTTGTGGAGAACGATGAGGAGGATGCGCTGCAGCTCGTTGAAAAGGCCGACTCCTGTCTTTACAGGGCTAAAGATCAGGGAAGGAATATCATCGTCAGATAAATTGCAATCTATTCTGCCTGTGTATTCGTGAGGTAGATATGGTTTTTCCCGAATATCCTTACGCGCCCGCCGGCCAGGGGGGTGCGGCGGATCTGCCGGAACGGGGTGATTCTGGCGGATATAAAGTCGACTCCGGCATATATTTTTTTTCCTATACGCGTCGCTGCATAAACCTGTGTTCCTGAGTCAATGATCAGAAAGAAAGAAGGAAGTGGTGCGTTTTTATAGAACTCGGAGAAAATATCGCGGCCGCTGTAATCGGTATCGTTAAGCGTAAGAGTAAAAAGATCTTTATCTTCTTTCAAATAAATGGTGGCCGCTTCCAGGGGAACAACGGTAATATCGCTGAACGGAGTCATGAACCAGGATTTGTTTCTTTCGAAGGTAATCCATTTGTAGGGACGGCTGAGAAACCGGGAATAATCCGCTGATTCTGCCGGAATGGAAGTTATTTTTCTCTCTTGATGCTCGAGGCCGGGGAAAAAACTGACGCTTTCATCGCGCAGTTCATTGATTTTTGAAATGAGAAAGTTTATAAGGGTGAAATCGATGCCATCGCGCGTATAATGTCGGCGGTACTCCTTTATTACGGCATTGAGTTTGAGTATGTACTCATGTCCCCGAAGAGCATTAACGCCGGCATATATTGAAGAGAGGATATCTATATCCAGTTCGATCTTCGAGTAGATGCTTTCAAAGTGAGAGTACTCAAGCTCCAGATTGTTGACCAGGATGTCCAGGTTGCCGCTGATTTCCTCGAGCTTCTGAATATTGTCCTGCCAGAAACGCGTATAATCGGCATCGGTTATTTCCATGGGATTTTTATGCATAGAGCCCTTCCGGTTTAAAGAACCCGGCCCCGTTATGATAGTATGTGAGGGCCGGAAATAGTTCCGGTCCCTATTTTCTCTGTAAACATGATACAAATCAATCAAAAATTATTTTATCATGCAAATATCTGCAATATCTTTTTACTTGACGGACATGAAAGGCATTATACTGTGACGCCTGACGGCTGAATCTATTAATAATATGGTGCTGCATCATGATAGGAAAAAAAATTCGTCTTGAAAGAATTCTTAACAGGAATACTCATAAGACCATTATTGTGCCTATGGACCACGGTGTAACCGTGGGACCGATTCACGGTATAATCGATATACCCCAGACAATCGACCGTGTTTCATCGGGAGGGGCCAATGCCATTGTCATGCACAAGGGACTTGTTGAAAGAGGGCACAGGAGTTCGGGGAAGGATATCGGTCTCATGGTCCATCTCTCGGCCAGCACATCCCTCGCCGTTGATTCAAATGCCAAGACCATCGTCTGCAGCGTTGAAGAGGCTGTCCGCCTGGGAGCCGACGCCGTATCGATCCACGTGAATCTGGGAGCCAATACCGAATCGGATATGCTCTATGCCATGGGCAAGATCTCCCGCTCATGCCGTGACTGGGGGATGCCCCTTTTTGCCATGATGTATACCAGGGGACCGAAAATACAGGATGAATATGATGTCAGGGTCGTCAAGCACGCGGCGCGAGTAGGCGCCGAACTGGGCGCCGATATCGTGAAAGTCAGCTACACCGGTTCGGCCGAAACTTTTCATGAAGTGGTTGAAGGCTGTCCTGTGCCCGTTGTCATTGCCGGCGGGGAAAAAATGGAAACCGATGATGAAATACTTGAGATGGTTCAGGGGGCAATCAGCGCAGGAGGAGCCGGAGTTTCAATAGGCAGAAATATCTTTCAGCATGAAAACCCTGAAGATATAGTGAGGCAGATAGCATCCATTGTGCATGGTAGCAAGTCATGAAGCAGTGCTGGCTGCATCTGCCCGAATGGAAAAAGGACCTGGTAACCGAATCCATTGAGACCGGTATTGACGCCATTCTCACCACGGCGGAACTGGCACCCCGTGTGCGGGAACTGGGCAGGATAACGGTCGTCGCTCCCGATGTCGGAGATCTGAAAATTCCCGAGGATGTAGAGATAATCTCCATAGGGAATAAAAGCGACGAGAACCGTGTTGCACAGGCTCTGAATAGCAGGATAGTAGTGGTTCGGACAACGGACTGGGAAATTATTCCCATAGAGAATCTCATCCCCCAGGGAGGAGACAGACTTTTTGCCTTCGTCCGGAACATGGATGATGTAAAGCTTTCCACGGGAATAATGGAAAAGGGCGTTGCCGGAATCGTTTTGGAGACAAAGGATGCGGCAGATATCGGCAGCGTTGTACGATATGTGAGGGGCCTCGGGTCGGAAACCTTTGATCTTGTCGAATTGACCGTAACGAGTGTTAAAACCATAGGAATCGGTGACCGTGTCTGCGTCGATACCTGCAGCAATCTGAATACCGGGGAGGGACTCCTTGTTGGAAATTCCAGCAGGGGGCTTTTCCTCGTTCATGCCGAAAATGTGGAAAATCCCTATGTGGCGCCGCGGCCTTTCAGGGTTAATGCCGGCGCCGTTCATTCCTATGTGAGAGTTCCCGGTGACCGTACGCGGTACCTGGGCGAGCTGAAAACCGGCGATCCTGTGCAGATTATTGGAAGCTCCGGTGAAACAAACACGGTATATGTGGGCAGATCAAAGATTGAAAAACGTCCCATGCTGGTAGTGTATGCTTCGGATGAGAACGGTGAGGAACACTCCGTTGTTCTTCAGAACGCTGAAACCATCCGTCTCACATCTCCCGGGGGAGGACCGCTCAGTGTGGTTGAACTGAAGCCCGGGGATAAAGTGCTTGGCTTTATTGAAGGTTGTGCCCGGCATTTTGGTATGGCTGTGGATGAGACAATAAGTGAACAGTGAATTTTTATTGTTGAAAAAAAACATGATTATGATAGAATACCAATAATAATTTGCCCTTTTCTGAGGGGATTGTTACATTTTTTGTAATTCATCTCCATGGTTCTGATAATTGTTACAAGATGATATTTTCTGTATATTGTTTCTGTTTTTAATGCATTGAAACAGGATCGGTTGAAAAATATAAAAAACTATCGAATGTAAGGAGTTTTACATGGCGGAAAAAAAGGTTATGAAATCAATGGATGGAAATATGGCGGCAGCCCATGCGGCATATGCCTTTACGGAAATTGCCGCGATATATCCTATTACACCATCCTCGCCAATGGCTGAACATGTTGATGAATGGGCTGCGTACGGCAGGAAAAACATATTCGGAGAGACGGTAAAGGTTGTAGAAATGCAATCCGAAGCGGGAGCTGCCGGAGCGATGCATGGATCACTCCAGACGGGAGCCATGACAACTACTTTTACCGCATCACAGGGATTGCTGCTCATGATCCCCAACATGTATAAAATTTCAGGCGAACTGCTGCCGGGCGTATTTCATGTAACAGCCCGGTCTCTTTCCGTACAGGCCCTTTCAATTTTCGGTGATCAGGCCGATGTGTATGCATGCCGGCAGACCGGTTTTGCCATGCTTGCCAGCGGAGGAGTGCAGGAGGTCATGGATTTGGGCAGCATCGCGCACCTGGCTGCGCTGAAGTCACGGGTGCCCTTCATGCACTTTTTCGATGGATTCCGCACGTCCCACGAAATACAAAAGATTGAACTGATAAATTATGCCGACCTGGAAAAACTTGTCGATCAGGAAGCCCTGGCTGACTTCAGGAAAAGGGCCCTCAATCCCGACAATCCCGTGACCCGCGGCACCGCGCAGAATCCCGATATTTATTTCCAGGAAAGGGAAGCGGCTAACCCCTATTACAATGCTGTTCCCGATATCGTGGCGCAATACATGTCGGAGATCAGTAAAATTACCGGCCGGGAATATCATCCTTTTAATTATTACGGATCGCCCGATGCTGATCGCGTTATAGTCGCCATGGGTTCCGTTACTGAAACCATCACGGAAACCGTTGATTACCTGCTAAACAAGGGAGAAAAGGTGGGCCTGATATCGGTACACCTGTACCGTCCCTTTTCGGCGGACTACTTTATGAAAGCATTTCCCGAAACGGCAAAAAGAATCGCTGTTCTTGACAGAACCAAGGAGCCCGGTGCAAACGGTGAACCGCTCTATCTCGATGTACGTGATATATTCTATAACAAGAAAAATGCTCCCCTCATCGTGGGAGGGCGATATGGACTCAGTTCCAAGGATACGACACCGGCCCAGATTATCGCCGTTTTTGAAAACCTGAAGCTGCCTGAGCCGAAAAACAATTTTACCATCGGTATTGTCGATGATGTTACTTTTACATCGCTTCCTACGCCCGAGGCTGTCAGCGTCGTTCCTGCCGGAACCTTTGAGGCCAAGTTTTACGGACTCGGTTCCGATGGAACGGTGGGGGCTAACAAGAACTCAATCAAGATCATCGGCGATAACACCGATATGTTCGCCCAGGCATATTTTGCCTACGATTCGAAAAAATCCGGGGGTATCACCATATCACACCTTCGCTTCGGGAAAAAGCCTATTAAATCCACATACCTGATTACGACACCGGATTTCGTGGCCTGCCACGTTCCGGCATACCTGTATCAGTATGACATGCTTCATGGATTAAAAAAGGGGGGCACCTTCCTTCTCAACAGTATATGGGATGTTGAAGAGACAAAGAACAGACTTCCTGAAACAGTGAAAAGATATCTGGCAGAAAAAGAAATTAAATTTTATATAATCAACGCGACGAAGATCGCCGAGGAGATCGGTCTCGGGACAAGAACGAACACCATAATGCAGGCCGCATTTTTCAGGCTTTCCGGCGTAATTCCCTATGAAGAGGCCGTGAAAAACATGAAGGATGCCATTAAAAAGACCTATGGCAAAAAAGGCGACCAGATTGTTAATATGAATAATGCCGCCATTGACCGGGGAGGCGAGGGCGTCCTGGAGATTCCCGTTCCCGCGGAATGGAAAAGCATTCCCGCAAAAGACGAACGGGTCAGACAGGATGTGCCCGACTTTATAAGGAATGTGGCTGATCCCATGAACCGGCAGGAGGGTGACCTTCTTCCCGTAAGCGTATTCAGTGATTTCGCCGATGGAACATTTCCTCCGGGCACGGCCGCCTATGAAAAACGCGGAATAGCCGTGCATGTGCCGGAATGGATTCCGGAAAACTGCATTCAGTGCAACCAGTGCGCCTATGTATGCCCTCATGCCGTAATACGGCCTTTTCTGCTTGATCAGAAGGAGGCAGCGGGTGTTCCCAAGGGAACAATGCTTCTCGATGCCAAGGGAAAGGGGCTGGAAGGCCACCAATTCAAGATACAGATCAGCCCCCTGGACTGCACGGGTTGCGGCAACTGCGCAGAGGTGTGTCCCGCCAAGGAGAAGGCCCTGGTTATGAAATCTCTGGATTCGCAGATGGTCGAAAATGAGCGCTGGAATTACTTCGCGAAAAATGTGTCTTACAAGGACACTCTCATGGCAAAAAATACCATCAAGGGAAGCCAGTTCTGCCAGCCTCTCTTTGAATACTCGGGAGCATGCGCCGGCTGCGGCGAGACTCCCTATATCAAGCTCATCACCCAGCTCTATGGAGACAGGATGATGGTGGCAAACGCCACGGGATGCTCATCAATATACGGCGCTTCGGCTCCGTCAACGCCATACTGCACCAACAGTGAGGGCAGGGGGCCGTCATGGGCCAGCTCACTTTTTGAAGACTGTGCAGAATATGGCTACGGTATGGCTCTGGCAGCGGAAAAAATGCGCGACCGTATTGAACGTCTGGCAGTTCAGTGTATTGAGGAGAATGTCTCAGTCGAGCTGAAGACGGCGCTGAAGGAGTGGGTGGAAAATAAAAATGACGGTGAAGGTTCGAAGGAAGTCTCCAAAAAACTGCTGCCGCTTCTTGAGAAGGAAAAGAACCAGACAGCTGTGGAAATTTTACGGCTCAAGCAATATTTTGTCAAGCGGTCGGTATGGGCTATCGGCGGAGACGGATGGGCCTATGATATCGGATACGGTGGACTCGATCATGTTCTGGCTTCCGGAGATGATGTAAATGTACTTGTTCTTGATACGGAGGTATACTCCAATACGGGAGGTCAGTCATCGAAGGCCACACCGACTGCAGCCATAGCAAAATTTGCCGCGTCAGGCAAGCAGGTCCGTAAAAAGGATCTGGGAGTCATGGCCATGTCATACGGCTATGTTTACGTGGCCCAGGTGGCAATGGGATCGAACCAGGCACATTTTCTGAAGGTGCTCCAGGAGGCTGAGGCTTATCCCGGACCATCATTGATTATCGCCTATTCTCCCTGCATCAATCATGGACTGCGGGCCGGTATGGGGAAATCCCAGATGGAATCAAAGCTTGCCGTGGAATGCGGATACTGGCACCTCTGGCGCTATAATCCTCTTCTTGAAAAAGAAGGGAAGAATCCCTTTATTCTCGATTCGAAAGAACCGCAGTGGGATAAATTCCAGTCCTTCCTTATGGGAGAAGTCCGTTACACATCGCTCAAAAAAGAATTTCCCGATGCGGCCGAGGAGCTTTTCAAAACAGCCCAGGGGAATGCCCTGCTGAGATACAATACGTACAAGCGCTTTGCTGAAATGAAATACTGAGATCATTGAATGTAATGAAGAGACGAAGGGGGTGTCCCAAAAGGGTGCCCCCTTTTTGTATTCCCGAATGTCCCGGAGCCGGGACGAGGCGAATGCAGGAGGGGGTTTCGCCTACCCCCTCCTGCGACCACCCCTGCGCCGCCTCGCCGGCGGAGGCTTGGCCGTAGTGCATAAGAAACAATCTCCCTGCGCGCTGCGGAGCGTCCTCGTGACAGTCCTCGCGCACATCCCATTCGCTCAGGCCTCCTTCCTTTGCGATTTTTCTTGCAAAGTAAAAAGAAGAGACATAAACCGTCAGCATTATGAAAAGAAAAATGAGAAATACCCCGGAATAACAAAAAGGCCGTCCAGAATTTTGTTCTGAGACGGCCCCTTTTTATGTACCGTCTTCTTTAACGTATAGCCAATATGACCGTTGAAATAGTGTCATGTATCCTGCTCTGATTTAATTTATGAGAATAAATCGAAATATTTACAAGAAAAATTCTTTTCGTTCTCGTTGAAGCATAGTATCATGAAAAAAAAACATCAGGGTGCTGCTATGAATAAAAGCTATGGGAAACTAATGGAAGTCGTTCTCAGGAGATATGACAAGAACGATTATCTTGACCGGAAAAAGGCTGAATTTCTTGTTGTTCTCCTGGCAATTTACACCGTCATGCTGATCCTTCTCCCCTTTGGATTTCTTGCCGTGAGTTTCAAGAGATTCATGGTCACTTTTCTCTTTATTGCCCCTTTCTTTGTTTTCAACGCCATAAGTTTTTATTTTATAATACGGGGCAAATACGGTGTCGGAGCCACCATTATCGCGGTAACGGCGGTTATAACCGATACCTTTTTTTATTTCGCCCGCGAGCCTCTCATGGCTATTGCTTCATTCGGCTACGTGATGATAATGATAATTGTTTTTGCGGCATTTTATACACCCACGTTCATTTCTTTTTCAATAACGGCAGTCTATGTGATAAGCCATATTGTTCACATTGTAACAAGCTCGAAAGTCATAACCGATGCTGCAGAGCTGGCAGTCATAAAAACAGCCAATATTGATTCCAATCTTACGGTTATAATAATTTACGTGATATGTTATTCCACTGCCAGATTCCTGCAGCGCGCCGTTGACCTGAGCGACAGTGAATCGGAAAAAAACCATAAACAGCTGGGCATAATCCGAAATCTCGTGGGGACGTTGAAGAGAGCCGGTATAGAGCTCGATACGGCAATAACATCCAATCTGGCAAGTGTCAACCAGCTTAATGATAATGCCCAGTCACAGGCGGCCACCATGGAGGAGATATCATCGGCAATAGAGGAGATATCCGCAAATATCACCAACGTGAATCATGAAGCGCAGGTACAGAATTCATCCGTTGAGGAACTGATGAACGATCTGGCCTCCCTCACGGGTTCCGTTGAATTGCTGGAGCAATCGGGAAGGCGACTATCCCAGACATTTGTCTCGGTAATGACAAGGGCGCGGGAAGGGGAAAATGAGTCGACAGTACTGGAGGAGATAAACAGGAAAATATCCGGGAACTCCAATGATATTCTCAGCGTGGTCAATATCATCGAGGAATTTTTTGAAAAGATAAATCTCCTGGCTCTCAATGCTTCGATAGAAGCGGCCCGTGCGGGGGATTACGGCCGCGGTTTTGCCGTTGTGGCCGAGGAGATCGGCAAACTGTCCGATAATTCCGCCAAGGAACTGGGGCAGATAACGGCAATTATAGACAGGAATCGTGAGGATGTAAAGAACGGCAGCAACATAATAGACCGGATTGTACAGTACATCGGTAAACTCATGGAGGACCTGCAGAATATACAGTCCGATTCCATGGATACCATGAAGGAGATCATGGGCCTGAATGAGCTGAAAGGTGTAATGACCGGGAAAGCCGAGGCAGTAAAAGAAAAATCACATCTCATAAAAGCATCCATGAATGAACAGAGCCAGGCCATGGACGATATTGCGCGTGCTATTCAGAATAACAATGAAAAGGTGCAGGATAACCTGGCCAGCACGGAAAGCATTCATAAAAGCGCAATGGATCTCAAGAACATGTCGGAAGAACTCGCCGTGAGGCTCTCTGATGCTGGGCAATAATAATAGCGGATAATAAAAAAGGCCCGCGATGCCGTGTAGATAAGGATTTTTGAACCTGGTAAACCAGGTGGGTTCCCGCACGGAAAAGCCGATCTACTTCGCGAAGAAGCATGATCTTTTAGTCCGGATATAAGGATCCCTGTCGTATAGTATTGGCTCAAAAATACGACATGTCTATCACGTGCAACGCAGGCTTGTCTACAGCAGAAAATAACTGCTAAATTTGGCAACAATTTTTTTAAGTAATTGACATGAAGAATAATTTGTTGAAAAACGATCAGAATGAATCGTATCTCATTCCATATGATTAGTTCCCTAATCGTTGTAATATCAAAAATCAAATTTTCATATATAAAAGGCCTTAAGAGGAGTTCCGAATATGCTGAGTAAATATTTTCAGGATTTTCACGCAAAGATACTGAAATCAACGGGATTGGTAAAAAAGACGGCGGTAAAAAAAGGGGCCGCGGCAAAAAAAACCGCAGGGAAAGGTGCTGCGGTAAAAACGACAGCTGCGAAGCTGGACATGCAGGCCCTGCAGGAAAAACTTGAGAGCATTATTCCTTCCTATTTGTCAATTTCCAATGCAAAACCCATCGATACCAATGGATTTTCTCCCGATGGAGCGGATTTGCTGATTTATCGCCCTTATTGCCGGGATATTGTCAACATGATGGGGGGATATGTACCTTTTGAACTGATTCACGGTGCCTGCTTTGTCGTTCCCCATCTCGATAAGAAGACTCTCCAGGATGTTTTAAACCGTGTATCGGGTATAAAAAAAATCAGTAAATATGCCGGGACTGAAGAAGAAGCGTTCAAGATTCCGGCCTTTATTATAGCGGGAACAGCTGATCATGGCATGATGGACCTTAAAAATGATATCCTGAACTACTATATTAATAATAATATTGAAGCCGATTTCGAGTTTGATATATTCATGGTTATGAACAGGGGCGTGGTGATTAAAAATTGGCGCGAAAGCCGCAGTTTTATCAGCCTGGAGACTGAAAGTGATACAATGATGTGGTTTTTTATTCTCATGGCTGAATACCTGGAGACCGAAAGAACAGAGGATCTGGATTTCAGGAAATATATTAAAACTGAAAAGACGTACAAGCAGTATTAAAAGCGGATCGGATGTTGCAGTCTGCGATAAATACAATATTGTATATACATTGTAAATAAACTACTTGACACATGTTTTTTTTTGCATAAATATTAAACTGGTAACAGCCAAACAAAAAAGCAGGAGTTATCAGAAATGAAAATAGCTCGAATACTGAATACACTTGTTTTGTGTACTGTTCTCATACTGTGCAATCAGAGTATATATGCGAAAGACAGCAAAAATGTCATTCTCGTACTCGATACTTCTTTAAGCATGCTGGGATATGGCGGGAAGAATATCCTCGATAAAGTAAAGGGAAGTGTGGCCCGGTATATTGATCAGCTTGAAGATGGGGATCAGGTGACCTTCATCTCTTTTGATACCGAGGTGAGAACGTATCCCACGGTCATGGTCGATGACCAGAATGACCGCGATATTCTTAAGAAGTATATAAACTCCACCGAGGTCAAGGGAAAGTGGACGCACACTTATGCGATGATCGATGCTGTTTTCAGTAAGGCCGAGTTGCTTCAGAATGAAGATAAAAACCGGCAGGTTGTCATTGTAGTAATGACCGACGGGATTGATGATCCGCCGCCATACAGCACGAAACATCTCAACATCGAAAAGATTTCAAAACGTTTTCAGGATAAGGACTGGTGGATATTTTTCGTTAATTACAGTGATCTTAAAAAAGACAAACAGCTGGCATCCCGTCGCGAGAAATTAAAAGAAGAGCTGAAGGTCGTCAGTGAAAAGACAGAAATCATTGATGTTGACAGCAGGATGCCCGTTGATAAAGGCATAGAAGAAGTCCAGAAAAAAGAAGCGTCTTATGGAGGAATTCTTTTTCCTCTGCTCATAGCACTGCTGGTCATTGCCGGTCTTATCGGTATTCTGTATTATTTTAAAAAACTTTCGGAACTGAAAGTATCGGGCAGGCTGGAATACTGGAACAATGAACTCATCAATCCCACTATTGAGAACTTCGACCTGACCAAGTATTTGGCCAAGGATATCGTTATCGGAAGTTCCCTGGGATGTCATCTCAATATACGTGATTTTGAAGGCAAAAGCCCGATTGTAATATCAGCTGTTCGCGGACCGGCAAAGGAAGTCAAAATGGCTCTCCGTGGTGGCGGTAAGGATTACGCAATTGAATTTAAAAACAGGGAAACGGGAGAATTTCTCGAAGATGGGGATGTTTTCCAGGCGAAAAATTTTACTTTCAAATATTTTAAAGCGTAGATACATTTTTTTCTAAAAAAGAGTAAAAAATTAAAAAAAATATTTTCAAATCAGGATAATTTTAGTATATTATCCTGATTTTTACATGATAACGGATTAAATTCAAAAAAATGTATTTTGTCGGCAAGTATCAGGCAGGTTTGCAGGACAACTGATTAAATAAAGGTAATTGTGCTGTCGATATTGCTATTAGAATAATAATTAATATAAAAATTTATTCTAATATAAAAATTTAATTAAAACTTAATAATCTACTGTAAAATATATCTTGACATTTTGTGATGTATTACTATATCTTTGCTTAATATTTTATATTTTCATATATATTATTGAAAACAAATCGTGTTCTATCTTCAAAAAATTCAAAGAAATTAAGAAACGAGTAAGTGTTTTTAAGTAAAACAAGGAGGATTCTTAGATGTCGATAACTCAATTCCCCAAAAGTCCAAACAAGGTGCACCCTACTATTCCCAGTGCTGTCGGTTCAAGGGAATCTCTTGCTCAGGAAGGGCGAAATAAGGTTGATGAGGCGAAGCTTATTCTTGAGGAAACCACTGATAAGGTGTTGAATTCAATAATGAATAAACTGCCTGCCGATGTCCTTGAAAAGCTGGATGTTATGGGTGGCCTGAAAGAGAAGCTTTATAATTACGTTAACCAGACCTATGTCAACATGTTCAACCGCTACACGGTGACCATGGAAGACGAATTTGTAAAGAAAGTACGTGACTTCGTCGATCGTGAGGAAGCCAAGGGTCTGGCTCGATACACACCGAAAGAGATCATTGAAATTCTCGATAAAATCGGCGGTGCTGATAAATTTCATACCGGTGAGATTGAGAAATCAATAGTTAATATGTATGGCCACCTGCAGGGACATATTCAAAGGGGAGTAAACGACCTCGAAGTTGAAACGAATGCAATTCTCCGGCAGAAAACAGATGTTGGTGCATTTGTTCGTGGTGAAAACGCCTACGCGATCCTCAAGTGCGTCTTTAAAGATAATGAACTGAGGCCCAAATATGTTTATGATGTAAAATTATCTATAAACATCTTGGACAGTGAGCTCATCAGCCCCATGTATCATTATCAGACAACTGTTGAAGCTCTTATGAAAGATGCCATTCAGAAACACATTCAGGACCTTATTGATCGTCAGGTTCAGCAGTTCAATGACGAACTGGTAGACCAGGGGAGAAATGAGCTTTCTGCAAGTGAGAAGATGTTTGAGAAGATTAAACGGATAGAAAATTTTACCGATGATGAAAAAGATGATGAGAAGTCAAAGCGCTATACCATCATGGCAAAACGTTTTCTTGACAAGATCGAAGGCCTCCGCGCTGAGATCGATGTGGAAGAGTATGATCCTCTGAACATCAGGGAAAACATTAAGTTCATCATTGATGAAGAGAATATCAGGAACAGGGGTTACAACACTGCTGTTAATTCAATCACATCGATCCTCGATACCAGCAAACTGGGATATCAGGTATGTGATAACCTTAAAAACGCCCGTACATGCAACATCCGTGAGTACGAAGAGGCTGATAAAACAATCCTTCCCGACGAACGATATGCTATGAGACTGCAGTTCTATGATCAGAACCAGCTCAGGGAATCCAAGAAGGAATTCGACAAACAGATGGCTGCTTTCACTATGGAAATCACAGCGCTGTGGGAAGTTATTCACGCTTACTATGAGTCCAAAAAACGATTCCGTTCACTGAAGGATTTTGATGATCTTGCAAACAGGATCATGAACAAGGAATGGAAACGCGAGAAGAAGATGAGGGAAGAAGATCCCGATGCTGTTCTCTGGAATGAAGTGGGTGAGATGTACAACGAAAATACCTTCGTTGAAAAGAACAACCGTACTTATGAAGACAGAATCAAAAACCTGAAAGGGAAACTTGTTTACCTCAATGATATGCTGCAGAAGATGCATGGATATCAGAACCCCGTTGAGCGTGTAATTCTCGATGAGCGGATTAATTTCATGGAAAAGAGGTTCAACGAGTTCACCTATATCGTTAACCCGCATCATATTCAGCCCGGTCTTATTCTTGATATCGATATAACGACAATCAAGCGTAAGCAGTACATGCTGAAAGGTATGGCCAACGTGCTGAATGAATTCCTCTATAGTATTTCCAAGGGATTCGCCGATGCTGCCTTTGCAACATACTCCAGAAGGAGATCGACGATTCGTGCTGATATCGATCAGTCGTTTGGTGATGAGGAAGTTGCAGAGGATCTTTTTGAAAATGCATATTCCATGAACCCAACAGGTTCGGAAGAAATTAAAGGATCAGTTGATCTTTCACCAAGACCGAAAGCCGGGAAGAAAAGATCAGGTCTAAAGGAACTGTAAAATACTTCGTGTAGCAATATAAAAAAGAGGATGCCTCAGGCATCCTCTTTTTTTATGAATTACCGGTAAAAAGCAACAAAAGACTTGCAATAAAATATATCATTCATTATCATTCAATCCTTGAAAAGTTTGTGCATATAAAATGCAGATGTTCAAGATTTCTAACTGAGGAGTAGTTATATGGAAACAACGTTTTATTCTTTAGCATCGAAGAATAATTTTAATAAGGCTCTTCGGCATTTTTACAAGGTAAATGATGTCGTTGAAGATATCGAATCCAGGTCCAACCTGGCAGATATAATTAATAATGAAATCGACAGTGAGGATATTCATGAAGACCAGATACTGCCCATAGTGGGAGCGGTCATCAGGGATAAATATAATTACAGCTATAAGTCGTGCGGGATTCCGGCCACTATCTCGGATTTTGAAAAAATAGCAAATGAAACGGTTAAGTGGACCGGTATGGATATTGTTATTGTATACTATGACCCAGGCGATAAAGTTTTTCTGATTAATCCAAAGAATATTGTGACCTGGGGCAAAGCCAGGGAGCTGGTACAGGATCAGCTTATTGTTGTGTATGCCAAGTATCTGAAGAGTGATGATAAAAAAATCGAAATTGAAGCGATAAACGCCATTGAAGAAATGATCTCCGGCAAGGATGTTTTTATAAATAAGAGTTTTATTGATCAGACTATTCAGCCGAAGCTTCCTCCGAAAAAAGAAGTACCAGTTGAAAATCTCAAAACAAATGTTACACCCAAATACGCGGTGCAGGTTTCCAATGAGCTGTTCCACAACGGGAATGTTGAAGCATGGAAAAAAATAATAGAAAGCTTCACGGTGAAATATCCTGACCTGAAAGTTCATATATATCATAAAGGAGAGGTCATCAATGATATAAACGCCCTGTTTAAATGGGGAAAGGTAAAGCATGGTGATTCCATATTGTTCCAGGTTTCCGGTGAAAATATCAGGGGAGTTTCCAAATTGCAGAAGTACCTCTTTGAAGGCGCCAGTCAGCGCTATGAACAGTTTCTGAAAATTGATGTGGGCAAGGTCCTCAATCTATTTTAGGTTAATAGTGATAGTTAACTCAAAAAATGTGGAGATAAAATCATGGAAAATATTATATATTTTAACAAAGACATAAAGGGGCTTGATGAAAAAATCCGTCAGAGGCTGGGGATACGTGGGAAAAGGGCTGTTGATCTTGCCATGATGGGACTGCCCATCGCTCCCGGTTTTATAATAGATTCGCAGCTGACAAAAAAACTTCCGCAGGTTAATCTTAAAGAAATCGTAAAAACACATATATCCAATATCGAAAAAGAAACAAAAAAGAAATTCGGCGATCCTCAGAAGCCGTTGATGCTTAAGGTAGTACTCAGTTCCGATCTTAATACTCCTTACTTTCCTTCGATCCACAATATAGGGATGAATTTTGATACGGTCAAGGGATTCGCAAAATTTACTGATCCGGCATTTGCACATGGAGAATTTATTTTCCTCCTGAAAAGTATAGGGAAAAATCTTCTTGATATCGATGAAGAGACGATTAAAAAGATTGAAGGCAAATTACCTCCTAAACCCAGGGTTGAAGATCTGGAAAAGGTAATTGATAGATTTCTTAAAGAATACGATGGTGATTTTGAGCTCGACGTTTATGACCAGTTGAGTCTGATTTTAAAACAGGCATCATCGAAATACTGTGACTCGGAAATTGATGTCGATGATTCGCTCTCCATAATGATTCAGGCCATGGTTTATGGAAATTTCGGTCAGCACTCGTATGCGGGAAATTTTTACACCAGGAATATTATAACCGGTGACAAGGAAATACAGGGGGAATATCTGCAGAATGAATTTGACCTTGTTAGAGGCAAAGCTAAAGATATTCAGAAGATTGATAAGAATTATTTTGATAAATTCACACAGATATCGCAGCAGGTTGAGGATAATTTTCACGAGATCCGCGATATTAAGTTTACCATTGAAGAAAAAGATTTCTGGCTTGTTGAACAGCGTGAAGTGGATGAAAAATCCACGCAGTCGCAGATTAAAACACTACTCGATTTATGTCAGCGGAAAGTAATCACTGAAACCGAACTTATAAAAACTATAAAACCGAATCAACTGAACGAACTCCTTCATCCCGTTATCGACCCCAGGACTATTAAGAATATCAAGTCCATTAAAGGTGGTATAGCCGGATCTACCGGTGCGGCAATCGGCAAAATTTATTTTTCTACACCGAAATTGCTGGAGGAGTATAAAAAGGCTATCATGAAGGGGGAAGACACTAATATGATACTCATTCTTCCTTCATCATATGCCGAGGATGTCAAGGCCATTGAAGTGGCCAAGGGCGTCATTACCTGTGAGGGAGGGTTCTCGTCCCATGCGCCTGTTGTTGCAAGGAGCCTTGGAAAGGTTGCAATGGTTCAGCCTGATATGAAGATCGGTAAAAATACTTTGACAATTAGCGGGAAGAGTATTCAGGAAGGAGAATACATCTCAATAAATGTTCCGTATTATGAAGAGCCTACCATTTATCTTGGGAAAGTTGAGCTCATCGAACCGGATTTTAAGAAAAACGGTCTGTTCGATTTCCTGAAAATAGTGGAAAAATATGTTACAACTTTTAATGTACGGGCCAATGCTGATCAGGGCAGGGACGCAAAAGTGGCGAAGGAATTTAATGCAACCGGAATCGGGCTCTGCAGGACTGAGCATATGTTTTTTAATGAAAAGCGAATCATGAAGTTCAGGGAAATGGTCATCGCTTCTGATGAGAAAGAACGACGAAAAGCCCTTGAAGCCCTTCGGCCCATGCAGCGATCTGATTTTTATGATCTCTTTAAAATAATGGATGGGAAACCGGTCACCATCCGTCTCCTGGACGCTCCTCTGCATGAGTTTTTGCCAAGAAGCGATGCCAGTATGAAAGAATTTTTAAAATATATGCAAAGCCGTAATTCAAAAATGTCAGCGGCGGATATTAAAGCACGCTGTGAAGAATTGGGAGAAATGAATCCCATGCTGGGACACCGGGGCTGCCGTGTGGCTATTACCTATCCTGAAATTTATGAAATTCAGTGTAAGGCCATATTTGAAGCTGCCTGCATGCTGAAAAAAGAAGGGGTAAAAGTTAAACCGGAGATTATGATTCCCATTGTAATGAGCGAGCAGGAAATCAAGTTTATTAAAAATGGAAAGAAAATAGAGGGAAAAGAAGTCAAGGGCATTAATGATATCAAGAATGAGGTGTGCCAGGAATATGGTGTTGATGACCTTGAATATCATGTCGGAACGATGATAGAATTGCCTGCTGCCGCACTTGGAGCTGGCAATATCGCGAAATATGCCGAGTTCTTCAGTTTCGGCACCAATGACTTGACGCAGACAACGTATGGTCTGTCACGCGATGATTCAAATTCTTTCTTCCCTGATTATTCTCTCTATGACCTTATGAAGCATAATCCCTTCAATGTTCTGGGGCCGGAAGTGAAGGAGCTTATTGAGATAGCATCGCTACGGGGAAGGCTTACCAGGCCTGATATCAAAATGGGTCTATGCGGCGAGCACGGAGCAAATCCCAGTAATATTGAATTCTGCATGGATGCGGGTTTGAATTATGTTTCATCTTCACCGTACTCTATTCCACTGGCAAAGCTGGCGATAGCGCAGATCAATATTGCAAGAAAGGTGGAAGAAAAATAGATTAAAAAAAATCGAACACGTCGTCGATAAACGAAAAAACCGTCATGCATTATTGCAGACGGTTTTTTCGTTTAAAGTGGATAAACAAAAATTATTTATCGAGTGCGGCGACTCCAGGAAGAATTTTTCCTTCCAGGAGTTCAAGGAACGCTCCGCCGCCCGTGGAGATATAGGATATTTTATCCGATACTCCGGCCTGGTTGACGGCAGTGACACTGTCGCCGCCGCCTACGATGCTGAGGCAGTCGGTTTCGGCCAGAAGACCGGCGATGGCGTTGGTACCCCGTGAAAAACTGGGCATCTCAAAGGCGCCCATGGGCCCGTTCCAGATTATGGTTTTCGATTTTTTAATCCTTTCGGAAAAAAGTTTTATTGTCTCGGGTCCGATATCAAGTCCCATGTGGTCATCGGGGATACTGTCGGCGGGAACTGTTTTGGACGGCGATTCATTTTTAAATTCCGGGGCCGCGATAATATCAACGGGAAGAAGAATATCAACCTTTTTGCTTTTTGCTTCTTCAAGGATGGCTTTGGCTGTATCAACCAGTTCTTCCTCCAGAAGGGATTTGCCCACGGAATATCCCCGGGCTTTGAGGAAGGTAAAGGCCATACCGCCGCCGATTATAATAAAATCGACCTTGTTGAGAATATTTTTAAGTGCATCGAGTTTTGATGAGACCTTGGCTCCGCCGATAATGGCACCGACGGGATGAACCGGATCGGTCATGGCTTTTTTAAAGTATTCAATTTCGTCCTTGAGAAGGAATCCCGCGGCGCACGTCTTTACATAGCGCGTTATCGCTTCATTCGAAGCGTGTCCCCGGTGGGCGGCGGCAAATGCGTCATCGATATATACATCGGCAAGAGAGGCCAGCAGCTTGCCGAAATCCTCATTGTTCTTTTCTTCTTCGGGGTAAAATCGGATGTTTTCAAGAAGAACGATTTCTCCATCCTTCATGGCATCGATAGTTTTTTTTACGTTATCGCCTATGGGGTCAGTGATAAATTTCACTTCTTTTTTAAGGATCGCAGACAGTCTTTTGGCCACAGGTGCCAGGCTCATGGAAGGGACAATTTTCCCCTTGGGTCTGCCCATGTGGGATACAAGAATGATCCTGCTTCCTCGTTCCAGGCAGTAATTGATGGTGGGGATGGTGGCAGTAATTCTCGTATCATCAGTGATGTTCATGTCGGTATCGTAGGGCACATTGTAATCCATTCGCAGCATAACTTTTTTTGAAGCGATATCAATCTGGTCGATGTATTTTATTGTCATAACAATAACCTCTTTGATTATTATAAAAGTATTTCAAATTAATCAAAATGAAAAAATGATGATATGAACATTGTTTTCATGATGAGTATAAAATAAAAAAGAATTATGGTCAAGGTCAATTTTGATTTCTTAGTTCTCGCTTTTTCTTTCTCACCAGTACGAATCGGGAAACAAAAATTGATACTTCATAGAGAAACCAAAGAGGAATAGCTACGAAGAACATGGAAAAGGGATCCTGTGGTGTTATAATTCCGCCTATCAGAAAGCAGAGAACTATGGCGATTTTCCTTTTTGCGATGAGAAATTGAGGGGTCAGTAAGCCCATACGCGTCAATATTAATACAGCTATGGGGAGTTCGAAAAGGAAACCCATGGCTATGCTGAAGAGGAGGATGAAGCTCAGATAGTCATCAGCCCCGATTGTGCTCAACATATCGGATGGAATGAACTGGATGAGTATTTGCAGAACAAATGGTATCAGTCCGAAGAATACAAATGCCATCCCTCCATAGAAAAGCAGAATTGCAGCAAGAAGGGTCAGGCGGGAAAACATTCGGTCTTCCTTGTTTATGGCCGGAACAATGAATTTCCATGCATGGTAGAATATGAGCGGAACGGTCAGGAGAAGTGCCACGACCGCCGAGGCCTTGAGTCTGATCATAAATCCGCCCAGGAGTTTGAATACATGCAGTTTCTGATGGGTCGGGATGAACGGCCTGTTGATAAATTCTATGAGATAATCGGAGAAGGATATTCCCACGGCTGTCAGTACGATCAGGGTGCCGAGAATTACAAGAATGCGTGATCGGAATTCTTCGAGATGATCAACGAGGCTCATGGGCGTATCACCCCTGTGCAGAGCTTCGGGATCGATCACGTCTTCTATTTCAGCGGGAAGATTGTCCGAGGCCGCATTCTCCAGTTCCTTGGCAAGCGTTTTTACCGCGTCAGTTTTTTTTGTTTTGGCAGCCGGGAGGGTGGAGCTTTCCGGAACGGCTTCGGGCTGCGTCTTGCCGCGGACGGTAATTTCCTTTATTTCTTCGGATTTCCCGGTACTCTTGGGCGGGGTCATGGATTTATTTTTTGCGGCTGATTTTTTCCCCTTACCGGCGGGCACGGTTTTCCCTTTTTTCCCGGGATTTATTTTTGCTGTTCCGGAAGCCGGAATTTTTTTAGTCGATGTTTTTTTATGAGTTTTCTTTTTGGCCGGCTGCACTTTCTTTTTCGCACTGCCGGTATTTTTAATTTTATCAGCCAATGTGTATCTCCTGATTAAAAATAATCAAATTAAAATAGAGTAAATGCTCACAGGCCACTGCCATGATGGATAACAATGATAGATGAATCGGTTATTGAGGTTGATGTATCCACGCTGGAAGCAAATATGTCAAGTATTTTAGATTGTAATAAATATTATATGGTTGCGCGGGATACATATTATTTACGGTTAAGGGGCAATGTTTTTGCAGTTCTTGAGTCAAAACTGATTATTAGTGAAGTGTTTGGTGACATTGTTCCATGAATTTCCCAAAGAGTACTTTTTGCAGAAATATTTTTATTTAAATTATAATATCTTGGTTGACAAAGATTGATCATATTCAATAAAAAATATCAAAAGACTGGTCTCATGACGGCAGGCCCCTATACCATGACATGAAGTTTTATGTTCACATGAAATTGACTGATATGAATGTGTTTAATATATCAGGTTGTATCCTGCTTTTGACTGCCGCAATTGATTTCTTGTATCTCTATTTTGCGCACAAATATATTACAATTAATATATAATACACATACAATATAAAACTATGGAGGGGGAAATGGCTAAGTTTGAAGAAAAGTCTATGCCGGCCGTGTTTCAGAATCAGGTCGAAAAGTTTGGCGACCGTGCCTGTGTAGCCTATAAAAAGGGGGGTGTTTATACTGATATTTCCTGGAATGACATGAATACGATGGTCAGGAATATCGGATGCTTCCTCATGTCGCGTGGAATTAAAAAAGCCGACAAGGTGGCGATTTTCGCTGAGAACCGCTATGAATGGTGGGTAACGGACCTTGGCGCATTGTCCGTAGGAGCAACGGATGTGCCAATTTATTCCACGAATTCGCCCGAGGAAGCTCAGTATATACTGAGCAATTCAGATTCGAAGATATGCTTTGTCAGTTCAGAGGATCATCTCGAAAGGGTTCTCAAGGTAAAGAAAAAGCTTCCCAAGCTGAGTGTTATCGTTATCTTCAATGAATTGAAAAAGAAAAAAGCGGGTGTGATAACCATGGCCCAGGCTTTAGAGGAAGGAGCTAAGTATAAAAATAAGGCTGATTTTGACAAGAGACTGAAAGCTGTGAAGGGAGAAGATCTGGCCACGCTCATTTATACATCGGGCACAACGGGCAATCCCAAGGGCGTTATGCTGACCCATAACAATTTCCTGGCTAATGCAAAGCAGAGTGTCGATGACTTTAAAGATATTGTTACTCCCGATGATATATTTGCCTCTTTTCTGCCCCTGTCGCACTCATTGGAAAGGACGATTGGATTATATCTGCCCATTTACCAGGGAGCAAAGGTTGCCTTCGTGGAGAACGTATCTACAACTCTGATGGAAGACTTCCTTGCCATACGTCCCACTGCCATGGTAAGCGTTCCCCGTATTTATGAAAAGGTTCATGCCGGAGTACTTTCAAAAATAGCCGATGCTCCGCCCATAAAAAAGAAAATTTTCAACTGGGCTATGGCTCAATCCCATAAAAATATTCCTTACAACTGCCAGAATAAACCGAGGACAGGACTGTTCGCGAAAAAATATGATCTGGCCGACAAGCTTGTTTTTTCCAACCTGAAAAAGGCCCTGGGTCTTGACAGGCTTAAAATAGCGATTTCGGGCGGCGGACCGCTCAGCGTGACTGATGCCGAATTTTTCATAGGCATGGGTTTTAAAATCTATGAGGGATTTGGTCTTACCGAAACGACGCCGGTAACGAACGTAAACAGGCCGTGGCTTATAAAACTCGGCACGGTTGGACCTCCTCTCAAGGATACCATCGTCAAGATTTCCGATGAGGGAGAAATACTCCTGAAAGGGCCGCAGGTCATGAAAGGGTATTACAAAAATCCCCAGGCGACCAAGGAGGTCTTTACCAAGGACGGGTTCTTCAGAACCGGGGATATCGGTGTGATTGACCAGGATGGATATCTGTCAATCACGGGCCGTATCAAAGATATCATTGTCACGGCAGGCGGAAAAAATATTTCTCCCCAGAATATCGAAAATGCTCTGAAGGCCTCACGTTTTATTGAGCAAGTGGCGGTCATCGGCGATCGGAGGAAATATCTTGCAGCTCTTATTGTCCCGGCTTTTGATGAACTCAAGAAATGGGCGAAGAAAAACGGTATTGCTGCCGGCTCAGAAGAAGAGCTCATAAAAAACGAGCAGGTTCTGGCTATTTTCAGTGAAGAGATAAAGAAATATATGGCAAGTTTTGCCCGCGTGGAGCAAATCCGCAAATTCAAGCTCCTGATCAGTGAATGGAGCCAGGCTGGTGGTGAACTTACCCCCTCATTGAAAGTAAAGCGACGTGTTATTGAAGAGAAATACGGAACTGAGATTGAAAGTATGTTTGACGAAGATTAGAATATTATTCTATATTAAAAAAAGAGAGCGGTTCTTGCCGCTCTCTTTTTTTTTGTGCCTGAATAAGAAAAATTATTGGTTGACATTACCGTAAAATATAAATAAAATTTCTCATAATCAAAATAAAATAATCTGCATCATAGTATTTATTTTTTGTTTTCGCTTTTCCCCAATAATTTATGCACTAACCTGGAGGTCTTAATGGCTAAACAAGTGAAGCTTAAAGAAAACACAATTCCTGCCATAGCTCAGCTGCGGGCTGAAAAATATGGTGATCGCACATGCTGTCTGTATAAGAAAGACGGTATCTATACCGGCATCTCCTGGAACGGGATGAACGACATGGTGAGGGCTCTCGCAAATTATCTCCTTTCCATCGGTATTAAAAAAGGCGATAAAGTTGGATTGTTCTCTGAAAACCGATATGAATGGTGGGTGGGAGATCTTGCCATCCTCAGTGTAGGTGCCATAAATGTACCTATTTATTCTACCAATTCCGCGGATGAAGCGCTTTACATACTGGAAAATTCCGAATCAAAAGCGTGTCTGGTATCAACCGAGGATCATCTTGCCCGTGTCTTGAAGGTAAAGAAGAAGCTGAAAAAGCTGAAGAAGCTGGTTATTTTCAACGAGACGAGCCAGAAAAAAACCGATGTGATAACATTTGCCAAAGCACTCGAGGCCGGTAAGGCCTTTAAAAACAAGACCATGCTGGATAAACGTATAGCCGAGGTGAAGCCGAAAGATCTGGCCACGATCATGTATACATCAGGCACAACGGGAAATCCCAAGGGTGTTATGCTGACCCATGATAATTTTGTATCGCAGGCGGAAAATATATTCAGCGAGATGGCGGGAAAAATAACGGAGAACGACCTGTTTCTCTCATTTCTGCCTCTTTCGCACGTACTTGAAAGGACTACGGGATATTACGGTCCGCTTTATATCGGTGCCACTGTCGCCTTTGCGGAAAGCATAAACACGCTGCTGGATAATTTCAAGGAAGTGCGCCCCACGATTATCATAAGCGTACCCAGGATTTATGAGAAACTTCATGCCGGTATTCTTTCCCAGGTATCAGACGCTCCCGGGCTTAAGAAAGCCATATTCAATTACGCTTCAAAAACCGCACAGAAGAATCTTCCCTATGCCTGCGCAAATAAGCCCCGATCAGGACTTTTTGCCAAGCGTTTTAACCTGATGGATAAGCTGGTTTTTTCCAAGCTTAAAACCGCCCTGGGACTTGATAAGCTCAGGTATGCCATTTCGGGCGGCGGACCGCTCAGTGTTTCCGACGCGGAATTTTTCATCGGTATGGGAATACAGATACTCGAGGGTTTCGGCCTTACCGAAACTTCACCGGTGACCCATTTCAACCGACCAGGGAAAATCAAACCGGGTACGGTGGGACATCCCATACCCCAGACCGAGGCAAAAATTTCCGATGACGGCGAACTTCTCCTCAAAGGTCGTCAGGTCATGGTGGGTTATTACAAGAATCCCAAGGCCACCAAGGAAGCCTTTACCAAGGATAAATTCTTCAGGACCGGCGATGTGGGCGTGATCGATAATACGGGACGGCTTGCCATAACGGGTAGGATCAAGGACATCATTGTTACGGCCGGCGGGAAAAACATCTCTCCCCAGAATATAGAGAATGAGCTGAAATCTTCCCGGTTTATTGAGCAGGTTGCAGTCATTGGAGACAGGAGAAAGTATCTTTCGGCACTTATCGTGCCCACCTTTGATGAAATTAAAAAGTGGGCCAAGAAAAATGAGATTACCTTTGCCAGCAACGAGGACCTTATGAACAATGAGAAGGTCAATGAACTTGTTGCTGGGGAAATCAATAAATTCACCAGCAAATTCTCCCGTGTTGAGCAGATAAGAAAATTTAAACTTCTTGATGCGGAATGGACTCAGGATGGCGGTGAACTGACTCCCAGTCAGAAAGTGAAACGCAGGGTCGTGGAAAGCAAGTACGCAAAAGAAATTGAGAGCTTGTACCCGCCGGACATGGAATAGACATTTGAATTGCGGAGGTCGAAGAAATTCGCCCTCCGCAATTTTATATCACGCAAAAACCTTCATTATATCCTGAAAAACAGCCCCCGGTTCTTTTGCTCCATCTACCTCGTGAAGCAGTCCTTCCTTTTTATAGAATTCTATCACGGGCATGGTCTGATTTCTGTAAACTGAGAGACGGTTCTGAACGGTTTCCCTGTTATCGTCGTCACGCAGGATAAGAGGGGACCCGCATCGGTCGCAGATGTGGGGTTTTGCCGGCGGGTTGAAATCGACATGAAAAACCTCTCCGCAGGCTGTACAGGTTCTGCGGCCCGTTATTCTTTTGATTATATCCTCATCGGGCACGGATATGAGGATTGCCGCGTCGATATCATGCTGTTCTTTCAGTTTTTCCGCCTGGTACAGGGCCCGGGGGAAGCCGTCAAAGAGAAACCCGGCCGAGCAGTTTTCACCGAGATAATTCATTATCACTTCGGTGATGAGCTCCACGGGGCCGATTTCTCCACGATCCATGAACTCCTTTATCTGTCGGCCGAAATCAGTACCGCGACGGACCTCATCACGGAGAATATTGCCCGAGGATATGTGGGGAATGTTGAAGGTCTCCCTGATGCGTGAGGCCTGGGTCCCTTTACCGCAGCCTGGAGGGCCTATGAGTACGATTTTTTTACTGGAGTTCAATAGCTTTTCCCTTTTCGTCAAAGTAGGTCCATGTACCGGATTTTTGATCATCACGGTATGTTCCCCGCGACTGAATGACGCCCGATTCGTTAAACAGGATCCAGTTGCCGGACTTGAAACCCTTTTCGTAGTTGCCGATGGCCTTTTTCCTGCCATTGGGATAGTACTGGTTTGACTGGCCATGTTTTTCATCATTGAGATACCAGCAGATTTCCATGGGCTTTCCGTCTTCATAATACTCCTGGAACTTGCCGTTTTTTACGCCATTCCGGTACCAGACTTCCTTATGGACCATACCTGATTCATAAAAGGTAAGGCGCGAACCGTGCAGTGTATCATTGACATACGTTTCACGAATCTGTTTTTTGCCGTTTTTAAAATAGGATATCCATATTCCGTTTTTTTTCCCATATATGAAGCTGCCCTCATACATGATTATTTTTCCATCAGTGCCTTCATGGAAATAGGTCCATTTCCCGTGCTTCTGACCGTTTTTGATTGTGCCTGTCGCTTTCAGTGAGCCGTCGGACCAGTGCAGTTCCGCTGTCCCGTTCATGATGGTAATATCATCGGCGCCCGATGTATCAATGACCCGGTCCTCCAGCGCGGTCTGTGACGATGCACAGTAAACCTGTGCCACGAGGAGGAGTGTGAAGATAAAAATGCTGTGTTTTTTCATGTAAATAAACCTCTTTTTTTATGTCCGATATATGATTTTTAAGCCTCCCTGCGGCCTTTTCATCTTCAGGCCCCCGGGATTTTAACCGAAAATAGTAGTAGTATGAAAGTGAGTCAAATATTTTTTTTATCAATTTGATTATTAAGGATAGTTTGTTTTTTATAGTTGTTTTAAGGTATTTGGTCGGGATGTTTAGCCTGGAAACAGGACAAAGGGCTTCCCGATACTGAATTGATCAGCACAGACTAATAATACAGAGGCAACCCGATATGATGAGATCTTTGTGGACAGCAGCATCAGGAATGGTAGGACAACAGTTTAATATCGATACCATTTCCAATAATCTTTCCAATGTCAATACTACGGGATTTAAAAAGCAGCGGGCTGAATTTGAAGATCTCCTGTACCACACACTCCTTATGGCCGGTACACCTGCAACAGAAGTAACTGAGGTCCCCACGGGAATCCAGGTCGGACACGGTGTCAAGGTGGCAGCGACTCAGAAAATGTTCGAGCAGGGAAGTCTCCAGTCAACGGAGAACAAGCTGGACCTGGCCATGGAGGGAGAAGGGTTCTTTAAGATACAACTGTATGACGGTTCCATGGCCTATACGAGAGACGGGGCCTTCAAGATAGATTCCAACCGTCAGGTTGTTACGGCGAATGGATATCTGCTGGAGCCTCCCCTGGTTCTTCCGGAAAATTTTATTATGAACACTCTTTCGATAAGCCAGGACGGCCGCGTCACCGTGAAGTTAGTGGGAGAAGAAGATCCCGTTGAGGTGGGCCAGATGGAAGTGTACCGCTTTGTCAATCCTGCGGGCCTGAGCAGCATCGGCGGAAATCTGTACAAGACGACTCCCGCCTCGGGAGAGGAGATTGCCGGGCAGCCGGGAATGGACGGGCTGGCCAAGGTGCACCAGGGTTTTCTTGAGATGTCCAACGTGAAGGTCGTTGAAGAAATGGTTAATATGATTGTGGCACAGAGGGCCTATGAAGTTAATTCCAAAGCGATACAGGCTTCCGATTCCATGCTGGGAACGGCAATAGGTCTGAAGCGATAATGAGATTTTTGGGTCGGGTCATTGCTGCATTTTTTATGCTGTTCTGCGCTGTTGGCGCTGATGCCGCGGTGAAGATATATCTTTTTTCACGGGCCGATATTATCGGTGAGAAAATAACCATGGCTGATATAGGAACCGTGGAGGCCAGGGATGGCCTCAGGCAGAGCATCGAGGCCCTGGAGATAGGGCCATCTTTGCTGAAAGATGGATTGATAGGTAAGGATGAAGTAGCCTGCCTGGTCGAGGCCATGGTGAACGAAAAGCCCGTGATCTTCGGAAGCGCTGTCAGGGTTTTGCGAAGTCATGACAGGGAGCCGTCGGCTGAGACAGAAGAGGAAAGTGAAGAGCTGATTCAGAAAGGGGCACCTGTACGGGTGTTTTATTCATTAAAAGGGATCAGCATTGAGACGGGCGGTATCGCCATGGAAAAGGGAAAAGCCGGAGAGATGATCCAGGTGAAAGTGAAAGGCAGGGCGATGTCAGCCAGGATTATTGACCGATACAGGGTCAGGAAGGAACTATGAGAAGCAGAATCATATTCATCATGGCGTTCATCATATCCTTTTCAAGCCTCCAGGGGAAAACGATCTGGGTCAACAAGAATAATTTTGCCTCGGCGGGAAATCTGAACGTGGGCGATATCATTGTCGTCAATGTCCTGGATATTTCGGCCATGCAGTTTACGATAAATCTGAAGAACACGGTCACGTCATCGCTTTCGTCAAGTCCCGATCTCACTATCACGGGTTTTCTGCCCAAGGTAAACGGCACCAAGGCCATGAAGAGCGATGATACGACACAGTTCGGCGAAAAGGGTAAATTTAATTTTACCATTGCGGCACAGCTTCAGAACAGAACCCCCGACGGAAAATTCACCGTGGCGGGTACGAGGGTGTACGCCATTAATGGAGCTGCCAGCACCGTAACAGTCACGGGTCTTGTTGATCCTGTACTGGTGAAGGGGCGAAACGTGGATTCCGACAAGGTGGCCAATTTCAGAATAGAGATTCGCAGCACCCGAGAAGGATTAAGGCTCCAGCGTCCTGCTTTGAAAGAGGGAGAGAATGCCCAGGTTTCGCTGACGGAAGCGGAAAAACAGCGGCTTATAATAGATTATCTTGAAAAAATGATAAACGAGCTGACACGATAAATGAAAAGAAATATCATACATACGATCCTCGCCATGGCAGTTATTGCATCATCCGCGCAGGCGGTAATGGCCGAGGTGACGGTCAAACTCCGCGATATCATGACCATCGACGGTCTGAAGGAAAACCAGATCTACGGATACGGCCTGGTAGTGGGGCTTCCGGGAACCGGTGATTCAAAGACATCACTTTCGAAAGCATCCCTGAAAAATTTTCTGAAAGGCCTGGGGCTGGAAAGCGATGATACGAAAACCAGGAACGTGGCAGCCGTGCTTCTCACGGCCAAACTTCCTCCCTTCGTGAGAGTGGGAGACCGGATCGATATAACCGTGTCGTCCATAGGGGACGCCAAATCCCTGGAAGGGGGAATCCTCGTTCAATCATCGCTGCTCGGCGCCGACGGGAACACCTATGCCGCGGCGCAGGGAAGGCTGGAATTCCCGCGGAAGACCGGGAAGGAAAAGGTCGTGAAGACCGTTGCAATACTGACCCGCGGCGCTGTAATCGAGCGGGACCTCTCGCCGGAGATTATCACTGAAAACAAAATATTCCTGGTCCTCCACGATTTTGATTATGGTCAGGCCGACCGGATCATCAAGGTCATAAAGAAAAAATATCCGGCTTCGGCGCCTGAGATGACTGCCGACGGAAAGATCAAGCTGCAGATCATCGAGAAGATTTCCCTGCCTGAGTTCATCGGCACCATTGAGAATATGGAAGTGGCGCCAAGTGACCGGCCCCGTGTCGTGATAAATGAAAAGGACGGCACTATCGTGGCCGGCGGCAATATCAGGATATCCGAGGCATTCGTGAGCCGTGAAGGCCTGGTCGTTGAGATAGAAGATTCAGAAAAAAAGGGAGCGGCGGCGGAGATCAAGGAAACCGCAACGGTGAAAGACCTGGTTGATTCCCTGAACGCCATGGGCGCTTCCAACGGTGATATTATAGCGATACTGAAGGCGCTGAAGGACGCCGGTTCTCTTCACGCGGAACTCATAATCAAGTAGGAGCAGAGCAATGATCGATACCACCATGCTGCAGAACCAGATACTCGACAGCGCCCGGGGAAATAGAGACGCCGCGTTTAAAGAAAAGGCCGAGAGGGCCGCGGGCAGGAAGGATTTCCAGGAAACTCTGCGTGAGGCCGTTGAGCTTCAGAAAAGTGATGCCGGCGGGAAAAAGGTCGTCGATAAAAAACTCATGGATGTCTGCGTGGAAATGGAGTCTCTGTTCGTCGCGAAGATGATGAAGGAAATGCGCAGCACGGTTCATAAGACGGGCTGGATCCATGGCGGTTTCGCCGAAGATATTTTCGAGGATATGCTTTATGATAAATATTCCCTTGAAATGTCGAAAAACGCAAACCTGGGCCTGGCTACCATGCTCTATAAGGAAATGAGTTCCCGGATATAACTGATATGTAATAATTCATAAACCATAATCCTCAATTGTGGTAATATAAAAATCTCCATTCTCCGTGTCCTTCGTGACTCCGTGGCGCTCTTGATCCTGTTGTTTTTAAAATAGTTTATTCTCCTCATTTAACGAAAGTATCCCGCTCAAAAAATAATAATGGACATTACCATGGTTCCGCTGTATACTATGCCGCTGTGAAGATTCTATGCACATATATTTTCATTCGTCCTGCAAATGACAGATTCACAACTGGAGGCATGTTATGACACGGTTTGTATTAATTCTCTCTATGGCATGTATATTTTTAGGCGCGGCAGGATCATTGCTTTATTCCGGCGAAGATAAGGAAACGGACGGTCTTGTTAAAAAATGCACGGCAGAATGCGCGGCTCTTAAGGGCAATGACTGCGGCGCCGTGGACAAGGCTGCGGCGGAGTATGTAACGGCGCGGCGGACCTATCATACCGTGGGAGATGAGCGGGGATATTACCATCCCACGGGTTCTTACTGGTACCAGGAACTGCTTAACCTGTCCCTGGTTGTGGAACAGAAAAAACGGGTATTGAAACCGCTTTGTCCCAAAACAATGTTGAAGGAACAGGATTGATAAACGGGGTATGCAGCGGCGCGCGTGATTGTTCAGTGTAAATGCCGGTTAAAGAAGAGCGATGATCGAGAATCTGCTGAGTGAAGATATTCTGTATCCCGTTCAAGATCCCGGCGCACTGGAGCGCGGATCGGTAATACGCCGGGTTTCCGGCGCCAAGGACCAGCAGGGCTGTTTCATGAACCGCGATGACGGCGGCGATCTCATTGTGGTGAATGTGGTGGATTGCGCGGGCTGCTCCTTCCTCGCTACCGCCGGCATAATGCGGCTGAGAAGTGACGAACAGCTGTACTGCTACCGGGGTACCTTCGGCAAAGACAGGGATTCGCGGCGTGCCATGGAAATCATATCAAACTGGCCACTGTACAGGAAGAATGCCGATATCCAGAACGCCATTGACTATTTTGTACGCACGGCCTATGCCCCGGCCCATATACTGCATCTGGAAAAGACAGACCAGCTCCAGCATCTTTTCGTTCCCCTTCAGCAGAAATTCAGGATAGGCCGTTTTAAAGTGGAGGTCGATTGGGACAAGGAGCGTAAAGAGGCCTTCAGGAAAATACTGGATGATCTGAAGGTGGGAGACCATGTAACCTACGTGGCCATGATTCCCCCGACGAAGGGGCACAATCCTCTTTTCTATTCCATCGGCACCAAGCCCCACGAGGAGACCGTCATGAGCCTCCGGGGCGAACCCTTCAATTTTGTCCCGACGCATGGCGGGCATATCAAGGCCCTGAGGCCCGAAGGCGGTACGAAACAGTTCCTCGTGGACGCCGGATCTTCGTATCTGGGGAAAGGACTGAAAACGTTATATGACACAGCGCGGGAAGTGACTGACGGCTTGAAGCGCGTGTACGGGAAGTACAATTATATTCCCGTTGAGGGGCGCGGGGCCTTCGGCACAGAACAGAGTTATTGAGCCGGAGCTGTTTTTCTATTGACAGGGTATCGGTATGGGCGTATAAAAGAGCAGGAAAATCGGAACGGGTACGGGCGCTCAAATATCATGCAGAAAGAAAAAGATAAAGATACGCCGAAAGAAGAGGAAAACCTGGTCGGCGTTTTTGATGCCGAGGCGTCGAAGAAAAAGATCAAAACCGTCAAGATGGAAGAAACCGTCATCGCCGACGACAGCCATATCATCAATCTCATTCTCGGTCCCTGCGTGTCGGTGATATTCGCGGGCCTGGATAAAAACGGAAAGATATGGTTCGGCATAAATCATATGATCAGGTCCCGCAATGAAAAGGTTGATGTGGCCCTGAAGGAAGTATCGGCCCTGCGCACGGGGCTCCAGGAAAAGGGCTGCACGCAGATCGCCTGCCTGGGACTTTTCGGCGGCAGCTACCGCCAGGAGAGCGTGGTAAAACCCGTGGCCCGCAAGAACGTGGAGACCATTCTCGAGGCCCTGAGTCTCTTCGATTTTTCCATAGAGATATTCGAGACGGGCATTGCCCAGAACATATCGGCGCTGAAATCCATGGCGAGGAAGAGTTTTCTCATCCGGCGGGTCAGTGTTGAAAAAAAGGCGGCTGATATAACGGAGATTCCGCTTTCAAAGGTCTTTAAATAATAGAAAAAAACGTTCCGCAGACAGGAATTGTCTTGAAATTTACGGCTCATTTCAGCAAATGTTCACTGTATTAAAAAAGAAACGCCAACGTAGCTCAGTCGGTAGAGCAGCTCACTCGTAATGAGCAGGTCGTCCGTTCAATTCGGATCGTTGGCTCATGTAACCCCTGATTTGATCAGGGGTTATTTGTTTTTAAGGGGGGGGATTCTCCTGCTTTTTAAAAAGTGTGGTATATTTTTGCCATGGTGAATCACATAAATAATTGTTGATTTGTAAGAAACATGTTATATATTGTTGCTACTCACTAAAAGAGGAGTTTATTATGAATATACATGATATTGCAGCCCTCGTTTCACTTGCCTGCGCCATATACCTGATAATAATTGGGGCATCGGACCTGATTGCCGAGAAGATCGGGAAAATACTTACAGACAGGCTCGACAGGGAGCAGCATGTCTCCAAGCAAGGAATTGAAATTTCAACGACTCCTGATGAAGATAAAGAATTATATGATTATTTTGAATTAAATCAAGATGCTCCATATCGTTTGACAAGTACTAGAAATCTGAGTGTGAAACAAGTGGCTGCTATATGGTTTGGTACTGCGGGGTATGCACTTTGGCCGATGGTCATTGGTGCAATTAAAGATAGTAATAATTGTAAAGATTTAGTAAGAAGAGGACTTGAAGAAAATACAAAATATAAAAGTGATGACTCTCTGAAGCCTAATAATTGGTACGATGATTTTAAAGAGAAGTATAAGAATGATATTGTCAATGAATATCATTCAGAGGATTATTAAATAAACAGATGAGAGTTTATTGGATAATATTTTTGTGTTTTATTTCATTCTCCTGTTCCAAAATAGGGCATGCTGGTTGGATTTTATCAATGGCCAAAAACGATAACGGAGAATATTTTGTTTCATCCGATAATTATGGAAATAGATTTCTTTGGAATGGTAGTTTTAAAAGAGTTGGCAGCTTTCCATATTTTTGGGGAGGAATATATTATATACAATTTACTTGTGATAATAAAATTATTTCAGCAACACGAGATAATGAAATCCTGATTTCAGATTTGAGTGGTTCGAATTTAAAGGAATTTACTGCACATGAAGATTCAATCACCGGATTGTCAGTTAATACAAATGATTGTATCTTTGTTTCTTCATCTAAGGATAAATACCTCAAAATCTGGAGAAATAATGGTTCTCTTTTAAAAGAAATCATTTTTGAAAAGGCATTCCCAGCAAGCCATAATTTTAGTCATTCAGGTAATTATTTCTGTATTGGTCTAAATAATGGTGAGATACTTATATATAATAATAATTTTTATCTTTTAAAAAGATATAAAGGGCATGAAGATGAGGTAACAAATGTTCTGTTCTTGACAGATAATAAAATTGTTACTGCTTCGCGAGATGGTTTTGTGAAAATATGGGATATCCAGGGCCAATTGATTAATTCATTTCAAGCTCATAAGAAAGAAAGTGGCGTATTGAGTTTATGTGTGAATCAATATGGTGAAATAGTTTCTGGATCATTCGATAGGACAATTAAATTATGGGATTTAGATGGACGATTGAAAATGGTTTTTACAGGCCATGAAAGTGCAGTATCTACACTACTTTTTAATAAAGATGGGAGTGTAATAATTTCTGGTTCATTTGATAAAGATATTCGTTTATGGAATAAAAATACGGGAAAATGCATAAAGCGAATTGGACTTCCCTGGTATAGGAAGAATTTTAAAATATAATATGAGACCATATCAGCGCTTTATTAACAAATGACCATAAATAGGCAGTCTCCTAATAATAGTAATGGTGATGGAGACCGCTGATTATAGATTTCGAATACACAGTTTGCACCGTGACAGTATTCACCTGACAGTTTCCTCTGAAAACCTGTGATAGAAGCTGAATACAGCATAACACCTGTTAGTAAAAAATAAAATCCCGTTGCCCAAATATGGCCCAAAATATTGTATGTAAAGCAATGTATAGCAATATATCCCGTGTTTTAACAACTTTTCAGTTGTTTTATAATACACTTAATAGTGTATGTACAGCAATATGAAACAAAACAGAACAACGCGTAGCAATGTGTAGCTGCAAGAAAAGATATGCAAATTTAAGCATCCCTCGTAATGAGCAGGTCGTCCGTTCAATTCGGATCGTTGGCTCATGTAACCCCTGATTTGATCAGGGGTTATTTGTTTTTAGGGGGTAGGTGATTCTCCTGATTTTCGGGAGGGTGGCATATTTGTGCCATGGTGAATCACATAAATAATTGTTGATTTGTAAGAAACATGTTATATATTGTTGCTACTCACTAAAAGAGGAGTTTATTATGAATATACATGATATTGCAGCCCTCGTTTCACTTGCCTGCGCCATATACCTGATAATAATTGGGGCATCGGACCTGATTGCCGAGAAGATCGGGAAAATACTTACAGACAGGCTCGACAGGGAGCAGCATGTCTCCAAGCACTGAGTGAAATATCTATCTGCTTTTTGGAGCTGTGATTCTGGCCATTGTTATTTCATATTTCAAGCTTATTGAACCTGCTGTTGGCACTCTTGTGATTGATCTCACTGCTCTTGTTTCAGTACTGTTAACTATAATCGCATTCTTTCGTCGTCGTCCCTGAAACTTTAATTAATACAAACAGGACAGGAATATACATACGACGGCCTGAACCGCCTCAAGACCGCCAGCGGGTCATATCTGAAAACCTCGGCCGACCAGCTCACGACCCTGGCGAACCGTACATATACCCACAGCTACACCTATGCGGCCAACGGCAATCTCATGAGCAAAAGCCTGTACGGCTCAGGCAGCACCACGAGCGACACCTGGACCTACGACTACGCCAACCATGCAGCCACCGCAATCGACACCACGGCCCAGGGCAGCGAACGCTTCACCATGGAATACGACGCTTCCAGAAAGATAAGCCATGGAATAAAGATATCAGGTTTTCAAAAATTGAGATATATAGAAAATACTTATGTAGCAACCTGTATCCGATAGAAAAGCCGACACGACATCGGCCCGGTCGAGTCGGCCACGATGACCGTTGCGAGACCGCTATGGGAGATTTGTGTAACGGGTTGATATCCACGGATTAATGCTTACAATGAAAACTGCACAGAATAAATTCCAGCATAGAGAAAAGTGGGCCGCAGCGGCGAGTCCGTCGGAGATTCATTTTTTTAAAATATCTACAATCATGTCGATGACTTCATTGAGCCTTTGAGCTTTGAGGGAGCCGATTTTATACAGCACAATGCCGGAATCGGCAGTGAAAAGCTTGTTCGGGCGGATGTTGCTGGTTTTAAAAACTTTTCCCTCGGTAAAATCATCTTCTGAAAGACCGATAGCGAAAGCGTCCTTACCCTCCCGGCTCGTGATCTGGCAGAGAATGAGGTCGTTATATGACGATTGCGCCAGCACCAGAGCAGGCCTTCGTTTTGCGTTTGTCAGATCGGAATAGGGGAATGGGATGACTACGACATCACCTTTTACAAATCTTTCCACGCTTCGTCCTCTGCCGGGGTGAGCCAGTCTTTTTTAAGGGATGATTCTGACTGGATGTAGGTTTCGAATCCATCTGCTTTTTTGTATTCCAGGAAACGTACGAAGTCCAGCACTTCAGCGGCCAGGGGTTCCGGGAGGTTTTCGATTTCTTTAATGAGAATGATTTTTGTGTTCATGAATACAAGATATAAAGAAAGTTGAACAAGTCAATCGATTTTTCTGGAGCGGAAAAGACATTCCCGTCTTTAAGGCAGGGATATGTATGCATTCGCAGAGGTGAGCCTTGGTGCGTTCGCCGGAGATTCATGCTGCAACCAGTGCTCGTATTGAGGCACGATGCGCAGAAGAACAAGTCCAAAACCATGGACTATGACGCCTCAAACCGTATCCGAAAAGTAACGGACGGCTCGAACAATGTCGTGGGCCAGTACTACTACGCCGGGCACGGACGCCCCAGTGCCGCGGTGCCATGGATGGCAAGGAGCGGCCGACGACCAGGGTTTCTGGGTCCGCAAAGTCTCACGCCGCACCGTGGCAGGAGAAGACCGGCAGATCGAGGTTCTGTACCCGTCCATGTATTTCGGCATAGAAAAACAGTACACGGCAGGGGGCACTGAAATAGAAGAAAGCCACTGTGCCGTGAATAACATGTACCTCAACGGTGTGCGCATAGCAGTCGTTGCCCCTTCGGGCCAGGCCCTTTACTACTTGACAGACCAGGTTGACTCGGTAAAGGTAGTGGTGAATGATTCGGGTCTGCCGATAAAGAGATTCGAGTATTTGCCCTACGGCGAGACCTGGCCGCTCTCGGCCATCCATGGCCTCCGCGGCACTTCCCACATCGTGTGGGTCGGTTCTCGGAAGGTGAAGGAAGTCACGCTCCGAAGTAAAACTCGCAGGAACTGGATTTAGAGACCGGGTACTATTTCTATAATGCGAGACATTACGATCCGGAGGTAAGCAGGTTTGTTACAGCGGATAATGTTATTGATGGTGAGTACGATACGCAGGGGTGGAATAGGTATAGTTATTGTAAGAATAATCCAATAAGATATAGTGATCCGACGGGGCATCGAATTTATTCAAAAGTAGAATATCGGCAAAACGGGAAAAGTGGAACATATATATATGATGATGATAATCTAATAGGGCGAGTAGTTGGAGGCCAAAAGTATATTATTCCGGATCCTAATTTTGGAGGGAAAACACAAGAGATATATGACTATAAAGTTAAACTAATAGGAGGAGATAAAGAGAAGATGTTAAGTGAAATTTATCGCGAGGATGAAAAGCGAGATATAATGAAGTTGTCTGTCAATTTATTAACATCTTCAGGCGGGACTTTTAGTAATATTTTTTTAAATTCTACTTTTTTAAAGGCTTTAAGTAAAGCAGATACTTATAGTACAACAGAATCCGTTCTTACGGATAGTAATAAACTATATCAAGCATTAGGTTATGTACCGGGAGTTAGTGTTTTAAAGACACTTAAAGATTATCACGATAAACGACAGGAAGGTACACGCGGTGATAATTATAAAATGATAAGGAATTTATTCGGGAAAATAGATCAATGCGGATACAAGGTAGAAGAAACGCCTATAGATTTATCTTATGCCGAAGATGATATACGAAGAAATAGTATGGGGAGAGCCAATAAAGATGATTTAATAGATACAGTTAATGATTATGAAAGTAGTAATTATTTAAATAGAGCTCTAATCCAGCTAAGTGATAGAAAAGAGGGTGACTTTAAAAGTAGATCGGCGTATTAAGTATGTTGAATATAATAATAATATTTATAATTACAGTTTTATTTTCGATAGAATTTATTGTTTATGGGAATAGCCAAGAATATGAAGGTTTATTTATTGGTATAGCCTTAATATTTTTTGGATTAACAGGAATAATTCGTAAAGAAATCCCAATGAGTTTTGGTTTACAGAAAAATATAGTCGCGATAGTTATTTCTATCATTTCTATACTAATTGGAGTTCTTAATATTCTTAAAATAATTCATTTTAAATGATATTATGTTACGGAGAATTATTTTAAGAAATATTAGGATAGATTCAAATCGATAGATTTTAAAAACCTCATTAAGTATCGCATAACGTGTACAGTGACACTATTCACCTGACAGTTTCCTCTGAAAACCTGTGATAGAAACTGAATCCAGCATAACGCTTGTTAGTAAAATATAAAATCCCGTTGCCCAAATATGGCCCAAAATATTATACGTAAAGCAGTGTATAGCAATATATCCCGTGTTTTAACAACTTTTCAGTTGTTTTTATAATACACTTAATAGTGTATGTACAGCAATATGAAACAAAACAGAACAACGCGTAGCAATGTGTAGCTACAAGAAAAGATATACAAATTTAAGCATCCCTCGTAATGAGCAGGTCGTCCGTTCAATTCGGATCGTTGGCTCATGTAACCCCTGATTTGATCAGGGGTTATTTGTTTTTAGGGGGGGATTCTCCTGATTTTCGGCGCTGCTATTCCGGCTATTATTATTTAATATTTCAAGATTATTGAACCTGCCGTAGGAACCCTGTTAATGGAAATTACCGATAGCGTTCCTGAAAGAGATTTAAAAAAACAGAACAGGAATACATGGAATTCATTTTCAGATTATATATTTTAATTAATTTACGTTGGAAACGACTTGCCTCTAATGTCAGAATATAGACATCCTTGTCGGATATAAAAAATTAGTGTGGAAAGTGTAACCGGAATCCCTGTTTGTTTCCGTATTACCGACTGCATGTAATCGGACAGAAAATTTCAGCGGGCGTCCTTCGGGCCGCAATTTGTATCTGTTCCATAGAATCAATGTGATAAGGAGAATATCAATGCTCAAACGAATCGGCTTGTTTCTGCTCACCAATATGCTTGTCGTCCTCACGGTGAGCCTTATATTGAATATCGTGCTGCCCATGCTGGGCATACGGGTGCAGGGCGCCTGGGGGATAGCGGTTTTCAGCGGCGTTTTCGGTATGACCGGTGCCTTTATATCCCTGGCCATGAGCCGGTGGATGGCCAAGCGGGCCTATAATATTCAGCTCGTTGACGGCTCAACGCAGGATTACCGGGGACGTGAAATATATGACATGGTGGCGCGCCTGTCGCGTCAGGCCGGTCTTCCCGCCGTTCCTGAGGTGGGGATATACCAGTCGGCGGAACCCAATGCCTTTGCCACGGGTCCCTCGAAAGAGAAATCCCTTGTGGCGTTTTCAACGGGACTTCTGTCTTCCATGGAAAAAATCGAGGTTGAGGCCGTGGCTGCCCATGAGGTGAGTCACATCGCCAACGGCGACATGGTGACCATGACGCTCCTGACAGGCGTGGCCAATGCCCTGGTCATGTTCCTGGCACGGATAATAGCCCATGCCCTGGACAGTTTCCTGCGTGGTGATGACGACGAGGGGGGATTGGGATTTTTCGGCTATATCATGACGGTCATGGCCCTGGAGACCGTGCTTATGCTCCTGGCGTCCATTCCCCTGGCGGCCTTTTCGCGGTACCGTGAATTCCGGGCCGATGCGGGCGCGGCACGCATCACATCACCGACAGCCATGGCTTCCGCCCTCCAGAGGCTGCAGAAAATGGCCGGTGTTCCCCAGGTAAAGGATTCTTTCGCCATGGCAAAGATCAGTTCAACGAAAAGGGTGTCGCTGTTTTCAACGCATCCGTCCCTGGAAGACCGTATTGCCAGGCTCAGAAGCTTGTAGAATAATACCTAAATACGAAGGGGCCGTCTCAGAACAAAATTCTGGACGGCCTTTTTGTTATTCCGGGGTATTTCTCATTTTTCTTTTCATAATGCTGACAGTTTATGTCACTTCTTTTTACTTTGCAAGAAAAATCGCGAAGGAAGGAGGCCTGAGCGAATGGGATGCGCGCGAGGACTGTCACGAGGACGCTCCGCAGCGTGCAGGGAGATTGTTTCTTATGCACTACGGCCAAGCCTCCGCTGGCGAGGCGTGTATGAACGAAGACATAGTTTACATTTTAGACCGATGACATGGTTTACACTTTTTCACTGATCTAAAGCTTCCATTGATTCAAATATCAATGAATCTTTCCAGATAACACCTATATCGTATTTGCC
>Ga0209164_1000294_pt1 | contig 137747 bp, 128 predicted proteins | sample MTBNYHSulfiMetaG_FD_187458 | JGI IMG/M metagenome (GOLD analysis project Ga0209164, IMG submission 187458) | Enrichment culture microbial communities from rom New York Harbor, USA that are MTBE-degrading - MTBE-NYH (New York Harbor Sulfidogenic)... | ecosystem: Environmental > Aquatic > Marine... | reverse complement strand
GAAATATTTCCAACTGGCGCAGATCAAAATCAATGGATGGCGTTTTATGGGACATGGCTTTGGCTGGTTACTGGTTGATGGTTATTTTCACCTTTCAGCTTCCGCCTCCTCGCTCCCTGCTCCTTGCCTTTTGCTCACTTTAGGCACTTGAGAAATCACAGATACGCAAACCAGTAGGCCTCGATGGTCTTGAAATTTTCTTTGACGGCCTCCCTGCCGGTCACGATATCGCCATGACCTGTCAGCAGGTACTCCACGTCAAGCCGGGAGATCCTCCGGATGCTCTCTTTGAGTTCCTCACCGTTGCCGCCCGGAAGATCGGTCCTCCCTATCCCCTGGTTAAACACGACGTCGCCGGTGAAAAGGACCTTTTGGTCCGACCAGTAGAGGCATATGGAACCCGGGGAATGCCCGGGTGTATGGATGACCTCAAGATCTAGGTCCCCGACCTTCAGGTCCCCTTCCTGGAGCAGGATTCCAGGTTCAAAGTCGGGAATTCCAAGGGCCGCTCCGTAATGGGGGGCGACGGTCTGGATGAATTCCTTTTCCCGGGATGAGACGGCCACCACCGCATTTGTATCTTGAAATATCCTGACACCCTCCATATGATCGGGATGACCGTGGGTGATGATGACCATATCCATGTCTTCGGGGGAGAGAGAAAGCCTGTCGAGCTCGTCCCGTACATGATCGAAGAGATGATAATGGCCTGGATCTATTAGTATCCGTTTTTCCTTGTCGATGAAATAGGTGTTGCAGTTGTTGGCTGTCATGCTGTTCCACGGAAAAACATGCAGATTATCCAGTAGCTCCATAAGACCTCCATTTTCTCGAAATAGGCCGACCCGGAAAATTCACTTGAATTTCCCCTGGAAATCAAGATAGAAGGCTATGTCTGGGATGTCAAGAGATTCGGGGTCTCTCATATGCGATCTGAACGGAGAGCGTGGAAGTGTCTCGTCCCGGAATCTCCGGCCAAATAAATCCTTGACAGGTCATTACGGAGCTACTATATTCCAAATCAAGAATATAATGGATGGACGTGCCCATTGGATCACGATGATGCGAATGACGGGAATAAAAGGGAGGGTTCTCAGGCGTCGGAACTGCCACACCCGGCCATGGTCCTGTATTGAGGATATCCTATGAAATCATTTGTCAAGGTAATGAAGGCCCTTTCCGATCCCAACCGGGTCAAGATCGTCAAGATGCTGCAGCACAAATCCATGTGTGTCTGCGAGATGCAGGCCGCCTTGGGCGTTGCCCAGCCTACCGTGTCGAAGCACCTGAAATTGCTGGAAGATGCCGGGATCGTAGATTTTCGAAAAGACGGTCTGTGGGTGAATTACCACCTTACGGACGGGGGACGCAGCCCTTATGCAGCGGCGATCTTAGGAAACCTTCGTCACTGGCTGGAAGAAGATGCCCAGGTGGCGCCCCTGTTGGAGAAACTGCCGTCCATTTGTCGCGAGGAGATTTGCAGAAGATAGAATGGGTGCGGGTTAAATATAGCTAAATATGAATTTGGCTATTCAAAATTCCGGGTCCGGGCTGCGTGCAGTGCGATCGCCTTGAGCAGGACCTCATGCAGGTGATGGCTGAAACCGGGATCATGGCCGACATCAATCACGTCCGGGACGTCAAGGAGATCGGAACATCCGGCGTGATGGGGACCCCTCGCCCTGCTCATCAACGGCGAGGTCCAATGGGTGGGCAAGGTCGCTTTAAAAGATGACATCGAAGGATGGACAGGCAAATAGCAAGACCATTGCCGCCATAAAGGAGGGTGCATGCCATGGAACATAGAGACAATGAGATTCATGACCTGGTCAAAGAAAAATATGCCGCCGTCGCCGAGGGGAAGCGCGGCATGGGTGCGTGCTCGTGTTGCGGCGGTCCCACGCCCGTTATAAATATCCAGACGATCGGCAAGGTCCTTGACTATCAGGATGCGGATCTCCTTCTGGCGCCCGGGGAGGCAAACCTGGGACTGGGTTGCGGCAATCCCATCGGCAAAGCGGATCTGAAACCGGGTGAGACCGTGCTGGACCTGGGCAGCGGTGCGGGATTCGATGCGTTTTTGGCGGCCAGGCAGGTGGGCGCGGCAGGGAAAGTGATCGGCATGGATATGACCGAGGAAATGGTTGAGAAGGCCAGGGCCAACGCCGAAAGGCTGAACATTCGCAACGTGGACTTCCGCATGGGAAAGATCGAGGCCCTCCCCGTTGAGGACAATTCCGTGGATGTGGTCATTTCCAACTGCGTCATCAATCTTTCCCCTGACAAAGCCTCCGTTTTCAATGAAATCCATCGGGTGCTGAAGCCGGGGGGCCGGATCGTTATTTCCGATATCCTCCGATCCGGAGAAATCCCGAAGTCGCTTCAAGACAACCCGGCTGCCTATACCGGGTGAGTGGCCGGGGCCATTTCACCCGGGGAGGTGGAAGGGATTCTTTCGGGGCTGGGTTTTCAGAAAATCAACATCCGGGAAAAGGACCGGAGCGAGGAGATCATTCGAGGCTGGAATGTCGCAGAAGGGGCTGAAAAAGTGGTCTTTTCAGCGTACCTCCAGGCGGTCAAGCCGTCGGTGCAAGGATGCACATAACCAAAGGAAAGAGGCAGGCGCCATCGGTCTTCTGGTCAATGAAGGCCGTCAGATAGCCGGAAGGGATAACGATGGAAGCTCCTCATAAAATCGGGGATGGACCTGACAGCGCAAGACCGGTGGAGCACGTTCACGGTTCGACCGGCGTCTGCCCACACCATCATGGGGATGTCAAAGACACCAGCGGATCCCGGCTCCTGTTGACGCTGGTACTCAACCTCATGATCCCCGTGGCCCAGGTCATCGGAGGGGTTTATGCCCACAGCATGGCCCTCATCTCCGATGCGACCCATAACTTCAGCGATTTCGTGGCCGTCTTGATTGCCTATATCGCCCATCGCATCGGCAGAAGAGGTGCTTCCTTTCAAAACACCTTCGGTTACAAACGGGCAGAGATTCTGGCCGCCGCGACGAACGTGGCCATTCTCATCGGGGCGTCGGCCTTCATTGTCTACGGGGCGGTGGATCGATTTTATCACCCGCAGGCGGTTCTTGGCAATGTGGTCATCTGTTTGGCCGTCGTTGGCATCCTGGGCAACGGTCTTTCCGCCTGGCTGCTCCATCGGGATTCAAAGCACAGCCTCAATGTCCGGGGGGCCTTCCTCCATATGCTGGGGGACCTATTGACGTCTGTTATGGTCCTGTTCAGCGGGGCCATATTGCTGTTCAGGCCCTGGTACTGGCTGGACCCCCTGCTTTCCATCCTCATCGTCCTCTTCATCCTGAAAAACTGCTGGTCCATTCTCAAGGCGAGCGCCGGGATACTGATGAACGCCACTCCGAAAGGTCTGGACCTCGAGGAGGTCAAGGGATTTTTGGATCGGATTCCCGGCGTTTGCGGGGTCCATTATCTTCACGCCTGGAATATCTCCGCCTCCAGCATCGGTTTTTCCTGTCATGTGGAAGTGGCGGATCAACGGGTGAGCCAGACCGAGAAGCTCGGGGAGACGATCCGTCGCGAACTCTTGGATCGATATGGCATTGATCATCCCGTACTCCAGTTCGAGACCGGATCCTGTGGGAACGGGGGGATCCTTTGCGAAATCTCTTGTGGAGGCGCTGCAAATGGCTGATGGTCAAACGGGGCTTTCCACGCGCAACGGAGCCGTGCCGGGCTCCCTGCCCTGGCCGCACGTCGGATTCCGGGGGTTGTTTTCATTTGCGCAAAGGAATCGGTCAAATGCCAACGAATGAGGGATTTGTAGCGACGCTCAGAAAAGACGGCATGGCGGAGGTGGTGATTCAGCCGGTCAGTTCGGGCATCCCCGGGGCTTCGCCTCGGGTGAATCGTCACGTGTGCCACTGCGCCACGGAAGGCTCCACCCTGACCATTGAGGCCTTGAACCGCGTGGGGGCCGAGGTCGGGGATTATGTTTCTGTTTTTCGGGATAGTTCCGGGCTCCTGAGGAATGCGGCCTCGCTGTTGGGTATCCCCGCAGCGGGCCTCCTCGGAGGTATCCTCCTCGCTGCCTTTTTAACGGATGGCTTTTCTTACCGCATAGCGGCCGGCATGATCGCCATGGCCGCCTCTCTTTTCTCCGGGATAGCGATCGGTGTGCTGGTCTTCAGACGGGTATCGGCCGGCAATCCGCCCGTTATCGAGCAGATCATAGAAAAGGGGTGGAAGGGAGCTCCTCTTTGCAGTGACCGTCGAATCTTTTTATCCGAACCAGAGGGGGTCTGCAAGGCGTGCGCCGGGTCATTTTCAAAAGGGCCGGCGTTTGACCGGAACGGACATTAACCGGACCGCCTGCACCATCGGGTCCCGGGTCCGGTTGAAGCGGTCTACATAGAGTTCACAGAACCTGACCATGGCGTCATAAATGAGCAGCGCGCATCTGAAGGCTTTTGAGCTTTCGATACCCGCCGTGTTTCGGGATCAAGGGCTCCTTTTTACCCATGCTCGGCCTCCGCATATCCGGCTTTCCGAGTCTGTCCCTGTTCGTCCGTGGCGGTCACTCATCGCGTCCTTCCCGGTAGCCCCGCTCGAACTCGGATTTGGCCCTGCTGAAGCTTGTCTTGAGAATCTCCCACGAGTTTTCAAGCCCCTGCTTGAGATCCTCCCAGGCCCCCTCGCCGGCCTCTTGCAGTTCTGCAATCTTTCCCTCAAGTTCCGCGCGCTTTGCGCGCAGGTCCTCCAACCGTCTATGATATTCGATTTTTGCGTCTGCCTCGGCCTGGTCGGCCTTTGCCGCCAGCATGTCGATCTCGGCGTTCCATTCGTCCAGTTTTGCCTTCAATTTCTGTACATAGGCATCTCGTTTGTCGGTCATCATAGTATCCTCCCTTGGATTTGGAGATAAATGGCCGGTTGTTCGGCCTGCGCTGGAGGTGATCGCGTTCATTTCAGCCCCTGATCTTGATCAGATCCGATTCCTTGCAAAGGATAATCAGGATATCGTCTTCTACGGCGGTGAAATCGGGCGTCCAGAACGATGACCTTTGTCCAGATTCACTCGGCCGGATAGAACAAAAAGCGGGCGATCTTCCACGATCCGTCCGTCTCCTTTTTCAGGACCCAGATATAGTTGCTGAACTCCTTTTCTTCCGCCACGCCCTCCTTTTTGGGTTTCCAGACGGCCTTGAACGCCCCCCTAAGTTCGGCCCAGTCCTTCTCGACAGTGACGGACCGCACCCGGAAGGAACAGGCCGTTACATGGTAATTGTCCAGGTGGTGCGCAAGGAGTTCGCGAACCTTTTTTGGACCCACATAGACAGCGTCCCTGCCTGCCCCTGCCACAAGCGCGTCTTTCGTATAAAAAGACATCCCCCTTTCTATATTCCCGGATGTCAAGGCAGGCACCCACTCCTCGGCCATTCGGAGAATCCTCTCATGCTCGGCCATGGGGGCCTTTTCCGGGGCGCCTTCCGCGACGACCCTGCCTCGGGAGGTAAACGAGATGCCCTGCTGGGATTTGGTCCCGATCATGACGGACTCCAATATGGGCGGGTTGACCGGTCGATCCGATCGCCAGACGACCATAAAAAAGGCCCCGGACCCTCCGGCCTTGTCGGATTCCGGGACTACGTAGCGAATCGCGGACGCCGGAGGGAGCTGAGCAGGAGCTTCCTGATATTTTTTCAGCAAACTGGCCTTGGAGTCATGATAATCAGCCGATAAAACCTCGATCGGCCTTTGCGGGTCCACATTCCGAATGCTGAGGGTGACCGCAAGATAGACAGGACTTTCCCGATCCCCCTGGTAGATATGGGAATACACCGGAACATATACGGTCTGGCCCGTGCTGAGATCCCCATCGGCGTGGGCGTCGACTGACTGAATAATAAAAAACCCTGAGGCTATCAGGAGACACAGACATACATTCAGCTTTTTCATCATTCTTTCCATTACTCCCTCCCTGTCCTTCGGCCCACCCGGTCCGGTCGGCCCACTCATCTTGGAGATTTCAGGATGCCAAAGATTAAACGCCATGCCTGCTCAGGCTGGAAAGAAAACCGAAGGCCCGCTTCAGTGGAGCAGCATCTTGGAAAGCCGATCCAGATCCTTTGCAGGCCCCAGGGCAATGAGGGTGTTTCCCGCCTCGATCAGGGTCAGCGACGACGGGTTGAAAATCATCTCGCCCCCTTTTTTTCGGATGGCAACAATGATGACATTCATATCCTTCCGAATACCCGAATTGAGCAGGCTTATGCCATTCAGCCCGGATCTTTCCCCTACCAGGAGTTCCTCGAGCTTCAGTTCGATATTGGCCTGGTGCATGGTGAAATCGATGAAATCCATCACTGCGGGCCTGAGGATAGTGTGGACCATCCTCATGCCGCCGATGAGGTAGGGAAGGACCACCTTGTTGGCCCCCGCCCTCATCAACTTCTTCTCTGTTGCCTCATCATCGGCCCGGGACAGGATGAACAGGTTCGGCTTGAGTCCCCGGGCCGTCATGGTGATAAACAGATTGTCAGCATCGGAAAGCACAACAGTGATCAGCCCTTTGGCCCTCTCTATCCCGGCTTCGATCAAGATGTCGTCGCTGGTGGCGTCACCGATAATATAGGGGGTATCCTGCTCCTCCAGGATTTCCTTCGAGTCCGGGGATTGATCGATCACCACCAAGGGGATCCCCTGGCTTCTCAGGCCCTGAGCGATGATCTTACCGATACGCCCGAATCCGCAGACGATATAATGATTTTTGATGGATCGTAGTTCCTTTCCCAATTTTCTCCTCCCCAGGATGGTCCTCACCTGCGTCTCCACCATGATCTGCGCAACCATGCCGAGACTGTACGCCATGATGCCCATGCCCATGAAGATGATGAAGATGGTGAAGATCCGGCCTGAACTTGAAACAACATTCACCTCCCCAAACCCCACCGTGGTGATGGTAATGATGGTCATATACAGGGCATCGAGAACCGGCCAGCCTTCCAGGAGGACATATCCCATGGTGCCTGCCAGAAGAATCAGGACAAGGAGCATGGCCCCGCGAAGGGCATGCTTCAGGGCCTTTGACGGGTGAGAGGGTTTTCGTTGCCTGTTCGTCGTCATCGTTTTGGGGAATCAGGTCTCGGCGCTCTCCTCTTTCAGGAAGGGCCGGGGATATTCTTGCTCCGTGAAGCAGGTTTTGAGTCGCCGAACCAGCGGATTTGATAACTTTTTTTGTGGTTGAGACAACACGGTATGTTTATAGCACAAAATATGATCCTTACACCACCAGAAAACGGAGTTGCCCCTGTTGTCGGTGCCGTCCGGTTTCGTCAGAGCACGGCTGATTACAGATAATAAAGACGGACGAGCGTTCAAACAGGACAGGGGGGTGGGTGTCCATATTTGTGACGGCGCAAAGGTCCCTCTTGACTCAATCCCCGGAATCAGGCATTGTGCTCCTGTTTATGCGGTGAGTGGAAACGAGAAGACTGGCCCCCGTGGGATGGACCGAGCCGTATCATCTTGAAAAGGGATGTGAGCATGAGTCTGGATCTAAGAGAAGAGGCGTATAAAGCCATTGCCCCTGTGGGCGATCCTTCACTGGCCCGTCACACGGCCTATCTCCTCATACTCGTGGCCATTATACTCATCGTTCTTGAGGCCATCCTTTCCACGGTCCCCGATCTGGCGCCATCCTGCGGCCGGATCTTCAAGGCCGTCTCGTTTGGGGCGTTCTCTGTCTTCACCCTGGAGTATGCGGTGAGGCTGTGGGCTTCCCCTGTGGGATCTCATGGAAGCCCATTCAGGGCCTTTTGGGATTATGCCTTTTCTTTTCTCGGTCTGGTGGATTTTCTCGTGATTTTTCCCTACTGGCTCAGCTTTTTCTTTGGCGTTCCCCATGGGTGGATCATGATGGCATCCTTTCTCTCCCTGATCAAGCTGGCCCGGTTTGTGCCCGGTCTTGGTATTTTCATCTCGGTGTTTCGCAACGAAGGCCATTCCCTCCTGACCGCCCTGATTGTCCTGGTCGTGCTTCTCATCCTCGCATCGGGAGTGATATATGCGCTGGAATACCCATATCAGCCATTGGTCTTCAGCTCTGTCCCTCACACCCTTTGGTGGGCCATCGTGACCATTGCGAGCGTGGGTTATGGGGACATGATCCCGCTTACGCCGATAGCGCGACTCCTGTCCGGTTTTCTGATGCTTCTCGGCATAGCAGTCTTTGCGGTTCCTGCCGGGATCCTTGCCACGGGATTTGCCAAGGAATTGAGGAAACGGGACTTTCTCGTGACGTGGAAAACCGTCTCCCGATTGCCGCTTTTCTCCGGTCTCGATGCGAACAGCATTAGTGATATCTCGCGACTCCTTACCTCACAGATCCTCCCCCCCGACACGGTCATCGTGCGAAAGGGGGATGCCGCACAGGCCATGTTCTTTATCCTGGAGGGAGACGTGGAGGTTGAAATCAGTCCCAAGCCGGTGCGGCTCACGGCAGGCCAGTATTTCGGGGAAATCGCCCTGTTAAAGGACACCGAACGCACCGCCACCGTCATATCCATCACCGAGGTCCATCTCCTTGTTTTAGGGGTCAAGGATTTCAGACGGCTCATAGACGAAAACCCACAGCTCAAGGCGGCCATTACACGGGTGGCCGAGTCCCGCCTCGCCGCCTGCGCTTAGGCACCTGGTGTTCCGCAACTTGCGACATGTTGCAAGAAACGAAGGGCGCCAGGTTTTCCCGCCGGCTCGCGGGACCGACAACTGTTACGCGGCCAACGGGTTCGGTGTCTTGACTGTCCCGAAGGCACCATTTTTTCCGAGCGCAGTCAAGGAAAAAACGCCGTGCCATATTTGCTGGTTTTCTGACATAAAACGCAAGAAAACCGCTGCTACGTCGAGGAATCGAGTGGTAAAACTGGAAACCGGGGCGACCCCTTTGGCCAGGGACATCTTTCCCCCGGGTCCCAAACTGCCTGTTCCCAAGGAATACAAAGGAGAATCTTCAATGGCATATAAAGAGATTTTGAAAAACGGCGTGAAGACATTCGAAGATTTGGAGAAATGGCTCATTGGACGGAAGGCGAAAGTGGATCCCCGGCTCAGGGATGTCATTGCCAAATACCCCATGAGGGTGAATACGTATTACCTCAGTCTCATTCAAAAGATGAATGACGGCATCTGGAAACAGGCAATTCCCGATGTGGAGGAACTCGTCCATTATATGGATTTGTCGGAAGACCCTCTGGACGAGGAAGGAGATATCCCATTGGGTGGTCCAAGAACCATTATCCACAGATATCCTGACAGGGTGCTGTTGTTTGTTTCGAACGAATGTTCAATGTATTGCAGATTCTGCACCAGAAAACGAAAAGTCGGCGATGACCGAAAAAATCCCTCAATAGAGGAAATCAATAAAGGAATCGCATACATTGCATCTCACGAGGATATTAGAGATGTATTGATCTCCGGCGGGGATCCATTCCTGATTTCAACCCGGAGACTTGATGAAATCATCGGAAAGCTAAGGGAAATCAAACACCTTGATTTGTTCAGAATCGGCACGAGAGTCCCCTGCGTATGGCCGCAGAAAATCATTGAAGATACGGAATTGATTGATATGCTGAAAAAGCATGCGCCTCGGTCGCTGAAAGACCCGCAGTTCTTTATAAACACCCATTTTAATCATCCGAATGAAATAACCGACCAGAGTTATCGAGCCATTAAGATTTTGAGGGACCTGGGCATTCCAATCGCAAATCAAAGTGTGCTGCTCAAGGGGGTCAACGATGATACGGATGTCATGAGAGACCTGGTGCATGGCCTCGGTAGAATGGGCGTAAGACCGTACTATCTCTATTACGCCGATCTTGTTGAGGGAACAGGTCATTTCAGAACGGAAATCTACAAAGGAAAAGAAATCTGCAGAGACCTCTGCGGAGCCACCACAGGTTTCCTTCGGCCTACCTATGTGGTGGATGCACAGGGTGGAAGAGGCAAGATACCGGTAGATCTCGGATATTCGGACGGAATCAGGGAAGATAAAAAGGGAGGCGTTGTTACTTCGGCCATTGGATTGGGAAAAGTTTATGTAAACGATCCGATCGAACGGATCGAAGGAAAACCGGCAAGACACAATCCGAATAGGAAATGAATGCGTAAAAACATGGGGACAATCCTATAATCTCCTGTCAGGATAAAAAAACAAAGCATTGAGAAATTGGGCAGTTGGATTTCCCATCTAATTTTGATCAAACTACGCTATCCAGCCATTGGTCTGCTCTTGACATTCGGCGAGTTTCTCGCGGTGGCAAATTCACTACGTAATCGTTACCAATTTTTAAGATAAATAAGTTCCTGGTTGAGGTTGGAACCTGAGTCCGGAGACGTTCGTTGCAGGGGCTTCATAGAGAGTTGGGTTAGCGTCGGGAAATGCTGGAAAGGGGAAAAGTTGTGAAATTTAATTTGAGTGTAACCCTTTCCTGTTCCTCGCCTCCGCCATCTGGGCATTGGCGAGTGGGTAGGTGCGGATTCATCTGCATATTCGGACTGTTACACCTATGTTATGCGGATGAATCCGAACCTACAGCGCAGCTCCAACGAAAAAGGGCTACGCCCATCTAATTTCTGAAGAACCATAGCAATTATCGGCTTTCTTCTGGTCGCAAATGTTCGATCTCACCGCCGTGTACAGAATTTCGCCCTGGACCAATTCAGGTGGGATACAAAAGAAAATCAATGGCCTTGAAACCCAATTCTGTTTTCGGCTGTCGGCTGTCGGGTTTCAGCAAGAAGGGGTGGTCCTGCAAGCCAACCCTGAAAAAGGATCCGATCATGTTGAAGAAGACGAAAACGTGGCACAGAGGTTACAGACTGGCTTCTATGGCCGTTCTGCTGATGGCTGCCTGCGTCCTGACATGCTTTTCTCACTACCTGCTCAGGACCTGATTTGTTTTCACACAGACCTGAGAAAAGCCGAAGAAGAACAGAAAATGATGCAGAAGCGGCTCGAGCAAGCCCTGACCCGGGCGCTCAGCGGATTCATTCCCATCTGCGCCAACTGCAAGCGTATCCGGGACGAGAAGGGGGTATGGCGCCAGGTGGAAGCCTACATCCATGAGCGTACAGATGCCCAGTTCAGCCACGGCATCTGTCCGGAATGCGGGAAAAAACTCTATGGCGATCTGTATCAGGAAGGCAACTGAAAGGCTCCCAAGCCGTATCCAAGTGAGCAATGAAGTTGAATTCCAAATGGAAAAGGAGGGCAAAGTGGAAAAGAACATCAGGGTTTTCATAGCGGTTGTCGGACTGATTCTATCGATTTCCATGATGAGCGCATGCAGCGACTCATCATCGGATGGTGGAGGCATGTCATGGAGAAGCCTGAATATTTCTGATGCCTCTTCTTTGACATCAGCATTATCGGGGGGATCCAGAATCTATGCCGGGGGACTCGACGCCAACATCCATGTCGGTCTGTGGACAGTTGAAAACAATGCCGTGACGGATCAGAGGGAGGTGGCCGACACCCTGGGGGCCATGTGGGGCATCGCCAAAGACGCCAACGGGAATCTTTGTCTGGCCTGGAATACGCCGTTCCAGGGATATGTTGCTAAATACACCCCCGCAACCGGCGTCATCAGCGATACAGCGCTCTCTGGCGCCAGTAGCGTCGGCAACGTCACGGCATACAGTGGACGGATTTATGCCGGTGGTTGTGCCTGGCTCAATCCTTTTATTACAAAAGGAGAAGTCTGGCAGTACAACGGCTCATCGTGGACCGCCATGAATGTCCCCGGATTGGAAAATGTGGACTGCCTCACCGTTCACAACAACAGGTTATACATTGCCGGAGTTGACGCTTCCGCTGAGAATTACGCCAGAATTCTGGCCTATGACGGCGGGACCTGGACCGACGTTCCATTTCCATTGGAAGCCCCGTCGATCTGGACGATGACCTCAGACGGAAGCAACCTCTATGCAGGCGGGGTGGACGCCTCCTATGACGGGCAGGTATGGAAATACGACGGGAAGGGCTGGAGCGACATGGGGCTCAAAACCAGCAACAATGTCTATGCCTTGCTCATTGACTCCTTCGGTGTTCTCTATGCCGGGGGCGACGACAATGAAGACTATGATGGCCAAGTTTGGGCGTATCGCAGCGACCAGTGGGAAAGCACCGGCCTCACCGGGGCAAGAACGATCTATGCCCTGGTCGCGAGAGAAACCGGCGGGATTTATGCCGTGGGTGAGGATGCCTCCAACAACGGTCAGATGTGGGCATATCAGTGGACCTATTGAATAGAGTGAGGATACGAATGATGAACAGAATGATGATCGCCTTGATCCTTTCCATGACCCTTTGTCTTTCCCTCCAGGCCTCCAAGGCCCGGGCAGATTGCAGCAATCCATGCGGCGCTATCGAACTCATCGAGTGTGCCGCCCAGGCCGCAGGCATGACCGCTGAAAATTTCTACAATACACACCTTTTTGACATAAAAAAATATACAGATCAGTTCTGTGATAAGAAACCCCCTGAGGGCATTAAAACCGGCCAGCAAAAATTCTTCAGCGAAAACTACTGCGAAAACGCCCCAAATTACTATTCCTATGAAAATTTTGTCGCCGCCTGCCAACATTTCCCCGAGTTTTGCTGTGCCAAAGGTATCAAAAAGGAAGAGCGGTATAAGGAGCTGGCAAACTTCCTGGCCACCATTGCCCAGGAGACAACTTGCGCCCTGGACGGCTACAAAACCGACGGTCTTTACTATCGTTATGAAAACGGCGCGTTGCTGGGCAACACCATGCAGGATCAGACCCAGTATTATCCACAGCTCAAATACTTTAGGGTGGCAAGGCTTAAGAATCAGACGAATATGGTTTACACTAAAAAATTCTGGCTTATAGATAAAGATCACCCTTCTAAAGCAGTGATTTTCGACCCTACCCAATCTCCCATGGTTGCCACATATGGAGACATTGTTGCCCCCGGCGAGGATTACGAGATCATCCAGATGGACCAGATGATCGAGCCCGGCTATTGGGTCGGCATGGGGGCTACCCAACTCACATGCGACCCCATGGTGGGTTTTTTCGGCTGGTACTACAACAACCTGGCGCCCGGTGCGCCGGTGGCATCGGCCGATTACAAAAAATTTGTTGAAACATACCTGGATGACGGGAAATTGGGCTTTATTGGGGCGATTTGGTACTGGATGTACAGGGTCAGCGGACAAGGCAAGCCGACAGTCCATATGGTCTTGAACGATCCGAATAAGCCCGTCTGTCGCGACATTGGCGGCGCAACCATCGGGGTGAACGGCGGATGCAATGACTGGGAGAAACGTGCGGTTTACTACCAATACTTTCACGAGAAGGTTTTCAAGATCAAGATTGAGCCGGTAAAGGTGATCGTTGACGGCGTCGAGCTGAACAGCATGAAATGCGATAACAATCTTCAGGGTTATTGCGTGAAAGGCTCAGGCCCAAAACCGTCCGATCCGACATCGCGCTGCGGAAGGAAAAATGACTATGCCGATGCCAGCAAGAATTGCCGACCCTGCTGCACGACGGACGAGGATTGTCCGGAAGAGTTTCCATCATGCTTCGGCCAGCTCCCCAATCCCCCAACGGGTAAAACAGAAAAATGCACCTGCGAAAGCTCGGAAGCGTCTTTCTCGCCTGACGAATAGGAGGATAGGGACAATGGGAAAAATGCTCCAACAAGGGAAATGGGCGATGTTGATGCTGGCCCTTGCGGTTTGGTGCACAGGCTGTTCAGACGACGACTCATCTGCCCCATCTTACGCTGCGAAGCTGTATCATTATGATAATGTTTATATTTATGTGCAAGGGAACTACATATTTAAGAAAAAAGGTGAGCCGCCTTATAATGAAATCGATCCCTTTATTATTGAATTCCGAGAGAAGGGGGGCAAGGTTAATTGGGGTATGTTTTTTGCCTACTTCAAGAATTTCGGAATAAAGTCCTATCCAACGTCGGGTGAAGACCTATGCCAAGCGGAGAATGGAAATTATTGGTTACGTTTTCCTGAAGCTTGCACGAGTGTACAGGGTCTCGGTGAGGTGGGATTCACTATAGGCGGCAACGGTGGAGGATGGGGGAAGGTACCTATCGGGGCTGACGAAAGCGAGGATGATGCATCAGCATTGGTGATGCGGAAAAAAGCTCTATGGGGACCTTTATGAGGAATAGAACTGAAGGTTTCTCACGGTGATCCGCAAAATAACTTCAGACCGGAATTTGAATTTCTTGGCTGAGGGCCCCTCCCTTTCATATGCTGATGGTATGTGGGGGATATATTTTTTATCTCTCCGGTTCGGCGGCCGTCCCTTGATGTAAATTCTTCAACTGGCGGGTTTTGCAACGGATGTAACACGATAAATTGTCTCGCACTTTAGAAGTAGGTTAGAGGCGACTTGTTGGAGAATTTCTCCGACTCTGCCCAAGATGCCACCCGAGACGGAATGGTTAACGCGGCTGCGCCCTGCAGAGGTCGGGTAGGGACAGGGTTTGTTTTTCGATCTCCGGGTAGAGGGCGTCAATTTCCCCTTGAATACCGATGGTCAGCTTCAGGGCCGTGACGATGCGGCAGTAGGTGCGGATGTCGTCCAGTTCCAACCGCCGCTCCCTCCGATCCTTGAGCCACTTCTCGCAGACCTGATACCCGCCGATGCGATAGGTCCATACGGCCTCGGGCACGGGGGCGAAATGCTGGGTCGCATTGATGTCCACCCGCTGCTCGGTCGGATCGTATCGCAGCCCCTCCGTTTTTCCCTTGCCGACACGGTAATTCCCTTCGCCTTCAAACCGGCATGCGGGCGGGTTCAGTTCAGGCGATGTGAGCAGATGCAGCCCTGTCAGCCGCTCCCCCAGTTGCGCCATCTTTAAAAAGAGCGCCCCATCGCTCGTGAAGGGAATGCGCGGGAAGTCCATTCTCAGGAATTCGGCATATTTCTCCCGGTACGCAGGCGCATAGAGCACGGCATAGATGTAGTGGAAGATTTCCTCCGGCGCAGGCTGGGCGCCATAGGCTTCAGTCAGAGCTGCGATCAGATTTGGGTCCAAGTTCGGCTGACGTTCGGCAGGTTCCACATGGGCGAATAGATCGCCATGGTCGGTGGCAGGATAGAGGTAGAGGGGAAAGTGGTAATCAATGGTTTTGAGGGATACTGTTACGTGTTCTGAAATGGCATCCGTCACGAAAGCATGCTGCCATGCGCCAACATGCTCAACCCGCTTTGGCGTGACAAGCGCCAAGTTCTCTCCCGCCACCATTTGGCTCATCACTTCTGAGCGGGGTCTGCAAATGAATCCACGTGCATGGCCGGTATAGTAAGTGAATCGAATATCGAAGGGCCGATAGAGAACCGGCACAACCTTTTCCCTTGTCGGACCGGAATCGAGGAGATCCTTTTGGGCCAGTTGGACCTTCCAGTCTTGTACGTCTTTTCCGAGGTCATATGCCTCCCGTGCCAGTTCGGGGTCCATCTGGGAGAATAGCCTCATCCTCTGCCAAATATCTTCGCCCGTCCAGCCGATGGTCAGTTTATCGCGTGCGGTGACAATACCCACGCTGTTGATGGGAAATATGTCCGGAACGGATGGGAAGGACTGATAGACAGCTTCCAGGGCGTTGTCTCTTGGCACAAACAGATAGGAAGGGGATGTGGGCGTCAGCTCTGTCCATTCCGTATTCTCAAGAACGTGGCCATCCAACCACGCATACTTGGCCTCCCTCATGCCATAGAGGTTGGCGTGATGAACCACGGCATCTGATTTTTTCTTGCCTCCCTGTTTCACAAAAAAGGCGATCGCTACCCCCTGGCGGATGTCGAAGACATTCTGATCGGAGCTGCCGTCCGGGCAGGTCTCCTTCTTGAGGGAATTGCCGTGGAGGTCGAGGAGGTAGATGGCATCGAAGGTCTGCATCAGGCTCTGGCGCATGCCGCGGAAGGTGGGGTTGTCCAGATAGCCGTGATTGGTAATCATCCCCACCACGCCGCGTCCGGCCTGTTGGATCTTCCACTGGGCAAAGCGGAGGAATTTGACATAATCGTCCTGGAGCCATTTGGGGTTCTTCTCTCCCAATGGTTTGCCGTCCACCTGTTTGTAGTCCTCAATGAGGCCCCTTATCCATACGCCCGTGTTGCTGGAGTGGCCCGAATAGGGCGGATTGCCGAGGATCACCAGAATAGCCGTCTCCTTCTTGACCTTTCCCGCCAGCCGCGATTCCTCGGCAAGGGAAGAGAAGCCGGGGAGCCTGCTGGTCTCCAGTTCCTCGGTGTCGAGGGTATTGGTGAGGTAGAAGCAGATGCGCTCGTCGTCTGCGAGGCGGTGGCCGAGTTCTTCCAAGAAAAAGCCCATCTTGAGATGCCCGACCGCATAGGGGGCCATCATCAGTTCGAAGGCATAGAAATTCTTGAGGATATGCCGGCGGATGAATTCATCCCGGGCGCCTGCCCCGTATTTCGACTCAAATTCAGCGACAGACTCCTGAGCGGCCCGTGCCACGAATGTCATGGTCCCCGCGGCCGGGTCCAGGAGCGTGACGCCGTCCGAGGCAAGGCCGTCCGGCTTATCGAAGGCGCTCTTAAGCAGGGCATGGAGCGATCGGACGATGTAACCGGCCACAGGGTCTGGCGTGTAGTAAACCCCCCGACGTTCCCGCTCGGCCGGGTCATATTGGGACAGGAAGGTCTCATAGAAATGGACGATGGGGTCGCTCCCCTTCCCCTCGTGGTAATAGCGGTCGAGGATGCCGGGGGCGTCGGCCACGGCCAGGACCTCGGCGATATCGTCCACGCACCAGGCCAGGGATTCGGGAAGGTCTCCCAAAGAGATGAAGCGAAACAGATCGCGCAGGACCCCGATGGTGTGGGGGATGCTGTCAAAGGCCGACCGCCGGTTGAACCCGTTTTCAGCCCGTGTTCGGGCCGCAAACAGGCCGTAGGTGATGGTCTGGGCATAGAGGTCGGCGAAATCCACCGGGGCCAGATCGCCGATCAGGTATTTCTCAAATGCCTCGTAGAAGCCGGTGAGGGGGCCTGGGTGGGTCTCTTCTTTCTGGAGTTGCTGAATCACGATGTCGCGCATGAATCGGGTGCGTTTGGCCAGTTCAACGGCCAGGGTTTCTGCCGTATAGGCCCTGGGAAGGGAGAAATTGAGAAACCGCTCCATCAGGGCAAACAGCTCTTCCTGCTTTTCCAGGGGCGGCGTCATGCCGAGTTTGTTGAGAATCACGGGCCGGCCGCAAAGGACCGTTTCCACCCGTTCGCCGTTTCGGTAGAGACGGAATTCGAGGAAGTTGGTCAGGATCAGGTTGGGAAAGATGGACCGGTAACGCTGGAGCTGTTCGGACGACTCAATAAGATCCAGACGTTCTTCGGTGGGCCTTTTGGCCTCGATGTAGCCGATAATCCGGTCGGTGCCGTTCCAGAGACGGAAGTCGGGATTGCCCGCGTCCGTGGGTTTGGGAAGCGTGGTCACGTGGACATGGGAGCGGCCGGTGGTTTCTGAGACCTCGTGGAACAGGTCCGCCAGGGCCGGATAGAAGCTTTCCTCACGTGCGTCTCCCCGCAGGATTGTATCGGATAACTCCTTCAAGTACTTCTTGAAAAGCGCTTTTACCTTCATCGCCATCATATTTCCGATAATAAGTCAAATTGTTTGTGATGATTTGGAGTATAGTCCCGTTTATCATATAATGAGATTGGACTGTCTCACTCTTGGCCCTCGTGACCCCGATCATAGCTTATGGTTTCTCCTGATATAAGTCGAGGTCCGGATATAGCTTCTTTGCACACTCCGGGCAGATGCCGTGACTGAACTCGGCCTCGGAATGGTCCCGGATATGAACTTCGATTTGACACCAGTACCCCTGGTCGTCCCGGATCTTCTTGCAGGAGGCGCAGATATGGAGCATGCCGCTCAGGTGTTTGACCAATAGCGGTCCCTTGCACCGGTTCCCATCACAGCCAGTTCTTCCTCTTGAACCCCCACAACATCAGACAACCGAGTCCGAGCATGACAATCCAGATGGTCAGGTAGCCCCATTCCCATTCCAGCTCTGGCATGTGCTTGAAATTCATTCCATAAACGCCGGCGATAAATGTGAGGGGAATAAAGATCGTGGCGATGATCGTCAGCACCTTCATCACCTCGTTCATCCGGTTGCTCACGCTGGAAAGGTAAATATCAAGGGTCCCGGAGATCGTGTCCCGGAATGTTTCAACGGTTTCAATGACCTGAATGGTATGGTCATAGACATCTCTCAGATAAGGCCTTACGCCCTCTCCGATCAGGGGCGATTCGCCCTTTTCCAAGTTGCTGATGGCTTCCCTGAGCGGCCACACCGATTTTCGCAGGAAAATCATCTCCTTTTTCATATCCTGTATCTGCTTGAGTGTTGAGGGAGCAGGCTGCTCCAGGACCGATTCCTGGATTTCCTCGATCTCTTCGCCCACCGTCTCGAGGACAACAAAATAGTTGTCCACAATGGCGTCAAGCAGCCTGTAGGCCAGATAATCGCTTCCTTCTTTTCGAATCCGTCCTTTTCCCTTCTTTATCCTGTCGCGGATGGCGTCAAACACATCGCCCTCCCTCTCCTGAAAGGAGAGTACGAAGTTTGAACCCAGAATAAAACTGACCTGTTCAGCATCAAAGCCATTCCCTGCGTTTCCTCTGACAAGCATTTTCAAGACAATAAAAAGGTACTCTCCCAAATCTTCCAACTTGGGACGTTGTCCCGCATGAACAATATCTTCCAAAACCAAAGGGTGGACGTCAAAGGCTTCCCCAAAACCTCTTATTATATCCACATCATGAATCCCGGTAACATTGACCCATGTGACCGTAGGGAGAGATTTGAACGGAAGGCAGGCATCCAGACTCACGTCCCTCTTTTCCTCCACGCGGTTTTCATCGTAGTCCATAAGCGTGATCCTTACCGCTTCGGTACGCCTTTCCCCCACATGAACGAGGGTGCCGGGGGGAAGTCCGGCCTTTTTTGAGCTGTTCTTGAGGTGTCTTATCATGAGGGGCCTCCCTTGTTCCGGACCTACTACAGCTGCACGTCGGCTATCGCAATCCGGACGTGATCAATGGGTCGAAAAAACCGGTACTAAACTTCCTTCAGGGATTCCTGAATGCCCATATGCATTTCATACCAGAAATGCAGGGCGGCTTCCACCTTATCCTTATTGAAACAGGTAGAGATGGCCTGTACCCAATCTGTTGGGTGCCCCCGAAACCGGGTGCACGAGACAATGCCGGGCATGTAGATGGAAATAGACATTTCCAAAGGTTCCGGGCTCTTGATTAGGGACTGAAGAATCAGAACTGCCGTTTTTTGGCCTTATGGCCACTAAAATCGATTGTATTCCGCAGTAGAACTCTAATGTTATTATGAACGAAATGGTATTTATTGATAAAAAACGCTAAATAATGTTATAGGATGTTTGTGGGAAATGCAACAAGAGTCCCGGCATAACCGTTCAAATCAACCATTTTTTTCAGGGGAAAAGTAACAGTTTAGCCCTGTTATATAGGAGGGGTGGTCTGTGAGGTCAAGACGAATCGTGGTATAAGGCGGCCCTACACAGAGTGTTTTCAGTTCACACGGCCAGGCTTCAGATTTCGGGTGTCAGGGGTGATAAAGAGTAAACCCGAATTTCATTTCAATGCCTTGATCCGCCGGATATCCTCGGATTTGCCCAGCATGATCAGGATGTCGCTGTCCTTTATAACGAAGTTTGCCGGAGGGACAAGACGGAAATTCTCCGGGACAATCTCGTGAATGGCGATGACGTGGACATTGTACTTGGCCCTGAGGTTCAGGTCCTTAAGGCTCCTTCCGATAAACCCTCTTGGCGGCCCGATCTGGACAAGGTCGAACTCGTCGGAAAGGGGGATAAAGTCCAGCATGTTGGGCTGGCAAAGGCCTTTGGATATGCGCAGGGCCATGTCCCTTTCAGGGTGGATGATTTCGGTCGCTCCCACCCGTTTCAGAATCTTTTCGTGGTCCTCGTCCAATGCCTTGACAAGGATCTTTTTGACCCCCATCTCCTGCAGATAGAGGCAGATCAAAATACTGCTGCTGATCTTGGTGCCGGTAGACACAATCACCCCATCCATGGTTTCCAATCCGAGCGTTTTCAAGGCCTCTTTGTCTGTGGCATCGAGGACGATCGCCTCGCTGCAGTGGGGATCAATGGCCTGTACCCGCCCCTTGTTGAGGTCGATCGCGATGACTTCGTTTCCATCTTCATACAGGGCTTTGGCCGCGTGAAAACCGAAATTGCCAAGCCCTATGACCGCAAATCGTTTCATTTTTACGCTCCTGTCTGGATGATGAATACTGGATGTTGGACTCGGAGTACCCTGTCCGATAACTGATCCCTGACAACTCCCTACCCCCTGCTCCCTGCTCCACGCGCTCTGCTACCTCTCAGCCGATCATGATGTTCTCCTCGGCATGCTCGATCCCATTGGAGGCCCCTGTTCTTAAAATGATGTAAGAGAAGGTGAGCACCCCCACCCGGCCGATAATCATCGTTAAAATGATCAGGCATTTACCCCACATGCCGAGTTGCGGTGTGATGCCCATTGACAACCCCACCGTTCCAAAGGCCGATACGGTCTCAAAAAAACAGGCGAGAAAAAATCCCCGCTGGGCGGGGTCGTCTCGACCACTCACAGCCTCGCCCACAAGGATCAAGAACAAGATCAAAGCGATGATTCCGACAGACACAAGGATGAGCGATACGCTTCGGGTCACCGTTTCTGCGGGGATGCTTTTTTTGAAGATATTGACACGGCCCTTTCGCCGAATCCGGCTCACCATGAATAGGGTGATGAGCGCGAGCGTGGTCGTCTTGACCCCTCCCCCACAGGAGCCGGGCGATGCGCCGAAAAACATCAGGAAAATCATCATTGCGAGCGTGGCCTCTTTCAGGGTCGCGATATCCACCGTGTTGAAACCGGCGGTTCGGCAGGTGATGGACTGAAACATCGGGGTCAGGACATGATGCGAAAAGGATGGCGCTTCCCTCAGGGGTTGTCGCTCCAGGAAGGCGAACATCAAGGCCCCGGACACGATCAGGATCAGTGTGGTCAGCAGGACCGTCTTGGTCTGAATCGAAAGTCTCAAGCGCTTGTGTTTGTGAAGCCTGATCCAGGATCGCAGGTCGTAGAGCACCGGGAATCCGATGCCCCCGGCGATAATCAACCCGCACATGGTCATGTTGAGAAGGAGGTCGTCGCTGTAACGCATCATACTGTCGGGGAAAAGGGCAAATCCGGCATTGCAAAAAGCCGAAACCGAGTGAAAGATCGCGGTATGGAGAGCTCGCGAGAACGAGAACTCGCGGCACCAATGAACGGTCAACAAAAGCGTGCCGATAGCTTCCGCTGTGATGGTTAGAAACACAATACTCTTGACCAGTCCGAGAATATCCTCCCGGGGCGTATGGGCAAACAGGTCCTGCATGGCCATTCGCTGACGAAAGGAGATGCTGCGGCCGATCCATTTAAACAGCAGAACCGCTATGGTCATGACCCCCAATCCGCCCATCTGGATAAGGGCCAGGATTACACCCTGTCCGAACGCGGTGAAATAACTCCCTGTATCCACGACAATCAGCCCGGTGACGCATACGGCCGAAGTTGCTGTAAACAGCGCATCCACCCAGGGGATATGCCCGATGTGGGTGGAAATCGGTATTTTGAGCAGGAGGGCGCCCACGGTGATGGCCAAGAGAAAACTGCTCAGCACGAGTGTCGCCGGGTGCAATTTGAGTATGTGGCTGCGAAAGATCATCTCTTCACTCTCGGATTCAAATAGTATTCACAATGGAGATGGCCCCCGGTCTCACAGATTTCATGCAGCCTTTTTCCGCCCAATACCATTAGGTTTCTGTATGCGCGACAGGTAATCAGCTCTACCTGATCGTCAATTGCGCTGTAATTGAGAAAGGGACACAGCCTGGCCAAAAACCGGTCGATTCTGACTGAAGCGTCCTTACTCTGGATAACCCGCAGCATCTGCTCAGGATCGATCGTGGCTTTAGGCGGATGAATTTTCACAAAATCCACGCCTGCATTTTTCATCTTGACGGTCATGTCCCGGTGCAGTGTTTCCATTGAAGTGAACAGCGGCGTTTCACCTGTCAAATGGGAATTTTTGAGGCATGTGAAGAGCTCTATGATTCCGCTCCGCACGGAAATGGGTCGGGTTGAAAAATTGACGAGGATCACCCCGAAATCCCTTTGCATCGCCTCGCTCAGACAGGTTAGCAACGTCCTCGTCATCGTCACATTCTCAGATGTCACGATCTCTTGGTTTTCAAAAAGCTGACACATCAGTATGGGTGTTTGTATTGACGGCAGACCCATTTGCCCTCCCTTCTTTACCTTTTAAACAAGCCAGGCCAATATTGAGCAGACCCTGCACTTACGGAAAGCAAAAGGGATGCCTATCAATCTATCTCATTGTAATTAAAGTAAAATAAGCCTTATTGGCTTGCAATGTGTGGGAGGATTGTGCATGGTATCTTGAATTTTGCACGAAAAGCGGATTGCAACTTGCAAGGCTCAATCCAGATTGTATTTCTTGCGCTTGCGCCACAAGGTGGCCGGGTCGATGCCCAGTACCCTGGCGGCCTCTTCGAGGGAAGGAGAATGGAGGATCACCTTTTGAATATGCTGTTTTTCCACGTTGGTCAGACTCTGTAAAGAAGCATCAGCGGGGGCGTTGGGGTTGAAATTCGCAATGTTCGAAGACAGGTCGGTGTGCTTGAGTTCCAAGTCGTGCGCCATAATCACGGAGCGTTCGATGGTGTTGATCAGTTCGCGGACATTCCCGGGCCAGGGATAGGCCTGGAGCCGTTGCATGGCTTCGGCGGTGATGCCCTGGATCGCCTTATCGTTCAACCGGGCTGAGCGCTGCAGATAGTGCTCGGCCAGGAGTTGGATATCTTCAGGTCGATCCCGCAAGGGGGGGAGAAAGAGTTCCAGCACGTTGAGGCGGAAATAGAGGTCTTCTCTAAAGGCCCCTTCATGAACCATTTCCTCCAGATCCTTGTTGGTCGCGCCAATGATGCGCACGTCCACGGTGTGCGGCCTGGGGTCACCCACCCGTTCGTACTCGCGATGTTGTATGAAACGAAGGAGTTTTCCCTGAACCGCTGTCGGTATCTCCGAAACCTCGTCAAGGAAGACCGTGCCGCCCTCGGCCAATTGGAGCTTGCCCGCCTTGTCGCGCAGGGCGCCGGTGAATGCCCCTTTGACATGGCCGAACAGGTCGCTTTCGAGAAGGTTCTCCTGAAGGGCTGCGCAATCGACCGTAACCAGGGGCCGACCCGAGCGTGGGCTCCAGTCATGAATCAAGCGCGCCAGAAGGCCCTTCCCGGTGCCGCTTTCTCCGCTGATCAAGACAATCGCCTCGGAATCGGCCGCCTGACGCGCCGTCTGAAGGATCTTCCGCATCCTGGGGTTGCGCGTCAGGATGCCCCCCTCTGAGAAGATCCCCTTAAGGGTGGCGATTTGCACCTCCATATTCTGAAACCGCTTCAGCCTTTCCAGGATAAGGTCCAGTTGTTCAGGGGCAAACGGTTTGGGGATATAGTCGAATGCGCCCATTTTGACGGCACGCACCGCCGTCTCTATGGTGGCATAAGCGGTGATCATTAATACCTGGGTCTTGATGCCGCTGGCAACGATTTCTTTCAGCACTTCCAACCCGTTGCGATCCGGCAGTTTCATGTCCAGCAGCACCAGATCAGAGGGTTCGCTTCGAAAGGATTGAAGTCCCGCTTCACCCGAGGTTGACGTAACCACCTGGAAATCCTTGTCTTCGAGATACATCTCCAGAGTGGTCAAGATGTTGCGGTCATCGTCAATGATCAGCGCCTTTTTCACTGTCTTCCTCCTTGGGGGCCGGTATCCAGAACGTAAATATCGTGCCTTCCCCCACCTTGCTTTGAACCTGGATATCGCCGCCGTGCTGTTCGATGATGTCCTTTACGATCGCCAGTCCGAGCCCGATGGTGCCGCTTTTGCCTCGTTCCGAAAACTGGGCGAATCGATCGAAGATATAGGGAAGAAATTTTGGATCGATGCCGCTGCCGGTGTCGATACATTGAAAATAGAATCGCGATCCCCGGCTGTGGATCTTCAGCACAATGCGGCCCCCACGATCCGCATATCGCAGGGCATTCCCCACAAGATTCGTGATTACCCATGGAAAACGGAAAGAATCAATGGTTACTTTCGGCAGGTCGTTCGGCATGTCGATGTCGATGAAGATATCTCTGTTTTCAGCCTGTTTCATCAGAGGCGCCAGGCATTCGCGGATCACCAAGCCTATGTCGAGGGTCTCTTTAGGACGCTGTCGCGAGAGGGTCTCAAGGCGGGATATATCCACAAGCTCATTGATCAATGCGGTCAACCGGGTGCAATCGTCATGGGCTGTGGAAAACAGTGTGGCCCGTTTTGCGGCATCGAGTGCTTCGCCACGGGCGTGGAGCATTCCCACACTCATGGCCAATGATGTCATCGGCGTTTTGAGCTGATGAGAGATGTCCGCGATGAAGCGTCCCTTGGCCTCCTCGCTGCGACGCACCTTTTCTCTTTCGGCAGCCAGGATGTCATCCCGATGATGGTCGTATTGCTCGATACGGCTGAACAACCGGTTGAAGGAATCCGTCAGAAATCCGATCTCGTCGTTGGTTCGCGAAGGAAACGTCGGGTAGCCACCGGTCCCCCCCTCCCTCGTCTTTGAAAGCTCACGGGCGAGGGTCATGATAGGCCTGGCGATGCGGTACGATAAGAAGTAACTCAAGGCCAATATGCCCGCGATGATAATGCCGAAGAACACGACGGCGTTCCGCTGTGCGCGGCGTGCCAGAAGGCGGGTCTCCTCCTCTGCACGCTCCATGGCGTCCTCGTTGATGGCGACCAGGTCATCGATGAGGGCCACCATCCCGGCCGTCAATTTGAGAAAGCCTGCAAACCGGTCGCCTGGCCAGGGATGGCCGCTGGTTTCAGTGAGGGAATGGGCAAGCGGTTCATACCGACGATAGCTGTCGGATAAACGATCGATGAGTTCACGCTCTCCCGCCTCTGTGATATTTTCCTGACAAATGTTAAGATTCGAGGACAGATTCCGCAGGGTTTCCAACCGAATAACAACCGGTTCCTGTCCCCGTGGGACATGTTCCAGCATCCGGTTTCGTATCTCTTCCAGGGTCTTTCGGGCTTCCTGAGCGGCGCGAATGCTTTTGTAGTTCTTGGAAAGAATCTGTTCGGCACTCTCTCCCAGCGCATTCAGGTATTGATTGTTGAGAAGTGCGGCCACCAACAGGGCAATCGTCGGCACCAGGCTCACAAGAAAAATTTTGAACCTTATTGGGTGCCGGATGGACCTATGTTCTTTTTGTTTCAACTTTGTCAAATCCGTAACATACGAGAGAATTCATTCAGCCTCTGTTTTGATGGCAAATTACCACATGCCGAGAATGGACGCAAATGGAACAGTATCCATTCAGCAATTCTCATTTTGCCTTTCGCAGCGATACGATCGTAATGGGGCCGTGAGGCCCTGAAAAATCGCCTGACGGCGACACTCCGAACAGGATATGCGGCATCATCAATCGCAAAAGGAGAATTGCTGTGGTGTGTTTTTAAAGACCCTCTCGCCTCTGCGCATTTTCCCTTTCTTTCCATAGATTTTTCCGAAGCCTTCATGTTTGCATATCGGAATTTCCAGTTTGACAGATTTGAATATCTTCATCTATTGTCATCGCAATAATCCCTGCAAGGAGTCTTCTGCATGAATCGGTTTTTCGGCTTTACCTGAGCGTCTGTAAAATTACTGCCCGTGTTCGGTAGGCGCAGGGTATGGCCGGAAAACTGACTCATCTTCCCTATTCGCTTCATTCATACCCTACTGACAGATTTCAGCCGTCTTACCTGCGCTTGAACGGATCTTAATCATGGGGGCAATGGTGCTGGGCGCCCCGCGGGCTTCAAACCCGTTGGCCCGGTCTGCAACACCGGGAGGAGGTTCGATTCCCCTTGCCCCCTCCAGCAATAACCATGCGTAGCGTTTATCGAAAGGCTGTTCATCCGATATGTCCAAATTCCTCACCGCCGGGATCGCAGGCCATGTGGACCATGGGAAGACCGCCCTGGTGCGTTGCCTGACCGGCATAGACACGGATCGATTGCAAATAGAAAAGCAGCGCGGCCTGTCCATCGAGTCAGGCATTGCGCCGCTGGAGCTGTCTTCCGGAGAATCCATGGCTGTCGTGGATGTCCCCGGCCATACCGATTTCATGAAAAACACCATTCGGGGGTTGAGCGCGGTGGACCTGGGCATTCTCGTGGTGGCGGCCGATGACGGCGTCATGCCGCAGACCCTGGAACATATCCAGATCCTCGATTTTTTCGGGGCCAGAGGCGGATTCATTGTTATGAGCAAGGCGGACCTTGTGGACGATGAGACCATGGAACTGGCCGAGCTTGAGATCAGAGAGCTGACCCAGGATACCTTTCTGGAAGAAAAACCGGTGGTCCCCTTTTCGTCGGTGGATCAGCGGGGGCTGGAAGAGATCCGGGTGAGAATCGAAGAAATGGCAAAGGAGGTCAACGGCAGAGACCCCCAATCCCCCTTCCGCTGCTGGGTTGACCAGGTCAAAGGGTTCCCCGGTTTTGGGAGCGTGGCGAGCGGGACGATCCTCACCGGGAGCGTCAGACAGCATGATCCGCTCCATCTCCTCCCCTCCGGTGTGGAGACCCGTGCCCGCTCTCTCGAGACCCACCATGAAAAATGTCCCCAGGCATATGCCGGGCAACGTGTGGGAATCAACCTTCACCGGGTTCCCCTCACCGAAATCAGGCGCGGAATGGTGCTGGCAGCCCCCGGATGCGTCCAGCCCACGTACCTTATCAATGTGGACCTTAGGGTGCTCGATCGCGCCACGGGCCCGATTAGAAACCGGCAAAGGGTAAAGCTGTATCTGGGGACCTCTGTCATCAACTCCCTGGTCGTTCTGATAGACAGGGAAAGACTGGAGCCCGGTGAGAGGGGGTTGGCCCAGTTCCGGATGATGAAACCCGTGGCCGCCCTTCCGGGAGATCCGTTTGTCATCTGCCTTCTCAACATCCAGACCGTCATCGGAGGCGGAAAGGTCATAGAGATTCCGCATGAAAAATTCAGGCAGGCCAAGGCCCCCACAACCCTTCCATACCTGAAGGCCCTCCAGGAGAATGACCTGAAAGGGTTTGTGGAACACTTTTTTGCGGGCAATCTCTTGCGTCCGGTCACCTCGGTTGAGCTTGCCCGGGACTCAGGCTTTCCCCTTGCCGAGGTGGAGGCAGAGTTCAGGGCCAGGGTAAGGGATGGGGAATTCATATCCTTCAAGGGCCGGGGCGTTTTCAGAAAAACGCTGTACCAGGAGCTGAAAGAGAGCCTGCCGGGCGTGGTTGAGGCGATATTGCGGGATGATCCGTTGAAAATGAGCGCTGCGGCTGAAGAGATCCGGAAGCAATTGGCGCCTTCTCTGGACGAGGCGCCGTTTCAACGGATGTGTGCCGAGTTGTGCAATGAAGGGAAATTGATCAGGGTCGGCGGGAGCCTCAAGGTCCCCAGCCTTTCCGTGAAAGTATCCCAGAAACAGGGGGAACTCATTGAGATGCTGCTTGATTATGGTGAGTCGAGCGGTTTTGTGCCATTCAGTGCGGACACGTTCTGGAAGGTGTATGGAAGGACCAAGCTGAACAAGAACGAGGTCCAACGGCTCCTCGATTTTCTCCATACCCAGGGACGCCTGATTCGGTTGAACAACAGACGGTTTCTGACCCCTCAGTCCATGGCGAAAATCAAGGAGAGGGTAACGCAGGTCATCAGGAAAAACGGCAGTCTTACCGTTGGCGACTGTAAAGAGGTGCTCGGCTACGGGAGGACCGTGGGGGTCCCGGTTTTTGAATACCTGGATGCCGTCGGCTTCACCCGCAGGGAGGGAGACAATCGGGTGCTGAAAAACGGATGATGCATGATTGGGTGGGGGGACGGATATGGCGGTTTTTATCCATCGTGAGGCAAGGTTGAAAAAGCGTCTCGATATGCTGAGCCGGGGAGACAAGAGATCGTCCATGGCCGCGGAAAGGGCTCAGGAACTCATCAAGAAGCTGTTGGACGAAGACCTTGCCTTCCTGGAAGAGACATACAATCGAACCAAACATGGGGAATTGCGGATTGACAAATGCCGGAAATATGACCTGGGCAGCGGATTTCGCCTGGTCTGTGTGGAGCAGGGCGGCGATGTCTTGATTACCTATGTAGGGGCCCATGACGATTGCGATCGCTGGATCGAAAACAACCGGCGATTTGAGCCTGAGGCTGATGAACTCAGTGATGGGAGGACATTTTCAGCAGATGGGGAAGATGGGAACAACGCCGGTGTGATGGAATGGGACATGCCGTGTGACGATGACATGGATTATGACGATATTCTCATGAAACAGATCGATGACAATCTGCTCAGGGAGATTTTTTGCGGACTGTGCAGAGAACATGCTTGAAAGGAGAGACATATGCAAGAGGTCCTGACGGTAAAAAGACTACCGGATCCGGTAAGGGAGGAGCTGGTCAAATTCGATCTGAACACCTGTTTTACCTGCGGGACATGTTCTGGTGGCTGCCCGATAACGGGGACGCCAGGCATGGAGGGATGGGACACCCGGAAGGTCATCCGCATGCTGGCCCTGGGGCTTCTGGATGAGGTGGTGGAATCCAAGTTCGCCTGGGTCTGCACCGGGTGCGGTCGCTGCGCCCACGCCTGTCCCATGGGGATCGACATCCCGTACATCATGCTCCATATGAAGCATCTAAGGCCCAGGGACAAGGTGCCTGGGATCCTGCACAAAGGGGCTGAGAACAACTTCAACACCGGGAACAATATGGCCATTCCCCAGGAGGACTATTTCTTTCTTTTGTCCGATCTGGGGCGGGAGATGGCGGAGGAGGATTGCCCTGGGTTTTATGTGCCGGTGGATAAAGACGACGCGGACATCCTCTTCTTCCCCAACTCCAAAGAGGTGTTTGCCGACAACGAGGACATGAGGTGGTGGTGGAAGATCTTTTATGCGGCCCGGGAAAACTGGACCGTCCCTTCCGCCAACTGGGAGGCCGTGGATTGGGGTCTTTTTACCGGCAACTACGACTACATACAGGCCTTTGCCCAGCGCAAGATCGATTTCATCAAAGAACACCGCATCAAGAGGATGATCATGCCCGACTGCGGCGGCGGGTCCTATGGCTGTCGCGTGGGGATGAAGGCCTGCGTCCACCAGAACCCGGACAATGAGATCAACTTCATCTATCTGTACGAATACCTGGTGGAACTCCTGCAATCCGGGAGGATCAAGGTGGACAAGGGCGTCAATGCCGGGAAGGTGTTCACCTGGCACGACTCCTGTAAGCACGGCCGGGAACTGGAGCGGCATTTCGGCAAGGGCTATTACGAAGAACCCCGCTGGATCATCCAGCAGTGTGTGGATGAGTTCGTGGATATGCATCCGAACCGGGGAAATGCATTTTGTTGCGGGGCCGGTGGAGGCATGTGGCCAGGTCCCTATGAGGCCGAATCGGCCTATCAGGGCCTGATGAAATATGAGGGCATCAAGAACAGCGGCGCCAATGTGCTGGTGGTCGGGTGTTCCAACTGCCACGACCAGCTCATGAAAAGGGTCCCCAAGTATTATCCCGACTACAAGTATGAGGTGAAATACATCTGGGAGCTGGTGGCTGATTCGCTCATCGTGGAGCCGTGGACCGATGAAGAGATAGCGAAAGGAGAGGCGGAAGGCAAGGCCCAGTGGGAGCGGTTGGGCGTTGATCTGGATGAGGAATATTAACCCCCTGAACCGAATAGAAATGGAGGAAAGCCATGAGCGAAGATTATCGAGAGATGTGGAAAGGGCTGGGCCTGGATCTGGCCGGCCATGACATGTTGCTGAGCGTCCTGGGCAAAGGCTACCAGGACATCTATTTGTCCCAGAAGGACCGGCCCGAAGGCATGGGGTATTTCGATTTTGTCTTGAGTGAGGTGCATGGCCTTCGCATCAAGGAGTTGATGGATGAGAAGGCTGCGGGCCGAAAGGTGATCGGGTCTTTCTGCGTGTTTGTACCCGAGGAGATCGTGCGGGCCGCGGATGCGACCCTTGTGGGACTCTGTACGGGCGCGGATTTTGCCATCGAAGAGGTGGAAAGGGTGTTGCCTCGCAATACCTGTGCACTGATCAAATCGGCCTTCGGGTTCAAACTGGGAAAGGTGTGTCCCTATCTGGAGTCTGCGGACATGATTGTGGGAGAAAACACCTGTGACGGGAAGAAGAAGTCCTATGAGGTGCTCAAGGACCTTGTTCCCAATCTCTACGTGATGGACCTGCCTCAGATGAAATCGCCCGAGGGGAGGGCGCTTCTCAGGGCAGAATACTTTCGATTCAAAGAGGCGGTCGAAAAGCTCACGGGAGTGACCATCGATGCCTCCAGACTCAAGAAGGGGATCGAGATCGTCAACAACAAGCGGAAGGCCATGCACAGACTCTCCCGCCTGCGCTATGCGGATCCCGCCCCCATCTCCGGTTTGGACGCGCTGCTGGCAAACCAGGTCTTTTTCTACGACGACCCGGTCCGGTTCACCGATTCGGTCAATAAGATCTGCGATGAACTGGAGAAACGCATTGAGGAGGGCAGGGGCGTTTTCCCCAAGGGAACCTCACGGATACTCCTGTCCGGATGTCCTATGGCCGTCCCCAACTGGAAGCTCCCCTGGATCATCGAGACGTCCGGCGCCGTGATCGTGGGTGAGGAATCGTGCGTCGGGGAGCGGGGCGTGCGCAATCTGACCGATGACAACGGCGGCACGGTGGAAGCCCTCATGGAGGCGATTGTGGACCGTTATTTCAAGGTGGACTGCGCCATCTTTACGCCCAACCCGGATCGACTGGACCATGTTATTGAGATGGTTACGGACTACAATGCCGATGGGGTAATCCACTACGGTCTCCAGTTCTGCCAGCCCTATCTCATGGAATCCATGCTGGTGGAGAAGGCCCTGGAAGAGAAGAATATCCCCACCCTCCGCATCGACACGGACTACAGCATGGAGGATGTGGGCCAGCTCAAGACCCGCATCGAGGCCTTCATCGAACTCATCAAGTGAGGGGGGTAAGGATGCGCTGTGCGGGCATTGACATCGGGTCTCGGACCATTGAACTGGTGGTTCTGAAAGACAGGGAGATCATCGAGACAAGGCAAAGCGATTCGGGGTTTGATCCGATGGCCCGGGCCATGGAATTGCTTCAGGGGGTTATGCACGATCATATCATGGCCACGGGCTATGGGAGGCACCTCTTTGAGCTTTCCTTTGAGGCGCCTACGGTGACGGAGATCAAGGCCTATGCCGTAGGGGCCCGGTTCCTGTTTCCCCGTGTTCAAACCGTACTGGATATCGGGGGACAGGACGCCAAGGCCATTTCCATCAACGAGCGCGGCAGGGTGGCCAAATTCGAGATGAACGACCGGTGTGCGGCCGGCACCGGAAAATTCCTGGAGATCATGGCCCAGACCCTGGGCTACAGCCTGGATGCATTTGGCGCAGAGGCCCTCAAGGCCGTCAACAAGATGCAGATCAGCAGCATGTGCACCGTGTTTGCCGAATCCGAGGTGACCTCCCTGGTGAGCCGGGGAGAGGACCGGAGGGACATCGCCCTGGGACTCCATCGCTCTGTGGTGCGGCGGGCCCTCGGCATGCTGAAGCGGGTGACGGTCAAGGAACCGATCCTCTTTGCCGGGGGCGTTGCCTGCAACCCCTGCATGCGTCATCTGCTGGAAGAGGCCCTCGGCGTGCCCATCCTGGCGCCGGAGAATCCCCAGATAGTGGGGGCCCTCGGCGCGGCCCTCATGGCGTCGGAAGGGTAGAAAATCAGCGAAAAGTGCCCCCTAAATAAGTGGTTTCTTGAGTGTGGTCCCGCGAGTGGTCACCGGCCGGGAATGGCCGAGTTTTCCAAATCCATTGATACCCCCAGTTCCCGGGCGGCCTTGGCAACCACTTGTCTCAAATCATTCGCCTTGAAGGGCTTTGAGATGAAATCAAAGGCCCCCTTTTCCATGGCTTCTCTTGCAAGCTCCATCATGGCATAGCCTGTGATCAGGATCACCTTGGTTCGCGGCGATTTCATCCGGACGCGATCGAGGACCTGCATGCCGTCGATTTCACCCATGCGGATGTCGGTCACCACCACATCGAAGGTCTTTTGATCGATGCGCTCCAGGGCCATTTTCGGGTCTTCAAATGCCTCCACATCGCAGCCGATTTTGGTCAGCGCCGGTCCGAGCCGCTTGCCGACGATCGGTTCGTCATCCAGAAGCAGGACGCTCAGTCTTTCGGACATGGGTGTTACCTCCTAACCCGGATAAACCGGAAGTGGGGATTTAGATATTCAGGGATTGAGGAATTCAGGGATTGAAAACAATACGCTCATGGAGCCCTCTTGAACAAACCGTTTTTGACGTGGACCTCCGCATAATCCACTCCCTCCATGTTTTGCACCTTCTCTTTGATGGCAGCGGCCTTTTTCAGTCTGTTGCGTCGGGTCCCCTTTGTCTCGACAATAACGGTCCCTCCCTCGGCGCGCACCTTCACCTTCGGGTACGCCTCTAAAAGCCCGGTGCGAACCCTGCTTGCCTGTTCCGCGTCCTTTATGCACCTGAGAGAATAGGTCATGGGGGCAAACCGGCGGTATCCAGCTGTCTGGGCGATAATCTTGACGGCCTCATCCGTATGGATCTGGCTGAGACTGATGACCAGATCGTACTGCGAAGGATCGGTCTCGTCCAGTTGATAATGGGTCAGGGACCACTGCTGACGAGATTTCCGTTGACGGTCGATGAGCCTTAGCGCCCGTTCAGAGGAGATATCCCCTTGCCCTGATATCTCCCGTGCCAGTTCGGCCGGGTCGGCGAGAATGCGCACCCTGAGTGCATGGGAAATGCCGACCACATAAAGATGGGCGACCAGTCCATGGCACACCCTGTTATCCTTCAGCAACTCGCCCAAGGTCGTGCTCTGGATAGATGCGAGACACCGATCCTGAAGTCCGGCGGACCGTCCCCAGGACGATGGGGACGCCTTCAAGGCCCACTCCAGCTTGTCCCGTGGAATCCGGCACTGCGCTTCAACAACGGCCAGAAGTTCCCTGCCGAGGCAGGTGTAGTCCATAGCCAGGGCCGTCTTATGGGCAATTTCCTCGCCCTTTTCGTATGAATCCGATGAAATGATGATGATGGACATAATGCAGGGTCCTCTGTCTGTGCGGTTTTTGTCTTCACCATTCAGGAGACCGCGGTCCGGCCTGTCAGACTGCTTGAGCCGGGGCCGGGACACCGGAATGGACCTCAACGTGATGGACGCCTTTGATTTCCCGGACCATTTTCCTGGCCCTCTCTTGCAGTTTGTGCTGCAGGCGTTCCCCTGACTGGGTGTAAATCAGTACGTTTCCGAATTCACATGCAACGCTCACGTCCACATATTCGTCTGCAAGGAGAGCCTTCACCTCGCAGGCCGTGACCAGATCATCCATCTTCCGCCGTGTCTCAGGGGTGGGTTCGAATTGCTTCAGCCTGGCTGCCTCACAGATGAAGGTCACCGCGTCATCCACCGTCAATTTGTGAATGTGGAGAACCAGGTCGTAAAGAGCGCTGTCCCAGGGGTCCAGGCCATAAAGGCTCCTGGTCCACTTGCGTCTTTCCTGGTCATCCCGGAGAATGAGGGAGCGGGCCTCCTCCTCGCTGATCTTTTCCCTGCTCATCTCACTTTTTATCCGGTCTTCCAGGTTTGCAATAATCCTCACCTTTAGGATATGGGGTATGCCTTTGAGGAGGAGGTGGCCGGCCAGACCGTGATATACCAGGTTGTCGTTCTGTGCCCGGCGGGCGAGCGCATATCTTATGTAGGCCATGAAGGCCTGCTTACCGTGACTGAACCGATCCAGGATGGACGGGGCGTCGTGAATGGCCCTGATGAGCCTCACTTCAGGGATATCAAACCGGTCGCCGGCATCCAGGAGTACTTCCCGGCTGATGCACGCATAGCCCAGCCGTTCGGCCACCCTTTCCGCCACCTCCTTGCCCTTGCTATACGAACCTCTTGAGATGGTTATGATTGCCATGTGACGATTGCTCCTTTCATGAGACTGCCGAACCGCCTTCGACGTTTCGCCATAATGTGTTCGAAAATGCGGATGGATGCAATTTGACATCAAACCCCATAGACCAGGGAAATGATGCCGATCATTACTGCCAGGAAGACCACGCTGACCACCCCGCCGGCCTTCATGAAATCCACGCTCCTGTACCTGCCGGGTCCCATGTAGAGGGCATTGACCTGATGGGTCGGGAGGATGAAGGAGTTGCTCGTGGCCAATCCCACCACCAGGGCCGCCATTCGGGGATCGGCATTGGCTGCGATGGCCATGTTCACCACCAGGGGGACCAGGAGAACGGTCGCGCCCACATTGGAAATGACCAGGGTAAAGACAGTGGACAGCACGCCGATAATCGCCAGCAGGACGATCGGACTCACCGTGCCTGTCGCGCTCAGGACCGCGTGGGCGATCCACGCCGCGGTCCCGGTTTTCTCTGTTGCGATCCCCAGCGGGATCAGGCCTGCCAGCAGAAAGATGGTCCTCCAGTCCACGGACTGGTATGCCTCGTCGATGGTGAGGACCTTCGTGACAACCATCCCGAGGGCGCCGGTCATCAGGCAGACGGACAACTGGATTTTGAAAACCAGGAGCATGATCAGGGCGGCGGCCAGCCAAAATCCCGCAAAAGCCGCCTTTTCGGGCCGCATCAGATCCACGTCAACCGGTGTCGTGAACAGCAGACTTTTTTCCGCCTGGAGCGCCTGCAGTCGTTTCCACGTTCCGTGAATGAGGACGGCGTCGCCCACCCCGAGGGCCAGATCGCCGATCTCGGCACGATAGGTCTCCCCGTGCCGATAAATGGCCAGCGGCGTCACGCGGAAACGATCCTGAAGGTTAAGCTGCCTCAAGGTCTTTCCCACTAAGGGAGAACGGGGCGCCACGACCGCTTCTACGGCGCCCGAAGCGCTTTCCGCCACTTCATTTCGGAAGACCTGAAGGGAGTCTTTCAGAAACATCCCCTCCTGTTCGGCCATGCGCTTCACGTCTCTTTCTACGCCGTAGACCGCCAGGTCCATGCCGGACCGCACCTCCATGTCCGGGGGGGGGCTGACGATCTTGAAATCAGGGGGTTCGACAATGGCCACCACATGCACCAGGTATCTCCGGCGAAGATCATCGATTCGAACCGGGTCCCGATAGTGGGTGAAGTCATCGGGCGTCTTGAGTTCGTATGCCTCGCCGATTTCTTCTATCGGGCTGGAACCCTCCTCCTGTCCCTGTTGCTCGAATATGGGGTCCACGCCCTTAGGCAGGATGAACCTTCCAAACAGGACGAAACAGGCGATGCCGCTGATCACCAGACCCAGGCCGATGGGCGTTACATCGAACAGCCCGAAAGGCTTGAGATTGAAGGGCGTCATAAGGTCGTTCAACAGGATCAGGGGGCTGGATCCCACAAGCGTCACGGTCCCGCCGAGGATGGCGCTGAAACCGATGGGCATCAGGAGTTTGCTGATGGGGATCTTGAGCGTCTTGCTCACGCGCTGTATCGCAGGAAGAAAAAGAGCGGCGGCGCCGATGTTCTGCATGAAACTGGAGATGCCGGCCACCGTAAACGAAATGGCGATCACGATTCGCGATGGGCTGTTGCCGGCAATGCGGACGATGGGGGTGACCAGCTTGTTGATGATGCCTGTCCTATCGAGTCCGGCCCCGATGATGATCACCGCAATAATGGAGACCACGGCGTTGCTGCTCAGTCCGATGAAGGCCTCCTTGGGGGTGACCAGATGGAGGAGAGGGAGGGCGACCATCATCAAAATGGCCACCACATCCACGCGCACCCACTCCACGATGAACAGGAATACGGCCACGCCGATCATCGCCATAACCAAGATCATTTCCGTTGTCAGTTGCTCCATAAGCCTATTTCCTCTGTCTCGGATACCATGAAAATCAAGTGACGTCCCGGATCCATCGTCAGGAGTTCAGGCGTCAGTCTTATATAAAAGGCTAACCGCTACACCCCATTGATGATTCAATTACTGGGGGCTGCCTCAATAGGGGATGGCCGCCTCAACGCCTGTGAAAGAATCCCGCAACGCGATCGGCCCAGTAGGCACAACGGTAAATCACCTTGAGGCGGAAGGCCTTGCAGCGATCCTTGGGATTGGTGATCACAAGGCTGTCTTCGAGCTGCTTGAGAATTTTTTCCATGGGACTTCTGTATATTTCCATCTTGATTTTCCTCCGTATTGCTCTTTTCTTTCTAATCCCCAGACCGCCTTTCCCTGTATGGCGACGTCAAACCCAAAAAAGGGATCGAATGCACACTCAAGCGCGCCCCGGCATTCCTTGCGCCGATGCAGCCATTTCCGTCTGCTCGTTTTCCAGGTCCAGGGACTTGGCCGCCTTTTTAATGGTGTTTCGAAGTTCCTTCAGCTTGAAAGGCTTTGCAATGAAGTCAAAGGCGCCCTTGGTCAATGATTCCTTTGCCAGGTCCAGGGTAGCGTACCCGCTGATCATTATTACCCGGGTACGGCGGGATTTCTCCAAGACCTTCTCCAAGACCTGGATCCCGTCCATTTCCGTCATGCGGATATCGGTGATCACGATGTCAAAATCCGTTTCTTTCAGACGATCGACCGCCCTCAGCGGATTGACAAAGCTTTCGACCCGGTGCCCATCCCTGACGAGCATCGCCTTGAGCCGCTCCCCTACGATGGGTTCATCATCGATAACCAGTATTTTGATAGGATCTCTCATGGTTCCCTCCTTTTCCTGATGCCGGGTTGCCTCCGATGGGCACCGTTCCGCAAATGCATTGCTGCACGGTTCCCAGAATTTGCTCCGTTTTGCCTCTTGGGCGCTTGCAGCCGTTTTTGCGGCTTCCCCTCTTGGCCTGATGGTCCCCATCGCCCTTAACCATGCCCAATCTCAATGCCGCAGGCTTCCTGTTGGCCGGCGCCGATCAAGCAGTCTCTGACACTCTTTTCCTTGACCTGGATGATCTGGCTCGCTACCAGGGGTTTGATCTGGCCCAGGAGTCGTCTGCCGATTTCGTCGTCTGTCTCAAACACGAGCAGGTCAATCCCCTCTTGCCTCACCATTCCGACGATCTCCTCTTTCAAATCCATGGTCGCGACATGGTGCGACACGGTCAGGCCGGCCTCTCGGGCGCTGTTGATCAGGTCGATCAGGGCCTCCTCCAGAGTCGATCCGAGGGGATGCGCATGTTCCGTGGATGCGGCCTGCTGAAGAATGTAAACCTGGGCCCCAAGCCGTTTGGCCAGGGCCAGGGCATGATGGACGCCCTTGAGACTCTTTTCCGATGCCCTTAGCGGGATGAGTATTTTTTTCTGCACCATCGCCGATTTTCCCCCTGGCCCTGTGCCTTGACGCCACCACATATACAATATCCGCACCAAAGGAATTAACATTATTAATATCAATAGGTTAGTCTAAAAACATCTCTGATGGGATCATTCGAAAGGTTTCATTCTGAAACAACCGGGGAGGAAAATTGGCTTATGTTCAACGAAATATCCTATGATTCAAATGGGTTAATCTGTGTGTTTCATATTGAAAAGGATAACCGGCTGCGACAAGGCGAGTAGGGCGTCTTGGAAAAGGATCATCCGAGGCCGAAACGCTTCATTTTGCGCCAGAGGGTGGTCCGGGGCAGCCCCAGGATTTCGGCGGCGAGATTCTTGTTGTAATCGGTCTGGATCAACACCTCCTGGATATATTCCCGCTCTTTCTCTTGCAAAGACAGCCAGTGGTCCTTTTCCAGGCTGCTGATGGAAAGCTCCCGGAGGTCGGAAGGGAGGTCCCGCACCGAGAGTTCTGTTTCTTCGGACAGGGCAATGGCGCGCTCGATAATGTTTTCCAGTTCCCGGACATTGCCGGGAAAGGGATATCTGGACAGTATCTCCATGACCTGGGACGAAACCCCCTTGATCTCTTTTGCGAAGGCGCGGCTGTATTTGCCAAGGAAATGCCGAACGAGGAGGGGAATATCGTCCCGGCGGGTCCGGAGCGGCGGCAAGGTGATCGCCACGACATTGAGTCGGTAGAAGAGGTCTTCCCGGAACGCCCGTCTCTTGACCATGTCCGCCAGATCCTGGTTGCTGGCCGCGAGCAGACGGACATCCACCGGCAGCGGTCTTACACCGCCCACGCGCAGCAAAACGCGTTCCTCCACAAAACGGAGGAGTTTGACCTGCATGGTAGTCGGCATCTCGCTGATTTCGTCGAGGAAGATGGTCCCCGTATGGGCGGCCTCCAGAAGGCCGATTTTCGTTTCATTGGCCCCGGTAAAGGCGCCTTTTTCATGGCCGAACAGCTCGTTGGTGATCAGCTCCTCGGTAAAACCACCGCAGTTGAAGGACACAAAAGGCCCCTGGTTTCGTGGACTTCGCCGGTGCAGGGCCCGGGCAACCATCTCCTTCCCGGTTCCGCTTTCTCCCTGAATGAGCACAGTGCAGTCCAGCGGCGCAACCTTTTCGATCAGCCGAAATACCTCGTTTATCGCCTTGCTGCGCCCTACAATCTCCGCCGGCCGGTCTTTGGCGAAGAGGGCCTCCTTGAGGGCCTCCTTTTCGCGAACCAGGGCCACCTTATCCAGGGCCCGCTTGACCAGAAGCCGGATCTCGGCCATTTTCACCGGCTTTGCCACATAATGGAAGGCCCCGGCCCGGATCGCCTCGATGGCCGAATCCACGGAGCCGTATCCGGTGATGAGGATGACCTCGGTGTGGGGGTAATGGGTGCGGATGTGCTTCAGCACATCCTGTCCGCCCAGTCCCGGCAGCCGAAGGTCGCACAGCACCAGATCGAAGGCCTCCCGTTCAAAGGCGGTCAGACCCGACTCGGCGTCCGCAAAGGTCTCCACATCGTAGCCTTCCCTGGACAGGCCCCGTTTGATCTCCCTGCAGACAATCGGTTCATCGTCTATCACGGCAATTTTGAATCGGTCCATTCCTATTCCCCGTTGAACGGTGCACCTGTCAGCGGCAGAAAAATGGAAAAGCGTGCTCCCTGGCCGGGCTGGCTCTCCAATTCGATTCTGCCCCCGTTCTTTTTGATGATGTTGTAGCTCACCGAAAGACCCAGGCCGGTTCCCACACCTTCTTTCTTGGTGGTGAAAAAAGGGTCGAAGATCTGCTCAATAATTTCCGGCGGGATGCCGGGTCCGGTGTCAACGACGTCGATACGGATCTCGCCGGGTGTGTCCGACATTCCTACTCTTGCCTTCAACTCGCCATCGGATTCCATGGCCTGAATGGCGTTCATGAACAGATTGAGCAGGACCTGCTGGAGGCCGTCCTTGTCCATCCGGATCTTGGGCAACCCCGGCTGGATCTCCTTGGTGAACCGGATTTTTCGCAATTCCATCTCATTTCGGAGCAGACGGCCCGTCTTTTCCACCACTTCCGAGGGATCCACGTCTTCCAGACGCGGGTGGCTCGCCCTTGAGAATTCGAGAAGGTTTTTGACGATCTCGCTGGTCCTGTCCGCCTGATCCATGGCCTCCTGATAGAGCCCCCGGCGCTCATCGGTGTCCATGGCGTCGCCGTCTTCGACCAGGGATTCCAGGATCAGGGAGATGTTGTTGACGGGATTGTTGATTTCGTGGGCGATGCCAGCGGTCAGGGTGCCGATGGAGGCAATCTTGCGGGACTGGATGAGCTGTTCCTGCCGTTTTTCCAATTCCTCCATCATCCGGTTGATGGCCGACACGAGGTGGTGAATCTCGTTCTTGGCATCCCCGTAGGGCGTGATGCGCTGAAAGGCGCCCTGGGCCACTGCTTCGGACTCACGGGTGATTCTCGCCAGAGGCCGGATGACCTTTTCGCCGATAAAAAATAAAACAAACCCCGACAGCAGCACGAGCATCAGAAAACCGATGAGGGGGAGAGGCGTCATTTGCACGAGGAGCCTGTCAATGTCTCTGCGCTCCGTAGCGAGGAACTCATCGGCCAGAAGAAGGAGGTTATGACCGATACCGCGGATCAGACTTTCAAGCGGGGCGCACTCCCCCACCTCGCAGGAGGCCTCGCGAAGTTGGATCATCTTCGTCGAATACTCCTCGACATATTTGAGGGCTTTCCCGTAGTTTTCCCTGCCGATGGCCTCCACCAGGGCCTCCTTCTCCCGCTGAAGGATCATGGCCAGCCGGTTGGTATAGGTGACATTTTCTTCGTAGTTGAATTCCTGACGGTAGAGGAAGTAGTTTTTCTCGTACCGTCGCATCTCCAAAAGGGTGCTGTTGAGTTCCCCGGCCACCTCGAACAACTGCATGGATCGCGACAGTCGGCGGATGTATCCATAGTTGACCGCGATGATTCCGGCCATGAACGCGAAAGTGACAATAAACGCGATCATAATCTGTGCGCGGATGGTCATGCGAATGGGATGCATGAGGGTGCTCCTATGAAAGGGATAAATTTTCCAAGCGGGATTCCGCTTGAGGTGTTACGCGGCTGAATCGGCGCCGCATGGCGCGCTTCTTTCAAATACACCTTTTGCACCTGACTGGCAACAAAGAAACCATGCCCTCTGATCCATCGATGACGCCTCAAAACAGGGCGGCTTTCCGCCAGTCGCACACAAAAGTCCCCGAAAGGTCTCTCCTCCCGTGATGAGATATAAAAGACTCGTCTACAGGGTGCCGGGTATGTTGGGGAACGTGGGGAGGCTCACACGCAGCCTGGTACCCTTCAAGGAAAGCGGGCAAACTGAACAGCCCGCATTCTCAAAGGGATTGCCCTGTCGATGGCAAGGCATTTCATTGGAGATCAGGCGGAGCGCTTTTTGCGGCTTAAGGTCTTACAGGTTTTTTCTGGTTTTGGACCCTTTGGTTTCAGATACAGGACAACATATAGAAGAAGCTGTGGTATAAGGGCTCAACGGCTCAGCCTTTCCGAGACTCAAGAGATAGATTGATGAATAGGTGCCAGGGGGAGGCTTTCTGGGCGCCGCTTGGAGTGCGTCTGTTTTGAACAATAGTGGTCTCAACCCTTGACTATATGGAGGTACGGATGTTTCAGTCCTTTCTCTTTTTGTCGGGCGGGATTTTCGGCCTTTACCTGGGCGCAGAGGGGTTGGTGCGCGGGAGCGTAGCTCTGGCCCTTCAACTGGGTCTGAGCCGACTCGTGATCGGATTGACTGTGGTGGCATTCGGCACCAGCACGCCCGAGTTGGTGGTGAGCGTCAAGGCCGCCCTCGACGGACTTTATGGGATTTCTCTGGGAAACGTGGCAGGCTCCAATATCTGCAACATCGCCCTTATCCTGGGCATCTCGGCCGTCATCCAGCCCCTTCGGATCGATGCGCAGGTGGTTCGGTTGCAGATCCCCATCATGATCCTCATCTCCATCCTCCTGACTGTTCTTCTCCTGGACGGACGCATCGGTCGTTTTGAAGGCGCCTGTCTCTTTTTGGGGATTCTGGCCTATACGGGCACCAGCCTTTACCTCGCTCGAAAAAACGACTCACGATTGGACAGGGATCCACCGGGACCGGCCATAGACGCCCCCGCGGGAAGGATATGGGTCAGCCTTCTCTTTGTGGCGGGAGGTCTCGGGCTCCTGATGGCGGGCGCCCAATCCTTTCTGACAGGTGCGGTTTCCCTGGCCAGAAACCTTGGCGTCAGTGAGGCCTTTATCGGGTTGACCATTGTGGCACTGGGCACCAGCCTGCCGGAACTGGCCACCTCCATGATGGCGGCCCTCAAGAAGGAAGGGGACATTGCCGTCGGGAATGTGGTGGGCTCCAACATCTTTAATATCCTTTGTATTCTTGGCGTAACCTCGCTCGTCCATCCCATCGAAATGGGGGGCATTCGCATGATCGACATGGGCGTGATGCTGGGCGTCGCGATCCTGGTGCTTCCCATGGCCCGCAGCGGGTTTCGCCTAAACCGGTGGGAGGGGGCGATCCTGTTGGCAGCGTATGGGGGATATATTTTTTATCTGTTGGGATCCGCTCCCCTTTCTTAATGCAAAGAATTCTGTGAATAGCCGCCCAATGCCTTAAAAGCAACACGTCGGCCGGCCTTGGATTTGGAATCCAGGGATACTGGAAGCATGGAATAGCTAATGCCTCAATCCGTTGGGAGCAGATCATTGCCGAAAACGTATCATGAAAAAGCCTCATGGGCATCAATTGAACGGAGTGGCATTTTTGTCCTTGAGCCAGTCTATGATCTGCTTGGGGCTGTTGGTATCCCAGTGACGAATTTTCTGGCCTTTCGGTTTGCCGTTCTCTGCCTTGTCTGAACTGATGACAAATTTTCGACCTTTTCTTTGAAAATCCGGATTCAGGTCAATGACTGCGAAGGCCCCTATGCCGCCATGATAGATTTCGGGTAAGCGGTATATAAGGCTTTTCCCCGGGGCGAGTTCTTCTATCCTTGCAATTGTCTTCTTTTTTTCCGAACTGGAATTGCTTTTCCACCCAAACATTGTCCAACCTCCTTTTTCACAAATGAAACTGTTCAAATCACCCATTCCACTTCAACCATCTATTTAAATGTTTCAGCCACCAGCTTCTTCTCAAAGAGCAGCAGAATGGGGCTGGCCACATAGATGGTCGAGTAGGTCCCCACTGTCGCTGATTTAATCCCGTTCATTCCCATCCGACAGAGGCTCTTCAGGCCCTGCCCCGATGAGGCGGCTGCTTCGGTCCCAACAGGCGCGCACCCAGGATTCCCAGTTCATACAGGATCACCAGCGGGCCGGCCATCAGCACCTGGTTGAAGACGTCAGGCGTCGGGGTCAGAAACGCCGCCAGAACAAAGCTGAGGAGGAAGGCATATTTCCTGTTCTTCTGAAGAAAGGCGGGGGTTACGATCCCCGCACGAGAGAGGATGCTGACGACCAAAGGAAGCTCGAAGATGGCGCCAAAGGCAAACAGGAGCCAGCAGGCCAGGCCGAAATATTCGCCCATCCTGGGCAAAGCACGGACCGACTCAGGGGCAAGGCCGATCAGATATTTAAAGGCAAAGGGCATGACAAGAAAATAGCAGAAGGAGGCGCCTGCAATAAAAAGAAGGGTCGCCAGGCCGACCACCAGCAGAGACGGCAGCTTTCCCTTTATGCCGTGGTGAGGCGCGAAAAAGGACCAGATCGCATATAGAACGGCAGGCAGGGCCAGCAAAAATCCCACGCCGAGCGCTGCCTTGAGATGACAGAAGAAGGCCTCTGGGAGCCATGTATAGACAGGCGTTTCTCCGGCCGGCAAGACGCGGGTCATAGGTCGCATCAAGAATGTCACGATGGTTTCACTGAAGGAGTAGGCCCCAGCAAAACCCAATCCCATGATCGCCACGCAGATGACCATTCGGGTGCGGACGCCCTCAAGGCTTTTCAGAATCGCATCTCTGTCCAATGGATGTATGTCTCCTTTTCCCGCCCCAAGGCCCCAACTTGACGCATCGGCCTGTTCCTTAGGACTCTTCTCAAGGCATGCCTGCGCTGGCTCAGGCCTTTGCTCCGCCCTTGGCCTCCACGGCCTTTATGGAACGGGTTATGATCCACGTGGATGCGCCCATACCCAGATATACAATCAGCAGGACCACGAAAACCCCAACAAACCGGATGGCCAGGGTTCCCATAATCCAGGTCCAGCTATCCTTGGTAATGGTTACGGCAAGTTCCCCCTTCTCCGTTGTTTGGATTACGATCTTGTGCCAGGCCCGTTTGCCATGATCCTCGATTTCCAGGCTCTCCCCACGATCCTTGTACACCAGATCCTCCTGGTTCTTCAGGGCATCCCTGTAAAATTGGATGATCTCTTCCTGAGGAAGGTGATAGCGCATCTCCAATAATGACTTGTCGCTCCGAAGGGTTTGCCCTCCCGAGCGGACCGGTGCACTTAGGAAATCCCCGGCCAGGACCGGAGCGGCCATTAAAAAAAGCGCAGGTAACGAACATTTAATAAACGTTTTCATGGAATCTCCTTTCTTTTTGTCATACTCCCGGGGTCGTCCCACGGGAATGCTTTTATCCAACCAATTGACAAGATCTGCTTATCTCATCACCACCAACAGCCAGATGGTGCAAAGAACAATAGTGATGATCATGGGAACAAAGGCGGTTTTCATATATTTCATAAAGGTAATCCGGTAACCTTGAGTTTCGGCAATGCCAACCGTGACCACATTGGCGCTGGCCCCGATCATGGTCCCATTGCCGCCGAGGCAGGCTCCCAGGGCCAAGGCCCACCACAAGATTCCGTTTTCGGCTCCGGGTACAACCTGGTTCAGATAGGCCACGATGGGAAGCATGGTCGCAGTGAATGGGATGTTGTCGATGATGGCCGAAGCCAGAGCCGATACCCAGAGGATCATGACAATGGCTACCACAATGGACCCTCTGGACATATGATTGACCCAGTCAGCAATGATCTGGATGAGGCCTGTTTCTTCAGCACCGGCCACGATGACAAACAGCATCATAAAAAAGACGAGGGTGGGCCATTCGATCTCATGCTCAAGCATTTCGACGATATTCACCCGACTGATCACCAGGAGTATTGCAGCCCCTGCCATCGCTGCGATGCTGGGCTCCATATGCAGGGCGCCGTGTATGATGAAGAGAAAGATGGTGATGCCAAGCATCAGAAGGGACTGAAACAGGAGCTTCCTGTCGGTGATCCGGTAGGTCTCTTTCAATTCGCCGATCATTTTTTTGGCATCTACGGCCTGGGCCTTCAAATAGTCTTTTTTGTACCAGTAGATGAAATAGACCATGGTTACGGCCAGTGAAATGAAGCAGATGATGGCCAGGTTTTGAACAAAATCGAGAAAGCTCAACTGGGCATAGGACCCGATCATGATGTTGGGAGGGTCTCCGATGAGAGTCGCGGTGCCGCCTACGTTGGACGCAAACACCTCCGGCATGAGAAGGGTCAGTGGGTTGATTTTGAGGACCGATGCGATATTGATGGTGACCGGGATGATGAGGATCATGGTCGTCACATTATCCAAAAAGGCCGATGTGAAGGCGGTCACGAACATCAGAATCACGGACAAGGCGAAAATGCTGCCGCGTGCCAGTTGATAGGACCGAAAGGCCATCCACTGAAAGAGGCCGGTTCTCCTCAAGACCCCTACGATCATCATCATGGCCATGAGAAGAAAGATGACATTCATATCCATAGCGTGGATCGCATCTTCAAAGGTGAGGATTCGATAGCCGGGATGGTATGTCCCGGCCGTATAGCTCACAACGAGGAGGGCTGCTGCCCCCAGGAGGGCCGAAAGGGTACGGTGCAACAGCTCGAAGGCGATCAGGGCATAAACCAGGACCAGTACGGAAGCTGCAATCCAGAAGGCCGGTCCGATCGTCCTTTTGAGCATCACATTTTGATGGGCCAGATAGGTCGTGGACCCTTTCCCATCGCTTTTTTCCTTGACGATGGTATCCAGTGACAATGGCCCCGAATCCTCGTAACTGGGCTTTTCTACACTCACGGCAACCTTGGCGATCGAAAGGGTCCCTGGGGGCAAAACAATTTCGGCCTTGTAGGTGCCAAGGTTCTCAGTTACATGTTCATGTTCAAATTCCACCCTCTTTCCGTCGACGAACAATCCGACTATGGCCTCCTTGACCCCCCTGCCCTGGGCATTCGTAACGGTACCGGTGACGATCAGGACATCCGCCGGGCCTGAGGGTTGAGGCGACCCTATCGCGATGCAGGGTGATAGACAGATGAAAATGATTCCCATTAACGCCATGCGCATACCAATGAATTTGGCTGTTTTCAATGGTAATTCCACAGGTCCGATGTTCCTCCCGATGTTAAGTGCCGGCCGCACCCAGATGAGTCACCTGTCAAAGTCAATCTGCCCGTTTCGAACAAACCCCGGGCATGGCGTCCAGGGAACCGCGCGGCCGCACAAAAAAAAGGGGATCGCAAATTTTGCGATCCCCTTGTCCCTGCGCTAAAAGACGTCCCTTAAATTCTTTTTGACCGAGGATACGCCCGTTCCAGGGACTGAACTGGCTCTATTTTCTCGTCTCGGTCAGACCTGTAATCAAACACCCCTTATCAACGGTATTCGAGCAGACCGTATATCGATCTTTAAATTCAAGCGCATTGTCGCTGCCGGTTTTCGTTGTCTCTTTTGCCAGAGGGCAGGGAAAAAGGTTCTCCCCGGTGCATGGGGATTCTCTCGTCACGGATATATCGGGAACCTCCATGGCAGTGGCCATTTCAATGGCCTCCATCTCGGACGGGTTTACAGGATAGATGTTTTCCCCTGCAACGGTTGTGGAAATAAACAGGCACAATGCCAGTCCTATGAGAAGGAGGCGGGTGATATACCGAGGGTGAGAAGCTGTTTGTCTCATAAAGAAATCAATTTGTCGGCAAAAATGTCAGGCCGTTTTTTTCCCGATCCGATGCCTGGTATGCAGGCCCTTGACAAAAGACCTGAATTTCCGTGTTATCCATTCCCAAATAGGATCCCAAGCGGCCTCTATGAAAATGAAGGCTACGAGCCAGATACCGAACACTATTTTGAACCATAAGGGAGTCTCTAACATGGCCTACCTCCTTTTCTCTACAAAGCGTTTGACATTCGGACACAATTTCTTTAATTTATCAATGGTATTACTAATGTGATCTTTCATGCATGTTTAAACACAATAGAAATTTCACATATATTAACGAGATCTTCTCAGAGTGTCAAGAAACATTTTGAGGGATCGTTGCCTGGGGGAGCATCTACATGGTGGAATGGAATTTTATCTCCAATTACGGTCTGGTTCTTGTCTACATCGCGAAGCACCCCAAAAGCACGGCTCGAGAAATCGCTTCGGCCGTCAACGTCACGGAATGGACCGTTCACAAGATTATTTCCGAGTTGGAGAGGGATGGTTTTGTGAAGAGGAAAAGAGAAGGAAGGGGCAACGCCTATAATGTAAACAAAAACGCAAAGTTACGACACAGCATCATTGATCATGTGTCGGTAAGGGACTTCCTTTCATTGCTCGCAGGGCCTTAGGAATCATGGAACGTCGGACCCTATGTGTAAAAAATACGGTAACCGTTCATGGGTTTAAAGGTTCAGAGATTTAAGGTGGCATTCTTGGTCCCCTGATCCCATTTTGGAGCCGCGCTTGCCGTTTTCGGTTTTGATCCTTCTTCTGATTGTTGCCGCGGCCGTCATCTTCTTTGTCGGAGGGTGGCTGCTACCGATCCTGTTCCCACCCTGATGGCAGAATCGATCATGAGCTTCGCTGTAATTTCCCCCAAATCACGACCCTGACCATACCTGAATTTGAGGCTGTTCTCCGCGATCAAGGCGTAGGCGGTTGAGCGAAAATACCTAACTTCTCGCCACTTTTAGAAAACCGGCATCGACAATAGATTGCATTTGACCGTTTCGACCGATCGCCGCGATCATCGACCAACCATGCCTGGTGCAGCCAGCGATCCATTGCGAAAAAGCAATTTATTTGATCCGAATCAATATCGTTTCCACGTAACCAAGATATCCTTTACAGAACATAACTTATTTTGGTTGTATCCGATAGGGTCGTGTGGTAAGTTGGCCAAAGGCTCCCGAAGAGGAATAGGCAACATAACCAGCCTCGCAACATAAGTAAGGCATATCACAGGTTTTGGGCGGCCTAAAATTCTTGAGGTTTCCAGAACATATCTTTCTGTTTCGAACAGTTGGGATTTGGAATCACTTTCGAAGTTCGGCCGCGCTATCTGATTTAAGGATTTCCCATCCTTTTGGAATGGCGGAACGAGATGAGGGTTGAGGAAATAAAGGCGGCTATAGAAGAGCTTCCTGGAGCAGAGTCTGTCTATATCAGGAAATGCGTCGTCTGCAAGTTCTGGTCAGCAAGGGCAGGGCTAGACCACAGGGCACTCGCAGCAATGCCCGGTAAACTACCCACCCTGCGTATGCCAAAGGGTTGGTGATTCTATCCATCTGTCAACCCGCCCTGACGCGATTTACTGACCAATGAACAAAGGCCTTTTGCCAACCGTCCAGCTGCTATTCTATGTCAATGGTGTTCCCATTCAGGCCTGGCCCCGGGATGTCGGATGTCACTTGAAGAATGCGATTGCCTCTCTCAGTTCAGAGAACCGATAGATAATATAATCGGGTGCCACGTCTTCCATATGCTGGCGCCACTGATTGGAAGCGAAGAATACAGTCTTTATGCCCATTTGTCCAGCCCCGAACACATCACGGTACATGTCGTTTCCCACAAACAGCACTTCATTGGGTTCTGCCCCGATACCATCCAGGGCCGCTTGAAAAAGCCGGGGGTCGGGTTTACGAAATCCGTGGTCGCCCGAGATGACAATGGGGGCGAAATAGCCGTCGATACCGGTGGCCCGCATTTCGGGCATGGCCCAGGCGCTTTGGCCGTCGGACACCACGGCCAAAGAAAAGTCTGTTTTGAGCTCGTCGAGTACAGACTTGACGTCGGGATACAGCTCCAGCCGATGGCGGGAGATGCCCCGGTAAATGTGCGCCAAAAACAGGGGCATATTCTCTAATCCTTTCGGATACACTGTTCGGGAAGGATTCAGGTTCCGGATCAGGAACTCCCGCCAAAGGGCTACTGCGTCGAATTCCGGATACTCCTCTCCGCTTGCCTCCTTCTGCTCATCCATGATCCGATAGTATTGCTCCCGGACCTCTCCCCGATGCAGATAAATGCCGTAATAGGTGAGGAAGTGGCTGACCGCGCGGTAAATCTCGTCCATGCCCTCGTCCGTGTGGATGTCGATAAGCGTTCCATTGATGTCGAAGAGGATACCCTTGATGTTCATGTGATTGCCCCCAGGTTTTCTTTGGCGAGTTCCAGGAGTTTTCGTCGATAGGTCCAATCCACCCAGGAATTGCGGGCGATACGCAGGAGCGTGATGCCCATGTAGAATGGAATCCGACGCGTAAGAGAGCGGAAGGCCTCCTGACGGTCTGGGAAGTGGGTGCAGTATTCCCACAGGAAGTGTCCGATAAAGGGTTCGGCCGCCCACGGGTCACCGGTTCCCCGGAAGAAAAAATGTTTCAGTTCACCGACCAGACGACCGATGTCGAAGACCCGGTCCGCCCAGGCCATACGCTCCAGATCAAAGATCATGACCTCCCGTCCGGGACCGAACTCGAAGTTGGCGGGCGTGGCGTCGCCGTGTACGAGCACCCGGCGGTCTTCCCACATGCAGCGTCGCCCTCGCCAGGCCTCTCGCAGCCGGTAGATCTCATCGGCTTCGCTGCGGTCCATGCCTCTTTTTTGGACCAGGGATTCAATAAGCCGGCCCGCATATTCATAAGGGCCCTGGAAGTCAACCGTCCATTCACCCGCGGTGCGGTTGTGCAAGGTGGCTAGAAAGTCTGCCAGCGCGGAGAGCTTTCGGAAAAGCCTGTTGCGACGGTTTTGCCGAATCGCCTGAAGAATAACCTCTTCCAGGGGTTGCCCATCCAAATGTTCCGATATCAGAACGTGGTGAAGCCAGGCATTATATCCCAGTGGACGGGCTACCCGGAAAGGCCAGTGGTTCAGGCCCAGCCGGTGCAGGTGGGTCAGGTTGTGGAACTCGGTCTCCGTCGGCGGCCGGACAAGCCCACGGGGCGATCGTCGCCCTGGTGGAAAGAATTTGCCCACCACCCGGAAAGCGCCCCCAACCTCCTCATAAAGATACACATCTTTGGAAAAGGCAAACTCAAAAATCCGGAACCCGGAAGGCGTTTCCTGAACCCCCAATTGGGGGGCGATGTCGAAACGCAGATAGCCCTCCAGCGGATCTTCGGGTGACATGTGTCCCATATACCGGATGCGCATCCGTTTATACCCATGCGTATGGGGGATTCATCGACATATAAGGTGCTCCTCAAAACAAGCCAAGCTTGCGGGCGTCCTTTTGAACCACATGATACACCCATAAGGGCCTGGAAACAATCCCTTTCATCAAGACAGCAACAACGCGCCCTCCTATCGCCTAAAAAGAGTTGCATTTTGAAAAAAGCCTGTGCTAAGTTTTATAATGAAAATGCTAAGTCAAGTCGGGCATGAGGGAAAAATGTTGAACTCTCAAGTTACGATGAGAGCCAATCGTTACGGCATACGCCGGCCATGACAACGAGGAAGCTCAGCTGTCAGGCACGGAATCTTCGACCAGGAAAGAATAGCCAATTTCAACCGCTGAGGATTAGGATTAGGTATGGAAGAACGGATTCGGTTGGGTGTTAGCCAGTGCCTAATGGGCGACAGGGTCCGTTATGACGGGGGGCACAAGCTGGATCATTTTATCCGGGACACCCTGGGGGCGTATGTTGATTTTGTGCCGGTGTGCCCGGAGGTGGAGTGCGGGCTCGGGGTCCCGAGAGAGGCGATGCGGCTGGAGGGTGATGTCGAGGCCCCTCGACTGGTTACCGTCCGAACGAAGGTGGACCTCACGGATCAGATGCTTCAATGGGCCAGCCAGCGCGTCCGTGAATTGGAAAAAGAAGACCTGTGCGGCTTTATCTTCAAGAGCAAGTCACCTTCCAGCGGCATGGAGCGGGTCAAGATCTATACGGATAATGGGATGCCGGTCATGCGGGGTGTGGGGCTATTTGCCCGGGCCTTCAAGGAGCATTTTCCGCTCCTGCCGGTCGAGGAGGAGGGAAGGCTCCATGATCCCCTGCTTCGAGAAAACTTTATTGAGGGGATTTTTGCGCTCAAGCGATGGCGCGAAACTCTGAAGGGGAAGAAGTCCATGGGAAGACTCGTCCAGTTCCATACCGCCAACAAGCTCCTTCTCCTTTCGCACAGCCCAACCCATTACCGAAGCATGGGCCAGTTGGTGGCCCAAGGTAAAGAGCTCCCTTTAACGGACTGCTATGGTCGGTATGGGACCTTCCTCCTTGAAGTTCTGCATTTGAAGCCCAGCGTCAAAAAGCATGTCAACGTGCTCCAGCACATGATGGGGTATTTTAAGAAGGTCCTCTCGTCGGACGAAAAGCAGGAACTCCTCGAGGTCATCTCCACCTATCATCAGGGCCTCACACCGCTCATCGTACCGATCACCCTATTCAACCATTATGTGCGCAAATATCAGGTGCCCTACCTGGCCCAGCAGACCTACCTGAACCCCCATCCCACAGCCCTCAAGTTGCGCAACCATGTATGACAATTCTGATAATCCCCTAAAAAATCGTAAAATCCTATTCGTTGCATGGAAGGGGCAAAGACTTTTCTACTTTCCAATGTGAATTGTCGTCTTTCTGGGCTGATTGGGAAAAAAATTCGGTTGGGAGAAGATGTTCAAAAGCATAAATATCACCCTCTTGCTGATCATTGGGATCATCTGGGTCTGGAAATCAGCGTGACCTTGGGAAAGGAAGATCTTGAATGGATGAGAGGATAAAAGAGGCGCTTCATCAAACGTACACGGCCGAGGCCAAGGCGGCGTTGAGGCTGAAGGTATTCGCCAAGAAGGCCGAGGAGGAGGGATACCCCCAGATCGGCAAGCTCTTCCGCGTCATCGCCATTTCCGAGGAGGTCCATGCTGAGCGTGCGTTGCGTGTCTTGCGCGATGTCGGGACGACTGAAGAGAATCTCCGGGAAAGCTTTGAATCAGAGACCGGTGTCGCAAAGGTGACGTACGACAGATTCTTGGGGATGGCATATAAGCTGGGGGAGAGATCGACCGCCTGGCACTTCACCCAGAGCCGTGATGTGGAGGAAGGCCATTCCAAGCTGTACAAGAGCGCGTTGAGCGACATGCTCTCAGATCGTGTGACCACCTACTACGTATGCTCAGTCTGCGGATATGTCTCCGACGGTGTGCTGCCGGACGAGTGCCCGGTCTGCGGTGCAAAGAAGGAGAAGTTTACCAACCCCGAATGAAGTGAAGGTCTCTCAATAGCGAATTACTTTTTGGCAGTGAAGAACCTGGATAAAACGGTAGCTCCGTGAAAAAAGCTGACCCTGCCGCGCCTTGGGCAATATTTATAGAAGGCTAAATGTTACGGATCTGTTTTCGTGGCCACAGCTATGCGGAATCAGGTCTTTTGGACCGAAAAAAATGTGACTCGTATCCAACGAGAAGAACGAGGTCTTTATAAGGTCCTGTTGTCTATATTTCTAAAGACAACGCTACCTATCTTTCTTCTCATCGGTCTCGGGTTTCTCGACCGAAAGGCGAAACTGATGCAGGAGGGAAACGAACGTACGCTCAGCGCCTACGTCTATTTTTTTGCGCTCCCTTCACTCTTTTTTATCAATCTGGCGGAGACGCGTTTCGACCGGATTATCGCCACGTTTGTCGGGGCAGGCATCCTTCCCGTGGTCGTTGTATTTCTCCTCTTGACTCTCCTCTTCTTTCTCTTCCGCTTTTCAAAGGATACCTATTTTCTGCTGCTGGTGGGATCCGTTTTTGGTTCTCACGCCTTCTTCGGCATCCCGTTTGTTATGTTTGCCTTTCCCACAGCCGAAGGAGAGCAATTGGCGGCACTCTCTTCCGGGACCATATCCATTGTGAGCGTCGTCATCTCCATATCTGTCCTGGAACTCTACAAGCTATCGCGGGAAAGCAGGCCGTCGCCGTTCAAGGCGTTTCATCATGTGGGCCTGCGTCTCACCAGGAATCCGCTTGTCATCTCCATCGCCCTTGGCACGTTCGTAGCCTTTTTAGGACTCCCGATTCCCTTTGCCATCAGCAAGCCGCTCCACATGCTCGGGGTCTTTTTTTATGGCCGCCGGTACAAGCAGCTTACACTGGCCTTTGGGATCTCTTTGTTGCGGATGGTCCTTGTACCCCTGATTGCCGTCGGGACGGTAGCCGTCCTGGGACTCGGGTCTCTGGAATCATCGGTGGTTGTGTTGATGAGCGCCATGCCGATGGCCATTTCCATGGTCGTTTTAAGCGAACGCTACCAGTTTCATCACGAGTTGATCGCCTCGGTCATCCTTGTCTCTTCCATTCTGGGCGGGCTCTACTTGAATGGATGGTTGGCCCTGCTGAACATGAGGTGATTTTCCTCCAACATAAAAGGAAGGGTGGATCTAACAATGATCGCATTAGAAAATCATAAAGCTGATCTTATCTCTTTATTTGGGTCACAGCCCCTGGCCGTGCTGGCCACCCATAACAAGGGACAGCCATACGGGAGCCTGGTGGCCTTCGCTGCCACGCAAAACTTGGATTATCTCATTTTTTCCACGACCCGATCGACCCGGAAATTCGCCAACCTGTCAGAAGATCCACGGGTGGCCATGGTCATCGACAACCGCTCCAACCATCCTTCTGATTTGAGGTTCGCCAGGGCGGTGACGGCTACAGGAAGGGCGGAAGAAATCCCAAAGGACGCATCGGGGCATTTGCTAAAGACCTATCTGAACAAACACCCACATCTGGAAGATTTTGTGGCATCCCCTTCATGCGCCCTTATCCGAATCCGTGTTGATGTCTATTATCTGGTGACCCGTTTTCAGAATGTGGTGGAGATTCATCTGACATGACGGTATTTATTCTGACTTTGGATCAGATGGAAGAGGGGCATGGCCCGATGGTAGGAGGGAAGGCCGTTTCCCTTGCGGCCATGCATAAGAATGGCATCCCCGTGCCTCCGGCCATCTGCATCACCGTGGAGGCCTATCTTGACTATGTTGCCTCAACGGGCCTGAGGGATCAAATCGTTCTGGATCTTTACCGAAAGCCGTTTGAGGAGATGCGGTGGGAAGAGATATGGGATACTTCCCTTCGCATTCGAAACGCCTTCCTCAGGACTTTGGTTCAAGCGGATCTTCGAGAAGTGCTGCTTAAAGAATTTGAATTGCAGTTTAGAGGAAGGCCTGTATCGGTTAGATCCTCCGCGCCCGGGGAGGACTCGTCAAAAACCTCTTTTGCAGGACTCCACGAATCCTTCGTCAACATCAGAGGTCCTGAGGCCATTTTGGAGCATGTGCGTCTGGTCTGGGCGTCGCTCTGGTCCGATCGCGCCCTGTTGTACCGGCAGGAGATCGGCCTGGATGTAAAGAAAAGCGCCATGGCCGTGATCGTCCAAGAGATGATCCTGGGGGAACGCTCGGGCATTGTATTCGGCAAAAGCCCGACCGATAATGCACTCTCGGTGATTGAGGCGGTATATGGTCTGAACCAGGGGCTTGTGGACGGCACAATTGAACCCGACCGGTGGCATCTGGATCGAAAAACCGGGAAGGTGGTATCCTATTTCGCTGCTGTGCGTGACCAGGCCATGCGGCCTGCCGAGAATGGCATCCGTCTTGAGGCCTTGCCGCCAGACCTTCGGGACCAGCCCCCCTTGGTCGAAACTGAGCTTTCCGAGGTATATAGCCTCTGCATGCGGTCGGAAGCGATCTTTCACTCACCCCAGGATATGGAGTGGACATATCGGGGAATGGACCTTCACACGCTTCAATCGAGGCCGATTACCACCGATCTTCAACCAAATGAAGATGATCAGAGGCCGTGGTATCTCAGCCTTCATAGGAGTTTCGAGAACTTGAAGAACCTTCGCACCAAGATCGAAACTGAACTGATTCCGGCAATGGAAAAAGAGGCCCAGGAGCTTGCCCTAATTGACCTTAAGTCTTTGTCTAACGGCGCACTTGCGGATGAAATCGACAGACGACGTCAAATTCATCAGCGATGGCTTGACATCTACAAACAGGACTGCATCCCGTTTGCCCACGGCATGCGACTCTTCGGACAGGTGTATAACGACAGGGTGCAGCCGGATGATCCGTTTGAGTTTGTAGGGCTCCTTTCCGAAACCGGCATGGTGAGCACCCAGAGAAACCAGATGCTTCAGGAACTGGCTGACATGATTAAACACGATGCGACCCTCTCAGAATGCCTCAAAAATGCGCATGTGGAGAATTGCGATGGGGCCTTTGTGGAAAAATTCAATGCCCTGGTCTCCCAGTTTGGTGATATTGCGTGGGGGGAGAGCCTGTTCATTCAGGACGCGAAGGATTTTCTGACGCTTCTTATGGAAATGTCAGCGTCTACACCCAATGTCAGAGGACGTGAAAAGGGGCGCTCAGACCAGTTACAGCACAATTTCCTGTCCATGTTCGAAGCAGACCAACAATCACTGGCCCTCGAAATGCTAGACATAGGCAGAGCCAGTTACCGTCTCAGGGACGATGACAACATCTATCTCGGGAAGATCGAGGGGCAACTCCTGGCAGCGGTTGAGGAAGGGAGATCTCGACTGGTGAAGCAGCAGGAAGCCGGTGTGGAAGACATGGATAGAAACCATGTGCCGGATGCCTTGCGGGGGAAGGGGACGATCAGAAGCCAGGGGAAACCGTCTTTTGGTGCCAGTCAGGAAAAGACCTATTTCGTGGCCGCCCGACAGGTTGTGGGCCAGCCTGCCGGCGCCGGCCTCGCTACCGGAAAGGCGCGGGTGATCTTACAGCACCAAGACTTGTTTGAATTCAAGCGAGGGGAAATCCTTGTGTGCGATGCCATCGATCCGGGTATGACCTTTGTGATTCCGCTCGCCACTGCTGTCGTGGAAAGAAGGGGGGGCATGCTCATTCACGGGGCCATCATTGCCAGGGAATACGGTCTGCCATGCGTCACGGGCGTCCCGGATGCCACCCGATGGATCAAGACCGGTGATGTTATCACCGTGGACGGCTATCTGGGGATGGTGATCATCGGAGAACCCAGCCTGTCCGGCGAAGCGGTCCCTCCTCAGGAGAAAACATAATCCACCCACTCTCTCGCCACCACATCCGTGGACACGGCGCTGCCATGGGCCATGCTGGCATCGATAATCTGACCTCTGGTCATGGCGCCAACAGCGGTGATTCGCTCTGAGACCTCAATGCCTTCATCAGCCCGGGTACGGCGAACGCGATGGGTCTGGGGATCAATCCAGAGGCCGCCCCTTTCATTTCGAACCAAAGGGGGTCTCCCTCGAAACGGCTTCGATCTCTCGTCTTCCAATGCCTGGATGTTCCTGTCACGTGGTTCAATTTCCACAGTCCCCGATCTCAAGAGATTGACTGCCAGCGTCTGGTGATTAGTGGCATAGGATGGGCTCTGTCCTCTGGCATCGACGACATACGGATGGGTGGCTTCCATTGCTTCACCGTTGGCATCCTGAAAGGTAAACGAGAAGGACAATTCATTTCGCCTGAAAGGGGTTTCCCCAATCTGTTTTCTGACCGTCACCATCCCGGCATTCATTAGCGCCAAGAGCTTCTCGGCATTCATTATGGGCATGGGGGCGGCATGGACAAAGAAAAGGGTGTTGAACTCCCCGTCCAGTCGCATCCGCTCGGCCGGACCGAGGGCCAAATAGATGTCCCGGACCATAGGGAAGGTCTGCTGCAGGACGGTCTGCCAAATTATGTCTCCGTAGGGACCGTCCCCATGTCTGGCGTCATGGATACGCCGTTCAAGGAGCGCTTTCACCGTTCCTTGGGGACTTGTGATCTCTCTCCACGGAAAGGGCCGACGGTAGGCATTTTGAAGGTCTCTGTTCAGGAGATCAAACAGTTCTTCCAGTGTCAGCCACCCTTTTTCATGGATCAGGGCTTGAATTTTATCGCGGACCATAAATTGGTTCCTGTACGGCCCCGTGCGGCCGCGCACCGTGGGGAGGAGGGCCTTTCTGGAGTAGAGAAACAGACGCCTGGGGTTGAGGGATGGCTGGTACAGGAGTTCACCGGAATGCGACTGTCGAAAATCCCCATCGGCAGTCAGTGTCAGGACGGCATCGATGGCACTCAGGCTCGTACCGATGATCGCCACATCCGACCCCCCTGGTATGTTTTCTTGAAGAAGGTCGGGGGGCCAGGGGGAAGGGAAATATCCATCTCTTTGTCTTTGATAGAACCAATGCCCGGTAGCCAGCAGGACGCGGTCTGCGCGATGGACAAGTGGTTCGTGAGAGCCTAAATTCAGCACAGTAACCCGCACCCGATCCTCCCCGCTTTCGGAGACATTTATTGCCTCACACCCCGGATGAAGATGCACGCGGATGCCGATCCGTTTTGCCTCGTTGATTGCCTGGTTGAAACGGTCTTTGAGATATTCCCCTATGACAGGGCGGGGGTAATGGTGGCAATCCCGGTCAGGACTCGCTCCAGTGTCTAATATTCCAGGAAATCGGCTGTCCATGTCATTGATATGTAGGTTCACCCATCGCTCAAAGTCTTCCGGATCGGCTGCAAGGATGCTCATGTCCCGCGCGCACATGTTGATTAGATGAAAGGGCATGGCATTTTGATGGCTGTGGGGAAATCCAGGCCCGAAGAAATCCTGCTTTTCGACCACATGCACGTGGACGGATGCCGGGGCGCCCTGCCGAAGCTTTAGAAATGCATGCGCCTGTCTCACAAACTGGCACAGCATGGATGTGCCGGTGAGACCGCCGCCGATGATCACCAGTGTAACAATGCGCTCTTGTGCCAACTTTTCATCTGCCTCCGGTTTCAGGCCTACCCGATCACCCAATCGATGTTAGGTGAGGCATCATGTGCGAACGACCGTTTGCTTGCTATAGTCTTTAAGAAAAACATTTGGGGGGTCCGATTATGCAATCCGTTGTTTTTGGAGCGTCATTCAATCGCCAAGCGCAAATCAACAATTGCCAATCCTATATGAGCGTTCGACAGCCAACCTATCACATCATCCCGGAAAAATCATGCATCTATCCCATCCCGTCTTCAAGGGAAAGGCCCTGGAAGGGCTTTTTCGAGCGCCGACGCCTTTGACCTTTGTAAGCTCACATGATATTTTACGCACTAACGGATAATGAGGATAATACCCAGTATGATCTCAATGTTCACCGGATAAAGCCCTGATAAATTCCACATTCGGAATTCCCCGCTTGGCGGGACCTGCGACAGGCGCCAGCCTTTTATCACGGGTTTTGGTTCTGACAATCTTGACAGTCCAATGCGGCAGAAGGCAGATCCAATTATGAGTCTGTTTAGAGAAGAACTCAAAAAGGCACAGCCCGAAACAGGGCCTCGTCGATGGCTTTTTGTCCCTTATGACCAACTATCGGACCAGATGGGTCCATTATCCAGGGAAAGACCGGGCGATCTGGGGATCATCTTGGTGGAAAGCCTGTGGAAGGCGGATCGCCGACCCTATCACAAACAGAAACTGGCCTTGGTGGTCGCCAATCTCCGCCATTTTGCCCTGGAACAGGCGCGGCGGGGGGTCGCGGTGAGACATGTCATTTGCCAGGGACCCTATCACCAAGCACTGGAGCCCCTCGTTGCGGAGTTGGGCGCCATCCAGGTAATGATCCCTGCCGAAAGAGAACTCCGATCGGATCTCGACAATCTGGTCGCCAGTGGAAAGCTGGTATTCCTGCCCCATGAAGGCTGGCTGACGCAGACCAGCCAGTTTGAAAGGGGTTGCGGCCAAACACCGCCCTGGCGGATGGATGCCTTCTATCGTGAGGTGCGCCGCGGCTCCGGGGTTCTCATGGACCAGGGAAAACCCATTGGAGGCAAATTCAGTATGGATCCGGAAAACAGGCTTATATGGCGAGGAAAGCCCCCTACCCCTTCACCGCCTCGATTTCCCCGCGATCCAATCAAAGCAGAGGTGGCTGAACTGATTCAAACACGATTCGCCAATCACCCCGGTCATCTGGATATGGACATCCTGCCTGCAACAGAGTCAGATGCCAAACAACTCTGGTCCTGGGCAAAAACAGCATGCCTGCCTGATTTCGGTCCCTATGAAGATGCCATGTCTCTTCAATCCAGAGGGCTGTTTCACACAAGGATCTCTTCGCTTGTGAACCTTCATCGGCTCCTTCCCTCAAAGGTCCTCTCTGAGGTTATTGAGTTGGATATCCCATTGTCGAGCAAAGAGGGGTTTATTCGACAGGTCCTGGGCTGGCGGGAGTTCGTCAGACATGTCCACCTGGCCACGGATGGATTCCGTCATCTCCCCTCAGGTCCGTGGCCGCTCCAGTCGGTGCCCGGGGATGGCGGTTACCGCCGGTGGTCAGGCAAGGTCTGGAATTCCATGGGGAGATCCGCAGATCCGGAAGGTGGCGCCGCCCCTTCTCATCTGGGAGGCGAGACCCCCCTCCCGCCTGCGTACTGGGGGGAACCTTCGGGTCTGACCTGTCTCCACCATGTAGTTGCCAGTGTCTGGGAAGAGGGGTACAGTCACCATATCACGCGGCTGATGATCCTCTCCAACCTGGCCACCCTCCTGGACGTGCGACCGCGCGAACTGACCGACTGGTTTTGGGTCTCCTACGTCGATGCCTACGACTGGGTGGTGGAGCCCAATGTGCTCGGCATGGGTACGTTTGCGCTGGGCGATCTGATGATGACCAAGTCTTATGTGTCCGGCGCTGCCTACATCAACCGGATGAGCGACTATTGCAATGTCTGTGCATTCGATCCCAAAACCAACTGTCCTATAACCCCTCTTTATTGGGCCTTTTTGGAACGGCATAAAGACAAACTTGAGGGCAACCCCAGACTCCGCATGCCAATGGCAGCCCTTGGCAAAAGGAGCGAGTCGCAGAAGCGCAAGGATCAGCAGATTTTTCAAACGGTGAGGGACATACTGATAAAAGGCGAGGTCGTCACGCCCGAGTCCCTCAACCCCTGATTTCCGATTGACGTCTCTCCTTCAAGGAGCTTTAGGCGGCTCTGAACGCCATCGCGTCGCTGATGTCCTCCTCGGTAATCCCCAGGAGGTGGAGGATATCCGTCATGCTGGATTTGGCCAAGCCAAGGCCACATTGGCGGATCGTGCCAAGTCTTTCTTGGCATCGTAGGCGATTGCCAGACCGGTCTGTGCGAGCATGAGCGCGATGAAGTAGAGTCCCAGCAAGTTCTGCAAAGAGGCCTGTTAGATGTCCATAACCTCCACATGGTGCTTTACTAAGATCCGGCTGAAGCGGGCCTTGATGCCGGGTCGATCCTTGCCAGAGACAATTACCATGAGGAGACTCTGATTGTTGCTCATTTCCGTTTCACTCCTTGTCTTGCATGCGGTGGAGGTAGTGGTCAGAAATCTGTGTCATGCGGCTCCGGTTCACGCCAAAGTCATACCACCCCGTTCTGGATGCAGAACGAAAGTGAATCACGCGGGCCGCGTCATCCAAAACAAACTCCACGTCATCTACAAATTGGAAAAGGGCCGAGCGGAATTCAACATGAAGATAGTTAGGTGTGGCTGAAACGATCTTGGCCCGCTTCATCCCTTGGACAATCCGAAATAGCCGATCCATGCTTTCCTGGCCTGATTTGAGATAGGGGAGTGGTGGCATTGCGTGGCGCGGCTCTCTACTCAGTGAGGATATACAGTTCGGGGAATTTGGGCAGGGAGATAGGACGGCGATGACCTTGCTGTGATTCTGCGACGCATCGGAAACAAACCCCAGGCTGCCAAGTAAAATGAAAAGAAGTGTCATGCTCTGTGTCCCCCTCTTAGGCATGTTTCGATTTCGTATCGGAAGTGGGTCCCTTGAATGGGCCGCTGAGAAAGAGGTCTGGCGGGGGCTGACGGAGGCCTTTGATCCAGCGCTGGGGAAAACTCTCCATTCCGTTAGCTGCTCCCAGGAGAGCCCCGAGCACGGCGCCCCGGTGCACGTTGTCTCCGCCCAGATTCGTGTTCACGATGAGACCCTGTTCGGGCTGATCATTGTATTTTAAGGCCAGATAAAGGACCGCTGGCACCGAATCCTCCACGTAACAGGCCGTGCTGAGGCGCCGGCCCACAATCTCTTCATCGGGGTCATCGAGCCACTGCCGATACGGAAGCCCATACAGCGGGTTTTTTTGTTTCTGGATCTGCTGGAGAAGGACCTCGCGAAGGGGCCTTCCTGAAAGCACTTCCAGAAGGAGGTGGATGAGAACCTCTGCGGCCATGGTCATCTGTCCGCCCAAATGGGTGAGAGAGAGATGTTCCAGGGCCGCTTCCCTGGCCCTGGCAGGAGAATCCCTGTGGAAGACAACAATGGGAATCAGGCCGACCAAGCCTCCTATGTGCTTTTCCATCACCCCGCACTGATGGGGGTTCTTGCCTGCCGCATAGTTGGTGAAAAAATGGCGATGGTATTCTTCCACATATGTGTCATTGTGCGAACCCGGTGTGGTCATGAAGCCGATGTATCGCTTGAGGTAATCGTCTGAGTCATACCCATTGTTGGCATTCAGGGATTCGATCAGGAGCGTACAGAGTTTAAGATTCAGCGTGTTTTCTCCGGCTGCCAGGAACTGGTGATAATGAATGCCCTTTTTGCCCCAGTATTTCGCTTGATGATGCAGAATGTTGGCCTTTTCATTGATGGGGCGATAGGATGACCGCCACAGGATGCTGTCCGGATGAGGGTTCTTTGGCGCAACATAACCGGTCACCCGGCCGTAATCCCTTCGAAGCGCCGAGGTATCGTAATACCAGTGAACGGGCATCGCGAGTGCGTCACCGATGAAGTGCCCGTAGAGAGCCCCCCGGCACCGTGATGGGTCCGACAGAGGGTGCGGAAGCCTATTTGACGATTCCAATATAACCGAATGATGTTCCAACGAGGATCTCCTCAATGCGGTCCACAAGTTTCTCTTCTGTTGCGTCTTTAATGCCCTTCAAGGCGTCCAAGGGCGGAAATTGATTTCCTTTTCAAAATTTGCGTGATCACCGGACCGCTTTGACAAAACAGCTGCGAATCAACTCGAAGTGATTGGCGTGGGTGCGGATTTTCCACCACACATACCCATCTGTCTGCACTGTCCATTGGGGAGAAAGGTTGCCCTTCCTTCCTTCAAGAAGGTCGATGACATTCTCTCGGCCCCTTCCTGAAAAGGCGCCGATCGCCGTTCCGCCCAGCCAATCTTCCTCACGTGCCGCCGAAGTCGACCATGAAAAAGGATCAGAAAAGAGAAGCTGGGCGTCATTCTTTCTTGCGGAACGGTTGATTTCGGAGATATGGAACATCGGTTTGGGCACCTTGTCGACAATATTCAGGGAGGAGACTGCGGAAAACAGTCCCGAGCGAAACGGGAGGGCAAGCGCATCGGCCACGATAAACTCGATGTTATCCGTTCTCCAATCAGGAGGCAGGGTGATCGTTTCTTCCTGGGTGAGAAATCCCTCCAGGGACAGGGCGAGTTTTGCTTTTCGCTGGAGCATCACTTCCCGCGAGGCCTGAATGAAAGAGACCGAATTGTCAATGCCCACAACAAGATCACAATGGTTGGCCATTTCGAAGGAAAACCGCCCTACGGCGGAACCGGTATCGAGACAGGCCCCGGCGCAGGGCCGCATCAAAGCCGCCCATTTGCGATAGGCGTCCGTGGCCTCTTCGTCGCCCAGCAAGTCTCCAAAATGGCTCCACAGGTAAGAGGATAATACCGGGATGGTTTCATAGCGGTTGCTCGCAAGCGCTTCTTCCGAGTGATTGGGATCCAAGAAGGCGATCCCGTCGTGAATCCGATATTCAGACCCGCATTCCGGACAATGCAGACGTCCCTCCAGAATGTCATCCCGAGAAGACTTGAAGACATCTTCGCGGAGGGGATGTTCTCCCGGTAAACAGGAAGGACAAATGAGCATATCGAGCAGGGTTTTCTTCATAAGCTCCTCGACATAAAGTTTTGGTTATTGATCGCTGAAAGACCGCCCATGCGAAACAGTATGTATCCACTGAATCCCAAGGGGTTTTGTCACCTCGGTATTAGCCAATTGATGTTCACCAGGGTATTTCCGTGCCATCAAATCTCAAAAATTTTCCGGTATGACGCATATCAAATCGGTCAATGACTTGCCGCATTCCCGCAACAGTGTCCACCGGTCTAAAGGGCGCATCCGGGCCGCCCATTCGTGTGTTGTTCCACCCGGGATGGAGGATCAAGACCCCGATCCCGAACGGTTCCAGCTCCCGTGAGAGCCCCTTCATGGCCGCATTCAGGGCCGCCTTGCTCGACCGGTAATAGTAGGCATCCGGGGTTTCGATCTCCGTGATGCTTCCCATGTGACTGCTGATGGCAACCACAAGGCGGCGGTCGCTCCTGGCCACCATCTGTTTCAACCCGCGTGTCACGCGGAGGCATCCTAACGTATTGACCCGAAATGTCAATTCCCAGTCGTCAAATCGACACTTGTCGAGGCTGATGTCCTCATATTTCTCCAGGTACACGCCGGCGTTATTGATCAGGATATCGATGGATTCTTTCAGAAGCTCACGGGCAAGGGCGCTGACGTCATCCTGTAGGGTGACATCCAGACGGTGAATGGTGATGTTCCGGTGGGTATCGGCCAAGGCCTTCAGATCATCCGCTTCTGCAGGATGCCGACAGGTCGCAAAAACTCGAAAACCTTCCTCGGCATATTGTCGCGCCCATTCGATTCCCAATCCCCTGTTGCTCCCGGTAACCAATACACTCGGCATGATTCACTCCAAAAATAAGGTTTAGGGTACTTGCTACGCTTTTAAATGAAGCTGCCCAACCCAATTTCCGGTAGGTAAAAAGGCGAGCACACCTTTGTCGCTTCAAGCATATGGGGAAGTGCTCTCAGCGTCAAGGGTTGGGGTGCAGGCGAATCTGAGGCTTTGTTCTGTCATGCTCCTCCGATGAGAGGGAGGACTTTATTCACACTGAAAAAGACAAGGAATCGATTGTCTCCAGGAGGGGTTGCATATTCCCGCCGGCTGATGACATCGATGAGTTCGCTGTTCTCCTCCTCGCGGACTTTGGTCAGGTAAAGCCTCTTTCCAATGTATCCAGGGCCGTCTTCCACAAAAAGAAAAGATGCGTGAGGGTTTGACTGGAGATTGTGGTGGGTCAGTCGGTCGCGCATGATAAAAGCAACCGTGTTGTCCTCCATAAAGTGGGGCCTCGAATAAACCGCTGAATTGACTTTGCCGTCCGCGTCAGCGGTAGCCATAACGCTAGTACCCTTCGCCTTTTCAAAATAGGATTTCAGTTCTTCCATATGTTCACTCCTTTTGTGTTTCGTAATTCAGCGGCGGTGCGAAACTGCCGGATCGGTTTTGGTTTGTCTCGGTGAACCAATAAGCTTCCAAAATCTTTGTTGACGTTCAAGGTATCGGGTCTCAAAAAACCGGCCCTCACCCCTGGAAAGCCGCAGGTTCAATTGCAGGGGATTGGGCCGACGGACACGCTCGATATAAATGTCACCCTGCTGAGATCAGTCACCAATAGGCAGGGCACGCGAAGCGTCGTCCATGCAATTCTTGAGGTCTTCCTCGTCCACCTTCTTGGGGTCCTTAAGATCCATGACCCTGCAGACGTATTCGTTACCCGCTTTGTCTTTTACCCAAACAAATCTCTGCTCATGTTCTGCCATTTTCTTTTCTCCTTTCGGTTTCTCAGGATTCGTCTACATTGTTTTCAAATAAAGTTAGGGGTTGTCAAGAAAATCGATATTCACTGCGGCTAATTTACCCGATGGTATTAGCAAGCCTTATGCCAGGAATCATAAAATCGGATGCAGTAACGTAACCTGTTGATAGAATAGACTTAAATGGATTTCAGAAAAACAGCGAACACGACAGGACAATAAAAAAAGCCTCGATATTTCGAGGCTCTTCGATATTTCAAGGCTTTATGCAGCGAATGGGTGTGGGTCGTGCGGGCTAACCCGGTTTCTGAATACGGAGCTTTTTCATCCGGGACCTCAGGGTGCTGGGGTGGATGCCCAACCGCTCCGCAGTTCCTCCCTTACCCTCAATCTTCCAATGGCACGATTCCAGGATGTCGACGATGTGCCGCCGCTCAACGTCCTCCAGGGTGCGGCTATCTGTTAGACGACCGCTCACTCTTTCGGGGACATCCAGCAACAGCTCATTTCCCTGTGAAACAATGACCGCACGGTGGATGACATTTTCGAGCTCTCTGATATTTCCCGGCCAATCATAGTCCAAAAGCGCGTCCAGGGTCCGGCGAGGTATGGTTTCTATCTGTTTACCCAGTTTTCGATCATAAACGGACACAAAGTGAGACACCAGCGCCGGGATGTCTTCCTTTCGATCTCTCAGAGGTGGGACCGTTATGGGGAAGACACTCAACCGGTACCAAAGGTCCTCGCGAAACCGTCCGTCTCCAATGGACTTCGCAAGGTTGCGGTTGGTTGCAGCAATGATGCGCACATCCACCTTGATGGTACTGGAGCTTCCGATTCGTTCAAATTCGTGATCCTGCACGACACGCAGCAGCTTCGCCTGGAGTTCCAGTGGAAGGTCTCCTATCTCGTCAAGAAACAGGCTGCTTCCCTCGGCCAGTTCGAAACGACCGATCCGCTTTTTATAGGCTGTTGTATACGCCCCCTTCTCGTGCCCGAACAGCTCGCTCTCAATCAACTGCGCGGGCAAGGCTGCGCAGTTGACCTGGATAAGCGGTTTGTCCCTTCTTTCGCATGATTCATGTATAGCCTTTGCGATGAGCCCCTTGCCGGTTCCCGTCTCCCCGAGAATGAGGACAGGCGCATCGGTCGGGCCCACCTGTCCTACCTTTAACAGCACGGAGTGAATGGCGTCGCTGTTGCCCACAATGCCGGGAAATGCCTGCTCCTTTTTGATCGTTTCCCGAAGCGCAAAATTTTCTCTCTCCAGTTTCTCCTCCAAGGCCCGTACGTCTGAAAGCGCCTTTTGAAGTTCCTGATTGGCCATTCTGAGAGAGGAGGTCCTCTCCTGGAGTCTTCTTTCAAGCTCTTCATTGATCTGTTTCATGGCCTCTTCGGCCAGTTTCTTTTCCGTGATGTCGAGATGGAAAAAGACCGCCCCGCCAGGCGCATCCTTCAGATGCCGAGCGCCCAGCAAAAACCATCTCTTCTTATGTGGGCTGTGGCACGGGTATTCATGAAAGAAACGGGGAAGACGTCCCGTTATGATATTCTCGATGGATTGAACCATGTCTTTAAGGGAAGGGTCCTCTCTGCCCGCCCGATGGCATACGCCCAGATAGTTGACGCCGATGCCGGTAGAGAGGAGATGGGGATCGCCGTTTTCCCTGGCAAACTGTACCCAGGAATCATTGACATAGATAATGGTCCCTTTCGCATCCAGCACGGCAATGTTTGAGACAAGAGAGTCCAGTATGGCGCTGCAAAAGGCCGCATCGACGTGCACATTCATTAGCGAAAGACCTTCGATGGACGAATATCCGTTTGTGACAATCCACACACGCTGGTTCGGTTTCTATGTGATGCATCCATACGGACTTGCCCTGGTGTTGACCCTCTTGATGAATCCATCCTATTGGACCATCGCAAAAATATATAGGGATCAGAATATACAGTGGTTCACCCTTACAAGTCAAGCCTGCTGCGGGCTGGCCGGTTCCCACACAACCAGTCAGATTTTCCGAATTATGATAGGGTGATCAGGAAGCGATTACCATTGAAATAGCCCCAAAGATATTCTTGACCGGATAGTCACGATACCTTATTCTCTTTTCTGAAAAAGACGTGTCCCCCTGGAGCTGAATCCAACAATGGGTTAAGCGGCCTTCTCTGCAGGGTGGCAGCTACTTTTTGCAACAGGAGGTTGCCTCATAGCGTCGATGCTTTCCCTTCTCCTGATAAACCTGTTCGCATCCGTGGTCCTCATGACCTTCGCATGGGGGATCAGCGTCTTCTTAAAAAATGCGGGGATTGCAGATATCTTCTGGGGTCTCGGATTTGTCCTTATCGCCTGGCTGACCTTTGTGGTAGGTAACGGTCATGCCCCGCGGGCGATCCTTCTGGCTGTTGTGACGAGCATTTGGGGGGTTCGCCTGGCCGTCCACATCTGGGCGCGAAACCGATGGGAGCCGGAAGATCGTCGGTATCGAGCCCTACGCGAGAAGGAGGGCGAACGCTTCTGGTACAAGAGCCTATACAAGGTCTTTTGGATGCAGGGGGTTCTCCTTTGGGTCATCTCGCTGGTCCTTCAGGCAGGTGCGGCGTCGGCTTTCCCAGCCCAATGGACGTGGCTCGATGGTCTCGGCGTCTTTCTGTGGACGGCGGGGTTTGTCTTTGAAACAGCGGCGGACTGGCAACTGACGCAATTCAAGAAAAACACTTACAACAAGGGAAAGGTCATGAACCGAGGGCTCTGGAAATACACCCGGCATCCAAACTATTTTGGCGAAAGTCTTATCTGGTGGGGCCTTTTCGTGATTGTCCTCTCCACCCCCACCTCCTGGTGGACGATCATCAGCCCGGCAACCATAACGTTTCTCCTTATCAGGGTTTCCGGCGTCCGGCTCCTGGAGAGCACGATTAAGAAGCGGAGGCCTGAGTATGAAGCGTACATTCGGAACACCAGCGCATTTTTCCCCTGGTTCCCCAGAAGACAGGGGGGTTGAGAAGCCGCTTCTCCATGGCTTCGTAAAAATGGGCGTCAAACCTTTAAAACTGGAATCACGGCGTTTTGTTTCTCCATGATGCATAACCAAGGGTTGAAATGATCCGCTATGCCGCCTTAACGTTGAAGGACATCCTCCGACTGACATACCGTATTCTGTACCCTTTAAAAGGGATACCGCCGTTCCTTTTTGTGGTGGTAAACTTGTCTTTTTGGATCGGCCCTCTCTTTATTCTGGCATTGCTTAAGCTGCTGGTTCCTTTAAAGAAGTTCCAGATCTTCTGTTACCGGATGATGGCCCGGATTTATACCGTAGCGGTTTGGGCCGATGACCAGCTTTTCTGGCGTCTGATGGGAATCCGGATGGAGGTGCGGGGGCTGAGACGTCTTATCCAGGACAAAACCTACCTTGTTTTAGCCAATCACCAATCCTGGGCCGACATCTTTGTGTTGCAGAGTCTCCTCAGCTTTAAGGCCCACATTCCGAAATTCATTATCAAGAAGCAACTCCTTTATATGCCTATCGTGGGCCTTATCTGCTGGGCCTACGATTTTCCTTCCGTCACCAGATACACCAAAGAAGAAATCGGAGCGAGACCCGAGAGGAGGGGCGAGGATAGAAAAGCGCTTGAAGAGGCCTTGCGGCGCTTTCACAACACCCCCGGTTCCATTGTGAATTTTGCCGAAGGAACCCGCTATGGTTCCCTCAAGGCAAGACGTCATCAGTCGTCCTACAGGTTCCTCCTCCCGCCAAAGGTGGGCGGGCTTACCGTTATCTTTCAGTCTATGGGAGAACAGCTGCACCATATTCTGGATCTGACCCTGGCATACGATTGTTCGCCATTTAATTTTTGGGATTTCATGTGTGGCAAATGCAGGCGCGTTATTGTGAAGGTTCGGCACATAGCACCGGAGGAGGCATTCGGCAGGAGCAGGCGCCATCTCAGAACAGCATTGCCCGCCGAGGCTGCCCAGTGGATCCATCATTTGTGGGAGGAGAAAGACCAGACGCTTCTAAAACTGCGAACCGAGTTGAACCGTGAGAGGCTAAGCCTGCATGAAGGCCGGTCTTGACCAGGGAAGGTATCGCATCCGCTTCCGACAGAATGGCATGTAGGGTGATCAAATCAGGCCCGTAGAACTCAGTAAGCGCTTCTATCAGGAGACACCGATGTCGCCAAAGATCATTCAGTTCGTAAAGCTGTACGCCATTGCCGTCCCCGTGTTCTTTGCGCTGGATCTGTTGTGGCTGGGGCTGATTGCCAGACCGTTTTATTTTCGTCACCTGGGATACCTCCTCAGGGAAAAGGTGATTTGGTGGGCGGCCATTTTGTTTTACCTGTTGTTCCTCATCGGTTTGATCGTCTTTGTGATTGGTCCTGCGGTGGAATCCGGTTCTCTGCGAAGAGCCCTTTTCTTGGGATGTTTTTTTGGTTTCATTACCTATCAGACGTACGAGTTGACCAACTACGCGCTGGTCAGGGACTGGCCGCCCATCGTTGTAATTGTAGACATTGTATGGGGCACGGTCCTCTCAGGTTCGGTTAGCGTGATTACCTATTGGATTGCCAAAAGATTCCTTTAGGTTGATTGCAGTCTGCCAGGATGGCCGACAGTTTTGTATTCGCATTTGAAAAGTGTTTTTTGTGTTAACATTCGTGCATTATCAAGGAGAAACTCATGGAAAAGGAGAGCGAAGAGGGGAAGTATCTGAAGGTAAAGGACAAGGCGGGCAATGAGTTCTTGTGCCCTCTCAATGCCTTGAAAAGTGTTGCGGATGCCACAGAAGAGGAGTTGGCCGAGTGCGTGGAGGAGGCGGTGGTGGGTCGCTATGCAGGGAACATTGATGTGGTAAAGTGAGTCTCCTCTCCCATAGGGGTGGTCGAATCACTCTGGGGCTGTCGATTCACCGGCCGGAAATGATCCCTTTTACGGCCGACCTCATGAGACAGCATGAGGCCATCTTCCTGGAGGAGTCGCCGTCTGAAGGCTTCGAAGACATGCTGGCCGGGACACTTTCGGTGGAGGATTATCTTCAGCCAATCGATGTGGAATATCCCGCGTTTAGTCGCGCCATGTGCCACCTCCTCAGGAAACTCAAGACTGAAGGAAAAAAGATTCTTCAGGTCGAGCCCTTTCTGGCGGCACTCCTGGATATCCACGATTTCTTTGCGCATGGTCATGCACCCCAGGATGTGTCGAGGGACTCCCTGTTGTTTCCGGTTTACGCGGCAGAACGGCGTGCCACGGGAGCGCTCCTGGCTTATTATCGAACCGTCATGACCGGATCGTTTGAGGAGTCGCTGGAAGTCATAAAAGAGTTCGCCCGCCAGGATGCAGCACGCTTTCGATTGCGCGACTCCCTTCGCGCCCAGGCCCTGGAACGGTTGATCCAACCATTTCATTCTGGCTATATTGAGGCCGGTGTGATCCACTATTCCTTGTGGCGGCTGCTTCGACACCGGCTACCATCTCCTCGAGACCTGCGGTTGGTATTTCTGGCGGACCAGGCCCTTTCAACCATCGGAAGGAAAGGTCATCTGTATGGACCTGGCGATCAATTGACCCTCCTGTACATTTTTCATCCGAACCTCAATCAGCCGAAGCGTGAGGCGCTTCTGGCGGCCCGCGCCCTCGTTTACGCCAAGTTGATCACCAAGAACGAGATCGCGGAGGCATCGGATACCATGCCTCACCTTCTGGATGAACGGGCGTGCATTGAGATGACGGCTCGGCTTTCCCTGGATGACTGCCGCCAGTTGTTCCCGAAGGTTAGACGAGCTGGAACTCATACGGCGCATGAAATCGTCGAGGACCTTCTGGACCATTTGTATCGATGTGCGAAGAGGTTGGGTAGGCCGGTCGTCAGGGTCAGCAAAAAGCGCTTGTATCTATTACAATAGAGGAAGATGACATGAAAAGCGACAATAGCGACATTCATAAGCTGCAAGACATGTGTGCCGCAGCCATCAAGAACCATCTGAGGGACATATCAGATCTCCCGGAGGTATTGGCAAATCATGTTAGGGACGTGTACGGTGACTTTGTCCATGGCTATCTCAATCTGCTGAGACAAAAAGAAAAAAAACCTCGAGACTGGTTTCCTCGGATATGGTCTTTTGATCCTGAACTCGCTGATGATATGCGACATTTCTTTTCAGACTATCAGCACATCGCCAACGCATTTTTGTCCATAAACGGCAGGATAGAACAACTGAGAAAAATTGACCCGGACCGTCAACCCGAGTTGTATCGGGAAGCTGTTGAGGACAACGTGAGAGCCAGTGATAAGGCGTCCTCTTCAAAAGAATAACCGCCAAGCTGCATAAAGGAAAGAAGTACGGCTTTTGAGATTGGGTTGAATCCCAGGGAATATGCCTCGCTTTTTCCAGAAATATCACTTTTTTGTCCTGGTTCTGTTTCTGGGGATCCCGGCCTGGTGGCTTGTATTTCAATACCCACAGCATCGGAAACAGACAGCGTGGATTGCTGTCTTTACAATTCCCTTTGCCTTTACCGATCGGTTCTTTGTGCCAGAATACTGGAACCCTGTGTTTCTGGGTCCCTTTTTCGAATGGTTTGGAGCCGGTGTTGAGGATGTCTTGTTTGTGATTCACCTGTCATGGATTACGGCCTACAGCCCTCTAATGATTTTCCGGCGAGACTGGGGACAAGGGGAGGTTCTCTGGAGCGTGGGTGTTTTCATCCGAATAGTCGGTTTGATGCTGGCAACGCTGGGGAGTTTTGGCGTGGCCATCAAAATGCGTTTGAACCCGTTGATTGGCGCTGGTGTCGGCATGTTGTTCGGACTGGTTTTCATGGTCTGCGCGGGACGTCTGTTATTCGGTGATATGGTTCGCGGGCTTTTGGCTGGAGGAAGCATCTATTTCCTCATCTCTCTGATTTATGGTGCGGTCTATCCAGAGGATTTCTCCGTCATATGGAGGACAGTGGGTTTAAGCCGTCAGTTCGTTCTGGGTGTTCCCCTGGAGGAGGTGGCCTACGGCGTATTGGCTGGCGGGCTTGGGGGGAGTTTCATCCCCTTTCTGTGGCGATCACCCACAAGCCCTCGATCTCTCAGGAGTCTGTCATTATCCCCAACAAGGGCATCCTGACTAACCAAATCCAAGCCCTGGCTTTCAAACAAAACGTTACATTCGGTCCATTAATCTCGAGCTGAATACATGAAAAAACTGTTGGCATGGCTGCAGGCCTCCCGGCTGATGTCTCAGCCGTATATCCTCCTGCCGTTGCTATTTGGAGAGGGTTTGTACGTGTGGCAGACGGGGGCCTGCTCAACTCAATTGCTATTTCTTGCAATTGGTTACAGTGTCTTCCTTCAGTTGTATATTGTCTATGCAAACGATTACGCGGATGAGGCGGTTGACAAGGTTAATACCACCTATAATCTCTTTTCCGGTGGATCGCGGGTATTGGTTGAAGAGAAGTTGACCCGCAAGGAACTGCTGCATGGAATTCTATGCACTATGCCCATCGGTATGATAGTGGCTCTCATGAGCGCGGTTGTCTATGGGCGAGGCGCCATTATCCTATTGCTTCTAATAAGCTGGGGCCTTCTTTGGGCTTATAGCTATCCCCCTATTCAATTATCTTACCGAGGCGGTGGGGAATGGCTCCAGGCAATCGGGGTCGGGATGGTCTTGCCACTCACCGGGTATTATTTCCAGGCGGGCAACCTGACGACATTTCCCTGGATCGTTCTCCCTTTCACATTGATTCTCCATCTTGCGGCTGCGCTCGTGACCACGCTCCCGGATGAGCCTTCCGACAAAATCGGACATAAAAGGACCTTGGCAGTGCAGAAGGGGATATCCACAGTAATTCGGTGGATTATTCTTCTTTACGGCATGAGTTTTTTTGTGCTTTTTGGGTGGGCTCTGGCAGTTATTCGATCGCCCTGGCTGTTCCTCTTGGTCGCTCTGCCAGCCTTTTTCGCCTATATCGGCTTATGCTCGATTCGAACCAAGCCGGTTCCGGGCCAGGGGTCGATGGATTGGTTTGTCGGGTTTGGCATAACCGTGGTTGTTTCGCTGATGACTGGATTGTCTGTTTTGCTTTGGGTATTCCCCGGTCATGTTGTTTTGAAGTAGAGGTAATCCGGGTTATCTCCGCCCCGGACTATATCCCGCGGATTATGGGCGGAGTCGTGATGGCGTTTTCGTTGGATTCTCTCTTTGAGCATCGAAAGTAAACCCAGCTCCTCTCCCGGTTCCTGCCAAGGGGTCTGTGCTGGATGATCTACTGTTATGCGTTGTACCCGTTTCATCAATGGATCTACTCTGGAATGCTGAAAAAACTCGCCCTGTCTGTGGAAAAGCCCATCCTGGAAGGGCCGGACCGTTTCACACCTCGGCGGCAGCATTTATGCCATATTCAGTCTAAGCGGAGTCAGGATTGACGCAATGTGAAGCAAATCATCTGATAGTCCGAAACCACGCTATTTGGACCTTCCTCTTTTCCTGTCTTTCTGTCCTATTATGACATCCAAACCCAAAACCATAGGATAATGTGGGTTGGTAGGTATTCCATTTTGACAACTCAGTATAGTGACTGCTTGGCATAAAGTCACCTACGCACTGACGGTGCAAGCGCCTGTGATATCTTTCTACGAGCAAGGACGCCTTCCAAGCCAGAATGGATATCTCAAAAAATTTCTCGCAGCCCAATGGTTGGGATATCATCTCTCGGGAAGACCAATTGAGGCCCGAGGTATGCCATGAGAACGATGCTTCTCTTAGGAACTCCCGCTGTGACCTTACTTCTTCATATCACACGACTTTTTTGGGTTGACATATGAGCCACAACGTTCAAAATGTTGGCCCAAGGATTTGCTTGTTTGGTGAAAATCAGCTGTGACGGCCTGATGCATTATATTTATACATTAGGCATAAGATCAAATCTAAATAATTTGACTGGGACCGGAGATTGATTACTTGGAGGGCTTTTCATCCCCCGTAGGCTTTTCGAAGGTCTCGCTTTAGGATCTTCCCGGCCACGTTTTGCGGGAAGGCGTCCAGGATGATCACGTCGCTAATACGCTGGAACTTTGCATCCACCCGGCTATTGGTCCATCGGATCAGATCTTTAATATGAACGCTTTTCCCCTCTCTCAGGACCACGGCTGCTACCGGTGTTTCCCCCCACCTCTCATCGGGAACGCCGAAAACGGCTACCTCACTAATTGAGGGGTGCTGGATAATGATCTCTTCAATATCTTTGGGATAGACGTTCACCCCGCCGCTGATGATCATATCCTTAAAACGGTCAACAAGGAACAAGAACCCGTCCTCATCAACGTAGCCAGCATCTCCTGAGTGCAACCAGCCATCAACAATGGCCTCATTGGTTAGATCAGGATGCTTGTAATAGCCGGGCATCAGAGTGGGTCCTTTGCCGCAGATCTCGCCAATCTCGCCAGGAGCACATTCTTTTCCCTCCTCGTTCAGGATGCACATCTCGTAAAATGGTGGGGGGACACCCACTGATCCAACCTTTCGAACAGCGTCATGCTTGTCAAGCACGGTAAAGAAACCCTCGGTCAGGCCATAAAGTTCATAAAAACGACCTCGAAGAACCTCATTTATGCGATGCTTATATTCAAGATGAAGGGGAGCGCCGAGGCTCTGGATCATCTCCAGGGACTCAAGGGCCTTCGGATCAAAGGCAGGGCTGTTTAGGATAGCGATAATCTGCGAGGGCACCATGATCATATGAGTTACCCGATATTTTTGAATGTCGCGGATCACGGCTTCAGGATTAAAGGATTCATGCACAATATAGGTGCATCCCACAAACATCCAGGGCATCAGATCCAGCATGGCTCCATTAAAGACAATGGAACCAGCGTGCAGGCAAATGCTTTCCCTCGTCATCCGGAAGGCAGACGCAAAAATGCTACAGTACATGGCTCGTACATAGTGGGTATGAATAATTCCCTTTGGAGAACCGGTGGTTCCACTGGAATACATGATATTATACACATCTGAGTCACTCAGGTCGGCGTCAGGTGGATTGTCCCCTGAGCTTCCAGAAATGAACTCATTATAAAGCGGAAACCTTTCAAGTGGTTGACCTCCTACCAAAACGCAACCGCGGATGGTGGGCAGATCTTCTTTCATCCTTTCAAGACTAGCACCGAAGGCGCTATCGGCCAAAACAAACACGGTATCGGAATCCGCGAGTAGGTTAAAAAGTCCACTCTCCTGTAGTATGGGGCTACAGGGGACGATGACAATACCTGTCTTTGCAGCTGCCCAAAACGCTGCCATGAGTTCCAAGGAGTTGGGAAGGACAGTGGAGATCTTTTCGCCTTTGCAGAGGCCGCTGGCAAGGAGGGCGTTTGCCAGTTGGTTCACATGTTCATTGAATGCTTTATAGGTCAGTCGCTTTTCACCGATAACGAAAGCCAGTTTTTCCGGTTGATAACGGGCATGTCGTGTCAGAAGGGTCCCGATATCCATTGTCTCCTCCAAAATTCCAAATTTTCCGAGATTTTCCTAAATAACAATGGGCTTTCTCCAGTAGCAAAGTTTCCACATAAGAGGGTCAGTATTATCCCCAAATCACCAAACGTGGTCTAACATCAAAGGCCAAAAAAACGAAAAGAATTTCGGCACGTTGCAATGAATGGTCCGGCCTCAAATGTGACCCGTAGGGAAAGCTACACCAATGCGCCAGGTGGCCAGCTGTCGGATCATGCCCAGTCGGGCTGAGAGGCGCGCTACAGCAGAAGATACGGCCCCTCGCTATTTCTCCGGAATTATTTCGATGGGCACCTCGATTACCGTGACCCCTCGCTGCGAAAGTGCACGTGAAAAACATTCCCTAACCTGTCCGGCCGTCTCCGCGCGGCATGCCTTCGCCCCATATCCCTTGCCCAAGGACACGATATCTATCCCCAAGATGTCGAGTCCGGGAATATTGTCCTGGTCCGCCTGGGAGGCGAAAATTTTCAGAATCCCGTACTCTTCGTTTTGCAGTACGACGAAGACCACATGGAGACCGCACTGCACGGCGGTCCATATCGACTGGGGGGAGAATTGAAACGACCCGTCGCCCACTACGCCGATCACCGGTCGCTGTCTGCCCGTGTGCTCCTCCGCAAACGCAAGGCCGACCGCTGCGGGCATGCCCCACCCCAGCCCGCCAGAGGCCGTCATGTAGTAGCTGTCCGGCTTCGTGATGCGACCGATCCCGGTCTTGCTGAACTCGGCCATGTTGGAAGGCGATTCGCTGACAACGATATAGTCTTCCGGAAGGCATTCCGATAACACCTGAAAAAGGTCGAGTGCCCTCACATGTGATCCAGCGTCCCGCATGCCGCCCTGGCCTTGGTCCTTTTTTTTGTCCTTGGCCGCAACCGCATTTCTGGAACGCCGAACGATATGCCGCGAAAGCTCCTCAAGGGCCAACCGGCTGTCACCGACCAGACTGTCGCCGACCACGGCCTTGGCCGCCTCGGAGCGATCATCTGTAATGTGCAGGAGCCTTGCGCCAGACGGTAGGAATCGCCCGGGCACCCATGGGTAATATCGAAACACCGGCGCCCCGATAACCAGAACAAGATCATGCCCCTGGAGCGCCTTGCCTAAACGGCCTATCGCCGCAGGTAGCGTCCCGGCATACAGCGGATGGTCCTGGGGGAATGACACCCGTTCCGGCAAGGGAGCCAGCCACACGGGAGCGCCCAGTTTTTCGGCGAATGCTATCCCTTCATCCCAGGCATTGCTGCGGGCCACGTCCCCACCATACACGAGCGCGGGATGCACGCTACGCGCGATCTCCTCCGCGAACTCGACGACGCGTTACGGGTCTGGTGCGATACGCGTCGACGTGGTGCGAAACGCATCGGTCTCATCCATCGGCTGATCCCAATCGTCCATGGGCAGAGAGAGAAACACCGGCCCGGTCGGCTGCTGGATGGCGATGGCATAGGCGCGCATGAACGCCCCCGGGACATCTTGCGCTCTTTTTGGTTCATAACTCCACTTGACCCAGGGCATTGGCAGCGTCTCCGGCGCCACATTTGTAAGAAAAGGCTCACACAGGAGCATGTCCCTTGTCTGTTGCCCGGCGGTGATGAGGAGCGGTGATTTCCCGAGATAGGCAGTAATGATATTCCCCATGGCATTGCCCAATCCCGAATTGGTATGCACATTGACCAATACGGGGGCCTTCAGCCCCTAGGAAATCCCTTCTGCAATGCCGACAACACACGATTCGTGAAGTGCAAGGATATATTTGAAATCATCCGGCAGGTCCCGCAGAAAAGTCTCTTCAGTTGACCCCGGATTCCCGACTATGGTTGTCAGTCCCAGACGACGCAACAGATTGAATGCCACATCCCGAACAGTCGGCATACATCCTCCTTACAGTGAGCATATCGTTGCCGCTGGCAACCAGCGTTACGAGAATTACATCCCCTTGAGGCAACAACCGCAGCGAAGGTTGGGATCGTGCTATTGGCTTGTCTTAAGTTACCAATCCGGGCAGAGATGAGTCTCCGGGCTGCAATTACATCCGTCATTCCAGTGGCCATTGGAAGAGTATTCAAACGGCCAGCGGGTGAAAAAATCGAGACGGCTCACTCCTAGGCCCCCCTCGCTCGGAGAAACAAAAAGCTTGATCTCCGTGTCGCTGTAATAGTTGGAAGACTTATTCCCGGCAGATGGGGTCTTACAAATGATGTAGTAAGAATAGAGCGGAGACGATGTGGTGCACTCCGTGTAGGAATACGTCAAATTTTCGACCGTCTCCAGGGCATCATCCGGCTTGTAGGACCCCCGGGATTGTGAGAACAGGCAATTGTTGCTCTCGTAGTAATTGATATAGCCGCCACTGCGACACGCATAGTAATTGCACGGGTTGGGGTCCAAGTGGCAGAACTCGTCGAAGTTGCTAGTCATCAGCGGCATCGGCATAAGCTGGAACGTGACAGGGAGCAGCACCCGGTAAAATGATGCGGTGATTCCCGGTGCTAGGCCCTCCAGCACGGTCGCGTACTTGGTTTTGTCGTACAGGCTCGTGTAAATAGAGTGGAACGTCTCCATGCGGCCCCAGTCTTCGGTGATGTACAGAAACGCCTGGTTGGAAGTGGCCGTTGTGTCGATGTATGTTTGGAGGACTTCGGTCCAAAGCTGACTGGCTGCTGCCTTAACCTCACCGGGGGCGTTGTTCGTCGGCGATGGAATGAAGTCCATTCCGAGCTTCGCCAGCGCCGACACCACACCAGCGGCTGGGCCGACCTCCTTGGGAATCGTCTGCTGAGGCTCAGATGCGGGGGCGGCGAACTCGGCCAGTCTGCACACGAGCCATGCGACGTCAGCCAGTAGGTCTAGCACTTTCATGAGCACTTGGTGGGAGGGATCCACCTGGGCCAGGCTCATGGCGTTCTGGTAGGCCGTGGCCAGGTCGATGACCTCGGTCTGCTCAAGGCCGTCCAGCAGCTGGGCAATGTCGTTGTTGAACCAGGCCTCCAGATCGTTTCGATAAAGAAGCTCCTCTTCAAGATATTCCCGCATGGTCGCAAACGCCTGCTGGGTGTCGGTGTCACACGGTGCACCGTCGTAGAGCGCTTCGCAGGTCAGCGTGTGGAGCTTCGTGTACCGTGACGACCAGTCGAAGTCATCACGGTAGTAGTACAGGCGCATGTCGTCGGGGTGGGTCAGGCTCAGGCTTGAGAGAAGGTATCGGCTGATGTCGGCGTATACCTTTTTCTCGGCATCCGTGTCGAGCCCGCGCCACGCCACAGGCTCCTGCAGGGCAATGGTGAGGAGACTGTAGTCTATGCCGGCCGCGCTCCCGCCCGGGTTTGACAGAGTGGGCACGAACCATCCCTGACGGTCCTTTTTCAGAAGGCCGCGGATGTCGGCCTCAAGGCCAGACGCTTCCAAAGAGCTTGCGTCGACGCTTATGATGGGATAGCTCGGCTCGGGCAGTCGCCAGTGGTCCCTGGGGTAATCAGTCCCCGGTCCGATACCCACCAGACCGTAGGTATGGCCGGCTTTGAGGTTCGGGATGATTCCGGGTGTGCCACCCAGAAGGTCGATGGCCCATTCGAGCTTTGCCCCGTTACTCTTGAAATTCCGAATGGTCGGGAGGGTGCCGACGGCGGACACGATGACCAGTTTGTCAAAGCTCTTGGCGATGGCATAGAGATCGCTCCCCATCGCCTTCACCGCGTTGGTATCGGCGGAGCCTGATCGGTTGAGGAGGTAGAGCTTGTGTGAAATGGGCGTCAGTGTGCTGCGGTTGAGGACCAGCACGTGGAAACCGCCGCTGTTGGCGTCAGGCAGTGCCGTGGGGAGCGGGTAGACTGTGTCACCGATGACGATGCTGTCCGGCGGGGCGGTGGATGTTTCGGCGGATGTCCGCGTCTCGAATTTCACGTACTCGTAAGTGAAGCCGAACTTCTGCAGGCTGTCGCGCACGAGCAAGCCCGCAATGCTGGCGCTGCCGGGCACGTTGCCGCTCCATCGCTCATAACCATTGCCGGCGCCGATGCCGCCGATACCCACGAGGGAATAGCTCTCCGCGGATTGCATCTTGGTCGTGCCGACCGACCCCACCTGGGAGGATGCGCCAACCTTCTCCAAAGCGGCCAGAAGCGGGCAGTGTGCCGGGTCGGTGCTGCCGCACAGATCAGTGATCTTCTTGCTTGCCGGGTATTGGAGGCTCGAGACGATTACCAGGTCGTCAGCAGTCAGACTCGTAAGCTTGTTGGCCAGGGCATTGGCTTGCGTGCTGTTGGTGAGGGGGTAGCTCTCATGCGAACGGATGGTGCCGTCGGCTCGATTGATGACCATGACCTGGAAGCCGACCGGGCTGCCCGTGTAGCCCGTGAATGGCGGAGAGGGATACAGGCTGGGTCCGTCGCTGACCGACGGGCTCAGCCCCATACTGATCTGGTAGCTGCCGATGGTCGCCGCGTCGCCGGAGACGACCCGGGTGTCGAGGTAGACAAAGTCGGCCGGAGCATAGTCTGCGGTGAGGGTGACTTGGACCGGTCTGCTGACATCGGATCCAGCCGATACATAGAGTTCGAAAACGTAAGTTCCCTGACAATCCGGGGTGAACCCGGGCCTCGCAGCACTCTCGTCCAAGAGTTCGGCTTGACTCGCGAGTGGGCGGTCCAAAATGCTCCAGTGGAACTCGATGGTTCGGCCTATTGAGTCCCTGGACCGGCTGCCGTCCAGCTTGGTCTGTCTGCCGACGAGCAGGTTTTTACCCGTTCCTGCATCGGCGACGATGAGGGCTGAAGAGGAACCATCGGAGCTGCATCCCCCTCCCAAAAATGGGATAACCGCAGCTCCTGCCAACATGGCCGAGAGCGCGGCACATTGAATCAATACAGTTGCTTTGCCCTTTCTCAATAGTTGTACGTTCATTGCGACCTCCTTGCTTTATTCTGCGCGGCCATGCCCTTCACCTCTCTCAGTCTCCGGGCACGACCTTCGGGCGGCACCAGAGCTGGCAGCCGGGCTCTGCGAATACCATGCGAAGATGAGGTGATAAGGTGATGACGCCAACCCTCCCAACTATATACCTGAATTTTGCACCAATCTGATCAATTTCTGTGCAAGAAATTTTTTGCACGCCATATTTTAGATATATTAACAGATGGTTAGAAGAGACCAGAAAATGGCCCCTCTGAGAGCCTGTATTTTACTGGCTTTCCGGAGGCTTGGTTAAACCCTTTTTTATAAGCGTTTTGAGGATCGCGCGGGCAGGTTCATTCACCCGCATGGTAGATCTCGACTTTTTTCTTGAACTAAAGGGAAACCAGTAATAATCGGGCTGACGAGCGCGTACCTCAATTTTAGCGTCAATTGGTGCAAAATTCAGGATATATGATTACAATAAGTTCGCTCTATTTGTGAATGATCTTGGCCTGTTGTCTGACAACTACCTCGCCTTACTTGCCCATTATTGTGTTACGCGGGCTCTGATTCATAACATCCTCGAAAAGCGCGCGGAAATAAACGGAATGCAGTCCAAAACATCATACCGATCAATCAGATGAGTCATGGCCAGCCAGTGGGTGGTTATGGGACTCCCTGATCAACTGGGATTCCCCATTCATGTTAAGAAAGAAAAAGCCTCCGAGCGGATACTGTTTTGATCCACTGGAAGCTCAAATTTCACCACCTTATGGACATCGTGAACCATGACTTCCCCCACCAAAGTAGAGATAGCGCTTTTGGCTCGCTCAAGTTATTCGTAAGGGACGGATTACAATACCAAGACGGGCAGATGTCAAGTCTAATTTTGATGGATTGGTAAAAGGTCAAAAACTCGGGAACTTGACCTAATGATTTCAATAAGTTATCTATGCCAAAAATGGCAAAATCGGACTTTTTACGAGACCATCAATTTTGGGTTTCAAATACCAGGGAGCTAAGAGCCTGGCAGGGAGCTTGCGTTTGGCGATTTTTAAGAGAGGTTTACTCTTACCACTGCGATCTCAGATGTCGCTAAACGGGCAGGTGTAACATACATGTATCTGATTAGAGTTTTATCCATCGTCCATCAGCTTCTATCGTAAGGGCGTCTCACAGGGATTTATTGACGGCGAGCGTTTGTGATACCGTGAGCCCGATCTTGGCCCCGATGGCCGGGGTGAGATGGGAGCGGCCGTTGTATCCAGGCCTCAGCGGATTAGACGTCCAGAGGCTCCAGAGAAAGGTTGATGACCGGTGTGTCAGAGGGGAGACTTTTTGTGCTCCACCTGGAGTTGGGAGCTTCAGGTGTCTATGTCGTGGAGAGGCCGGGCAGGGGTAGGGGTTGTTTGTCAATCTCCAGGTATAGGGCGTCGATTTCTTCTTGAATACCGATGGTCCGTTTCAGGGCCGTGACAATGCGGCAGTAGGTGGGGGTGTCGTCCAGTTCCAGACGCCGCTCCCGCCGGTCCATGATCCACTTCCTACAGCCATTCATTCCCCCGATAGGATCGACAAGATTGTCGAGGTTTGGCGATTCTTGTCGAGGTCCCATTGGCGTGTTAGTATTTAAACTATTGAAATAGTGGCAATAAAGTTTCTGGCACGCCCCTTGCTTTTAGATCAGATAAACACGGCCGGTGACGGCTGCGCCATTGGCGAGGGGAGTTCGGGAGGTCTATCCACCGGGCTTCATTGAATTTGAAATGGCCGTCTGAGGGCGGCAGAAAGGGAAGGGAGCATCATGGGTAAAGGTGGTAATCTGGTCGTTTTTGCAGGTTTGGGAGTGGCAGCGCTGATGATGACGGATGTGGGTGCAGGTTGGGCCGGCATCCCCGTTAACGCGGCTCGTAATAATGAGACATGCATCCTGACACAGAGTGGCGACCCGGCCCCAGTCGTACTGGCCGGTCGCGGGGGAGGCCGAGGCGGGCAGGGGAACGGGACAGGGAGTGACAGCACTGGATTGGGAGGAGGCGGCAATTCGGGCAGCGGTCAGGGATATGGGGTCAAGGATGGGTCCGGATCTGCGCCAAGGCCCCAGGACGGTACAGGCTATGGTGCACGCCAGGGTGCAGGCACCGGAGATTGCGACGGCACCGGACCCAAGGGGAAAGGCCGCGGCAAGCGGAACAATTAACCGCAACAGATAACTTACTTACAGACATTATAAATTAATTGAAAGGAGAAAAAGTTATGAAAAGGATTTTGACAGGTGGTATCTTGGCAGCGCTGGTGCTCTTCTTGAGCGCGGGATGGGGTCTGGCAGGCAACGGTAAGGGCGGCGGGGGCCAGGGAGGCGGTGGTTACGGCACGGGGATTTCGATCGTTTGCTCCGGCGTACTTGTTGAGTTTACGGGCGTTGTGTCGGACGTAAGTTATGCGGGCAGCGGCATGGAGGTGACCGTGGACGACGGCTCGGTCGTCATGGTCTACGGCATCGGTCCGTATCGCTACTGGGACTCTTTGGAAATTGACCGGCCCGTTGTGGGCGACGTGGTGACGGTTTCGGGGATGGAGGTGGATTTTAACGGCACCTTGCGGATCGTGGCCATGTCCATCACCGTGGACGGCCAGACGACCGCGCAACTGCGTGAAGCCTGTGTCGGCGGTACGGGCGGACAGCCCCTCTGGCGAGGCCCGCGGCAGAACCAGGGTCAATAACGGGAAAGCCCCGCAGCCCTGAAGCATTTATGGGCTTCATGACCTGAGACAGGAAAGGCCTCCTCGTGTGGGGCCTTTCCTTTTTATCTAACAGGGGGTATATAAAAGGGGAGGCGCCCCGCAAAAGGGCGCTGGATCTTCGACAAGGGATTAGGCTTGAGGCGCAAGGCTTTGGGCGCAAGGCGTTAGGCGTTAGGCGTCAGGCTCAAGGCTTTAGGCGCAGGGATTTCATTCATCATCCGGAAACCAGCAACGAGCAACCAGGATCCGGCAACCAGCACCTTGGAACTGATCGCATCTAAAATAAAGATATCTGTCGGCAATGGACGTAAACGCCTGAGACCTGCCCGGGCCTTATCCGGGCGCCGTTTCGGTGCAGGCCTCGTGGGGGCGGCCTTCCTCTATTTTTTTCTGATGGTCCCCCATTCTCTGGCCGTGGACCTGACGGCTGAACTGACAGCCGGGTATGATTCCAATCCGGCCCTGATCGATCCGTCCGAGGGCTCCGGGTTTTCCGTGTATGGGCTCAGGGCCGGTCAGCCGTTGGGTTTGACCGATGATCTGAGCCTCGACCTGTCCGTGGAGGGAAGGTACCAGGATTACTGGAGCGTGGGCGACAACTATCGGTTGCAGGCAGATGGGGCCATCACGTACTCCCTGGCCGAAGGCAAGTTCCTGCCGGCACTCATGGGAGAGGTGGCCGCCTATCGGGATGCGCTCATTGAAGCCGATGAGCGGAACGAGGCTATGGTCGGCATTCGTGCCGACTGGATCATGTCCAGCCGACTGACCCTGGGGTTCGAGCAGACCTGCCGCTGGCTCAGCTATTTGAACTGGGCCATGCCTTTTTCCGGCAAGGGACAGGGGAGACAGGATGCAAAGGGCGGGAAAGGCGGCAAGCGGTCTTCTCCCGCGTTTCGTCCTGAGAAGGGATGGGAACCGTCCCCGTGGCGCCCGGATTCTGCTGAAAAGGGGAACAGCCCCCTGCATACGCTTTACCCCCCGCGGGACAACCGCCTTCTCGCGACGGCCCTGAATCTGGACATTTTCATCTTCTCCTCCCTGACCGGCCGGGTCTATGGGGCCTATGGAGACTTGGACGCGTCGCTGGATATGGAATCGTACAGGGAGATCCAGGCGGGGGCCGCCCTTTCGTGGGTTCCGGCCCCTGAATGGTTGGTGGGGGTGGAGGCCGCGTGGTTCCGGACAGACTACCATCGGGTCCCGGAAAGCATCACCCGCGTAAGAGAGTCCAATGACATCTGGTCCGCAGGGCTCCAGGTCAGCAGGTTCTGGGGCGATTTCGAACTTTTTGGGCAGGCGGGGTGGAAGTCCGGCGATGCGCCCCTCGACTATGAATCCTATACCCAGACGGTTATCCAATGCGGATTTTCATACTCATTCTGATGGGCGTCCTGCTCAACGGATGGGTTCTCGACGCCTCGGGCGAGGACCTCTTTTTGGGCCGTGTCCTTTCCGTGGACCGGGATGCCGGAAGATTGTCCGTCCTCCTCCTTGAAGAAGAATCCGATGGGATGGAGGGAGAGGGAGGCGCCGGGAAACCCGTGGAGGTCGCCATCCATCCGGATCGGCTCCCGAAAGCTCTCTCTACGGGGAGCATTGTCAGGATATGGGGCGACAGGTCCGAGATGGAAGGCGTCCTCAATGCCGCCAGACTCTACGCAACCGGGAGCGGCGCCGGAGGGAAGGACGCCACCGGGGTACGACGGCGCATCGGCAAGGGCAGAGGCCAGTATGGCGGAAAGGGGGGCGGCAAGGGTCATGGCAGGAATTAGACGCGGTCTCCCCCTCTGGGCAGCCAACCTGTTTGTCTTCTCGCTTCTTTTCTGTGTTGTGACGGCCTATTTCCTTTGGCAGGTCCACCAGGCCAAGGAGGACTTTCTGTCACACGTGCGCGAACATGCTATCCTGGTGGCAGAAGTGATTCAACTGAGCGCCCGAGGAAGCGTCCTCTCCAAACAGGCGGCAGAGGAAATCCTCGAGTCATTTTTGCGTAACACGGCCCGTTTTGTGGGCTATTTGGACAAGGTGGAGCCGTTTACGGCAGAAGAACTGACCGCCTTTTCGCAAGAGGCCGGACTCACGGGGATCGGCATCCACCGAGGACCCGGAGAATATGTGGAAGGCCCGCCGGAGTGGCTCCCAAACCATGATTCGGCACGGTCTCCTGCTGCGGGGCTTCGACACCTGCCGAAAGAACGACTGTATCTTTTTTCAGGGGCTGATCAGGGGGCTCCGGGCCGGGTGATGGTGGGGATGAGCGATGCACAGGTCCGGACCATTCAGGAGCACCTGGGATTAGACAATGTGATCCGGACCCTTGCGGGAATTCCCAGAATAGGCTATGTGCGAATGAAGACGGTCCAGGGCGCGGGAATGGGGTCCCCGGAGACGACTTTCGTGATCATGAAAGAGGAGGGCGGCCGCAGGGTTGCCGAGGCCCGGGTCCCCATGGACGGAACGGAGATTGCCGTAGCCCTGGACGCCGGATATCTGGACCGCTCCATTGGACGTCTGTGGCGCGATTTCTTCATTTTCAGCGCGGCCCTTGCATCTCTCGGCATCGTCCTGTCGCTGATCCTCTACAGGCGACAGGCCGCCCACATTGCCCAGGTCAAGGAGTTTGACAGGCAACTGGCCCTGGAGCGGGAAAACGCCTCATTGGGCCGCTCCGCGGCCGCTATTGCCCACGAGGTCCGAAATCCCCTAAATGTCTTGGGCATGGGCCTCCAGAGGCTCCTGATAGAGGCTGACGAGCTGAGTGATGATCACAGCCACCTTGTTGATTTAATGCTCGAGGCGGTAAAACGCGCCAACGCCAGCGTGGAGGGCCTTCTGCGATATGCCCGCCCCCAGAGGCCATTGAAAAAAGCCATGCGCCTCGATCTGTTGGTTGAGGACATGCTCCTTCTGTACGCCCCCCGCTGCGAGGCGTCCGGCATAGCGGTATCCCGGCAGATCAGCTTCCGAAGATCGATCCCTGGAGATCCCGGCCTCCTGGGGCAGGTGGCGGAGAACCTTCTGAAGAACGCCATCGAGGCTCAACCCGGCGGGGGTGCTATCCACGTGGAGGTGTCCCCCGGACAGGACCAGGGGGTCTGCCTGAAGGTGACCAACAAGGGCTTTTCCCTGGAACCGGAAGCCGCGGAACGGATTCTGGAACCTTATTTTACCACCAAGGCGGATGGGACGGGTCTGGGCCTGACCATCTCCCGAAGGATCGTGGAGGCCCACGGGGGCCGGATGACGGTCCAGGTCCATGAACACGGGACAGTGGAGATCTCGGTCTGGCTCCCCGCTGCCAGGGCCGGAAGAGGGACAACAGAAGAAAAGAGCACAGATGGAGGGGCCTCTGAATGAAAATTCTGATCGTTGACGATGATCCTACCCAGCGGGAATTGCTGAAGGGGTTCTTGGAAAAGCAGGGTTACTCCGCCCTGACGGCCCCTGACGGCCCGGCGGCCCTCCGCCTCTTTGAAAGGGAACCGGTCCATCTGGTGCTTCTGGATCACCGGATGCCCGGGATCAGCGGGGCCGTGGTGCTGGAAAAGATGAAGGGGATGAACCCGAGGGTGCGGATCATCATGATCACGGCCTTCGGCGATGTGGACACGGCTGTCACGGCCATGAAACTGGGCGCGTGCGAATTCATGGAAAAGCCCGTGGATCTATCCGTGCTCTTGAAAATGATCCGGCAGACCGAGCAGCAGATCGCCGTTGATGAAGATGTGGCTGAGGTGAAAGAGGCGGTGGCGGAGGGACCGCTCCCCCTCAAGATCATCGCCGAAAGCCAGGCCATGAAAGATGTGCTCTCCCTGGTAAGAAGGATGGCGGGGAGTCACTGGCCGGTCCTTGTCTCCGGAGAGACCGGGACCGGGAAACAACTGGCAGCGCACCTGATACACCTTCTGAGCCCGAGAACCAACTCCCCTTTCATCGTAGTCAACTGTGCGGCCATACCGGAGCCGCTTTTTGAAAGCGAGCTGTTCGGGCATCTGAAGGGGGCATTTACCGGGGCCTCCCAGAGCCGGAGGGGCCGATTTGAACTGGCCGGCGGCGGAACGCTCATGCTGGATGAGATGGGTGAAATGCCCCTTTCCCTTCAGCCCAAACTCCTCAGGGCAATCCAGGAAGGAAAGATCTGCCCGGTGGGGAGCGAGGAGGAGAAGGATGTGGATGTTCGACTGATTTCCGCTACCAACCGCAACCTCAGAAAGATGGTGGATGACGGAACTTTCAGGGAAGATCTGTTCTATCGCATTCGGGTCCTGGAGATCGAGATCCCTCCCCTGCGGCGCCGTCGTGAAGACATCCCCTCCCTTCTGGAACTCTTCCTGAAACGCTATACTTCTTCTCCCCTTCGGTTTACGCCCGAAGCAGAAGACATGCTGATTAAGTACCCTTTCCCCGGCAATGTCAGGGAACTGGAGCACATGGTGCAGCGGACGGTTACCCTGACGAGGGGGCATTCCATTACGCCGGCCGATCTGCCCCACGAAATCCGGCATTTCCAGGCCACGACCCAGGGCACCCTTGAGGAACGACTGGAGGCGGTGGAACGGGAAATGATCCTCTCGGCCCTTGAAAAGAGCGACTGGGTCCAGACCCGGGCCGCGGAGCAGTTGGGCATCAGTGAACGGGTGCTCAGGTATAAGATGAAAAAGAACGGCATTCAAAGGAGCGGCTCCTAACGTCGTGAGTCAACGGGGGCCCTTTGTGGGGAAAGACGTGGAGGTCTCTGAAGCCGTGCACCCGATCACGATGCATGAGTTCAAGCCGCGTGTTGCGGCGGGTTACGATAACACGTATTTGATCGAACACCGACACGGCACGAATGGTTATGAAAGTCAAAGCCGCGCCTGAAAGCGCAGGAATTCTCTATTCGCCTTTCCCACGGATGTGATAAGATTATACGCAACCCTAAGACCTTGTTGCGCCATTCATTGATGGAATCCTTTTCATATGCATTCGTTGCAGCCCTCGCCTCGACGAACTTGTCGGATCTGCATCGTGTTTTCGACGTTTATTGCACAAACGACACGGAAACAGCAGGGCGAAGGTCCTTTTTGAGCGTAAAATCCTCTTATTTACAGCAAGTTATTATGCTGACTCGTTTTCTGTTGGCTCTGGCACGAAGGATGCAAAAAAAGCTTGAGAATCGAGCCGTGTGGTCAACATGAATGGAGGTGCATATTGGAACTGATCGTGGGACAAGGTGTAAGCAAGGTCTATCAAAGCGGGGAGGTGTCCATACAGGCCTTGAAAGAGGTGAGCTTCTCCATTGAAAAGGGGGCCTTTGTTTCTTTTGTGGGACCCTCGGGGAGCGGAAAGACGACCCTCTTGAATCTCATCGGCTGTCTCGACAAACCGTCCGGAGGGAGGCTTCTTGTGGCCGGTATGGACGTGTCGAGCCTTGGCAGGACGGACGCGGCCGTTTTCCGGGGGACCCATATCGGATTCATTTTTCAGAGTTTCAACCTGATTCCGATATTGACCGCCTACGAGAACGTGGAATATCCCCTCATCGTGGTTCAGAATGCCCCTGCCGCACAACGAAGAAAACAGGTGGGAGAGCTTCTTGCGGCCGTGGGGATGAGCGATCAACAGGCCAAGCGGCCCGACCAGCTCTCGGGCGGGCAGAAGCAGCGGGTGGCCATTGCAAGGGCCCTGGTGACCCATCCCCAACTGGTCTTGGCCGACGAACCCACCGCCAACCTGGACCACGACACGGCCATGAGCATCCTCAGACTCATGAAGAAGATCCGGGATGAACTGGAGACGACCTTTGTCTTTTCGACCCATGATAACCGGATCATCGGGGAGGCCGAGTCCATTTACCGAATCGAGGACGGCGTTTTAAAAACAAGCGGAACCCATGGAGGGCCCGGCAATGGCTAATCTCATCAAGATTGCAGGAAGGAATCTGTTCAGGTACAAAAGGAGAACCCTGCTGACCCTGTCCCTCATCGTCATCGGGGTCCTGTTCGTGACCGGCTTCGTGGCGGTCACCGGCTCCTTCAAGGGGATGATGATCGGCCAGATCACGGATTCCTTTGTGGGTCATCTGCAGGTTCACCGGAAAGGGTATCTGGCCGCCATCGACACCCTGCCGCTTACCATGAACCTGAAACCGGGGGCCGTTCGAAAGGTGGAAGCCGTACTGAAGGAGATGCCGGCGATTGAGGCCTACTCTAAAAGGATCAAATTCGGCGGCATGTTCAGCAATTTCACCGAAACCACCAATATACGGCTCAACGGGGTAGACCCGGAACTGGAGGCGAAAACGGTCCCGCTGCTCCTGTCCAGGGTCCTTGAAGGCGAAAAAGCGCTCAAAAAGGGGGAGATTTTTGTTCCGGAACTTCTTGCCAGGGGGATGAAGGTGAAGGTGGGGGACATGGTGGTGGTCATCGCCACGAACCGGGACGGATCGGTGAACGGAAAACAGCTCAGGGTGGGGGCGATCCTGGAGAGCGCCACCGGTCCCGGCGGGAGGGACGGGTATGTTCATATGGATGACGCCGTGGACATCCTGAGGATGGAGGCGCCCGAGATCAGCGAGATCGCCGTGAGGGTCAAGGATTTCGGAAGGCTTCATGAGGTATTCGCGGCCTTGGCGGGAAGGCTTTCCGGCGACGTGAACAAGGAGGGAAAGCCCATCTTTGACGTGCATACCTGGGAGAAAATTTCACCCTTCTACAATATCGCCCGCATGATCGACATGATGACCCTGTTCGTCAAGATCATGCTGGTGGCCATCGTGCTCATCAGCATCATGAATGTGATGATCATGGCCGTGTACGAAAGGGTCCGGGAGATCGGGACCATCGCCGCCATCGGAACCCTGCCGAGGAAGATCCTCGCCATGTTCCTCCTGGAAGGGTTCCTCATGGGGGCCATCGGCGCCGTCATCGGGAGCATCCTGAGCGGTGTGACGATTTGCGCCCTCCATGCGGCACAAATATCCTTTGACTTCGGGCGGCAGACCGGGCTCATCCTTGCGCCGACCGTTGACCCTGCGGCGCTTTTGACCATTTCCGGGATTGTGATTGCAGTTTCCATTCTCGCGAGCCTGCAGCCGGCCCTCAAGGCCGCACGGATGGATCCCATCGAAGCCCTGGGACACGTTTAGGATTGACGATTTTAGATTGGCGATTGAAGATGAATTGAAAGCAAGATGTGCCTTCAAAAGGCTCTATTAAGCGTCAGACTCAACAATAAGGAGAAAGACGATGTTCAAAATCGCAGCTTTTTTAATGGTCCTGTTGCCGGCAATCCCGGCCTATGCAATGGATGGAAACGAGATCCTGGCCCAGGTGGATAAGAATCTGGCGCCCGATTCCTACGAGATGTATCGAAAGCTCGTCAATGTGGAGCCGGACGGTAGAAAGAAGGAGTTCATTCTTTTTACGGTGAAAAAGGGGAGAGACAAAATCGCCGGTCTTTTTATCTCCCCTGCCAGCGACAAGGGCCGCACCACCCTGAGGCTGGGAGAGAACATGTGGCTCTATATCCCCAATGTGGGAAAGCCGGTCCGCATCACGAGCCTTCAATCGGTGGTAGGCGGCGTGTTCAACAACTCGGATATCCTGCAACTGGACTACACCCAAGAGTATGACGTGACTCAGGTGGAGGATCAGGAAAAGGAACATCTTCTCCACCTGAAGGCCAAGACTAAGACGGTGGCCTATGATCAGCTCCGCATGTGGGTGGACAAGGAGAAGGTGCTCCCCACCAAAATCGAATGTCTCACCGAGGCCGCCATGCTCATCAAGACCCTCTACTTCAAGGACATGAAAGACTTTGGGGGAGGGATTGTGCGGCCGGCCGTGATGGAGACGGACAGCCCGCTTTACAAGGGATACCGCTCCTATATGATCTTTGCCAAGGTTGAGGCAAGGGAGATCCCGGACGAGGCCTTCACCCTCAACTTCATGTCGAGACTCGAGAGCCTTCGATGAGGGCGCGGGTTTCCCTCCTGTGGGCCATGGGTCTCGCCGCTCTTTTCTGCGGCGTCTCCACAGCTGAGGAAACCCCTACCTTTGACCTTTCCGAGATCGAAAAGGAGATCGAAAAATGGCCTTATGCCTTTGGCGGGTTTCTCCAGGCCCAGCCCACCCTCTCCGGGCTGGACCGGGATTCGCCGCTCTATAAGCTCAAATTCTACGAAGATGAGCCCGGGGGAACCCTGGAGCAGTCGGATTTAGGGGCGCGACTGGAAGGATCGCTGCACTATGGAGACCTGAGCGCCTTTGCCAGGCTGGACAGTTTCCTTACCCATGACCATGAGGGCTGGCACGGCAAGATGACCCTGATGGAAGGGTTTCTCTCCTTCAAACCCGGTCCCCACATGGCTGTGGAGGCGGGGAAGCGGGTGACCAAATGGGGAAAGGGATATGCCTGGAACCCGGTCTCGTTTGTTGACCGTCCCAAGGACCCCGAGGACCCGGAGGAGGCATTGGAGGGCTACTATGTCGTTGCCGGGGATTTCATCCGGAGTTTTGACGGACCCCTCCAGACCCTGGCCTTTACCCCTGTCATCCTGCCTGTGTATGAGGATATCAACGATGATTTCGGTCAGACCGGCCACGTCAATGTGGCGGCCAAGCTCTATGCCCTGATCTGGGACACGGACCTGGACCTCCTCTTTTTCACGGGGGACAGCCGCACCACAAGGTGGGGGGTTGACTTCTCCAAAAATCTTATCTCCAATCTGGAGATTCACGGCGAGGTGGCCTGGATTCAAAATTTTGAGGAGATGACCTTCCTGGAAAACGGGCAGGTCCTGACCCATGAATCCGACGTCTGGAGCTATCTGGTGGGGATGCGGTATCTCACGGAAACGGATCTGACCGCCATCTTTGAATACTATCACAACGGCGAGGGCGTGGACCCGGCCGATCTCAAGAACCTGTACGCCTATATTGAGCGGAGCTACGACGCCTACAAGGAGACCGGCGATCGTTCCCGCTTCGGCCCCATCAACCGGCTCACCAAAGAAGGCTTTACCTGGCGCAACCCGCTCAAGGACTACCTCTATCTCAGACTCAGCCAGAAAGAACCCTTTGACATCCTCTACTTCACCCCGGCCTTCACCACCATGGTCTGCCTGAATGACGGGAGCTTCAACCTGATCCCGGAACTCAAGTACGATCCGATCACCAACCTGGAGTTGAGGCTCAGGGGAATCATCCCGGTGGGCGGGGATCAGACCGAATACGGCGAAAAGCAGAGCGACTGGCGCGCGGAATTCCGGCTTCGCTACTTTTTTTGATATGAGGGAGACCAGGGTATGGGTCAGGGATAAGGAATTTTTTGCCAAACTGGAGAATGTAGACGTATCAACTGATTACGGTCTTCTGTCTTTGGGCCAGGAGCGGATGCTCCCTTTTGGGCAGAAGGACCATCGTTGTCATTCATGAAATGTTCCTTTTCGATCTTTTATGAAAAACAGTGGGGCAACTTTACACGAATCAACGGCAGGGAGACTGCCAGGATGCTTCGCCTCCCGTTTCGTTTGAACCTCTCATACGCCTGTCTGGTTCAGCAGTCAACCAAAAAGGAGGGCGTTTCCTTTACGCATGCCCTCCCGGAGTTTACATACGTCACGGCGGCGTTTTCAGCATGGATTCCGGTGCTGATCGTGCCAACCTGATTGCTGACCTAGGGGACTGGGGGTAAATATCCCCATCCCGTTTTTAATTTTTGAGTGTCCTGAGATCATAATGGGTGTATGATAGGGTGCATGAAGTGGATCAGGGGAATCGATCTGTTAATGTTTCACTTGTCACAGATAGGGGAAAGGAGTGCGTTGTGAAAAAGGGAATTGTCTTTTCTGTCTTGTTTGTTTTGATGGCCTTATCGACGACTTATGGGCAGATCAGCGAACGGAGTGTGTTGAACACTCCCGAGGATTATGAAGGCAAAACCGTGGTTTTTGAAGACACATGGCTGGATGGGAAGATAGTCCGCAATCCGCATTTCGGGTTCTATTGTCTTGATGTTGACATTCAGAACAAACATGTACCCGGCTACCTCTACCGCAGCCAACTGAACTTCGTCGTATTTTCGGAGGAATTGGCGAAAGAGCTGATGGCAGATATCGAAAAAAGCAACACGGATGTCAAAAAAGGTCGTGAATTCGAGTTGCTGGATCGGGTGTGTCGCGCGAGGGCCTCTCGGGTCAGGCTGACGTGTATCATTGAGAGGTTTCAAGAGTATTGGATTGCCGATGTCACGAAGGTGGAACTTTACGGGAAACAGGGGGAGATCATTGAGACCCTCAATGCGGTCACGGGGATCCACTAAATCCCTGCCCGCCACAGGTTGTTAGGCCCTGGTGCTGAGAGGCTGTCTTTCAAGCCCCATCTTTCTCTGTCCTCTCCCTGAAAGCAAGGGGTGGCTGTAAAACTGGTTAACGTTCGATCCCGCCTGGGGGGATACGCTGTGAAGGAGGCTTTACGGAGAGGGAAGGGAAGGCAGGAGTCTCCTCAATTGACAAATCAAGATTCGACCCCCATTTTTTTTTCATGGGAATATACGTGAAAGCCTATGCCCAAGTCTCTTGATACATCTGGGTTGGGCGGGTCACGGTGAAGGGAGGGCGTGTTCCATGGTTTCGCAATCAAGTCATGATAGCATCGGTGATGCCGTCGGCAAAGAAATTGAGGAGGTTTTCAAAAACCTCGAGACCAACCGGGAAGGCCTTAGCCCCGAACAGGCCATAGAGCGCCTCGATCAATACGGACCGAATACCATCGAGGAGAAAAGGGAGAACCCCCTCCTTAAATTTTTGGGCTACTTCTGGGGGCCCATACCCTGGATGATAGAGGCCGCTGCGATTCTTTCCGTGATCGTTCGGCATTGGACAGACTTTATTATTATTTTTGTCATGCTGTGTTTCAATGCGCTGGTTGGATTCTGGCAGGAACATCAGGCGGCAAATGCCCTGGAAGCCCTCAAGGAGCAGTTGGCGCTCAAGGCACGGGTAAAGCGCGGGGGGAGATGGCAAGAAGTACCTGCGCGTAAGCTGGTCCCCGGAGATGTCATTCGGATCAGAGGCGGCGATATTGTCCCTGCTGATGGAAAACTGTTTGACGGGGACTACTTAAGCGTTGACGAATCAGCCCTTACGGGGGAGTCCTTACCCGTGGAGAAGGGATCTGGAGACGTTGTCTATTCAGGTTCTGTTGCAAAAAAAGGGGAGGTAAATGCCGTGGTCGTTGTCACGGGAGAGAAGACCTATTTCGCCAGAACTGCCAAGCTGGTCGAATCCGCAGGGGCAGTCTCTCATTTCCAGAAGGCCGTTCTCACCATTGGTGACTATTTGATCTATATGAGTCTGGGGCTGGCGGGCATTTTAGTCCTGACCCAGCTTTTTCGAGGAGATCCTTTTCTCACGGTGTTCCAATTCGTCCTCATATTGGTCGTAGCCGCTATCCCCGTGGCCATGCCCGCGGTACTTTCCGTCACTATGGCCCTGGGAGCCCTGGCCCTCTCCCATAGCAAAGCGATCGTGACTCGCCTCCAGTCGATAGAGGAGATTGCGGGAATTGACATCCTCTGCTCAGATAAGACCGGAACCTTGACCCAAAATAAACTCACCCTGGGAGACCCCATACTTGTAAAGGCCGAGAAGATCGACGAATTGGTGCTTGCGGCTGTATTGGCGTCAAAGGAGGAAGACCAGGATGCAATTGACATGGCTATATTGGCAGCCCTTAAAGACAAAACCGCACTCGAATCCTATGAGCAGACCGAATTTGTTCCCTTTGATCCGGTTAGCAAACGTGTGGAGGCCACCGTTAGAAGGGGCGAAGAAGTGTTCAAGGTCTCTAAAGGGGCGCCGCAGGTCATCTTCAAGCTCTGCGAGATGTCTTCAGAATCAAGGAAGCGAAACCAGCAGTTTGTGGACGACCTTGCATCCAAAGGTTTTCGCACCCTGGGCGTCGCCCGGGGGAGCAAAGAAGGCAGGGACTGGCGTCTGCTTGGGATTTTGCCCCTCTATGATCCTCCCCGAGAGGACTCTGCGGACACCATCAAACGGGCAAAAGATCATGGGGTTGACGTGAAGATGGTTACGGGCGACAATATGGCTATTGCCAGAGAAATCTCACGTCAGCTGGGCATGAAAACGAATATCCAATCCGCTGAACAAATATTTTCCGGAGAGGTCGGCCTTGAAAAACTCAGCAGCGAGACCATGACCAGGATAGAGCAGTCTGACGGTTTTGCAGAGGTCTTTCCCGAGCATAAGTACGGCATTGTAAGGGCTCTACAGGAGCGAGACCACCTCGTAGGTATGACAGGAGACGGGGTAAATGATGCACCCGCCCTCAGGCAGGCGGATGTAGGGATTGCTGTATCCGGAGCCACAAATGCCGCCCAGTCCGCGGCCTCTCTCGTACTTACCGCACCGGGTTTATCGGTGATTATCACGGCAATCGAGGAAGCCCGACGAATATTCGAACGGATGAACAGCTATGCCGTTTACCGCATCACCGAAACCATCCGTATCATGTTTTTTGTTGTCGCGGCCATGGTGGCGTTTAATTTCTACCCGATCAACACGATCATGATCATTCTCCTCGCCCTTTTGAATGACTTGCCCATCATGACCATCGCCAAAGACAATACCTGGCTTGACCCAAATCCGGCAAGATGGGATATGCGTCGCGTCCTTACCATATCCACGGTGCTCGGATTGATAGGTGTCATTGAGACCTTCGGTCTCCTGCTCATCGGAAAGCTTGCCCTGGATCTCACCCAGGCGCAGCTTCAGTCCTTTATCTACCTCAAGCTGGCTGTGGCAGGTCACCTGACGTTGTTTGTTGTACGTACGAAGAAAAGGTTCTACCAGGCGCCGCACCCTTCGCCGGTTCTGTTTGCGGCTATTGTCGGCACCCAGCTGGCAGCCGCTGCAATTGTGGGCTTTGGCTTCCTGGTGGAGGCGATCCCATGGTCCTACGTGGTCTTCATATGGGTCTATTGCCTCATCTGGATGTTTATTGAAGACACGGCCAAATTGCACCTTTATCGGCATCTGGAATTGAGCAGTGGACACCACCGGAGTTTTATGGAGCGTATTCAGGCTTCCCTTCACCGTCCATAGTCTTCATGTGCCGGGGCTGGCAATAGTGAGACCTCGATGTTTTTTATATTGAGCCCCGTAGCAAGCGGCGCCTCCCAATTCCGGGGTATCCGATAGAGGATGGTTTGATGAACCAGAAGGTATTTCGGAATTACATGAAAACGATCCTGGAAAAGCTCTATCCAGATAAAGATGCACTCCAGATCCTGGATCGCGTGGTCCGAACGATCGAAAGACATCAAGATCACGCGATCATTCTCGAAAAAAGAAAACAATACGGCGACAAGATTTCGCTCAGTGAAGATGATGCCATTTTGATCACCTATCCGGACACCCTTTGCGCAACAGGGGAAAAACCGCTTCGCACCCTTCACCGGTTTTTAAACACTTATGTGAAATCGGCCATTACCTGTGTGCATATTCTTCCCTTTTTTCCGAGCAGCTCGGATGCCGGCTTTTCTGTGATAGATTATGGAACCGTGGCCCCTGAATTCGGGGACTGGGATGATATCCAGGCTATCGGAAGAGACTATCGCCTTATGGCCGATCTGGTTATGAACCATGTGTCGAGTCGCTCCGCATGGTTCCGGGGATACCTGAACGGCGATGAGCGCTATCGCGACTATTTCCTGAGCTTTGACGCGCCCGTGGACACATCTAAAGTATTCAGACCACGGGTGAACCCCCTGTTGACCCCGTTTGAAACAGCCATGGGCGGGAAGTTTGTCTGGACCACATTCAGCGAGGACCAGATAGACCTCAATTTTCACAATCCGAACGTGCTGCTGGAGATCCTCGACGTGTTTATGCAGTACCTGTCCCGGGGGATCGAGTTCATCCGCCTGGATGCGGTCGGATATATATGGAAAGAACCCGGAACCCGTTGCGTAAACCTGCCTCAGACACACGAGATGGTCAAGCTCCTGAGGACTGTCGCGGAGTATGCGGCCCCCTATGCCATTATCGTGACCGAGGTGAATTTTCCCTATAAGTACAATCTTTCCTACATAGAGGCGAGGCATGAGGCCAACATGGCCTATCATTTCGCATTGCCGCCGCTGGTGATTGATAGTTTCCTTCACAAGGATGCGTCGATCCTTCAGCAAGAAGCGGCTCGAATCCGGCAGGACCTGCCATTCCTCAATTTTCTATCTTCCCATGACGGCATCGGACTGTTGAGTGCAAGAGATATCCTCCCCCCATCTCGCTTTGAAGCGCTCCTTGAGACAACTGAGGCGCACGGAGGGCGGATATCCTACAAGGCGACCACCGATCACGGCAGCATGCCCTATGAACTGAACATTACCTTCTACGACGCCATTAATGATCCACTGCACCCGGATATGAAACGCGATGTCAGCCGTTTCATGGCCGCCTGCTCGATTATGCTGGCGGAAAAGGGGGTCCCCGGCATCTATATCCACGATCTCTTGAGTTCCAGAAACGATGTGAAAGCCGTTGAAGCGACCGGAATAAACCGCATGATCAACCGGGAACGACTCTCGGTCGAGGAGCTATCGGGGGACCTTTCCGACCCTGAATCCCTGAGATCCCGGGTCCTGGCGAAATTCCTTCACCTTCTGAAGGTGCGGAAAGAGATCCCGGCATTTCACCATGCCGTGAAGAGAGAGATCCTTCCATCGGACAAGAGGCTGTTTGTCATGGAGAGATGGCACCGAAACAGGCGTATGACTTCGGTGGTCAACGTGAGCGGCGATCCCATTGATCTGTCCCGGCACCGGGGGAAGACCGATCGTATCCGGGATATCCTGTTCGACGGCCGCGTTGAACCTTATGGCGTGTACTTTCTTGAAGAGAAAACAAAGAAGACCGGCCCGAAGGGGCAGATTTAGGCATGCACCGGATCGCAATAAAGCCGGGTTAGGAGAGACTTTACCATGTCAATGACGTCAAACTGGTTTCTCTGGGCGTTGTTGTCCGCCGTATTCGCAGCGCTTACGGCCATTTTTGCGAAGATAGGACTTGAAGGGGTGGATTCTGATCTTGCGACGCTGATTCGTACGGTGGTCATTCTGGCTGTGCTTGCCGCGTTCGTCTATTTCACCGGGAAGTGGAGCGACCCATTCAAGCTTACCTCAAGAACATGGCTCTTTTTAATCCTCTCCGGTTTGGCGACAGGCGCGTCGTGGGTATGCTACTTCCGAGCACTGAAGATTGGCGACGCATCAAAGGTCGCCCCTGTAGACAAATTCAGCCTGTTGCTCGTTGCGGTGTTCGCGGTTCTCTTTCTCGATGAACGCCCATCGGTCAGAGAGTGGATTGGAATTCTCATGATAGGGGCAGGCGTTCTAGTCCTTGCGTTCAAGAAATGAGCTGACATAGAGCCCCTGGCCTTGCTGCTGCAGGAGATGACTCATGTTGTATTATGCAAAATGGAGAAAGGTATTCATTATTGCCGCGCTGATCACAGGGGTTCTCTGTTTGAATTATTTTACTCCCTTCACAACAGGCTACAGGCACGCCCTTTATCGCGCGCTTCTTTACCTTCCCCTTTTGCTGGGAGCCTTCTGGTTTGGGATCAAAGGCGCTGTATATGTTGCGGCCGGCGTCATCCTCCTTTTTGTCCCCTACGCCGTCCGTCATTGGGATGGTTTCTCTCTTGAGGATTTCCATCAGATCCTGGAAGCGGCGCTGTACATGGCCTTCGCCTTGACAGCAGGCATTCTGGTTGAACGGGAAAGAAAGAAAAGCATGGCATTGTGGCAGGCTGAGAGCCTTGCTGCTGTAGGCAGGGCGGTTTCAGAGGTGGCCCACGATATGAAGGCGCCCCTCATGGCGATTGGAGGCTTTGCGAATCAAGTGTCCAGGGCACTGGATAACGAGGACCCGAAACAGAAAAAGCTTCGTGTTGTAATTCAGGAAACGGCCCGACTCGAATCCATGGTCAGGGAGATGTTGGATTTTGGACGACCTATGGAGATACAGCGATCGGAAACAGATTTGAATGACCTTGTGGGGGAAATCCTAAAGACCAGCGGTCCAGTGACGGAAAAGCTTCGAGTCGAGTTAAAGGCTAACCTGGAACCCTCTTTGCCCACGCTTTCCATGGACAGTCAGAAATTCAAACAGGTGCTCTTAAATCTTACGCTAAACGCCCTGGAGGCCAGTCCACCGGGAGAGCTCGTCATTATTAAGACGACCAAAGAGACTGGGTGGGCGAATATACACGTGATTGACAGGGGTAGTGGAATCGATATGGAAGACGAAGCCAAGGTATTTCAACCCTTTTTTTCAAAGAAAAAAGGGGGAACCGGTTTGGGTCTGCCCATTGTCAAGAAAATCGTACAGGCGCACGGAGGCGAGATCAGCTTTCAGAGAAATGCTGAAGCGGGTATGACCTTTACGGTAAGGCTGCCTTTAAGATGAAGAGCGGAAAGAGCGCAATGAGAGGCCAAGCGTATTATACGTTACAGCCATAAGCGGATGTGCAACGAATTCTTATCATTGACAATTATCGAGTGACAGGATAGGATTGAAACAGACCGGATCACCGCCAAAACGGGTCTTATGCGGTAGAAATCCGAAATCTATCTTTTTGTGCAGATCCATCTGCGCTAATCTTCACTGGGCGTTAAGGTAAGGACATCAATTATGAAGGATTCGTTGCGCACCGGCATTTCGTTTGGCCTCACATCAGCTGTTATTACCACACTTGGGCTGATGGTAGGCCTGCACTCCGGCACAGGGTCAAAGCTGGTGGTTCTCGGAGGTGTTTTCACCATCGCCATTGCCGACGCTTTTTCGGATGCCCTTGGCATACATATTTCAGAGGAATCAAAAAATGTTTATACGTTAAGGCAAATATGGGGCGCCACCATCGCAACATTCATGGCAAAATTCATGTTTGCCATGACTTTCGTAGTGCCGGTTTTTTTTCTACCTCTCTTGACAGCCATCATCGTGTGTCTTGCGTGGGGATTATCCGTTCTTATGGTTCTGAGCTACTTCATTGCAAAGTCTCGGGGTGAGCGAGCATGGAAGGCAGTTGGCGAGCATGTCCTGATAGCCGTCGTCGTCATCGCTATCACCCACTGGGTTGGAGACCTGGTGGCTACACTTGGAGCATGAACCGGCATCCAGCAAACGGTTTCAAGAGACCGTCTGAAGTCCGTGGCCGCGACCAAGCTTACCCTGGAACCCAAGTGCCGCGTGTTCAGAAAGAGAGGTGATAGCCGATAAACAGCGAGCAGGTTTCTGTCATCCTTAATCCCGCCATTCATAAAGAGCGGCGGATTATCCAAACCATAAAAAAGGAGAGTTTCCCATGACTAAAGAAATGGCGTTTTCAAAACCCAGGCACACGATCCGCCAACGAATAGCCGCCGGTCTGGTGCTGTTCTTTGCTATTTGTATGTCAGCGGGTTTGGCTTTGGCCCAAGGGACCTCAGGTGATCGGCCCCAACTGGTCCAGGTCATACAGAGTAAAAAATCGTTTCCCGAAACCCTCAAGGCTTTCAAGGAAGAAGTGAGGAAAGCGGGCTGGAGTCTGCTTAATGTTACCAATCTGGCAGGGGTGCTCTCCGAGCGTGGTTTTACCCTGCACCCTGTGGTGGTACTTGATGTGTGCAGCGGCAAGCACAGTTCTCGAATTCTGAGCAATGACGACTATCGCCCGTTTTCCGCCTTCATGCCCTGCCGTGTGAGCATCTACCAGACATCCGATGGAAGGGTGCACATCGCTCGAATGAATGCCGCCGCCGTCACAGAAATAATGCTCACCGGGGTAGCCGAGGTGATGCTGGCGTCCGACAAGGAAATAGCGGAGATCATCGCCAATACGGTCCGCTGATCCGGGGTCTATTTTGCAGCCCGGGTTTGTTGAGAGCGGTGCATTTGTAAGCCTGTTTTTTTGTCGCTGCCCAACAGAAAAAAGTAGGATGACCTTTTGGCCTTAACGGCAGGACCCTCATGGGATATCGAAAAGCACCGAATACACTGATTGCCCTGTTCCTAATCTTGGGTGTCTTCACAAGCAGCGCATTGTCAGAAACCTGTTTTTGCGGAGAGACCTGTTTGCATTATCCTCAACCGCACGCGAAGGCAAATTCTCCCATTCATATGCGTTGCTCGGGAATCCCATGTAAAGGCTGTGATTTGGAAAGGGGCCAAGCGCTTAGAGCAGTCGACTCTGTGAACCCGACATGGTGTGCAAAACTCGTTGATAACGCATTATTCTTGTTTACTCTCTTGGAGTCTCCTTCCACTTCTCATGCCCTTGTGAATGTTGAATCATCTTATTCCCTCAGAACAATCCCTTCGTCACCCATCTACCTGCAAAACCTATCGATCCTCTGTTAACCCCTGAATCATCTCTGTCCACTTTGATAAGACATCTTTCTGTTAAGTCCGCCCTGCATTCCTACAGAATTGTGAATAGATGGAGTCGAAAAGGATTTTAAACCGTCTCGTTCAAGAAACCGATGGCATGAAAGGGATACGATATGAAAAAACTACAGACACATCAGTGGACTCTGTTCTTGTTGATATTCCTACTGTCACCAAGTGGGGTCTTTTATGCCGCTTTTGCCGATCATGATGATGGCAAAGATGAGCACCGGTATGAGAAAAGGGAGCGAAAACAAGCTGAACACAATGGCAAACGCGATTTGCCAATTGTGAATAACCCAACATATGTAGAGCATTGCGGCGCCTGTCATTTCGCTTACCAGCCGGGTCTTCTGCCTTCAGGGTCATGGGATAAAATCCTGAAAGGCCTTGCAGACCATTTTGGGGAGGCCCTCGATCTTGACCAGGAATCAATGAACGCAATTGATGGCTATCTGAAGACCCATGCGGCGGATAATTCCTCCGCGAAACTATCCGGCAAAATCATAAAAAGCATCGGCAGTCAAACACCATTACGAATCACGCAAGTTCCCTACATCCAAAAAAAACACCATGAGATCGAGCCCAGGGTATTTGAACGTGAATCCATCGGTTCTTTTTCCAACTGCGCGGCCTGCCACACCACCGCTGAAAAGGGAATCTATGACGACGATGCGGTTCAGATTCCAAATTAGCAAGGCAGCGAACGGGACATCCCAAGGTCGGTCGGATGAGCTAACCTCAAGGTGCATGCAATGGGACCAAAGAATTACAGACTTGGCGAACACAAGATCATTAGGTCCGCAACGGGCGAATTGAGATGGGAGGCCCATTGTGGGTTTACCGAGTCCCATGAGGGCGCGTGTTTCACAAAAGGGGCGATTTTGTTTCTCGGCCCCGCAGAAAATGAGCAGGCTGGTTTCCTGAAAGGAGACTTTCTTGATCATATCAAGGCATTCCCGGTCTGGTCCAAAACAATGTATTACTGCAGTGATTTGGATATATATCACTGCGACACCGGCAAGAAGGTTGCCAAACAAGAAATGCTGATGTGGACAATCGGCCGGAGAAGTGGCGAGGAACCCTGGACCCCAAAAGAAGGGGCTTTCAGGCTTGGACGGCATCAAATAACAACAAAGGGAACGGGACAGATTCGCTGGAAAACAGCTCCCGGGCCGAACGCCATTAGTCAGGGAGAATGCACCGTTTTGGAAGACATCTTGTTTTTTGGGCCTGGGGAAACCACGGAATCCGATTCAATCGGGCGCCGGTTTGCTGAGAAGGTACAGGAACTGCCCAAATGGAATCAAACAGAATACTATTGTCCGAAATCATCACTCTGTGATTGTAGATCATCGAACAGCGTACAGGAACGAAGAACAACGTGGCCGAGAGCCGGAAGGGCGACGGGAAAACATGAAGATGTTGGAAAGGTCGCCAAGCACATCCGATTCGAACCTGTAAGGTCGGAGATATGGAAACGCCAGGCCTTCATTTTTTCCCATCGGGCAAATAAATTTTTCATCTATGCTGCCGAGGTGCTACATTTGATGTTCTCATTCTCTTTTGCCTGCTCGATCCGATTCTGCAAAGAGATTAAAAGGAGGTGGCATCTCAAAAAGAGGGAAGGGCCTTCGGTTCATCCTCCTGGTGATCGTATGTAAGCCCGTTCACGTTCCATCATGGACAATGCCGGAGCTTAGCGCCTCATTTATCGCTTGCACACATCTCCGGTGACTTTTTCAGCCTTGATCCTGGTGCTGGTCTCAGGGCACCTGATTGTTGATTGAAGGAATCATGATGAAAAATGCAATTATCATACTGGCAATAGGGGTTCTCTTATTTGAGCTTATGGAGCACGTGGTATTTCCTCTGATCTGGTTAATCAAGGACCGAAAGCGAAAATCCATCTGCGGGGTGACGGGTATGTTGGGAAAAGTGGGCGAAATCAGTTCCTGGAAGGCATCTGAAGGACATGTTTTCGTCCATGGAGAGCTGTGGGGAGCGATCAGTGAATTCCCCTTGTCGGTGGGAGATCAAGTGGTTGTCCAGAGGGTAGACAAACTCGTATTGATTGTGGCACCCCAGTTTCCCCAAACCGATCCAACGACAACCCCAAGGAGGTGTCTATGATGACCAGAAAATCGGGCATGATCCTTCTCTTGAACATCGCCGTGCTTTGTTCAGGACTGTCGGGCGCACCTCCCATCGTGTGAATCTGAAAGAACAGGGTATTGTTGCGGTGGAGCGGATTCAGCTGGAGAGAATCTGCGTCGCAAGACCGCATGTATACCGGGACGGGGATGAACTTGTGATCAACGGGAAAGTCAAATGCACTCGTTTCAGGGGGTTCAGCATCTTGTCCTGCCGGACGGGATTGAAACAAGGGGCCTAAATCAGTCTGGAGTCTGAGTCTTTCTTAACCACATCATCATTCCTGTCGTCACACTGCCTCAATTACATAACCGGGGGGTGAGAGTTCGTTAAGCAAAAAACTGTAGGATATACCGGCCGGCCAGGAGGGTGATGATGACCCCGAGCATGAGCTTGATGAACTTCTGGGGAACAAATTTTTGAAGCCTTGCTCCGCAATACATGCCAACAAACCCGCCGGCCCCGAAGAGGAACCCCAGCAGCCAGTCCGGCCTTGTGGAGAGGCCTTCTGCCGCGGGGATGACGCTGTAGAAAAAGACCCCGGCAATAGAGGTGAGAAAGGTGCCCATGAGGGCGGCGCCGGCCACCGTGTAGACCGGCAGATTGAAAACGGCCACACAGAACGGTGCGATGATGGCGCCCCCGCCGATCCCGTAGGTCCCTCCGATGATGCCGACCCCAAAGGCCAGAAAAAACATGCCGACAGTGTGGAAGGAAAACCGCTGTCCCCAGAACTCGTATTCCACTCTCGACAGGGAGAACGAAAGGGTCTTGATCTCGGCCTCGGGGGGAAGCCCGGACGAGACGCGCCGTTTCTGCGACGCTTTAAGTCCCTTAACGTGCTGATTAAATTTGTCTTCGAGGATCTTCATCTCCTGTTTTTCTCTCTGAGAGTGCGGGGTCATCTCATACAGGAGGCGGCCCCCGATGTAGAGGAGCACGCATCCCACAAACAGTTTGAAGCTCCTCGGGTCCGGCAGATACAAAATCCGAAAATAGTATCCGATGAACACGCCCGGAAGGGTGCCCACAATCACAATCCAGGTCAGGGGCCAGGCCATACGGCCCTCCTTCAGGTACCGGTAGACCCCGCTCGGGATGGCCACGATGTTGAATACGAAATTGGTGGCGCTGACCGAGGGAGAGGTGAAGTGGAGGAAACTCACCTGAAAGGGGAGCAGAAGAAAGGCACCGGATACCCCTCCCATGGATGTGAAAAGGGAGACCACAAAGGCCACCAGCGGCGGCACAAAGACCCATGTGTCCACGCCCGAGACATCGAAATGCACAAAAAGAGCATCCATATCCTTTTTACGACCTCCGGATAGATACCATCAAAGGATCCAGCGTCTTTCAATGTTGCGAAGACTGATCAAAAACAGGGCCACGCAGAATAGGGAAAGGGCTGCGAGATCGATTGAAAACGGCATCACGTGATTGCCGTGGAAGGCCCCGTGAAGGATGTCCACGCCGTAGGTTAAGGGAAAAAGATAGGAAAGAGGCCGTAAAAAGACGGGCAGTTGTTCAATGGGGAAAAACAGCCCGCAGAGAAAGATCATGGGGAAGCGGAAGAAGTTGGAGAAGGTTTGGGCCTCGAAGACTTCGCTGACGGAAACCGCCACAAAGAGCCCCAGGAAGGTAGAACTTGCCGCGATGAGCACAATGGCAGGGATGGCCGAACTCCAGGCGACCGCTGAGAGGTCGGTAAGAAAGATCGCCATTAAAATGGGAACAAAGGCGTTGACCACCCCGAAGAGAATGGCGCCCGAGGTCTTGGCCAGCATTAGGAGTTGAAGGGGTATGGGCGCCAGGAGAAGCCGGTCAAAGGATTTCCCCTTTTTTTCGAAGGTGACGGTTACCGAAAGGAGCGAGGTGGTTCCGAAAAGGACGGAAAGGGCGACCACGCCCGGCACCAGCGAAAGGACGTCTTTCAATCCCCCTGACTTGATAAAGAACATCCCTGTCCAGGCCAGGGGGAAGATCAGGCCCCAACTGACATTGGGGGGTTTGAGATAGTAGGCGCGCATGTCCTTGACGAAGATGTTCCAGAAGGCGATCCAGCGCTTCATCGAGGACCTCCTCCCCTTTCTTTTTCCCTTTTCATGGCATCGGCCTCGATCCCCGTAATCTGTACGAACACATCTTCCAGCGACAGGCGCATGCGGCGGGCCTCGGCGACCTCGACACCCTGCTCCTCGATGAAGCGCACCACGGGACCTACATGAATGGGCCGGTTTGACTCCACCCGGATCAACCCCTGATTGAGGCCCTGAAATGCAAGATGGGGAAATGCCGTACTCAGCTTGTCGTTTAGCGCCGGGTCGGTATTCGACACGGCAAGCTGCATGAGATGTGCATCCTGGATGGGCTGGACAAGATCGGCCACGGTATCGATCCGAACGATCGTTCCCTTCACGATGAAGGCGATGCGGCCGCAGAGCCTCTCTGCCTCTTCGATGTAATGGGTGGTCAGGAAGATGGTGGTTCCGGACCGGTTCAGGTCTGCGATGAGTTGACGGATCTGCCGCGCGCTGGCCACGTCGATGCCGGTGGTGGGTTCATCCAGGAAGAGGATTTCAGGGTTGTGGATGATGCCGGCGGCGATGGTGAGCTTGCGCTTCATCCCCTTGGAGTATCCGGCAAACTTCCGGTTGCCCGCCTTGGCAAGACCGAATGTTTCGAGCAGTTCACGGGCACGGGTTTCCCGGTCTTTTTTCCTCATTCCGTAAAGCGCCGCGCAGAAACATAAGTTGTCGAAACCGGTGAGTTCCGGATACAGGTTGCTTTCGTCCGGAACCACGCCGATGAGATGCTGGGCGGCCCTGGGATTGCCTGTGCAGTCGATGCCGCCGATCCGGATCGTCCCCGCGTCCGGCCTCGCCAGGCCCGTGAGCATGTTAATGGTAGTCGTCTTGCCCGCGCCGTTGGGGCCCAGGAACCCGAACAATTCGCCCTTGATCACCTCAACGCTCACATCCGAAACGGCCTGGACCTCGCCGAATCTCTTGGCCAGCCCCTGGATGGAAAGTGCATTCACCGGTCTTCTTCCTCCGGCACATAGGGTTGATCCGCATTATCATTTGAGCGATGACAGACCATCCTGAAATCAGGGGGCCGATCGGCCCGCTCCATCAGCGCTTCGGCAATTTGACGGATCACGGTTTTGTCAACACTGTAATGGGTCCAGTACCCCCGTTTTTCCCCCGTAACCAGGCCGGCCTTCCTCAATATCCGGAGGTGCTGGGATACGGCCGCCTCAGAGATACTCAAACGACCGGCCAGGGCGCCCACGCAGAGATCATGGGTCAGGAGCAGATCGATGATCCGGAACCGCGTCCCATCTGCCAGGGCCTTCAAGGTTTGGATAATATCGTCCACAATCAGATCCGGTTAGGTATATGCTTAAATGGATTATCGCATGCTTCATCGGGTGCGTCAACATGAAATCATGGTTGCAACTTCGGACTTTTGTCTCTAAGCTGTGGTGTAGGTTGTCTTAGGCCTCGCCTAATGGAATTTGTTCGGAAATCGCAAATACGACTCGCGACAAGGGACTTCGCCTGTCCCACGGCCCTGTGGTTTTTCTATTCCTTCTGCGGACACCTGGCACGAATATTAGCACACAGGCCCTTGCGCCCGGGGAGCGTAATTGCTAAATTATGACATATTTGTCCCACCCCGGTGTCGATGACTTCTGTGTCTCTTGTCAAGGCGAAGAATGCCTTTTTTTTGTCTCCAGCGTGGGCGCGCCGATGGAGCGCGCCCAGGTTGTGAACTATTGGATCAAGCATGGGAGGCACTCAAATGGATCTGGCGTCGAACTTCAAAAAGAACGTTGCGCGCACGTTTGCAGTCGGCCTATTTGTCACCATGCTGTCCTCCGCAGTGGCGGCCGGCAAATCCCTGGAACTGGGGGATGAGGCCCCGCCGGACGGACTCGAGGCCCTGAACAGCTATATCGAGATAGCCCTTGATGCCAATGGCGATATCCGGGCGGCTGAAGAAAACTGGCGGGCAGCGGTCCAGAAGTCCGAGCAGGCAGGGGTCCCGCCTGACCCGCGCTTCAGTTATGGCTACTACATCCAACCTGTTGAAACGCGGGTGGGACCCCAGCGCCAGCGCTTCGGCCTTGCGCAGACCTTCCCGTGGTTTGGAAAACTCTCCCTCAAGGAACAACAGGCGGTCCTGGAGGCGGAGGCACAGCGAATCAGAATTGAAGAAGCCCAGCTGAATGTGATCCGCCGGGTGAAGGACGCCTACTACGAATATGCTTACGCGAGCCAGTCACTCAGCATCACGCGCGAGAACATCGAACTCCTGAACTATCTCGAGCGGGTGACGGAGGCGCGTTACAAAGCCAGCCTGTCGCCCTATGCCCAGTTCCTGCGAATCCAGGTGGAACTCGCCAGACTGGAGGACCGCCTGCGATCCCTGGAGGACATCCTTCTGCCCCTGCGGGCGCGCCTGAATGCCGCCATGAGCCAGCCTTCGACGGAGCCCATCCCGCTGCCGCGGGAAGTACCCATCATGATCGCCGATATGACGGACGAAGAAATGATGGCCGACCTGGCCGATGGAAATCCCGAGCTGCGGGCCCTGCAGATAAAGACCCAAGCCGCCTCGACGGGGGTCGAGGTCGCCCGCAAGGGGTATTTCCCTGACATCACGTTGGGACTCGAATATATTCAGACGGACAAGGCCCGTGTCGGCAATCCGGACCGTAACGGTGATGATGCGCTGGTTGCCACTGTTTCATTCAATATCCCGCTCTGGTTAGATGCCCGTAAGGCCTCGGTCGGAGAGGCGTGGAGCAGCCAGGCATCCCTCAGGCAGCAGGGCGTGGGTACCCGCGACAGACTCAATGCCGCCATGCAGCTCGCACTTTTCAAATACAGGGATGCCTGCCGCAAGATCGCTCTTTTCAGGGACAGCCTTCTCCCCAAGGCTGAGCAGAGCTTCGGCGCCACCCTGGATGGCTTTCAGACCGGCGCCCAATCCGTTTTAGATCTCATCGACGCCGAGCGTACGCTACTCGAGTTTCAACTCTCCTACCTGCGTGCCCTTGCCGACCAGGGCCAATACATGGCCGAGATGGAGACCCTGATCGGCCATGAAATTCCCTGCAAGGTGCATGCCGCGCCACTCCACCTTCCCGGACTGGAGCGTAATAAAGATAGGGAGGGCGGTGAGTAAAGGGAAGACGTCATGCCGCGTCTGCGGTCAATACTTCCTCGATGACCGAGAGAGGCATCCCCAGAAAGGGATAGTGACAAAAGGAGACGTATCCACCAGAACCGAGAAAGGAGTATCTCACATGACACGCGCTTTACGCATTCTTGCCGTTGCATGGGCCGTTTCTTTTCTTTTTGCGGCCTCATCCATGGCCGGGGAGGTCCGACAGGAGAAATGCCCCATCATGGGTTACAAACCATCGGATAAACTTTTTGTGGATTACCAGGGAAAACGGATCTACTTCTGCTGCGCCAGTTGCCCTGAGACGTTCATGAAGGACCCTGACACCTATATGAAAAAACTGCAGGCGGAAGGCATAACCCTGGAAGACAGCCCGGATACGCCTTCGGGGGCGAAGGCTTCCGAAGGATCGCGGGGGACTTCTAGCCGGGGAAGATAGAGGGGAGCCAGGCCATGAGCGACGGGCAAGGAAAGACCGGCGGACGAACCGGAGGTCGGCTGATTTTAGCGGGCCTCGCGTTGATCGTGGTGGGCGGCCTCCTCGGTTGGGGCATGGCGAGATGGCTCGTTTTGGGCATGCCGCAGCACGCTGCCGTGGAACAGAACGCGGAAGCAACTCATGAGGATGCCACCGGGAAGAGGGATGCCATCTGGACCTGCTCCATGCACCCCCAGATCCGGCTTCCTCAGCCTGGGCAGTGCCCCATCTGTTTCATGGATTTGATTCCTCTCAAGAAGGTGGACTCAGAAGCCCCTGCACGGAGCCTTCGGGAAATCCGCCTCTCGGAGCGCGCCCGAAAACTCGCTCAGATCAGAACGTCGCCGGTTATTCGCAAAAGCCCCGGCGTGGAAACACGTCTCACGGGACAGGTCGCCTACGACGAGACGCGCCTCGGAACCATCACTGCACGGGTGGCGGGCCGCATCGACCGGCTTTACGTGGATTACACCGGCGCTTTCGTCAAGAAAGGCCAACCCATGGCGGAGATCTACAGCCCGGAACTCTATGCCGCCCAGTCGGAACTCATCCAGGCCGTGAAGAGCCTGCCGGATGTTTCGGGGAGCAGTCTGAAACTGATCCGCGAATCAGCCAGCCGGACCATGCAGGCCGCGCGTGAGAAGCTGCGCCTCCTGGGACTGACCGAGGCCCAGATGGACGCCGTGGCGAACCGGGGTGTCCCCTCCGAACACATCACGCTCCACGCGACGCTTACGGGCGTGGTAATCCGGCGGGAGGTGACCGAGGGCGTCTATGTGAGCACGGGTAGTCCCATATACACCATCGCCGATCTCTCCAGGGTCTGGGTGGTCCTGGAGGCCTATGAATCAGACCTTCCCTGGGTGCGGCGCGGCGCTCAAGTGGCATTTCGGACCGATGCATTCCCGGGCCGGTCCTTCAGCGGCAAGGTGGTGTTCATCGACCCTTTTCTCAATGAAAAGACACGAACCGTGAGGGTCCGTCTTGAGGCGGAAAACCCGGACCGTCTTCTGAGACCCGGGATGTACGTCAGAGCAGTGCAGCGCACAGGGCTTGTGAAGTCGACCGGTTCAGATGCGCAGGAACCGCTTTTGATTCCCGCCTCGGCTCCCCTCATCACCGGCAAGCGGGCCGTTGTTTACGTGGCCGTTCCGGGCGATGACGGGGCTTACGAGGGACGGGAGGTGGTTCTGGGTCCACGCGCCGGCGACTGGTACGTGGTGAGGGAAGGGTTGGAGGAGGGCGATAGGGTGGTGACCCACGGGGCCTTCAAGCTGGATAGCGCACTTCAGATCCAGGCAAAGCCCAGCATGATGGACCCGGAACCGGGCGCTGCTACGGCAACCGGCCATGACCACGCCATGGAAACCCATGCAGGAAAAGAACTTTTTCCCAAGGGCTCGTGGACCCTCTCAAGCTCAGGCCATCGGGAGCTACAGACCCTGGCCGAAGAAGTAAACGCCTTGGGGGACGTGCTGGCTTCAGGAGACCTGGATGCAGCCAGGGCCTCATTTAAAAACATCAACGAACATACCGCGGCCATGGCTGAGGACCCGCCCGAAGGGGAGGCCGGACTCTTCTGGCGCGAACTGATTATGCTGATCCAAAATGATACGCTCCTCGGGTCCGATGCCGTGGATGTGGGAGAGGCACGCTTTCTTTACGGTGAGCTCTCCCGGCATTTGAAACGTTCCCGTCGGGCGTTCAGACCGGCCTCGGTCGAGGACTCCCCGGCCCTTTCCGATGTGCCCCGTGCATTCCGCCGCGGGTTGGGAGAGGTGGTCTCTGCATACGTGCCCATATCTGAAGCCCTGGCAGCCGATGACGGGGAGGGCGCGAAGAGGGGGCTCCATGACCTTTCCGTGGCCTTGGCAAACCTCGACCAGAAGATCCTCCCGGTTAAGGCCCAGGCTGCCTGGAAGGAGGCCGGTCGGGAGATGCGCAGAGGGATCCACGCCATGGGCGCGGTCAGCGACATCAGCGACCTTCGCGCCGCGTTCGAGCCGCTCTCGAACGGCCTCATCGAGGCCGTCTCACGGCTGGGGATCAAGATGGACCAGCCTGTCTTCGAGGTTTTCTGCCCCATGGCCTTTGAAAACCGAGGCGCCTACTGGCTCCAGCTGGACGACCAGGTGCGAAATCCCTATTTCGGAGCCGCGATGCTTGCCTGCGGTGAAGTCAGGCGGCAGCTGGCCAAACCCTGAGGCACCCCATGAACGATTCTTCCCTTCCCCCTGACCATCCCCCCGAGCCGCAGAATCGGTCGCGTTTCATCGGCAGTGTCGTAGATTTCTGCCTCAGGCAGAGGCTGGTGGTCATCCTCATGATGCTCCTCGTGATCGGCTGGGGTGTCATGACGGCGCCTTTCGAGTGGGATCTCGGGATACCCAGGGATCCGGTCCCTGTGGACGCCATCCCGGACATCGGGGAAAACCAGCAGATCGTCTTTACCGAGTGGTCGGGCCGGTCACCGCAGGACGTCGAGGACCAGGTAACGTATCCCCTCACGGTATCGCTCCTCGGCATACCGGGGGTCAAGACGGTCCGCAGCTTTTCCATGCTCGGCTTTTCCAGTATCTACGTCATTTTCGAGGAAAGGGTGGACTTCTACTGGTCCCGTACCCGGCTCCTGGAGAAGCTTTCGAGCCTCCCCCCTGCAACCCTGCCCGCCGGGGTTCGCCCGACGCTCGGGCCGGACGCCACGGCCCTGGGGCAGGTCTTCTGGTACACGCTTGAAGGGCGTGACGCACAGGGAAATCCCGCCGGCGGCTGGGATCTGGACGAACTCAGAAGCATCCAGGACTGGTACGTGCGCTATGCGCTCCTTTCGGCGAATGGGGTCAGTGAAGTCGCTTCGGTGGGGGGGTTCGTCCGAGAATACCAGGTGGATGTGAGCCCGGATGCCATGCGCGCCTACGGGGTGACCTTCGAACAGGTTCTGGGCGCCGTGAAGATGTCCAACCTGGACGTGGGCGCACGTACCATCGAATTGAACAACGTAGAATACGTGATCCGTGGCGTCGGCTTCCTGAAGCAGATCCCCGATATCGAAAATGGGGTCATTGTGGTGCGCGACGGCATCCCTGTTCGGGTGCGCGATGTGGCCACCGTGGCAGCCGGGCCGGCGCTCCGGCGAGGCGCCCTTGATAAGGAGGGGGTGGAAGCGGTGGGGGGTGTCGTGGTAGCGCGCTACGGAGAAAACCCGCTTGCGGCCATTCGCAATGTCAAGGAGAAGATTGCGGAAATCAGCCCGGGGCTTCCTTCACGGATCCTCCCCGACGGGACGGTGAGCAAGGTGACGGTGGTGCCGTTCTACGACCGGGCCGGGCTCATCGCTGAGACTCTGGGGACGCTCAACTCCGCTCTCGTTGAAGAGATCCTGGTCACCATCATTGTCATCCTGATCGCAGTCATGCACCTCCGCAGTTCTCTCATGGTCTCGGCGCTGCTGCCTCTGGCCGTGCTCATGTGCTTCATCGGCATGAAGATCTTCGGCATCGACGCCAACATCGTGGCCCTTTCCGGTATTGCCATCGCTATCGGAACGATGGTGGACATGGGCATCATCATCACCGAGAACATCCTCAAGCACCTGGAGGATTCAGAGGAGGGGGAGAACCGATTGGTACCGATCTATCGGGCCACCGTGGAAGTGGGCGGCGCCGTGCTCACGGCTGTGGCCACCACGGTGATCGGTTTCCTGCCGGTCTTCGCCATGGAGGGCGCAGAGGGAAAGCTCTTCAAGCCCCTTGCCTATACCAAGACCTTTGCGCTGGTTGCCTCCCTGATCGTGGCCCTGACCGTCCTTCCCACCCTGGCCGCCATGCTCATGGGCCGCCGGAGGCCGTTCGCACAGGGACTGCGGCGCTGGTTCAGGCCGGCGCTATTCACGGCCGCCGCGATCGGAGTCGGCTTACTGGTCAACGGCTGGCTCGGGTTGGTGCTCTTGTGGCTTGCGGGCCGGGCAGCGGTCAAGGGCAGACTCCCTGCGACACCCGAGCGTTGGATGACGAGGGTCGAGAACTGGATTCTCGTCGGCCTTGTCACCTATCTCCTCTCGGAGCACTGGCTGCCCCTCGGGCCCGAGGTGGGGACCTTCAGGAATTTTCTTTTCGTGTTTGGCCTGATTGCGGGCCTGCTCGCCTTTATCACCCTGTTCCGGTTGGTCTATCCGACTCTCCTTTCCTGGTTTCTTGCATGGAAGGCATTCTTCCTGCTCCTGCCTGGCGGGGTGGTGCTGGCAGGCGCCATCATCTGGGTCGGTGCACCGGCGTTGACCGCCTGGCTCCCGGACACCCTGCGCGCAAGCCGTCCCCTGGCGGCCTTTAATCACCTCTTTCCGGGCCTTGGGAAGGAGTTTATGCCACCGCTCGACGAGGGTTCGTACCTCTACATGCCGACCACCATGGTGCATGCCTCCATCGGGGAGGTTCAGGACATCCTCGCCATGCAGGACATGGCCATCACCGACATTCCCGAGGTGGCGAGTGCCGTGGGAAAAATCGGCCGTGCCGAGACGCCCCTCGACCCTGCGCCCATTTCCATGATCGAGACGGTCATCAACTATCATCCGGAATACATGACGGATGAAACCGGCAAGCGGCTGGTCTTTCGCTTTGAGCCACGGGGACGTGATGTCTTCCGCAATGTCTCCGGGGAGCCCATCCATGCACCTGATGGTTTGCCATACACGGTGTCCGGCCGCTACGTACGGGATGCCGGCGGCGCCCTCATCCCCGACCCGGACGGCAAACCCTTCCGCCTGTGGCGGCCGCGCCTGGATCCCGATCTGAACCCCGGGAGGGAACCCTGGCCGGGTGTGCGCTCACCGCGTGACATCTGGGACGAGATCGTCCGCGCCGCGGACGTGCCGGGGGTGACGAGCGCCCCCATGCTGCAGCCCATCGCGGCGCGTATCGTCATGCTCCAGTCCGGCATGCGGGCACCCATGGGCATCAAGGTCAAAGGGCCGGATCTGCAGACCATCGAACAGGTGGGTATCCAGATGGAGGGCCTTCTGAAGCAGCTTCCTTCCATCGAGCCTGCCACGGTCTTTGCCGATCGGATCGTGGGCAAACCCTATCTCGAGATCGTCATCGACCGCGAGGCCATCGCCCGTTACGGGATCATGGTGAGCCAGGTGCAGGAGGTGATCGAAGGCGCCGTGGGGGGCCGGACAGCCACCCTGACCGTGGAAGGGCGGGAACGCTATGCCGTCCGTGTGCGCTACCAGCGTGAACTCCGTGACAGTGTCGAGGCCTTGCGCCGCGTCCTGGTGGCTTCTCCTGTCAAAGGGCAGCAGATTCCCCTGGAACAGCTGGCCGAAATCCGGTACGTGCGTGGTCCCCAGGCCATCAAGAGCGAGGATACCTTCCTCTTGGGCTACGTGCTTTTCGATATGAAACCGGGGTTTGCCGAGGTGGACGTGGTGGAAGAGGCCGCGCGCTTCCTGGAGGAAAAGCAGAAGACCGGGGAACTGGTCTTGCCGCCAGGGGTGTCCTATCGATTTGCAGGAAGCTATGAGAACCAGGTGCGCGCCCAGAAGAAGCTCGCCGTGGTTCTGCCCCTGGCGCTCTTCATGATCTTCATCGTCCTCTACCTCCAGTTCGGGTCCACGCTCACCACCTGCATGGTTTTCTCGAGTATCTTCGTCGCCTGGGGAGGAGGCTTCATCATGATCTGGCTCTACGGACGTCCCTGGTTCCTTGATTTCAGCCTCTTCGGGGTTTCCATGCAAGCCCTTTTCCAGGTTCACCCCATCAACCTGAGCGTCGCCATCTGGGTGGGTTTTCTGGCCCTTTTCGGCATTGCCTCGGACGATGGGGTCCTCATGGCCACCTATCTGGATGACTCCAGGGCACAGCGTTCGACCGACTCCATTTCCAAGATCCGCAAGGCCGTGGTGGCAGGGGCGGTGCGCCGCATCCGTCCCGCATCCATGACTTCCGCCACCACGATCCTGGCCCTGCTGCCGATCCTTACCTCCACGGGCCGGGGCGCCGACGTCATGATCCCCATGGCTATTCCTTCCTTTGGCGGCATGATTTTCGCGATCCTCACCTGGTTCGTGGTCCCCGTGCTTTATTGCATGAGGGAAGAGATGCGCTTCAGGTGGAGGTCGAAATCCCCGTTATCTGTGTCCTCTTGACAAGTAAAGGAGGGTGACAACCCATTGATTATTTTCTTAGCCTTGTCCCTGTTCTTCATTAAGGGATACCGGCTCCCATAGCAATGGACAGGACAATCAGCATCATTCCCACGACCGCCTGTATGGCCCGCATGGTGATCTTCTTCAGGATTCTGGAACCAATAAATGCCCCTGCGAAGACGACCAGAGATTCCGCTGCCACCAGCTGAATGCCCCCCTGGTTCGTCAACATGGCGAAGTCCCTTGAAAACAGGGTGACGGCGTGGACAATCAGGCGGGATATATCCACCACCACAGCGGATATGGCCATCGTTCCGATATCCATTCCGAGAGCCGATTGTCTCGTGATCCGTAAAAGGGTTCGGCATCTGATTCTTGAAAATGGCCTAAGGCTGGGTCTTTTTGTCGCGACGCATCTTTTCGGCCGTTTCCCTGATATCCACCAGATCCTTCTTCATCTTGGCGTAACCGTACCAGGTGGAATAATCGTAATTCAGGTGGAATGCCCCCTGGAAGGTTTTCATGCGGTGATCCATGAACATTTCATAAAGCGTTTGCTCTATCTTGGTATTGACATCATAGAAGGCCAAAAGGTCCGGGTAGGCCGGGGCACCATCTTTCCGCGGAATAATCCCATCCTTGTAGAGACCGGCGACGATCTCAATGGCTTTTGCGAAGAGCTTGTCAGCTTCCTTGATCATCTGATCGGCGTTTTTCATGTTGTGGGATACGAAGGCGGGGGTATGACACTGGTTGCAGGCCGCCACATAGCGCTTTCTTTCGGCATCGAATTCCTCTTTGCTCAACCGGGCCACTTTGCCGGCCTTGACGACGTCGAGCCGTGCCGTAGGTTTCCCTGCAGGATCCAGCACACCCAGCCCCTTTAAAATGGTGGCCCGATATCCCATCCATTCGGCATCGTCTTCAGGAAGCCTTACCGCCAGAAAACCCCATGCAGAAAACACCCGGTGATTTCCGTCGGGCATATGGCATGTCTGGCAGCGGGGGGCGCGATCCTTGTTTTCAGGATCGACGACCCGGTTGACCAGATAGGTAACGCCATGCTTTGCCCCGGAATACATTTCCCACTGTGCGTGATCAAAACCCATATGACAGGTTTTGCAGGCCTCCGGCTCGGAGGCCTCGATCACGGAAAACGCGTGGCGGGTGTGGCAGTTTTGACAATCCATACCGTAAGGGTAGTACTTTCGCTTGTCGCTCTCCCTGACGCTCTGGTCTTTCAGGCCCAGCGTGTGGCATCCACCACACCCTTTCTGCCCCTCGATGAACGCCGCTGGCTGCATGTGTGTATACGGCATGGCCTCAAGGGCGATCAGCCCCAGGGCATGTTTGCCGGAGAGGTACTGTCCGGCCTGTTCCTCGTGGCAGTGTTGACAGGTTGCAATGGTAGGAAGCTGCGCCTTGTCCGCGTCCTTCTCGCTCTGGTGAAGCGTCCCGTGACAAGCAGTGCAATCAAGGGTCTCGGCCATTTTGCCCCGATTGAAGTCCGTCACCTGGGCAGGAGATATCTTGCCGTGGCATTCCTCGCATTTCGATGATTTTGCGTTGACCGTCCCCACATTCCAGGAAAAAAGAATACCCGCCATCAAACAAAGGACTGAAATTTTGCGCATTTTCCGTTCCTCCTTCCTGATGCTTTCTTGCGTGGTCTACCTGGCATGCGCGGCATCACACCGACTGCGATCCAAGTTTTTGCGCTTGACAGCCACCGCCATCTGCCTGAAGATAAAAAACCCCTTTTCTAACAAAACTATAGATGCTTGGGCCTTGCAGGTAAAGAGAAATCGTACGTGGTTACAGGGGTCCTTTCGAGGCCTTTTCGGTTCCAGGTCTATCGGCGGGTGTTTTTGGCGGCCTTCCGCCGGTCACTGTCCAAAAGTCGCGGAAAGGCATCTTTAACCGTGGTCAGATACGGCGGATGAAGTAATGGTCTTTTATGGACCAGAATAGGAAAGCCGTGGTTCTGTTGAGCGGCGGCATCGATTCGACAACCGTTCTTGCTATTGCCGGGGATATGGGATATGACGTCTACGCCATCAGTTTCCGATATGGGCAACGGCATGCCGTGGAGCTGAGGGCGGCCCGGAAGGTGGCCGAGGCCCTTGGGGTGAAGGAATACCGGGTTATGGACATCGATCTCGGAGCTATCGGGGGATCGGCGCTCACAGCGGGTATCGATGTGCCAAAGGCCCGCAGCGAAGCAGAGATGAAAAGAGGGATTCCGGTTACCTATGTCCCGGCTCGAAATACCCTGTTTCTCTCTTTTGCCCTGGCATGGGCAGAGGTCTTGGGTGCGTGGGACATCTTCATCGGGGTAACTGCCGTCGATTACAGCGGATACCCGGACTGCCGGCCGGAGTTCATAGAGGCCTTTGAAAAATTGGCGAACCTTGCCACAAAGGCCGGGGTGGAAGGGACCGCAAAGATTCGAATCAGGACGCCTGTCATCAGCCTGAGCAAGGCTGAGATCATCCGCACGGGCGCGGCCCTCGGCGTGGACTACGGCATGACCCACAGCTGCTATGACCCATCTCCCCTGGGAGAGGCATGCGGGGAGTGCGACAGTTGCGTGTTGAGGAAAAGGGGGTTCAAGGAAGCGGGCCTGGACGACCCAACCCGCTATATTTCAGGTGGCGGATCGAGGGAAAAGAGAAACGGGTGAGGGTCACTCCCTTTTCAACCTTAGCGACATCGATCAACACGCGAACAGGAAGGAAGTGCCGAGTGAAAATAGAAAATAAAAGCGAAATGGAAATCTATCTGCGTCCGACATATGCCATTGATTCCGACCACGGGAGCATTGCGGAAACGGCACAGCGTGTCACAAGGGGGTGTTCCGACAATGCGGACAAGGCGGTGGCGCTCTTTCATTTTGTCAGGGATTCGATCCATTATAATGTCTTCATGATTTCCGTGTTCAAGGAGGATTTCAAGGCGTCCAGGGTGCTGGAATGGGGAAAGGGCTACTGCGTACAAAAGGCCGTTCTCCTGACAGCGCTTGGAAGGGCTGCCGGCATACCGAGCCGGATGGTCTTTGCCAAGATCACCAACCACCGGGTGCCTCCCCATATATATGAGAAACTGGGCGTCAATACCTTTCCCCGGCACGGATACAACCAGTTTTTCCTGAATGGGCAATGGGTGAACGCCGCTGCCACATTCGACAAAAACCTGTGCGACAAAAACGGCCTCCCTGTGGTGGAATTCGATGGAAAACACGATGCCATATTGCCTAAAACGGACCTTCGAGGGGAGCCTTATATCGAGTACATCGAAAAGTTCCCCCCTGCCGACGACCTTCCCTTTGACTGGATTGTCGAGAGGATCGTGCGTGTCGTGGGGCCGGACAAGCGGCCGTGGCTCAAAAGGGAGGATGAGATCAGTCTTCCTAATTCCATGAGGACGCTCCCCACGCAATAGGGGAAGGCGCACGACTCATCGAAACAGGAGCGAACCAGCTCATTGTTCAAGCTCCGGCAGGATCAGGAGGAGCCCCGCCGAACAGCTGATATAATTGTCTTTATAATACTCCTTGAAGAAGTTCCTGGTCTCATCGCCACTGCAATGACAGGGGGCGATCTTTTCCACCTTGAGGGCATCCAGCCGCTTCGCGATTTTCTTCAACTCAGGCAGAGAATACCCCATCAGGTGAAAGCCCCCGACAAGGAGGTAAACCTTGTCTTTGAAAACCGCTTTGGCATGCTCGACGATCTCCACAATGCCGGGATGGGCGCAGCCCGTGATAATCACCAGGCCGCGACGGGTTTTCAGGAGCAGCGACTGCTCCTTCAGCCCATGGCCGAGTTCTCCGGAGGTGTAGACGCCGGGACGGATCATCCGGGGGTCGCCGATCTCCTCGACCGATGTCCCCATCCGGCGGAGGGCTTGCTTGAAGTCTTCCGGAAAGGATTTTGGGAGATAGACGGTAATGTCCTGTCTCTGCTGAAGGAATCCCGGCAGCCCCCCTACATGGTCCCCATGGACATGGGAGAGGGCCACGGCGTCTATCTTCCGGCAATCCAAGTCGAGTCCCTGCATATTCCGGGTGAGTATCGAAGGGTCTCCGCCCGTATCAAAGAGGATTTGATACTGCGGGAGCGTGATGAGACAGGAAAAGCCCCATGCGGGCGTCAGGGCTTTGTTCAATGTGAAGTTGTCATAGACGATCAAGAGCTGGTTGGCAGGGTCGTTCACAGGAAGCCTCCCTCCATAAGCGGTTTGAAATGACAGGGCGATCGATAGGATGGGAATCGCGGCCCGTCGCATCCATCCGGCCGCAATTCCCACCATTCCACGTCTTATCCGAAATACGCGATGGCTAAGATCCAACCCTTATGTCTCCCGCGCCTCCGGGAAAATTGAATCCTGTAAAGCGTCGGAAACGCGGGAGCCTCTTGTTGGGTTTGTTATGTGGCCGAAGATCTCGAGTCAAGCTCTTCAATCCGCTTGTTGATGGCATCCAGTTCATTCTTGATGGCGTTCGCCTCATCTCTCAGCATGTTCATTTCGTCATCGGGGGTCATGGGATACGGATTGCCATAAGGCGCAGCGTAGGCAGGTCCGTACCATCCTCCTGCAGGGGCATATGCCCCCCGCCAGCCAAGGCCTCTTCCATATCCCCGCGCGCCTCTGCCGCCGCCGCGACCGAAGCCCCCTCTGAAGCCGCGGCCCAGGCCGTATCGCGGCGCTCCGTAATTTCTCCCGGAAGGATTGCAGTTTCCCCAGCCTCCTCCGGTCATGGGCCCTGCGCCCATGGGTCCTGTTCCGTCAAATCCTGGCATAGCTGATACCTCCTTGTTAGATAAGGGTTCAACTGTTTATGCAGTTGAGATGGCGGCCGTCGCACCGAGGCGTCATGGAAGCCATCTCATACCGCAGTCCTTTGTGTCTGTTATCCCGACACAGGGCCGGTTGATGATTCAGACCGGCCGGTCATCGGGTGCAAGCGCATATCAGCGATTGCCTCGCGTAGGGTAATTTCCCCTCTGGCCGGAGGCTCTGCCGCGGCCTCTTCCAAGGCCTCGGCCCTGCCCCTGGCCCCGGCTGTTACCGAGTCCCCGTCCATAGCAGGCCCCCGGGTTTTGAAAACCGGATGCCATGCCCGAACCCAAACCGGCCTGGGAAGGATTGCAGGAACCCTGCCCCCGTCCTGTCATGGGGCCCATACCATTCGGGCCTGTTCCATCGAATCTTGGCATATCGCACACCTCCTCTCTTTTAAAATGCACCGCCTCTTCCCCTGCGATGTCGTCCTCTTCCCCTGGGCGGCATGTCAAAATGACCGCCCTCGATTCTGAGCACCTTTCCCATAACCAGGGCGTCGGCCACAATGGCCCTCGCCTCGGCCAGGATCCTCCCGAATGTCGGACGCGATACATTCATCATTTGCGCGGCCGCCTCCTGATCCATCCCCTGAAAATCGATCAGCCGGATGGCCTCGAGGCCCTCGATGGAAAGAACCACTTCCTCTCTTCCCCAGGGCGGCACGCTGTTCGGAATAAAGGCGTCCACAATGGGATGTCCCTGAACAAATCTGAGCTTTCTGGGCCTCGGCATCGTTTTCCTCCTATTATGAGCGTGCGTTCAAAATATAACGCTTCATTAATCGCTGTCAAGGATTTTTTTTGAGCATATGTTCATAAATGATCTTGCAGCCCTTGTTGACAATTTCCCGGACGAACTGTATTTTGTGAACAAGGCGCCTCCGGCGTTACCCCCGATGACGGACCGGCGTATCAGCAACCACCAAGGTTATCAGGAGGGAGATCATGGCAATTTTTCTGGCGCAACACGGCAAGAGTCTGCCCAAGGATCAGGACCCGGAGCAGGGTCTGTCAGCCCAGGGCAGGGATGATGTGAGACGGATCGCCGATCTGGCGCGAGGTTATGGTGTTTCGGTAGCCTCCATTTTCCACAGCGGCAAAAAAAGGGCCCGCGAAACAGCGGAGATATTTGCCGGGTCCCTCAAGCCTCTCGGGGGTGTGGAACAAATGGACGGGTTGAAGCCCTTGGACGATGTAACGGCAATTGCCGACAGACTGAACGCTCAGAGCGGTCTCATGCTGGTGGGGCATCTCCCATTTCTGGAGAGACTGACGTCGCTTCTTGTCACCGGTGATATGAACCACCCGGTCCTTAAGTTCCAGAACGGCGGCATCGTATGCCTGGATGAAGGACCTGAGGGAAAGGGCTGGGTCATCAAATGGACTCTCATGCCAGAAATAGGGTGAACGCGGATAAGTGCCTGAGACGGGACGTGCCGGCACCCGATCTCGTCCCTCGGCTCGGAGCTCGGATGCCCGCAACCAATCCCGCCAGGCGGGACTCACACAAAGCCACGAAGCCACAAAGGGGTTTTATTTTAGGGCCTTAAAATGGATTATTCCTGTTTTTCTATGCCTGCCCCGTGAAACCTTCGTTTTCTTTTGTTTCACCGGGGTGTCTTTGGTGTGTCTCTGCCTGCCCTGTGAAACCATTTTTTGCTCTTGTTTCACCGGGGTGTGAGTCAAAGAAATGAGTGTATCGAATTACAATCTAAAGTGACTGAAGTGATGGAAATCGACCGGGAGATTGAGGCCATTGAAAGGGACCTGGCGGGTTTGGATCAGCGCCGAACTGAGGCCTTGGAGCGGCTCAAGGCCCTGAAGGAGGAGAAGAACCGGTTGCGCGTGGCAGAGGCCCCACCCGGATATGCGCCGGTGGAGGGGGAGACAGTTGTAACGAACCGGTCTTCCGAAGCGGACAAGATCCGTCTGTTTCGAAGCCTGTTCAGGGGCCGGGAGGATGTGTACCCGAGGCGGTTCGAGAGCAAAAAATCAGGCAAAAGCGGCTACCAGCCGGCCTGCGGCAATGAATGGATTCGGGGCCTATGCCGAAAGCCTGCGGTTCGGTGCGGCAATTGTCCCAACCAGAAATTCTTTCCCCTTACGGATGAGATTATCCGGAACCACCTCCTGGGCCGTGATCCTGCAAAAAAGACCGATCAAGATTTCACCATCGGCGTGTACCCCCTTTTGCCGGACGAAACCTGCTGGTTCATCGCATCGGACTTCGATCAAGCGGACTGGATGGTGGACGTGTCCAAGTTTTTGGAGACGTGCAGGCGGTTTGATGTACCGGCCGCAGTGGAGCGTTCCCGATCCGGCAACGGAGGGCACGTGTGGACCTTTTTTTCCGAACCGGTTCCGGCCGTTCTAGCACGCCAGCTCTTTTCTTTTATGCTGACCGAGACCATGGACCGCAGACCGGAACTGGGGCTCGGTTCCTACGACCGGCTGTTCCCCAGCCAGGATACCCTCCCGAAGGGGGGTTTTGGGAATCTCATCGCGCTCCCCCTGCAAAAAAAGGCCCGGGAACAGGGAAACAGCCTCTTTGTGGATGATCGTTTTGTGCCCCATGCGGACCAGTGGGCCTTTCTGTCGTCGATCCGGCGGATGGATCTTGATGCGGTCCCGGCCCTTGTTGACGAGGCCAGCCGTCGGGGACGCGTGGTCGGTGTACGGATCGCGGTGACCGATGAGGAGGATGATGAGCCGTGGACCCTGCCGCCTTCCAGACGGCGGAAAGAGACGCCTGTTCCGGGGCCTTTGCCGGAGACGATCGAACTGGTCCTGGAAAACCAGATCTATGTGGCAAAAGATGCCCTGACGCCCCCGTTAAAGAACCGTCTGATCCGCCTCGCGGCCTTTCAAAACCCTGAGTTTTACAAGGCCCAGGCCATGCGCTTTCCCACCTATGACAAACCCCGCATCATCAGTTGCTGTGAGGATTTTTCCAGGCACATGGGAATCCCCCGGGGGTGTCTGGAGGAGGTCCTCGATCTACTCCATTCCATGAAGATTCAGACAACCATCGTGGACAAACGCTTCGGGGGCAACCCGGTCGATCTTTCTTTTCATGGGAGGCTCAGGCCTGAGCAGCAATCCGCGGCAGAGGCACTGCTGCGCCACGATACCGGCGTCCTTTCCGCTTCCACGGCCTTTGGCAAGACCGTGCTGGCTGCCTATCTCGTGGCGTCACGGGGGGTAAACACCCTCGTCCTGGTACACCGCAAGCATTTGCTGGATATGTGGGTGGACCGCCTGAGCCGGTTTCTGGGTCTTGAACCTCAGGAGATCGGCCGAATCGGCGGGGGAAGGCGAGAGCCGTCGGGCCGCATCGATGTGGGGATTATTCAGAGCCTCGGCACAAAAGGGGTGGTGGATGATCGGGTCGGCGAATACGGATACATCATTGTAGACGAGTGTCACCGGATCGCGGCCGCCAGCTTTGAGAGGGTGGCCAGGCAGAGCAAGGCGAGGTATGTGACAGGTCTCTCCGCCACGGTGACCCGAAAGGACGGCCACCATCCCATCATCTTCATGCAGTGCGGACCTGTCAGATTCCGGGTGGATGACCGGAAGCAGGCGGAAAAGAGGCCCTTCGGGCACCGGGTCATCCTGCGCAGGACCGGATTTGAGCTGCCGAGGGGCCTGGCGGAGAGAACAGACCTGCCGATCCATGAACTCTACAAGGCCCTCATCATGGACGAGGCCCGAAATGAGATGATTATTCAGGATGTGGTCAAGGCGGTTGCTCAGGATCGGTCTCCGGTCCTCCTTACCGAACGACGGGATCATCTGGACCTTCTTGCGGCCCGGCTCGGCTCCCTTGTCAGGAACATGATCGTCCTCAAAGGCGGCATGGGCGTCAGAGAGAGGAGCGCCGCCTCAGAGGAACTGGCCCGGATCCCGGACGTAGAAGAGAGATTGATTATCGCCACCGGTAGGTATCTGGGCGAGGGATTCGACGATGCCCGGCTGGATACCCTCTTTCTGGCATTGCCGGTTTCCTGGCGGGGGATACTGGCCCAGTACGCGGGCCGGCTTCACCGGTTACACGAGGGGAAGAGCGAGGCAATCATTTTCGATTATGCCGATCTGAATGTCCCCATGCTGGCCCGGATGTATGAACGCCGGCGTGCGGGATACCGGGACATCGGGTATGAACTGGATGAGTAGGGCCGCAGGCACAACCTTAGGCAGCCGTTCCCTCTTCAAAAAAATACCGAAGCCGGAACTCCGCGCCGGTCGTTTTGCTTTTCGCCGTATTCGGTCTGGCCCCCGCTATCGGGATAATCCCTCTGAGCCGCAGTTCCAGGTTGGTGATGGGGCTGCAATTGATTTCAGAAATCAGGTTGAAACTCCAGTCGTTCATGTCCACGAGGGACCGCCTTATTGTCGGCGCAGAGAAAGGTCTGTGAGGTGGGCGTCTCCACTTTGTGGAATGCCAGCCGAACCACGGTTCCCTCGGGAGGCTTAACCGGAATATGAACATGAAATCGCGATTCACGCCCTCCTTTTCTTGGAATGATACGGGGGTAGTATAAGGCGTTCAGGGATTGCAGGACATCGCCTTCTGCACCGACGATCGCGATATCGATATGTCCCCGGCTGAACCCCCGGAAACGATGGCACTTCACGCTTCCGCGGATAATCAATTCGTCTCCGTCCTGGTACACAGCAGGTTTCGCGATGCAGGTCGTCTCCGGATCAACGCGCTCCACAGCGACAAGGCCCTGGTCCACCAGGTTTATGCGATTGAACGCGCATCCCGACAGTCCTGAACAAAGCATGGCGAGGTTCAAGAGAATGATCATGACCGATTTTCTTGGCGTCATACAAACCTCCTTGGGGTTGTGACCTGTTTTATGACTCCGTCTGGGTCGGCTTCGCCTCGATCCAGTCATACATGGCCGGAATAATAAAAAGCGTCAGGAAGGTTGACGTGGTGAGCCCGAAGGCGACCACGATGGCCAGGGGCCGCTGGACCTCGGATCCGATTCCCTGGGCGAGTAACAGGGGCAACAGCCCTAAAATGGTGGTAATCGCCGTCATCAGGACCGGCCGAAGGCGAAGGAGGCCCCCCTCCACAATCGCCTCTTTCACGGACCCGCCCTCCTCCCGGAGTTGATGGATGGTGCTCACAAGGACCACGCCGTTTTGAACCGCAATACCGAACAGGGCGATAAACCCGACCGAGGCGGGCACGGAAAGATATTCTCCCATGGCAAAAAGCCCCAGGATGCCGCCGATCAGCGCCAGGGGAACATTGAGGATGATCATAACGGCATGGCGCAGGGCGCCAAAAGAGATCCAGAGCATGATAAATACCGCTGCGATCACCGACGGCACAATGATCGCCAGGCGCGACATGGCCCGCTGTTGATTTTTGAACTGTCCGCCGTATTCGATAGTGTAGCCGGGCGGCAGGGTCACCTTTTCGGCAATGGCCTGGCGGATGTCCCTGAACACCCCCCCGAGGTCCCTGCCTCGCACGTTCCCCTGTACGATCCAGCGCCGTTGATTGTTTTCCCTGCTGATCTGCATGGGTCCCCTGACGGTTTTGATCTGTGCCACTTGCGAGAGGGGGATAAGGGATCCGTCCAGGGTGTGGATCAGCAGATCTTTCAGCGCGTGGGGATCGGCCCGATACGGTTCCTGATAGCGGATATGGATGTCGAACCGCCGGGTGTTGAGGTAGATATGGTCCACCACCTCGCCGCCAACGGCCATTTGCACCAGTTCAAGGACCTGCGCCACCGTGACCCCGTATCGTGAGCAGGCGGCGCGATCGGCAATGATCTGCACCTGGGGCTGGCCCATCGCCTGTTCCATCGTCACATCCGTAAGCCCTGGAATCGACTCGATGGCCTCCTGGATCTCATGGGCCTTTTCTTTTAGAATCTCCAGATCTTCCCCGAACAGCTTGATGGCCAACTGGGCCTTGACGCCGGAAAGAAGTTCGTCAAAGGCATTTTGGATGGGCTGGGTGAAGCTCAGTTTGACGCCCTTATAAGCGGACAGATCCCGATGCAGGACCTCAATGAGTGTCTTTTTGCTTTTGTGATCGGGCCATTCTGTCACGGGTTTCAATTCGACATGGATCTCGGCATAATTGACGGGATGGGGGTGACTCCCTGCCTCGGGACGGCCGATCCGGGACACGGTCCCTCGAATCTCCTTATGCCCCATGATGCGCTGCTCCAGCTTCATGATGGTTTCCGTGGCCTTTTCCAGGGAAATGGATGGCGCCATGGTAACCCCTATCATGATCGAGCCTTCTTCCAGCGTGGGGATAAACTCCGTGCCCATGAAGGGAAGGGCGCCCAGGCTCGCGAGAAATGCCAGGAAACCGAGACCGACGACCACGGCTTTCTTCCGAATGGCCCATGCGAGCGTGGGGCGGTATACCTTCTTAAGAAGTTCCATGAAAGCGAATTCCTTTTTCGCCCCCTTTTTGAGAAAATAGGAAGACAGCGCCGGCGCGGCGAAAAGAGCGGCGAGAAGGGAACCGAAAAGGGCAAAACAGATGGTGAAGGCCATGGGCCTGAACATCTTTCCCTCCACATCCTGGAGTGCAAAGATCGGGAGAAAGACGATAATGATGATGGAAATGGAAAAAGCAATCGGCCGGCTCACCTCTTTGGCGGCTGTCAACACGGTATGAATTCGGGTTGTCTTTTCGTTTTCCGGGCGAGAGAGATGACGATAGATGTTCTCCACCATGACAATAGCGCCGTCCGCAAGCATGCCGATGCCGACGGCGATCCCTCCCAGGGACATGAGATTGGCTGAAATGCCATATATCCTCATAAAGATGATGGAAATGAGGGCGCAGAGAGGGAGGGAGATGGCCACAACAAAGGCAGACCGAAGGTTGCCCAGGAACACAAGGAGCGTCAGCAGGACCAGGATCCCCCCCTGGACCAGGGCCTTCTTGACGGTCCACGTGGCCTGATGCACCAGTTCCGCCTGCTCGTAGTAGGGGACCACCGTGACGCCGGCAGGCAAAGACCGTTGCACATCCGCCACCTTGCGGTGGAGGCGTTCGATCACCTGGGAGCTGTTTTCACCGAACAGCTTGAGCACGATGCCGGAGACCACCTCCTCCTGTCCGTTATGGGTGACAACGCCTCTGCGGGTGGCGCTTCCGTAACCCACCTCACCCACGTCCTTTATCGTTATCGGGATTCCGTCGATCACTTTTATGGGAATGTGACCGAGTTCCTCCAGGTTCTGCAAAAGACCGATCCCCCGGACCAGGTGTTCCTCGGCCCCGAGCACCAGAAACTGGCCTCCCGCGTTTCGGTTGTTTACCCTGACCGCTTCCGCCAAATCCTCCAGCGATATGCCGTACTTGTGCAAGGCGTCCGGGTTGACCCGGATCTGATACTGGAGGACATGGCCTCCCATGGAGAGAATGTCGGCAACCCCCGCAACGGTCCGGAGTTGAAACTTTACCATCCAGTCGTTGAGGGCCCGCAGATAGGTGTCGGGGTCCATCCCTCCTGTATCCGCGCCATCATCGAGGGTCAGATAATAGATGAAAATCTGTCCGAGACCGGTGGAGATGGGCCCCAGGATGGGGGGTTCCTCCATCTCAGGGAGTTCTGAAGCAGCGCTGGCCAGCCTCTCGGAGACAAGCTGTCTCGCAAAGTAAATATCCACATCGTCTTTAAAGTAGACGTAGACCACGGCCATGCCGAAGGCCGATGTGGACTTGATCTGGACGACGTCCGGCAGGCCGTTCATGGCCGATTCGATCGGGTAGGCGATCAGACGCTCGATCTCTTCGGGGGCCATGCCATGGGCCTCCGCAAAGATGGGAACCATGATGGGCGATATATCCGGAAAGGCCTCCACCGGCATTCGTCTGTATTCGTACACCCCTAAGCCGATGATCCCTATGATGCTCAGAAGCACCAGCATTCGGGCCTTCAGCGCGGCCTCAACCAGTCTGTTAATCATAGTATTTTCCATTTATTACCGTTGCCTTCTCCCTGTTCAGATCCGAGGGATGGTTTTCGGCCGTTGCCACGCATTGCGTTTCAATGACCATGGCCCGCGTGGTCTCCCAATGATTCGGATACAATGGCGGCCTTCAGCTCAAAGGCCCCCCTTGTCACGTAGGGGTCGCCCGCGGACAAACCGGATGCCACCTCCACATGTTCCGGGTCGGACCGCCCCAGGGAAACAGGCCTCGCCTCAAATCCCCCTTCGGACGGGACAAAGAGCACTGGCTGATCTGTCAGGGTTTGAACCGCATCTTTTGGAATCACCACAGGGAGTTCCTCTGTCTCCAACGGGATGCTGACCTTCACAAAACGTCCGGGTCGCCACTGTCCTCCCGCGTTGTGGAGAGTTGCCAGGGCGCTGACCGTACGGGTCTTTTCATCCACCACAGGGGCAATGTAGGAGATGAATCCCTCGGCCTCCTCCATGCCGTCGTCCGTTGAAATAAGCACTTTCATCCCCCTTTTCAGCAGGGGGAGGTCCTTCTGGTACACGGTGGCATTCACCCAGACGGAATCCAGATCGGCTACACGGAAAACCACCCGGTCTCTCTCCACCATTTCTCCCAGGGTCAGGGATTTTTCCAGGACCTGTCCTTTCAGCGGTGAGACGATTTCGTAGCGGGTCAGCGGGGCCTCTGATCCTCGGGACAACTGATCCACCGAGGTCCCGGACAGACCCAGTGCCATCAGTTGCTGTTTTGCAGATTGTTTTTCGATCTCAGCGGCTGCCAAGGCCTGCTTTGCGTCCAGATAATCCTCCTCCGAAGAGATCTGTTTTTTCCACAGGCTCTCCTCTCGGGAAAAGCGCGTTTCGGCCAGGACGACCCTCTCCCGGGCCGCCAGATACGCGGCCTTGGCATCGGCCAATTCCCGGCTCTCCAGGACCGCCATCACCTCCCCTTTGCGGACAGGATCCCCGAGCCCTTTTGAAATCTCCTTCACATGCCCGGAGACATAGGGCGTCACATGGGCGATGCAATCGCCGTCCAGACGGATTTCCCCCTTCAGGGTGACCTTTTGCTGAAGCTTCCCGGGTCCGGCCGTTGCGATGGCGATCCCCATGGTCTTGAGCTGTGCCTCGGTCAAGAGGACATGGTCGTCGGTTGAGTGCTCCGGTTCGGCGTCATGGGCATGGAATGAGGATGGACCCTGTTCCCTTTGTCCATTGTGCGCTGCTTCATGAATTGGAACTGCGGCATTTTCCGCAACTGCCATGCCCGCATGCCGATAGACATAGAGGGCCGCGGCCGTTAGAATCGTGGCGCAACAAACGCCAATGACGATCTTTTTCATGATCTGTCTCCGTTACTTGTGGTGTTGAATGCAGCGGGGATTCCCTCCATGTTCATTCCGATCAGCCGCTCCAGTCGGGTGCGGGCCTGGTGATAGGCGGTCAAGGCCTCCAGGTGGCGCACCTTCGCCCCCACCAGGGTCCGTTGGGCGTCCAGCATGTCCAGATAGTCGAATTTCCCCAGCCGATAGCCCTCTCGGGTGGCCTCAAAGGCGGCCTGGGCGGCCGGAAGGACGTGAGTGCGCAAGGAGCTTGTCTCCATAAAGGCCTTGGAGAGGTCCTGATAGGTCTCTGCAAGGGTGTTTATGACCCTCAACTCGACGGCCCTTGCCTCTTCCCTGGCCTTTGACAATCGATCGCGGGCCTCGAGGGTTGCCCCCTGGTTGCGATCGAAGAGGGGTATGGGAATGGAAATCCCCATCACGAATGCCGTAGCATCCATCTCGTTGTGGCGCCTGGCCCCAAGATTTACGGTCAAATCCGGGATTGCGCGGGCTTTTTCCACTTCAATGTGGGCGATGTGTTGTTGGATGGCCGTTGCCCATCGCGCAACATCCGGGTTTTGGGAGATCAGTGCTTCCAGGTCCTCCAACGGGGGGATCGAGGACATTGCTTCCAGATCTCCCCTGACGTGATCGAAGGCGGGCGCCGTCCCGCCCCAGGTCCCTGAAAGACGCCTTCGGGCCGCCTGAAGATCGTAGACCGTCCGATCCAGATCAATTTGGCGCTCTGACTTTTCGACCTTTGCCTTAATCTCTTCCACCGGGGAGATCTTCCCTGCCTTCACGCGCTCAGACGTGGTGCTGAAGACTGCTTCGGCCAGATGGAGCAGCTCCTTCATGAGCGTCACCCGTTCCTGGGCCGAGAGGACATCGACAAAGGCCACTGCCGCATCGGCGAGGACATCCGCGGATCGGACCCTGTAATCCCATCCGGCCAGGTCGCGGCTGAAAGCCGCAGACGCGCTCCGCTTGGCCCGTTTGCCTCCCAGTTCAATCAACTGACTGAGCTGGACCGTGGTCTCGGCCGCGTCAAAACCCCTGAATATGCCCGATCCACCGAAGTTTTCCGTCTCCACCTCAATTTCGGGATTGGGCAAGAGACCTGCCTGGATGAGGCGACCCTCCATGGCCCGTTCTCCCCAGGAAGATGCCTTCAGATCCGGGTTGTATTGGAGGGCCAGGGAGATGACCTTTCGAAGGGTCAATATCCCCCCATCGGGAATGACTTCCTGCTGTTTCAAATTCGGGACCTCATCTGCCGGGCCTTCGCTAATGCCCGGATTCTGTGCCAGGCTCTCTGGACAGAAGAAGACGGCAAGCAGCAACAGCAGCAATATATTCATCTCGATGGATAATCGAGAAACCTTCAGACGCATGGATGTCCTCCTCAAAACGCGCTGTCCCGCAAAAAAGGCCCGGCGGGTTGGCAAAAACGATCTCGGATTAGAGATCTCCGGCAGACGCGAGTCTATTCGCACAGCGTTCGGCTGAATCCGCACCTGCGGGGTCTTGAATAAGGATATGAGGAGGTAATCAGATAATCAGAACAGTGGTTTTTCGAAAATCCACGGTCTTGGAAGGTAAGGGCGGATTGGATGGCCCATAGTCAGAAGAGGTGGCGGCGAGCACCTGGGACGGGCATTCAAAGGGGCATATGAGGATCGCCCCGTAGGGTCTCTTCTCCGGACGATGAGAGGGAACGTCGAGGGAATAATCCACGCTGACCGGGACATGCCGGCAGGTGGTCTCCCGGTGTGCGGCACACGTCTCGCATTGGAATTGCCCGCACGGATGCCGATCATGCCCGAAGAGGCCGGCCGGATGGAAATGGACGGCGTCTCCTTTATGGTGCGCACTTTCATGAATACAAACGAGCATCCCTTGCACAGACCCCTCGGCCAAGAGGGGCCAGATCAGGATAAACATCACCATCGCAACAATGGATCTTCTTTTCATTCAATTTTCGTCTCCAAGTTTCCAGGCCGGGCAGCCGGGATAAACGTCGATGCTGCCCCCGCAGGCAGACGAACTCCTTTCAAAACCATTCCAGGACCTGCCTTCGTTATTTCTGAACATAAGATGATGCCTGCTTGTGTCAAGGATCTTTTCGCCCTCCGCATGAAAATCCTCCCATCCGTGTGGCGTTTTTGCGGCTCCCCTCGCGAGGTCGTGGCCATGAGCCTTTTCCGGAGAAAAAACAAGGCCCTCTCAACACGGTGGCGTTCACCTGGCGGGTGTGTCTACAGCGATCTCATCCCATGGACGGAGGTTTCAGGTTGCTTGTCAACCACGTGAACTATCAATTCGGCTGAAAGTTCAAATATGAAAAAAGGATCAGCAGGGAGGTCCCCAGGGACACCACGCCCGTGACGATGGCGCTGGTGCGTTTGCTCTCTTCACTGTTGAAGATGGCGACCATGGCGCCCAGTACGGAAACAGCAAAGGCCACAATGCAGGCCATCTGAAGGAACACGCGGGATGTCGCGCTCACATTCACTATAAAAGAGATCAAAAAGGCGGCCGCGACAATAAAGGCCATGCTTTGCCGGTCTCGATGGGCGATAAAAATCGCAGAGACCGCACCGATCACCGCTATGAAAAAAGAGACAATGGCAATCAGTTGCCCCATCTCTCAGATCCTTCCTCCATATGATTGACCTCCCATGTTCCAACCATTCTTACTGCATTACAGGCCGAAAGGCAATAAAAGCGTAACACGGTCATTGAAGGTCTTTTTTCATCCGTTGGAAATCTTCCGTGCTGATCTCTCCTCTCGCATAACGGGCCTTCAGGATGTCAGTCGGTCCGGAACCCTCAGTCAGGGACACCCTGCCCCTTCTTGTATCCTGGAGGAGCCTCCGGATCAAATAGAGAATCGCCATGGACACGAGGACCCAGAAAGCGGTCCCTAGGATCATGCCGGTCCAGCCCTGCCAGCCCCCACCTTCTATCCAGCCGCACGACCACGGGGCCCAGCCGGCGGACCCTCTTCCCTGCCAGGCCAGGGCCGTGCCTGCAAACAAAAAGGGAGAAAGGCACAGCGTGGCCCAGGTCAATCGTTTCACCGTCATCATTTCAGGTCTCCTCCTTGTTCCTTTTGGTCCGGATCATTGAACCATTCCCGGGACACTGCCCCGGGAATTCCACGTTTTCATCACGTTTCCAGTATCCCGGTAGTTACCATCTCCCGCCAAGCTTCCATATCTGCCCATTGCCCCGGCCCATGCCCGGCCCAAAGGTGGCCATGTTTGACTGCTGCTCGAGCGTGAGCAGGGCGCGGCAGTCGAGCCGGTACAGGGCAGCCTTCTCATCAAGCTGCGTCTGCAGATCGGAAAGTTCCTTCTGCTTGGCCAGGATTTTATACCGATCCAGGCTGGAGGCGGTCCACAACAGCCGCATTTCAGACCCCAGGGAAAGCATCTGGTTCCTCAGCGGCGAGATCTCCTTGAGGTAGTTTTCCCTCATGGTCCGCAGCTTGCCGGATTGCTCTTCGGTCAAATTCAGGCTGGATGCCGCATCGCCGGACCAGCAATATCCCGGCCCCATGCCGTGTCCCCAACCCCTCGAACCCGCAAAGGCAAGGGGACCGGCAAAAATCATCCCTAAGGCCACCGCCAACGCCATCAGTTTCTTCATTTGGGTTCACCTCCTTTCTATTGGGTCTGCGAGACTCTTCTGCATCCGCCGTGCCACACGCAATGGAGAGAAGGAGAAGTCTGTCAACTGCCTAAAAATTAATACCTTGTTTGACAGGGGGCGTGAAGAGGTCAGGGATGGGACTATGGCTTTTCGGCAAGAAACGTCGAAAGGAGTGCTCATTGCCCCGACAATTTGGTCGAAGCTGCCCGATTTCCAGGAGTTGTGGTCTGCTCTCGTCCCATAATTTCGTGCCGATCATTGATTCTGGGTCGGCAATTGATCTTTCGAGCCCGGTGTCTTCATTTTTTGCTTGTCCGCCTTATCTTCCGACTTCAACCACCGCTCCAGATCCACAGATCTCAGCACCCCGACATGGATGCGGCCGTCGCCGAAGATGTAGGCGGGCGTCCCGGTGATCCCCTTTTTTTTCAAGAGATCCACCGTGGACTCCACGAGGATGCGGCCTTCTTCGCACTGATTCTTGGATCGGTAGCCGCCTTCGAAATCCTCCAGCCCCTTTTTGTCGCAGACCACGGAAATACACTGTTCCTTGGCGCCCTTGTGAAAATCGAGGGGCAGCAGCAGGAAGCGGACATGGACTGTGCCCTGGGCCGCCATCTTTTTTAAGTCCTCCTCGCCCGTTTTGCAGTAAGGGCACTGGGGATCGGTGACATAATAGAGCAACTGGGCTGTATCGCTTCCAATGGAAAAGGCCGTCAAGGCGAGTAGTTCTTCCATCTCCCGGGCCGACAACCGGTTGATCTCGGCCAGGGACTCATCGGTAAGATTGCGACCGGTGTCGGCCTCAACGATCTTGCCGAAGAAAAAATGGCCGCCGTCAGCATCGATATATGCCATTTGCAATCTTGACCTCAGTCGAAACGCCACCTCGCAAATCCCGGGGAGAGCGGACCTTTGGACGGCAATGACCTCGACCTTGTCTTGGGTCAACCGGTCAAGCTGTTCTTTCACCTGGGCCTGAGACGGGCACCCTGCCATGGCAGAAACGGCATAACAGGCAACCCACAAAAACACCATGGCTGCTGCAGAGAGCGCCCCGATCTTTGGATGGAATCGGGATCGTCGCCTTACGCCAGCAGTTAGTTTTCCATTCTCGGGGCGATTCAGCCCACTATTTTCCATGCATTTCCTCCTCGGCTCATGGGACGCCCTATTGGATCATCCCTGTTATATAGATGGGGATGAGCGGCCGAAGACGGCTGTCCGTCTTGACATAGATGGCGTCGAGGTATCGGCCCTTGTCGGCCTTCGTGTTCTCTATTCGAATAACGCATCGGTCCTGCCCGCGGTCACAGGTCCCCACCAATTCATATTTGATAAACTTTCCTTCTTTGGCCTCTATTCCCTGGATCACGAACGGGTATTCCTTCCTCGGAATGATCTCTACCTGCACGACCAGGGGCCGACCCGGAGGTCCGAAGAGGCGGACCCGTTCCGGCCGGATCTCGGCAAACTTCTCCACAAAACCGGTCATCGTGACCATCAGACCGGGTTGGCGGGCATCATTGGTATAGATCCGTACGTCCTCTTTGATTTTTGCCCCCCCATACCCTCCGGTGGCAACCTTGACTTCGATACGGCCTTCCTGCCCGGGAGGGATCTCATCCACACTGGATGCGGCCGTGCATCCTCAACCCGATTCGATCTTGAGGATCTTGAGGGGTGCATCGCCCTGATTTCGAAGGATGAATTCATGGACAATCTCGGCCCCTTCCACCACCGGCTTGAATTCAAAGACGTTCTCAGGAAGGTAGGCCTTTGGCCCCGTTCCTGACGCTTCCGCCGACCAGCAGCAGCCAGCAGCTAGGAGCCCGACAAAAATAAAAGCAAATAGATTCCTTCGAACCATATAATCCCCTTGGATACCTAATGCGGCCTAACCGCCGCAACCAATCCCGCCATAGACGGGACTCACACAAAGCCACAGAGAGTTCTTTTCTCACGGTGGGTCAGGCAAAAAGCCCATCACCTGGCTGCAAGATGTGGGCACAGAACATCAACCCCCGAATCATCCAATTCCTTTGCGAGCCTGGCGCCTTTGCGCGATCAAAATGGTCATTCTGTGTCCCTGCCCGATCACACGGCGCTGAAAAACGGGTTGGCGATAAAATAGATCCCCAGAAGCGCAATGACGACCCCTGCACCCTTTCGGAACCAGTTGCCGGCCCCCTGCCAGGCGCTGTTCTCCATGAGCCGCTTCACCGCTGCCGTGGAACTCCCGGCCACCACAATGGGGAGACAATGGCCGATGGCAAACAGGAGGATAAACAGGATCCCGGTGAACACTTTCTCCTGAACCGTGACAATGGCCAGGATCGGGGCGATAAAGCCGAAGGTGCACGATCCTGAAAGAACCCCATAGGCCAGTCCCAGGACCAGCGCCCCGCCCACACCGCGCAGTTTGAGCTTATAGAGAAGGCTTCCGGACATGGAGCATTTTTCAACCCCCAGCATGCCGAGCGCCACCCAGACCAGCACCAGCCCCACCAGGACCTGCCAGTAGTTGCCCACATCGCCCAGCATGCGGCCCAAAAGGGCGCAGATAATGCCGATCAGGGCGATGGTGATAAAGAGCCCCACGGTGAAGGCGATGGAATAATGGGCCGCCTGTCTCGGTTTCAGGAGGGTCTCCTGGCCGCCCACATAGGCCACGATCAACGGGATGGATGCCAGATGACAGGGGCTGAAGACCACGCTGATCATGCCCCACACAAAACATCCCGCGGCCGCAATGGCCGTGCCCCCGGCGATCCATTCATTCACGGTCAGAAAAAACGATTCCAGCATAACATGCCTCCCAGCTCTGATGAGCATCCGTGCAGGCCACTTATTCGATAGTCAATCCGACCTATCCGGCGCCCATTCTTATTTGTTGTCTGTTAATCTATTGACGATTATTTGGAGATCTGTTGGCAGCGGCATTCGAGCCCCAGCCGTAATGATGATAGACAGCGAGCAATGTTAACAGATCAGCGAACAGTGAATATAGAAGAGAGGAGGGGGGGTGAGTGGCGACGGCGCTTTGAGGACTGCCGTGCCTCCCTGAGGATGAGAGAAAAGGAGCCGGGTTTCTAATATGAACGCCGTTCCCAGGGACTGGCGAGCTTGGCGATCTTGGGTTTTGGATCGGCCGGTTGAGGCATCCCCCATCAAGAACAGGCGGTGTCTATCCTTGGCTTGGCACGGCAGAACGTGGCACTTTCCCGCTGCTGCGGTGCCGATTCCTTTGTGAACCGTTCTGGTTTTTTTGCAGAACGTTTCCGGCGGATGCTTCGCAAAAATAGGGCACACACCGCCGGAAGCCAAGCTCAGGACAACTGCCATACAGATCAGAAATTTGAAAATCCTATGATTCATGCGGAACCCTTACTCAATAATAGTACTGACCCATGGTACGTCTTTATAAACATTCGGCCCAAAAAAGGCAAGCGATTTTTCAACCTATGGTTCCTGCTGAGCGCGATACCACCGGTTAGATAGAAGGGAGCGTCGATATGCCTCACGATGCCGAGGATCCCATCCTGAAAAGGATACAGGCTCTCCCTGTAGAATTTTTCGTATTCGTTCATATCGCCTTCTTTGTTCAGGGAACCGGAGTCTTGCAATCAGTCCGGGCGTCAGGAGCTGTTTCAGGAGGTTTTTCCCTACCATGTCCAACACGTCGTGCCAGGGTAGCCTCTCCAATACCCTCAAAAAGAGCCTGTTTTGATCGAAAGGTCCTTCCTTCTCCCGCAACCCAAGCAAGACTTCCAGGAGCCGATCGCCATCGACGTTATAGTCCCAAACGAGGGACTTAAGGGCGTTTTGCTTTTGTGCAGTGGTCATCATGGTTCATGTTGCCATGTGGGGTTTCAAGATGGCTCCCGTGAAAGGAAGGTTCCAATGCTTTTTTGCACAGTTATGATTTCAAGTCAATGGCTTTTTATGCGCCTCCCTTTCTCGCAGGACAGCTCACAGAGTATGGCGCCGGTACCGCATTGGGCGGTCTCGAACTGGAGAACAGGGTGGTCGATCCCGAAACGGTGGAGGAGTTCGTGGCGCATCTTTTCGGAGACGGATGCGGTGCGACTCAGGGGTTGATCGGGCGCCTCCATATGGCGTGGGGACCAATTGTGTAGATGCCTCAAAAGAGCTGACATCCTCGACTCAAATACAACTGGCTCATTTTATCACGGAAATGGGCACAAGATATGGTGTCGTCAAAGGATCCTTCGGGCTCCGGAAATGTGGGACCTTGTGGCGCATATAACAACCTGGCAAACTCCTGTGATATTAAGGAGTGAGGTCATACAGGCAGTTCTTAAAAGAAGCATCGTTGTCGTGACATCTTGGGTCTCAGTCTGTCTTCCCGAGAGATGATATCACAACCATCGGGCTGCGAGAAATTGCTTGGGATATCCATTTTGGTCAGGAAAGCGTCCTTGACCTGAGAAGGAGATCAGATTCTCTTGGGCCGCCTGTGGGTGCGTGGCTGTATCTGTAATTCCCGATAACGGCATATAGCTTTTTGATATCTCAGCAGGGGTTGGACCTCATCCTTGCTCCTTGCATCACTGTTACGCCGAGGGTTGACGAGGTAGATCCTTGAAAATACCGAGATCGAAGGGCGAAAGCTCTAACATATGGCTATGTATGGACTGATCAATTCACAATTCGAGATCTGATAATCATTTACACGCTCCCCTGCCTGAGGATGAATTTATCACCGTCTACCCTGGGACGATCTGAAGACAGGGCATACCCAGAGCGTAATTAATCTCGTTAAACCACCAGCTCCGCTGGTGCGAACCTAATAGGCTTTGCCGGTCAGACGAGATATACCTCCTTCTTGAGGGTCCCTGCTTTTGGGGTAGTCTCAAGAAGGAGGTATTGATGG